>ERZ791704.1-NODE-1-length-514919-cov-44.2693_pt1 | contig 514919 bp, 395 predicted proteins | sample MGYA00510045_ERZ791704 | MGnify/ENA primary metagenome ERZ791704 (study PRJEB30046, sample SAMN00715247) | human gut metagenome | study: EMG produced TPA metagenomics assembly of the A metagenome-wide association study of gut microbiota in type 2...
TTCAATCATTTATGTGGTTAAGTAATTCATCTGTAGGAAGGAAAGTGGTGATGAGTGTTACCGGTATCGCCCTTATCCTGTTTCTGACATTTCACATGGCGATGAACCTTGTTGCATTGGTTTCGGCCAATGGCTATAACATGGTTTGTGAGTTCTTGGGAGCAAACTGGTACGCGCTGGTAGCTACCGTAGGTCTGGCTGCCTTGTTCATCATCCACATCATCTACGCTTTCTGGCTGACGATGCAAAACCGCAAAGCGCGCGGTAACGAGCGTTATGCAGTAGTAGACAAGCCTAAAACCGTGGAATGGGCCTCTCAAAACATGCTCGTACTGGGTATCGTGGTAATCGTAGGTCTCGGCCTGCACCTGGTTAACTTCTGGGCAAAGATGCAGCTCCCCGAACTGATGCACAACATGGGCGCACATGCCGACATGCTCACGCTGGCTTACGCTGCCAACGGTGTCTATCACATTCAGAACACCTTCTCCAACCCGGTATTCGTAGTGCTTTACCTCATTTGGCTGGGTGCATTGTGGTTCCACCTGACTCACGGTTTCTGGAGCTCCATGCAGTCTTTGGGCTGGAACAACAAAGTATGGATCAACCGTTGGAAATGTATCTCCAACATCTACTCCACTATCGTTGTTGTATGCTTCGCTCTGGTAGTTGTCGTATTCTTCATCAAATCACTGATGTGCAGCGGCGCTTGCTGATAAATTATTGTAAATGATTAAATTGTAATAGCATTATGACTAAGATAGATTCTAAAATACCGGAAGGACCGGTGGCTGAGAAATGGACCAACTATAAAGCTCACCAAAAATTAGTAAACCCTGCCAACAAACGCCGTTTGGACATCATCGTAGTAGGAACCGGACTTGCCGGCGCTTCCGCTGCCGCTTCTCTCGGTGAAATGGGTTTCAGAGTGTTCAACTTCTGCATTCAGGACTCTCCGCGCCGCGCACACTCTATCGCTGCGCAAGGTGGTATCAATGCTGCAAAGAATTACCAGAACGACGGCGACTCCGTTTACCGTCTGTTCTACGATACGGTAAAAGGTGGTGACTATCGTGCCCGCGAAGCAAACGTTTACCGTCTGGCCGAGGTTTCCAACAACATCATCGACCAGTGTGTTGCACAAGGTGTTCCTTTTGCACGCGAATACGGCGGCTTGCTCGACAACCGTTCATTCGGTGGTGCACAGGTATCACGTACATTCTACGCCAAAGGACAGACAGGACAGCAATTGCTGCTGGGAGCTTACTCCGCACTGAGCCGTCAGGTAAACGTGGGTACGGTGAAACTGTACACGCGTTATGAAATGGAAGACGTTGTCATCATCGACGGACGTGCCCGCGGTATCATCGCCAAGAATCTCGTAACAGGTAAGCTGGAACGTTTTGCCGCTCACGCTGTGGTTATCGCTACCGGCGGTTACGGCAACGCATACTTCCTCTCTACCAATGCAATGGCTTGCAACTGTTCCGCTGCCATGGCCTGCTACCGTAAAGGAGCCTGGTTTGCCAACCCCGCTTACGTACAGATTCACCCGACTTGTATCCCCGTTCACGGCGACAAGCAGTCCAAACTGACTTTGATGTCCGAATCTTTGCGTAACGACGGACGTATCTGGGTTCCGAAGAAACTGGAAGATGCCAAGAAGTTGCAGGAAGGTACGCTGCAAGGAAAAGATATTCCCGAAGAAGACCGCGACTACTACCTGGAGCGCCGTTATCCGGCATTCGGTAACCTCGTTCCGCGTGACGTTGCCAGCCGTGCTGCCAAAGAACGTTGCGACAAGGGTTATGGCGTGAACAATACAGGTCTTGCCGTATTCCTCGACTTCTCCGAAGCTATCAACCGTTTGGGCAAAGATGTGGTTGCACAGCGTTACGGCAACCTCTTCGACATGTACGAAGAAATCACAGATGTCAGCCCGTACGAAAACCCGATGATGATTTATCCGGCTATCCACTATACAATGGGTGGTATCTGGGTAGACTACGAACTGATGACTTCTATCAAGGGCTTGTTCGCCATCGGTGAATGTAACTTCTCGGACCACGGCGCCAACCGCCTCGGTGCTTCCGCATTGATGCAGGGTCTGGCAGACGGTTACTTCGTATTGCCTTATACTATCCAGAACTACCTGGCCGACCAGATTACCGTTCCCCGCTTCTCTACCGACCTGCCTGAGTTCGCAGCGGCAGAAAAAGCCATTCAGGACAAAATCGACTGGATGATGAACATCAAGGGTAAGAAGTCTGTAGACTCTATCCATAAGGAACTGGGCCACGTAATGTGGGAATATGTAGGTATGGGACGTACTGCAGAGGGCTTGAAAGAAGGCTTGAAGAGACTGAAGGAAATCCGCAAGGAATTCGAGAAAGAGCTGTTCATCCCCGGCGAGAAAGAAGGCATGAACGTCGAACTCGACAAGGCTATCCGTCTGTACGACTTCATCACAATGGGCGAACTCGTAGCATACGATGCCTTGAACCGTAACGAAAGCTGCGGCGGTCACTTCCGCGAAGAGTACCAGACAGAAGAAGGCGAAGCCAAGCGCGATGACGAAAACTACTTCTACGTTGCCTGCTGGGAATACCAGGGTTCAGACGAAAAAGAACCGGTATTGCTGAAAGAACCTCTGGTATACGAAGCAATCAAGGTACAGACTCGTAACTACAAGAGCTAATCGGGAAGTTGAACATTTAAAGAATTAAAGAAAATGGATAAAAATATATCATTTACGCTCAAGGTATGGCGCCAGAAGGGTCCGAAAGCAAAAGGCGCTTTTGAAACATACCAAATGAAAGATATTCCGGGCGATACCTCATTCCTCGAAATGCTGGATATTCTGAACGAACAGCTCATCAGTGAAGGTAAAGAACCGGTTGTATTCGACCATGACTGCCGCGAAGGTATCTGCGGTATGTGTTCTCTTTACATCAACGGACATCCGCACGGTCCTGCAACAGGAGCCACTACCTGCCAAATCTATATGCGCCGCTTCAACGACGGCGACACCATTACCGTAGAGCCCTGGCGTTCTGCCGGCTTCCCGGTAATCAAAGACTTGATGGTAGACCGTACTGCATACGACAAGATTATGCAGGCAGGCGGTTATGTCAGCGTACGTACAGGTGCTCCTCAGGATGCCAACGCTATCCTGATTCCGAAGCCTATCGCCGATGAAGCCATGGATGCCGCTTCCTGTATCGGTTGCGGTGCTTGTGTAGCCGCTTGTAAGAACGGTTCCGCCATGTTGTTCGTTTCCGCTAAGGTAAGCCAGTTGAACCTGCTTCCTCAAGGCAAACCGGAAGCATTGCGCCGTGCCAAAGCCATGTTGAGCAAAATGGACGAACTCGGTTTCGGTAACTGTACAAACACCCGTGCTTGTGAGGCCGAATGTCCGAAGAATGTCTCTATCAGCAACATCGCACGTCTGAACCGCGACTTCATTACCGCAAAATTGAAAGACTAACCGTACTTTCTGCATTTGATTAATATCACAAGAACTCTTCTATCGGGAAAACCGGTAGAGGAGTTTTTTTTATGATAAGAAATTATGGAACCTGCTTGATATCCCAAGCAGGTTAAACAGACAAAAACATAGAATCCTGGGCTGCAGATAAGGATGGCTTCTCAACCTCTTTCCTTAAATTACGGGGAGACAACCCAAAATTCTTCTTGCAGAAATTAGAGAAATGAGATAAAGATTCAAAGCCATATTTATAACAAATTTCAGAGATTGTAAAGTTTGTATGCCGAAGTTCATAAAGAATGCCTTCTTTTCTGCGTTCCTGCATCCACTCGTACACAGGCTGATGGAATACAGAAGTAAAGATACGGCGGAAAGTCGTCACTGTATATCCCCCTAATTCGGCAAATTCTTCAACCGTCTTGACCTTATCATGATTCTTAAGTACGAAATACTGAAAACTATCCGTGTATTTCGATAACGTATGCACCAACATGGAAAGCTCATAATCCGAATAGTAACGCCACAGGATAAACGCCAGTTCTTTCTGCTTAAATTGCAGTAGCTCCCTACAAATCTTCCCCTCAACCAGATAAGACTTCGAAGCTTCCAAGAAAAAATTCAGTTCAGAACATATTTTCAACGGGAAAAAGATAAGAGGTGGAACCACATCTTTTACGATATGCTGAAAGCGTCCCTCACAAAAAGATTCCGGCTGGGAAAAACGGTAGCATACACACTCTACATCGGTCATGGCAAGCACTTCGTATTTTGAACCGACAGCCTGCAGAATAAACTCACCGGCATGCAACGTCACGCCTGCATATTCTTCACTGTTGACAAGAGCCTCACCTTTTAAAAGAAACATAATGATATTGTTATCGCACTTGGGCATAATAAAGTGAAACCCTCTACTATGAGAGGCGTATAAGATAAGATTGTCCACAGCCTTGGGGCATTTCAGGCAATCGGCGTTAACCGCTTCACAAGCGGGAGAGTCGTACATGACAGGATAGAATGTTTTGTTTGTTTGCTTTGGCAAAAATAAACATTAGCAGCCAACAAAAAAACATATTCCCCGAAAACTTTAAAAACGTTTTCGGGGAAGAATCAAAATATTATGAAATCAACAGGACTCTTATATCAAGCTCTTATAGCCCGGTGAATGTTCCGTCCTCATTAGTCCATATGCCAACATTCGGAGTAAACTTAATAGGAGTAGCATTGTTGGTCAGCGTCAATGTATACCGAATATTCTTGCCCATGCCCCAACTGCCTGTAAGGTTAACGACCTTGGTATCATTCCAAGTATACTCACTTGATTTATCTTTCGGTGCAGCAGTATAGGTAATCTCCAAAGTAACGCCTGTCAGGTCGTCTTGAGGCATCAGCATAAACAAGGCATTGCCGGAAGTCTCAAATGCTGCAAAAGCTTCAGGTTCAGCAGCAGTCGGAGTAACGGATACGGGAGTGCCGGTATATTCGTATGTCACACCCGAAGCAGACTCTGCCAGGTTACTCCAAGCCCCCACGGTGCTGCTTCCGTCAAAAGTAAAAGTAGCCTTATCCTTTGCACCTTTAATCACCAATTTCGATACGGTGTAAATAAAATCGGCAACATCACCCTTGATTGTAAAGTTCACCTGCGTCAGAAGATGCTGGAAAGGAAGAGAAATGGCTGACTCAGACTTTACCTGATTTATTACGTTGGCAGCAACCAGATCTTCCTGACTGTCAACCGCCTTCACCGCATACTCGAATTTCGGATAACCGGCAGCAGTAGTAATATCCAAAGTTTGCGCCGGTGAGGTAGCAAAAAATTGCAATTTACCGGAGGCAGGCCAGTAGTAATCGCCCTTATACTTCCATTCCCCGCTTGATTTATCAACTTCTATATCATCCATAAAACCCGTATTCAACTGTACAGTTCCCCCCATGTCATCTGTTGTTTTATAAGCGCTTACAGTAAACTTACTGAAATTCTCAGTAGTGGCAACCAATGTCTTTGTTCCGGTCTTCACCACTGTCCCGAATTTAATCCGGTTCATTGTACTTTCATTCTCAAACCCTTCATTTTCAGAGCAACTTACCATTGCTGCGGCTGTTAAAGCCACCAATAAAATTTTTCTCATAACCATCTGTTTTTTAGTTAATATATTAATTGCTTATCTTGTTTCTACACGATTATATCCACATTCATTTCATCATCCCAATCACCTATATCACCTCCGATACCGCTATTTCCACCTTCTTCCTTATCCACCTCTACCGTAATCTGTCCATCGGGAACAGGCACCTCAATATGTATTTCCCCATCAGGAGCAGGCTGTATTTCTTCTTCCTCACCGGAGGTCGGAGGTGTTATCAGCTTTTTGATATCAACCAGAATCTCCTGCACCTGCTTATCCACCTTAATAATCCTGATGGTCAACACTACCGGACTATCGCCCCGCGTATCCGCACTTTTCGGAAGCCTGAAATGCGAAAAATGCCCCTGCAACAGTCCGTTTTTACAATCATTCTCCACATAAACGGGCACTTCTGCAAGTGTACACAGCCTTCTACCGAGAAAGTAACCGCCATTCAACCCGCTGACGTAGCACACAACAGCCGATATATTTTCTACACCATCCACCTTCACGGCAAACGAATAACTGCTTACTACCCGTTCCGGTTTCAGTTTCATCACCATAGCCGCTTCGCTTTTTGTTATTTCCACATCATCCAACGCCACAACGTAGAAATCGTCCGGCGACCAAATCATATCCTCTCCGGCATCCATTCCAATACACCGTTCCGTATATGCCCTGATAGTACCATAGCACTCATCGCCTTCTATGCAGACACATTCCGTATTATAGTTGTAAACTATCATTGCATAATGGCCGGGCGGTACTTTCATTTCCCCGCCGGCAGCCGGCAAATAGCCGTCTACTTTCCGCCCCTCGGCATCTTTCGGATAAAATATTACCCGCACGGTCTCCGGCAAATTCTCCGCAACTCCCGTCCAGTCCAGCGTTATCTGTACGCCACTGACAGGATAATCGTCCAGCACCTCCCTGAAATTGCACCCTGACAGGATTATCAACAGACAGAACAGAGGCAACGGTACATTATATCTGATATTTTCCACCACATTCATCGTCCTGCCGTTATATGCCATACTAAAGAGACCGCTACCTTTGTAGGACCCACAAAATGAAAGTGTCCTCCATTAGTTCGGACTAATTCCCCTTGATAAGAGGTATATTTACAGTATTCCGTTGTCAAATAACCTATTCCCAAACTGCATTCGATTGCAAGGTGCCCGGTTATTCTGCGTGCATATCCGCAGGACAGACCCGAAGTCATATAATACTTACCGCGAATGCCACTCTCTTCTTTCAACTGAAAATCATATACTCCTCCCTCGGTATATCCCCCCAGGAAATACCCTGTCAATCTGTTACACAGATTTCTGTTGCCCAGCCAACAGCGTACTTCCACACCTCCCGAAAGAAGCTGATAACAAAAGCCGTTCCGACTGTTCAACCACCAAGGACATTTATATTCAGTATTCAAAGACCACCTCTTTCCTGTCGAAAACTCAACTTCCACATTCGGAGCCAACGCCAAATCATATATCATATTATTCTTCAGAGCTACCATAACCTTATGTGATGGTCCCAGCCTTTTTCTTTTCTCAGGGAACGCAGTCGGAACCAGTTCTCCGCTACCGGCAGACATTACCGGCAGTGCCTTCTCCGGCATCCGTATTCCGGCAATAGGAAACTCCTTCGAATGTACCGTATAGCTGCCTATCCGCGGAAAAACAAACTGCAACAGATATTTACAGGCCTTGCCTTCGTTCAGATAGAACAACAGTTCCGTCAATTTGCCGAAATTCCCATAATGATACCGGATTAACATCAAAACCTCTTTCCTGTCCGGCACATTCTTATCAGCGAGTACCCACCGATATACTTCTCTCCATTCGTCCGGTTTTATAACCGAGTCCAGCATTACACTGTTTACAACCATCAATATGTCAGCCCGTACAGATGCTCTTCCCACTGATAAAAAAAAGAGCATTATAAGAGTTACTATATAGATACGGTTCACCATAACTTTGCTTTGTACAAAGCCAAAAATAAACCATTAAAATTAAAGAAGATACAGAAAAACCAACTCATTTAGCAACTTGGAAGATTCTGTGAAACGATTGGAAGTTTTTTGCAACTTATGCTACTTCCAATACAGACAAAGAACCGGAATATTCCACGAAAAGCCCCAACAGCAAGCCTCGCTTATCCGACAGTTATCATATAGTCATTATATACACTTTATTTAAGTCAAGATGTCCAAGCGTGCACGAAAACAGTAAATATTCGCAAAAGAAAACTAAAAGAAATTCAGGAAAAGAGTAAATATTTGGGAAATATGTGAAGAAGCTATACATTTGTTACGTGATTTTTTTCATAGTATTAGATTTAAGGTTAACAAAGGTTGGAGTACAGCGGTACTCCTTTTTTTATGCCAATAAGCAATATACTCCTCCAACCAATGCCTTTACCACTCCTTTCATCTCCAGTTCGAAAAGCAAGGCGCTCATACGGTTTACGGGTATGTCCGCCTCCACTACCAGCGCATTGATATGCAAGTCTCCCTGATGAGTCAGTATACGCACCACCAGCTCCTCCTCATCCGTCAGTTCCGGAAACAGATTGCGCTGGATACCGGCTGCTTTGGCAGCAGGCTCTGCACTCGCCCACCCCATTGTTTTTACGAACTCTTCGGCACTCTGTACAAGCGCAGCCTTATTATCCCGTATCAACCGGTTGCAGCCGATAGAAGCGGCATCCGTCACCCGCCCGGGCACGGCAAAGCAATCACGGTGATAGCCGTCGGCCAAATCCGCTGTAATCAAAGAACCGCCTTTAGCGGCAGATTCCACAACAATCGTCGCATCGCACATACCTGCCACAATACGGTTACGGCTGACAAAGTTATGCCTGTCCGGAGTAGTTTCGGATAAGAACTCGGTAAGCAAACCGCCGTTGACCAGCATATCGACAGCCGTCTTACGATGTACAGAAGGATAGATACGGTCCAAACCGTGAGCCAGAACGGCAACAGTAGACATATTATCGGCCAGGGCGGCACGATGTGCATGAATATCAATGCCGTAGGCGAGGCCGCTCACTATCAGGGTATCAGGGAGAAGCACGGACAAATCATGCACAAAATCCGCACAAAACCGTTTGCCGTACTCCGTTGCACGGCGCGTACCTACCATATTGATAACATGTAAACGGTTAAAATCAGTGTTTCCCTTGAAAAACAGGACAATCGGAGCATCCTCACATTCCCGCAGACGGGAAGGATAGGCCTCATCCCGCAAAGTAAGACAAGTCAGGCGGTTCTTTTCCACAAACTCCATTTCACGTTCGGCACGAAGAAAAGCGGCAGGACAGTCAAGAGCCGTAATTATCGAGGAATTCACGCCGGGCAGACGTTCCGGCAATTCCTTACGATACCCGAAAACGTCAACGGCGCTGCCTATGGCATCTATTAAACGCTTTGCCCCGATATGTCCTATACCGGGGCAGAGCGTAAGAGCTATACTGCAAAGACGTTCGTCATTATTCATGGTCGAGATAGGGGGCAAAGACGTTATCGAATAACTCGCTGTCGCTTAAACGTCCGTTTACCACACATACCGTTTCAACCACTGCCTTGATGGCCACTTTATTGTCACTTGCCCTGAAAATATCCTGGTAGAATACATACTTGATGCCTTCTTTCTTCATTGCCAGCTTCGATACGAACTCATCACCGCTTTTCAACGGTGTCTTGAAAGCCATATTGATGCGTGCTACCACTGGATCTACCCCCTGTTCGTGGAGTGCGGCAAAGCTGACACCCGTACTCAACAGGAACTCGTGCCGCGTATGCTCCAGATAATGCTGGTAGTTGGCATTGTTGACAATACCCTGAAGGTCGCATTCATAGTCGCGGACCTTCATTTTCAGTTCATAAATATAGTTCATTATAATACCTGCAATTTAACAATTTACCATTTGATAATTAACCGCGTTTATTCTCGATATCCAAACCTTTGAACCGCTTGAGCTCCTCTACGGAAACCAGTTTGTAGAGTTTGTCGCTGGGACGTATCTTATCCGCTTTCATCGAGAAATGCTGCCCTTTTTTCACCGTCTGCACGGGTTTCAGATCCACGCGCGCTTCTTCCAATGTAGTGAATACGGCTCCCGTTGTCGGTCCCGTTATCAGCAGCTTGTCGCCGACATTGATTTCGGCGGCTTCCACCAAGAACTCCGCCACGCCGATATTCGAGAAGTAACGGATACCCTTGCCGACATAAATCTTACGTTCAGTAGCGGCAGAACCGTAGTTCCGGGTCCATTCGCCCAAGCGCTGCCCCAGATAATAGCCGTCCCAGAAACCACGGTTAAACACGGTTTTCAGGCGCTCGTCCCAGGCAGCTATCTTTTCGTCGGTAAACGTGCCTTCCACATAGGAGCGAATGGCCTCCTTATAACATTCCACCACCGTACGCACATACTCGGGACCGCGGGCGCGTCCTTCAATCTTGAACACACGCACGCCTGCATCCAGCATTTTGTTCATGAAATGAATGGTTTTCAGGTCTTTGGGCGACATAATGTACTGGTTGTCTATATCCAGTTCCACATCCGTTTCCTTGTCGCGCACCGTATACGAGCGGCGGCATACCTGCATACAGGCTCCCCGGTTGGCCGAATGGTTCATCTCGTGCAGCGAAAGATAGCACTTGCCCGATACCGCCATGCACAAAGCGCCGTGGCAGAACATCTCGATACGTATCCGCTCACCGCTCGGTCCGCAGATATTCTCTTCACAGATATGACGGTAGATTTCCGCCACCTGCTCCAGATTCAGTTCGCGCGCCAGCACCACCACATCGGCAAATTGGGCATAGAAACGCAAAGCCTCCACATTCGAAATATTCAGTTGCGTGGACAGATGCACCTCCTGTCCTATCTGCCGGGCGTAGCTCATCACAGCCACATCGGCTGCAATCACCGCCGAGATACCTGCCGCTTTTGCCGCATCCACAATGGTTCGCATCAGGGGGATATCGTTATCGTAGATAATGGTATTTACCGTAAGGTAACTTTTCATACCATGCTCATCACAGGTTTGGGCAATCTCCCGCAAATCGTCAATGGTAAAGGTATTGGCGGAACGGGCACGCATATTCAGGTTTTCGATACCGAAGTAAATAGAGTCCGCACCCGCCTGGATAGCTGCGGCAAGAGACTCGCGCGAGCCTACCGGAGCCATGATTTCAAAATCGTTCAAAGTAGTAGAATTCATCCAATATGAAATTTAATGATGCAATTATTTATTACCGTGCGCATCCAATTCCCGTTGAATCAGTGTCACAAGTTCCATGCCAAGCTGTTGGCCTGCCGTCATCCCTTCCATTGTAATGGCTGGAGTAACCGCTCCCAGCTTCTTGCCCACCGGAGATTCGTAGAAGGCTACAATCTTCTTCAGGTCGTCCAATGTCAGGTGTTTCTGATAGATGGGCACATACACCTTCACCAGATTATCGCTGAAAAACTGCTTTGCCTTTTCCATTACTGCGTTCCACGTGGCCTCCGATACAGAGGGGGACTGCTGCTTCATCATGCCGATTATCTGCGGAACCATCGTATCCACAGTGGCCAGACCGCCGGAAAGCAACAGCATTTTATGCAACGTTTCCTGATATTCCTTATTCTGCCCTTGTGCAGAAACAGGGGAAATGCCGATGAGCAGTGTCATCACGCACAATGCGACTGAAAGCAAACTCTTTTTCATAATTATTTCTGTTGTTAAGTGAATGAATAGTGCAAATATACAGATTTAAGGAAGAAGCTGTATATTCTTTCAAGGATTTCACTCCTGCATAGCGAATGAAACAGGCTTTTTCCGTACTTTTGCAGGCAAATCCCGTCAGATTATGAAGATTAAAGATATAGACCTCGGCAAGCACCCCATATTGCTTGCCCCCATGGAAGATGTGACCGACCCCGCTTTCCGACTGATGTGCAAAGGTTTCGGAGCGGATATGGTGTACACCGAGTTTGTGTCGAGCGACGCGCTGATACGTTCCGTCAGCAAGACCGAACAGAAGCTGAACATCAGTGACGAAGAGCGCCCCGTAGCCATACAGATATACGGCAAAGATACGGACACTATGGTAGAGGCGGCACGTATCGTGGAGCAGGCGCGTCCGGACATACTGGACATCAATTTCGGCTGCCCCGTAAAACGTGTGGCCGGCAAAGGAGCCGGTGCGGGAATGTTGCAGAATATCCCCAAGATGCTGGAGATAACCCGTGCCGTGGCAGATGCCGTAAAGATACCCGTGACCGTAAAAACCCGTCTCGGCTGGGATGCCGGCAGCAAGATTATCGTGGACTTGGCAGAGCAACTGCAGGACTGTGGCATTGCCGCCCTTACCATCCACGGCCGCACCCGCGCCCAAATGTATACGGGTGAAGCGGACTGGACACTGATTGGTGAAGTCAAGAACAATCCGCGCATGCACATCCCCATCATCGGCAACGGTGACGTCACCACCCCCCAAAGGGCCAAAGAGTGCTTCGACCGCTACGGGGTGGACGCCGTTATGATAGGCCGCGCCAGCTTCGGCCGCCCTTGGATATTCAAGGAAGTGAAACATTATCTGGAGACGGGTGAAGAGATACCGCCCCTCAGTTCCGAATGGAAACTGAATGTACTCCGGCAGGAAGTGGAAGACAGCGTAAAACTGCTGGACGAACGGAGAGGTATCCTGCACGTACGCCGCCACTTGGCAGCAAGCCCGCTGTTCAAGGGTATCCCTAACTTCCGGGAAACGCGCATCGCCATGTTGCGGGCAGAGACAAAAGAGGAACTGTACCGTATCTTTGACGAAATAGAAAAACTGATATAGCTTAAATTATCTTACAACCCCAACCAAAAGAGTGCCCTGCTTTTCCATGGGTCGGCAATCATCCGCCGAGCGAACCTCATTCAGTCTGGGAGTGAAAGACACCTTTCCCCGAAGGGATATGGATTTTACATGATTCTAACAGGAAGGAGGATAACAAATATATACATATGCAAGGACACACGCCCCCGCATCATTTAAACATCGGCTGCGCAAACCACCGCTTGAACATCCACGTTGCCACCACATAGAGCACAATGGCAGAGAAAAAGCCCACAATGGCATCAATCAGGTAATGCGCCTGTATGTACACCGTAGCCCCGCACAGCAGCAGATAAAAAGGAAGCAGGCAGGCAAACAAACGCCTGCTGCCCCGCCATGCCATAATCATCAGGATGGTGGACATGCCGACATGCGAACTGGGGAATGCCGCCGTCGGACGCTCGCCCACCTGCTGCGAGCTTTCCACCAGATTATAAAAGAATCCGTGTTCATATCCCGGACCGGGCAGCAGCTCCTGGTTGTGGTTGAAGTAATCGCCGATAGCCGGGAATATCCCCTGCGCCACGTTATCCTCGCCGATAGCCGGAAAATAGAACTGTGGCCCTGCCACCGGCACGAAGATATATATCAGGTAGTAGATGAAGAAAGCGGTGACTATCACGAACGACACTTTCTCAAAAAGGTCGAAGCGGTAGAGGAAATACCACACCACTACCAGAAGTATCATCGGATAGTAGAAGAAATAACCCATATTGAACGGTTCGCTCACCCACATCTGCGGAAAACGCAGACAGAACCATACGGCAGGCTGTCCGCCGAATATCCATTGCTCGACCGAAGCGAAAACATGGTCCAGGTTGGGGAAGATACGGTTGAACTCGAATGTGTCGGGATACCAGTAGGAGAGCAACGACATCTGGATAACGATGCGGATGAAAGCCGAAAACTTGCAGGGCGCAAGCCGGTAAAGATACATCAGCAAAAACGTCATGCCTGCAATCACAGCGCGGTCTGCAAGCATCTGCACCGGATGATCCATTTCTTGGAAAAGAAACAGTATGAGTATGGAAGTCAGCAGATTATATATCAGCGTAATCTTCTCTACCGCAAAAAGCCCTTTACGGGTTTCTACTCTCTTGAATAAGTCTAAAGCCATCCTTTATCTTTATACCAGGCAATCGTTTCCTTCACTCCCCGTTCCAGGTCGTATTCGGGACTGTAGCCCAATTCCTCGACAGTCGGAGTTATATCGCATTGCCAGTTGCGTTGTTTCATTATTCTATACTTGTCCGAATTGAGCGTACTGGTGGTATTCCGGCGTTTCGCCCAATATTCGGCGAGCAAAGATACAACTTTCAATATAATTAACGGACATCTCAGACGAATTACAAACGGATTCCCCAGTTCTTTCCGTATCAGGTCGGAAAAAGCACGGCTCCGGTACACCTTGCCGTCTGCCAGAAAATAGGTGCGGCGGGATATTTGTTTCTCTATCCCCAGGAAAACAGCCTGCACGATATCCTTGACGTAAACAAACGTCAAATCCTGCCGGCGGAAACCCACGGAGAAGTCCGTGTGCCGACGGATAGACTTTGCCATCAGGAAGTAATCCTTCTCGCGCGGTCCGTACACACCCGTAGGACGATAGATGACGTAAGGAAAATCCGGCATGCCTTGCAGATACCTCTCCGCTTTCAGTTTGCTAAGGCCATAGGCGGTATTGGGCACAGGGGTATCCTTTTCCGTAATCGGGGTATAGGTCTTTTCACGTATCGGACCGAATACGCTCAAGGTACTGATAAAGACAAACTGCCTGGGAATCATGTCCAACTCCCGCAACGTGTCTACAAAACATTTGGTCTGCCGGTAGTTCACACGTTCGAAGTCGTTCTTATCTACACATTTTGTAGCTCCGGCACAGTGGATAATGTAATCGAACTTACCATACAGTTCCTTATGACCGGAAAGTTGCGCACAAAGTTCACCGGGATGCGCAAAGTCGAGTTCAAGAAAATGTATCTTCCTGTCCTGCAAATACTCCCGGCTGCTGGACGAACGGATGCCTGCCCATACGCCGAATCCCCGCCTCAACGCCTCTTCCACGATGAAACTCCCGATAAACCCGCTTGCTCCTGTTACTAAAACCGATTCCACGTTATGAATTATGAATTTTATAAATTATGAATTATTTTCTCCCGGTATCCCGTTACTTCACCATTTCGCTACTGTACGGCCTCATCATTTCACCGGCTCTACATGAATACCTACATGAGTGCCTTTACCGAACTGTTCCTTCAAGGTATTCTCAATGGCCGTTGCCGTACGGTGTGCTTCTTCCAGTGTTATTTTTCCATCCATGCGCACATGCACCTCTATCGCGTAATAATTCCCGATACGGCGGGTGCGCAAATGGTGAGGCGAACTTACTCCGGGAAAAGAAAGGATAATCTTCTGAATTTCATTTTCCACATCGGCGGGCAGCGATTTCTCCAGCAACTCATCTACGCAAGGAATCAATAACTTTACGGCCACCTTCATGATGAAGAAACTGACGACAACCGCGGCTATCGGGTCGAGCACCCGCCAATGATTTCCCAAAAGAATAGCCCCACCGATACCTATGGCAGTTCCTATGGAAGAAAGAGCATCACTGCGATGATGCCACGCATTGGCCACCACTGCCTGAGAATTCAACCTCTTCCCCTTAAACACCGTATAGCGATAAAGCGCTTCCTTAAAGGCAACGGACACCAATGCCGCTATCAGTGCCAGCATTCCCGGTTCCTGCAAAGAACCACCGTGAAGAAACCGATAGATAGATGAAGCGCCATTCCAGAAAATCCCAAAACCGACGCCGAGCAATATTATGCCGATAATGGCAGTTGCCAAAGTCTCGTATTTGCCATGTCCGTAGTCGTGTCCCTCATCTTCCGGCTTGGAAGAGATACGCACAAAAACAATGACAATGATGTCTGTAACAAAGTCCGATAACGAATGTACGGCATCCGCCAGCATGGCGGCACTATGCCCCATGATGCCTGCAAAGAACTTGAACAGAAGCAGCAGGAAGTTCACTACGCTCCCCACAATCGTTACGCGGTAAATGCCTTTTTCCCTCGCAACCTCTTCCTTATCCATAGATTGTACTTCCATGACGTTTTTCTAAGTTGTTGCAAATATAGTACATAAATCCGTTATGACCGGTCGTTCCCTTATAATTTTCAGTAAGACAGAAAGATTTTGAAGCCGGAGTGAACGAGTGAATACATTTATTTGTTTACTTTGCAAGAAAGATAAAAAGACATCAGATTATGGCTAAGACAAAAAAGGAAAAGAAAGAGAAAAAAGCCGGCAAGCGAATGAAGAAGAAAGAGCTCGTCAAAGCACTATTGGACTTCTTCCACGTAAAACAAGACGAAGTACTGTCCCTGAAATACATTTTCGAACAACTGCATCTCACTACACACCCGCTGAAAATGCTGTGTATGGATATACTGTCCGAACTGTCGGATGACGATTACATCACCGAAGTGGACAAGCATAAATACAAACTGAACAATCATGGTGTGGAGATGACCGGCACTTTCCAACGCAAGAGCAACGGAAAGAACTCATTCATACCCGAAGGCGGCGGCGACCCCATCTTCATTGCCGAACGGAACTCGGCACACGCCATGGCGGGCGATAAAGTGTGTATCGCCTTTTATGCCAAACGCCGCGGACGCGAAGCCGAAGGCGAAGTCATCGAGATACTGGAACGCGCCAACGATACCTTCGTAGGAACATTGGAAGTTGCCAAATCATACGCTTTCCTTGTTACGGAAAACCGCACGCTGGCCAATGATATCTTTATCCCCAAAGAGAAACTGAAAGGTGGAAAGACAGGCGACAAGGCCATCGTCAAAGTGGTGGAATGGCCTGATAAGGCAAAGAATCCTATCGGTCAGGTTATCGACATTCTGGGGAAAGCCGGAGATAACACCACCGAGATGCACGCCATCCTGGCCGAATTCGGATTGCCGTATGTTTACCCCGCATCCGTGGAAAAAGCCGCAGACAGGATACCTGCCGACATTCCCGCAGAAGAATATGCCAAACGTGAGGATTTCCGCAATGTAACCACCTTTACCATAGATCCCAAAGACGCTAAGGACTTTGACGATGCCCTGTCCATCCGCAAACTGAAGGACAATCTTTGGGAAGTGGGCGTACACATTGCCGACGTGACGCACTACGTAACGGAAGGCAGCATCATCGACAAAGAAGCCGAGAAACGCGCCACATCCGTTTACCTCGTAGACCGCACCATCCCGATGCTGCCCGAACGGTTGTGTAACTTCATCTGTTCTCTGCGCCCCGATGAAGAGAAACTGGCCTACTCTGCCATCTTCGAGATGACGGACAAGGGAGAAGTAAAGAACTCGCGCATTGTGCATACGGTTATCAAGTCCGACCGCCGCTTCACCTACGAAGAGGCGCAGCAGATTATCGAAACCAAAGAGGGAGACTTTAAGGAAGAAATCCTCAAACTGGACTCGCTTGCCAAGATATTGCGTGAAAAACGGTTTACTGCCGGCGCCATCAACTTCGACCGCTATGAGGTGAAATTTGAGATTGACGAGCAGGGCAAGCCTGTCAGCGTATATTTCAAGGAATCCAAAGACGCCAACAAACTGGTAGAAGAGTTCATGCTACTCGCCAACCGCACTGTAGCGGAAAAAATAGGACGTGTGCCCAAAAGCAAAAAGCCGAAAGTATTCCCCTATCGTATTCACGACCTTCCGGACCCGGAAAAACTGGATAATCTGGCACAGTTCATTGCCCGCTTCGGCTACAAACTGCGCACCGGCGGAACCAAAACGGATGTATCCAAATCCATCAACCATCTGCTGGATGATATTCAGGGAAAGAAAGAGGAGAACCTTATTGAAACCGTATCCATCCGTGCCATGCAGAAAGCACGCTATTCCGTGCACAACATCGGTCACTACGGATTGGCATTCGATTATTACACTCATTTCACTTCTCCCATCCGACGCTATCCGGACATGCTGGTGCACCGGTTGCTGACCAAATACCTGGATTTAGGCGGACGAAGCGTTTCCGAACAGAAATACGAAGCCCTCTGCGAGCATTCCAGCAGCATGGAACAGATAGCCGCCAATGCGGAACGCGCCTCTATCAAGTACAAACAGGTGGAATACATGACGGAACGCCTGGGACAGACTTACGACGGCGTTATTTCCGGTGTTACAGAATGGGGACTGTACGTTGAGCTGAACGAGAATAAATGTGAAGGAATGATACCTATCCGCGACCTCGATGATGATTACTACGAATTCGACGAAAAGAATTATTGCCTGCGCGGACGACGGAAGAAACGCACATACAGCCTCGGCGACGCTATCACCATCAAGGTGGCACGCGCCAACCTGGAGAAAAAGCAGCTGGACTTTGCACTGGTTGAATAGGCGGAATTATCATTGTCAGTTACACAAGCTTACCTACACATACATGAAGACAATTACTATTACAGACCGCTCGCAAATAGAAGATATCATCCGTAAATGCCCTTATTGTACGGTCGGGATTATCGACGGAGAGGGTAATCCGTATGTAATACCTATGAACTTTGCCTGGGAAAATGATACTATTTATCTGCATTCGGGCCCCGAAGGAAGTAAAGTAGAAATGGTGGCACGGCATCCGCAGGTCTGCATCACCTTCTGTGAAGGGCACGAACTGGTGTATATGCATAAACAGATAGCTTGCAGTTACAGCATGAAATCCCGCAGCGTTATCTGTAAAGGCAAAGTGCGTTTCATAGAAGATATGGATGAAAAGCGACGGATACTCGACCTGCTTATGAAGCAATATACGGACAATGCATGTAGCTACGCCGAACCGGCTGTACGCAATGTGAAAATATGGGAAGTGAAAGTAGATGAAATAAGCTGCAAATCGTTCGGGCTGAGACCGAGTGAATTGAAATAATCTCTACAAAAAACTTTGCCCGAAGTTTGATTGCCACTAACCTGCATATTCAAGGTATCCCAGTCCTATACTCAGAATACTTCAGTCACATAGGTAGTCTCTGTATAGGACTGGGCACATAACTCATCATAAGGGATATTCCTCAAAGGCATACAACAGCGTCGACAAATAGCGTTCTCCCGTATCAGGGAGCAACACTACTATGTTTTTACCCTCATTCTCCGGTAACTGCGCCAACCGGGTTGCAGCACTGACAGCCGCTCCCGAAGAAATCCCCACCAACAGGCCTTCGTATTTCGCCAGTTCCCGCCCGGTACGGATAGCGTCATCATTGGATACCTGCAAAATTCCGTCTACCACGGCACTATTATAGTTTTTCGGAACAAAACCTGCACCGATACCCTGAATCTTATGCGGGCCCGGTTTTCCGCCTGACAATACCGGAGAATCTTCCGGTTCTACGGCTACCACTTGTATCCGGGAGTTATGTTTCTTCAAAGCCGCACCCACGCCGCTCACCGTTCCGCCGGTCCCCACACCGGCCACGAATATATCGACCTTTCCGTCCGTATCCTGCCAGATTTCCTGTCCGGTAGTGCGCTCATGAACGGCAGGGTTAGCCCGATTATTAAACTGCTGCAAAATCAGTGAACCGGGAATGCTTGCCTGCAACTCTTCGGCACGGGCTATAGCACCTTTCATACCGTCTGCACCGGGCGTCAAAACAAGTTCCGCACCAAGGGCTTTCAGCAGATTGCGACGTTCCGTACTCATGGTATCCGGCATAGTCAAAATCAATTTATAGCCTTTGGAAACTGCCACAAAGGCAAGCCCTACCCCGGTATTCCCACTGGTCGGCTCAATAACCGTTGCACCGGGCTTCAACAGCCCTTTCGTTTCCGCATCTTCTATCATAGCCAGCGCAACACGGTCCTTTACGCTGCCCGCAGGATTAAAGTATTCCAGTTTGACGATGACACGAGCTTTCAAGTTCTTGTTTTTACCATAATTGTTCAACTCCAACAAAGGAGTATTGCCAACTAAATCAGTCAGGCGTTGTGCTATTTTTTTCATATCTTGCAGTGAATTATCAATAAGACAAAAGTACGGCGGAGTCCGTTCATTCAAAATACCATAAATGTGGTAAATCCATACTATAAATGAGGGATATGTAGGAAAATTGGTGAGTATTTTATACCTTTGTAGCCACTTTATTAATAAAGGATATCATAATGAGTCCACTTAATTTTACTCACATCCTGACACAGGCAGTCGATGAGCTATCGGAAAGCGAATCCTACAAAGGACTGTTTCACCAGCACACGGACGGCAATCCATTGCCTTCAGCTAAGGCATTGTGCGATATTATCGAACTTGCACGTGCCATTATCTTCCCCGGATATTTTGGAAATTCAACGGTCAACAGCCGTACGGTAACTTACCATATCGGAGTCAATGTAGAAAGACTGTTCGACCTGCTGACCGAGCAAATATTGGCAGGACTCTGTTTCGGCAGTGATGACGAATGCAGTTGCTGTACCGAACTTCAACGTGAGGAGGCCGCATCAATTGCCGCCCGGTTCATCAGCCATTTACCTGAACTGCGTCGCATACTGGCTACGGATGTTGAAGCCGCTTACAACGGCGACCCTGCCGCACATTCGTTTGGCGAGGTTATCAGTTGCTATCCGGCCATACGCGCTATCAGCAATTACCGCATAGCACACGAACTATTGGTACTCGGCGTGCCTCTCATTCCGCGTATCATCACCGAAATGGCCCATAGCGAAACCGGTATCGATATTCATCCGGGAGCTGCCATAGGCGGTTATTTCACGATAGACCACGGTACAGGTGTGGTAATCGGCGAGACTTGCATCATCGGCAAGAACGTAAAACTATACCAGGGTGTAACCCTCGGAGCCAAAAGTTTCCCGCTGGACCAGGACGGTAAACCCATCAAAGGCATACCCCGCCATCCCATACTGGAAGACAATGTCATTGTCTATTCCAATGCCACCATATTAGGGCGTATCACCATCGGAAAAGACGCTACCGTAGGCGGCAACATCTGGGTAACGGAAGATGTGCCCGCAGGCGCAAGAATAGTACAAACCAAAGCAAAAAAGTAAGAGATTTTATGATTTCAGAATTATAATCCATACCGTATGCGTAATAGTAAAAATGAAATCATACCGGAATAAATCATAAATTATAAATCATAAATAAGTAGATGAGCGAACAATCATTCGAAATGATTGCCAAAACTTTCCAGGGACTGGAAGAAACATTGGCACAGGAACTGACCTCTTTGGGTGCAGACGAGATACAGATAGGACGTCGTATGGTATCATTCCGCGGCGACAAGGAAATGATGTACAAGGCGAATTTCTGCCTGCGGACTGCTATCCGCATCCTGAAACCTATCAAACAGTTTGTAGCGAAAAATGCCGATGAGGTGTATGAACAGATCAAGGCAATCCACTGGGAAGATTATCTGGATATAGATAAAACTTTCGCCGTAGACGCAGTTGTGTTCAGCGAGGAATTCCGCCATTCCAAATTTGTTTCCTACAAAGTGAAGGATGCCATTGTGGACTATTTCCGGGATGCATACGACAAACGCCCGTCTGTACGCATCAGCAAGCCGGATGTATTATTGAACATTCACATTGCAGAAACCAAATGCACTCTTTCTCTCGATTCATCCGGCGAGTCTCTGCACCGCCGCGGTTATCGTCAGGAAGCCGTGGAAGCTCCTCTGAATGAGGTTTTGGCAGCCGGCATGATATTAATGAGCGGTTGGCACGGAGAATGTGACCTGATAGACCCGATGTGCGGCTCGGGAACAATCCCCATCGAAGCTGCCTTGATAGCCAGGAATATCGCACCGGGCGTATTCCGTAAGGAGTTTGCTTTTGAAAAATGGATTGATTTCGACCAGGAGCTGTTCGATAAGATTTATAACGATGACAGCCAGGAACGTGAATTCGCTCATAAGATATACGGGTACGACAACAACCCGAAAGCCAACGAAATCGCAACCCATAACATCAAGGCAGCAGGCGTATCCAAAGACGTAACGCTGAAGTTGCAACCTTTCCAGCAGTTTGAGCAACCTAAGGAAAAGGCTGTTATCATTACCAACCCGCCTTATGGAGAGCGTATATCTACCAACGACCTGCTGGGCTTATACTCTATGATTGGCGAACGGCTGAAACACGCGTTTACAGGCAACACCGCGTGGATACTTTCTTATCGTGAAGAATGCTTCGATCAAATCGGATTGAAACCTACTGCCAAGATACCTCTGTTCAACGGTGCTCTGGAATGTGAGTTCCGTAAATACGAAATCTTCGACGGAAAATACAAAGAATTCAAAAAGCAGGAAAGCGAAGAGGGTAATAAAGAGTACAGACCTTACGCTGCAAGAGAAAAAAGAGAATTCAAGACCGGAGAAAGAAGAGAGTTTAAATCCGGAGAGAAAAGGGAATTCAAGCCGAGAGAGAGAAGAGAATTCAAATCGGATGATAAACGGGAGTTCAAGCCTCGTGAATACAGAAAACCGGCAGACGGAGAATGGAAACCGAAGCGAGAATTTGACAGAGAGCGAGAATTTAATAAAGAACGTAAACCGGGAGAGTTTCGGAAACGGAACAACGAACGGAATAACGACTGAAACCGTTAAAATTAAAAGCTATGAACATAAAGAGAATCGGTAAGGCAATCATGGTATTGCTACTGGCAACACCTGCTTTATCTTCAATGGAGCTTATGGCACAAGACTTGAAAATGCCCACTCTGGAAGACCTTCTTCCCGGTGGCGCAACCTATCGTATCGCTGAGAACCTGCCGGGTTTGCAGTGGTGGGGTGACGTATGTATAAAACCCGGCATCGACTCTTTGTTTGCCGTCAATCCCAAAAACGGGAAGGAGACATTGCTCACAACCCGGGAAAAGGTAAATAAAGTACTCAACTCACTGATAACTCCTACGGAAACAAGCGCAACACCCGGCCATAAGGGAAATAAAGTACAGCATTTCTACAATACCGAGTTTCCATGGCCGGACAAACCGTATATGCTTATCAAATTGCCTGCGAGATACATCGTTTATGATTTCGAGAAAGATGAATTCGTCAAAGGTCTGCCGCAGGCCGGAGAAAGAAACGGTGCAAACATTGACTATACCCCGGAAGGCGGACACATAGCCTATACCGTTAAGAATAACCTCTTCGTGGACAACAAAGCCGTAACCGAAGAACCCGAAGGAATTGTATGCGGACAGAGCGTACACCGCAATGAATTCGGAATCGGCAAGGGCACCTTCTGGAGTCCTCAAGGAAACCTGCTGGCCTTTTACCGCATGAACGAAAGCATGGTAACTCCCTATCCGCTGGTGGATATTACTCCCAGAATAGCACTGGTGGACAAGATACGTTATCCGATGGCAGGGATGCTCAGCCATCAGGTTACCGTAGGTATCTATAATCCGGACACTCAAAAAACCGTTTACTTGAATACCGGCGATCCTACCAACCGTTATTTCACCAATATCAGTTGGGCGCCCGACGGAAAGAGTCTTTATCTCATAGAGCTGAACCGTGACCAGAATCATGCAAAACTTTGCCGATACAACAGCGAGACCGGCGAACTGATGTCCACGCTTATCGAAGAAACGCATCCCAAATATGTGGAGCCTCAACAACCCATCCTGTTCCTGCCTTGGGATCATACTCAATTTATCTACCAGAGCCAGAAAGACGGCTACAACCATCTGTATCTCTACAATACGGACGGCAAGCTCATCAAGCAACTGACAAAAGGGGAGTGGCTGGTACAGAACATTTTAGGATTCAATGCCAGAAAGAAAGAAGTTATCATTGCTTCTACGGAAGTATCTCCTTTGCAAAGCAACCTGTACAAGGTCAATGTCAATACCGGCAAACGTACTCCATTGGACAACAGCAAGGGAGTACACAACGGAATACTTTCCGCTTCGGGCAATTATATTATCGACCGGTATTCAACTCCGGATACTCCCCGCAAAATAGAGATAACCAATACCCAAAGCAAGAAAAGCGTCTCTTTGCTCACTGCGAAGAATCCTTATGAAGGCTTTGTCATGCCTGCCATAGAAACCGGTACAATAAAGGCTGCCGACGGCAAGACCGACTTATATTACCGCCTTGTAAAGCCCGCCGACTTCGACCCGAATAAGAAATATCCCGCAATCGTCTATGTATATGGCGGTCCTCATGCCCAGATGATTACCAACGGCTGGATGAATGACGCACGCGGCTGGGACATCTATATGGCCAATAAGGGTTACATCATGTTCACGCTCGACAACCGCGGTAGCAGTAACCGGGGACTGGAGTTTGAAAACGTCACCTTCAGACACTTGGGTATTGAAGAGGGCAAAGACCAGGTAAAAGGAGTGGACTACCTGAAAAGCCTGCCTTACATAGACAGCAACCGCATCGGCGTTCACGGCTGGAGTTTCGGCGGACACATGACTACCGCACTCATGCTGCGCTATCCGGAGATTTTCAAAGTAGGCGTGGCCGGCGGACCGGTCATCGACTGGAAATATTATGAGATAATGTATGGCGAGCGCTATATGGACACCCCGCAGACAAACCCCGAAGGTTATGAACAGTGCGACTTGAAGAACCTCGCAGGGCAACTGAAAGGACATCTGCTCATTATCCACGATGACCACGACGACACCTGCGTGCCCCAACATACGCTTTCTTTCATGAAGGCATGCATAGATGCACGCACCTATCCCGATCTGTTTATCTATCCCGGACATAAGCACAACGTTTTGGGACGCGACCGCGTACATCTGCACGAAAAGATAACCCGATATTTCGAGGATTATTTATAAACCGGACACATTTTCAACAGTAAACAATTAAACGTATCCATAAAATGAAAGTATTATTGCTTGGCTCAGGTGGCCGTGAACACGCTTTGGCTTGGAAAATTGCACAAAGCCCCAAAATAGAGAAACTGTATATCGCTCCCGGCAATGCGGGAACAAGTGCAGTGGGCGAAAATGTAGCCATCAAAGCTACGGACTTCCCCGCCCTCAAGGCTTTTGCCCTTGAACATAAGATTGACATGATTGTAGTGGGTCCCGAAGACCCGTTGGTACAGGGCATTTTCGACTTCTTCAAAGAAGATGCCGCTACACGGCACATTGCTGTCATCGGTCCTTCTGCAAAAGGTGCGCAATTGGAAGGCAGCAAAGAATTTGCCAAGGAATTCATGCTGCGCCATCACATCCCTACCGCCCGCTATAAAAGCGTGACTGCTGCAACACTCGAAGAAGGACTTGCTTTTCTCGAAACGCTCACCGCTCCCTACGTTCTGAAAGCCGATGGCCTGTGCGCCGGTAAAGGCGTGCTGATTCTTCCGACTCTGGAAGAAGCCCGGAAAGAGCTGAAAGAGATGCTCAGCGGTATGTTCGGCGATGCCAGCGCAACAGTGGTTATCGAAGAATTCCTCAGCGGGATAGAGTGCTCGGTATTTGTCCTGAGCGATGGTGAGCACTATAAGGTGCTGCCTGTAGCCAAAGACTATAAACGTATCGGAGAAGGTGATAAGGGATTGAACACCGGCGGTATGGGTAGCGTAACACCCGTTCCGTTTGCCGATGAGGTATTTATGGAAAAGGTGCGCAAACGCATCATAGAGCCTACCATCAACGGGCTGCGCGAAGAAGGTATCCTGTACAAAGGCTTCATTTTCCTGGGACTTATCAATGTACAGAACGAACCTATGGTTATCGAATATAATGTACGTATGGGCGACCCGGAAACCGAAAGTGTCATGTTGCGCATCAAGAGCGACATTGTAGAGCTTTTCGAAGGCGTGCACAAGGTAAACCTCGATACCAAGGCAATGGAACTCGACCCGCGCACGGCTGCCTGCGTAATGCTGGTCAGCGGCGGGTACCCCGAAACGTATCAGAAAGGCTATCCCATGAGCGGCTTTGATTTGGCAGCAACCACGGACAGCATCCTGTTCCATGCCGGTACTGCCGTAAAAGACGGGCATATCGTCACCAACGGCGGACGCGTCATAGCTGTCTGCTCCTATGGAGAGACAAAAGAAGAGGCTTTGAAAAAGAGTTATAAAGTGGCCGACATGTTAAGTTTTGAAGGCAAATACTTCCGTCGCGATATCGGATTCGACCTTTAACAGTCAATGAGAAGCCAAAGATTCCAAAATCGGGTTACGGCGGGACGATTTACGCTTCCCGCCGCCATCCTTATATCAGTAGCCTGCTGGATACTGAGCGCTATTCTGTTGCCCGATTTGGAGATACGGAAAGGCAATTACCCCCTATGGGACATATTCTATAGCTCATGTATTCCAACGTGGGGCACTCGTCTTTTCAGCTTCATCCTGTACTCCGTCATAGGATATTTTCTTATCGGGCTGAACAACGCCTTTGCCATCATCCGCATGCGGGCCTCAGTACAGACAGCCATTTATTTCCTGCTGATTTCCGTCTGCCCTACCATGCACATACTGTATGCAGGAGATTTGGTAGCGGTCACTTTTCTCATTGCTCTGTATTTCCTGTTCAAGAGCTATCAGCAATCCAAGTCTGCAAGCTATCTGTTTCACGCGTTCGTATTTATAGGAATGGGGAGTCTGCTTTTTCCGCAACTGATATTCTTTGTTCCCGTATTTTGGATAGGCGCGTATAGTTTCCAGTCCCTGCACCCCAAGAGTTTTTTCGCTTCGCTTATCGGCTGGAGCGTACCTTATTGGTTTCTATTGGGCTATGCCTATCTATCCGGACACATGGATTTATTCTACCAGCCATTCCTGGAATTGGTGAATTTCCGCTCTATCCTATTTGGTTTCCGGCCTTGGGAATTGGCGACAATCGGGTATATACTCCTTTTATATATGGTCAGTTCAAGCCATTGTTTAATAGCCGGATATGAGGACAAGATACGTACGCGCAGCTATCTGCACTTCCTGATATTCCTGAACTTCTGTATTTTCGTCTATATAGGACTGCAACCCGCTCTGTATCCCCATCTGTTCTCTCTGCTGCTAATCGGCACCAGTATTCTGATAGGACACTTATTCGTACTGACCAACAGCCGGAGTTCCAACCTGTTCTTCATCATTATGCTGGTCGGATTATTTACTTTATTCGGATTCAATCTATGGACGCTTTTATAGATACACTCATACAACTCCTGATAGACTGGGGATATGCAGGGCTCTTTATCTCGGCCTTATTGGCGGGAAGCATCATTCCGTTCAGTTCCGAGCTGGTGATGCTGGCACTCGTCAAGGTAGGCTTGAACCCTGCCATCTGTGTTCTTGCCGCCACACTGGGAAACACAATGGGCGGTATGACCTGCTATTACATGGGACATCTCGGCAAGACGGACTGGATAGAAAAATATTTCAAAGTGAAGCAAGAAAAAATAGACAAAATGCAGCGTTTCCTGCAAGGTAAAGGAGCGCTCATGGCTTTCTTTGCCTTTCTGCCCTTTATAGGAGAAGCCATTGCCATAGCACTGGGATTTATGCGCAGCAACGTAATGCTGACTTCCCTTTCCATGTTTACAGGAAAACTGATACGGTACATCGTTATGTTATCGGCTCTTCAAGGCGCTTTGTCGGTGATGAGTGTTTAGCGGTTGGTAATTAATATTTAGTGATTAGCGGGTATGGAACGGATTATAGAACAGACGGAAGACGGAAGCACCACATTGTTTGTGCCGGAGTTGAATGAGCATTATCATTCGGTAAAAGGGGCGCGCACAGAATCGCAACATATTTTCATCGACATGGGACTGAAAGCCTCCGCCGCTACCTTGCCGCATATCCTTGAAATAGGCTTCGGCACGGGGTTGAACGCTCTGCTCACACTGGAAACAGCCGGACTGGAGCAAAGGCCGGTTCACTATACCGGCATCGAACTTTATCCTCTGTCATGGGAAGAGGTGGATGTTTTACATTATAGCGACAATCCCCTGTTTAAGGAATTACACACGGCACCCTGGCACAAAGACGTGAACATTACACCGTACTTCACGTTACACAAGATACAAGGAGACGTAAATAAAGTGATGAGCGACAAGCAGTCAGCGATGAGTGACAGATTACCTGTTCATCACTCATCGCTAACCACTAATCACTGCTTCGACCTTGTTTATTTCGATGCCTTTGCTCCCGAAAAACAGCCGGAAATGTGGAGCGAAGAGCTTTTCCGGCACATATATGCCGCCATGAACAACAACGGCATACTGACCACATATTGTGCAAAAGGCGTTATCCGCAGGCTTTTGCAAGCCATCGGATTTAGGGTAGAGCGTCTTCCCGGTCCGCCGGGTGGCAAACGCGAAATACTGCGGGCATCCAAAACAAAGGAATGAGCCATACACAAAAAACAAACAAAGTAACGGCCCCACAGAGCCACATATACAAAAAACCATAGATAGAATAAATGAAAAAGATATACTTTCTACTACTTGCAACTATACTGATAGCTTCCTGCAAACCCGGAAGCAAAACCAACAATAGGAGCGAAGGAAAACCGGTTATCACCGTTACCCTCGAGCCTCTGCGGTACCTCACCGAAGCCATTGCCGGCGACCGCTTTACGGTAGTCAGCATGGTTCCCAAGGGCACAAGTCCGGAAACCTATGACCCTACGCCTCAACAGCTCGTAGAGCTTGCACGCAGTAAGGCTTACTTCCGCATCGGCTATATCGGTTTCGAGCAGACTTGGACTGACAAGCTGACAGACAACGCTCCTCACCTGCAATTCTTCGATATGTCGCAAGGTGTGGATCTGATTTATGACAACACGCATGTTCATCATCACGCAGCCAACGAAAAAGAGCACCAACACGCCATCGGTGTGGAGCCCCATATATGGAACTCGGCCGTCAACGCCCAAATCATCGCAGGCAATATCTTAAGTGCCTTACGCAATATCGACAAAGGCAACGAAGATTTTTATCTGGAACGCTATAATACTCTTTGCCGGAAGATAGAACATACCGACAGCCTCATACGGCAAACGCTGGCGCCCCCCGGCGCAGACCATGCCTTTATGATTTACCACCCGGCACTCTCTTATTTCGCCCGCGACTACGGATTGCATCAGATTCCCATCGAAGCCGGTGGCAAAGAACCGTCTCCTGCACATCTGAAAGCCTTGATTGATACCTGCAGCAGCGAAAATGTACATGTCATCTTCGTACAGCCGGAATTTGACCGCCGCAATGCCGAACTCATCGCCCAACAAACCGGAACCCGGGTTGTTGACATCAATCCCTTATCTTACGATTGGGAAACGGAAATGCTGAATATAGCCCAAGCACTGAACCCAATGAAGAACCAAGAATGAAGCAATGAAACCTATTATTGAAATCAAAAACCTCAATGCCGGATACGACGGCCGTACAGTACTTCGCGATGTAAACCTCACTGTTTACGACCGGGATTTTCTGGGTATCATCGGTCCGAACGGAGGTGGCAAGACCACTCTTATCAAATGTATTTTAGGATTGCTCAAACCGCTTTCCGGTGAAATATCTTTCACCTCTTCCCGCACGGCAGGCAACTTACAGCTCACCATGGGCTATCTGCCTCAATACAACAGCATAGACCGCAAGTTCCCTATCACCGTCGAAGAGGTGATTCTGTCAGGGCTCAGCAGCAAGAAGTCACTTATTTCGCGTTTTACAAAAGAACATAAAGAAAAGGCACATCAAGTCATTGTACGCATGGGACTGGAAGGACTGGAAGAACGGGCTATCGGTGCATTGAGCGGCGGACAGCTTCAACGCGCCTTGCTGGGACGTGCCATTATTTCGGATCCCGAAGTGGTAATCCTCGACGAACCCAGTACCTATATCGACAAACGGTTTGAGGCACGCCTATACCAATTGTTGGCCGAAATCAACAAAGATTGCGCCATCATACTCGTCAGCCACGACATAGGCACAGTATTGCAGCAGGTGAAATCCATTGCCTGTGTCAACGAAACACTGGACTACCACCCCGATACCGGCATTACCGGCGAATGGCTGGAACGCAATTTCAACTGCCCCATAGAACTGCTGGGACATGGAACATTGCCGCACCGGGTATTGGGGGAGCATCATCATTAACGGTTACACTCCATAACTGATTTTGCCCTATTTCCTCTCTGACTGTATTTCTCTCATATTGGATACGAAAGCCAGTAATGATATTCTCCCTTAACAGTTTAGCTTCCTCAGCGGTCTTGCATAGTTTACACCCGACAAATATTTAGCGGCAGAAAGTCCGGGAGTTCTCAGACAAAAGACGGGGCGTTTTCTTCAAAAGACCGGGAGTTTTGCACGAAAAGTCCGGGAGTTTTACCCCGAAAGTCCCGGTCTTTTGCGCGGAAAGCTCAGGAGTTTTGAGCAGCCTCTCCCTTTTTCTATAAAATTCCCCCTATATCTCTAAACCAATCCTAATAATACGCCTTATTGTCACTTATTTAGAACTGAAATCATTATCTTTGCGCCCATATATGCCGAAATTAAAATAAAACCATAACGAATTTCATCCGAATGAAACAGTACAAAACCGTAAACAACCTGATTGGTTGGATTACCTTTATCATTGCAGCAACGGTTTATTGCATGACTATTGAGCCGACTGCAAGTTTTTGGGACTGCCCGGAGTTCATTACCACCGGCTATAAGCTGGAAGTAGGACACCCGCCCGGTGCACCGTTCTTTATGTTAGTAGCCAATCTGTTTTCTCAGTTTGCTTCCGATGCCTCTACCGTTGCCAAGATGGTGAACTACATGAGTGCACTGATGAGCGGCGCTTGTATCCTGTTCTTATTCTGGAGCATCACTCACCTGGTACGCAAACTGGTTATTACCGATGAAAACAACATCACCAAAGGACAACTGATTACTGTCATGGGCAGCGGTCTGGTAGGTGCATTGGCATACACATTCAGTGATACGTTCTGGTTCAGCGCTGTAGAGGGTGAGGTATACGCTTTCTCCTCCCTGTTCACGGCAGTGGTATTCTGGCTGATACTGAAGTGGGAAGATGTGGCGGACGAACCGCATTCCGACCGCTGGCTGATTCTTATTGCCTATCTCACCGGATTGAGTATCGGTGTTCACTTGCTGAACCTGCTCTGTCTTCCGGCTATCGTGCTGGTATACTACTATAAGAAAGTGCCCAATGCCAACGCAAAAGGTTCGCTATTAGCACTTCTCGCATCTATGGTACTGGTAGCGGTTGTGCTGTACGGTATCGTTCCGGGCATCGTAAAAGTGGGCGGCTGGTTCGAGCTGTTCTTTGTCAACACGCTCGGCATGTCTTTCAACAGCGGTGTCATCGTATATATCATCTTGCTGGCGGCTTGCCTCATCTGGGGTGTATACGAAAGCTACAATGAAAAGAGCAAGTCGCGTATGGCACTCTCGTTCATACTGACCATAGCCATGCTGGGTATTCCTTTCTATGGTCATGGCGGCAGTTCCGTCGTTATCGGCATTATCATTATCGCGCTGCTGTGGCTCTATCTCAAACCGGGCACGCAGGAGAAGATTAAGGAGAGATACCGCGTATCGGCACGCACACTGAACACATCACTGTTGTGCACCATGATGATTGTTATCGGATATTCATCCTACGCGCTTATCGTAATCCGCTCCACCGCCAATACGCCGATGGACCAGAATTCTCCGGAAGATATCTTCACATTGGGCGAATACCTGGGACGCGAACAGTACGGTACACGCCCGCTGTTCTACGGTCCAGCTTACTCCTCACAGGTAGCCCTGGACGTAAAAGACGGATATTGCGAACCGCGCATCTCCTACAACGGAACCAAATACATCCGTAAGGAAAAGGCCACTGACGACGAGAAAGACAGCTACATTGAAATCCCCGGACGCATCGAATACGAGTATGCGCAGAATATGCTCTTCCCCCGTATGTACAGCAGCGCTCATGCCAACCAATATAAGGCATGGCAGGACATCAAGGGATATGACGTACCCTACGACAAATGCGGCGAAATGATTATGGTAACTATGCCTACGCAGTGGGAAAACATCAAGTTCTTCTTCTCCTACCAGCTCAACTGGATGTACTGGCGCTATTTCATGTGGAACTTCGCCGGACGCCAGAACGACTTGCAGGGTAGCGGAGAAATCGAACACGGCAACTGGATTACCGGTATCAAGTTTATCGACAATATGCTGGTAGGCAATCAGGACTTGCTGCCGAAAGAACTGAAAGAGAACAAAGGGCATAACGTATTCTACTGCCTGCCGTTGCTGCTCGGAATTATCGGTCTGTTGTGGCAGGCCTATCGCGGGCAGAAGGGTATCCAGCAGTTCTGGGTAGTGTTCTTCCTCTTCTTCATGACCGGTATAGCGATTGTGCTCTACCTGAACCAGACACCGAGCCAGCCGCGCGAACGCGACTATGCATACGCAGGTTCGTTCTATGCTTTCGCCATCTGGATTGGTATGGGCGTGGCAGGCATTATCCGCCTGTTGCAGCATTATGCCAAGATGAAGGAACTTCCCGCCGCCGCTATCGTTTCAGTGGCCTGCCTTTTCGTTCCCATACAGATGGCAAGCCAGACGTGGGACGACCATGACCGCAGCGGCCGTTATGTGGCACGCGATTTCGGGCAGAACTACCTGATGTCATTGCAGGAAACGGGTAATCCGATTATATACACCAACGGCGATAACGATACCTTCCCCCTGTGGTACAACCAAGAGACGGAAGGCTTCCGTACCGACGCCCGTACCTGCAACCTCAGCTACCTACAGACCGACTGGTATATCGACCAGATGAAGCGTCCCGCCTACGACTCTCCCTCCCTGCCTATCACGTGGGACCGTATGGAGTATGTAGAAGGTACCAACGAATATGTTCCGGTACGTCCCGAATACAAGAAGAGCATCGATGCCCTGTATGCCGAAGCAGAGAAACAAGCCCTGAGCGGCAACACCGAAGCACTGGTAAACGTGAAGAAAGAATTCGGCGAGAATCCTTACGAACTCAAGAACATACTGAAATACTGGATACGCAGCAAGAACGAGGACCTGAAAGTAATTCCTACCGACAGCATCGTGATGAAAGTGGATAAGGAAGCCGTACGCCGCAGCGGAATGATGATACCGGGCGATTCCATCCCCGACTACATGCACATCTCGCTGAAAGGCAAACGCGCCCTCTACAAGAGTGAGCTGATGATGCTCGAAATGTTGGCGGAAGCCAATTGGGAGCGTCCTATCTACATCGCAGTCAGCGTAGGGCCGGAGAACCAACTGAACATGGGCAACCACTTCATTCAGGAGGGTCTCACCTACCGTTTCACTCCGTTCGATACCGATAAGCTGGGTGTGAAAATAGACAGCGAAAAGATGTACGACAACCTGATGCACAAGTTCAAGTTCGGCGGCATCGACAAACCGGGCATCTACATTGATGAGAATGCCATGCGCATGTGCCACTCGCATCGCCGTATCTTCTCCCAGCTTGCACAGCAGTTGATACGCGAAGGCAAGAAGGATAAGGCTAAAGCCGCACTGGACTATGCCGAGAAGATGATTCCCGCCTTCAACGTGCCATACGACTGGCAGAACGGCGCCGTACAGATGGCCGAAGCATACTACCAGTTGGGCGATTCTACAAAAGCCGACGACATGATGAAAGCCCTTGCCGACAAAGCCGTGGAATACCTCACCTGGTATCTGAGCATGGACGACAACCGCTTCTCCATCTCTACCCGTGAATTTGAATATCACTGGGCAGTGCTCGATGCTGAAGTGAAGATTATGAGGAAATACAATTCCAAACTGGCGGAAATCTATGCTCCGAAGGTAGAAGAGTTGTACAACTTGTATGCGGAAAGATACGAAAGATTACAAAAAATGGAAAAAAAATAATGCCGGTACACGGTAGCGAATGAGCGGATTACCGCAGGTACATCCTGCCGGTAAACCTGCCCATTCGCCACCGGATGCCCGGCATCAGTCAATAACCGTTAACCACCGATTAACCGTGTTTATAGAACAGCCACCCGAGTTTGTTCGTAAGTTATATCCCAGCGCCGTATGGCGAATGGACCCGGACGAGAGAGCCGTCTATCTGACTTTCGATGACGGGCCTATCCCCGAAGTTACTCCGTGGGTACTCGACTTGCTTGACAAATACGACATAAAAGCCACCTTCTTTATGGTAGGTGACAATATCCGTAAGCACCCTGATGAATTCCAAATGGTTGTGGAGCGGGGACACCGCATCGGTAACCATACCTTTAACCATCTCAGAGGATTTGAATACAACTTCAAAGATTATCTGGCAAATGCCGAGAAAGCCAACGAGGTAATGAAAACAGACCTGTTCCGCCCTCCGCACGGCCACATGGGATGGACGCAGTACATGATACTGAAACGCCGTTATAAGATAATAATGTGGGATTTGGTAACCCGTGACTACAGTAAGAAACTTCGCGGGCCTCAGGTGCTTGCCAACGTTATGAAATATGCGCGCAATGGTTCTATCATTACATTTCACGATTCCTTAAAGTCCTGGAACAACGGCAACCTGCAATATGCACTGCCACGGGCAATAGAATTTCTGAAAGAAGAGGGATACGAGTTCAGACTGTTATAGAATTATAGAGTTATAAAGTTGAGAGTTGAAAGTTTTCATGCAGCACAATTGCGCAGCCTGACTTTCAACTCTCTACTCTTTTCAGTTTACTTTTACCGTCAGCGGATTACGCACTTTTTGGGCGAAATCAGCCATATACCGGTTCCAGGCATCGGCAGTCTTGATATCTGCCTTATCCCATGCAAATCCCCAATAATATACATATTCCGAACCCGGTTCGTAGTCGCTTACAGCAAGCACATGACCGTCGGCATTATTACGTTCTTTCTTTTCCTTCTCGGAGAAAAGTACGGTTTTCGCATCTTTGACAACAGCGGGAACCGCAGCACCCATAAAGATTTTACCGTTATCGGGACCGGTCGTAGGGTCTACATAAGTAATGTAACCGTTAGCAGCATCGGCAACAACAGCTCCATCGGGTTCATGCAATACGATGCCTGCAACGATAGGCAATGTTTCTTTCAGATTGCTGTACGACACGGCAGTCTTGTTCAAATGCGAGCCGGCATCAAGTGTAATCAGACGCGTTTCTACCACGGTCGAATCACCCTTTACAGTCAGCGGAGTAAACTCCAGCTTCACCGTAAAACGTAGCGGGCCGTTATCCAGAATCTCCTGGTTCTTATAGCACCACGGATAGATAATGCTGTCGTTTACCATCAGTGCGGCTACACCGGCTCCCAATGTAGGACCTACTGCATAACAGTCCATCCCGTAACCGTGGTCGATGTGGTAAGAACGCTCGCGGCTTAACTCGGCAGCAGCCTTCGGATCGGTCTTTTTCAGTTCGGCAATCTTGGCAAGCGTTTCCTTGTCCAGTTCTTTGGCGTACATGGCCTCCAGTATCGGTTCGGTAGTGTTATACTTCGTAAACAGGTCATAACCGAAACCACGCTCTCCTTTAGCCTGCAAAGCAGGACCGTAAGCACGGAAAGCCACCAAATCATTCTCCCAAGCCATATCATCCATACGTTCGGGATAGCATCTGCCACAGGCCTTTACATCAAAAGCCTCAGGCGTACCGGTTTGTATGGTGTACGTAGCGGTGCCACCAGCAGCTATCGCAGCCGGGAATATAACCTTGCCGTCGTACGTAATCTGATAAGGCACTTGCTGCCCGTCGGCATTCAATACTACAATCTGTGCCGTGTCCGCCAAGCCCAGGCGGTCTGTAACAGTTTCCATAGACACCTCTACCATTTCATTGGAGCGCTCCATGGCCAACGGATTGGTTACCGTAACGGTCACCGTCCTGCTGTCGTTGCAAGCGAAGCAAAACAAGGCCGTCATACCTAATAAAAGAAGTTTCTTCATAGTGAATAAATAATGTGATAAAGTGGTAATGTAACAGGATGGTAATGCGATAATGCAGCAGGTGATGAAGCAACCTTATTATAAAAAATAAGGCGGTAAAGCAATATCCTCTATCACTTACCGCCTCACTACCTTATTACCTGTTATTTCGGTTGTTTTCCGATGTAAGCCAAGATACCGCCGTCAACGTACAGAATATGTCCGTTCACTGCGTTGGAAGCCTCAGATGCCAAGAACACAGCAGGACCTGTGAGTTCTTGCGGATCCAACCAACGACCGGCCGGAGTCTTAGCGCAAATGAATGAATCGAACGGGTGACGGCTGCCGTCAGCTTGTTTTTCACGCAACGGAGCAGTCTGCGGAGTAGCGATGTAACCCGGGCCGATACCATTACATTGGATGTTGTATTCACCGTATTCGGAGCAGATGTTACGAGTCAGCATCTTCAAACCACCCTTAGCGGCAGCGTATGCAGATACAGTCTCACGACCCAGTTCGGACATCATGGAGCAGATGTTGATGATCTTACCGTGACCCTTCTTCATCATTGCAGGCAGAACAGCCTTAGAAACGATGAACGGAGCATTCAGGTCGATGTCGATAACGCGACGGAAATCGGCAGCTTCCATTTCGTGCATAGGGATACGGCGGATGATACCTGCGTTGTTAACCAGAATATCAACAGAGCCCACTTCTTTTTCGATAGTAGCCACCATAGCCTGAACAGCCGGTTCATCGGTTACGTCGCATACATAACCATGTGCCTTGATACCCTTTTCGGCATAAGCAGCCATACCTTTGTCTACCAGTTCCTGGTTGATGTCGTTGAAACAGATTTTCGCACCTTGTTCTGCAAAAGCCGAAGCAATGGCAAAACCGATACCGTAAGAAGCACCTGTTACGAGGGCTACTTTACCTTCCAGAGAAAAATTCAAATACTGATTCATGATGTTTATTTATTTTAGGTTGAAAAAATAGTGTTATTTCAAATCGGTAATCAAGGAGAAATCCTGGTCACCGTAATCCAGATTCTCGCCGCCCATCCCCCATATAAAGGTATAATTGTGCGTAGCTGCGGCAGAGTGGATAGACCATTCGGGAGAAAGGACAGCCTGGTCGCCCTTCATCCACACATGGCGGGTTTCGTCCACCTCGCCCATAAAGTGGCAGATAGCATGGTCTTCCGGAATCTCAAAGTAGAAATAAGCTTCCATACGGCGGCTGTGGACGTGTGCCGGCATTGTATTCCACACACTGCCCGGAGCAAGTTCCGTCATGCCCATTTGCAATTGGCAGGTCGGCAACACCTGATTTACCAGCATCTTATTGATATTACGGTGGTTGGAGCCTTCCAAAGAACCCATCTCAGCCACTACCGCATCTCTCTTCGTCACTTTCTTGTCGGGATAGTTGCGATGAGCCGTTACGGAATTAAAGTAGAACTTGGCCGGATGAGCCTCATCCTTGCTCTCAAAAGTAACTTCACGGTCGCCCGAACCCAGGTAGAGGGCTTCTTTATAATCCATTTCAAATACAGCGTCGCCGGCTCTGACCACGCCCGGTCCGCCTACATTGAAAATACCCATCTCGCGGCGGGTCAGGAAATAAGGGGCTTTCAACGGGTCGATAGCCTCCAGTTGCAACACCTCACCCACCGGCATGGCACCACCTACCACCATACGGTCGTACATGGAATATACCATATTCACTTCATTCGGGGAGAATACTTTCTCTATAAGGAAATCACGACGAATTCTTTTCGTATCATAACTTTTCGCATCTTCCGGATGCGCAGCGTAGCGGATCTCATAGTTCGTTCTCATGATTATATTACCTTTCTTTAATTTTCAAAATTAACAGCCAGCGGTACGTCGTTTACGTACACGATTGCAAATGTAGCAAAAGAAAACGGCAAAACATTGCTTTTTTGTCCTAATTATCTATCAATATTGTACAAAGAAAGGAAAAATCATCAGAAATGTCCTAATATTGAATGAATAAATCAAAAGAAAAAATAAAAGAGAATCCTATAGTTGCCAACCGTGCCATCTATATGGCAAACCCGTGCCATATAATAGACAAAGTTGTGCCAATATAGTGGCACAACTCATATACTAATGAAAAAAGCTCCGACAGTCGATGATTGTCGGAGCTTTTTTCGTTGGACTACCAAGATTCGAACTTGGACAAACAGAACCAAAACCTGTTGTGCTACCATTACACCATAGTCCAAACATATGCGCTTTCTGTTAAAAAGCGGTGCAAAGATAGAAGTATGTCCCGAAATATGCAAATATTTCGGGACATTTTTTCATATCAGCATCTTATTTTGCAATAATCAGATAATAGTTCTTCTTGCCGCGTTGCACCAGCAGATACTTGTCATCCAATAAATCAGCAGTTGTAACAACCTGATCGAAAGCAGCCAATTTTTCTTTGTTCAAAGAGACGCCGCCGCCCTGCACCAGCTTGCGCATTTCGCCTTTCGATGCAAATACAGCCGCATTGTCTACGAACAGATCAACTGCCTTTACACCGGCAGCCAGCGCATCACGGGATACCTCAAACTGAGGAACACCCTCAAACACAGCCAGCAAAGTATCTTCGTCCAGCTTTTTCAACGCCTCCGATGTGGCATTGCCGAAAAGAATGTTGGACGCATCAACAGCCGCGTTGTAGTCCTCTTCGGAGTGTACCATAATGGTGACTTCCTTAGCCAGACGCTTCTGCAGGACACGCAAGTGCGGAGCTGCTTCGTGCTCGGCCGTCAGAGCCTCGATTTCTTCCCTGGACAAAGAAGTGAATATCTTGATGTAGCGGGCTGCATCGGCATCGCTTACGTTCAGCCAGAACTGGTAGAACTTATAAGGAGATGTATAGCGGGGATCGAGCCATATATTGCCGGATTCCGTCTTACCGAATTTACCGCCGTCCGCCTTTGTAATCAGAGGGCTTGTCAGGGCAAATACCTCACCGCCATTGGTACGGCGAATCAGTTCGGCTCCCGTGGTGATGTTACCCCACTGGTCCGAGCCGCCCATTTGCAGCTTGCAACCTTTGGTTTCGTACAGATGCAGAAAATCGTAGCCTTGCAGCAACTGATAAGTGAATTCTGTGAAAGAAAGACCGTCGCGGGCTTCACCGTTCAGACGCTTCTTCACCGAATCCTTAGCCATCATATAGTTTACGGTGATATGCTTGCCTACTTCACGGGCAAAATCAAGGAAACTGAAGTCCTTCATCCAATCGTAGTTGTTCACCAACTCCGCACGGTTAGGGGCATCCGAATCAAAATCCAAAAACTTGCTCAACTGCTTCTTCATGCCTGCCATATTGCGCTGCAATGTTTCTTCAGTGAGCAGATTGCGTTCCGCCGACTTACCGGAAGGGTCGCCAATCATACCCGTAGCACCGCCTATCAGTGCCAACGGCTTATGGCCGCAACGCTGGAAGTGACGCAATATCATCACACTGCAAAGGTGTCCGATGTGCAGGGAGTCTGCCGTAGGGTCGAAACCGATATATGCAGTCACCTGTTCCTTTGCCAGCAATTCTTCCGTACCCGGCATCATATCGTGGAGCATGCCACGCCATTTTAATTCTTCTACAAAATTCATCGAATGATTAACTATTAATTATTTGATTTATACTTTGTCTGCGACAAAAGTACGACTCTTTATCCGAACAAACAACTCTTATTGTTTAAAAAAGACTTTGGCGATATTTTCCCGTATCGCTTCCGTGAGTTCCGCCAAAGATACGCGACGGACTTCGGCTGCCCGGCTATATAAATCCGCAACCGGCACGGAGCTTTCGTCAGTTTCCAGAAACAGACGGTCGGCTGGAGTTATCCGCAGCGCCTCTTCCTGATATTTCTCCCCGAAAGAGAGATAAAACCCATGCCTCAGACATTCCTCCGCCAGAGCCGCTTTCCCGCGAAAACCATGAATAATCCAGGGGTTGGCCGGCTTTATCTGCTGTTTCAACTTCAGCAACTCACTCATAGCCTTTACCAAATGAATGACCAAAGGCTTGTCAAGCTCCACAGACAACCGCGCCTGATATTCAAAAACCTTTATCTGCACAGCCATCGGAGCATCGGCCAATTTATCCAGTCCGGCTTCCCCTATGGCAAGAACCTGCGGATGCCCGGCTAAAGAAGCCAAAACATTCATTTCATTCCGAACAACCGGAGTAACGGTTGCCGGGATATGCCAGGGATGTATGCCTACCGAATACCACGCCCCCTCTTCCGGAACAAAGGTATCGGGATAACGGTTCGCAATAGCCGTTCCGGGCACAGGCGGCAAGCGATGCGTATGTATATCAACAGGAAATTTCATGGAACAGGATCATATCCGGAACCACCCCAGGGATGGCAACGCAATATACGTTTTACCGCCAGATAAAGGCCTTTGAAGGGGCCATGCTTCTTAATAGCCTCAACTGCATATTGAGAACAGGTAGGAGTAAATCTGCACGAAGGGGAAGTCATGGGTGAAATGCACTTCCGGTAAAAATAAATAGGAAGCAACAGCAGATATGAAAGCAGGCGTTTCATGGCTTCATAGGCGCTACGGCTGCCATATTCGCATCCGACACGGTAACTTTCTCCACAATACGCGCCAAAGCAGTCTTCACCCTCTCTTCTATTACGGACGATTCCGTCAGCTGGTCGGAAAGGTAAATAAAGGCAATGGCCAACCGGCACTTCTTTTCTGCCAAAGCGTTCAACAGTTCATGTTTGTTTACACGGTAAGCCTCGCGTATCTGACGCTTTACGCGGTTGCGCTTCACCGCACGTTTGAAGCGGCGCTTCGAAACACTGATAAGAATGGAAGCATCCGCCTCCAGCTCCTCTACCGGCAAATACACCACACGCAACGGGAAGACCGAGAACGAACGCGAACCGCCCGCAAACATCTTCTCTATTATCTTTTTTTTATCCAGTCTTTCGACTTTATGTAAGGTATTCGCCATGAAGTATAAGGTATAATGTAAAATATAGAGGGGGATATGAAAAAACGGGCTACAGGTAGTGCTGCTAAGATTCCGCAGTCTGCCCGCCGCCCGTTATTGCTTCGTTACGATTATAAATGTATCCGACAGGCTTATAACTTATAATTCATAACTCATACTTCTTTTCACTTTCCCTTGTTGTTCTCCTTTATGAACATATCAAGCGCTGCCGTCATAGAGGGCGCCTGCACACTGGGAGCTTCCAAATCCAAACGGAGTCCGGCATCACGGACAGCCTGTGCTGTTGTAGAGCCGAATGTTCCGATTTTAATCTCTTTCTGCTCGAAATCCGGGAAATTCTTCTTCAAAGAAGACACACCGGCAGGGCTGAAGAATACCAGCATGTCATAATCAAACTTTTCATCCGGAGTAAAATCATTACTTACCGTACGATACATGACTACTTCCGTATGCTGGATTTTACTCTTGTCCAACAGGTTCTTAATATCGTCTGTATGTACATCCGACATCGGCACCAAATACTTTTCAGTCTTATGCTTTATAATGGAAGACAACAGGTCATCAAACTTTCCGGTATTTCCAAAGAAAATCTTACGCTTGCGGTATTGTACATATTTCTGAATATACAAAGCAATCGCCTCCGTCACACAGAAATATTTCATGGTCTCAGGGATTGTTACGCGCAATTCCGTACAAAGATGAAAAAAGTGATCGATTGCATGACGCGAAGTGAAAATAACGGCGGTATGATCCAATATAGAGACCTTCTGCTGTCTGAACTCTTTTGCTGAAAGGCTCTCTACTTTGATAAACGGGCGAAAATCGATTTTCACACCGTACTTCTCGGCAATGTCGTAGTAAGGAGATTTCTCTGATGCCGGTTTCGGCTGCGACACAAGTACTTTCTTAATTTTCAACGTCCTAAAATTTTATTATCAAATAATCGTTTAGTTGTATCACTCCTTGGTATAGCATAAAACAAGGCATGATTTCAAGGGCACAAAAGTACAAAATTAAAAGGAAACTGCCATGTAAATTGCTACAAAAAAGCTTGAACCACTTATAGAACATCAATATTTTAGTAAAAAAGGCTAAAATCAATCCAATTATTACTGTAAGTTGCAGACTTAAATCGAAATAAACAATAAACAGCACAAACGGGAAAAGAGTGAAACCAAGATAATAAAGCAGGGTGGAATATGACTCAAGCCAGAGAGTCGTAGTACTTTCGTCAAAAAAAATCCAGCCTAACACAGAGTATAAAATCCATTTCAGAAATAAATACAAAAGACTTATCCCGATATAAAGCCCCAACAACGCAAAAGGCGGAACATGATGCACCAATTCAGGCTGAATGTCATTGCAGTAATTAAAAATGCAGACCCCGGAGAGTATGCAAGTCTGCAAAATCAACAATAGCAGGTAGCGCATATCACCTGCCGTTGAGGTTGCAAATATGCTGGTACGCTCACGATGCAACAGGAAATCCTTTACCAGCTGCAACAGGAACCTGCGGCTACGGGAAAGCACATAGGCCGACAGAAAAAAACAACATAGCAGCACAATGGTGATGCCGTCGTCCATTCTCGGAGAATAGGGAATAGGCACACCTTCCGCTCCACCGGGTATCCATGCCGCCAACCAACTCATCATATCGCTGCAAACTTACGGATAGAGGCATCCCACAAAGGTACGGTATGTACCAGTTCAACCGCTTCCCCGGCTGTCGCGGCTACATGCCAGATGGCACTGTGCTGCGCACGCATGAAGTTTTCGTCCACAGCCTTCTGCAACATAGCCAGCAACGGGTCGAAATACCCCTTGATATTCAATATGACTATCGGATTCAGATACAGTCCCAATTGTTTCCAGGTAATGACTTCGAGCAATTCTTCCAAAGTACCGCAACCGCCGGGCAATGCAATCACAGCATCGCTCAAATCCGCCATCAGTTGCTTGCGTTCATGCATATTTTCCACCTCTACAAGCTTGGTCAGTCCTGTATGATGCCACCCCTGCTCAATCATAAAACGGGGTATCACTCCGGTCACCTCACCGCCTGCTGCAAGTGTGGCATCCGCCACCGCAGCCATAAGTCCCATATTACCGGCACCGTTCACCAAACGGATATGCCGCTGCCCCAGCAACGTTCCCAGTTCACGGGCAGCATCAAAATAAACGGGGTCTATTTTAGTGCTCGAAGCACTGTATACACATACGGAGGTTATTTTATTCATCATCTTTCAGCTATATCAATTATTACCTTGTTGCAAAGGTATATGATTTTAAGGAGATTTGAAAAAAGAAGCTGCTCATTCTGCCCCGGAATATTCCGAAGGCAGAAAGGCAGCTTTCTATAATAAATAGCTGTAAAGCTATGCTGATTACTGTTTTCTTTAACGAAGAACGGAGAATTAGAGGCCGAAAGCCGCTTTCACCTTATCAACGTAATCCAGTTTCTCCCAGGTGAACAGTTCTACAGTCACGTCTTTATCGCCTTCATAGCGAGACTTGAAGTGTTTGGTGACAACCTGCGGCTCACGTCCCATATGACCGTAAGCGGCTGTTTCCTGATAGATAGGGTTACGCAGTTTCAAACGGTCTTCAATGGCTTTCGGACGAAGGTCGAAAAGCTCATCGATCTTTCTGGCTATCTCGCCGTCGCTCATATTTACATGGCTGCGCCCGTAGGTATTTACATATATATTGATGGGACGCGCCACACCGATGGCGTAAGATACCTGTACCAGCATTTCATCCGCCACACCGGCAGCTACCAGGTTCTTGGCAATGTGACGTGCAGCGTATGCGGCGCTGCGGTCTACCTTGCTGGGATCCTTACCGGAGAAAGCGCCACCGCCGTGTGCACCTTTACCGCCGTAAGTATCCACAATAATCTTACGTCCGGTCAAACCAGTATCCCCATGAGGACCGCCGATTACGAATTTGCCGGTAGGATTCACATGATACTTGATATTATCGTTAAACAGCGACAATACTTTCTCGTGATGGATAGACGCGATGACACGGGGCATCAGGATATTAACGACGTCGTTACGGATAATGCCCAACATCTCCTCGTCCGCCTTCAACTGTGCAGCTTCGCTGTCGTCGGCAGGCTGAATGAAATCATCGTGTTGGGTGGAAACTACAATCGTATCGATACGGACAGGATTGCCGTTATCATCATATTCAATGGTTACCTGGCTCTTGGAGTCCGGACGCAGATACTTCATCACCTCTCCTTCGCGACGGATATCCGCCAGCACTTGCAGGATACGGTGGGCAAGATCCAGGGAGAGCGGCATATAGTTTTCCGTTTCGTTAGTGGCATAACCGAACATCATGCCCTGGTCGCCCGCACCTTGTTCCATAGGATCCTGGCGCTCCACACCACGGTTGATGTCGGGGCTCTGCTCGTGAATGGCGGAAAGCACGCCACACGAATTGCTCTCGAACATATACTCGCCTTTGGTATAGCCGATTTTCTTGATTACTTCACGCGCGATAAGTTGAAGGTCAACATACGCTTTGGTTTTCACTTCTCCAGCCAGCACTACCTGTCCGGTAGTAACCAGAGTTTCGCAAGCTACTTTCGAACTGGGGTCATACGCCAACAGTTTGTCAAGCACAGCGTCCGATATTTGATCGGCCACTTTGTCGGGGTGTCCTTCAGACACCGATTCGGATGTGAATAAGTATCCCATTTCAATTAGAAATTAAAAATGAATAATTAAAAAGGAGATGAGGAAAGCGTCATTAATGAGTAGGTATGCAAATCCCGGTACACCGGAGTACCGTCAGAAAAGGATGTGTTTTAGCATTTTTTTCCGTGGTTGCAAGCTACCCAAATCTTTCCACATATCGTTTTCGGCTGCAAAGATAAAGGTTTTATGGGAATATGGTACATAACGGGCAAAGTATTAACTAAAAAACACGCTTATTACTGCAAAATATCTATTTTTGCAAAAACTTAATTCTAAATTCAATTATGAGAAAACTGTTATGGATATGCCTGTTGCTAATAGCATCAATTGCTGCAAAAAGTCAAGAGCAAAGCGAATTTACCGTACTGCAATGGAACATTTGGCAGGAAGGCACCAAAGTAGCCGGCGGGTACGATGCCATTGTCGATGAGATTATTCGTCTGAAACCTGACTTTGTGACTTTCAGCGAAGTAAGGAACTATAATAACACCCGGTTTTGCGACCGTATCGTCCAATCACTGAAAGCAAAAGGAGAAACCTACTACTCTTTTTACAGCTATGATTCCGGACTATTAAGCCGCCATCCGATAACAGACTCACTTACCATTTTTCCTGAGAAAGACGATCATGGAAGTATTTATAAGATGACAAGCAAAATAAAAGGACACAAAATAGCCGTCTATACGGCACACCTTGATTATCTGAACGATGCTTATTATAATGTACGCGGATATGACGGTTCTACATGGGAAGAAATTCCCGTTCCTCAGACAGTGCTGGAAGTACTGAAAGTAAACGACGCCTCTTTACGCGACGATGCCATTAAAGAGTTCATTGCAGCCGCCCGCAAAGACATAGCAGAAGGAACCATCGTCATTTTAGGCGGAGATTTCAACGAGCCCTCACACCTTGACTGGATACGGGATACAAAGGATTTATACGACCACAACGGTCTGATTATTCCTTGGACAGTACCCCTAATGTTAGACAATAATGGCTTCATTGACACATACCGTACCCTGTATCCTGATGTATTAAACTATCCAGGTTTCACTTTTCCCGCAGACAATCCACTGGTTCCGGTAGAAAAGCTGACCTGGACACCTAAATCTGATGAGCGCGACCGAATTGATTACGTATTTTATTATCCTCACCCTGCCATTGAGCTGAAAGATGCCGTAATATTCGGACCGCAAGGAAGCATAGTAAAAAGCCAACGAACAAGTGAAAAATCAAAAGACAATTTTTTATTGCCTCAAGGGGTATGGCCTACAGACCATAAAGGATTGCTCGTTACTTTTGATATAAGATAAAGACATAAAGTTATTTCTATGTTCATATTATAACAAAGAAAACAAGCCTATTCACAACAACTCCCGCATCTTTTTCTTTAATATCGGATGCACCAGGTCCGGTGCAATCTCCGCCAACGGCTCCATCACAAAGCGGCGTTCGTGCATCAGCGGGTGAGGCAGCTTCAATTCGGGAGTATCCAGCACCAGGTCACCGTATAAAAGCAGGTCGATATCAATCACCCGATCGCTATAAACCCCGCCTACAGACTTATGCGTACGCCCTATCTCGCGTTCTATCTCCTGGGTGAGATGAAGCACGGACAAAGGCGGAAGAAGCGTTTCCACGCAGGCCGCCGCATTCAGAAACGTATGCTCCGAAGAAAAGCCCCACGGAGCAGTAGCATAAAAAGCGGACAGGGAAACGACTTTCCCTACCCGCTCTTCTATTTTCCGGACAGCGAGGCGGAGATTGTGCTCCTTGTCGCCGAGATTAGTTCCTAAGCCAAAGTAAACGTACATCATTTAAGTTTAGTGATTAGTGTTCAGTGATTAGCGATTAGTGCCCTGCGGCGTAATAACGCAACCTGCCTGCATAGTGCTAATCACTAATCATTAAACACTAACCGCTAATCCCTAACCGCTATTTTACCTGTCTGTTATCAACATCGCATCTCCATAAGTACCGAAACGGTAATCCTCTTTCAATGCCACGTTATAGGCTTCCATCACCTGCTCGTAACCGCCGAAAGCAGCAACAATCATCAGCAGCGTGGAAAGCGGCATGTGGAAATTGGATACCATCGCATTGGCCACCGTAAAGTCATACGGCGGGAAGATGAACTTATTCGTCCAGCCTTCATATTCCTTCAAATGGCCGTCTGTGCTGACGGTACTCTCTATCGCACGCATCACCGTAGTACCTACGGCACACACCTGCCTGTTCAAATCCTTGGCACGGTTTACAACCTTTACGGCTTCTTCCGTAACAATCATCTGCTCAGAATCCGTCTTATGCTTGGTAAGGTCCTCTACATCGATGTCGCGGAAGTTGCCCAAACCGGCATGCAATGTAATATAGGCAAAGTCAATTCCCTTAATCTCCATGCGCTTCATCAGCTCGCGGCTGAAATGCAGGCTTGCCGTAGGAGCCGTTACAGCACCTTCGTTGCGGGCAAAGATAGACTGGAAACGTTCCGAATCCTCCGGTTCCACGGGACGGTTGATGATGCTGTGCGGCAGCGGCGTCTCGCCCAAAGCATACAATGCCTTCTTGAACTCGTCGTGCGGCCCGTCATACAGAAAACGAAGGGTACGTCCGCGCGAAGTGGTATTGTCAATCACCTCGGCTACCATAGAGTCATCTTCACCGAAATAGAGTTTGTTGCCGATACGGATTTTGCGGGCAGGGTCTACCAGCACGTCCCACAAGCGCAACTCCTCATTCAACTCACGCAACAGAAATACCTCGATACGTGCACCGGTCTTTTCCTTGTTGCCGTACAGCCGGGCAGGAAACACCTTCGTATCATTAAAGATAAATACATCCTTATCATCGAAATAATCCAAAATATCCTTGAACATACGGTGTTCGATTTCGCCCGTCTTTCTGTGCAGTACCATCAGGCGCGACTCATCTCTATACCTTGTAGGATGTAAGGCAATCTTCTCTTCAGGAAGTTTAAACTTAAATTGCGACAGTTTCATAATCAGTTATGAGTTATAAGTTATTTATTGTTTATTTCAGTATATTTTTTAGTCATAAATGGCATGAGTTATCCAGCAGTATGCTCCTTCGTAGCAAATAACTTATAACCCATCACTCATAACTAAATCCTGCCCGTCTATCCACTCTTTGAAATCAAGCGGATTCAGACAGTCTTCTATGCGGACATCCCCCACACGGGTACGTTCCAGGGCCGTGAGATGAGCGCCGCTATGCAGCGCTTCACCGATGTCGCGTGCCAGGGCGCGGATGTAAGTGCCTTTGCTGCACACTACCCGGACTTTTATTTCCGGCAGGTTGCATTCCAGCAGTTCAATCTCGTCAATCACCAGCAACTTGGGTTTCAGCTCTACCTCCTCACCTTTGCGGGCAAGGTCGTAGGCGCGCTTGCCGTTCACCATACAAGCCGAAAAAGCAGGCGGCACCTGCTGTATCTCGCCTGTGAACTTCTTCAATGTCTCCTCCACCAGCTCCCGCGTGATATGCTCCGTAGGATAGGTAGCGTCTATCTCGTGCTCCAAATCATAGGAAGGGGTGGTAGCGCCCAACCGAATGGTAGCGATATACTCCTTGGTATGATACTGGAACTCCTCAATCCGCTTTGTCGCCTTGCCCGTACATACTATCATCACGCCCGTGGCAAGCGGGTCGAGTGTACCGGCATGGCCTACTTTCAACTTCTTTACCTTCATCCGCCGGCAAATGTGGTAACGCGCATGCCCTACGACCTTGAACGATGTCCACCCCAGCGGTTTATTGAAATACAGAACTTCTCCCTCTTTAAAATCCATCATCACACCACCTCTAAATTGTGTCCCGTAAGCAACAGCAGAAGGATGATTCCTCCAACGATGATACGATACCATCCGAATGCCTTGAAACCATATTTCGTTACAAAGCTGATGAAGAACTTGATAGCAAGCAAAGCCACCACAAATGCCACCACATTGCCTATTATCAACGCCGGCAGATTATTCATGATAATCTCCGTTCCTCCGTCCAGAAAGAGTTTCAGCATCTTATACACCGTAGCTGCAAACATCGTGGGAACAGCCAGGAAGAAAGAGAACTCGGCCGCAGCCTTACGCGTCATCTTCTGTGCCATACCGCCAACAATCGTTGCCATGGAACGGGACACGCCCGGTATCATCGCAATACACTGGAACAGACCGATATTAAAGGCTTTCTTCTCCGTCAGAACGGTATCCTCACTGTTTTTCGAGAATATCTTGTCACAGAACAGCATGAACACACCGCCAATCACGAGCATCACAGCCACCACGGTCACGCTCTCCAGCATTTCGTCGACCTTGTCGCTGAACAGAAATCCCAGCACAGCCGCCGGAACGAACGCCACCAGCAGCTTCCAGTAAAAATCAAACTTATGCAGGAAGCGTTTCAGCGCGGAAGTACCTGCCGGAACCGGAGTATGATTCAGACGGAAGAAACGTTTCCAATACAGCCAAACCACCGAAAGGATTGCACCGAACTGTATGATTACCGTAAAGGCTTTCACAAATTCCGTGCTCTCTATGCCCAACAGATTTTGTGTAATAATCATGTGTCCCGTAGAAGAAACCGGCAAAAATTCCGTCAATCCCTCTACAATAGCGATAATAATCACTTCAAGCGTACTCAAATCTCCCATAGTTATTCTTCTGTTTTATCTTCTGTTTTCGGTTTACGTAATACTGCATATATCATAAAGACAAACCCCAGCAGGCATACCAGCGGCGCCACTTTAATGCGTCTTACACTAAAGATATCCGGCTCAAAGTGTGTCGGTGTGGATACGGGACCGGTCATTAAGATAAAACCAAGTATCACTACCGCCATGCCGACAGCAAGCAAAATAAAATTGGTCTTGTCGAAAGCGAACTTCTGTTTACTCATCTGTTTATTTACTATTTAACGATTTACTATTTACTATCTGAAACTTTGCCTTTCGGAAAGCAGTGTTATATGTAATACAGGGTGCTTGCCTTCATTTTCAGATATTTGTTGATGGAAAGCAATGCACACAACCAGGTAATAAGCACTCCGAACACCAGTACGGAAACAGACACCAGCAGCATCACCTCCGGAGTGATAACCCTGATCAGTTCCGGTTCGTAAGAAACCAGCCAATAGGCGGCTCCCCACAAAATGGCATCGGCAATGACAGCCGACAATACGCCTATCCGGAAGTTGCGCCGCAGGAACGGACGCCTGATGAAGCCCCAGCTTGCCCCCACCAGCTTCATCGTATGGATAAGGAACCGTTTGGAGTAAATGGTCAGGCGGATTGTATTGTTTATCAAGGCAAAAGAGATGAAAGTCAGAATGACTGCCAGCCCCAGCAACATCAGACTGATATTGCGGATGTTCTCATTCACCGCATCAATCAGGTCTTTCTGATAAAGCACCTCCTGTATATCCGTATTCTTTCTGATTTTCTTCTCTATCTTGGCGATGCTGTCCGAATTGGCGTAACCGGAATGCAGTTTAATTTCAATGGACGCCGTAAAAGGGTTATAGCCGAGAAACTCCTGCGGGTCTGTTCCCATTGCCTCGGTCTGCTCGCGGAGCGCCTGCTTTTTGGAGATATACTCCGTTTCCTTCACAAACGGTTCTTTATCCAGTTTTTTCTGCAACTTCAGTATATCGCTCTCCTTCATGTCGTCGCTGATGAGAATGGAGAAGTTGATATTCTCCTTTACGTATACGGAAAGGTTGTGAGCGCCCAATACAAAGAACACCACCAGCCCCAGCAGCAGCAACACCAACGTAGTGCTTATGCTGGATGTGATGAACTGCATATCAAAACAGGGCACAGACTTGTTTTTAGCTTTCTTATTCATTTTCAATCCCTTCTCACATTTATCACTCTACCGTTTTTTCGCTCTTTTTCTTACGGAATACGTAAATCATGGAGCTGCTGCGTTCTTTCCTTACCAACGCATGGAACCATGCCAGCGTACCGACAACCATGCCGCGCAGGAACGGGCACGAACGGCGCATGTTCTTCTCCGTCAACATAGACACGTAAAACGCGTCAAACGGCATGGGATGCCGCTCTGCCAGAATAAAGCCGTGTCTGGAGCCTAATTTCTGGATAGTGGCGGGAGTGAAATGCCACAAATGACGGGGAACATCGTAGGCAGCCCAATATGCACCGTACTTTCTGGCATCATATGAAGAACAGTTGGGTACGGCCACTATCAGCACACCTTTGTCCGTCAGCAACGAATTCAAGGTTTCCCAAGTCCCGTTCAATGCTTCAAGATGCTCCATTACATGCCACAACGTGATGACATCGAAGCTCCCCGGCTCAAAATCCTTCAAAGCAGTATCCGGCTTCACTTCCAATCCGAAATGTTCTTTGGCAAACACACGCGCTCCGGCATTCTTTTCAACGGCTTCCACCTGCCAGCCGGCACGGTTCATCGTATCGGCAAAGTAACCGGTACCCGTACCTATATCCAGCAGACGCCCCATCTTGCGATGCGCTTCATGCGCTACCAGACGTGCTTTCCGCTTCAGCATATAACTGCGTACACGGTGGTATACGGAGTTCATCGCTCCTTTTTTCGTATCCGAGTGGGAAATATAATCGGGAGTTTCGTAATAGCGTCCGATTTCCGCTTCCACAGGAAAATCCTGAGTAAAGGTAAAACCGCAATCCCGGCAACGGCACAAATGGAATGCCTCGCCCGAAGCATAATGGTCTATGCAGGTCAAGGTACGCTCCAAATGCGTTCCTCCACATACCGGACAAGCTTTTATAGTGAGTTTATTCATCGAACGTTTACCGATAAGGAAATGCAGCCTGAAACGGACAGACCGCATTAATCCTAAATTTGGTGCAAAATAACAAATAAAAAGTGATTTACAAGGCTTTCATTAAGGAGATTTAATATTAACATGAAATAAAAGTCCGCCCTACTGCAACCCGATATTGAAAAGACAGAGAAATCCCAACTCAGGTTTTCTTCACAAAATGGACCGGTTATCACCTTTGTGTCCGTTCTTAGGCGGACAACTGTCCGATAATGAACAGAGATGAAAATAAGAAATACACTGTTAATCAAACAGTTAATCTATTGGCACGGTTATTGACTTTTATAATGCGAAGACGTTCGAGAAAAAAAGACGGAAAAAGCAACTTTTTATATCGGCAATCGCGTCTAACGGTAAAACAGGAATAGTAACAATAAAAAAATAAAGATTATGAAAACTACAAATTTATTCAAAGCAGTCGCATTCGTAGCAATGGTTATCGTAAGTATCATGAACTCAGAAGTCAAAGCTCAGGACAGATTCATTACCAATGAGGAAGTACAGAATGACCTGATAGTGGCAAAAACCATCTTCAGACAAAGCGGAACTTACCTCTACAACCACATGCGTTATGAATTTACATACGATGACGAAAACCGCCTGACAAATAAAACCGCCTCCAAATGGGACAGCGTCAAAGAAAAATGGATGCCTTATTTCAGGATGTCCTATCAGTATGCCGACAATGAAATCACCTTATCCTACGCCCGCTGGAACGAAAAGCATCAGTCTTATGATAAAGATGTGAGAAAGAGCGTGTACGAAATGAATGCGGAGAATATGCCGGTAGCCTACAAAAGCAACCGCATATACCACACGGTAAACCTACTGACAATGGCAGAATAATGAAAAATTAAAGTTAACAATACATTAATAAGGGGAGTACGGTCCGTGAGGTTCGTACTCCCCGTCTTTGTACCTTACTCAGAGTTCTTTTACAAAATAAGTCAAAGTAGGCAAATGGTCACTGTATCCGTTCTGGAAAGTAGTTCCGGAGAAAGTGCGCAACGGATAGCCTTTATACTTTCCTTCCTGCTGGATAAGGAACGGACGGTTAAAGACTTCCGATTTCCAAAACTTCAATGTACTGTGGTCCTTTCCTATCAGATTACCCGAAACAATCTGCTGGTCGAACAAGTTCCACTGATTCTGGTAACAGAGCGAACCGATGCCTTGCTCAAAGAGCTTCCAGGTAGCATTATAATAACCGCCGGGCTTCACTTCCCTGATGCTCTTCACAGCTCCCAGCACTTGGCTGCAACTCTTGTTATCGGGGTCGTCATTCATGTCGCCTACAATTATCACCTTTGCCTGCGGGTTATCGGCATGCAGCGAGTCGGCTATATGACGGGTGATGCCGGCTGCAAACTCGCGCAAGGGTGATGATTTGGAACCGCCATAGCGTGACGGCCAATGGTTTACAATCATGTGAAAAGGCTCTCCTGCCAATATACCGCTCACCAAAAGCTGGTCGCGTGTTTTATAGCCCGGCATGTCGGGCTTGGCAAACGGATAAGTACGTGCAGACACAAAAGTAAACAGTCGCGGATTGTAAAGGGCAGCCACATCGATGCCACGGTGGTCGGGACTCTCGAAATGCACTATCCGGTAGCCCAATGAAGCGATAGGCTCTGTCTTTACCAGGTCCTCCAGGACTTTTTTGTTTTCTACTTCGGAGATGCCGATAATGGCAGGTCCGGCAGGACAATAGTCACGCGCCAATTGTGAAATCACCTTGGCAACATTCTGCAATTTCTGTTCGTATTTGACCTGTGTCCATTCGTACTTACCGCCCGGAGTAAAGTCATCATCGCCCGGATTATCCGGATTGTCTTCCGTATCCCACAGATTCTCCAGATTATAAAAGGCGGCAGCATATACACCCAGCTTGCCCTGTGCGAGCAAGCCGGTGGACAGGCATAATACCAAAAAAGCTGACAATATGAGTCGTCTGTTCATAAAGCGCAATTTTTTAATTACCAGTAGGAGTAGGTTCGATAACTGTTCCGCCGTTACCGGTATTGCCACCGGTAACCGCTGTTACTTTTACATTTTGTATCTGCCACCTCAAAGCATTAGCCGTCGAACTCTTATAATGGAACGCAAATTGAATTTTCTTACCTGTATAAGTATCCAATTTAATATCACCGGAAGCAACGAACTTATTATCTGTCCCTGTAGAATAGGTAGGAATACCGACTTCTGTCCATACGTCTCCCCCTTCTTCTCTTACTTCCAGTTTCAAATCTTCCAAATGCGTATCGGCAGCAAATGTTTTAAAGGTGTGGTCGAAAGTCAAGATTACACTATTTTTGCCTGTCAAATCAAGTACAGGAGAAACAAGACGGCTTTCAGAGGCTTGATTAGCGCCATTAACATAGGCGCTTGCCATCATATAATAAGTTTCATTATAGTTAGACGCTTTCCACACATAATCACTTCCCTGCGGAAGCTGGACATCCTCTATGGTAAATGCACCTTGCCCGCTCTCCTTGCCAAAAGACTCTTCAAGGATTGTCACCACCTCCTCCGGCTGTTCCGGCGTCTCATCTCCCCCCGGAGCTTCCGTAAAGTCCGCCACATCATCCGCACTTCTTACCGTAAGTTGCCAGCCTCCTTTGAAACGTCCCAGGATACCGGTTACGCTTCCTTTTCCTTTCGGCAGCTGATTGGCTGCAAAGTTGGCATACGAGCTGGTGCGTATCATAATGACATTCCCGTGGCTGTCCTCTATGTTCTCTTCCCCATAGTCATCCTCCGGAGCAAAAGTGCCTTTTCCGCCATTTTGGAATGTTACGCCGGTAAATTTCACCAATTTGAACTTATAGCCGTTCACATCGGCATTCACCTTGCTGATATCATCTATTACAAGCGGAGTCACATTCTCCGGATTTGCCCAACTGTCTTTCTTCACGTGTGCCTGAAACTCTTCCCACGGTGTACGGTAAAGATACCCGTCGGGGTGTCCCAGTTGCAACTCATCGCCATACATGGAAAGGCTCAATCCTTTCAGGTCGATATAAACCGTCTGCCCTACGGGATAGTAATTATACACGCTGTTCTGGTCCACTTCCATTTCGATGGCGCCGGTTTCGTCCTGCAAATAAATCTTCTTGAAGATATTTCCCGACTCGTCATTGGCAGTGATAACGGCTTTCATCACTTTTTCCTCGCCAATGGTATAGGGAGCATCCTCCCCTACTGTTGCCCCCATAGCACGCAGTTCCTCTATCGTGGTATTGGCTGCCGGACCATCATACTTGGGCTCGTTCAAAGGCGGCGCATCATAATCGCGCTCGCAGGCTGCGAACACAAGAGAAGAGATAAGCAATAAGCTGATTCTATTGAAAAGTTTCATATTCTTATAATTTTTCTGATTATATAGGATTGGTTAAAAACGATAACTTACGTTGAGGAAACAATTCAGTCCCTGCATATAGTAATACTTGCCGCCAAAACGCGTAGGATAGCTCAGGTCGGAACGGCCCTGTTCATAGCCGCCCGTACATATATCCTTCTTGTTCAGCAGGTTGTTTACCGAAAGGTTGAAGTTGACAGACTGGCGTCCGGGCAGATAGAATATCTTACCCACCGAAATGTCCACCGTATAAGCTGCCGGAAAACGTTCCTGCGTAGTCAGTGTACGGTAGGCCTCCATCTGTTCCGGATTGTAGGGATTGACGGAAGCATAGTTGGACGACAGGCGGCGCAACGGTGCAACCTCGATATAATTGCGGGCAAAACCGTTGACATTGGCTCCCAGGAACCAGTAGTTCACAAAGTAACGCACACCGAAAGTGCCGGCAAACTGCGGCATTCCACCCACATAAACATCTTTCATGTACACCTTTTCCTGATCCGTTATCTTACCGTTTTCGGAGTGCTTCACACCGTCGGGGTTATTGCTGTAATAATATTCGGAAATGGTTCCTGCAAGGTCGAAGCTCCAATGGTCGTCCAACTTGTAGGTAGCCCCCAGTTCCAGTCCGCGGTGAATGCGGTTTACACCGTACAACACGTGATTGATGAATGTGCCCTCTATGCCGTCATAATAACTGTTACGCTCCATCTGGTCGTAGAAATTGGTTTGGAAAACACCGATACGTCCAGCCAGTTGGGGCATGGAGAATACATAGTTGAGGTCGGCGCTGAAGATGCGTCCGCTCTTCATGTTGTCGATTGTGCGGTCGGTGATACGGGGTGAGATATACGCCTCATTGGGCAGCGGCGCTTCGCTGCCGTAACTGATGTTGGCGGTCAGCATATGGCGCCCGTTAAACTTATAAGTGAGACCGCCCTTTACGGTAATATCGGTAAACTGATGACGGATACCCTTGCCGTAGGAACTGTCCGGATAGCGTCCGTTGCGCATCTTTCCGTCGCGGCGGAAATTGGTATAAGTCAGCTTGGCTCCATAGTAGTAGTCCCAGTGCCGCGAAGTATAGCGGTTCACCGCCCAGGCATTTGCCGAGTAGATGTTCAGATTGAAATTGTAACCGAAGATACCGTCCTTATACACTTTACGGTCCGGACGGTTCAAGTCGTTCTGCAACTTGTCGTGGTCGCCCGAAAAATCGCGTTCGGCAAACTTGTCGATATCCAGCACATAGTTGCTGCCCAGCAGGTCGTCTACCGTCTTGAACTGGCGCGACTGCGTAAAGCGCGCCCCTACTCCCGCCGTCAAACCCAGATGACGGTTAAACTGCTTGTTCAGTGTGGAGTTGAACGAGGTCTCCAACAGGTCGCTGCGGCGCTCTTCCACCATATATACGGCAGCACCGTTACCGGCACGCAGGTTATTGGCATTGGCCAGATAAAGGTTGTCCCAGTTTATCTGGGTGAAATCGGGACGTCCGCTACGCCATAAGTCACGGTACTGCATCTGCATATCCTCGTCTTCAAAATAAGAGGGCAGGTAGCGATAGTAGTCGGGACGCGGGTCGGGAGCGTTATACCAGTTCAGCGCCGTATTGCCATAGCGTGCATAATGCGCACCCACACCGGTGGTGAGCGTTGTAGTATCGTCTATCTTCCAGATATGCGAGATAACGGCGGTCGGGTCGAATGCGGTTACTACTTTCGCATTGCGTTTCTTGCCGTTCTGGTATCCCCAATTAGGATTGTAAAGGTAATTGTCGGTCAGCTCGTAGACCTCACGGTATGAGTTACCTTGCTGTCCGCGCTGTACGGGCGATACGAAAGCGGTCATCGAAAGGCTGTGCTTGCCGCCCTGCCACTGCTTCTCGGCAGAGAAAGCAAGAGCCAGGTTGTTGTAAAACGTACCGTCTATGTTTCCCTCGTGCGAATAGCGGCCACCTGCCGATGCGGTAAACGCCCATCCTTTCTCGTTGAGTCCGGTGGAATAGGTAAACATGCCCCGCAGGTAGTAGTTACGGTTGGTATAGCTCACGGTAGCCTTGCCGCCGGGAGTATAGGACGATGCACGCATATTTATATTTTCGGCACCGCCCAGTGCTCCGAAAGTAAAGGTAGAGGGTGCGGTGAAGTTGGTTACGTCACCGTTGCGGGTCATGTCATTCAATGCTCCAACAGAGGCATAATTAAACACTCCGCGGTTCTGGTCATTAAACTCCACGCCATTAATGTATTTCAGTTCCTGCGAACCGGTATAGCCGCGCGGCGAGAAACGGGCGGGCGACAACTGGTAGGCGGCGCGGTTCAGAAAGACATCGTTAGAGAGGATTACGGTGGAGCTCACATCCTGCGAAGCGTTCTCCACATCGTCATCCACCATGCCTGCGTCTATCACGCCAATCATGGAGATGTCTTCGGTGGCATTCAGCTCGGTCACCTTAATGGGCTCGAGTTCTGTAACGCCCAGTTTTTCCACTTCAATGGTTACACTCTTCGGAGTAATCAATACGGAGTTGAGCTGTATGACATGGCTTCCCGGCTGCAAATTACGGAGAATGAAATTACCGTTTGCATCGGTAGTAACCTGTCTGTCCTGCCCGGTCAGAGTGACGATGACTCCGGGTACAGGCTCATTGCTCACTGCTCCGACTACACTGCCTTTCACCGTACCTGCACTTTGAGCAAAGGCGAGACAGGGGAAGAAGAATGTAATGAAGAACAGTAATTTTAGTTTCATACGTTAATTGGGGTATAATAATGAGGGGTTAAAAACTATTCTGATAATAATGTGTCAAAATCTACTATAGGTACACAGATAAACACAAGATTAAGGAATTGATTACCATCCATATCTATATTCACCTGTATAGTCTATGATAAGAAGATTTTGACACACTATGCAAAATACAAAGAAAAAAAGGTTGGATTAATCAAGCTGGATTAACTCCATATCATCATAATAGATATAGCCACCTGCTTCATTTGTATCCGTATTTCTATAAGTTCTTGCCTCAAAACGTACTTTAACCACATTTTCAGGCATTGTAATCTCAATTTTCACTTGTTGCCAATCAGGATTGTCAACAGAATATTCCTCTTGCTGTATTTCGGCCTTCAAATCATCAACAGATTGCCCATTAGCATCAACCAGAGCAAACCAATAACGACTGCTGGCTTTTGCGTCATTATCTAAGAACCAATAGGACAAGCGATATTTCTTTCCGCCCAAAACCTCAGCTTCCTGCTGTATTTTGTTTGTCTTATTACCTGATGTTTGTCTCAAAGAATAATCTCCACTATGTTTTATGGTTGCCTCCTTTACAATCTCACCTGTATTATATTTACTATTATCCCATTTGATAGGAAGTTTTTCTCCCCATTCTTCAAATCCAGGGTTAATTAAAAGATTATTACCCGGCGTTGGTTCCGGTTCCGGCTCCGGTTCAACAGTGCCTCCACCTTCTCCATCAGCTACTATCTTCACATTCTTTAATTCCCATGTAGCAGCAGAGCTTGCCGTACTTGTATATTGGAAACCAATCTGTATCTTTTTGCCTTTATAAGAAGACAAATCAATATCTCCAGAACCAATAAAGTTCCAGTCAGTTCCTGCCGGATAAATAAAGCCAGTAAGTTCTTGCCATTCTCCACCTACTTCTTTTGCATAAACTTTATGGTTAGCCTTAACATCACCAGCTGCTTTATTAATAGCATGTTCAAAAGTAAACGTAATAGTTGTTGCACCAGCCAAATCCACTTCCGGAGAAACTAACCAACTTTCTGATTCATATTTTGTCGGCTTCTTAAAAGCACTGGCTTTCATATAAGCGTATTCACTACCGCTATCGGTTGTCCCTTTATCAAATTTCCATATATAATCCAATTCAGACGGTTTTGTTTTATCCTCAATGGTAAATGCTCCTATGCCGCTATCGAACTTCTCATCCAACAACACCTTTTCTCCTTCCGGCTGCTCACCGCCACCTTCACCAAAGTCCACATTAATATCGCCACCAGGCTGGTCTGTCCACGATTCAATGCTTGCTCCGCCCATAGTAACGGCAGGTTTACCGTTTTCCGTGGACAAAGTAGCAGTGTACGTGTACTTATATCCGGCCTCAAAACCGGCACCGCCATTTACGGAAACAGGCCATTCGAAAGTCTTACCGTCCAGCACGAATGTCATCTTGACGCCATCCAGTGTAGTGGTAGGCAGGATAATCGCCTCAGCAGTAGTGCCATCGGCACTGACATTCATGTCGATATTGGCTTTACTCTCTTTAGCTGCCAGCGTACCGTCAGCCAGATTAAAATCGGCTTGTGTATTCATTCCGGAAAGAGAGATTTTCAATCCGCTTATATCAGGAAGGGTCTCATCGCTACCGACAGCAATCACAATCTGACTCAGTTTATGTTTGAAAGCCAGGTCTACAGCCTCTCCGGCAGCAATTGCCTTGGCATTATCAGAATAAAGCAAGTCTACTTTGGCAGGGTCTGCCTGATTATCTACAGACACGGCTAAAGTCTTACCGTTTAAAGATGCGGAATAAGGATAATAAGCAATGAAACTTGCCGTTCCTTCTTCCGGATACCTCAATGTCTGTCCCGGAGCAGCCGTAAGCGTACCGCCGTCCGATGCAACATATTTCTTGTTGGCAAATTCAGCAGTTTGCGTCGTCATAAAGATACCTACCTCATCACCATTGCTCCAAACGTCTTTGGAAGCTTTGGTCTGCAGGCCGTCAATGCGGGAATTGAAAGTAACGCTGTTACTATCCAACCATTCACTATTGTCATCATTGTTAGTACATCCCGTAAAAACAAGGGCTGACAATGCGCCCATAATCAATAAATTACTGACTCTCATAATGATTTGTTTTTGAGATTGGTTTTGTTTTTATGTTGTCTTAATTGAGTACCTTTGTACAGTAGGATTATTGCCATTTGGATAAATCCAATTGGCTCTTTGTGCTCTCATCAAGTCCCGGGAAGAACTCAAACCCGGTGTTCTTTTCCAAGTCACTGACGGAAACCGCATATTTCATATAGGATTGAGAATCTGTATAGTCCCTATGTTGCATCCAGAAAGCAATCGTATGATACTTGCCGCCTATCTTACGCGCCACAGCCTTAAAATAATAGGACGGAATAGGAATATCCTTGCCATCATTATCCTTTATAGATTTTTCTTTTATCCAAGTAGCATCATCTGAAGGCGGTACTGCACCGGTCACAACATAAACTGTATCCGAAGCCGTAGACCAACTATTAATTCTATGTTCCAAATTCATCCAAATAGCTCCGTTAAATTTGTTTTGCCTTTGCGGAGTCTGATTGGTAAAATAAAATGTCTGATTATTCATCTCCATGGTAGCTACACGGTCATTACTCGGTATTTGATGTCCCCTGTTATAAATCTTCCCACCATAGGATTTTGAAACCACAGCTTGAAATTCATTCTCCCTCACAAGAGGATCAGAAACCCAGTTATCCTTTCGCTCTACATTTTTCTCAGTATAGCACCGATGCAAAGGATAAGCCACCCAATGTGCCATCTTCATCTTTTTATCATACAGCATACTATAATTACGTATCATCTGTTCTTCCATATCCGGTCGGGCAGTACCCTTATATTTTAGCTTCGTATTATGAGTAACATACATCAAATCATGATTTTCCATCTGTGCTTTCGTTATAACCGGCGTCTCAAACCACTTGGCATACTTAGGCGCTTCAGGGTCTACCGTTGTATTTCCCCCTGTATTACTGACTCTCAAATTAAGCGTATACCTTGCTCCTGCCTCAATATTTCCCGCTATATTTGTTTCAATCTCCTTATCTTTCCCGTTGACGGATAATGTAATTTTCAGTTTTCCTTCAAAGGATTGCGGTATCAGCACAGCATCCGCCTGCGTACACTCTTTATTGACGCACATGGAAACAGCTTTTTTTTCATTTCCCAATTCAATGTTATCACTCTCTTTCGAAAGGTCTATGGTAGCCTTGCTTATCAGTGGCTGCACCGTTGCTTTGATTCCCGTTAGCGAACTGCCGTCGGCACTGCTCAGATTCAGCACCAGTTTTGCCAGCAAATGGCGGAATTGAAGATTGCCGGTAGGGGAGGTCGCAGTTCTGCCTGTCAGGTTAACAGCTGTCATCAGGTCTATATCCTGCTGACGGCTCTGGTCTGTCACGTCAATGACATACAGGAGCTGGTCCGTCACTTGCTCATCATACGGATAATAAGCAATGAAATCCACCGCCGTTCCGTCTTCCGGATAATAAACGGCATTGCCCGCTTTTCCCACGAAATTGCCGTCACCCCGTGCGGTGACATACGCTGCCTTAGCTTTAAGGACCTTTTTATTGGCATTGTCGAGCATAAAAAGACCGATCACATCATTCGCTTCCCATGAAGCATTGACCGCTCTCGACATCACCCTGTCATCTATGACAGATGTAAATGTGGCTTCCGCAGCCTGATTACCCTGCGGCAATTCAGCAAATTTACTTTCACAAGCCTGAAGAACGATAAACAAGGATAGAAATCCGATTGCACTTTTAATTGTCATACTGAAAAATATTAAATATCTTACAATTGTTTTTATTGAACTGTTTTCTGTTTTTTTAAAATAAGTGCATAAAATTATAAAATAAAATACACATAAATAAAGACCCGGAACAAAATCTGCATAGCATACAGTAAAAAAGTCCTTTTTTACCAAAAATATGACAATAATATGAAAATATAATGTCAAATATAAACCCTTCCCATTATAGACCTAACGGGAAATAAACAAGAAAATAAAAAGAATAGGATAAAAACAGCAACTATACAGGTTAGAAATATCAAGTAAAAAAACAGAGCATCAATAATAAAAAATCCATTTAACAATAAAGATAGCGTCAATCGAAATATCTAAAAATGAATAACCTGTAGTTTGTTTTTGAAAAGTGAATTATTTAAAAAGAAAATGCCGTGAGTTTGCTCCTGAAATGCCAGGCATTTCAAACACAAATGCCGGGCGTTTTCATGACAAACACACGGCATTTCGGGAGTAAACTCACGGTATTTCGGAAGCAAACCCGCGGCATTCCGGAAACGGACCTTGCAGGATAGTAAAATTGCGTTTTTTACGCTTCAAACCGATCAGTATTTATACTGACTGGTATTATTATATTTATATATATATTATATATATCACTTGCGGTAATATTACCGGTAAAATTACCGGCAATATTACCGCAAAATCACACTTCTTTTCCTTTCAGCGTTGCCGAACTGCTTTCCGTGATTTTCACGTTCACAAAATCGCCCACGCGATGCGTACCCCTATCGAAAACCACTACCCGGTTCTGCTCGGTATGTCCGAAGAGCTGGTCGCGCGAACGCTTGGACACTCCCTCCACCAATACTTCGTAGGTTTTACCCACGCAGCGGGCGTTGGCTTCGGCAGAAAGGCGGTTCTGCAAAGCGATGATTTCATTCAGACGGCGGATCTTCACCTCTTCCGGCACATCATCCGGCAAATGCTTGCTGGCATACGTACCCGGACGCTCGGAATACTTGAACATAAAGGCGGCATCATAACCGCATTCTTCCATCAGGGAAAGGGAAAGCCGGTGGTCTTCTTCCGTCTCGGAATGGAAACCGGAAAATATATCCGTAGACAAACCGCAGTCGGGAATGATACGGCGGATAGCATCTACACGCTCCAGATACCATTCACGGGTATACTTACGGTTCATCAGTTTCAGGATACGGCTGCTTCCGCTCTGCACGGGCAGGTGGATATGCTTGCACACATTGGGCACTTCCGCAATAACCTGCAGGGTTTCATCACTCATATCCTTGGGGTGCGAAGTAGTGAAGCGGATGCGTACGCCCGGTGCAGACTCTGCTACGGTGCGCAACAGCATAGGGAAAGTGACAACCTCCCCGTCCGCCTTCTCAAAACGGTACGAGTTGACATTCTGCCCCAGCAGGGTCACTTCCTTATAGCCTTTAGCCACCAAATCCGCCACTTCATTCAAGATACTTTCCACATCACGGCTGCGTTCCCGTCCGCGCGTATAGGGAACGATGCAGTAGGTACAGAAGTTATTGCAACCGCGCATGATAGAGACAAAGCCGGAGATGTGATTGCCGCAGATACGCGAAGGTATCACATCGCGGTAGGTCTCCGTTGTGGACAGCTCCACGTTAATGGCTTTCTCACCGGCTTCCACAGCCGCAATCAAATCGGGCAGGCTGAGATAAGCATCCGGCCCCACCACCAGGTCGACATGGTGGTTCGTAATCAGGTCGTCCTTAACACGTTCCGCCATACATCCCAACACACCGACAATCAGATTCTTCTTTTTCTTCTTGAGCGAATGAAAAAACTCCAGCCGGTTTAAAATTTTCTGTTCGGCATTGTCGCGGATAGAACAGGTATTCATGAATACCGCATCCGCCTCTTCCAGTGTATCGGCCACCGAATACCCCGCCATCTGCATCACAGAGGCTATCACTTCACTGTCTGCCACATTCATCTGGCAGCCGTACGTCTCGATGAACAACTTTCTGTTGTTATCAGCAGTTGCAGATTTAAAGTCTGCTCCCGTCATATTTTCCATTGTTTCTTATTTTTTTAGTTTCGCCGCAAAGATACATCTTCACGTTCAATAAAGCAGTGAAACTGTGGAAAAATAACACTTAACTTCCTCTAATTGACAGATTTCTACTAATTAATGTTAAGCGACTAAACATTTTCCGAGTGTTAATTTGGCATTATTAGAATAAATTTCCATTTTTGTGAAATGAAAGAAACATTAGATTTTTTCATAGTTAAGGTTTAGGTTAAAAAAAATAAGGGGAGCTGTGAAGCTGCCCTTTTTTAATGCCAATTTATTGGTTACAATCAGATTAAATAATTACCTTTGGCGATGTAAAAAACAAAGAAAGACTTATGGAAGACATCTTCAAATTTCTGTTCGTGATAGGCATCATTGCTATCGGCTTTGTAAGACAGGCCAGGAAAGAAGCGAAAACCAGTACCGGCAACGGTCCCGCCATGCCTATGCCCGATGCAGAAAGTCCTTTTCCGGAAAATTGGAACGGCGTACCCTACAACGGGTATAACCCCGAAAACCCCGGACCGGAAGTAAGCGCGCCGCGAAAGAAAGCCGCAAAGAAACATAAGTCCGCTCCCAAACAACCTCCCGTCTGTCCAAACACCGACAATATGTCTCCCGAACCCGCCGAGGCCTCATCCCAATTTGAAATACACTCGGCAGAAGAGGCACGCAAAGCCATCATCTGGGGAGAGATATTACAACGAAAGTATTAATGCGATTGAAAATAAAGTTGATTCCTTACACGAAAAAATAACTATAACATTATGGCATTTAATTACATTTCAGCAGCAGAAGCTGCAAGCCTGATTAAACATGGCTACAATATCGGCCTGAGCGGATTTACTCCCGCAGGCACAGCCAAAGCCGTTACGGCTGAACTGGCAAAAATAGCAGAAGCGGAACATGCCAAAGGAAACCCTTTCCAGATAGGCATTTTTACAGGAGCTTCAACCGGCGACTCCTGCGACGGTGTCCTCTCACGCGTCAAAGCCATCCGCTACCGTGCTCCTTACACAACCAACCCCGATTTCCGTAAAGCGGTGAACAACGGCGAGATTGCCTACAACGACATCCATTTGTCGCAAATGGCGCAAGAAGTACGCTACGGCTTCATGGGAAAAGTAAATGTCGCCATCATCGAAGCCTGCGAGGTGACTCCCGACGGTAAAATCTACCTGACTGCTGCCGGCGGTATCGCTCCCACTATCTGCCGCCTTGCCGACCAGATTATCATAGAGCTGAATGCAGCACACAGCAAAAACGCCATGGGCCTGCACGACGTCTACGAACCGCTCGACCCGCCTTACCGCCGCGAAATACCTATCTTCAAGCCGAGCGACCGTATCGGACAGCCTTACATCCAGGTAGACCCTAAAAAGATTGTGGGCATCGTGGAAACCAACTGGCCGGACGAAGCCCGCTCTTTCGCCGCTGCCGACCCGCTGACCGACAAAATCGGACAGAACGTAGCCGACTTCCTTGCCGCAGATATGAAACGCGGTATCATCCCTTCCACCTTCCTCCCGTTACAGTCGGGCGTAGGCAACATCGCCAACGCAGTATTAGGCGCTTTGGGACGTGACAAGACGATTCCGGCATTCGAGATGTACACAGAGGTTATCCAGAACTCCGTTATCGGACTGATTCGCGAAGGCCGCGTGAAGTTTGGCAGTGCCTGCTCACTGACCGTAACCAACGACTGCCTGAACGGTATATACGAGGATATGGACTTCTTCCGCGACAAGCTGGTTCTCCGCCCGTCGGAAATATCCAACAGTCCCGAAGTGGTGCGCCGTTTAGGTATTATCTCCATCAACACGGCCATCGAAGCCGACCTCTACGGAAACGTAAACTCCACCCATATCGGCGGTACGAAGATGATGAACGGTATCGGCGGTTCGGGCGACTTTACGCGCAACGCCTACATCTCCATCTTCACCTGCCCGTCCGTAGCCAAAGAAGGCAAAATCAGCGCCATCGTACCGATGGTATCCCATGTGGACCACAGCGAGCATGATGTCAACATCATCGTTACCGAACAAGGTGTTGCCGACCTGCGCGGCAAGAGCCCGAAAGAACGTGCACAGGCAATCATCGAGAACTGTGTTCATCCGGACTACAAGAATATCCTGTGGGATTATCTGAAACTGACCGACGGCAAGGCGCAGACTCCTCACTCCATGCGTGCCGCTCTGGCTATGCACGCCGAACTGGCAAAAAGCGGGGATATGAAGAATGTGGACTGGGCACAGTATAAATAAAGACAGTTCCTTCCGTTAAAAAGACCTTTCAGGCACGGGATTACGCGGATTGCACGGATGAAAAGTGCAGCATGGATTAAACTGAAAAAATCCGTGCAACCTGCGTAATTCCGTGCCTGAAAAATAAAATTCACACCAACCGGCCATTCATCGGATAAGCATGTCACAGACTGCATCCTGGAATTTACGCGCCTCCCTGCCGGAAAGCACATTCTGATTCATAATGGCAAAAGCAATGTGGTGTCCGTTATTCGCTTTCAAATAACCAGCCAGGCAGTTTATAGCCGTAAAAGAACCGGTCTTGGCATGCACATTCTTATAAGAAAGCGTCCCTTTCCTCATACGGTTCTTCAGTGTTCCGTCCACTCCTCCGATAGGCAACGCCTTATACAGTTTCTGAAACACATCCGTGCGTGAATAAGCGAATTTCAAGAAAGCGACTAAAAGTTCAGAGGAGATGTAGTTATAGTTGGAAAGCCCGCAACCATCTGCCAGATTATAGCGGTCGGGGAGATAACCCAGCTTTCCGATTAACTGACGGACAGCCGAAAGCCCGTCCGCAGCCGAAACATGCCTGCCGCCCGTAAACTGTGCACCCAAACGGCATAACAAAGCTTCTGCATTCAGATTGTCGCTCTCCTTCATTATCCGGTTGACTACCGCCTGTACAGAAGTGCTATAAGATGCCATTCGCACTGAAACGCTGTCTTTTTGAAACTCGCGGAAAGAATAATCCGACAGACAATGAATGCCTTTTGCCCGTAAACGCTCCAGGAAGGTGTGCATAAAGAAATCCTGCGAAGAGTAGATATTCACCGTACCGGTACGCCTCCCGTCCACATTACCCGATACCGCCAGTTCATTGCCGTTCTCCAGCCAGTTGCGGGATACGCGGAAACGTCCGGCAGAGGGAGTACGGGTTTTCGTTGTATTGGCCAGCGTGTAATAAGACGAAGCGGGCGTACATTCCAAACGTGCCGTATCACCTTGTGCACCGGGAAAAGCGGTCACCGTAACCACTCCTTTATCGAGCATCAGCGGCGACAGGTACGGCTGAAAAGAATGGGGCGTATCGTCCCACAGCCAGCCGCTTCCCCAATACAGGGAGTCTTTCATGGAAACATCGCCATATATCCTGCCTTGAACCACAGAGAAAGGCAGCCGCGCCACGCTGCCGACCAAAGAATCCAGCGCCTCGTCGTCAAACTCAGGGTCGAAGCCACCGACAACGTATATATCCCCTTTCAGCGTATCACGCTCAATCACTCCCTTATACCAGACTTCCGTACGGAAAGGCTCGTCCGCCTCAGGACGCGCAAGCGCCGTAATCGTAGTCAGCAGCTTCATCGTAGAGGCCGGACGGGAAAGTTTATCCGCCTGATAATCATACAGAACCTTATTGGCGGTCAGGTCGTATGCTGAAACAGATACATTGGAGCCTGCGGGCAATTGATACTTTATCAATGTATCCAGTTGCGAAGACAAAGAGTTTGTTTCAGGTGATATTCCCTGTGCAGGCAATACACAGGGAATAAACGTCAAAATCAATACAATCGGGAATAAACAATATTTTCTCATCTTCTTACAAGCTATCATTCAGTTTCTCTGTTATCCGGCTGTTTCCGGCAACCGGCTTCTCAAACCGTCCTTTACATTGATTGCAAACATACTCCCAATGGTTAGTTCCCGGAGCGGTAGCGGCCAACAAAGAAACGATAATCGCTGCAACAGCCCTCATCCGATGTCCTTTCCTAAGCATAAATTTAATATCAGAAGAACCGCAGAAAGGACAGTATTTCAATTGTTCAGGAATCATCTGGTTTTGCTCCAACAAGCTGATTGCCGTCTCATAGTCTCTTTCATCAACCAATATGTCCACTCCTGTCAGATTATCTACTTGTAATCCGGCTAACAGTGTGGACATATTCTCATTCCTCAGCATGGAATCAATACCTTCATTCCGTAACGCTCCCTGAACAATGTGGGCTTGAGTTGCAGAATCGCAAGTCATCAGCTTCACAATTTTCATAACACCCCGTATTTTGTCTATCAAAGCGCTTCCTTAAAGATTTCTCCTACCGTAGGATGCGGGAATACCATCTTTTTCCATTCCGAGGCCGTCAGTTTGAGTTCGACAGCCATACCGGCCAGCGTGATAATCTCCGAAGCCGGATTGCCCAGCACATGTGCTCCCAAAACGGTATCATCTTCCGCCAGCAACAACTTGCACATACCGTTAACGCCCTCATTCTCCGCGACAAAGCGACCGGAATAAGCCATAGGCAGCTTGACGGCACGATAAGGAATACCCTTTCTTTGCAAGGCCTCTTCCGTATCTCCCACACCCGCAATCTCAGGATTGGTATATACCACACCGGGAATAGCCCTGTAACTCATACAGTCTTTCTTCCCCAGTACGGCATGTACCGCCACTTCCGCCTCGCGCACAGCGGTATGGGCCAGCAAAGAAAATCCGGTTAAATCCCCGCAGGCATATACCCCCGGAACGGAAGTCTGCATCTGTCCGTCCACCTGTATATTTCCGCGCGCCGTTTTATCTAAATTCAGGTTCTCCAATCCGAAGCCTTTCATTACGGGACGGCGGCCGACGCTCATCAATAATCTTTCCGCAATTACACAACCTGCACCTTCAGCATTTTCATAATTTACCTGTATCTGCTGCGTGTCTCCATTTCCGGACTCAACTTCGGACAGTGCCACCACCTTTGTGTCCAGCATGAATTTAATGCCGCGCTTGGCATACTCCGCACGAAGTATGGCCGACAGCTCCTTGTCCATTCCACCCAATATCTCGTCCAGCATCTCGATGACAGTGACCTCTACTCCCAGACTGTTGAAGAATGAGGCAAACTCCATACCGATTACCCCACCGCCGATAATGACCAGCGACTTTGGAAGCTCCTTATTGTCCAACGCATCGCGATGCGTCCAGTAAGGCACCGTATCCACTCCGGGAATGGGCGGAATAAATGTTTCCGAACCTGTGCAGAGCAATAGATTATCGCATTCATAAGTTTCGTCACCGCACAGAACATGATTCTTATCTATGACGGAAGCCTCGCCGGTCACGATAGTTACATTGCCGGCAGTCAGTTTTCCTTTGACACCCAACACCAGTTTCCGCACAATCTTCTGCTTGCGTGCTATAATCTTGGACAAATCAAACGAAACTTCCGACACGCTGACCGCGTATTTGGATGCGTGGCATGCATTGTCATACGTTTTTGCAGAGTACAATAAAGTCTTGGTAGGAATACACCCCTCGTTCAGACACACTCCGCCAAGATTCCGCTTTTCAAAAAGCACAACACTCAAACCGGCCTTTCCGGCTGTTTCCGCAGCCGTATATCCCGCAGGACCGCTGCCGATAATGGCAACTTGATATTTCATAGTTCTTACATTTATGGATTTCTGCATGCAAGATACGACAAGAAATTCAGAAAAAAAAGCGTAATGCCTTACATAATTATCATCTTATTGCGACATACGCTGCTCAAGCAGGCGGATAAACTCTTCCTCTTTGACGGGAAGAAGCGCTGCACACTTACCCTCGCCATACCTCACCAGGACATAGCGCATAACGGCAAATCCGCCTATCTGCATGGAGGAAGCGCGCTCTACCGACGTAATATCCTTCAGCAGGATTTCCTTCCCCCGTGAAAACCGGCCGAAAAACAGCAACAGTTTATTGTCGGCAGTAACGGTATAGGTAGTATGAATCAACTTCTCGATACTGACAACCAGCAGAAGCATAAAAAGGACAGCGATGAGAATTTGCTTTTCCCAAAGGCCGTAAACGGCTATTGCACCTGCCAAAGCAACAAACAAATACTGTCCGGCAGCGATACGCGCATGAAAAATTCGATTCATTTTATCCGGTTTTTGCTGCTAAGGTAGGTATTTTTACGAATTAATGCCCATAAGGGAGACAAGGAACGTACTTATTTTGTAGTTTTGCGGTGTTAAATACACGAAACTATGGTAAGAAAGTTCGATTTCCTCGTTATCGGCTCCGGAATTGCCGGTATGAGTTTTGCGCTGAAAGTGGCGCATAAAGGAACAGTAGCCCTCATCTGCAAGGCCGGCCTGGAAGAGGCAAACACTTATTTCGCACAAGGCGGGATAGCCTCCGTCACCAATCTGGCGGTAGACAATTTCGACAAGCATATCGAAGACACCATGATTGCCGGAGACTGGATAAGCGACCGTGCAGCCGTAGAAAAGGTAGTGCGCAATGCTCCCGGACAAATCAGTGAACTCATTAAATGGGGAGTGAATTTCGACAAAAAAGATAACGGAGAATTCGACCTGCACAAAGAAGGCGGACACTCGGAATTCCGCATCCTGCACCACAAGGACAATACGGGCGCGGAGATACAGGAAAGCCTGATTGAAGCCGTGAAGCAGCACCCCAACATCACCGTATTTACCAATTTCTTTGCGGTGGAAATCATTACGCAGCACCACTTGGGCATTATCGTCACCCGCTATACTCCGGGCATCAAATGCTATGGCGCCTATGTGCTGAACGAAAATACCGGAGAGGTGGATACGTTCCTCTCCAAAGTAACCATCATGGCTACGGGCGGTTGCGAAGCTGTATACCGCAACACCACCAATCCGCTGGTGGCCACGGGCGACGGCATCGCCATGGTCTACCGCGCCAAAGGCGCCGTGAAGGACATGGAGTTTATCCAGTTCCACCCCACCGCCCTCTATCATCCGGGCGACCGCCCCTGCTTCCTGATAACGGAAGCCATGCGCGGCTACGGCGGCGTGCTCCGTACCATGGACGGCAAGGAATTCATGCAGAAGTACGACCCGCGTCTTTCACTCGCCCCGCGCGACATCGTGGCACGTGCCATCGACAACGAGATGAAGCAGCGCGGCGACGAGCATGTGTACCTGGATGTCACCCACAAAGACCCCGAAGAAACCAAGAAACACTTCCCGAATATCTATAAGAAATGCCTCAGCATAGGCATCGACATTACGAAAGACTACATTCCGGTAGCCCCTGCGGCACACTATCTCTGCGGCGGTATCAAGGTAGACCTGGACGGACAGTCCAGCATCCGCCGCCTGTATGCCATCGGCGAATGCTCTTGCACCGGTCTTCACGGCGGCAACCGCCTGGCTTCCAACTCGTTGATTGAAGCGGTAGTTTATGCCGATGCAGCCGCCAAGCATGCGTTGAGCGTATTGGAACGTTATGATTTCAACGAAGACATCCCCGAATGGAACGACGAGGGCACCATCTCCAACGAAGAGCGTGTGCTCATTACGCAAAGCATGAAGGAAGTGAACCAGATTATGGAATCCTATGTAGGCATTGTCCGCAGCAACACCCGCCTGACCCGCGCATGGAACCGCCTGGATATTCTTTACGAGGAGACGGAAAAACTGTTCAAGAGCAGCAAGGCCACCCGCGAGCTTTGCGAACTGCGCAACATGATTAACGTAGGATACCTGATTACCCGCCAGGCCATGGAGCGCAAGGAAAGCCGCGGACTGCACTATACGATAGACTATCCGCATCCGCAGAAATAACATTATAAATAAAAAGCGGCCGAAAACCGGTTGCCGAATGGACCGGAATAAAGTTGCAGAGAGGATATGAAAAAGGCGCGGATTATACGAAACGGACAAAATATGCCGTATGCTTTCGTATAATCCGCGCCTGAATCCGGTATTCGGGCAGATGTGCCGGTTATCAATAGTTTTCCTTCTTCACCTCGAAGTAAGCCTGCGGATGCAAGCAAGCCGGACATACCTGAGGAGCTTCCTTGCCTGTGTAGATAAAACCGCAGTTACGGCACTGCCATACCACTTCGCCTTCCTTGGCGAAAACAGAAGCGGTTTCGATGTTTTGGATAAAAGCACGGTAGCGTTCTTCATGTCCTTTTTCAGCAATGGAAATATTACGGTACATGGCGGCTATTTCGGGGAAGCCTTCCTGCTCGGCAACATCGGCAAAGTGAGGATAGTCCAACGACCACTCTTCATGCTCGCCTGCAGCGGCAGCCTGTAAATTCTCCAATGTAGTGCCGATAACTCCTGCGGGATAAGATGCGGTGATTTCTACCATACCGCCTTCTAAAAACTTAAACATACGCTTTGCATGTTCTTTCTCCTGATCGGCCGTTTCGGTAAAGATAGCGGAGATTTGCTCGTAACCCTCTTTCTTTGCCACGCTTGCAAAATAAGTGTAGCGCATTCTTGCCTGTGACTCGCCGGCGAATGAAGTCAGCAGGTTCTTTTCTGTCTGAGTTCCTTTGATACTCTTGCTCATAATTCTTTTTTATTAGTTAATATAATTACGTATAGATTGTTCGTATTTGCTTTATTTACAGTACAAAAATACAAATTTAGTTTTAATAATCCCCATTTTGCCTCATCGGATTTATCTATCACTCAACAGACAGTATCTATTTCGTTTCATAAATCCGACGAGGCTGTTTTTTAATGTCCAACCCATAACAAGTAATCCGATAGTAATAACAAAAAACGGCATATTTATGTTCGGGCATCCGTAAAACAATCATCTGCCATACCCGAAACAGGTTATCGGCAAAAAGAGCGGAATACGCGGCACCTGCTTAAACATCATTCTTCCGAAGGCTCTTTCTAAGACCGTTTTTCCGGTTTATAAGGAATATAGCGGACTACGTAACGGATAAAAAGAGAAGAACAGACCGGAAAGGAACTCAAAAGAAGCTGAAAAAATACTTTTTGGAGAAAATTTAAACAGGCTCTTATAGTCATTTGCATTATTTTACCTAATTTTGCAATCTCTTTTCAAAAAAGAGGGTGCACCGGCAAATCGGATGGACACACCCTCACTGGTAAAAATAAAGTTTCTAAAATACAATGAAAGCGTTCGAATTCAAGCCAAAGCTATACACGGCTTTAAAAAATTACTCGAAAGAACTCTTCATGGCAGACCTGATGGCCGGTATCATTGTGGGTATCGTTGCCTTGCCGCTTGCCATTGCGTTCGGTATTGCATCAGGCGTATCGCCCGAAAAAGGTATTATCACAGCAATCATCGCCGGTTTTATCATCTCCCTGTTAGGAGGAAGTAAAGTTCAGATCGGCGGCCCTACCGGTGCGTTCATCGTCATTATCTACGGCATTATCCAGCAATACGGAGAGGCCGGGCTGATTGTCGCCACGCTGATGGCGGGTGTCATCCTCATTCTTCTGGGAGTATTCAAGCTGGGGGCAGTCATTAAGTTTATCCCCTATCCTATTATCGTAGGCTTTACAAGCGGTATCGCCGTTACTATCTTCACCACCCAGATTGCGGATGTATTCGGATTGAATTTCGGCGGAGAGAAAGTTCCGGGAGACTTCATCGGGAAATGGCTGGTTTATTGCCGTCATTTCGATACCGTCAACTGGTGGAATACAGCTGTCAGCGTCGCCAGCATCGTTATCATTGCCATCACTCCGAAGTTCTCGAAGAAGATTCCCGGCTCGCTCATCGCCATTATCGTAGTGACCGTGGCCGTGTACCTGATGAAGATGTATGGCGGCATCGACTGCATCGACACTATCGGCGACCGTTTCAGCATCAAAGCCGAACTGCCCGATGCCGTAATGCCCGCGCTGAACTGGGAAGCGATTAAGAATCTGTTTCCCGTTGCCATCACGATTGCCGTACTGGGAGCGATAGAGTCCTTGCTGTCCGCCACCGTAGCCGACGGTGTTATCGGCGACAAGCACGACTCCAATACCGAACTGATAGCCCAGGGCGTTGCCAATATGGCTACTCCCCTTTTCGGCGGTATCCCCGCTACGGGCGCCATCGCCCGCACAATGGCGAATATCAACAACGGCGGCAAATCGCCCGTGGCCGGTATAGTGCATGCGGTGGTACTGCTCCTGATTCTTCTGCTGCTAATGCCGCTGGCGCAATACATTCCGATGGGCTGCCTGGCAGGCGTACTGGTGGTTGTGTCCTATAATATGAGCGGCTGGCGCGTGTTCAAGGCATTGTTGAAGAACCCGAAATCGGACGTTACCGTATTACTGATAACCTTCTTCCTGACGGTTATCTTCGACCTTACAGTTGCCATCGAAGTGGGTCTGGTCATCGCCTGCGTGCTCTTCATGCGCCGTGTAATGGAGACGACCGAAATTTCGGTTATCAAGGATGAAATAGACCCGAACGCCGAAACGGACATCACAACGAACGAAGAGCATCTTATCATCCCGAAAGGCGTAGAGGTGTACGAAATCAACGGCCCTTACTTCTTCGGCATTGCAACGAAGTTCGAGGAAGTGATGGCACAGCTCGGCGACCGCCCCAAAGTACGCATCATCCGTATGCGCAAGGTTCCTTTCATCGACTCCACGGGTATCCATAACCTGGAAAGCCTTTGCAAAATGTCTCAGAAGGAAAAGATAACCGTCGTGCTCTCCGGCGTAAACACAAAGGTACATCAGGTATTGGAAAAGGCGGATTTCTACACGCTTTTAGGCAAAGAGAATATCTGCCCCAACATCAACGTGGCACTGGAACGGGCACACAAACTGGTTGAATGACCCGGCAATTGCAAACCGCCTCTCTTTAATAACAGGAAAAGACAATCGTATCGTCATGGCAAAAAGAAAAAGCAGCAAGAAGCAATCTCAAGGAGTGATTTACCTGATAGTGCTGGCATGTCTGGCACTCATCTGCCGTGAACCGATAGCCCGTGCGCTGCAAGACAAGCTTCCTGTAATTAAAGAGAGGATAACGCAAAAAGCAACACCCGCCATCACCGGAAGCCCCCTGCTTCCCGCTCCCCTGAAAAACGTGCCCGAACAGATATTGCACCGCAAGGGCTATACCACTTCATACAACCGCGAACATAAGATACCCAATTGGGTGGCATGGGAACTGACACCCGAAAAACTGATAGAGCGGGAAAGCCGTACCGACAAATTCCTGCCCGACCCCGACTTGCCCGAAAGCCAGGCTGTGACTACCGACGACTATAAACGCTCCGGCATGGACCGCGGACACATGTGCCCTGCCGGCGACAACCGCTGGCACTGGAAAGCCATGCAGGAAAGTTTCTACATGACCAACATCTGCCCTCAAAACCACAATCTGAACCGGGGCGACTGGAAAGAACTGGAAGATGCCTGCCGCCTGTGGACAAAAAAAGAAGGAAAGCTATACATTGTATGCGGTCCGGTTCTTTACCGGCAAAAACACCGTACCATAGGCAGGAAACACAAAGTTACCGTGCCCGAAGCTTTCTTCAAAGTCATACTCAGTACCCGCAACGGGCATCCTAAGGCCATTGGCTTTATCTTTAAAAATTTATCAGGAAATCATCCGTTAAAAAACTATGTCAACAGCGTGGATGAAGTGGAACGCATCACTGGCATCGACTTTTTTCCTGCTTTGCCGGATGATGTTGAGAAAAAGGTTGAAGCCATGCAAGATTTAAATTTATGGAGCTTTCGCTAACTGTTAACCTTTTTTTAACCCTACGGATTTAAACATACCATATGCTATAAAAACAGCATATAGCATACATAATGACGGCATATAGTACCTTACGCCAACGGGGAGCGAGGAGAAAGCCAGGCAGAAGAGCAGAAAAAGGAACTCCAACGTATACAAGAAGAAAATAACCGATTGCATAACTAAATCAGAGACCTGCAAACCTATAAGGAAAAGGCGCACCGGGAACTGTGCCGGATGCGTGATAAATCTTTCTTCAGTGCTCCAATCAGCCCCTTCCATTACTAAAAAAGGGCTATGCCTTCACAGACATGCCCTCTAAACATTGTTAAACTTTAACAGCTCTTCTCTTAAAATAGAAAAGACTATGAAATTTATTTTGAGAATTTTATATTGTTAAACAGAGGTGTCAAAACATCTCTAAAAATCTCGGACTTCATTTTCTATTTCTTCGGGTACCTTATCGCAGCGTTCAAACTTTTGTACATCTGATGGAGTATCTTTTATAGTCCAAATCATGGAAGTGGCCAAAAGATTGGTTACGATATAGGAATTAGCCCATTCACCATTGCCAAAATCATAGTTCCCACTAATGACATAGCCTAAATCCTTTTCTTTTTCAATTTCAAAACTACCTGTCTTGAGATTAGAGTACATACTGCTAAACTTATCATACATTTTATAAGTCTTATCCTTGCGGCTGAATGTAATGTAGCAATAACTGCCTTCTTGCAAGGGGGCGCCGTTCCATTCCACTAACTTCCAGGTCCCGTCCAGATTAGCGGCTGTAACGTCCAATGTGGCCAGTACTTCCTCGTCATCGTCACAGCCTGCGAAACAGAAAATCGTCAAGAAAAGCGTCATTATTCTGAATAAGGTTTTCATATTTCTTGTTTTCATTTTTTTAGTTTTTAATAATTACTTCTATCGTTTTTTCCGAAGGTTTGCCTATCACACCATCTATAATGAGAGAAAGATGTTTCTCCTCAATATGGAAGCTGGGCAACTTTGCCTTATCAAGTGTAATCACAAGATCACCTTCCTGTCCGGGAGCAAGTACCGCAGGCTCGGTATGGAATTTTAGGCATGAAGGCAGCAGTAAAGCATTCAGTTTGAGCGGATGATCTCCACTGTTGGCACATGCTATGCGCTCAATGGTTGTCTTTCCTGCTCTGCTGAATGACACCTGCTTGCGTGTAAGCCGCAGATGTCCCATATTTTGAGGCAGGTGCTTCCATTCATCAGACGAACTGACATAGCCGCATAGTGACAATCGTGCCACAGGTGAAAAATCGGACAGATTGGTATATACCAATGCTTCTGCATCAATTGTGCCTGGTCTGTTCTTGGGATGAAAAGTCAGACTAATAATACTTTCCTCATTGGGCGCCAATGGCTTTTTGCTGAATCCGGCAGCAGTACAACCACACGTAGTAGTAACTTTGTTCAACGTAATGGTTTGCTGACTTACATTCTGAAAACGGAAGTATACGGTTTTGGGCTGACTTTTTTCATTTAGAGTACCTACCGACAGGCGGCACGTATCAAAATGAAGAAACTCCCCGGCTTGCTCCAACAAAACTGGATGTACCTTGGCTTCTATCTCCTCACGGGACATTAACCGCCATTCCTGCGCTTTTATTACAGGAATGGAACCGGTTAACCCGCTCACAAAGAGTGTCAGTATCATCAACTGTCGTTTCTTCATGTCTATTTAATCTCTCAATTATAACCAGCCATTCTCACCAGCATTTTTACGAACAGTAATGGTTATTGTCTGTGATTTACTGCCAGCCTGGATAGTCACAGTCGTACTACCGTCTGCAACGCCATTTACAGTCAATATTGTCTTGTCTACACTTATAGTTGCGATATTTTCATCGGCAACGGTACAACTGTAGCTCAGGCTTTCTCCATCTATAAAATAACGGGCCAGATCAATAGATGTACTTTTTCCCGTTGCCAGATATACATTTGGCACAATCATGTCTGAACCGTGATTACCAATAGCCTTGAGCAATGCACCGGCATCTACCAGCCTACCCATTTTTCCTTTACGCTCTACCAGATTCATCAAAGTTGGAGGAGCACCAAAAGTTGTGTGATTGTAATAATACAGTTTTTCCCCTTTTTCATCGTAGAAGTTATAGAACTGGTCATTGGCAGTTTCTTTCATCAGTTCAATGAACTCCGCTGCCTTGAAATGGCGACGCTCTTTCACTGCATACGACAGACCCAGGGCTGCTACACCCGATACGTGGGGACAAGCCATGGAAGTACCTTCCATATAGGCATAGTACGGTTGTCCGTTCTTGATACCTGTAGAGAGTATCAGACCTTGCGTTTTCCCTTCCCAGGCAAACTGGTCGTCAGATACTCCTGGCGTGCCGTAGTAATCGCCGTCACCGCCTGGTGCACAAAGAGTAATCTCTTCACCATAGTTGGTATAGCTAGACGGAGTATAGTCGGCAGCAATGGCGCTGACAGAAATACATTTCGAATAGCCTGCAGGGAATGAAGAAGAAGGCGCATATTCGTTACCTGAAGCAAAGATAGCCAAACCACCGTCTATCACTCCGTTGGGTGAACCGGCATTGTGGATGAAGTAATCCAGTGCTTCCTTTTCCAACGGATACTGGTTTACCCAGTCCTGCTCGTCTTTCGGTCCGGGAGTATAGCCCAACGCCTCGTTAGCATCCGGTGAGTTGTAACCCCAGCTACACTGCAGAATCACAGCACCGTTGTCAGCAGCATACTTGATGGCTTTTGCTTCGGCTGCCAAGGTACATCCATACGTACCGTCGAACAGTTGACAGGTCATAATCTTAACTCCTGAATTTTCTGTTCCGTCACCACCAGCAATACCTCCTACGCCTTCGTTGTTGTTATTTACTGCTGCAATGGTTCCTGCTACGTGAGTACCGTGACCGGTATCTTCTGCAGATGTCCAACTGATTATTCCGGTATTCTTCACAAAGTTATAGCCGTAGCGGTCGCCTTTATAGCCATTTCCGTCCTTGTCTTCAGTAGAACCGACTTCTTCGGCTTCATTGGTCCACATATTGCCAAGCAAATCCGGGTGGTTCCACATTACACCTTCATCGAGTACTGCTACAATGATAGATGGGTCTCCTTTACAAAGTTTCCAGGCTTCGCCGCAATTTACGTCTGCACCGGGAAAGGCTTCGGCACGTCCTTCTTTTTCAAAATCATAATCACCTGTGTTCTGGTAATGCCATTGGTGTTTCAGTCCCGGGTCATTGAAGGTTAGTCCTTCGCTGGTTCGGGTCACATGTTGCAAATCGTTAGCCGAAAGATACAGAGGTTTTTTCTTCGGGTCGTAGGCACGTTGAATGGTAGGGTTACTTTGAATCTTGGAGATTTCACCCAGCTTTCTGAGTTTCCGGGCAGCTTCTTTCAAGTCGGTGTCTTTGTCAAAGCGAACGATATACCACAAGTGCATACCTGCTTCACGGGTACGTTTTTCAGTTTTGGGATCTACCGGAAACACTCTTTCAAAGTGATAGGCACCCAGAATGTTGAGCACCTCATCGATCGAAGGAATACCCGACCGGGTGGATACCCCACCAGCACGCGTCAACGTCTGGTCCAGAATATCACTCATTTCAGGGACGAACTTGATAAGCAGTTCGCCGTCAGCAGCTCCCATGGGAATTTCAAGTTCAGGAACCTGAGAGATGGCATTGTCTGCCACCCACTCATTGTCCTGACAAGAAATGACCGATAGAGCGCATGCTAATGCATAAATATATACTTTCTTCATAGGTTATTTCTTTTATTCTTCGGGGTCTGTAATTTCTTCATCGCCTTCCACCTCGTACTTGTTTCGGTAGAGTGGGAATGCTTCGAAGTAATATTCAAAGTTGGTAGGTACGTTACTGAATTTTACCGGTGCACCTTGAGAGTCGTAGCCCATCTCCTGCTGGTTGAAAATCAGTACTTCAGGAAACCATTCCATCAGTTTCGGGTGATAGAGCAACCATTTTGGCAGTTCTCCGGTGAAATAGTTCAGGTTAAGAGAAAGCCTCTTCATGTTCGGCAGAATCTTTGGAATTTCCGGATGTTCACGCAGATAGTTTAGCGTATCGCCATATTGCTTCAGGTCTTCTTCTTGCCATCCGGGTCGTCCTTCGTAAGTAGGCAGTGTGCCTTCCAGATAGTTATAAGACAATACTAACTCTTCCAAATTCTCCCACAAGAACAACTGATCTATTTCAGTGGGGTTTTCGTTCATGTTGATGTGGAAGCCCAATTCGGTGTCCTTGTCATATTGCGAATCTTTCAGACTGTTAACTGTCCAACGACGGTTACCGTTGAATTTCAAGCTTTTCAGTTTTTTGAAATCATTTTTGTTTAGCACTTCGGGCACACGGGTAAAGTTGTTGGCACTCAAGTCGAGTACTTCCAGTGAGCTGCCCAGTCTTGAGAAGTCTTTGGGCAGGGCTACCAATCCGTAGCCGCCAATTTGAAGGTTCTTCAGGTATTTCAGCTCACAGATGTCGCTACCCAACTCAATGTTCAGCAGCATAGTGTTTTCGTTACCATATACTTGAAATGTTTCCAGGTATTTCAGGTACTTCACTTCCTGCGGGAGTGATTCCTTCGTTCCCACGGTACCGAAATTCACAGCACGTACCCGTCCCACGGCTTCCGGTGCGGGCAAGCCTTCGGCATTGCGTTCCCACAGCTTCACGTTTTCCCAGTATATCATATTCTCACTGGAGTTAATGCTGATACCTGATGCCATACGTTCGCAAATGGTCAGGATGGCCAGCGAGTCGCCTGCGCGGTCATCGGTAATTTCGGGCGATGCCTCTTGGGTAATCAGGATGGGAGTGACAGTCACGTCATCAGGGTTTCCTCCGTCTTCCAGAATGGGCTGGAAGTTGACTCTGGCCTGACGTTCTATCCATTCCGGGTTCATGTTCCATTCAAAGCGTACCTTGTAGCTTTGAGGGCGTGCACTTTCTATGTTGAATGACGGCTCGTTCTTCTTATCTACGTAAATCCAGTCTTCCAGTTTTGCGCCTTCTTCATTTTCCGTCAACCATTCATAGGTTATCTTGAAAGAGACGTTTGCCGTGATGATGGCTTCAAAGTAACGTTTCTCCAGCACATCGGAAGCCTTTATCTTCACATCAGCTTCCTTTACATGAATCATTTTTCCGTATCCCAACTGGGTGACAGTAACAGTTTGCGGACTTTGTCCCTTGGGCATGAAACAGATTTCTGCTTCACGCGCATCATTTTGTAAAGCCTGGTCGATAGTTATTACACATTCTGTATTTCCGAATCCGTTGGCCGGTGAAATGCTTAGCCACGGCTCAGATGATTTAGCCACCCACTCTCCTTCCGAACTAATGGTGACTATCTCCTTTCCTCCTTCTGCATTGGCGGCTATTTCGGTCTTGCTTAGGCTGAATCCGCTGACAGCAACATTTTCGTCGTCGTCGCAAGCGGTGAACCCTCCCAGACAGAGCACCAATCCTAATGCTATTTTAAGTAACTGTTTCATTTTCTTTTTTATTTCATTTATTCTAATAAAATATCACACCCCTGGATGTTTTGTGTCTTATCGTAGATAAGCTGGTATTGTCCGGCTTGTATATAGGGACACACGGTAGTCAGGTCGATTGAAATGTTCGGGTTGTCCTTGATTTCAAAGATGCGGATATAGGGTGATATGGTATCTTCAATCTTGCGCAAGTCGTTTGAGCCGATGAAGAATGCCGACAGGCTGGGACACTTGTAAAGCCCTTCCGGCCATTGGCTAAGACAGCGTAATCCGCTTTCGTCACGCTGGTGGCGGATACCGAATACCGTCAGGCTGCTGCAGTTCAACGGAGCTACCGGGAATTGGGAGAACTGGTTGTAGCTGAATTCTATACCATAGACATAGGGCATGTTTTCAGGAAGGAAATCCTCGAAAGGTATCTCTTTCAGTTTGTTGAACTGGAAGTCCAGACTGGTCAGCAGGTATGAGTTCTTTCCCACCAGGTCTCCTTTCTTGATGGTGGTCATACCGTTGCCACTCATAATCAGTACGGTTAGCGGAGAACCTTTCTCAATCAATGTACCGGGAAACTCGGTCAGGTGATTGTACGAAAGGTCCAGGTTGCTGGTATTGATACCGCGGTGGCTATCTCCGTCCTCAAGACCCGTAATCTGGTTATGCGAGAAGTTCACCGAACCAATGGTATATTTGGAAGCGGCGTTGAAGATATTGGGTACCTCTTTCAACTGGTTGTACGAGCAGGTGAAAGATTCCATGTCATAGTATCCGCAGTAATATCCGTCCACATCTTCTATCTTGTCAATCTGGTTGTAGTCCAGATAGACCTTGGATAGGTTGATTTCCTTACCGAAAGCATGTACGGTACTTATCTCATTGCTTGTCACGTCGAGCATACCCAGTTTCACCATCTTTTTCAGCTGGTCGTGTTCGGGGGTAGCTGTCAGTTTGTTGTAGCCCAGGTACAATACCTGAATCTTGTCACCGCTCTTACCGTCGATGAAGTCATTCCAGTTTTCCAACAGCACATCGCCCGGAATTTTTTGGTTGCAGGCCACATTCAGCATTTGGAGTTCAGGCAGTTCCGCCAATATATTCATCGGAAGGGTAGTCAGCTCCTTGCAGTTGTAAATCTCCATGTCGGTAAGCATGGTGAAGTTGTTCCAGCTCCATTCTTCCTCCTCTTCTTCAAATGCTTCGCGGTAAGCCGATAGACTGGCATCATCCACCAGTTTCGTGCAGAAGTTATCCGCCACAATCGGGGAATTGGCGATGAAGAAGTTCTCCAGCTTGGTACAGCGCATCAGAGCCTTGGAGATACCGGTAATCTTGTTGGTCAGATTTCCAAACTGCACGTCTTTCTTGTCGATGCGGTTGCTTTTCACAATAGGCTTGAAGTTGGGATTGGCATTGATACCGTCAATCAGAATGTCGGACAAACCTTCGCGTACGTCACGATACAAGAACTTCTGCTCGTAGTCCATGCGGATTTTCAGGCGTTGCTCTTGCGTCATGTTGTAAGTTACGTCCTTGAACAGGTGTCCGCCCACCAGTTCGTCGTGTGCACCCAAGTTCAGGATGCGCAGCTCGGTCAGCTGGCCGATGGCATCGGGCACTATGCCGTTAGCGCCGAAGCCCGAAATTACGATCGATGCTACCCGGCCGTTGTCCAGCAACTGTACTCCCGGCTGGTAACCCCACATATCGATTTCCTTGTCAAAATTCCAGTTGCAGCCCATAGGTGCAGCTTCACCGTAGTATTTCCAGTTAGGACCGTCCAAAGCCTTCCAAATTTCTTTCAGAGCCATGTAGTCCTTCAAATATTCAGCCGTTGCACCCAACTGGATGGGTACTGTGGCTTCTGATTCTTCGTTATCTTTCACAAAGAAGGTTTCTGAAGTAGGTACGGTAGCTATTTCCAGCAATTTGCTGGTTTCACATTTCTTGTCAGAGTAAGTAGAATAGGAACTAATCTGATAGCTACCTGCTTTCAACCATACGGTTGTGTCGCAGAGCGCATAACTGTCTTTCAGATTTTCCACATACTTCACTTGCACTTTTTCAATGGTAGTCACCTCTTGCGTAAAGAGGTTCTTTACCGTAATATTGATACCCTTGATATTAGCGAACGGGTAATCTTCATAGCCACTGTTGGCGCGAGATGCAGCTTCGGTTTCCGGCAGGCCGTGTTTGACCAGCTTGAAGTTGACCAACCCGCGGGCTACTGCATCGACAAACAACTCTTGTTCTTTAAGTCCGCCAGCCACTACACTGAATTGATAGTTACTGGGTGTACCGGCATAAATCTGCTTGTTCAGTTTATCATACAGATAGTAGCCAATCAGTTTGTAGCTGCCTGCCAGCAGTTCCAGCTTGTCACTGCGCAGACCAAATTCAGCATTGTCAGCATTATAGCTGTTGAGCATCAAGGTTTGTTCAATGGTGTTTCCGTTGTAGAGCATCACCACCTTGATTTTCTTGGCATCGTCCAGCTTATCCAACATGTCGGTGCCTCTCGTTTCTGCTCCCTTGGTAGCAGCCGATGCACTCTTATAGATTTTGAACTGCACATAGCCGAAGGCAGTCTGCTGCAATTCATCATCATCATCGGAGCAACCGGTGAATACCGTTGTCATCAGTAAGAGCCCAATGACAAAGGGAATGAAGTGGAATAATTTATTTAGTTTCATTCGATTTATTCAATAGTGTAATTGTTTTTATTTTTTAATTACAAGTACAATCTTGTTCCGCCCTTCTTGTATGAACCAAACGTGAATATCTTGTTCCAACGGTTCGATATCGTCAAAGCATATGTTTACTGTGTCACCGTCTTTTTTTACCAAATCAGCTACATCAGTGTCTCCCATACTGGCTTTGAAATCCCATTCACCATTCAAGATCGGCTTAATGTACAATGAGTTGCTGATATTAGAAGGAACTGAGTAGATCTTATCTGTACCATAATCAGATATGATACCTTCCTCTTCTACCTTGGTCAGTTCAATTTCTATCATTTGTCCATCCACATTCATATAAGTAACTGTCATTGGAGTTACGTCCGAAGAACTTGATGTGTTCTTTTGGACAAAGTTCATCAACAGATTGTTTTCTGTATAGGCATATTTCAGTTCTTGAGTACCCGTTTCCGGATTCATTTCAAATAGACCATTATCTCCGAATGCATCTTCTGCAATCTTTTCATACAGAGCTTTTGGGAATACGAATACATAGCCCGTACGTTCTTCGCTGTTTTCATCTACTGTGATACGAACTTTTCCGTTATCATACTTCTTCATATGCATCCAGTCTACCTTATCTTCTGGATAAGTGCTGACTTTATACATAGTCATGCCAGATTCCTGATATTTTTCTACAAAAATAGGCTCGAAATCATCATTCAGAGCAGTAATGGTGTATTCTACAAAGTTTCGGTATTCGCTGGTCGATTCTTCTGTACCCGATACACCGGTGCTGGTTTGCGTAAAGGTATGACCATCCAATGAAACATTCCAGTTCCATTGGCTAGGACCTGTGTAACTCATGGCTTCCGGATTCATACCTTTGTAATTTACCGGATAAGTAAAAATGCTCTTTCCTTCTTCATCCTGGAAGTTGATGTTGCCTGTCTGTTCATACTTGCTGAATTCAGGATGGCCATCCACTACTTTGATACCGAATTCCACTTCTTTGTTGGCTGCACCTACAAGTGCTCCTCCTTCAATATCCAGCCATTCCGGACGGTTGGTTGCTGCAAAGGGGAAGTTGGCTACAGCTTTATAAGTGATATAATTGCTATAACCGGCTTCGATAGCTTCGTCTTTATCTACTTCTACCCAGGCATCGCCTTCACCTTTTTTATAGAGTTTCAACGTACGTCCGGTTGCATTACGGGTTACTTCGGCCAACACGGCTTCCTGTCCGTTCATACTGATGGTAATGGAAGCAACGGTTGTATTATCATAGTCCTGACCTTCGTCAGAGATACCAATGGTTACGGTTTGTTTACCAGCCTTGCCCGAGATGGAATATTCCTTCACACCCTCTGCAGCTTTGGCAGCCGGAGTTTCTTCCGTAATAAAATAACACCATGTGCTGGAGGAAGTCAGCGTCCAATCGGCTACAGCATCAAATGTCAAGCTTTTAGTCTCACTGGCTGCACCGCCAATTGTTTGCTTTTCAGGGAAGGTTACAGTTGCTACGTTGTCATCCTCGTCGTCGCAAGCTATTACGGCAAAAGCCATCAGCAGACTGATGAAGAACCATCCCAACGTAAATTTGTTCTTTTTCATCTTATTCTATGTTTTTTTGTTTCTAGTAAATTATTTCTTTTCAAAATCAGTTTTCACCGTTTCAGATACCTGCATGCTGCCTTCCAGATACAGCCTCTTGGCTTCATCGTTGCTTATCCATTCAATGGCGTTAGCAAAAGTTCCTACTACATTGTTGCCAGCCATGCCCGGTACATACAGTGTGAAGTACTGGAAGATGAACTGTTCGCAGGTACTGTAGTAAGATACACCGCTGCTAGGCTGATAAAGGTGAAGATAACCATCGCCGTAGTTGGTACCGAAAGCTTCGGCTGTAGAGGCAAAGGTCTGTTCATCCATTTCAATCAGCGGATTCAGGATGTCGTTTGTCGTGAAACGGATTTTCACATCGTAGCCATCGTAGAAGAAGTCCTTCATGATAATGGTATTTTCTTCTTCGGAGTCGATGATTGCCTTGATCAGACGGTTATCTACGTTAGGCATAAATTCCTGCATATACGTAGAAGTCAGCACGGCATATCCGTTGAAAAGATTGATGTCGAACGGACAGCATTTCTGTAGGATAACCTTGGCTTCATAGTTCTTTTCATACAAATCCCATTGGTCAGCTTGCTGCGTGAGCAAACGCAGGGTGAGACCCAGCGAGTCGGTAGCTGCAATGGCATCGTAATTACCGCGGATGCGTACGTTGGCAGCCCGTTCACCGGCCTTGATGGTAATGGTGTTTGATTCAATAGTGTAGTGTTTTCCCTCAATGGCGTTGCTCTTTTGGTCTATAACCTCTACGGCTACCGTGCGGTCATAGCTACAGGCTTCTGTAGCGGCTACAGGAATATCGAAGACTTCTTCGTTGTTCTGTACAGCCAGTACAGTGAGCGTATCCGAGAACAGGATATAGTTTGGACCGTCATAGCTGGGACGCTCTGCATCGCCGCAACTGGTGATGGCGCACATCAGCAGTGCCAGCATGCTCATCAGTCCGTAGTTTATCTTTCTCATTGTTATACTTATGCTTTATAAATGATGAATCTATTCTTATTTATTGCTCTCGTTAGGCTGAATCTGGCTACCCGGTGATTCCAGTTCGTGTTTCGGAATGGGCCATACAAAGCGTACGTCATCCGCTTCAATCTTCAGCGAACTACCGTTGGTCAGTGATTGTTCCTGCGGTTTGCGTTCGAAGCCTTTGTGCCAGCGTTTCAGGTCTTGCAGGCGGAAGCCTTCCATATACAATTCGCGCACACGTTCTTCTTCGATAATTTTCAGCCAGTTTTGTTCGCTGACCGAGATACTTCCGTTACCGCCTTGAAAGCGGGCACGACGTAAATCGCTGAGGTCTTTGCTGGCACCGCTGTAATTCTTCTGATTGGCGCGGGCTTCTGCACGAATCAGGTATTGCTCTGACAGACGGAATACTTTCGGCATACATATATGCAACATATTCTGAGCTATGAAAGATTCATTTCCGAAATATTTGGCTACCAATGGCCACTGCAGTCCGTGCGGATAACCGGTAGGCTGTGTCACGAAGTTGGCTGCAAAACGCAGGTCTTGTTCTGAATAGAGGTTCAGTACCCAAGTTGCCGGTACATAGTCGGGCTTAAAGCTTTGGAAATCGTAGTTGAAGAAGATCTGACCTAAAGCGCCGCCGTAGCTGCTAATTGTCATACCCACTTTCCAGATAATCTCGGTACTTTCGTCATTCGACCACATATACTGATAAGCGTTCTGTGAGCTGGTTATCATATCGTTCACATTGGACAGTTTGTAGTATTTGCTGTCAATCACCTTAGAAGCGTATTTCTCAGCGTCTTTCCAGTTCTGCATGTAAAGAGCCACACGTGCACGAAGTGCATAGATGGTGTATTCACAGAAGTAAGGTGTGCTGTAAAGAACTCCATCGAAATCATCTTCCAGCTTCAAGTACTCGGCTGCTCTTTCCAAATCATCCAGAACAAACTGATAAGAGGCTTCCAGTGATGAACGGATGGTAGGTTCGTCACCGTCGTAGTGCGACTTCAGTACCACGCCCAGTTCGTTGGCTGCTGTAGCCGGGTCGTAAGCCTTGCAGAAGAGTTTAATCAATTCTGAATAAGCCAGTGCGCGGGCAAAGTATGCTTCTCCGCAGTATTGGTCCAGACGATCCAAGTCATCGTCGTTAGTAGTATTCTGACGTACTCGGTCTACGTTGTCCAGCATAAAGTTACAGCGGGTAATAACGTTGTAGAGTCCGGCATATACCGATTCATATTCGGGTTCCGTAGCCAGAATATTCCAGCGCCATGTATTACCAAACTGGTTGGAGTAGCCGTTCACGGCATAAGCCAAATCCGCCTGGATATCCGGCAGTAGGGTCAGATAGCCACTGTATAACGCTCCGTTCAGCCAGGAAGCGTAGATACCAATTATGGCCTGGTCTACTTCATCCACAGTGGTGATGGCCTTGTCGGCAGGCACCATATCATCCGGATACTTGTCCAGACAAGCAGTGGTGCTGAATACCAGAGTGGCCATGAGCAGATATATTTTTATATTTTTCATTTTTCGTTGATTCGTTAATTAAAAATATTAGAAAGAGAGTTCCAAACCGAACGAGTATTGGCGCGACATGGGATATTGTGCCTGATACATGTTAGTAAATGCTTCCGGGTCAAGTCCGCTGAATTTGGTAAATGTAAGCAGGTTCTGACCTTGTGCATAAATACGTGCGTTAGTGAAAAAATTCGTCTTTTTCATCCATTCTTGCGGGAATGTATAGCTGATCATTAAATTCTTCAAACGCAGGAAAGAGGCATCTTCCAGGAAGCGCGAGTCCATCTGTGGAGTGACTCCCCAACGGGGAATGTCTGTCACGTCGCCCGGTTTCTTCCAGCGGTCGTAGAGCAGGCGCTTGGACTGGTTGAATCCGGTGTACAGACCATTACTCTCTTCGAAGAAGCGGTCGTTGTTGAACATCCAGCGGTCAGCTACCCAACTGAACTGGGCATTCACTGAGATACCTTTCCATGTAAGGGTAGTACCGAAACCGCCTTGCCAGGGAGCCAGGTAGTTCTTACCCACCATCACCTTGTCCGATTCTCTGAATTCGGTGGTAAGGTTACCCTCTTTGTCATACCACAGAGGATCACCGTTTGCAGGGTTCACACCGGCATAGCGGTTGATGTAGAATTCTCCCAGCGGACGACCAACCACCCATTTGGTGGAAGTGTTGGGCAATTCGTATTCCTGTACACCGTTATACAGTTCCTTGATTTCATTCTTGTTATAGGATACATTGGCACTGAGATTCCAAACAAAATCTCTCAGACGTAATACGTCTGCATTGATGGCCAGTTCCACACCCATGTTGGTCATCACACCGATATTGTCCCAACGGAAACCGTTGTTTCCTTCAGAATAAGACTGTGGCACTTCCATCAGCATGTCACTGGTACGCTTGTGGTAGAGTTCCAAATCTACATTGAAACGCTCGAAGAATCCCAAATGAAATCCTAAGTTCGTGGTCCAGGTTGTCTCCCAGCTTAATTTTTCATTTCCTTTCTGTTGTGGAGCGATACCGGCCGCATCCATGTAAATCCAGCCACCGCTGGCCAGTGCCAGATGGTCGAAGTTTGGAATTTCAGAATTACCTGACGTACCTGTACTGAACGATACTTGTGCATTGTGCAGCCAGTCGTATTTTTGCAAGAAACGCTCTTTCTTGGCATTCCACATCAGACCTACTGACCAAAACTTGCCCCAACGATGATCCTTACCGAAACGTGAAGAAGCATCAGTACGTAGACCAAGCTCCACATAATAACGGTCATCGTAATTATATTCCGCACGACCGAAGAAAGACAGGAATGAATAAGCTGTTGTATTATCCTGCCAGCTTGAGGCACGTGTACCTGAAGTTACGTTGGTCAGGAAGTCGTTGTTCTGACCACGTGTTGTCACGTTGAAACCTTCAGCCTGGTAGTCCACCCCTTCCTGGCCCACCATTACATTGAAATGATGGTCGTGTCTTACATCGAAACGGTAGTTCAGCGTATTGGTCACTGTCAGGTTAAGAATATCGTTCGACTGACGACCGGCTACTCCCAGACCGTTGTTCAACTGATAGCTCGGGAATGATTGCATGAATCCGGTAGAGTGCGTATAGTCTGCACCGAACTGTACACGGTAAGTCATGTTCTCTATCGGCGTTACTTCAGCAAAAAGCACGCTCAATACCTTATACTTCTTGTTTGTCACCGGATTATTGTCCATCCATTCAATCGGATTAACCGTCGTACCGGTCCATCCACCGTTGGCATTGGTTGCCAGTGAACCGTCGGGATTATACGGATTCCAGTAAGGAAGCATGAAGCGGCAGGCAGAGATGGGCGATGACAAACTGTAACTACCTTGATCGGCCTGCTCCACTTCTTCATAGGTAACCATGGAATTGGTACCCACTTTCAACCAGTTACTGGCTTTTACCTCTGCGTTGGCACGCATGGAGTAACGGCGAAACGTAGAGCCTTGAGCAATACCATCCTGATCGTAGAAACTTCCTGAAACGAAATAGTTCAAGCGTTCGGTGGCGCGGTTGATAGAAAGGTCGTAGTTTTGTAGCATAGCATTGTCGTTGAACACCATATCCCGCCAATTTACGTCGGTCTGGCTCAACAAGTCATAGTCTTGACCGGCATCCAGACCGACTTCCTTTTCAAACTGAATACGTTCAGCCGTGTTCATCAGATTCCATTCACCTTTGGCTAACTGTGAGATACCCCACTGTGTACGTAAGGTAATGTGTGCTTTGTCCATGGACCGTCCGCGTTTAGTAGTGATTACTACTACACCATTAGCAGCACGGGCACCATAAATAGAAGTAGAAGACGCATCCTTCAGTACGGAAATATTTTCAATGTCACTCGGACTGATAGTGTTGAAGTCACTGCTGGAAATGGGTACACCGTCCAAAATGAACAAGGGAGAGGTACCTGAAGTGATGGAGTTGGTTCCACGGATTTGAAAAGCCGCTGCCTTGCTGGGTTCACCCGAGTTGGACATCACCATCAGACCGGGAGTCTGTCCCTGCAGGGCTTGGTCGAAACCTGCGGCAGGTACGCTTTCCATTTTCTCTGCCTTTATTGTGGAAACGGAACCGGTTACCGTTCCCTTTTTACGAACTCCGTAGGCTACTACCACTACTTCGTCCACCAACTGTGCATCACTCTTCAACGTGATATCCAGCTTTTGTGTCTGTGGAGTCACTACGTGCTGTTGCTGCTGCATACCAATGTACGAGTACACCAAAGTAGCCTGCGCAACGCCTTTGATCTCAATGGAATAATTACCGTCTATGTCGGTAATCACACCATTATTAGTACCCTCTTGCATGATGGCTACTCCAATCAACGGCTCATTGCCTTCCTCGGCAATGACTTTACCTTTCACCGTAAAACTTTGGGCGAAAAGTAATTGGAACGCCATCACAGCAAGAGAGACGAACAAAAGAATTACTCTTTTCATCTCTGATTTTTAAGTTAATGATATAAATGAATTGTTTTTAAATGTATATAATTCTTTTCAGGTATTATTACCATGCATCCGGAGAAATGGATGAACACACTTGCTACATCTTGTCTCTTCGTTTAACATTTCTCCAAACAGTCAACATGACATCAAAAAATATATTATTAGAATATTCAATAAAACGGCTCATGATTGCATTTTAATTCACATTAAAAAAGATATGCAAAAATACAGTATTATTTTGATTGTTAACTATATAAAATAAAAACATGAAAAATGTTTTAAACTTCCCAAATTATAAATACTTTCTTTTTGTCAACTAAAAAGAAAGTATTTAACGGTTTGAGCCGCATAATTGCTTACTCCAAATCGTATTTCATGTTAAAAATTTGTATTTTAGTAGAATGGTTAATAATAGAAATCATAATATAAAAAATATAAACACATGGTAATAAGAACTACTTTTTCAATTTTGTAGATGTTTCCAGATTTACAGTCAATCATCAGATGAAAAATCTCACCAAGTTACTCCTAATATCTTATGCTGATTGCCCCCTTTTGCTTTTATCCCTTACGTTTTCCTATAAGCTTTTGATTATTCCTTGTATTCAGATCTTTCATTATGATTTGTTACACATAAATGATTTCTTATAAATATAGCTGTAAAAGGGAACGTCTGTGAAAGATATCCCCTTTAATTATTTTTCAATAAGAGACACTCACAGCCATCCCTGCTTCCCTCACCAATGCTGCAATACGGTCCAATTCCTCATGAGTAGCCTTTTGCAGGTCATGGTCAGGAGTTTCCCTGTCGATAGTATAAATCATTACCTGGCGGGGAGAAATCTCCTTGACGGCCTCTAACCAGGGCAAAACATATTTATCGGAAGTATTATCCATATCCTTATCTCCAAAACCGCCTTTCAAAAACATGGTTTGGATAATGCAGTTACCCTTAAAAGCCTTCATTCCCCCGATTATCCCGCGGACGGAATAATGTCCTGCCGGACGGTCGAGCTCACGGATATAAGCTTCGTCTGCCGTATCTAGTTTCAGAATATTGTTATCCACTTTGTTCAAAGCCTCGAATACGGCAGGACGATGAATGAAAGTAGAATTGCTCAATACGCTTACCTTGGCTTCCGGAAAGTATTTGTCGCGCAAAGCAAGCGTGTCTTCTATGATTTCAGGAAAATGCGGATGTGCGGTCGGCTCTCCGTTTCCTGCAAAAGTCAATACATCGGGTACGGGTCCGTTTTTCTGCATATCCTGCAGACGGGCTTCCAATGCGGCACGCACTTCTTCGCGCGTAGGGAGTGGCTTCTTGGGACGATGGTCGGAATTAAACCCGCACTCGCAATAAATGCAGTCGAAAGTGCACACCTTACCGTCTTCCGGCAACAGATTGATTCCCAAAGATACTCCCAAACGGCGGGAATGAACGGGACCGAATATGGGAGACGGATAAATGACAGTCATTTGATTTACTATTTACAAATTATGATTTAACAGCGGTGATTGGCGGTTTTCCGATATTTCAAAGACAAACCGCGTAATCAGCACAGCAAAGATAAGAAATAAACATCCAGATATTTCCAAAAATACGGCAGTTATTCTTCAAAACTTAACACGAAACTGCATCTGCAAGTCTGTTTTTGTATTTCCTTCTATCAAATCGTTACCCGAACCGATAGTTTCACGGTCCCGGTAAGCGGTTTGCCCGAACTTAACGAGAAACATAAAAGTTTTGTTCAAATCACAACGTATATGAGCAGAATAGCGAAAACCGCTGCCGTAGAAAGAAGGAGTATAAAACGTATAAACCAATCCTTTTTCGGAAGCATAAATCCGCGAATCGTAATCGTCCGTATAGAAATAAGTACCTTGTACGGATACGGCCAAAGGGAATCCGGAAAAAGTATAAGCGCAGGACTGGGTACATTGCCAGCCTTGTTTTCCTTCAAACTCATGCCCTTCCCCACTCTGCTGGCGAAAATAGTTGTAATCGACCGTAGTGCGGCATGAAAAAGCTCCCGGCGTATAAGCAAGCCTGCAACGGAGCTTGTGATGAAAGACCGGTAACGTCACTTTCCCGCCTGTTCCCGACACATCCCTCTCCTTGCGCTTATACCGGTAATTGAGATATAGCAATAAGTCTTTCTGCGGAGAATAGGTAGCCTGAAACATTCCGTCTATTCCCTGCGAAGCCTTGCTGATGCGATATTTCCACCAGGGAAAAGAGAACATATCCAAAGAAGCGAAAAACTTCCAGTGCGCCCAGGGAGCAGCTTCCGTAGCCAGATACCAGCCGTTTTCGTTTTGCGGAGCACTTCCCTCGCCGAACGCCCGCCCGAAGAAAGACCAGTAATCGTGGGAATAACAACGATGTATTAACAGCAGTTGATAACCTGTTAATATTTTATATTTCAGTTGGTTCAGCAAGGCATATCCCTGTTTGCCAACAGCCCCCTCTCCTACCCATACCAACCTTCCCCAACGGTATTTATAATCCACACCCAGATTATAAAAATCATTTCCATGCAAGTTGTATTTCGCATACTTCTTTAAATCTGGTTCATAAGGATGACTGAAACGATAATAAATACCTGTCACCCCCACTTTCAATCTATTTTTTTCGTAAGTGAGGTTACCACCCGCCGATTGCATGACAAATGCATTCATTTTATCCGCCTCCTTCTCCGTACGGTGCAAGCCTGTTTTGTAAATGGAAGCGATTTTTCCGCCTTTCACCACTCCATCCATAGAACGGTGCGAATAGAAAGCGGAAAGTTCTAAAAAACGAAGAATTTCCACTGTTACCGCCGTTCCGCGAAAATAGTTATACGAGTCCGTAGAGCTGTGTTTCCGGATTCCCCCTCTGCGGAATTCGGATGCAGACATGGAGAAAGTTTTTCCTAATCCAAAGTCTGTGCCAATCACCAGGCCCTGCCCGAACTCCAGTTTATAATTACCCAATGCCAAAGCTTTCAGCCTGCCCCTGTTTTTGAGTAAGCCGTAAAACGAATAGTAATCATACCCTTTCTTGTCATGCAAAGCAAAGAACGGTTCACCGGCATCCTTCTCTCCCGTTATTCCCGCCTGAAAGTAATCTCCATAGCGAAAACTGTAACGCAGTGAATGGTAAACGGCAGGTCCCAGATAGTTTTTCTCATATCCCTTGCGGGTATATAAAGGGATATCCAGACGTGTCAATACTTCTTGCCCGGCATACTTCAATACCGTTTTTAAAGAAGGATAGCGGGAAGGGCCCTCAACGGTCTTTATGCAGACGAAAGGTAACAGCAGTTCGATAGTCTGCCTGTCCATCTCCGCCACCAACTGCAACTCATAAAGAGTCTGCATCTGCCCGTTTATATAAACATACGCCAAAATATTTTCTATTTGAATATCCGTAAGGAAAGGAAATTCCTCCAATTGCCGTTTAGTGGCAGCATTGATATTGACAGGTTCTTGCAGACGAGCGGAAAGCGTTTCCAGTTCATCTTCCCAGTTTCTCTCTTCTTCATCGGCGGAGAGTTGTTCCAGATTCTCTTCCCACAGGGATAATGTCGCATTTTGAGCTACAAGCATAGGAGTTATTAACAGCATACTCATAAAAACTCCTATCTTGATTAGGGTCATCTATAATAGTGTGTTTCCGGATAATAGGCAACGAAGTTACCTTAAATTAGTTAATTGAACAAGGAAAAATGAAAGCAATGTAACAACATTACGCAGAATGGTGTACTTTTGCGCTATGAGCAAACGGTTTAACATAGTAATACTCATAACATTTCTCTCGGCAGGAGTCCTGACTTGTTATGCCCAGCAGCAACCCCAAACCGGTGCATCCAAAAGCATCTATCTCACTCCTATGTGCGTGTACAACGGCGATACGATTCCTTACGTGAAACTTCCTACCGTTTACATCTTCAAACCGCTAAAATTCAAGAACAGGCGCGAAATGGCGAAATACTACAAACTTATCCGCGACGTAAAGAAAGTGCTTCCCATTTCAAAGGAAATCAACCGGGCAATTATCGAGACTTACGAATATTTGCAGACCATTCCCACTCAAAAAGAGCGGCAAAAGCACCTGAAAGCTGTGGAAAAGGGGTTGAAAGAACAATACACTCCCCGTATGAAAAAACTTTCCTTTGCACAAGGAAAACTGTTAATCAAACTGGTAGACCGGCAAACCCATTCCACTTCCTACGAACTGGTAAAAGCATTTATGGGACCTTTTAAAGCCGGATTCTACCAGACCTTTGCCGCACTGTTCGGAGCCAGTCTGAAAAAACAATACGACCCTACGGGAGATGATGCGCTTACGGAAAGAGTAATCTTACTGGTAGAGAGCGGGCAGCTCTGATAACTTCAGTACATCATTTAAAATTAATGCCCGCCTTACGTGCCTGTGAATGTTGAAACTGACGTTTTACGGTATATAAAGTGCCTTCTTTAACAAATTTAGAACCTGTCTGTTTAAACCAGAAAGAAACATTGTTTTTCACACAAATATCGTGAAGCTTCATAATCCAGTCGAAATTACAGATACGGGCCTCATATCCGGACTCTCCCCCTGCAACCACTTGTTCAACCCACTCTCCTATATTATAGGCATCCAAACTGATTTCTTCCAACAACGGCTCGCAAATAATAATTTTGTGTTTTATAGGAATAGCTCTGTAAACAGGCAAACGATTATCCGCACATAACTGATTTTCAACTGTACAACAGATAGTTACATTATCATATCCGTCTTTCCAATCGACAGGCAGACACTCCATAACCCTGTTTATACGTTTGGTTATCATCAGGAAATGAAGATCACTGCGTTGACGAATCATTTCCCATGCCTCAGTTCGCCACGCATCTGCATCTTCAACAAAAAAATCGGAAGTAAAACAGGTATAAACAAGAGTTCCGTCCGGAATTTTAAAACTTCCGTTCTTATTCGTCCGTACAGGCAAATCGAAATTTTTCGTCTTAACCACAACCGAACTGTCAACATTCCTTTTTGCATCTCCCCGGTAGACATAACAATATCTGCATCCTTCACTGAATTTATGGCAACCGTGCCATAAATTCCACATCACCGACCTCTCTGCAATACCATTCATCCGGATAAAATATCAGTTAATATTATGTTGATAAACCTGTTACTAACGTAAACATACAAAGGAAATAAATAACTGTTATATAAGCAAATAAGTTGGTTGATAAATCAAGTATAAAGCTGTTAATTACTAATATTTGTCCACTCACTTCAATTTATTGAATAAATCCCAGATAACAATGCCTGCCGTAACCGATACATTCAGAGAATGCTTCGTACCGTATTGCGGAATTTCAATGCAGCCGTGAGAATGGTCGATAACTTCCTGTTGAACACCTTTCACCTCATTCCCCATTACTATGGCATACTTTCTGTTTTTGTCTAAAGTCAACTCATTCAGCATAATACTGCCTTCTGCCTGCTCTACGGAGTAAACCGTATAGCCTTCGTTTTTGAGGTTATCAACAGCTTCAACAGTGTTATTAACATACTTCCAATCGACGGTAAATTCCGCTCCCAAAGCCGTCTTGTGCATTTCGGCATGGGGTGGAGTAGCCGTAATGCCGCACAGATAGATACATTCAATGCGAAAAGCATCCGAAGTGCGGAATACGGAACCTATATTATGCAAACTGCGGATATTATCCAATACAACTACAAGCGGCAGTTTTTCCGCTTCCTTAAACTCCTCTGTACTAATGCGGTTCAGTTCGGTTATCTTCAGTTTTCTGTTCATAATCGTAAGACTTTGTGCCGGTCTGTACACTATGTACCGGCTCATGTCGTGCAAAGATACTTCTTTCCGTTCACATCCCTGTTAATAACCGTTGAAAAGGTGTCAATAGCGTATGGAAAGATTTTTAAAAATAATATTTGCATTATTCAAAGTAACGCATAATACGTCTGCATAACGAACAAACCAAAAAAGTTAACCTAAACTTTCAAAGACTGTATAAACACATTTTTAAGTACTATTTCACTGATTAATCCCTTTAAAGTTATTAACTTTGCGGTTATCAACAAGATGTTAATGAAGTGAGACTATGGCAGAGTAGGGAGCTTATTATCAAGAGATATAACTTTAATTGCTTACGTTAATAACCTAAGGATAAAGTTTAGCCTTGTACTAATAACTTCATGGGCAAGAAAATTCGGATTTATTTGTCCACACTATTAACAGCCCATCATCACTATCAAAGGATTTTTAAAGAAAGAAGAGAAATAAAAATTATTATTATGGATAATCTGATAGAAGCTATCAAGCAACTGAAGAAAGAGAAGAATGCAATCATTCTGGGGCACTACTACCAGAAGGGTGAAATACAAGACATAGCCGACTATGTAGGCGACAGTCTGGCTCTGGCACAATGGGCGGCAAAGACGGAGGCCGATATTATCGTGATGTGCGGTGTCCACTTCATGGGTGAAACGGCAAAGGTACTTTGTCCCGACAAGAAGGTATTGGTGCCCGACATGGCGGCGGGTTGTTCGCTTGCCGACAGTTGCCCGGCGGATAAGTTTGCACAGTTCGTCAAAGAGCATCCCGGACATACGGTGATATCCTATGTGAATACAACGGCTGCCGTAAAGGCTGTTACGGATGTAGTGGTAACTTCCACCAATGCCAGACAAATCGTAGAAAGCTTTCCCGAAGATGAGAAAATAATATTCGGTCCCGACAGAAACCTGGGAAATTATATCAACTCCGTTACAGGCAGAAATATGTTGTTATGGGACGGGGCGTGCCATGTACACGAACAGTTCTCGGTTGAAAAGATTGTTGAATTGAAGCAGCAGCATCCCGGTGCAGTGGTATTGGCTCATCCCGAATGCAAGAGCACGGTTTTGAAGCTGGCGGATGTGGTAGGTTCTACGGCGGCTTTGCTGAAGTATGCGGTTGCCCATCCCGAAAAGGAATACATCGTTGCCACGGAATCGGGTATCCTGCACGAGATGCAGAAGAAATGTCCGCAGACGAAGTTTATTCCGGCACCGCCCAACGACAGCACCTGTGCCTGCAATGAGTGTAACTTTATGCGGTTAAACACATTGGAAAAGCTTTATAATTGCCTGAAAGACGAATCTCCGGAAATCAAGGTAGATGCGGAAATAGCAGAGAAAGCGGTGAAACCGATCAAGAGGATGCTGGAGATTTCTGCAAAACTGGGATTATAGTGAATTATTCCCTTGTCGCTGGCATTCTTCGATGAGGGTATGAAAATGATTTCAATATTTTTTTTCAGGCACGGATTACATGGAATTTACAGTTTTCATAAACCGGAACCATGTAATCCGTGCCTGAAAATTTATCATAATGCAAGCATCCGCATACTTTTGCCACTTTCATTACTTGGACAGGAAGTTGCAAAGCTTATCCGTTGCCACTGCCCGGTGGCTGATTTTATTCTTCAATTCGCTTCCCATTTCGGCATATGTCTGCGTATATCCTTCCGGAATAAAGACCGGGTCATATCCGAAACCGGAAGTACCGTGCCTGTGCTTCGTTATTTCGCCTTTTACGATGCCTTCGAACAAGTGTTCCTTTCCATTGACGATAAGTGCGAAAACGGTACGGAATCGGGCTTTTCGGTTCTCCATTCCTTCCATATCCTGCAACAGCTTCTGCATATTGGCTTCCGAATTGTGTGCATCGCCGGCGTAGCGTGCCGAATACACTCCGGGAGCTCCGTTCAGGGCTTCCACTTCCAGGCCGGTATCATCGGCAAAACAATCCAGGTGGTAATTTTCAAAGATATACCTTGCCTTCAGCAAAGCGTTTCCTTCAAGCGTATCTGCTGTTTCGGGAATATCCGCACTGCAATGGATGTCTTTCATGCTGAGAAGCTCTATTTTATCTCCTAAAATAGCGGTTACTTCTTCCAGTTTGTGGGCATTGTTGGTTGCAAAAACAAATTTCTTTTTCATTTTCCTTTCAATTTATCGAATCCTTCTCCATACACGCCGATAACGGAGCTTTGAGAGATGAAAGCATTCGGGTCGATGTCCTTGACCAGACGGAATATCTCGACAGACTGGCGTTTGTAGGCCAACACAACCAATACTTTCACGTTGCGTTTGCTGTACCAGCCTATACCGTCGAGTACGGTTACACCGCGATGAGTCTCTTTGGTGATGCGGTCGGCAATCTTTTCGTACTCTTTGGAAAAGATAAAGAACTGTACCGACTGACGCGCACCGTTCACGATATAATCCAGTACGATGCCGATGACGAACAGCGTTACAAAACCGAAAATCACCCGTCGCCAATCGTTGAATATGAAGTAGCAGGAACTGATGATGATAACGTCGCAAGCCATAATCATGCGTCCCAAAGTGACGTCGCGGTATTTATGGATGATGGCTGCGATAATGTCCGTACCGCCCGTACTTCCGTTGCAGTTGAACACTACGCCCAGACCCGCACCGCACATGGCGGCACCTATGAGGCAAGCCATGAAATCCTGTCCCGGTCCCAGTATCTGAGGCGGCACTCCGTCCGCTCCGTTCACCAGCAACTGGAAAAACCATAGGAAGAAAGTCAGTCCGAAGATGGCAAATGTGGTCTTGATACTGAATTTAGGTCCTAAAATCTTGATGGCAAACGTCATCAGGACTGCATTAATGATGAAATACGACCATTGGATAGGAAATCCAGTGGCATAATAGATGATGGCTCCGATACCCGTAGTACCGCCGGTCGTAATCTGATAGGGGATAAGGAACGCAGCCCATCCCATAGCGTAAGAAATTAATCCGAAAGTGATGAAGACATAGTCTTTCAACTCTCTCATCACTTCCGCTTTGGTTGGTTTTGTGATTTGCATATTTGTTATTTGATAACAATGTTTACAATCTTCTTGGGTACTACGATTACTTTGACGATGGTCTTTCCGTCTGTCCATTTCATGGAACGTTCGTCTGCCAATACCGTTTCCTGAATAACATCCGATGCCGTATCGGCAGGGAATTCCATGTTGAAACGTGCTTTTCCGTTGAACGAAATGGTGTAGTTCACCGTATTTTCCACCAGATATTCTTCGTTGTATGCAGGCCATTGCGCGTCGCATACAGAACCTGTGTTACCTAATGTCTCCCACAATTCCTCACATACGTGCGGAGCGAAAGGAGCCAACGTAACGGTAAGCTGATTCAATATCTCTTTCTTGCTGCATTTCAGCGCGGACAGCTCGTTTACGCAAATCATAAAGGCGCTGATGCTTGTATTGTAAGAGAACTGTTCAATGTCTCCCGTCACTTTTTTGATGAGCTTGTGCAAGGATTTCAACTCTTCTTTGCCGGCAGCTTCATCAGTTACCAGGTAGTTGCCGGTACGGTCGTAGAACAGCGACCAGAACTTCCTGATGAAGCGGTGTACGCCGTCGATACCGTTCGTATCCCAGGGCTTGGACTGTTCTACAGGGCCGAGGAACATCTCATACATACGCAGCGTATCCGCACCGTATTTCTCTACAATCATATCGGGATTAACCACGTTGAACATGGATTTGCTCATCTTTTCAACCGCCCAGCCGCAGATGTATTTGCCGTCTTCCAGGATAAACTCTGCGGTAGCATACTCAGGACGCCATGCCTTGAACGCTTCCGTGTCGAGAACGTCGTTGGACACGATGTTGACATCCACGTGGAGCGGGGTAGTGTCGTACTGGTCTTTCAGGTTCAGCGATACGAATGTATTGGTATCCTTGATGCGATATACAAAGTTGCTTCTTCCCTGAATCATACCCTGGTTCACCAGTTTTTGGAACGGTTCTTCGACGGCGGATACGCCGAGGTCGTGCAGGAATTTGTTCCAGAAACGGGAGTAGATCAGGTGTCCGGTAGCATGTTCCGTACCGCCTACGTAGAGGTCTACGTTGCGCCAGTATTCATCCACTTTCTTGTCGATGAGTGCCGTATGGTTGCGCGGGTCCATATAGCGCAGGTAGTATGCGCTCGAACCTGCAAATCCCGGCATGGTGTTCAGCTCCAGCGGGAAAACGGTTATATTGTCAATCTTCTCATTATCGACCACGCATTTGTTTGCCGTGTCCCAAGCCCATTTAGAGGCATGTCCCAACGGCGGTTCGCCTGTTTCGGTGGGCAGGAATTTGGCCACTTCAGGAAGTTCCAGCGGCAGGCAGCTTTCATCAATCATGTAAGGCATTCCGTTCTTGTAGTAAACCGGGAACGGTTCGCCCCAATAGCGCTGGCGCGAGAAGATGGCGTCGCGCAGGCGGAAGTTTACTTTTACGCGTCCCAGATTATGTTCTTTCACATATTTCTTGGTGGCGGCGATGGCTTCCTTGACAGTCAGTCCGTTCAGGTTGAGGTCGCAATAAGGCTCTGTACCTGCTTTCGGAGAGTTGCATACGATACCCTCTTTGGCATCGAAACTTTCTTCGCTTACATCGCAGCCTTCCACTAGCGGAACGATAGGCAGGTTGAAGTGCTTGGCAAAAGCGTAGTCGCGGCTGTCGTGTGCAGGTACGGCCATGATGGCGCCTGTTCCGTATCCTGCCAATACGTAGTCGCTAATCCAGATGGGCACTGCTTCGCCCGTAAAGGGATTGACGGCATAGCTTCCGGAGAATACGCCGGTGACGCTGCGGTCGGAGATACGTTCGCGTTCGGTACGTTTCTTGGTACGCTCCAGGTAGGCGTCCACATCGGCTTTCTGTTCCGGAGTGGTTACTTGGGCCACCAATTCGCTTTCGGGAGCCAGTACCATGAAGGTAACTCCGAACATGGTATCTGCACGGGTGGTGAAAATGGTAAATTCCAAATCACTGTCCTTTACCTTGAATTGGATTTCGGCGCCTTCACTGCGGCCTATCCAGTTTTTCTGCGTCTCTTTCAGAGATTCGGTCCAGTCGATGGTGTCGAGTCCGTCCAGCAGACGTTGTGCGTAGGCAGATACGCGCAGACACCATTGGCGCATCTTTTTCTGGACTACGGGGAAGCCGCCGCGTTCCGATACGCCGTCTACCACCTCGTCATTGGCAAGCACGGTACCCAGTTGCGGACACCAGTTTACCATTGTTTCACCCAGATAGGCGATGCGGTAGTTCATCAGGACTTCCTGCTGCTCTTTTTCGCTCATGGCATTCCACTCATCGGCAGTGAAATGCAGTTCTTCGCTGCATGCGGCATTCAGTCCTTCGTTACCGGATTTGGCGAATGCTTCTGTCAGTTCTTCGATAGGGCGTGCCTTCTTTTCGTCATTGCAGTAGTAGCTGTTGAACATCTTCTGGAACGCCCATTGTGTCCAGTGATAGTATTCCGGGTCGCAGGTACGGATTTCACGGTTCCAGTCGAAAGAGAAACCTATCTTATCCAGTTGCTCGCGATAGCGGTTGATATTGTTGACGGTGGTAATGGCCGGATGTTGTCCGGTTTGTATGGCGTATTGCTCTGCGGGCAGGCCGTAAGCATCGTATCCCATAGGATTCAGGACATTGAAACCTTGCAGACGTTTGTAACGGGCATAGATGTCCGAAGCGATGTATCCCAATGGATGACCCACGTGCAGACCTGCGCCGCTGGGGTAGGGAAACATGTTCAGTACATAGTATTTTTGCTTTGTTTCGTCTTCCGTCACCTGGTAGGTTTTGTTCTCCACCCACCGTTTCTGCCATTTCTTTTCAATCTCTCTGAAATTGTATTCCATAATGGTTGTAATTATATTGTTGAAAACTTGTTGATATACTTACTAAAACTTGTTGATAGCCCGTTTAATTTGGTTTATATCCTGTTAATTAAACGGTGCAAAGTTAAGGGTTTATTTTCAGATTTGTAGCGAAGTAGGGTAAAAAAACAGCATGGAATACTTGACAATACGCTTTTTATTCGCTATATTTGTGAAGTGCTTTTAAAACTAATTTTTTGTTTGTAATACAAATAATGGCTGAATTACTTCAATAGGATTTTACAAAAAAGATTTTTTAGGATATTTCAAAGGGTGTAATCTGTGAAGATTGCATCCTTTTTTGTTTGTATTTATTACAAGTGTCGCGATAGGGGGAAAACAGGCTGTTAATAAATTCGGAGAGAATTTTACTATAATTTTTTTCGAATTATAGTAAAATTGCAGAAAGGTTTATTAAGAGCGTTTTTTTGTTGTACTGAAAAAGGAAACCACTTGTTGTGAATACCGGCTTTTCCATATAATATGTGGGAGCGAAGAATCATTACATTTCCCGTTCTGTTGTGCTGTCCGGCTGGTATGTATCGGGCGGAAAAAAAGGAAAGAAATCCATGTTTTCGGGGCAAATATCCCCTTGTTTTATGCTGTTTACGCCAAATAAATTTTTAATATTCAATATTTTAACGGGATGTTTTCATTCTGTATTTATCCCCCTGCATCTATGTTCTTGTTTGTGTTTTGCTTTTTATATTTGTTTTCCGGCATTCCGCAGGGCGGGATACGGTTATTATTATTTCTTTAAATATAATATCATGATATGAAACAGACATTTGCTTTTATTTCTCCCGTAGTAGATTCTACGCAAAGTGCTATCCATACCGAAGCCTACGAACAGGGTGTGGACTTGTATAACCGGGGTGAGTATGTACAGGCTTTTCATAGTTTGCTGGATTATTTGAACGCGGACTTTCGTACCAAGTACGGTAATGCCGACGGTACGGAGTTTCACATTCCTCACGGTTCCATTCTTGTACATATCCGTATTGCCGACGGTTTTTTCCATATCAATGCCGATTTCCTGAATCTGCCGGAAAAGGGTAGGGTAGCCATGCTCCGTCAGGTGGCGGACTTGAACCTGAATAAATTGTTATTGCCCCGCTTCGTAAAGAACGGTGATAAGTTGAATATGGAATATGTTTGTCCGCTTTCACAGAGTCATCCGCATAAAATGTATTTCGTGCTTCAGAATATCTGCCACATAGGCGATAAGTATGACGATGAGTTCTGTACGAAATTTGGCGCTACCCGCTGTTACGAGCCGCAGGTGACTCCGTATCCGCAGGAAGAGGTAGACCGCATTTATGAAGGCATACAGACATTGGGACGCGAAACGTTGGAGGCACTCAAAGAGTATGGGGCCGACCGCCGGTACGGTTATTCGTGGAATGTGCTGGATACCGCTTTCTACCAGATTTCCTATTTTGCACATCCTCAGGGACAATTGCTGAACGACCTCGACAAGGCAGTGAATGATATGGATGCCGACCTGCCTACGGAAGAGGTTGTATCAAAAGGAAAAGCGTTCCTTGAAAAGCTGCTTGCCGTTCCGAAGGAAAAACTGGCGGAAGACCTTTACTACACGGATACGTTGGTGTCTGCAAAGCGCCGTTCTTCCCTGAAAAACGTGCAGGAGAATTTTATGAATGTCTATAAAGAAGCCACCGAAGCCATCCAGTCGGAGAATTATGAACGCAGTGCGGTACGCTTGCTTTATGTGTTCTACGAAGCTTATTTCTATAATGATATGCAGGACGATATCAATGCCGTTATATCAAAAGCTTTGAAGAAGGCAGGCAACCGCTCTTTGGAAGAGGCCTCTGAAATTCTTTACAACGCTATGGACAAGATTATGGAAGGCGATTTGGACGATGAGGATGAGACGGACTTTGCTGCCGGCATGGAACAGGTGCAGAAAATTACGGAAACCATGGGAAGTGACGACATGCAGGTGTTGCAACAGAAAATGGCGGAAGCCATGATGAGCGGTAATATGCAGGAATACTCCCGGCTGATGCTTGAAATGCAGAAGAAGGTGATGGGAATTATGAATTAACTTAACGGTATCTAAACTATATATTATGGATCAGAACATTTATAAACTCGTATATAAGGTGACACATGCCGGCGGTTCCGGAAGCTGTTTCTATCTGAAATCTTATAATCTTTTTGTAACGAACTACCATGTGGTGAACGGTTTCCATACTGTTGCCATACATGATAACGACCGGAATCCTTACCTTGCCAAAGTGGTGCTCGTAAATCCTTCTTTGGATATTGCCTTATTGGCTGTGGATGCAGACTTTTCAGTTCTTCCCGAACTGAGCCTGGCTGCGGACGATTCATTGGCCATCGGCGGAAAGGTCAGTGTGGCGGGGTATCCTTACGGCATGCCTTTTACGGTAACGGAAGGGTCGGTTTCCTCGCCCAAGCAGCTTATGGAAGGAAAATATTATATACAGACCGATGCTGCCGTAAATCCCGGCAATTCGGGTGGACCTATCTTCAATGAAAACAGTGAAGTGGTGGGAGTAACGGTAAGCAAGTTCACCAATGCGGACAATATGGGGTTCGGTGTGCGTGTAGAGGCATTGCGCAAGCTTTTGGAGTCGGTTGACGGGGTTGACCGCAATACATTCCAGGTACAGTGCGACAGTTGCGATGAGCTGATATCCGAGGAAGAGGAATTTTGTCCTTCCTGCGGCGAAAAGTTGCCGGAAGAAGTTTTTGCGGAGCGTGAACAGTCGCCTTTGAGTGTGTTCTGCGAACAGGCCATTGCCGAAATGGGAGTTAACCCTATCCTTGCGCGGGACGGTTACGATTCGTGGACGTTTCATAAAGGGAGTTCGGAGATTCGTATTTTTGTGTATGAAAACACTTATCTGTTTGCTGTTTCTCCCATCAACCTCTTGCCTAAGAAAGAAGTGGAACGTGTATTGGACTATATCCTGAGTGAGGATTTCGCTCCCTATAAACTGGGCATTGAAGGCCGGCAGATTTATATGGCTTATCGCATCCATCTGTCCGACCTCACGGAAGAGTCGGAAGATGAAATCCGTACGAATCTGGTGAATCTTGCCTTTAAGGCCGATGACATGGATAATATGCTGGTGGAACAGTTCGGATGTGAGTTTTCGGAATATTCCAAGCAGGAAGCATAACGGCTTTAGCCGGAATTACAGGATAGAAGAAGGTGTGTCCGATTGAATTTCACGAATGCGTGTTCATATCACAATAGCGCACCTTCTTTTATTTGGATTAGAAAGAAAAAGTATTCTATGAATAGAGAAAAATGGATACAAAACAATAAAGAAACATCAGTTGGATACCTGCTTTTCCATTTTCTTTATTTGCTTTGAAAAATTATAACGTATATTTTTATTGATATATAAATATACCCTTGCATACCTCTTTGTATATCATGATAATGAGTTGTAAAATAAATATTTATCGGGTGTGAAGTATCCCGTAATTATACCCCTTGTCCGTTTTCTTATTCAGTACCTATCTTTTATTTTTGTCCTATAGGCCCGTTGGTGCGTTATACGACTGTTTTCAACTTTTATAAAAAGTAATAATTATGGATAAAAAGAGTAGGATTTTGAAAGAAAGAGCTATGAAAAAATGTGTGGCATTGATTTCTTTTCTGATGTTTCTGCCTGTTATGGTACAGGCACAGAAGGAGTATCCGATTGAGCAGGTATCGGCTATCAATGTGGGTGACGGACGTATTCTTTTTCGTGACCTGAAAACAGAAAAACCCTTGAACGGAGACCACCGCATCATAGACGGTTATCACTCTGCTTATATACAGGCTGAATTTAAGGACGGTTTTTACAACGGCAAGTATGGAGAGTATGAATACAACAAGCTGAAATGCGACGGTACATACAAGGACGGCAAGAAAGACGGTGTATTTAAGATGTACGACAGCGAGGGGCGTGTGCAGGAAGAGAAGTCCTATAAGGACGGCAAGCTGCACGGCGCCCATAAAACTTACTTTACTACCGGCAAGGTAGAGCGCGAGGTGAACTACCGCAACGGCAAGCAGGATGGAAAGGATATGGTTTATGAGTGGGACGGTACGTTGCGCAGGGACCATACTTATAAGGACGGTAAGCAGGTAGGCAAACAGTTTACTTTCCTGAAAGGGACGTACGAACTTTATGAGACGGAATATTATAATGAATACGGCATGAAAGACGGTGAATACTCCTCGATGTTCACTTTCGGGCAGCCACATATTCTGGGGCATTATAAGAACGACCAAAAGGACGGCCGGTGGATTGAAATTGCCGAAAGTGGCGATACATTGTCAGTGAAGACCTACGTCAACGGCAGGGAAGAAGGACTGCATATATCGTATGACCGTAATACGGGCGCCCGCAGCCGTGAATTTTACCTGAAAGCCGACCGTAAGGACGGGCTTTATCGCGAATATAATCCTGGCAATGGAGAGCTTGTTTACGAAGCGACCTACCAACACGGCCGTCTGCATGGTAAGGAGCGCCGGCTGATTGTTACCAACCGTTATGATTATTGGGAAATATCCACTTATGTAAACGGGCGGAAAACCGGACTGTTCGAGTCGCGTTACGTGAAGAACGACGCCGTTCGTGAAACGGGCGAATACCTCAACGGCAGACGTGTAGGCCGGTGGAAAATGTATGACATAGACGGTAAGCTGGAAAAAGAGTGGGAAGAAACAAAACAGTACCGGGATGAATGAGATACGCTATTCGAAAGTGCTTGTCGTTTTGTGCTGTCTGGCATTGCATATTGCAACCTTGTCGGCGCAAAATGACAGTGTAAGATTCTTCAATGAAGTAGATACGTCTTTTTGCAAAGTGCATGTGGGGCAGGATGTCCGGGTCGGCTATTACAGTACCGGAGAGATTTACGACATGTCCGTTCCCCGGTGGGACGACTGTGAGGCGGAGCTGGTGTCGGGCCCGCATTCTACGCGGTCGTCAAGGACTTCTTTTGTAAACGGCAAGCAGGAGAATCTTTCACTCCACGGAAACTATTACATAGTCCGTTTCAAGAAAGCCGGTTGGGTTACTCTGCCTTCGGTACGGGCCATGACAGGAGGGAAGATGCGTACCTGCTCTACGATGAAGGTCTGCGTACTTCCTGCAGAGAATATAGAAGAAGTGGTCTGTAGTGTCAGTACCGAGCCTGAAACACTCCGGCCGGGAGAAGTCTTTAAATTCGTCCTGACCTGCAACCGCCATCCCGATGAGAGCAAACCCGAACTGGAGCATCCCGGTATCAGGCAACTGTCGTTTTCCACCCGGTATAGCAAGAAGGACGGGAAAGAGGAGTATGCGTTTGTGTACAGAATGGAAGTGGTACGGTCCGGAAGCAATATTATCAGAGTCAGGAAGTTGACCTTCGGCGGTACGGACTATCCGATAAAACCTTTTTTGCTGAAAATAGACGGTGAGACCTATTTGTAGGAAACCGGCTGATAACCGTACTGCCATGAGTGGGAAAAAGCAAAGATTGAAGCATACACGCGGACAGTGGTGCCGTGAGGAAAGCATACGGGCGGAGTCTGTCGGGCGAAAGGGCAGGATTGCTTTGTGGAAGATTGCAGTTCCGGTGATAATCGTACTGTTTTTGCTGCATTGCCGTGCCTGGCATCCGGAAGAAGCATGGTTGCTGCGCACGGCTTTTTCAACGGGCAGCTATCAAAGTCTGAATGCGGTTGTCGCTTCTGTTCTGTTCGTTATCGGCATGGGGGGCCGGATGCTGTATGTGTATCTCTGTTGCGGCCGGGACAAGAAGAAAGGAGCAAGGCGGTTGGGGAGAAACATGCTTTACGGTTTGTTCTGGGGGGCAGGTTTGTCGGCATTGTGTACGAATGTGGTAGTCGTTTCTCTCTTTTGGCTGAATGCATGCTTTACTTCCGCCGATAAAACCTGCGACTATAGGATTATAGCCGCCAAGGTGCACGACCGTAGGCCTAAATCCCGTTCTTCGCGCTATTCCGCTTCCTGGCTGCTGAATACCTTTTCGTATGGCGAACTGTTTGTGGAAGGAGACCGGTACACATGTGTCAATGTGTCGCCCCGCATGGCACGGCAGTTTGAAGGTTCGGAACGTGTTTACCTGAAAATAGACCTGGCGGACGGTTGGCTGGGCTGGGGAGTCGTCAAGGGAATACATCCGGTAGCAACCGTGTATCCGCAGCCGCAGGATGAAATCCGTTATTCTGCCGGTGCGCAGGCCGGGGTGGCAGCGGGTTCGTCCGGGCAGGTTAAAAAGAAGCATACTTTTCTGTATACATGGCAGGATATTCATATATTTGCTAAACTGCGTGGCATAAATCTGTCGGACACGGCACATGTCAGTGTAAACCGTTATGTGGATGTAAGCCGGGATATGCCGTTATGGGAGATTGATGTACGCGACTCCGTGCAGCCGGATAAAGTGAAGGTAATACTTGTGCACGGGGAAACCGGTGAAGTGGTAATGGATTCTTATGAATGACAAATTTTGGAACGATGAGGTATAAACATATAATTTCGGTTGTTTTGTGGAGTATGTTTCTGGTAGCGTGCGGTCCCGACCGCCGGGTAGCGCTGGCGGAAAAACTGATGGCGGAGAAAGAGACGGACAGTGCTATTGCCGTGATGCAGGCAATCAAAGAGCCGCAGAACAACCTTACCGACCGCGACTATGCGCTCTACGCTTTATTATTGTCCGAAGCCATGCACCGGAAACAGCAGTTGAATGCGGAAACCGATACATTGCTGCTGCCGGCCATCAAATATTTCAGTGAGTCGGGAGATTCTCTGTATGCCGAACGGGCGTTGTACTGCAAGGCGCACCTGGACAGGCGGCTGTACCGCATGAAGGATGCCATGCAGTCTTTTCTGAAAGCCTTGCTTTTCCTGCAGGGAAGCGGCAATGACGAGCAGCTCTACAGGGTCAATACATGGCTGGGAGTCGTCTGCCTGAACCAGGAAGAGTATGAGGGCAAGATGCGCTATTCCAAAGAGGCGTTGAAGGCGGCGTTGAGGATGGACAATCTGTTTTACAAGAACCTGGCGTTGTGCGATATCGCCACCGGCTATTACTTTCTGAACAGGCTGGACAGCGCCCTTTATTATGCACAGGCCGCCTATGATGCGGCAATAGCGGATTCCCTGCCGTCGCAATTACCTCATGTATATACCGATTTGGGCAGTATCTATGCCAAAATGGGAGAGAACGGAAAGGCGCTGGAGTATATAGACAAAGCTATCGGGTTACGTTCCCGTAAAGATACCCTTGCCATTCTCGGCCTGTATGCCGATAAGGTGGATTTGTTCGGGAAGCTGGGGCAGTATGACTCCGCTTACCATTATTTCCGGAAAGCCGTTGCCAGCCCGAATTTGGCAACACAGGCAGATGCCTATAACCATATGTCCGGAGCGTATTATAAAATGGGACGGTGCAATGAGGCATACTCTCTTCTGCTGCGTTTTACGGAACTGGCGGACAGCGTGAGGAAGCAACGCCATACGGCGGAAGTCATTGCGTTGCAGGAACTTTACAAGCACGAGCAACTGTCCGTGGAGAACCTTTATTGGCGCACTCAGGCCGCCGAAAGGCAGAGCAATGTATATCTGATGGCTACCTTGTCCCTATTGTCGCTGTGGATAGCAAGTACCATTTATTTCTTTTATTGGCGCAACCGCCGCCGGCTGGTGGAGCAGCAGCACCAGCTTGCCAGTCAGCAGGAAGAATTGCATCATCAGCGGCAAGTAACTACCGAGAACTTGCAGCGTATGGCCGAAATGGAGCAGAAGGAAGCCCGGCTGAAGGAGACTTTCTTCAGAAGGTTGAACCAGCGTATCGTTCAGGAGATAGAGAAGGGGAGCAATATCCTTCTTTCGGACGATGACTGGGAAGACATTGTGCAGAACGCGGACATTATTTTCGATAACTTCACCAGGCGGCTGCAACAACACTATCCTGCTTTGAATAAAGAGGATTTGCGCTACTGCTGTATGGTGAAGATGCAACTGTCCCAATTGGAAATGTCACAAATCATGCATCTGGAAAAAGATTCGGTAAAGAAGCGCCTGAAGCGTATTCGTATGGAGAAGATGAAAGCGGACAGCGGTGTGACGCTCGAGGAACTTTTGCGCCGGTTTTAGCGGTTGAAGCCGGACATGCGCGGGCGTTGCGGATGTATGAACCGGACGTACGGGCATAAAAAAAGGAGTACCGCTGTACTCCAACCTTTGTTAACCTTAAATCTAATACTATGAAAAACACAGTGCAAAGGTACGGACTTTCGGGAAATTTCCAAATAAAGCAAATAAAAAAGTGTGTTTTATAACATGTTTTAGCAAAAATGCCGGCTTTGTTAAGGCTTGCTAAGGATTGAAACCCTTTACATACGTATTTTCTAAAAAAGGATTATCTTTGTGACATTAATCAATGAACACAGAGATACGGTGGCATAGAGTTGCTTGTGCAGAGCGTCTGCTTCATGAAACCGGGAGTTCATACCGTTAAAACTCTGCGCCACCGTGCTTCTGTGTTCCGCAAAGATATACCTGTATGCACGAAGATATTGTCCTTACCCCGATGATGAAGCAGTTTCTTGAGTTGAAGGCAAAGCACCCCGATGCGGTCATGCTGTTTCGTTGCGGCGACTTCTATGAAACTTATTCCACCGATGCCGTCCTGGCTTCTGAAATATTAGGCATTACCTTGACTAAGCGCGCCAACGGCAAGGGAAAAACGATTGAAATGGCAGGCTTTCCCCACCATGCGCTCGATACGTATCTGCCCAAACTGATACGTGCGGGCAAACGCGTAGCCATTTGCGACCAGTTGGAAGACCCGAAGCTCACCAAGAAACTGGTGAAACGCGGTATCACCGAATTGGTAACGCCGGGCGTATCCATTAACGACAATATACTGAATTACCGTGAAAACAACTTCCTCGCCGCCGTTCATTTCGGTAAAGGCGCCTGCGGGGTGGCGTTTCTGGATATCTCCACCGGTGAGTTCCTGACCGCCGAAGGCTCCTTTGACCATATAGACAAGCTGCTGAACAACTTCGCCCCGAAAGAGGTGCTGTTTGAACGTGGCCGCCGGGGAATGTTCGAAGGCAATTTCGGCAGCAAGTTCTTTACGTTCGAGCTGGATGACTGGGTGTTTACGGAAACCACCGCCCGCGAGAAACTGCTGAAACACTTTGAAGTGAAAAACCTGAAGGGGTTCGGCGTGGAGCATCTCAAAAACGGTATCATCGCTTCGGGGGCTATCTTGCAGTACCTCATTATGACGCAGCATACGCAGATAGGGCATATCACCTCGCTGGCACGTATAGAGGAAGATAAGTACGTCCGTCTGGATAAGTTTACGGTGCGCAGCCTGGAGCTGATGGGCAGCATGAACGACGGCGGCAGCAGCTTGTTGGATGTGATAGATAAAACAATCAGCCCGATGGGGGCCCGCCTGCTGAAGCGTTGGATGGTATTCCCCCTGAAGGATGTGAAGCCCATTAACGGACGGCTGGATGTGGTGGAGTATTTCTTCCGGAAGCCTGAGTTCAAGGGAGTGATTGAAGAGCAGTTGCACTTGATAGGCGACCTGGAACGCATTATCTCCAAAGTAGCCGTAGGACGTGTTTCTCCCCGCGAGGTAGTCGCTCTGAAAGTGGCCCTGCAGGCTATCGAACCGATTAAGGAAGCCTGTATGGATGCCGATAACGCCAGTCTGAACCATATCGGCGGACAACTGGACATCTGCCGTTCCATCCGCGACCGCATCGAAAGGGAAATCAACAACGACCCGCCGTTGCTTGTCAATAAAGGCGGTGTGATAAAATCCGGCGTAAATGCCGAATTGGACGAGCTGCGCCGGATAGCCTATTCCGGCAAGGACTATCTTTTGCAGATACAGCAGCGGGAGAGTGAGCTTACGGGCATTCCTAGCCTGAAAATCGGCTATAACAATGTGTTCGGTTACTATATCGAAGTGCGCAACGTGCACAAGGATAAAGTGCCGCAGGAGTGGATTCGCAAGCAGACACTGGTCAATGCCGAGCGTTACATTACGCAGGAATTGAAAGAATATGAGGAAAAGATACTCGGCGCCGAGGACAAGATACTGGTGCTGGAAACACAGCTTTATGCAGAGCTGGTGCAGTCCTTGAGCGAGTTTATTCCTGCCATTCAGACCGATGCGAACCAGATAGCCCGGCTGGACTGCCTGCTGTCTTTTGCCACCGCAGCCCGCGAAAACAATTATATCCGTCCCGTAATCTCCGACGACGAGGTGCTGGAGATACATCAGGGGCGTCACCCGGTCATCGAGAAGCAGCTTCCGATAGGCGAGAAGTATGTAGCCAACGATGTGATGCTGGACAGCAGTACGCAGCAGATAATCATCATTACCGGTCCTAACATGGCGGGTAAGTCGGCATTGCTCCGTCAGACCGCCCTGATTACGCTTATGGCGCAAATCGGCTGTTTCGTTCCGGCGGAAAGCGCGCATATCGGTCTGGTGGACAAGATATTCACCCGTGTGGGGGCCAGCGACAACATCTCCGTGGGCGAGTCTACGTTTATGGTGGAGATGAACGAGGCGGCCGACATCCTGAATAACCTTTCTTCCCGCAGCCTGGTGCTTTTTGACGAGTTGGGGCGCGGTACTTCCACCTACGACGGCATCTCCATTGCCTGGGCCATTGTGGAGTATATCCACGAACATCCGCATGCCAAGGCGCGTACGCTCTTTGCCACGCACTACCATGAACTGAACGAAATGGAGAAATCCTTCAAGCGCATCAAGAACTATAATGTATCGGTGAAGGAAATCGACAATAAGGTCATTTTCCTGCGCAAACTGGAGCGCGGCGGCAGCGAGCATTCCTTCGGTATCCATGTAGCCAAAATGGCGGGTATGCCAAAAAGTATCGTGAAACGCGCCGGTGATATATTGAAACAGCTTGAAAAGGACAACCGCCAGCAAGGCATCGCGGCCAAGCCGATGGTTGAAGTGGGAGAAACGCGCGGCGGCATGCAGCTCAGTTTCTTCCAGCTCGACGACCCGGTGTTGTGCCAGATACGCGACGAGATACTGAACCTGGATGTGAACAACCTGACACCGCTCGAAGCGCTGAACAAGCTGAATGACATCAAGCGGATAGTCAAAGGAAAGTAACCTGCGACGTAAGTCGGGTTTCAAAGAATGAAACAAAAAATTTCTCCTGAGGGAACGGTTTGTTTCCCCGTGAGAAACTCTTTGTTTCACGTAGTGGAACAAGAAGTATCAAGGCATGGAACTTTCAGTTTCCTTAGGTGGAACTGTCGGTTTCATGCCTTGATATTTTTTTATTGTTGCGGAGTTCTTATTTTCCTGCCGTTTTCTTGCCGTGGAAACACATGAAGTACACTCCGATAAGTATGAACGGAATGCTGAGCCATTGCCCCATATTCAGCGTCATTGCGCTTTCAAAATCCACCTGATCCTCTTTCAGGAACTCGATGAAGAAGCGGAATACGAATATTTCAGTCAGGCAGAGGCCGAAGAAGAAACCGCGGTGGTAGGGTAGGGTAGCGCCGGTTTGCACTGCGGTGGACTTGGCTTTGGTGGTGCTGAAGTCCGTTTTGAGCTTGTTTTCCTGCTGCTTTTGTCCGCGCCTGTACAGGTAGACCATGCCCAGGAAGAAGATGAAGTAGGCGATTGCCTCGTAGAGCTGTGCCGGATGGCGGGGCAGCATATCCACCCGTTCAAAGACGAAAGCCCAGGGCACATCGGCCGGCTTGCCGATAATCTCGGAGTTCATCAGGTTGGCAAGGCGGATGCAACAAGCGGTGACAGGTGTGGCTACGGCTATCATGTCCAGCACATCCATATAGTGCATCTTGGTTTTGCGGCAGTACATCCAGAGGGCGATAATCAGTCCCAGCGTACCGCCGTGACTGGCAAGCCCTTCGTAGCCGGTAAACTTCCAGCCGCCGTCCGGCAGGAACTTCACGGGAAGTATCATTTCCCAGAAGTGATTCAGGTAATAATCCGGCTGGTAGAACAGACAGTGCCCCAGTCTCGCTCCTACCAGGATGCCGAAGAAGCAGTAGAAGAACAGCGGTTCGAATGTCTTTTCGTCGATTTTCCGGTCGTGGTATTGGCGGTGTACTATTACGTAGGCAAGAGCAATACCTACCACCCATAACAGGCCGTAATACCGGATTGGAAGGCTGCCGAAAAGGTTGAACAGTTCCGGGTTGGGATTCCAGTTGATAGAGAGGAGAGTCAGCATATTCATAAGCAATTTAAGTTAGTTTATATCTTTGTTTTCGTTCTTCGGAGCGTAGCGCAGAATCTGCTCTTTTTATGTATGTATTGCACGGAAGAGGTTCTGCGCTACGCTCCGGAAGACGAAACTGTATAAGATGGTGAGGCAAAGGTATAAAATTATTTGAATTTCTCCGCTACCATTCTGTATGTAGGGATGTCGATATTCTGTTCTTCGGCTGCCGCAATCATGTCGAAAAGCAATCCCTGCACTTCGCTTTGGTGGCCGCGCGCCATGTCTTTTTGCATGGAAGCGGTGCTTTCGGGGGCAAGTTTGTCGATTACCTTGAGGTTGTACGCTACGATATCTTCCTCAAACCCGATGCCCAGTTTCCGTCCCAAGGCAGCGCTTTCCTGCGAAAGCCCGATGAAGGTGTCGCGTACTTTGCCGGGCTTTTGCACTTCGCCCATAGGCACGTCGTAGTAAGCTCCGGTAACGGCCATGGCCGAGATGAAAGACCATTTGACGAAGGTGTCGCGGTTGATGTCGGGAGATATGTCGGCCTTGATGCCGCTTTCCTGCAAATCCCGCTGTATGGCTGCCAATGTTTCACGGGAAACAATGGTGTCTTTGTGTGCCCCGTAAACCAACCGGAATATCTTGCCCATTTGCGTGATTTCGCCTTTGCCGGATACGAATCCTACGATGTAGATGCAGCCGTCCAGTACCGTGACGCCGGGAACCAGCCGCTGGATGCGCGGACCTGTGCCATAGACGTTCAGTATAGGGATTACTACCGTGTCCTTGTGTGCGGCGTGCCTGATTAATTCCGTAATGGAGTCTACGGAATAGCCTTTGACGCATACGAAAATAACGTCTGCCTTGTAAGCGTCCGCCGAAGAGGCGAGGGCAGCATATTCCTCTGCCGTATAAGCCGGAACGTCCAATGTATGCTCGCCTTTTAAATCGGAATGTAACTTCAATCCGTTTTCACGTAAGGCGGCAAGATGTCCGCCACGGGCAATACAGGTGACGTCCTTTCCGGCGAGAGCGAGAAATGCGGCTATTGAACCGCCTACGCCGCCGGTTCCTGCAATGAGATACTTCAGGTTGTTATTTTTCATTTGTAGCGTATCTTTAGAAGATTAATTATTTCTGTATTTCTGTCAGCATCCTCTCAATCAGTTCTTGCGGGGAGAAATGCAGTTTTGAAAAAGCAAACCATTTTTTTCCAAGATCTTTCAAGGAAGCCCCTATGTGGAAAACTTCGGAGTCTATGATGAGGAAACGGTCATGAGACTGCTTGTATTCATGGATGGCTATTGCCGGATATTCAGCATTGTGTCGTTGCAGGTCCAATTGCAACTGTTTGGTGAGTTTGGCTGTATATACAGTAGCTTCCACTTTTTCATTTCTCTTACTAAGTATCATAAGGGTATTTTCATCAATATAATTGTCAATGAGAACAATTGTCTTTTGGGCTGATTTTATCAGATTAGAGGCGAAAACATAGGCATCGAAGATTTGTCCTTCAAAAAAGATACCTTCTACGGGTGGAAGGGCGGTACGGACAAAGAAATCTATTTTTTCTTCTATTTGCCCGATACGTTGTTCGTGTTTCGGTAAATCATTGTTTATTCTTTGCTCGATGTTGTTTAGCCGTTTATTAATCGAATATCCTCTCAGCAGGTATTCTTTTAATATTTTGTTTGCCCAACATCTGAAAGAGGTTGCATTTTTACTATTGACACGATATCCTACGGATAAAATCGCATCAAGATTATATATCTTGGTTTTATAGGTTTTGCCGTCCGCAGCAGTTAGTTCCAAAATGGAACATACTGAATTTTCTTCCAATTCATTGCTGTTGAAGATATTTTTCAGATGTTTGGTAATGGCTTGTCTGCCGGTACCGAATAATTCTGCAATTTGTGCTTGCGTGAGCCAAACTGTTTCGTTTTCTAATCGCACTTCGAGCTTGAAGGTTGTTTCTGGCTGATAAAGTACTATTTCTCCTTGCTGTTCCATAAATTTTAGGAGTAAAAAGGATGATTATTGAATTGTCTCGAAATGCCGAATTCAGCTTTATGATTGAGGATGTCGAAATTTTTGATTGCTACATCATTGGCCCTGCCCAAAACATATAGTTTGTCATTCATTTCGACATACCCTCTTCCTGTTATTTTTATACGTTGAAGCGGAAGTGCATGATGTCTCCGTCCTGCACTACGTATTCCTTGCCTTCCACGCCCAGTTTTCCGGCTTCGCGCACGGCGGCTTCACTGCCATACTTGATGTAGTCTTCGTACTTGATGACTTCTGCACGGATAAACCCTTTCTCGAAGTCGGTGTGGATAACACCGGCGCATTGTGGGGCTTTCCAGCCTTTGCGGTAGGTCCATGCCTTTACTTCCATTTCGCCGGCGGTGATGAAGGTTTCGAGGTTCAGCAGGCTGTAGATAGCTTTAATCAACCGGTTGCAACCGCTTTCTTTCAGGCCGAGGTCTTCGAGGAACATCTGCTTTTCTTCGTAAGTTTCCAGTTCGGCGATGTCGGCTTCGGTCTGTGCGGAGATGATGATGAGCTGGGCATCTTCGTCTTTGATGGCCTCGCGCACCTGCTCTACGTATTGGTTGCCGGTGGCGGCGCTGGTGTCGTCTACGTTGCAGACGTAGAGTACCGGTTTCGTGGTGAGCAGGAACATCTGTTTGGCGCATTGCTCCTCGTCATCGTTCTGAGGTATTACGGTGCGGGCACTCTGTCCTTGTTCCAATGCGTCTTTGTAGCGGAGCAGGAGTTCGTACTCTACTTTCGCCATTTTATCTCCGCCAACTTTGGCTATCTTCTCTACACGCTTGATGCGGTTTTCTACCGTATCGAGGTCCTTGAGCTGGAGTTCGGTATCGATGATTTCCTTGTCGCGCACCGGATCTACGCTTCCGTCCACGTGTACGATGTTGCCGTTGTCGAAGCAACGCAGCACATGGATAATGGCGTCGCACTCGCGGATGTTGCCCAGAAACTGGTTGCCCAGTCCTTCACCTTTGCTGGCGCCTTTCACCAGTCCGGCAATATCGACAATGTCGCATACGGCGGGCACGATGCGTCCCGGATGAACGATTTCGGCGAGTTTGGTCAGTCGCTCGTCAGGCACGGATACCTGACCCATTTGGGCGTCGATAGTACAAAAAGGAAAGTTTGCCGCCTGTGCCTTTGCACTGGACAGACAGTTGAAAAGAGTGGATTTCCCTACGTTGGGCAGTCCCACTATACCTGCTTTTAATGCCATAAATATATCTTGTTTTTTAATTATTATTCAGTTAATTGGCTGCAAAGATAGTCTTTTATCTTTTCTCTTCTTCGAACATGCGGTGAAAAATGCTTTTCAGACGCACCTCATCCGCTATGATGCTTTGCAGTTCTTTCAGCCTTTCGGCATTCTTTGAGTCGGGAAGCCAAAGTTTAAGGTAGCCGCCGGGTGCGTACTTTTCCATCAGATGTTTGTGAAAACGTTGGTAGTGCCATGCTTCGTCCGCCGCAGGATTTTGTTTCAGTCCGTATTGTACGGTACGGCGCAGGGTGATGTCTGTGTCGATGATACGGTCGGCTTCGGCCACGATTTTTCCGTAAATGCTGCGCGGCTCATGGTCGCTGGATGCCCGATGGTCTTCCACGGCTTCCCGCATGATTGCCATCTCTTCTTTGCCGAACCATTGCAGAAGGTTGCTGTCGGCGGCTATGATTTCTCCCGATACAAGGTGATGCGTGGCGCGGTCGCGGCAAAGCCCTGTGTCGTGATAGGCTGCTATGGTGTAGACAAGGCGTTCGTCTGCCTGGGGATAAAGCTCGGCAAGAGCGAGGCTTTCGTCAATGACTGTTTGTACATGCGAACGGTTGTGTGCCTTGTCGAAGTGTTCGTATCGGGGGATAATCTCCGTTTCGACGTAGTGGATAAGTGCTTGGGGTATCATGCTTCTATGTTTTTATTGGAAAGCAAAAATACAAAAAGAGCCGGAATGTATTTGTTCCGGCTCCTCAGTTTATGAAAAGGTTTTGGGTTATTATTAGTTATTAGAGTATATTTATGAGAGAAAATGAATGGATTACATATCGGGATTATCCATTGTTATTGTCATTTCAGGGATAAGAATATAGGTATTCTTTTTATTGCTCCATTTATAATAAGTAGTAGTTATGGATTTGCCTTCATAGGCATAGCGGATGCACATGTCATGAGTCCATGCGTTTTTTACGGCATTCCATTTCAACGCTTCGCTTTCTGTTATACGCTTTTGGTCATCGTATTTATAATTGTACTTCATATAGTTGGCAAGCGTACTGCCATCCATCTTGTAAACAGTTTCGGCAACTTTCATTCCATTTACTTCTTCCGAATTGTAAATAAGGTTACTTTTGTTGTCTGCTGACGCATTCATTCCACACACAAAAAGAAAAGAGAATAAAATCAAAGTTTTTAAAGTTTTCATGATTTATGTTTTTTAGAGTATTACTTACTATTTTCTATCATATCTTTCTTAAAAGCGGTGCAAAGGTACGCATATAATTGACATAAATAAAATATATGGCTAATATTTTATCAAATTGTCAAAAGTAACAAGAATAGTATGCTTTCTTTTTGGAGCGGTTAGTGAATAAAAAATATCCGGCAGCAAAGATGCCGGATATTCTGATGAGCAAACTGTATTTTAAAGCGATTGCTTCTGTTGCTTTCTGATTGTAAGTTAAATAAAGTTATCGAGCGGATTAGTGCGCTTCCAGCCAGTTCTTTCCCCACCCGAAATCGGCTTTCAAGGGTACCAGCATGCGATATGCCCGTTCCATCTCTTCGATTACAATTTTTTGTATAATCTCTTTTTCTGCTTCGGGAACGCTGAAATTCAGTTCGTCATGGACCTGTAAAATCATCTTTGCTTTCAGATTGTTACTTTGAAGGCGCTGGTAGATGAGCGACATGGCTACTTTGATAATGTCGGCAGCACTTCCCTGGATGGGAGCGTTAATGGCATTGCGCTCTGCATAACCGCGTACTACGGCATTCCGTGAGTTGATGTCGGGCAGGAAGCGCTTGCGGTGGAAGATGGTTTCCACATATCCGTTTTCGCGCGCCACCTGTATGCTTCTGTCCATGTATTCCTTGACTTGCGGGTAGGTTTCAAAATACCCGTCTATCAGTTCTTTGGCTTCCTGACGGGGAACGTTCATACGCTCCGCCAGCCCGAAGACGGAGATGCCGTAGATGATGCCGAAGTTGGCTGTCTTGGCTTTGCGGCGCATATCGGCGGTTACGTCATTAATATCCACCTTATATATTTTGGCGGCAGTGGCGGCATGAATGTCATAACCGCTGAGGAAGGCATCAATCATATTCTTGTCCTGGCTCAGATGTGCCATGATGCGCAGTTCGATCTGCGAGTAGTCGGCAGAGAAGAACTCGCATCCGTCATCGGGAATGAAGGCTTTGCGGATTTCCTTGCCGTCCTCGTCACGAATGGGTATGTTTTGCAGGTTCGGATTGCTTGAGCTGAGTCGTCCGGTAGCGGTTACCGCCTGGTTGAACGAGGTATGGATACGTCCCGTACGCGGATTTATCAGCTGGGGCAATGCATCGATGTAGGTACTTAGCAACTTTTTCAGTCCGCGGTATTCAAGTATCTTACCGATGATTGCGTGTTTGTTCCGAAGGCTCTCGAGTACTTCCTCGGAAGTGACATACTGTCCGGTCTTGGTTTTTTTGGCTTTCTCTACGATTTTGAGTCTGTCAAACAACACTTCGCCTACCTGCTTGGGTGAACCGATATTGAAGGTTTCGCCACCTGCCAGTGCATAGATTTCTTTTTCAATCTCCTGCAGGCGGAGCGTGAAATGCTCGGACGATTGTTTAAGCGCTTCCGTATCGATACGCACTCCGTTGCTTTCGATGTTGACGAGCACCGGTACGAGCGGCATCTCTATTTCGTAAAAGAGATGTTCGGCAGCGTGCTCTTTCAGTTCTTTTTCGAGTACGTTCTTCAGTTTCAGTGTAACGTCCGCATCTTCGCAAGCGTAGCGGTATACGTCTTCCGGCGGAAGGTCGCGCATGTTCTTTTGGTTCTTGCCTTTGGCTCCTATAAGTTCGTCGATGTGGATGGTCTGGTAGTGCAGATAGATTTCGGCAAGGTAGTCCATGTTGTGCCGGAGCTCCGGTTGCAATACATAATGGGCAAGCATGGTGTCGAAAAGTTTTCCTTTTACCTGTACTCCGTAGTTTTGAAGGACAATCATATCGTACTTGATATTTTGTCCTACTTTCATGGAATTTTCATTTTCGTAAAGAGGGCGGAACTCGTTGACGATTTTTAACGCTTCGTCACGATTTGCCGGAACGGGTACATAGTAAGCCCGGTTTTCGGCATCACTGAAGCTCATTCCCACCAGTTCCGCTTCCATCGGTTCGGTTCCGGTGGTTTCCGTATCTATTGAGAGAATTTCTTTTGTAAGTAACTTTTGAATAATTTTCTTTCTTTTCTCTTCTGTATCAATCAGTTGATAGTCTACATTGAGCATTTCTAAGCGCGTGAGAATCGAATTTTTTGCATCACCCGTCCCGTTGTCCGCAAAATTTGCAAACAAATCGCCTTGAACCGGAGCGTTGTTTCCGGAAGTTGTGCTGTCGGTGGGTTGGGCAAACAAAGTTCCCGCATAAGGATCGGGCGAAGCGGAACTGGAAGAAGAGGGAAGGGGAGAGACTGTCTTTTTCAGGACACGGTCGATGAGGGTACGAAATTCCAGCTCTTCAAAAATCTTGCGGAGCTCTTCTTCGTTCGGCTCTTCGCGGACGAGGGTATTCATGTCGAGCTTGATAGGTACGTCCACTTTGATGGTTGCAAGGAATTTGGAGAAAGCAATCATTTCCCGGTTTGCCTCTACTTTGGTTTTAAGCGCACCTTTCAGCCGGTCGGTATGGGCAAGCAGGTTTTCGATGCTGCCGAATTCAGCCACCAGCTTTTGTGCGGTTTTTTCTCCCACGCCCGGACAGCCGGGGATGTTATCGGAAGAGTCGCCCATCAGTCCCAGCATGTCGATGACTTGCTCTGTGGACTGAATATCGAACTTCGCTTTTATCTCCTCGATGCCCATGACTTCGAATCCGCCGCTGTGTTTGGGGCGGTACATGAATACATTCTCCGACACCAGTTGGCCGTAGTCTTTGTCGGGCGTCATCATGTAGGTGACAATACCTTGCCTGCCGGCTTCGGTGGCAAGCGTGCCTATTACGTCGTCGGCTTCATAACCGGGCACTTCCAGGATAGGAATGCGGTAGGCACGGATAATATCCTTTATAATAGGTACGGAAAGGCGGATAGCCTCGGGAGTCTCTTCCCGCTGCGCTTTGTATTGTTCGTAAGCCTTGTGGCGGAATGTAGGTCCCGAAGGGTCGAAAGCTACTCCTATATGTGTGGGATTTTCCTTTTTCAGCACCTCTTCCAGGGTGTTCACAAACCCCAGAATGGCGGAAGTGTTGAATCCTTTGGAGTTGATTCGCGGATTTTTGATGAACGCGTAATAAGCACGGTATATCAATGCGTAGGCATCAAGCAAGAAAAGTTTATCGGTTGAATTCATATATTTATCCTTTTTTTCATGGTAAAAGTACAAAAAAATACCGTATTAACCGTTTTATTACTATTTTTGTGCTCAAATAGCGATGTATGGACAGTATATCCTTCATAAAATCCCCGATTTCTGCGGAGTTGGAAGACTTCAAAAAGCATTTTGATAGTTGCCTTTCCAGTTCTAACCTTTTGCTGAACAGCGTGATTGCGCATATACGGCAGAAGAATGGGAAGATGATGCGCCCGATTCTGGTTTTGCTTGCGGCGAAGCTGTACAATGAGATTTGTCCGGCAACGCTTCATGCTGCGGTTGCCTTGGAGCTGCTGCATACGGCAAGCCTGGTGCATGACGATGTGGTGGACGAGAGTACCGAACGCCGGGGGCAGCTCTCCGTGAATGCCGTTTTTAATAATAAGGTGGCGGTGCTTACGGGAGATTATTTACTGGCAACGGCTTTGGTGGAAGTGGGGATGACGCGCAATTACGGCATTATCGATATTGTTTCGAAGCTGGGACAGGATTTGGCAGAAGGGGAGCTGTTGCAGCTTTCCAATGTCAGCAATCCCGAATATTCCGAGGATATTTACTTTGATGTCATCCGTAAGAAGACGGCCGTACTCTTTGCCGCGTGCATGAAAGCGGGTGCGCTTTCGGTGGGAGCTGGCGATGAAAAGGCGGAATATGCACGTCTCTTTGGCGAATACATCGGTCTTTGCTTTCAAATCAAGGATGATATATTCGATTACTACGAAAGCAAGGAAATCGGCAAACCTACCGGCAATGATATGCTGGAAGGAAAGCTGACCTTACCTGCACTTTATGCCCTTAATTCAACCCGCGACAAGCAGGCGCAGGAGATTGCCGCGAAAGTAAAGAGCGGAACGGCTACAACTGATGAAATAGCCCGATTGATCGAGTTTTCCAAGGCAAACGGCGGCATTGAATACGCTACGAAAGTTATGATTGAGTTTAAGGAAAAGGCGCTTTCGTTATTAGCTTCCATGAAAGATACGGATGTCAAGAAAGCGCTTGTTTGCTATCTTGATTACGTAGTGGAACGCGAAAAATAAGTTTGTTTTTTATACAATAAAGACGGAATATCTATCAAAGTTTCTTTTATATCCCGTCATTCAAAAACAAAGCGAAGAACTTTTTCTCCTTATATAGAGAGCAGGTTCTTCGCTTTGTTTTATATAACGGATATATCAACCGTATTCCTCTTAAAAGAACTTCATTTCTTCACCTTTGATTTCCGACAGCAGGAGATTTGCCAGACGGCTGGTTCCCAAACGGAACAATCCGTTGTTCAGCCATTCTTCGCCCAGCACTTCTTTTACAATGGTGTAGTAGATGAGCGCATCGTTTACGCAGTTGATGCCGCCTGCCGGTTTGAAACCTATCTTGTTGCCCGTCAAGGCATGGTATTCCTTAATAGCCTGACACATTACGTAGGCTGCTTCCGGAGTGGCGGCAGGCTGCTGTTTGCCGGTGGAAGTCTTGATGAAATCGGCTCCGGCATACATGGATAGGATAGAGGCCTTTTTGATATTGGCTGCCGTTTTCAGCGCGCCGGTCTCCAGGATTACCTTCAGGTGATGCTCCTTGCAGGTGGCTTTCAGCTCCTGTATCTCATCGCACATGGTTTCATAGTCGCCGCTCAGGAACTTTCCTACGGAGATTACAATGTCTATTTCATCCGCGCCTTCCATGATTGCCATGGCGGTTTCGGCTACTTTTACTTCTATGAAAGTCTGTGAAGAGGGGAAACCTGCCGATACGCAGGCTATCTTTACGTCTTCCACTTCCAGCGTATCCTTTACTACTTCCGCAAAGTTGGGATATACGCAGATGGCCGCTACGTTCTTCAAATCGGGAAATTCTTCGTCAAACTGGTTTACCTTTTGGGTGAATTTCATGACGCTTTCATCGCTGTCCGTACTGTTGAGCGTGGTCAGGTCGATGCAGTTGAACAGGAACTTCTTTACTTCCGGAGTATTGTTTGCAGGGACTTTCTCTGCGATTATTCCGGCTACTTCCGCTGCCACTTCCGCATCATTCAAATTGGTGTTGTACTTTGCCAGAGCGGCATCGTACTTGCTCTGTGTAGATTCGTTATTCTCCATGGTCGGATAATTTAGGATTATTGATATGTCTTGCCTGGTCGCGTTTGGTTTTCTTCTCGATGCTGCGTGCAAATGCTTCGGTGATGTCTACACCGGTCTGGTTGGCAATGCAGAGAAGTACCCAAAGGACGTCCGCGATTTCTTCTTCAACGTTGTCTTTCTCTCCTTCCTTAAAAGACTGGTCGCCGTATTTGCGTGCCATAACTCGTGCCAGCTCGCCGACTTCTTCGGTCAATACGGCCATATTGGTGAGCTCGCTGAAGTAACGTACTCCGTATTTTTTTATCCAGGAGTCCACTTCTTGTTGTGCTTCTTTTAACGTCATTATTCCTTGTTTTTTGTATCCATACAGATGGTCACAGGGCCATCGTTCACTAATTCTACCTTCATATCGGCTCCAAATTCGCCGGTACCTATCTCTTTACCTAATGCAAAACTCAATTCCTTGCAGAATTGTTCGTACAGCGGAACGGATATTTCCGGTTTTGCCGCCCGTATGTAAGAGGGGCGATTGCCTTTCCTGGTAGATGCGTGCAGCGTAAACTGGCTGATTACCAATATCTCACCGTCAATGTCGAGTATGGATTTATTCATAACGCCATTCTCGTCGTCAAAAACACGCAGGTTGACAATCTTTTTACACAACCAGTCGATGTCTTCCTTGCCGTCCGTCTCCTCTATGCCTACCAATATCATAAATCCTTTGCGGATGGCGGACTTACAGGTTCCGTTGATTGTGACAGACGCATGCCCGGTACGTTGTATAACTACTCTCATGTTTTAGTCCTAAAAAATAATTTTGCAGGTTGCAAAGTTACGAATAAATTCGTGATTGCCGCGGTGTGGGACAAGAATTTGTATTGAAGGACTATTTGTCTGTGAAATAGTCCTTTATGATTTTCGCTTTCGCCTCGCCAATCACTTTGACAATATCTTCCGTCGATGCCTCCTTGATTCGTTTTACGCTTTTGAACTCCTTTAGCAGAGCGTTCTTTGTTTTTTCTCCAATCCCTTTTATCTCGTCTAAGGCCGAAGCTATCTGCCGCTTGCTGCGCTTGTCGCGGTGGAAGGTAATGGCAAACCTGTGTACCTCGTCCTGTATTTGCGTCAGCAGACGGAAAAGGGGAGAGTTTTGTTTCAGTCCGATGGTCTGCGGTGGGAAACCGTATAGCAGTTCCGATGTGCGGTGTTTCCCGTCTTTGGCAAGTCCGGCAATGGGGATATCAAGGTTCAGTTCGTCGACAACCTCTTTTACGGCGCTCATTTGCCCTTTTCCACCGTCGGTGATAAGAAGGTCGGGCAGGGGAGCGTTCTCCTCGATAGCGCGCTGATAACGCCGTTTTACAACCTCTTTCATGGATGCATAGTCGTCCGGTCCTTCCACGGTCTTGATGTTATACTTCCGGTAGTCTTTCTTGGACGGCTTTCCTTTGATGAAGACAACGCATCCGGCAACAGGGTCCGATCCTTGGATGTTGGAGTTGTCGAAACACTCTATCCGCATAGGCAGCCTGTCGAGGTGCAATTCTTGCTGGATTTCCTTTAAAAGGCGTACCGTGCGTTGTTCCGGATTCAGCTTTTCCGCTTGTTTCAGACGGTCGGCCTTGTATTGTTTAACGTTAAGGATGGAGAGTTCAAGCAATTTCTTCTTGTCACCGCGTTGCGGGATGGTAAAGATAACGTCTTTAAGCTCCATGTCCAGCTCAAAGGGCACGATGATTTCGCGGGAAAGGCTCTTGTACCGTTCGCGCATCTCGATAATGCCCAGTGACAGGAGCTCTTCTTTCGTTTCGTTCAGCCGTTTCTTGTACTCAAAAGTGAAAGCCTGGTTGATAGCCCCGTTTGTGATATGCAGATAGTTGATGAATGCGGACTTTTCATCGGTGTCTTCCTCGATGGAGAACACGTCGATATTGTGCAATACGTTGCTTACCACTTCCGATTTGGAACGGTAATTTTCCAGCAGCAGATACTTTTCCTTGATTTTCTGCGCCTCTTCAAACTTCATTTCTGCAGCAAGCTCCTGCATCTGCTGATACAGCATCCGCTCTATCTCCTGGGTATTTCCCTTGAGTATTTCCTTTATTTCGGCAATGTTTTTGAGGTATTCTTCCTGATTCTGCTTGCCTATGCAGGGGCCTGCGCAGTTCTTGATGTGGTATTCCAGGCATACATTGAACTTCCCTGCCCGGATGTTTTCGGGCGAGAGATTCAAATTGCAGGTGCGTAGCGGGTACAAATGCTTGATGAGGTCGAGCACTGCATACATGGATGGTATGTGGCTGTACGGGCCGTAGTAGGAAGAACCGTTGCGTATGATTCTCCGCGTCTTGAATACGCGGGGGAAATATTCGTTCTGCACGCAGATGGACGGGTAGGTCTTGTCGTCTTTCAGCAGTACGTTGTAACGGGGTTTGTATTTCTTGATAAGATTGTTCTCCAGCAGCAAGGCGTCCTCTTCCGTGTTGACCACGATATACCGGATATCTGCAATCTTGCTCACCAGTACCCGTGTCTTTCCCGGTTCATGTTCTCTGTTGAAGTAGGAAGAGACCCGGCGCTTCAGGTTTTTTGCTTTCCCTACGTATATAATCGTTCCCTCGGCATTCAGATATTGGTAAATACCGGGACTTTCGGGAAGGTTCAGAACGATACCCTTCAGGTAATCATTTGTTTTTAGTTCGTCCATATCGTAAGAAAAAGGTAGTAAAGAAAAAGGTGGTAAAGCAATACGCTGTCAAGAGCATGCGGCGATACATTCTCATGCAGCGATGTGATTGCTTTACCACCCGGTTGTTTCTTTAGAGTGTCAATACCGATTCTACATCTACATCTTTGCTGAATATATCCTTTCCATGCAACTCTTTCAATTCGATAATGAAGTTTACATATACCTTTTTAGGGTTCAGTTTCTTCACCAGTTTGCAGGCTGCTTCCATTGTCCCGCCCGTAGCCAGAAGGTCGTCGTGCAGCAATACTACATCGTCCGGTTCAATGGCATCCTTGTGGATTTGTACCGTATCTTTGCCGTACTCTTTGTCGTAGCTTTCTTCGATTGTTTCCGCAGGCAGCTTTCCGGGCTTGCGCATGGGTACGAATCCTGCACCTAAGCGGGTGGCGAGAATGGGGCCCATGATGAAGCCTCTGGATTCTATACCTACCACTTTGGTTATCCCTTTATCCTTGTACATTTCATACAAGGTGTCCGAAAGTTCTTGCAGTGCCGACGGGTTTTTAAACAGAGTGGTCACATCGTAGAATAAAATCCCGGGGATGGGGAAGTCGGGAATTTCCCGAATGGTCTTGGCAAGTGTTTCTTTGCTCATAATCAGTTTATTTAATACGTTTATTGAATTCTTTGTTTCACGTGGAACGTTGCCCCTTATCGCCCGCAAAGCACCAGCAGCACGTTGATATCGCTGGGAGACACTCCCGGGATTCGGCTTGCCTGGGCTATCGTTTCCGGATCTATCTTCACCAGCTTCTGGCGGGCTTCGGTAGAAAGAGACTGGATGGAATTATAGTTGAACCTTCCTTTAATCTTTATGCTTTCCAGCCGTGCCAGTTTATCTGCTATGATTCGCTCGCGTCCGATATAGCCTTCGTACTTGATAAGTATTTCTGCTGCTTCGACTATTTCGTCTCTTCTGCCTGCAACTTTATCCTGTTCCGTAATCTTGTCCAGTTCCCGACGGAAAGCGCTGACATGTTCTGCCATGTTTTCCAAGGTTACTTGCGGACGGTTTATTAAGTCTACCAACTTGCATCCCTGGCGGAGCGGGGTAGTGCCGAGCTGTTCCAGCACCGGGTTGATTAATGCCGGTTTCATCGAATAACTCCGGGTGAACTCTATGATGCTTGTAACGGCTTCGCGCTTGCTCTTTAATAGTTCGTAGCGGTCTTCTTTGGCAAGTCCCAGTTTCCAGGCTCTTTCGGTCAGCCTCATATCGGCATCGTCCATGCGGAGCAGGATGCGGTATTCCGCACGTGAAGTAAACATGCGGTAAGGCTCATCGACGCCTTTGGTAACCAAATCGTCGATTAATACGCCTATATAGGCTTCGTCGCGTGCCAGGGTGAACGGTTCTCCGCCGTGGCAATTGATATGCGCGTTGATACCTGCAATGATTCCTTGTCCGGCAGCTTCTTCGTAGCCGGTCGTTCCGTTTACTTGTCCGGCGAAGAATAGGTTTTTGATTTTCTTCGTTTCCAACGTATGTTTCAGTTGGGTGGGATCAAAGTAATCGTATTCTATTGCGTAGCCGGGGCGGTAAATCACGAGGTCGCGGAATGCCGGAATCTTTTTCAGCGCTGCAATCTGTATGTCCATCGGCAGGGAAGAAGAGAAGCCGTTCAGGTAAAGTTCCTGCGTCGTTTCACCTTCCGGTTCCAGGAAAAGCTGGTGCTGTTCCTTGTCGGGGAAGGTTACGATTTTGGTTTCTATACTGGGGCAATAGCGGGGCCCTATACTTTGAATCTGCCCGTTGAAAAGGGGAGAATCCGGCAGCCCTTCACGAAGGATGCGGTGTGTTTCCTCATTGGTGAAGCAGGTCCAGCACGGCAGTTGCTTCAGGTGGCGTACGCCGTTGTTCATAAAGGAGAATTTATGGAAGTCGTTTTCTCCTTCCTGAATCTCCATATCTTCGTAATGCACGCTCCGTCCGTCGATGCGTACGGGGGTTCCCGTTTTCATTCGTCCGTATGTGATGCCGTGCCGGGCGATGGATTCGGTCAGTTGGTAAGATGCGGGTTCTGCCATGCGCCCGCCCGGAAGCATGGTGCGCCCTACGTGCATCAGTCCGTTCAGGAAAGTTCCGGCAGTCAGTACGACGCATTTGGCGCGGAAGGTCACTCCCCAAACGGTGGTGAGTCCGGTTACCTCGCCGTTTTCAACGAGGATTTCCTGTACGGTGTCCTGCCAGATGTGCAGGTTGGGAATATTCTCCAGAATCTCGCGCCATGTCCAGATGAATTTGTTGCGGTCGCACTGTGCGCGCGGACTCCACATGGCGGGGCCTTTGGAGCGGTTCAATATGCGGAACTGGATAGCCGTTTTATCGGTTACCAATCCCATATATCCGCCTAAGGCGTCTATTTCGCGTACAATCTGTCCTTTGGCAATACCTCCTACGGCAGGGTTACAACTCATCTGTCCTATCTTATTCATGTCCATTGTGATAAGACAGGTCTTTGAACCCAGGTTTGCGGCGGCGGCAGCGGCTTCACAGCCGGCATGTCCGGCGCCGATTACGATAACGTCATACTTAAACTCCATTCGTTCAATCTCTTTTAAAACCATGCAAAGTTACTAAAAAGTTATTTTGTAGCCGCGATTTATCTCCTTTCCTTGTGAATTCTTAGGAAATACCTCGCGGGTTTCTTTCCGTTTTGCCTGTATGTAATCTCCTTTCGCCTTGTATATAATCTCTTATTCGTTTAAGGAAAATATCCGAAAGGCAGGTTCTTTTCTTCGTCCCGCAGTTGCGGGACGGACGGTTGCCGGCTGCGGGCCCGGCAGCCCGCAATTGGCAACCGCGGAGCCTGCAATTGGAAAACGAAGAAAGTAACGTGGTAAAACGGTATTATATACGGTGCAAAACAAAGAAAAGAAAGAGAGAATGGAACATTTATCTACGGGATTAGCTTCCCGATTGCCCGTATAAAACCTTTTCAGACCTCGAAAATCGTTGAAAAAGGTTGCTTATATGGAATTTCTGATTATTGGGTTAATGCATTGACCCATAGTGCATAGCCTGTTTTTGAGGGTGACGACCGATTGTTTGTCATCACCCTTATCATGTTGGTCGTCACATCCGCAATCCCTCTCTGGTAAAGGGATGCGAGGTGGTTAGTGACGAGTGACGAGAGAGTGTGCAAAAAAACGATAGGGGGGAGAGTTGAACTTTGCTTGCCGATGCGCCTTTTGATTTTATCGCATGGCGAGCGCCTTGTTTTCGGCGGCTTCCATGATTTCCCGTTCTCCCGGTCCTTTGTCGTTAATGCCGCAAAGGTGCAGGATGCCGTGGATGATGACGCGGTACAGCTCCCGTTCGTAGTCATTGCCGGCAAACTGTTCGGCGTTGGTGCGTACCGTATCCAGGCTGATGAAGAGGTCGCCGCTCAGGCGGTTGCCTTCGCAGTAGTCGAAAGTGATGATGTCCGTGTAGTAATCGTGCTGAAGGTACTGTCGGTTCACTTCGAGGATTTTCTCGTCCGAACAGAAGATGTAGGCTATTTCGCCGATTCTCTTGTTGTAGGTGGCGGCAACGGCTTTGATCCATTCCGTTGTTTCGCGCTTCTTGATTGCGGGCATTTCGATGCCGTCTGTCTGATAACTTATCATACTATTTCCAGTTTTTTTTAAAAGAAGAATATATAGCTGATGATGATAGCGGCGATGATACCGGAAAAGTCGGCTATCAGGCCGCAGGTGACGGCGTTGCGGGTTTTCGTGATGCCTACGCTGCCGAAGTAGACGGCAAGGATGTAGAACGTGGTATCCGAGGCGCCGCGTGCCACGCAGCTCATGCGGCCGACAAAAGAGTCGGCGCCGTATTGTTTCATTGTATCAATCATCAGTCCGTTGGCCCCGCTGCCGCTTAACGATTTCATCAATGCAGTGGGCAGCGCACCTACAAACTCGGTGTCCGCTCCGGATAGTCCGACGATGTAACCGATGCCGTTTACGATGATGTCCATCGCTCCCGAAGTGCGGAAAACGGCGATTCCAACGAGGAATGCCACCAGATAGGGAACGATGCGTATGGCGGTTGTAAATCCTTCCTTGGCGCCTTCGATGAAAGCATCGTACACATTAATCTTTTTCCATAATCCCCACAGGATGAAAAGCAGGATGATGGTAAAGAGAATGATGTTGGCAACCAGCGTGGAGTAAACGCCCATTTCTTCGCGGCTTACTTGGGTGAACAGGTAAATAAGCCCGGAGAAGAACAGGCTGATGCAACCGATCAGAATAAGAATGGGTTTGTTCAGCAGGTTTATCCGTTGCGCAATGCTGACGGCGGTGACACCGACAATGGTAGAGATGGCGGTAGTAATCAGCGTAGGGATGAAAATGTCCGTAGGCTGCGCAGCGCCCATTTGCGAGCGGTACATCATGATGCTGACGGGTATCAGTATCAACCCGGATGTGTTCATTACCAGAAACATAATCATCGGGTTGGTAGCGGTATCTTTTTTCGGATTCAGCTCCTGAAGCTCTTTCATGGCTTTCAGTCCCATCGGGGTGGCGGCATTGTCCAGCCCCAGCATGTTGGCGGAAAGGTTCATGAAAATGGAACCCATGGCGGGGTGTCCTTGGGGAATTTCCGGGAAGAGGCGGCAGAACACGGGACTCAGCCAGCGCGAAAGCGCGTTTATCATACCGCTGTTTTCGCCGATTTTCATGATGCCCAACCATAAGGACAGAATGCCGGTGAGCCCCAGTGATATTTCGAATGCGGTCTTGGATGAGTCGAATGTGGAGTTGACAAGTTCCGTAAATATCTCCGTATCTCCCATAAACAGGAGTTTGCAGAGCGCCACAATGAAGGCGATTACGAAAAATGCTACCCAGATGTAATTTAAAACCATGTGTCCTTACTCTTCTTCTTAAATATTAATAGTTGCTTTCGTTGGCAAGATTCCATACGTTGAGGAAGGATGCCTTGGTTATCTCCACGACTTTTTCCCAGTTCAGTAATGCGGCGTGGTCTGACGGCTGGTGATAGTCGGGATGGCCGTCGGTGTGATACCAGATGACGGGGATGCCGGAACGGGCGAACGAGGCATTGTCACTTCCGCCCACGGGGTTGTCCCAGGGACGGTAGTCGGGTTGCAGTTGCAGTCCGTAGCGGGTGATGTCCCGTTTCAGCCATTCGCCGAAGGCAGGATGGGCAGCTGTGTAGAAGTAGACTACGTGCTGCGGTTGTTCGGGCTTGTTGTTACGCCCTATCATGTCGAAGTTGAGATAACCCTTTATCTGTTTGAGAAACGGGCAGTGCTGTACGAAATGTTTTGAACCGAGCAATCCTTTTTCCTCGCCGTCCCAAAAGGCGAAGATGACATTTCTCAGCGGCTTTTCTCCGCTGAGGGCAAATGCACGTGCTATCTGCAATACGGCGGAGACGCCGGATGCGTTATCATCCGCACCGTTGTATATCTTATCGTCCGCCAGCGTTTCGTCTACGCCCAGGTGGTCGAAGTGAGCGCCTACAATGACATATTCATCGCTGCGCTTGCCGGGAATGTATGCCAGCACATTATCCATTTTCAGGGAACGGTGCGTGCCTTGTTTCAGTACGGCAACGGAGTCGGGGTGTACCTGCCAGCGTCCGCGTTGCTGCCTTTCCTTGGCGTATGCCTCGAAAGGCTGGTAATAGCCGTTCTTGTCCAAAGGGCGGATACCGGCTTCTTTCAGGCAGGATACGATGTAGCGGGCTGCTACCCGCGAACCATGCATGCCTGCTTCGCGTCCTTGCAGTTCGTCATCGGCCAGAAACTCCACAATGGCTTCTGCGGAAGTACGGTTGATGCTTTGCAATCCTTTTTCGAGCGGGGACTGTGCATGTAGCGACAGGGCGGAAAACAGGAAACAGGCGGTTCCTAAAAATACTTTATGCATGGTGTTCCGTTTTTAGTGACTAAAGTGTGTATCTGTTGCAAAATTAAAGATAACTTTTCATAGTTTCTATAGATTTGTCGTATTTTTGTCTGCTGGCAAGATAATTCAAGTACATGTAAATCAAACGGTGAGTGATGAGAAAAAGGAAAATCCCATTGGCAGGTACGCTGCAGAATAATCCGATTTCAACGGAAGAAATAGCGGATATTGCCGCAGATATCCAAAGGGAATTGGAGACGTATGCCGATCCGGTAAAAAGGGAATATCTTCCCCGTTTCTTCAAGACGGGAAAGGGAGAATACGGCGAGGGCGATAAATTTCTGGGTGTAGTGGTTCCGAATACCCGCACGGTGGCGAAGCAACACAAGGATGCTCCGTTTGCTGTAATGGCGGAACTGCTGCAAAGTCAGTGGCACGAGTGCCGGCTTTGCGCTTTGCTGATGCTGGTGGAGCGTTTTAAGAAAAGCGGTGAAAAGGAAAGGAAGCTTATTTATGACTTCTACCTTTCGCAGACGGCACGTATCAACAACTGGGATTTGGTAGACTTGTCCGCTCCGGGTATCGTGGGAGAATATCTGAAAGACAAATCCCGCGACGACCTTTATCGCCTGGCAGACGGTGCGTTGCTCTGGGAGCAACGCATTGCGGTGGTTTCTACTTATACGCTTATCAAAAACGGTGATTTCACCGATATTTTGGCGCTTTCGGAACGGTTGCTGCACCATCCGCACGATTTGATGCGGAAAGCGGTGGGCTGGATGCTGCGTGAGATGGGAAAGAGGGATAAGGATTTGCTGGTGCAGTTTCTTGAGAAACACAGCAAGGTGATGCCGCGGACAATGCTGCGCTATGCCATAGAGAAATTCCCGGAAGAAGAAAGGAAGGAGTTTATGAAACGTTGAAAGATTTCTTTATCTTTGTCCGGAAGCGGAGATAAGCGGCATTTCGATATAAAAAATGAATGGATTCATTTTATTCTGCTCTCGGTTTGCACTATCTTTGTCGTTGTATAGATTGAATTTTAATGGAACAAGAAGATTTTAACATACGCGAGCATCAGCTCACCAGCAAGGAGCGTGACTTCGAGAACGCTCTCCGCCCTTTGAACTTCGAGGATTTCAGCGGACAGGATAAGGTGGTTGATAATTTGCGCATTTTCGTGAAGGCTGCCCGTCTCAGGGGCGAGGCCCTGGATCATGTGTTGCTTCACGGTCCTCCCGGATTGGGAAAGACCACACTTTCCAACATTATAGCCAATGAATTGGGAGTAGGTTTCAAGATTACTTCCGGTCCGGTGCTCGACAAGCCGGGCGACCTGGCAGGCGTACTCACCAGCCTGGAGCCGAACGATGTGCTTTTCATCGACGAGATACATCGGCTGAGTCCCGTAGTGGAAGAGTATCTGTATTCGGCAATGGAAGACTACCGCATCGACATCATGATAGACAAAGGTCCGTCGGCGCGAAGCATACAGATTGATTTGAATCCGTTTACGCTGGTGGGGGCCACCACCCGCAGCGGTTTGCTGACGGCTCCGCTACGTGCCCGTTTCGGCATCAATCTCCATCTGGAGTATTATGACGATGATGTGCTGAGCGGTATTATCCGCCGTTCGGCAAGCATACTGGACGTACCCTGTTCCACAAGAGCCGCTTCGGAAATCGCAAGCCGCAGCCGCGGTACGCCGCGTATCGCCAATGCCTTGCTGCGTCGCGTGAGGGACTTTGCACAGGTGAAAGGTTCGGGCAGCATCGATACGGAAATCGCCAATTTCGCACTCGAGGCGCTTAACATTGACAAGTACGGACTGGATGAGATAGACAATAAGATACTTTGTACGATTATCGATAAGTTCAAGGGCGGTCCGGTGGGACTTACAACCATCGCTACGGCCTTGGGAGAAGATGCGGGAACCATCGAAGAAGTTTATGAACCGTTCCTGATAAAGGAAGGCTTCCTGAAACGCACTCCCCGCGGTCGTGAAGTAACGGAACTGGCCTATAAACATTTGGGGCGGAGCCTCTACAATAGCCAGAAGACGTTATTTAATGATTGACGCTTATTGATAAGCAACCGGTTAGAGAGAGTATAATAAAACACTGAATAACGTGGCTGGATTGAAATCATTGGCAAAAGAAACTGCCATTTACGGGTTGAGCAGTATTGTGGGGCGTTTCCTCAACTATCTGTTAGTGCCCGTATACACCATGGCCTTGTCTGCACAGTCGGGGGGCTATGGCGTTGTGACTAATATCTATGCGTGGGTGGCACTGTTGCTGGTGCTGCTGACGTGCGGCATGGAAACGGGCTTTTTCCGCTTTGCCAATAAAGGAGAGGACGACCCGATGCGGGTGTATTCCACAACATTGCTCAGCGTAGGCATCGGTGCGCTGACATTCCTTGCGCTGGGGCTGCTGTTTCTTCAACCGGTTGCCGACTGGCTGGAATACGGAGAGCATCCCTGGTACGTGGGAATGATGATGATTGTAGTGGCGATGGATGCCATTCAAAGCATTCCTTTCGCTTATTTGCGCTATAAGAAACGGCCCGTCAAGTTTGCAGCGCTCAAACTGCTGTTCATCTTCCTGAACATAGCCTTGAACCTGATTTATTATGTCTGGATGAAGGGCGATGATGTGGCGTATGCCTTCCTCTTCAATCTTGTGTGCACTTCTACCATCATGCTGTGCATGATACCCGAATTGCGCGGTTTCGCTTATGTGCTGGACAGGAAACTGCTGAAGCGGATGCTTGCTTATAGCCTGCCGTTGCTGGTGTTGGGCATTGCGGGCATCCTGAATCAGGTGGCGGACAAGATTATCTTTCCCTTTGTCTACCCCGACCAGGCGGAAGCCACCGTACAACTCGGCATCTATGGAGCCGCCAGCAAGATTGCCATGGTGATGGCGATGCTGACACAGGCTTTCCGCTACGCCTACGAGCCTTTTGTATTCGGCAAGAGCCGCGATAAGGACAACAAGCAGGTGTATGCGCAGGCCATGAAGTTCTTTATCATCTTTACACTGGTGGCTTTTCTGGCAGTGATGTTCTATCTGGATATTCTCCGCTACATCATCGGCCGCGACTATTGGCCGGGGCTGCGTGTTGTGCCCATTGTAATGGCTGCGGAAATCTTCATGGGAATTTATTTCAATCTCTCTTTCTGGTACAAGCTGATTGACGAAACGCGTTGGGGAGCTTATTTCTCACTGATAGGCTGCACGATTCTGGTGGTGATGAATATCTTTTTAATTCCGAAGTTCGGGTATATGGCTTGCGCATGGGCCGGATTTACGGGTTACGGCGTTGCGATGCTGCTCTCTTATTTTGTCGGTCAGAAGAAATACCCGATTCAGTACGATTTAAAGTCGATAGGGTGCTATGTGCTGTTGGCTGCGGTGCTTTATGTGGCTGCGGAATGTGTACCTATTGAAAACATCTGTCTGCGTATGACGTTCCGTACGCTGTTGTTATGCCTGTTTATAGCCTATATTATAAAGCGTGATTTGCCGCTTAGTCAAATACCTGTTATCAATCGTTTTATCCGAAAATAGAATTATTTTTATGGAACAGCCTGTCAATCCCAACCGGAATGTATTTGCCGTCAAGAACTTCCTGAAAGAGTATCTCGATTTGCGCAAAGATAAAGACAATGAACTTGCCACTGTAGACTCCATCCGTAAGGGTGTCGAGTTTAAAGGGGCCAATTTATGGATTCTGATATTTGCCATCTTTATGGCTTCACTCGGTCTGAATGTCAATTCTACCGCTGTAATTATCGGTGCGATGCTTATCTCGCCGTTGATGGGACCTATCATGGGAGTGGGGCTTTCAGTGGGTCTGAACGATTTCGAGCTGATGAAGCGCTCGTTGAAAAGTTTCCTGATAACTACGCTGTTCAGTGTCACCACGGCTACCGTCTTCTTCCTGGTAAGCCCGGTTGCCGAGGGGCAGTCGGAGTTGCTGGCGCGTACCTCACCGACGATTTATGACGTATTCATCGCACTGATGGGCGGTCTTGCGGGAGTAGTGGCACTCTCCACGAAGGAGAAAGGCAATGTGATTCCGGGTGTCGCCATTGCCACGGCATTGATGCCGCCGCTGTGTACGGCAGGTTATGGACTGGCAACGGGAAACCTGATTTATTTCCTCGGTGCATTCTACCTTTATTTCATTAACTCCGTATTCATCAGTCTGGCTACTTTTATCGGTGTACGGGTAATGCACTTCCAGCGCAAGGAGTTTGTGGATAAGAACCGTGAAAAGAAGGTGCGGAAGTATATCGTGCTGATAGCTGTCCTTACGATGTGTCCGGCGGTGTATCTCACAGTGGGAATTATTCAGGATACCTTCTTTGAAAGTGCGGCCAACCGCTTTGTAAACGAGCAGCTTGCCTTTGAGAATACGCAGGTATTGGATAAGAAAATCCACCATGAGGGCAAGCACCATGAGATACGGGTGGTCCTGATAGGTCAGGAAGTGCCGGAAGCCTCTATTGCCATTGCCCGCAGTAAAATGAAAGATTATAAACTGGACAATACGAAGCTGGTTGTGCTCCAGGGAATGAATAACGAGTCATTGGACATGTCGTCTATCCGCGCCATGGTTATGGAAGATTTCTACAAGAACAGCGAACAGCGTCTGGTGGAGCAGAAACAGCAGATTTCTTCTTTGGAAAAGGACTTGGAACAGTACCGTAAATACGATGAATTGGGCAAAAAGATTATCCCTGAGCTGAAGGTGCTTTATCCCTCCGTCAAGTCGGTTTCCATTTCGCACGCGCTTGAGCTGACGGTCGATTCGGTACGGATAGATACCGTTACGCTTGCCGTCCTGAAGTTCGGCAAACATCCGGATGCCCGTGAAAGGGAGAAAATAACCGAATGGCTGAGAGCGCGTACGGGTTCCGAAAAGCTGAGGCTGATTGCGGAGTGATGTCCGGAGGCGGTGAAAGAGAAGCGTCCGGCCGCACAGGCTGTCGGTGTGGGAGTACAAAACGGGCAGGCAAACTTATATAAAGTTAAGTAGAGAACGATATGGTTTTGAGATTTGTAGCAGTGGTTGTTTGCTGCCTTTCTGCGTGGGTGGTGCAGGCGGATGAGGGCATGTGGATGCTGGGTAATCTGAATAAACAGACGCGCCGGGCAATGAAAGAGCTCGGTTTGCAAATGCCGGCAGACAAGCTATACAGTGCCAGACGTCCCTCATTGAAAGATGCCGTAGTGAGTTTCGGCGGTTTCTGTTCGGGGGTGGTCGTGTCGGAAGACGGACTGGTATTTACGAATCACCATTGCGGTTTCAGCAGCGTCCAGCAGCATTCTTCCGTGGAGCATGACTATCTGAAAGATGGCTTTGTGGCACGTAACCGCAGCGAGGAATTGCCGAATCCGGAGCTTTATGTCCGCTTTCTGCTGCGGACGGAGAATGTAACGAAACGGGTGCTTGGTGCGGTAAAGCCGGAGATGACCGAGCCGGAGCGTTCCGGTGCGGTGGATTCGGTGATGTTTGCCATCAGTGAGGAAGTGGCGCGTAAGGACTCTACTTTGGTGGGAATTGTAGATGCGTACTATGGCGGCAATGAGTTTTGGCTGTCTGTTTACCGCGACTATAACGATGTCCGGCTGGTATTTGCACCGCCTTCCTCGGTAGGCAAGTTCGGTTGGGATACGGACAATTGGGTGTGGCCGCGTCATACGGGCGATTTCTGCGTATTTCGCATCTATGCCGGTAAGAACAACCGCCCGGCGGATTATTCGCCGGAAAACGTCCCTTATCGTCCCGAATACGTAGCGCCGATTTCTCTGGACGGGTATAAAGAGGGTTCTTTCTGCATGACATTGGGCTATCCGGGCAGCACGGAGCGTTATCTCTCTTCGTTTGGCATCGAAGAGATGATGAACAACGGCAATCAGGCACAAATAGATGTCCGGGGCATCAAGCAGGCTATCTGGAAGCGCGAAATGGACAGGCGGGACAGTATCCGCATAAAGTATGCTTCCAAATACGATGAAAGCTCCAATTACTGGAAGAACAGCATCGGGGTGAACCGGGCTATCCGGAAATTGCATGTCTTGGAAAAGAAGCGTGCCATGGAGCGGGAGCTTCGCCGCTGGATACAACAGACACCCGGAGAACGTGAGAAGCTGTTGCGGCTGTTTCCCGATTTGGAACTGGACTATAAAAATACCCGTGAAGCCAACCGTGCTCTGGCCTATTTTGCCGAATCTTTCCTGAACGGTCCCGAACTGATACAATTGGCATTGTCCATTTTGAATTTTGATTTTGAAGGGGAACGGAAAACGGTTGAGGCCAATCTGAAAGCAATTGTAGAAAAGTACGCCAATCTGGATCTGGAAATCGACAAGGAAGTCTTTACCGCCATGGTGAAAGAATATCGTTCCAAGGTCGATTCTACCTATTTACCGGAGTTTTACGGTACGATTGCCACCCGGTACGGCGGTAACGACAAGGCCTATGCGGATAGTTTGTATGCCGCTTCGGAACTGACTACCCCTCGCGGATTAAAACGTTTTCTGGAGCGGGACACTACCTATAACATCTATGACGACCCTGCCATAAACCTGGGCATAGACCTGATTGGCAAGATGTTTGAAATCAATATGCAGACGAGAGAGTCCGCCATGAATATCGCCCGTAATGAGCGCTTGCTGAATGCTGCCGTACGCAGGATGTATTCATCGCGTAATTTCTATCCGGACGCCAATTCCACCATGCGCTTGAGCTTCGGTACGGTATGCGGATACACCCCGTTTGACGGTGCTGAATACGATTATTATACCACGACCAAAGGTATTCTTGAAAAGGTAAAGACCCATGCAGGCGATGTGGATTTTGAGGTGCAGCCGGAACTTCTTTCTTTGTTCTCCAACCGCGACTTTGGCAGATATGCCGGTGAAAAGGGAGAAATGAACGTTTGCTTTATCTCCAATAACGATATAACCGGCGGCAATTCGGGAAGCGCCATGTTCAATGCCAGAGGCGAACTTCTGGGACTGGCTTTTGACGGCAATTGGGAAGCGATGAGCAGCGATATACTCTATGAACCGAAGATGCAGCGCTGCATCGGGGTCGATGTGCTCTACATCCTGTTCATGATAGAGAAGTACGGCAAAGCCGGAGATTTGATACGGGAACTGAAAATCGTTTCCGGAAAATAGCCGGTTATGCGATTCCCCTGATGCGGTCGTCGAAAGCGGACAATGCCGCTTTGGCCCCTTCACCCATAGCTATGACAATCTGTTTGTAGGGTACGTCGGACACGTCTCCGGCTGCATAAACACCCGGAAGCGTGGTGCGGCAGAATGCGTCAGTCTTGATTTCACCGGTCGGTGTCGTTTCCAATGCGTCCCGGAAAGGTGCGCTGTTGGCTGCCAGACCGATTTGTACGAAGATACCGTCCAAAGGATAGTCGCGCTCCTTGTTGGTGATGCGGTCTTTGATGCGGATACCGGTTACTTTCTCTCCGTCGCCCGTCACTCGGGTGGTTTGTGAAGAAGTGAATATCTCCACGTTGGGAAGGCTTCCGGCTTTTTCCTGCAATACCTGGTCGGCTTTTAGCGTATCGGCAAACTCGAAGACGGTAACTTTCCTGCAGATTCCCGCCAGGTCGATGGCCGCTTCTATGCCGGAGTTCCCGCCGCCGATGACGGCTACATGCTTGCCTTGGTAGAAGGGGCCGTCACAATGCGGGCAGAAGGCTACACCGCGTCCGAGGTATTCGGCTTCTCCCTCTACGTTCAGTTTACGCCAGCTTGCGCCTGTGGCAATGATTACTGCAGGGGCTGTAAACGTTTCTCCGCCACCGGAGAAAACCTTTTTCTCTTTGCCCTGAAGCTCTGCTCTTTCAATCTTCCGGTCTTCAAAAATCTCTATCGGGTAATGTTCTATGTGCGTCCTGAGTGCGTCGGCAAGCTGTGAACCTGTTGTCCGGGGTACGGAGATGAGGTTCTCGATGCCTACGGTTTCTTTTACCTGTCCGCCTATTCGTTCGGCAATAATGGCTACGCGCAATCCTTTGCGGGCGGAATAAACGGCTGCCGAAGCCCCGGCAGGACCCCCGCCCAGGACCAGCACGTCGAACTCCCTTAAGATGGGTGCTGCATTCTCTTGCGGCAGGCTGCCGAAGGTATCTTCCAGTTTTTTCAGGAGTTCCCCTAAAGAACCGCGTCCCACATGAAGTTGCTTCCCATTGGCGTAAACGGACGGTACGGCTTGTATTTTCAGCGCATCCGCTTCTTCCTGAAAGACGGCTCCGTCTATTGTGTCGTGGGTGATATAGGGATGCAGCAGTGCTACGGCATTGAGCGCCTGCACAATGTCCGGGCAGTTGGTACAGGCCAGCGACACATAGGTTTGCAGATGGATTGGGCCTTGCAATGCCTTGATGCGTCGGCCGATACCCTCGTCCGGGAGATTTTTGCCCTTTCCATCGGCGTTTAGCACGGCAAGAAGCAGCGAACTGAATTCATGTCCGCCCGGAACGGCACGGAATTTTATTCCGGTTTCCTCCCCCTCTTTCAGGAGCGTAAACTCCAGTTTGGGCTCATCGGTTTCGGTCACCTGGCAGGACAGTTTGTCGGAACAGCTCGCTATGTCATTCAGAAAATCAATCATCTCACCGGCCTGTTCATGTTCCGGATTGCAGGTGATGTGAAAGGTATAGCGGGCTTCCAATGGTTGGAATATGCTCCGCACTTGGTCTAATATAGTTGCTTCTAACATGATGATGCAGGTTTTTAAATGTTGGAGTATAAAAAAAGACTATCTCATTTCTTGTACTCTTGCAAGGAAGAAATGGAGATAGTCTTTACATAGTAATGTCTATCGTATGGGGGTACGATTAAATCTTGCCGACTAAATCGATGCTCGGCTTCAACGTTGCACCTCCTTTCTTCCATTTGGCGGGACAGACTTCACCGTCGTGAGTGGCTACGAATTGCGCAGCTTCCACCTTACGGAGCAGTTCGTCCGCATTGCGTCCGATGTTGTTGTCCTGAATCTCGGCAATCTTGATTTTTCCTTCAGGATTTACAAGGAATGTACCGCGATAAGCCATACCTTCTTCTTCGATCATCACACCGAATGCACGGCTCAATGTTCCTGTCGGGTCTGCCAACATCGGGTATTTAATCTTGCGGATGCTTTCGGAAGCATCGTGCCATGCTTTATGTACAAAGTGGGAGTCTGTACTTACGGAATAGACCTCTACGCCCATGGCTTGGAACTGGTCGTATTTTTCTGCAATATCCACCAGTTCGGTAGGACATACAAACGTAAAGTCTGCCGGATAGAAGAAGAAAATGGCCCATTTGCCTTTTACATCTTCGTTAGTTACTGTTTTGAAACTTCCGTTTTGGAAGGCCTGAACTTTGAATTCAGGGAGTTGAGAGTTGATAATCGGTTCCATAATTATACTTTTTAAAAGGTTTGGTTTTTGTTTTACCGGTGCAAAGATTGTGCAGACCGAATGCAGAAGCAGGCTTGCCTGATTATGCCGAGGTGCAGCCGATCTTTGCTTTTCCTGTTTGCAAAAATATAGCATTTTTCTCCGGTAGAACAAAAAATCCGATTGAAAGGTTTTATGGGCCGATAGACAAAATCTATACGAGTACCTGAGTGGCTTTCAGGGAGAGCATTTCTTTGGGCACTGCCGCTGTTACCTCTTGGGCGATTGTATTTAAAAGCGTGTTGCGGATAAAACTCCGGTTGGTCAGCATGATGATTTGCCGGGTAGGACAGGGGATGGCAAAAGGATGTACCAGTTCTTTCTGCGTGCCGTTCAGTTGCAAGACAGCCAGTTCGGGAATGAAAGTGATACCCTTGCCGCTTTCTACCATGCGCATGAAGGTTTCCATGCTGCCCAGATGATAGGCCAACTGGCTGGCACGGGCTGCCTTCAGTTGGCAGAAACGCTCCAGCTGGTCGCGAAAACAATGCCCTTCATCCAGCAGCCAAAGCTGTTCTCCCGTCAAGTCCGAAGTCCGTATGACTTCATTGCTGAAAAGACGGTTTTCCCGCGCAATATACGTGTAGAACTGTTCGTAGAATAACGGTATTTGCCGGAATTCTTCCATTCCTGCCAGACCGGCTACGATTCCGGCATCTATGTCTCCCGTTTGCAGGGCTTTCTTGATGTCGTTCGTCTTCATTTCTACCACCCGGATATCAAGCTGCGGATATTTCTTCATCAATTGCGGAAAGAAACGCGGCAGCAGATAGGGAGCTATGGTGGGAAGTATGCCCAGTTTGAAAATTCCGCTGAGCGAATGCTTTTCTTCTTCTATAATGTTTTTTATACGATGGGTCTGAACCAACACATTCCGGGCTTGTTCTATGATGTGAAGGCCGATGGGAGTAGGGCACACAGGCTGCTGGCTGCGGTCGAAAATCTTTGTGTCCAACTCTTCTTCCAACTTTTGAATCATGGCGCTCAAGGTGGGTTGTGTGACCCGGCAATATTCAGCGGCTTTGGCGAAATGGCGGAACTGATTGACAGCAAGTATGTATTCCAATTGTTGTAAAGTCATAGAAACAGGGCTTTTGAATGTTATATATAGAATCGTTCTATGCAAAGATAGAAATTATCTGTTTGACAAGCACTTATTTGCCGCTTATCTTTGCAACAGGAACAAAGAAAAATAGTATGAACTTTTAAAATAGAAAGATTATGAAAACTTTAGATTACTTACATTTGAATGAAAAGAAAGTTGCTGACGTAGTATCGGCATTGCATCAGCTATTGGCAGACTTTCAGGTACATTATACCAATTTGCGCGGTTTCCATTGGGATATTAAAGGACACGGGTTCTTCGTGCTGCACGGCAAATTTGAAGATATGTACAACGATGCCGCAGAGAAAGTGGATGAAATCGCAGAACGTATCCTGATGTTGGGCGGTACGCCCGAAAACAAATTCAGCGAATATCTCAAGGTTGCCAAAGTGAAGGAAATCTCCGGTATTACTTGTGGCGGTGAGGCTGTTGAGCATATCCTCGAAACTTACAGCTATCTTATCGGTGAAGAAAGAAAAGTGATAGAACTGGCCAATGAAGCCGGTGATGATGCAACGGCCGACTTAATGACCGGTTACCTGAAAGAGCAGGAAAAAATGGTTTGGATGCTCGTTGCTTTCAGTACCAAGAGCTGTACGAAATAGGAGATAAAAAGCAATAAGATAGTAGGGTGATAAAGTGATGATGCATTGCTTTGTCACCCTATTGCTTTGTTACACTGTTATTTATCACCTTATCACTCCATCATCTTTTTAGAATAATGACGGTTACGGCTGAAATGATGAGCAGGATGCCCAGTGCTATGCTTCGGGTAAACGGCTCTCCGAAGATGGCAATGCCTACGCAGACCGCCGTTACAGGTTCCATAGCTCCCAATACGGATGTCAGTGTGGAGCCTATGTTTTTGATGGCGCGTACCAGTGCAAGGTTGGATATTACGGTAGGTACTAACGCAAGCATCACCAGATTGCCCAATGTGGTGCGGTCCGGAATGGCCTGTAACCCTATCCCGGAGATTTCCGTTCCGGTGAATAACAGGATACCGCCGAACAAAAAGACGTAAAACGTCATTTTAAGCCCTTTCATTTCGAGATTTTTCAGTTGGCTTACCGTTACCAGGTAAAGGGCATATCCCAATGCAGAAAGCAAAACAATGAATATGCCGGACCAGGTGACGCTTCCCGTACCGTCTCCGTTGGACAGGAAAAATACGCCGGCTACTGCCAGTGCAATGGCCGCCATGCGCCACAAAGATTTCTTCTCGTGGAAGAATATCATCATGATAAGCGTAGTCAGCACCGGATACATGAAATGAAGGGTGGTGGCCACACCGCTCGACATGAACTGATACCCCCAAAAGAGGAATACTGCGGAACTGTCGTAAAGGCATGCCAGCAGCAGAAGCGGCAATATCTCCTTACGGCGTATGCGGAAAGACTGCTTGTCGAGCAGCAGTATGCCTGCCAGTGCCAGCATGGCGAAAAGAAAACGATATAATAGAATAGACCAGAAACCCATTCCTTGCTGCATGGCGGGGATTGTAAATAGCGGAATCAATCCGAAGCTGGCAGAAGACAATAGTCCATATAAAAAACCGTTGACTTTGTTCACGTCGTTTGCTTATTTCTTTTTAGGTGTCCGTTTTGCCCAGCCTTCTTCGCTGAAGTCCGGTTCTGAATCTTTAAATTCGTTATTGCCTTGAAAGAACTGTTTCCAATCGTCTTTTTTGCCGCGTGCCTTGGTATAACCGCGTTCTTCGCGACTGGGCTTGTTCTTTTTCTTGTCGGTAGCGGCATATTCGGTCTTATCGCTGCGTTTGCCGGCAACCTCGCTGCGACGCTCATCCTTGTAGCTGCGTTTTTTGCCGTCAAATTCCTTTTTGCCGTAGTTGCCGCCTTCGTTCCTGCGTTTTCCTTTGGGAGCGTCTTTCCCTTCTTCTCCCGCAATCTCTACAGAAACCTTACGGCCGTTCCAGTTGGCCCGATTTAAGGCTTTTATAACGTTGCCCGCTTCTTTGTCTTCCACTTCAAAGAAAGAGAACTTCTGCATCAGGTCGATACGGCCTAATTCAACACGCCCGCGGGTATTGTTGTTCAGGAGGCTGATCAGTTCGTTGGGGAAGAAGTTGTCCATTTTACCGAGATTGATAAACAGACGTTTAAAGCCCGGAGTTGCCTTACGGGCATTGCTGCCGCGTTCGCCGCTTTTGGCGCTGCGTTCGCTGCCGGTGGCAATTTCTATTTCCTCACGGTCGCGATAGTAGTCCAGGAAGCGGTTGAATTCGAGGGAAACCATGCGTTTAATCAGGTCTTCCTTACTCAACCAGTCCAGCTTGCGGTAAATGTCGGGCATGAAATCACGGATTTCATCCTCATTTACTTTTACTTTTTCGAGTTCGTCAATAACCTTCAGCAACTGCTTCTCGCAGATTTGCTTGCCAGTAGGCATTTCTCCCTGAATGAATTTCTTGCCGATGATGCGTTCGATTTCACGCATTTTGCCTTTTTCGCGCAGGTTGATGATGGCGATGGATGTGCCTGTTTTTCCGGCACGTCCCGTACGTCCGCTGCGGTGTGTGTAGCTTTCCGTATCATCGGGCAGGCCGTAGTTGATGACGTGGGTGAGGTCGTCAACGTCCAGACCGCGTGCGGCAACGTCGGTAGCCACCAGCAGTTGCAGGTTGCGTATGCGGAATTTCTGCATGACGGCATCGCGCTGCGCCTGGCTCAGTTCACCGTGCAAAGAGTCGGCATTGTAACCTTCCTGCATCAGTTTGTCGGCAATTTCCTGAGTTTCCTTGCGGGTACGGCAGAAGATGATGCCGTATATCTGCGGATAGTAATCTACGATGCGTTTCAGGGCGGCGTACTTATCTTTGGCATGAACGGTGAACACCACGTGTTTCACGTTGCTGGTTCCTTCATTTCTGCGTCCGATGGTGATTTCCTTTGCATTGTGCAGGTATTTTTTGGAAATACGTGCGATTTCGGGACTCATGGTCGCGGAGAACAGCAGTGTGTTACGCTCTTGGGGCACATCTGCGAGAATGGCATTAATGCTGTCCGTAAATCCCATGTTCAGCATTTCGTCCGCCTCGTCCATAACCACGTTCTGGATGGTGGAGAGTGAGACGGTCTTGCGTTCCATAAGGTCGAGCAGACGTCCGGGGGTAGCTACGATGATGTGTACTCCCCGCTTCAGGGCACGTATCTGGCTTTCGATGGACGAACCGCCGTACACGGGCAATACCCGCAGACCGTCGATGTACTTGGAGTAATCATTCAGGTCGCCCGCTATCTGTAAACAGAGTTCGCGGGTAGGGCAAAGAATAAGTGATTGGGGTATTCGGTTGTTAACGTTGATTTGCTGTATAAGCGGCAGACCGAACGCTGCGGTCTTTCCTGTTCCTGTTTGTGCCAGTGCTACTACATCATTATTTTCTCCCAAAAGGTAAGGGATTACTTCCTCTTGTACCGGCATGGGACACGCATATCCCATTTCTTCAATGGCGCGGCGTATCTCCGGCGACACACCGAGCTCTTCAAATGTCTTCATTAAATCTTTGTATATCTTTATATTTCAGGTGCAAAGATAATGCAAGCCGGGAGCATAATAAAATAAACTTGTCTGTTTTTTATGCCGAGGTGCGGTTTATCTTCGCATTTGGTGCAAAGATAAGAGTTTTTTGGCGATTAATCATTAATTACTGAGCAAAATACTCCGTAACCTTTTTATTTCGTTCTTGCTTAGTCCGATACCTTTCCGCAGGTAAGTATCCATGTCACCGTATCGGCGTTCCGCTTCGTCTTTGGCAGCGTTCAGGAAATCCTCGCGTGCGGAGAAAAGGGTAGTGATGGCTTCCTGCGAGCGTGCAGGCAACTGATAAGCGTATTTGGAGGCGCTTGGAATGTTGAAGTAATCATTGCTCAGCCGGTAATCTTCCATGATTATGTCCTCGTTTATTCCCAGTGCGGCAAGCACCAGTGCGGACACGATACCGGTACGTCCTTTGCCGGAGGAACAGTGTATGACTACCGGATAACTGTTTTTATCCAACAGGATATCGAATATCTGCCGGTATTCTTTGGTATATTGGTCTATTAAAATGCGGTTCATACGCTCTACCATGCGGTAGACGGTGTCACTTTTGATTTTTTCTTCCCGTATGCCTTTCAGTATGCCTTCCATATCTCCTGTGGCAAGCGGAATATGCACGACGTTGAACCCTTTTTGCAGCGGTGACTGCCTGCCTATCTCCGAAGAAGCCCGCAAGTCGATAAGTGTCTTGATACCGAGGTTTTTGAGCTCCCTGCGTGAGGAACATTCAAGGCTGTCTATCTCTGCCGAGCGGTAAATCATTCCCCAGCGCATCTGTTTCTTGGTGGAATAAGAAGGATAGCCGCCCAAATCACGGAAGTTCTGTACACCGGGAATGTTGATATTGCGCGTGGCAATCTTAATACGATATTTGTCGTCGAACAAAAGGGTGTAATAATAACGTTTGGTCGGATCGTTCGTGACGATGGTCATTTTCAAGTCCGAGATATCGGCCATGGCCACGGGAACATCTTCCGGAATGAAGTCAGGATCGGTCGAAGCATATACTTTTATGTTCCCTTTGATAAGCGGAGCCATTTCCCATTTGACGATACAGTTCCCTACATTATTTTCTTCGCATACAACGGATATGTGTGGAGCTGTGCCGCTGCAAGAAGGAAGCAACACTGCCAGAACAAGCAAGTTCAACAGATTCTTATACATAATTCGTAAACTCTCTAATGTCGTTTACAGCAAATATATGGTTTTTCGTTGCAGATTATACAGCGTATATGAAGCTTTTATAATTTTTAAATGATAATTTATTTTTAAGTGCTGATTGGAGAGGAGCCTCAATATTTGCATCTCTCCGCAAACTCGTTTGACACCGAATTGCTGTAGCTTTTGCAGACTTCTGCGGCAAATTCCATGCCGTAACGGATAATCTGGTCCCACTTGGCTTCACCGATTGTATTCAGGTCGTCATAGCGGACATCGTATTTCAGCAAGCCGTAAATGATGCCTGCATTGAAGTTGTCGCCCGCTCCGACGGTACTTACGGCTTTCAGTGGCGGTATGTCATATTCTTTGGAGACGGAAGCGGTGCGGAGCGCAATCTTTTCCGCTCCTGCCGTGCATAGGAAATTGGGACAGTAGAATTTAATCTTGTCCTTGTATATCTTGTCTGCTTCGCGCAGGTTGTACATATAGAAGAAATCGTCCTGCGAGCCGCGTACAATGTTCGCGTATTCCAGATTTTCAATAATGGTCGGCGCCAATTTTATGGCCTCTTCCTTATGGGAAGAACGAAAATTGGGATCGTAGTACACGATGGCTTTCTTTTCGCGTGCCTGGTCGAGCAATTCCAACACTTTCTCGCGCAGCACCGGATTCAATGCGTAGTAAGAACCGATGACAACAATGTCGTCCTCTTCCAGTTTGGGGTATATGACATCCAGCCGCTGTTTGGGATAATCCTTGTAGAAGATATATTCGGCATCGCTGTTGTCATCCAGAAAGGCAAGCGAAACGGGCGATTTCCCGTCAGGAAATACGTTGACGTAGTCCGTAGAGATATGATTGTCACGCATGAACCTGAGGATGATATTGCCTACATGGTCGTTGCCGGTTTCACTGATGAAACAGACAGGAACGCCGGTGCGGCTCAATGAAACGATTCCATTGAATACGGAACCGCCCGGAACGGCAGCCGAAGGTTGCTCGTTACGGAAAATAATGTCTAATATCGTTTCCCCGATGCCGATTACTTTACGCATAACGCTCTTGATTTTTCTCCGAGGTAACCGCCGTGGTGACGTTTGGAGTAGTCTTCAATGGTAAATCCGGTTTTCTGCATGGTCTGTACTACCAGAATATCTCCTATAACGGTCATTACCGTTGTGGAAGTGGTAGGGGTCATGCCCAGTATGCAGACTTCCTTGGGACTTCCTGTGCTGAGACATACATCCGATTCCTGTGCCAGCGGACTGTCCGGATTTCCTGTAATGACGATAAATTTCAGTTTCGGATTCAGGTTATGGGCCAGCTGTGTCAGTTCGACGATTTCCCGTGTTTTGCCCGAATTGGAGATGAGCAGCAGCAGGTCATTCTCCTGCAGGATACCCAGGTCTCCATGCTGTGCTTCGCTGGGATGCAGAAATACGGAAGGAATGCCGGTCGAGCAAAAGGTTGTAGCAATATTCATGGCTATTTGCCCTGCTTTACCCATGCCGGAAGTTACCAGTTTGCCTTTTTTACGGTGTACCTGTTCTACGATAAGTTCTACCGCCTTTTCGTATGCGTCCGTTACAGGGATATTCAATACGGCCTGCGCTTCTTTCTGCAAAAGCTCTTGAATGGATGCTATCATTGTCTCAATTTTGATTTATGGATTATAAGTCTACAAATATCCGTAATTTTCCATAAACGGCAATAAGTTTTATTGTATTTTTGTGCCGGTAAACTGTTTGTAGCGTAAGAATGAAGAATTTAACAGAAGAAATACAGCCTCGCCATAATCAGCACACATTGCCGAACGGCTTGCGCATCATCCATGAACCCTCCTTGTCGAAGGTGGCTTATTGTGGTTTTGCGGTGGATGCCGGAACACGCGATGAACTCGAAAACGAGCAGGGGATGGCGCATTTTGTGGAGCATCTTATTTTTAAAGGCACCAGGAAGCGCAGGGCGTGGCATATTCTGAACCGCATGGAGAATGTGGGCGGCGATTTGAACGCTTACACCAATAAGGAAGAAACCGTAATTTATTCCGCATTTCTTACCGAACATTTCGGGCGTGCTTTTGAGTTGCTGACGGATATTGTATTCCATTCCACTTTCCCTCAGCGGGAGATTGAAAAGGAGACAGAGGTCATTATAGACGAAATCCAGTCGTACGAAGACAACCCGTCCGAACTGATTTTTGATGATTTTGAGGATTTAATCTTTCGCGGGCATCCTCTGGGACGTAATATCCTCGGCAATCCGGAACAGTTGAAGAAGTTCCGCAGCGAAGATGCGGCGGCCTTTACTTCCCGCTTTTACCGTCCGGGCAATATGGTGTTCTTTGTTTTAGGCAATATGGATTTCAGACAAGTGGTGCGTTGGGCGGAAAAACTATTGGCTGATATTCCGGCTGAGGCTGTCGATAACCGCCGTACGCCCCCGCCTTTATATGTTCCGAAAAATCTGGTTTTACACAAAGATACCCATCAGGCGCACATCATGATTGGCAGTAGGGGGTATAATGCGTATGAAGACAAGCGTACGGCGCTCTATCTGCTGAATAACATTCTCGGAGGTCCGGGCATGAATAGCCGGCTGAATGTGGCCTTGCGCGAACGGCGCGGACTGGTCTATAATGTAGAGTCCAACCTGACTTCTTATACCGATACCGGAACTTTCTGTATTTATTTCGGTTGCGACCCGGAGGATGCGGAGCTTTGTACCCGCCTTGTGTATAAAGAACTGAAACGCCTGCGCGATATCCGGATGACATCTTCCCAGCTTGCCGCCGCCAAAAAACAGCTTATCGGGCAGATAGGCGTGGCTTCGGACAATAACGAGAACAATGCCCTCGGCATGGCAAAGACCTTCCTGCATTACAATAAATATGAAACGGCTGAAGCCGTGTTCCGGCGTATCGGACAACTGACTCCCGAAATTCTGTTGGAAGTGGCAAATGAGATGTTTGCGGAGGATTATTTATCGACACTTGTTTACGATTGACAGCCTTTTCCGTTGCTGAACTCAGGTGTTGAAGCAGGGATTGTTATGCCGGACTCTTATTGAATTTAATTCGTTAGACGGATGTTGCCCTTTCGTCAGACATCCGTTATCCTTTCGTCAGACAGTTGTTGAACGAAAGGGTAACAACTGTCTGACGAATTAGGATGTGTGGTCCGGCTGCTTGTTTTTGGAATACTCCTTTACTAAAAATGCCTTATTCCCGCTTATTCTCTTCAGGCTGTTCCAACCGCTTCCTGCTGAATTCACAGCCGCAGTACAGTTGGTTATAGAAGTCATACTCTTTGAGGAGCTGGTTGCGGCGGTCTTGCAATCCGCCTTTCCGCCAGTTCTGTTCCCAAAAGATTGTACCGGGATAAAGGGCGGCTGCCCGTTTTCCCGCTTCGTTTATCTGGTCGAGGCTTTTCCAACGCGAAGATGCGAGGGTAGTGGTAAAGACAGAGAAGCCGTGTTCGGAAGCATAGCGTGCCGTTTCCGTCAGGCGTAATGTAAAGCATTTCAGGCAACGGCTGCCTCGTTCCGGTTCGTTTTCCAGTCCCAGCATTGTGTTCCGCCAGTGGGTATAATCGTAATCCGCATCGATGAAATCGAGGTTTTGGGACGTTACGAAACGAACGGCTTCCTGCTTTCTTATCTCATATTCCTCTTGCGGATAGATGTTGGGATTACAATAAAACACTGTCGGGCGGATGCCGTTTGCCAGCAGGCATTCAATGATGGCGGAGGAACAGGGAGCACAGCAGGAATGGAGCAGAACTCTGTCTTCGTCGTTGGGAGTTTGAATTTTCAACATAATCATGAAGTATTTTAAACTTTCAGTTTTATTTTGCCTTTCACCAGCAGTCCTGTCAACTGTACGATGATGATGGAGAAGACAAGCGATTTGAGCAGTCCCGGTACACCGCTTCCCAATGCTTCCGGATAAGCCCAGCCGGCTAATTGCTGGACGGAGTACCATATATAGGGAAGAATGTAGCAAGTGAGCGTTGCCGTTCCTGCGGGTTTGATTATATCGAACCGGTTGGTTTTGCCCTTTACATCGGTCAGCCAATAGAAAAAGCCGAATAACGGGAAGAAGGCGGCAAGACAATAAAACAGCCAGGACGGGGTAGCCTGTATCTTGGAGATAATCCAGTATGGATGCGAAACCAGTGCAAGAATCAACATGCCGGCACCAAGGATGCAGAGCATACCGATGAATTTGCCTGGGTGTTCGCGATTGGCGTAGCGTTGCATGAGCAAGGAGGTCAGCAGACCCGACATTCCGAATGCGTGCAGCGTCCAGTCACTGGGAATGAAAGGCAGCAACAGGATACGGCTTCCGTACTCTTCCGGGATAAGGCCGGAATGGCTGATTACAGCGAGCGTTATCACTGCAAACCATGCAACCGCGTTTTTACGCAGGCTTTCGCGGGTGAACAGATAGATGCCGGCACATACGGCATATGTCCAGCCTATAAGACCGAGGATTCCCCACCAACTTGTATGGAACGGTTTCCCGTTGAGGTCTTTATAAATAACCAGCGTTGCAAGCAATACCACGCCTGCCACTTTCATTACGGTGAAAAGGGCTTTTTTTGTACCTTCGGCCTTTGGATATACTCCCCATGTCAGGAAGAAACCGATTACCATAAGGATAGTAAACCAGGAATGGGAAAGACCGCCTTCAATGCCGCCGCTGTTAAGCGAGAACAGCCCCATGGCAATGAGCGCCACCGTACGCCAGAATATATGTGCAATGACCTGTGTGGTTGTATCGCCCTTTTTATAACGGTTCTGTATGGCAAAGGATACTGACATGCCCATGCAGAACAGAAAGGCCGGGAAGATGGTATCGGAAAATCCCAGCATATCCTCATCGGCAGCGGCGTGCATCAGCCAGTGAGGAACATTCTTCAAACCGGGAATGTCGTTTACGAAGAGCATAAGGAACATGGTGAGTGCGCGGAATACATCTACCGCAGCCACTCGTTGGAGTGTTAAGTTTTTCATGATAAATCTGTTTTGGGGGTTCAAGGGGCAAATATAGGAAAGAATTTCTCAATATGGGGTATCAGGTTATAAAAAAGCCATTCAATCGCAGTATCATTGCAGTTGAATGGCTTTTAGCACGTTTTTAAAGGAATTCCTTATTCAAACAAGGATTTGGCGATTCCCATTTCCAGTCCTCTCAGCTCTGCCAATCCTCTCAGACGGCCGATGCAGGAGTACCCCGGGTTGGTTTTCTTCTTCAAGTCATCCACCATCTGGTGACCGTGGTCGGGACGCATCGGAATGGAAACCTTACGGCGCTGCTGCAGCTCGAGGAAAGCCTTCATCACATGGTACATATCGACGTTGCCTTCCAGATGGTTGGCTTCGTAGAAGTTGCCTTCCTCATCGCGTTGCGTGCTGCGCAGGTGCACGAAGTTAATGCGGTCGCCGAACTGCTCCATCAGGGCGGCACAGTCATTGGTGCTGCTTACGCCCAAAGAACCGGTGCAGAGGCACAGACCGTTGCTCTTGTTGGGAACAGCGTCAATCAGAGCCTGGAAATCGGCGCCGCAGCTCATGATACGCGGCAGGCCCAGGATTGAGCAGGGCGGGTCGTCCGGATGGATCACCAGCTCGATGCCGGCCTCGTCGGCAACGGGACAGATTTCGCTGAGGAAATATATCAGGTTGGAGCGCAGCTTTTCGGGGGTGATGTCCTTATAGCGGTCAAGCTCTTTTTGGAACTGCTCCAAGGTAAAGCTCTCTTCCGAACCGGGCAGGCCGGCAATCATGTTGCGTACCAGCAACTGCCTGTCGTCTTCCGTCATCTGCTCGAAGCGGGCTTTGGCCCTGGCCTTTTCCGCGTCGGTGTAATCGGCTTCCGCACCGGGGCGCTTCAGCAGGAAGAGGTCGAAAGCGATGAAGGCCGCGCGTTCGAAGCGCAGGGCGCGGCTGCCGTCGGGAAGCTCGTAGGCAAGGTCGGTACGCGTCCAGTCCAGTACGGGCATGAAGTTGTACGTCACGATGTTCACACCGCATTTGCCGAGGTTGCGCAGGCTTTCCTTGTAGTTGTCGATATACCGTTGGAAATCTCCGGTCTGCGTCTTGATGTGCTCGTGTACGGGTACGCTTTCAACGACCGACCAGCGGAGCCCTGCGGCTTCAATCATCTCCTTGCGTTTCATGATTTCTTCCACCGTCCACACCTCACCGTTGGGGATGTGGTGCAGGGCGTTCACGATGCCGGTGGCTCCGGCCTGTCTGATGTCCCATAGGCTGACGGGGTCGTTAGGACCGTACCAGCGCCAGGTTTGTTCACAAAGTATCATATTGTAATGGTATAAGTTTATAAAGTATATGTCTGTCTATTATGAATGAGGATGTGCTAAAATATACTTGATGATTTCTTTTTTAGGCACGGATTACACGGATTCCACGGAAAAAGGGATAAAATAAATCCGTGTCTATCCGTGTAATCCGTGCCTAAAAAGAAACAGATAGCAAGTGAGTTTTATTTTGGCATACTCTCACGGATTTCATCAGATGGAGAATGCGTCGAAACCGCCGTCCACCACCGAGAGTGCCCCGGTCACGAAGCTGGAAGCATCACTGATGAGGTAGTGGATGGTTCCGAACAGTTCTTCCGGTTCGGCAAAGCGTCCGCACGGAGTGTGGGCGATGATGGTCTTTGCACGGTCTGTGTACGAACCGTCGGGGTTGGTGAGCAGCGCACGGTTCTGGTTGGTGAGCAGGAATCCCGGAACAATGGCGTTCACGCGGAGTTCGGGGCTGAATTTGGTTGCCAGTTCGGTCGCCATATAGCGTGTATAATTGCCGATGGCCGCTTTGGCGGAACCGTAACCTACCACGCGCGTCAGCGGACGAAGGGCGGATTCGGAGCAGAAATTAACGATGGCGCCTTTCTTGTTCTTTGCCATGACGTCTACGAACACCATGGTGGGAAGCACCGTACCGAAGAGGTTCAGGTCTACCACTTTGCGGAATGCGTCCACATCGAGGTCGAGCACGGTCTTGTCCGGAGCGATGGTAGCGCCCGGCATGTTGCCGCCTGCGGCGTTCAGCAGCACATCGATAGTGCCGAAGCGTTCGAGGATGGCTTTCTTGTTTTCTTCCAGCACTTCCTTGTTCAGTACGTCGGTTACGAGAAACAGGGCTTCGGACTTTCGGTTAAGCTCGGCTTCCAGTTCCCTGCCTGCCTCTTCCACACGGTCCAGAATTACGATTTTAGCTCCTTGCTCGGCCAGATAGTTGGCGATGTTTTTTCCTAAAATGCCACAACCGCCTGTTATGACGATTACTTTGTTTTTAATGTCGAATAAGTTTTTCATGATTTATGTATTTAGTTATACAGATGTGTATTCTTTAGGTTTGTATGGCAAAGATATGGAATTAATACTTCTCTTATTGTTAGAAAAGTCTCAGAATTTATATAATTTGTATCAGGTGATGGAATTGGAATGAACAGATGAATTGCTTTGTTGCAATATCAATAAGCTTTCCGGTCCCATATTGAACAGCAAATCGATAATGCTGAGGTTGGGCAGGAAGCCGAGTTTTTCCTGAAACACTTGATAGTAGGGTTGGGGAAAGAAATCCGTATCTTCCAAGCGGAAGTCTTTCTTAGGATGAATGCGTTCACGAAAATCTACTTCGTTGGGTGTAAATATAGCTTTGTACTCTGAGGTACGTTCTATAGTTGGCTGTATGTCTATCAGGGAGCAGACGAGGTGGCAAAGTTCTTCGTTGAAATCGGCTAAAAACTCATATTTCTTTTCATAAAAAGGGCGGAAATCATCTTTGTAATATTCAAAGAAAGGTGTATGGTTGTATGCCGATTCAATGGCATTCCAGTGCAGATGACGCCAGTTGCCGTGGTCGGAGATACGGATATCACGCATCGGGCATTTCGGTGTGTCGGGTTTGACTGTAGGAATGGAAAGGGCAAGTTCACCGTCGGGCGCAGCAATGGTGCAACGGTTACGATACGTCTGTTTGGTATAATGGTCGTGCTGTTCGATATATATTTGGTCGTATGCCAACAGTTTGGTATAGTATTCAACCGGAGCCAGATAGGCGGAAGAAAGATAGACGGTCATTTGAATTGAGCATTTAAGAATTAAAAATTAAAAAATAAGAACCGGAAGGAGTTACTGCCTGGTACTTTATCATTTGGCTGTTTGATTATCACTTTATTCTTCTCCATATCCTGTCCCAGCGATACCCGTTGAAAAATCCCGTATCCTGCTCCTTTGAGAACCAGATGACGGCGGCCTTTCCGATGACATGGTCTTTGGGGACAAGTCCGAACAAGCGGGAGTCTGACAGGTTTATCGAGTTGTTGGCACCCACCCAATAGTAATCTTTCATAAAGTAACAATGCTGTACAGGTTTTCCTTCTATGTATAGTGTATCATTTTTGATGTCTGCCCGTTTCCTTTCATGCAACACCAATGTGTTGCGCAGCAGTGTCATGTTCCACGGATATACACGTACGGCTTTCCCTTTGCCGGGGATGATGAGAGGTTTCAGTACGTCAACCGAGTCTTCTTTATCGGCAGGCTCTATCCAGTTGTTTGTTCCTAAAGCCTGTTCCAACAGATAATACTCGTACCTGCTGAAGCTGCGTACGTTTTTTGCCGTATCCTGTCCCAATAATACGTTGGGGCGGATAGAAAGGATAGTGAGCAGTGAGTCTAACTGCTTCTCTTTCTTCCGGGGATATGTATAAAGGAACTTCTGGTCGGGAGCGTTTTTTTCCGAAGGAATTACGGAGAAAAGAGAATCTACCCACAAAGTATCTCCCGGTACTCCCAGGCAACGGCCGATGTATACTTCTCTCTGGTCGATTGCTGTTTGTGAGAGGTTGGCAGGGTTATTGAATACAAGAATGTCATCCTTACGTACTGGTTTGTCGCCCCAACGGTGATACCCCCATAAGTTTATGAAAGGCAACCGTAGTCCATAGCTCCATTTGTTTACCAGGATACGTTCACCGCGGTACAGTGAGTTTTCCATTCCTGTGGAAGGAATCAGATAGGAAGTTGCAACGCAGCTCCGGAGCAATATCACTGTAAGTATTACTCCGGTCAGGGTAGCTGCAATCTTCCAATTCCTTCTCCGCATAGTGTGTATTGATCGCTAACTTCCGGTCACTGTATTAATGTACCCACTTGAAGATGCGGTTCCAACGGATTTTTCCATCAAACCAACCACGGTCTTTATCTAATGAGAGCCAGACAACGATAGGCTTACCTACTACGTGGTCTTCCGGTACGAAGCCCCAGTAGCGGGAGTCAAGGGAATTATGGCGGTTGTCGCCCATCATCCAATAGTAGTCCAGCTTGAAGGTGTAGGTGTCTGTTTTCTGTCCGTTGATGTAGATACCGTCCGGTTTTTGTTCCAGTGTATTGCCTTCATAAGCTACGATGCAACGTTCGTAAATGGGCAGGTTATCTTTGTTCAGGGTAATGGTCGCACCTTTTTCCGGTATCCAGACTGGACCGTAATTATCCCGTGTCCACTTTGTATAGAGGTTTTGCGGATACATTTGTCCTGAAAGGTTTTCCGGTTCCATGACGATGCGGCTGACCAGTTTTTTATTGCCGGCAAGCGTATCGTACATTTTTTGGGTGAGGGGCAGGTGATACACCGGAGTCAGTCTGCCTTGAGCATCGCGGCGGTCCAATCCCATCTGCATAAGTCCTTCTTCATAATTGAAGTCATCGGTCATCAGTATCTGGTCGTCGTTACTGATGCCCAATTCGCGAAACATCTCTTCCGGTATGTACGGGCCGGTGGTCTGTACGAAATAGTTGAGCTGCATCTCCTCCGGATTCTCGATGGCTTTTCCATCGATGTACACTTGTGTATCTTTGATTTGCAGGGTATCTCCCGGCAGGCCGACGCAGCGTTTTACATAGTTCTCGCGGCGGTCGACCGGACGTACCACAATATCACCGTACATTTGCGGATTGGTACGGATCAGATTACGGCCGGCATTGTAATAAAGGTCGTAGACGGTACGCTGCTGGTCGCGCGTCAGACTGTCCATATTGATTTTATTGGGATATACGCGCTGTCCTTCCCTGTAAGCCAGGCTGTAAAAATCTTCTTGCTGTCTGTTAAGCGCTACCGTATCACCCGCAGGAAAGTTGAACACGACAATGTCATTCAGCTTCACTTTTCCGAAACCCGGTACGCGTTTGTATTTCCATTGCGGCCATTCAATGTACGATTTGGTGTTGAATATCGGCAAAGTGTGTTGTGCCAACGGCATGGAAAGCGGTGTGTTCGGTACACGCGGACCGTAGCTCATTTTACTTACATACAGAAAGTCACCCACCAGCAATGATTTTTCCAGTGAAGACGAAGGTATCTGATAGTTCTGGAATATGTAGATATTCACAAAATAAACAGCCACCAAGGCGAATACAATGGCGTCTACCCAACTCATAATGCCACGCACAGCCGGATTCTTGGATTTTTTCCAGAAACTCCAGGGTATTTTCTTGCTGATGTAGATGTCAAATATGAAAGGAAGGACAATCAGTCCCCACCAACTTTTCACCCAGGCAAGGAACGTCAGGTAGAGCAGGGTAACTATGCCGAATTTGACCCATTGGGCACGTGTTGCTTTTCTCATAATACTTTAGTCTTTTAAAAATGGAAATAAATCGCTCATGCCTAAGAAACCTTGTTTGCCGGCTGTATATTCTGCAGCCAACACAGCTCCCAAAGCAAAGCCGCTGCGGGTCTTGGCATCATGGGTAATGGTGATGCTGTCTGCCTCTGAATCGTAGCGGATGCTGTGAATGCCCGGTACTTCTCCCTCGCGGATAGAGCTGACCGGAAGTTCGTCGGCAGCGCATTCGACAGAGCCTGACACGGTTCCATCCGGTGCTTGCAAGGTACCTTTTACCCAACGGCTTTTGCGGTCGAGATTATCCAGAATACCTTCGGCCAGGGTAATGGCAGTGCCGCTTGGAGCATCCAGCTTGTGTATATGGTGAGTTTCGCTCATTGTTACGTCGTAAGCAGGGAACCGGTTCATGATCTTCGCCAGATATTTGTTGACGGCCGAGAATATGGCTACTCCCAGACTGAAATTAGATGACCAGAACAGGGTTTTTCCACCTTCGGAACAAAGCTTTCTTACCTCTTCACCATGTTCTTCCAGCCAGCCTGTACTGCCCGAAACCAATTTTACGTCTGCCTTGAAAGTTTTCATATAATTGTTGTAGGCTGCCGTCGGATTGGTAAATTCTATGGCGACATCGGCACTTTTGAATGCGGCCGATTCAAAATCCTCCTGGTTATTCACATCGATGATGCTGACAATTTCGTGTCCGCGGCTTAAGGCAATCTTCTCGATTTCCTTACCCATTTTTCCGTAACCGATTAATGCGATTTTCATTGTTTCTTTGGTTTTTATTCAGTTTATCAACGAACTATATGTCGCAAAGGTAATCTTTTTCTTACATTTGCGCACAACATTAACGATAAGTTAACAATGGAACAATTGCTGCATTACGTTTGGAAGCATAAGATATTTCTTTTAATGCCACTCCAGACAACCTCCGGACAGCCGGTCGAAGTGATAGATCCCGGTTTGCTGAATACTGATGCAGGCCCCGATTTCTTTAACGCAAAACTGAAAATAAACGGTACGCTTTGGGTGGGTAACGTTGAGTTGCATACGCAGGCTTCGGACTGGTTTCGTCACGGACATAACCGGGATACGGTTTACGATAATGTTATTCTGCATGTGGTGGGCGAATCGGATTGCGAGGTGTACTATGCCAACGGCGGTATTGTTCCCCAGCTACTGTTGCACTGTCCGGACAATGTCCGCCAGCGTTATGACGAATTACGTCAGACGGAAATATACCCTCCTTGTTATTCCATTCTTGCTTCCTTACCGAAACTGACGGTCCATTCCTGGTTATCGGCTTTGCAGGTAGAGCGTTTTGAACAAAAGGCACAGGCCATTGCCGCACGTCTGGAGCGTTGCAACAATCATTGGGAAGATGTATTCTTTATTACCCTTGCCCGTAATCTGGGTTTCGGTTTGAATGGCGATGCTTTTGAAGCGTGGGCCGCTCATCTGCCTTTCCGTGCGGTAGACAAACATCGGGATAGCCTTTTTCAGGTAGAGGCGTTCTTTTTAGGACAGGCCGGGCTTTTGGAAGAAGATTGGCAGGAGGATTGTTACTACCGGGAACTTCAGAAAGAGTTTCATTATTTGCAGCGCAAGTTCGAATTGTCAGCTCCAGTGAGCGGTGACCGGTGGCGTTTTTTACGTTTGCGTCCCGGCAATTTCCCCCATGTGCGCCTGGCACAGCTTGCCTGGCTGTATCATAAGGAACAATCTTTGTTTTCACGAGTTATGGCGGCCGAAACTGCGGAAGATATAAAGAAGATAATATCCGCACGGACTTCGCCCTATTGGGAGACACATTTTACGTTTAAAAAAAGCTCGCCCCATCAAGAAAAGCGTTTGGGAGAGAATGCTTTGAACCTTATTCTTATCAACACCGTTATCCCTTTTCTGTATGCTTACGGAATGCACAGAGCAGATGAACGGCTTTGTGACCGTGCCACTTGTTTTCTTGAAGCATTGAAAGCCGAGAACAATCATGTCACCCGTCTGTGGAGTGGAGCCGGACTTCCCGTTTATACTGCGGCCGACTCACAGGCTTTGCTTCAGCTTCAAAAGGAATATTGCGACAGGAAGGACTGTTTGCGCTGCCGCTTCGGTTATGAGTATTTGAGGGGTAAGAAGTAACAGATGTAAATTCCCGCCGGCTTTTCATTGTAAATTTCCGGCTTGTCGTATATTTGCACTTTAAATCGGAATAACTCGTATCTATTATGAAAGCTATTAATTTTGTTGTTTGTCTGTGCATGGCGTTTATGCTCTCAACTTTCAACAGTCTGGCAGCCGGAGAGGATTTCAAGTCATTTCTCCATAAGTTTACATCCAGTGCTTCATTTCAGTATTCACGTATCAAGTTTCCTTTGAAATCGCCTATCGTATTGTTGCAGGATGACGGCGAGACAGAGCAGACTTTTCCTTTTACCCGTGATAAATGGGCGTTGCTGGATAGTGAAACATTGAAAGAAGGACGTATCACAGAAGAGGAAGGAGGAGTTTACATCTCACGTTTTACCCGGGATGAACCTGCCTATAAAGAATTTGAGGCGGGGTATGATGAGTCGGAGCCTTCGCTCCGCGTTGTGTTTGAGCTGGTGGGCGGTAATTGGTATGTGACCGACTGCTATAATGATTGGTATAATCTCGACCTGCCTATCGGGGAGCTGGAAGAGACTGTCCGTACAATGCAGGAGGAGAATAAAAGCTTTGAGGAGCTTCATCCGTAACATCTGCTGTCGTTTTCGGATTTTTGCACAAGGGCATGTGCTTTTTGCATTGGGGCAAACAATAAAAAAAGTCCGTCGGATAATTTCCGATGGACTTTTTTGTATCTGACTCCGGTATTGATTTTTTTCTTTCAGAGTATTATATCATATCCGGTGTATATTACCATCCCGGATTGTTAGGGCGTAAATTGGGATTCTTATCTATTTCGTCCTGCGGAATAGGCCATAGATAGTCTCTTTCGTTGACTACACGGTCATAAAGTTTCTTGTTTACGATATCTTTCACCGGGCCTGCCACTTCCTCCAGTAAGCCCCAACGTCTCATGTCACTGAAGCTCCAGCCTTCTGCTGCCAGTTCTACAGCGCGTTCATGACGGATACGGGCAAATACTTCTTCTTTGGTTCTTGCTTCCATCCAAGAATCACCGTTATTGATTTCAGGCATATTTACACTGGCACGGTTACGGACTTTATTGATATAATATACAGCTTTTTCCTGATCTCCGTTTTCCATCTGGTTATAACATTCGGCGAGCATCAGATACACATCGGCCAGTCGGATGATAGGAAAGTTGATCGGAGTGTCGGCACGGTTATTGATAGCACCGTCCATGTTGCCCTCTGCTACGAATTTTCTCCAGAGATAGAGCTGATAATTCTGATTGACACGGATGAAACCATTGTTTTCATGGGCATCACCCTGTTTTTCCAGGAGAATGAATTCTGTATCTTTCGGCGCATTTTTCACCCAGCCGGCATAGTGTGTGTAGGGAAGAATAATAGATGCTTTCATACGCGGGTCGCGATTTTCGTACATTTCCAATAGCTTGTCGCGGCTTGCAGGATAAGTTACCACTTTTTTGCTGTTGTCCAGCTTGGCATAGAGTACTTCTTTCCTTATATCTATATTCTCGTTATAACCCTCGAAGTAGTCGTTCCAGTCAAAGGGCTTTCCGTTTTTACATTCATAGCTGTCTACAAAATCTATAGAGGCCATGACATTGTTCCAGCAACTTCCATAGGAAGCACGGCTACCCATATAGAAAGTCGTGGGCATACCGAAATCCTGTCCTACACCCCCTATGTTCTGAATGGCGAAAATCATTTCACTGCTTTCATCACCACCCGGTTTGAACAAGCCTGCATAATCCGGGTAGAGTTCTTTTTCGCCATATTTGCCTTCCTTGTTTGTTACAACAGCCTCAAAACATTCTTTGGCGGCTTCATACTCTTTGGCATAGAGTAGCACTTTACCCTTCAGCGACATGGCAGCAGCCTTGGTAGCTCGACCGGCATTGGACGCATCCCATTCTGTAGGCAGGTAAGTATCGGCGTTGTCCAAGTCGTCAATGATAAATTTGCGTACTTCTTCCAGACTTTTTCTTGGCTCCAGCATGTTCATGAAATCTTCGGCTACGATAGTGCTTTCATCATAAACAGGTACAGGACCGAAGAAGTCCATCAGAGTAAAATAATAGAGTGCACGCATAAATCGGGCCTCAGCTTTGTATCTCAGTTTCAGCTCATCGCTCATATCGCACCGGTCTACGTTTTGAAGCAAGATATTGGCACGGGCTATGCCTTCGTACAGATTTTTGAATTTTCCGGTTACTAATCCGGAAGTAGAGTTATAAGTACCGCGACCTATAACTGCGTATGATGCAGGGTCATATCCGCTGCCGATGCCACCTAAACAGTCAAGACCGAACTGACGTCCAAAAATATCATCCGACTGCATTTGGCTGTAGACACCCATCATAATTTGGTCTGCATGGTCTTGAGTCTGGAAAAAGGTTCCCGAACTCAATTGGTCTTCAGGATATACATCCAAATCATAGCAGCTGCTTGTAAGGAATAGAGAAGCAGCCAATGTGATAAAGAGTTTATATTTTTTCATTTTATTCAATGTTATTGGTTAAAAGCTAAGGTTAATGCCGAACACTACATTTTTCATGGCAGGATAGTCAATGCTTCCTCCTATTTCAGGATCGAAGCCTCTGAAAGAGGTGAAAGTGAAGAAGTTCTCCAAACTACCGTAGAAGCGAAGACGTTCTAATGAAATTTTCTTGGTTAATTTGGCTGGAAGCGTATACCCCAGTTGGATATTACGTATTTTCAGATAAGCCAGATTCTCCAGGTAGAAGTCGCTCATTTGTTTGTTTCTTTGGTCTTGGTATTCCAGCAGGCGCGGATAGGTTGCATCTGTTCTGCCTTCGTACCATCTGCCGTCTGCCACTTCCTTGTTCAGTTGATAGCCGTGGCGTACACTGGGGGTATTGGCCAAATCATTTTGCCAGTAAATTTTAGCACCGGCTTGCCCTTGCAGCAGCATGGCAAAATCAATCCCCTTATAAGAAGCATTCAGATTCAGACCAAATTGGAATTTTGGGTTCGGGCCATCGCTTACGATTTCGCGGTCATCCATATCGATAATACCGTCCTGGTTGATGTCTTTGTAAAGCAAGTCACCTTTTTGCGGAGTACCGAAAGCTGCGAACGGATCAACTTTTTTGCCGTCTACCACCGGAGCATTGTCTATCATTTGCTGTACCAATGCCAAATCTTCATCGGTTTGGATGATGCGGTCGCAACGCAACAGGTATTGTGAATTGATAGCATGTCCTTCCCAAATGATATTAGCGCCGCTGTAGGTAATGCCACCTTTGTCTTTGCCTTTATATTTGGTCACTTCATTCTTTACATAAGTAAAGTTTCCGTTTACCGAGTAGGAGAAATCTCCTATTTTATCTTGCCAACCCAGTGTAAGTTCCACACCTTGGTTCAACACCTCTGCACTATTTTGTTTGGGAATGGATGCGATACCGTGTACGGCAGGTGCGGGGAGATTGATGAGGATATCTTTGGTTTTCTTGTGGAAGTAATCCATTGTACCGGTCAGACGATTGTTGAATAGCCCGAAATCAATACCTACATTGGTCATATAAGTTGACTCCCAGGTTAAATTAGGATTGGCAATACGGGCTTGTGCCAGACCTAATGCCACTAAATTGTTCAGACTGTAGTTGAAAGCACCGTCATCGTTTTTGTTGGCATATAAAGCCAGGGCATCGTAGTTGCCCACTGCATTGTTGCCTAACGAACCGTAAGACAAACGCAGCTTCAGTGTGCTCAATCCTTTGTCTCTTAATCCTTCCATGAATTTTTCCTGTTCTAAACGCCATGCAAAAGATGCGGAAGGGAAGTATCCGGTACGTTTGGATTTGAGGAAGCGGGAAGATTGGTCGGCTCTCAAATTGATTTCCAGCAAATACTTCTGTTGCCAATCCAAGTTGACACGACCGAAGAAAGAACGCATGGCCCACTCTGCACTGCTTCCACTGGCAGATGCATCACCGATAGCACCATTAAGTACTCCAAGGCTGGTATCTATCATATCATATTTAGTAGCTTTAAAGTTGTGTGAACGGTATTTTTCCTGGCTGGCACCCAACATTGCATTGATACCTAACGCATCGTTTATCAGGCGAGTTTCATAACGGGCTACTACATCATTGAAGAATCGGTCTATCTTTCCGTCGTAGTTCATGATGCTGCTTTTCTTCTTATTGGTGAAAGTTACTATTTCATTTCTGAAGTCCCAACCTTCAAGGAAAACCGGTTTGCTGCTTCGCTCTTCATCTACAAACTCATAGGAGTAGGAGCCTGTCAGGGTAAAACCCTTGAATGGTTTGAGTGTTGCTATAAAGCGGCTTCGTACATTGGTCTTGTGAATGTTACCGTCCACGGAGTTCAGACGAAGCAATGGATTGTTGTTGGCTGATTGGGAAGAGTCTTCCGAGTTGTTCATAGCACCGTAGCGTCCGTCGGGAGCACGGAATACCATACCCGGAGTGGTGGCTGAGGCAAATTTAAATACATCGCTTACTGTACTTCCTTCACTTTGATACTTGGCTGCAGGATCCATGTTGGAAACGTAGCCACTGACTTGAGCGGCCAGATTCAGCCATTTTTTAACATCGGCAGAGACATTCAGACGGGCATTATATTTCTCAAAACCGGTGTTTTCCATTACACCCGGATTGTTTTGATAGCCGAAAGATGAGTAGAATTTAATTTTTTCACTACCACCGTTCATGGAAATAACATGATTGTGTGCAACGGAGGATTTAAAGGTTTCTTCCAGCCAGTTGGTATTGGGATATTTCAACGGATTTTTTCCTGCATCAGCACGCCATTCTTCAATAAGAGCCTGGTCCTTAAAGGGCTTTGCCATGCCAGACTGCTCATATCCTTCGTTAATCAGTTCCATGTAATCGGCATAGTTGGATACCGGATCCATGTGGTGGGGAATGGTGGTTGAAGTACAAGATATGTAGCCGTTATAGTCTATATGGATACTTCCCGCCTTGCCTTGCTTGGTGGTAATTAAGATAACACCATTGGCCGCCCGTGAACCGTAGATAGCCGCAGAGGCGGCATCTTTCAGGATAGATATAGATTCAATATCCTGAGGATTGACCGTATTGATGCCGGCTTCCGCACCATCAATGATGACCAGGGGAGCCGATTCGTTCAAGGTACCTTGTCCTCGTACTGTTATAGTAGCATTGTCATTACCTGGTTGGTTGCTGCCGCTCATAACGCTCACACCTGCTGCTACACCGGCCAAAGCTTGTGATACATTGGTAATGGGACGGCTTTCTGTCAGTTCTCCTACATTTACAGAAGAAACAGACCCTGACATGTTTACTTTTTTTTGAGTACCATAACCCACTACCACTACTTCTTCCAAGGTCTCGGAGTCTTCTTTCAGATGGATATTCAGATTTTTGGTTGTTCCGGTAATTTGAATTTCCTCGGTAAGAAAACCGATGTACGAAATTTCCAAGACAGAGTTAACCGGAACTTCAATTGAAAATTTACCATCGATGTCTGTGATTGTACCAGTAGTACTTCCTTTTACATGTACATTGGCACCGATAACCGGTCCGTACTGGTCCGTTACGACGCCTGTCACAGTTTTTACTTGAGTAATACTTTCTATTGCATGATGATGGGGCGTTTCGTTCTGGGTATTGCCGGCCCATGCAACAGTGTAGGTAGAAGCTAAAATCAAGGATGCTCCCAATACAATTCTCTTGGGTAGAGAAATCGGGTCTTGCTTTTTTCTCATAAAACAACTAATTAAGGTTAAAAAAACTACAGATATAAATTTCTTATATCTTATATTGACCGCAAATATATGTGTAAAATGCATAATAAACAATACGAGAATTTATTTCTATCGCAGGCCCGTAAAGAACCGTATCCAATGTATTTCCGCTATTTCTTCCTAATCAATAATATGTAAATTAATATGATACAGACAAATGGGAATGACAACTCTTTTTCTGTTTCAGCTTGTTGTCTGAGGTATGATATAAGGGCTTATGACATTTTTAGACCTCTTCTGTACGATTTATGTCACTCTTTTTTTTGAAAGAGCTTTTTCTTTGTACAATACTTAATTATAAGATTCACTTACGCGGAGGAGATGTTGGGTATCTAAAATGAAACATATAAATAACCTTAAGTAAATAAATATGATGCAATTTAGTAAATGGACAATGGGAGTAGGGATGCTTCTCGGGACTTTGTTACCGGTAAGTGCAGAAGCCCAGGTAGTGAAGAATGACAAACTGCTTTCTTTTGAAGACCCGCAAATACCGGTATTTATTTCGGGAACGGATTCCCGTTTGGAAATCAGTGATGAACATTATAAAGATGGTTTGCAGAGCTTGAGTTGGACATTTAATCCGGGGGCTGTGCTTTCTATCAAAAAGGATTTGAAGTTCGAGAAAAAAGACCCTACCGGAAAAGATACCTATCTTTCCGCTTTCATTGTATGGGTGTACAATGAGCAAGCACAGGACAAGAAAATAGAGTTTGAATTTTTAAAAGATGGAAAGAAATGCACTTCTTTCCCATTTGGAATCAACTTTACCGGTTGGCGTGCAGCATGGGTGTGCTATGAACGTGATATGGTGGGGACGCCGGAAGAGGGGATGAATGAAATCCGTATTATTGCTCCCGATACAAAAGGGAAGTTATATTTAGATCATATTATACCCGCCAGTAAGGTGGATGCCCGCCAGCAGACGGCTGACGTGCAAGTTCCGTTTGTGAATAAGGGAACTACCAATCATTGGCTTGTTATTTACGAACATTCTTTGTGGAAGCCGGATATACCCTTGACTGCCGTTAGCGAAACGCAGAAACAGGAAATGCGGAAAATAGAAAAACGCTTCAGGGATATGCTCTATACACCCGGAAAGTTGTCAGATAAGGAAATGACGGCTATCCGTAAACAGTATGACTACTATAAGATTACGTACAAAAACGGGAAAGTGAGCGGTATGCCTATCTTCATGGTGCGTCAGGCGGAAGCTTACGAACGTATGATACCGAATTGGGATAAGGATATGTTTACCAAGCTGGGTATGGAAATGGACAAGTATTTCAAACTGATGAAACGTATTGCCATAGCCTATAACAATGCAGCGGATGTTGCTGCGCAGGATGAATTGAAGCAAAAGTTCCTTGCCATGTACGACCATATTACCGACCAAGGTGTGGCTTACGGCAGTTGTTGGGGAAACATCCATCATTACGGTTACAGTATGCGCGGACTCTATGTGGCCTATTTCCTGATGAAGGAGGTACTGAATGAAGCCGGCAAGCTGAATGAAGCCGAACGCACGCTGCGCTGGTATGCCATCACTAACGAGGTTTATCCTAAACCTACCGTAAACGGTATAGATATAGATTCTTTCAATACGCAGACTCAGGGACGTATGGCCAGTATCCTGATTATGGAGGATACTCCGGAAAAGCTGCAATATCTGCGTTCTTTCTCGCGTTGGTTGGATTATGGATGCCGTCCGGCTCAAGGATTGTCGGGTTCTTTCAAGAAAGATGGAGCTTGTTTTCATCATCGTAATAACTATCCTGCCTATGCTGTCGGTGGGTTGGATGGAGCCACGAATATGATTTATTTATTGAGCGGAACAGAGTTCAAGGTGTCTGAACTGGCGCATTCCACTGTTAAGAACGTGCTGCTCACGATGCGGTTTTATTGTAATTTGAAGCAATGGTCTCTTTCCATGTCAGGTCGTCATCCTAACGGAAAAGGAGAACTGATTCCCATTCAATATGCTACTATGGCTATTGCAGGAACACCGGACGGTAAGCAGGAATATGATGCCGACATGGCTGCTGCTTATCTGCGTTTGATGGCTTATGTCAATAGGCCCGATGAAGATGTTCCTGATTATCTTCCGAAGGCTTCCACTCGTCAAGAGTTGGAGATGAAGAAACTGCTTGAAACACAGGGATTCCGCCCCGAACCCGATCCGCAAGGCAACCTTGCATTGGGCTACGGTTGTGTTTCCGTACAGCGTCGGGATAATTGGGCGGCTGTAGTGCGTGGACATTCCCGTTATCTGTGGGCTGCCGAACACTATCTTCCCGCCAATTTCTACGGCCGTTATCTGGCACATGGCAGTATGCAGATATTAACGGGTAAACCCGATGAAATGGTGACTTTTACTACTAGTGGCTGGCAAGAAAACGGCTTCGACTGGAATCGCATTCCGGGAGTGACGAGTATTCATCTGCCTTTTGAGCAATTGCGCGCCAAGGTATTGAATGTGGATGTTTACTCAGGTATGGAAGAAATGCTTTATTCCGATGAGGTCTTTGCCGGTGGGCTGTCCCAGGCCCGCCTGAATGGTAACTTCGGTATGAAGCTGCATGAGCATGACAAATATAACGGCTCTCACCGTGCCCGTAAGTCTTTCCACTTCTTTGACGGTACGATAGTATGTTTAGGTACGGACATTGAGAATACAAATACAGAGTATCCTACCGAGACAACTGTTTTCCAATTAGCAGCCATTACTCCTGAGAATCATAAATACTGGAATGGTTACAAGAGTGACGGACAGACTTATATTGATCCGAATGGGGTAGGGTACTATCTTTCCAAATCCTCTATGAGAAGTGCGAAATATGAAAAGAATTTCCCGCAGGTTACAGTCGGTGAACGAAGTACAAAGCCGACTTCGGGCGATTGGGTTTCCTTGACGCTGCAACATGGTAAGGCTCCGAGAGGTGCTTCTTATGAATATGCCGTATTGCCCCGTACGGACGCTGCTTCCCTGAAAGCATTTGCGAAGAAACCTTCCTATAAAGTTCTTCAGCAGGATCGTAATGCCCACATAGTCCGTTCTTTGACGGATAATCTTACCTCTTATGTTTTGTTTGAAACTCCTCAAACGCTTCCTGCAGACGGTCTGTTACAGAAGGCGGATACTTCCTGTCTGGTTATGATTCGTGAAGATAGAGGCAAACTGTTACTGACTGTTTCCCAGCCGGATTTGGCATTGTACCGCGGTCCGAGTGATGAGGCTTTTGATAAGGATGGAAAGCGGATTGAACGGAGTATCTATTCTCGTCCGTGGATTGATAACGAGAGTGGAGAAATTCCCGTGACTGTTACATTGAAAGGTTGGTGGAAAGTAGCGGAAACACCGTATTGCAAACTTGTTTCGGCAGATAAGAAACAAACAGTGTTGCGTTTTACGTGTAAGGATGCTGCAAGCTTTGATGTAGAGTTGTTGCGTAAATAGGTTTTGATTAAATCTTTTTTGTCATGACGGAATTAAAGAATATCATGTTTTGTGCAACTGCCTTTGCCCCCTCTTTATTGGGGGCAAAGGAGCTGCCTAATATTATTTATATTGTAACCGACCAGCAGACAGCTTCTGCCATGAGTTGTATGGGAAATACAGATGTACACACGCCGAATATGGATCGTTTGGCACAGGCAGGTATTTTATTTAAAAATGCTTATTGCTCCGCTCCGTTAAGCGGTCCTTCCAGGGCATCCATGTTTACGGGACATACTTCCCACGAAGTCGGACTCTCCCGAAACAACGTTCCTGTGGCCGATTCTTTGCGTACTGCCAGTTTAGGCTGGTTAATGCAACGTGCCGGTTATGAGTGTGCTTATGGTGGAAAATGGCATGTACATACCCCTTCCATGCCCGATGGTGAGTTCGGCTTTTCTACCATTCATCCGCATAATGATAATGGCTTGGCTGAAGCTTCTGTTGCTTTCCTTGAGCAGAAACATTCCAAACCCTTTTTTCTTGTAGTGGGGTTTGATAATCCCCATAATATCTGTGAGTATGCGCGCAGTCAGAACTTGCCATTTGGCAATTTGCCCGAACTTCCTCAAGATGAATGGCCCGGACTTCCTTCAAATTTTGCCCGTAATCCTTATGATGCCGATGTAATAGATTATGAACAGACATTGAACTATTCGGCTTATCCCACCCGTCATTATTCTCCTGATGATTGGCGGCGTTATCGCAGCCTTTACTTCCGGCTGGTGGAAAAGGTGGATGCCGAGATTGGTAAGATTGTCGATGCAATTGATAAACAGGATTTGTGGAAGAATACGGTAGTTATCTTTACAAGCGATCATGGTGATGGTATGGGTGCGCATCATTGGAACCAGAAATCGGCTTTATATGAAGAAGTAGTGAATGTACCTTTGATAGTTACCCTTCCCGGAAAGAAGAATGCCGGCAAAGAAATGCCCCAACTTATTAATGAAGGTGTCGATTTCTTTGCTTCCGTATGTGACTGGGCGGGAATTTCCCTTCCTGGAGGTTTACATGGCGTCTCTTTTAGGTCTTTGGTGGAAAAAGCTGATCCTCAACAGGCACACCAGCCTTATATTGTCAGTGAGACTACATTTGATAAAGGAGTTGCCCGAGGTTGGGCCTTGCGTACTCCGCGTTATAAATATGTATTGTATGATAAAGGGCTGTATCGTGAGCAGCTTTATGACATGGTGAATGACCGCGGAGAAATGAGGAACTTAGCTATAGAGAAAAAGTATCGGCAAATTCTCTTACAACATCGTGCTTATTTGAATGAGTGGATGAAACTGCATCATGTAGTTCAAATACGTCCTGAGGTGCATTTAATTCCGAATATGTAAATCGGAAAGTGTGTTAAAATGCTGATAATCTTACATCCTGTCATTAACTTTGCTTAGAATGTTCTTTCATTTCCGGTATTAAATCATCGTTGGAAGACGTTAGGCCGATAATGACCGAAAAGCATTTTGACACACTTTCTTTCTCTGTTTTTATTCTTATTGGTATGAAGATAGCAAATCGTTTACTGCTATCCGGTAATTGGTTAGTTTACTGGTTTTATGTATAGTTTTTTTAGCTTTACGGTTACCGTTGGGCAGCAGATATTCCCAAAAGTTCTTCATTTTCATCAATAACTGTGTTTCACCGCCTTGTAACTGTTCTTCATAGCTGTTGTATATCGCTGTATGTAGCTGTTTTACTTTGGATAGCATTTCATCAGGAGACAGCTTTCTGTTTTGCTGGTATTCCCAAGCTAAAGCCGGATTGGCAAGCAGACCACGCCCTATTACAACTCCTGCCAATCTCGGAAAACGTTCGGCAACGGTCTGTATATCTTCTATTGTATGCAGGTCCCCATTATACAACAAGGGTTTATCGCATCCATGATAAAAAGCCTCAAATCCGTTTAAATCTACCTCTCCTTTATATTGCTGTTTCCCTAAACGCGGATGCAGGATGATGTGGGATAGGGGAAGTGTGTTCAGTAACGGTAGGAGTGCAAGGCATTCATTGGCGTTTTCCCAGCCTAATCTGAGCTTGACTGAGAAACGGATTTGAGGATATTTTTCTGTGGCGGCGGTCAGTAGTTCTTTTATTTCTTCGGGATACGGCAACATTCCTGCTCCGTTATGCCGTTTGGCCAGCATGGGGAAAGGACACCCCAGATTGATGTCTGCTTCCTGGTAATTATGCTCGATAAAAAGGGATACAATCTGTTCCAACGTGCTTGGTTGGGGGGCAATCAGTTGGGGGATCAGGTGTATATTCCGATTGTTTTCCGGGTTTATATCGCGTATGTCTTTTCGGCGGATTTCACCGTGTTCCACACGTACAAAAGGAGAATAATAGGTGTCGATACCGCCGAAGATACAAGCATGTGCTTGTCGGTAAGCAGCATCTGTATATCCTTGAAGAGGAGCGAAATGGATAGGCAATAAATTCTTGTTCATAACCGCAAAGATACGTTTTTATTCTTTATCTTTTATAGGAATAACCATATTCCAAGAGTGTGATGCATTCTCGAATCCGCCGGGACCATCCATAGTGGCAAAGAAAATGTAAGTAGGTTTGCCGTTTTCAAAGAAAATAAAGGGGCGTTCCAGTTGCCCTTGCATCTCCACTTTTCTGTCTTCCCATTCTATGGTACGGGAATAGGCTTTGGGAGCCTTGTCTACTGTCCACTGGATACCGTTTTCAGAGTGTGCCATAACACCACCGCCCCGTTCTCCTGTAAATTTGGCTACATGGTCTTTGAATAGGATGTGATAGCCTTCGGTGTCTTTCCATAGGAAAGGGTCTTCGGCTTCACCTTGTCCGTTTACTTCAAAGATAGGCTGATTGTTGTTCAATACATGGTAAGGACCTTCTATTGCAGGAGCATAGGCTATTCCGAGACTCATTGCCGAATGTTCGTAATCGTTAGTGTAATGGCGGCCTTTGAAGATCATGAGAACTGAACCGTCTTCCTGTATGATTGGAGAAGGATTTGAGGTAAGGAAACTATAGAATGTACCCGGTTGGGTTTTGAGTATCGGTTCGTCCAGACGTTTCCAGGGACCATATGGAGAATCGGCTACAGCCAGTCCGATGCGCTTATTGGCGCGGGCAACGGTGCACCAGGGGCTGTCTAAGGTGAGCTGCGCGTATGTCGGTTCGGCAAACGGGTGTGTAGATCCCATATAAATGAGATAATATTTACCGTTTTGTTTCAATATGCGCGGATTGTGTGTAGAACGCCCGTCCCAATACTGTGCACCGCGTGCGGGAAGTGCGATATCACTGAAACGATAAGGTCCTTGCGGTATATCGGACACAGCATGTACAATTTCAGACGCGACCATCCATCCCGGATGAAATGGTAATTTTTTGGGAAACCGGGATACGAACATGTGATATTTACCGTCATCTCCCTTTACTATTGAGCTGCCCCATACCCAATAACCTTCGGATGCAAAGGCAGGTGTGCGTGGGGCTTTATCCAGGCGGTGAAACAAACGGTTTTCCGACTGCTGCTTTAACTCAACCAGGTTTTCTATTTTTTGCGCAGATGCTGTCAGAAGAATGAAAATATTAAAGAAAAGTATCAGCTTATATCTTTTCATGAATGTGATAATGTTATAGCGTTAATTGGATGTGAACAAAGATACAGGTTTTTCGTATACCGGATATATTGTTTATAAGAAAAAGAGAGAAGAATCTCACGATCCTTCCCTCTTTACATGTTAAATTGATTAAGGTCTGTTTATCAGATTATTGATAATAAAAATAAGGTTAGAAGTTTTGTGGTGTATTAATATCCTGCATTATTGGTCCAGCCGGCAAGGTCTACCTGTTGATAAGGTACCGGGAAATAGTAATGGTGATTTGTGTTGAAAGTGGAAGCATCCCATTCTTCAGCACGTACCTCTTTTACTTTTTCCAAACGTACCAGTTCGAACCAGCGTTTCATTTCTGCAAAGAATTCCCAACCTCGTTCGTTGGATACGGCTGCTAAGAATGCGGTAGGTTCGGTTGTTGTGGTCAGTTCTATTTGCCTGTCTTGATAACCGGCACGTTTCTGTACCTCCTGGATAGCATTCAGGGCATCTTGGTTCACAGAGTTTGTAGCACGGGTAGAAGCTTCGGCGTACATTAAAAGAACTTCTGCATAGCGGTAAATACAAGTTATACCGTTTGATTGTGCACTTTTACCGGGGGCTCCTTCGTCATAATCATAGTACTTGGAGATGGCGGGAAGTTTGTCTGCACTTTCGGTATATGGGATAATCTCTCCGCTTTTTATTTTCCATTCTGTCATATAGTTCCATTCTTTGCGGTCATCATTGGGATACGCCTTGAAGAAATCTTCATTGCCGTAATAGTCTGCCCATCCTGCATTAGGAGAATAATCGCTCGGATAGTAAGATTTACCGTAGTTACTTGCTATCTTATGTTTGGCACTATGTTGCAGGGCAAACATTACTTCGTTGGTTTCTGTTTTCTTGTCTTCTTTCCATAAATCGGAATATTCGGCTGTCAGTACAAGACCGGCTTGGGCCTTATTGTCCATGATTTCTTTGGCTTGGGCTGCTGCCAGACCGTAATATTCGGTTCCTTTGTTTAACGGCCATCCTGCCATTGTCATATAAGCATCTGCCAAGCATGCTTTTGCGGCCCATTTTGAGGGAGTGCTGTTGCCGCTACGTCCTTTGTTGGGTAACCATTCGGTAGCTGTAGTCAGACTGGGAATAATCGCTTTATCGTATATTTCGGCAACTGATGTTCTCGGCATGGTGATGGTTGCCTCATCGTTTTCCAGTAATAAAGGCACATCGCCATACAGACGGGTCAGATAGAAATAGGAAAGACCGCGCATGAAATAGGCTTCGCCCAATACTTCTTTAAATGCTTTGGCTTCTTTTTCGTTGGTGGGGATAGTAGTTCCCTTGATAATTTTGTTGGAACTGCTGATGACCTTATAGAACAGGGTCCAAGTAGTTGAGAAGTCAACATCATTAGCTGTAAGATTCGGAGTCAGTCTGCTATAATAAGCCAGTTCGTTATTGGCCTTGGCTGCACGATAGGTAATATCATCCGCACATACATTGATGCGTTGCAGACGGCTGTTGAATCCGTAATTTCCTTGCCATAAATCGCTGTAAAGGGCGTCTGCCGCTTTTTCAAGGCTTGCTTGGTCTACCGTATTCCAGTATTCTTCTTCTGTGATAAAGGATTCGGGTTCTTGTGTGAGGTCTACGCAAGAGGTCGTCAGTAATAAACTTCCGGCAACTGCTGTTAAATATATTAATTTCTTCATGTTGTTCTTATTTAAGTAGGTTATTCATTAGAATGAGAAATTCAGACCGATTAAATAATTGCGGCTGTTAGGATAGGCTCCCCAATCAACACCTTGTACCAAAGGACTACCCATAGTAGCTTCCGGGTCCAGACCGGAGTATTTGGTGATGTGGAATGGATTCTGTACGGAGGCATATACACGCAGGTTGTTGATACCCAATGAACGGCAGGTTGCTTCAGGAAGAGTATAACCTAATGTGATGCTTTTCATCTTGATGAAACTTCCGTTTTCAACGAAACGCGTGCTGAAGAAGTCTTTATTTTCAGTTCCGCCTTTCACGAATCCCGGTATATCTGTATTGGTGTTGGTCGGTGTCCAACGGTTCAGCAACTCGCGCATAGGGGTTACGCCTGCCATTTGTTGGCTCTTAATCAGGTTATATCCCATTTGGTGAGTGGCATTGTAAATGTCAAATCCATGGAAACCTACTACGAAGAACGAGAAGTCAAAGTTTTTGTAATTGAATGTATTGTTCCAGCCCCAGTTGAATGTCGGTTGTCCGCATCCGATAATGCCTTGGTCTGCATCATTGTATACGCCGTCTTTGTTGACATCTACATATTTGGAGTTACCCGGTTTTACTTTGTACACTTCTCCGTTGGTTTTGCCGTTTGTTTGACCATTGGCATCTACGAATGGAGCATTTACATCATCCTCCTGCCATACTCCTGCGAATGTGTATCCCCAGAATGAACCTAACTTCTCTCCTTCAATCATTTGGAATATCTGGTTTTGGAAGTTTCCGGCCTGTTGTTGGCGGTGGTTGGCTGTCGGAATCTTGTTGAACGTACCTTTGTTGTGAGATAACGTCAGGTCTGTGTGCCAGCTGAATTCTTTATCACTGAAAGGATCTGCACTGATTGTAAACTCAACACCTGTGTTCTTGATTTCACCTGCGTTATCAAGGATGGCAGTATATCCCATGTGTGAGGGACGTGCCACTTCCAGCAAAATATCTTTTGACAATTTGCTATACCAGTCTGCTGTTAAGCGTACGCGACCGTTCAGAATACCAAAATCAACTCCGACATTGAACTGGTCGTTGCGTTCCCATTTTAGGAAAGGAGCAGCCGGTCGGTCTATCTTATAGGCGGTAGAAGAACTCCCGTTTGGAGTAGTAACGGTAACAGGCGTCATTTTGGAATAGATACGGTAAGCCTCTACAGCTTGGTTTCCTACGGAGCCGTATCCCAAACGGAGTTTCAGTTGGTCGATGAAACTGTTCTCCTTCAAGAAATTTTCTTGCTTCAAATCCCATGCCAATGCAGCAGAAGGGAAGTAACTCCATTTATCTTTCAGACGTGAGGAACCATCGGCACGGATAGAGGCGGTAAGCATGTAACGGTTCATGAATACATAGTTGACACGTAACATTCCTGACATAAGGGTATTGATGCTGCGGTCGGATGCAATGGCTGCGAGGTTTGAATCGGACCATGCCAGATTATTGACACCGATCATGTCGATATAGTCTAAGTTATATCCTGTACCGGTATGGTTGTAGTTGTTGTCATAAGACTGCTCGAATACGGCAGTTGCATTGATACGGTGATTTTCATTGAATTCCTTTACATAACTCAAAGTGTTGGTATTCAGCCATGAAGTATTCCAATAGCTACGTGCCTGTCCTTGAGTCAGACTGTTTTTGTAGGAATAATAACTGTCTTCGTTTTCTACCGAAGTATTCAGTCTGTTATCAAAAAGCACGCCTAGTTGAGAGCGGAAACTCAAACCGTCCAGAATATCGAACTGGACATAGCCCTGTATGCGGTTATTGATTGTTTTGTTAGAGTTGCTGGATTCCCAGATGTATCCCATAGGATTGTATGCCTTGCCACCATCGAAGAAGCTATTGTTATATTCTCCTTCTTCGTTTTTGGGTTCGATGGTACTTGGAAAGTACATGCTTTGCTGTATCAAGCCATCGTATTCGGTAATACGGGGTTTGCTTGTTTCACGATAGTGACCGTATATATTCAAACCTGCTTTCAGCCATTTCTTGATTTTGGTATCTACCTTTAAACGCCAGCTGTAGATTTGGCTTCCTGATTCTTTAATGATACCTTGGTCGTCCTGATAACGGAGAGAGGCTAAGAACGTTGTTTTTTCACCACCACCGGCAATGGAAAGTTCATAGTTCTGAGTAACTGCCGGGCTACGGAAAATTTCTCTTGAATAGTCATATCCTGCCTTGCCGGATTTGAATGCTTCGAGTTGTTCCGGGCTGTAAAAATGATTATCGCCATAGCCAAAGTATTCTTTACCGTAATCGTTTACCAAGTTGGCATATTCGTACGGAGAGAGGTTATCGGGGTATTTGGCAACGGTTTTAATATTGGCAAATGCGTTGAAAGAGACAGTTAGCTTATCCTTTTCAGGATTTTTGGTCGTTACCAGGATAACACCATTGGCACCGCGTGAACCGTATACGGCTGTTGCTGAAGCGTCTTTTAATACCTCAATGGAGGCGATATCCGCAGGGTTCAATGACTGGAGAGAACCACCGATGAATCCGTCAATTACAACAAGCGGTCCTGTTTCTGCCGTAATAGAGTTGATACCACGGACGCGGATGGTGTTGTCGCCGCTGGGGTCACCGGAACCTGAGAGTACGGATACACCGGCCATACGTCCTTGCAAGGCATCGGATACATTACCTGTCGGGGTACTTTTTAATGCATCGGCTGTCTTTACGGAAGCCACGGCACCGGTCAAGTCACTTTTACGTTGAACGCCATAGCCCACTACCACCACTTCTTGCAATAATTGACTGTCTTCACTTAGCGTTACGTTAATATGCATTTTGCCGGCTACTGCTATTTTTTGGGTCTGATAACCGATATACGAGAATACAAGAGTCGCATTGGACGGTACGTTGGGAAGTGTGTAATTTCCGTCAATGTCTGTAATACATCCGTTGCTGGTTCCTTCCACTTGTATGGAAGCACCAATCACAGGACCTAAATTGTCACTTACTGTACCTGTTACTGTAATGTTTTGTGCATTAGCTTGTGTGGCGAATAGCACAAAGAGCAACATAATACCTAATGTTTTGAATAGATTAGATTTCTGTTTCATAAATATTAATTTAATTGGTTATTTAAAAAAAGGCTTTTATCAGTCTTGTTCAAAATCGGAAAATCTCTTCGCAAAAGTATAGGCTAATAAAGGTAGAGATATTCACTAATTGTCCGCAAATAATCTGATATTGTACATTATCTGCGGACAATCGGTGCTCTGTTTAGTCCTTATTTACTTGGTTTTTGCAGCTTTTACTTTTTCCAACAGAATAGCCAGCTCTTTTACTTTATTTGGGTGAGTCCCAGCCAAATTATCTTTTTCGGAAGGGTCTACAGATAAGTCATAAAGTTGTGGCTGGGGATTGTTTCCCGTTTCCATTTTAGTCCAATGTTCCAAAGCCGGTTTGTCACTCGGTTCGATGTATTTCCAGTTATTCTGAATGATGGATAGAGTATTATTCAGGTTCTGTTGTACCACATAGTCGCACCCGATGGTGTCCGTGCCAAGGAAGTTGTTGAGTTGGTCGCGGCTGTCAGGGGCAACACCTGTAGGAAGTTCATGGTTCAGCAGGGCTGCAAATGAAGCATATACATCAATCATGGAGAATGGAGCCTGTTGTTTGCCCGGTTTGATACCATTCGGCCAGCGTACGATAAATGGAATACGGGTTCCGGCATCGAATGCGCTATACTTGCCGCCCCGGTAATGTTTCATGGGGGTGTGGCCGTTCAGCAATTCAAAGGCCTGGTCTTGATAACCATCATCAATGACGGGACCGTTGTCGCTGCATAATACGAAGATTGTATTATCAGCAATATCCAGACTATCGAGGGTGTGCATGATCTCGCCGACTGTCCAGTCCAGTTGTAAAATAACGTCACCACGCGGTCCTAAACCACTTTTCCCTGCAAAACGCGGATGAGGGACTCGGGGAACGTGTACATCTTGTGTACCCATATACAGGAAGAAAGGTTCGTTTTTATGTGCAACGATAAAATCTTTGGCTTTTCCGGTAATGATATCTGCAATATCTTCATCCACCCAAAGAGCAGATTTGCCACCGGTCATCCAGCCGATACGGGGGATACCGTTGATAATGGTATTATTATGTCCCTGGCTGGGTTTCATCTTTACCAATTCAGGATTTTCAAGCCCTGTAGGCCAGTCGCCCACTTTGTGCTGGTAGCTGACAGTAATGGGATCTTGGGGATCAAGCCCTACAACATGGGCATTTTCTACGAACACACAAGGAACCCTGTCTACTGTGGCAGGAATGATAAATTCATAGTTGAAGCCTATGTCTTGAGTATTCGGCCTGATTTCGTGATTGAAGTCCGTGCCACCTTTAGGACCTAATCCCAAATGCCATTTGCCGACGGCTCCGGTGTAATAGCCTTCCTCCTTGAACATATCGGCCATTGTGACACAAGCTGTATCAATAATCAGTTCGGAATTACCCGGTGCAATGCCTGTGTTCTCTTGCCGCCAGGGATACATACCTGTAAGCAGTCCGAAGCGGGAAGGGGTACTTGTGGAAGAGGTGGCATATGCATTGGTGAATTGCATACCCTGACCGGCAAGGCGGTCTATATTCGGGGTACTTATTTTAGTGGCACCGTAGCAGCTGAGGTCGCCGATGCCCAAGTCGTCAGCGATCAGGTAGATAACATTAGGCTTTTGCGGTTGGTCACTCTTGGCTTCTTGTTTAGACGGATTGCCACATCCTATCAAAAGGACCGTACTTGGAAGATACGGTAGAAGATTAGATAAATATTTCATAGCCTTTGGACTTTAAAGTTTTATTCCAAGTCCAAAGATATGCGCTATCTTCCGGTCTGTATGTATAAAAGAGTACACACGGAATCATAAAAAGTACAAAAGTGCAGAATTCTTATTTTTCATTTACTGTTTCTTCCTCGTCTTTATCAGCTTCCTCTCCTTTGCGATAAGCCAGCGGGCTGACATGATAGATGTCCTTAAAGCACTTGCTGAAGTAGCGTGAGGAACTGAATCCTATCTTATCGGAAATTTCCGTAATGTTCAGTTCCGGATTATTGCGCAACATCAAAGCACCTTTCTTCAAACGGATAGTCAGTATAAATTCGTTTGGGGTTTGTCCTGTAATGGCCTTCAGTTTGGTGAACAGGTTGGTGCGCGCCATTGCCATTTCTCTGGCAAAGACATTGACATTGAATTCTGTGTCGTCCAGATGTTGTTCGATGATAGACATGGCACGGTCCAGAATGTCTTTGTCAATCGGATTGGTAGCAAGCATATGTGCAGCCGTTTGCGGTTGCTTGCTGAATTTTTCCTGTAAGAGGATGCGTGAATTCACCAGGTTGTTGCAGCGGGATATCAGTAAGTTTGTATTGAACGGTTTGGTTATGTAATCGTCCGCGCCGATCCGCAATCCTTCGATATTCGATTCAATGGCAGTGCGTGCAGTCAATAACACTACGGGGATATGGCAGGTGTTGAAATCCGTTTTTATGAGTTTGCATAGTTCTGTACCCGACATTTTGGGCATGACCACATCGCTTACCACAATGCAGGGCATTTCACTGCGTACCAGTTCCCAGCCTTCTTCTCCGTTGGCTGCCATCAATATCTGATAGAATGGCTTGAAGATGTTGGCAAGCATTTCGCGGATGGACTCATTATTCTCTACAATCAATAGTTTGGCATCCGGAATACGTTTGATGGGAGCATTTTCTTCCAGTTCGGTTTTCAGGAAAGCATCTGCTTCGGATTTGGAAATTTCAATCTGATGTACGCAATCCGGATTCCGGTTGATTTGTTCTTCTGTAAAGAATTCGTTACCCAAGCGTAGTGTAACGATAAAGCTTGTACCTTTGCCAAGTTCGCTTTCTACACGGATGGAACCATGATGTAATTCTATAATACCTTTGGTCAAAGCCAGTCCTATACCAGTGCCGCTCTTGCCGGCATCAGTAGAACCGGTCGGTTCTATCTGATAAAAGCGGTCGAATATCTTATCTATCTCCTTTGCATCGATACCGCTTCCCGTATCTTTTACACAAATTATAACGTTATTCCGTTCTTCCTTTACACTGAGCGTAATGGTATCTTCTTTTTCCGTATGCTTGATAGCATTGGATAAGAGGTTATTGATAACTTTCTGCATTTGCTTCTGGTCGTACCATACTTCGAGTTCGTCAGTCTCTTTTTCAAAATTGAAGTTGATTTGTTTGGCACTGGCATATTCAAGGAACAGCAGATAGTTTTCATACAGAAAATTCACGATATTGTGCGGACTGACTTTAATCTTCATATGGCCCTGTTCCTGCTTGCGGAAGTCGAGTAATTCGGTTATTAGCTCGCGTAGCTGGATACTGTTTTTATAAATGCCCAATATCTTGTTGTAGATGGCAGGTGTGAAGTTCTGTAATTGCAGCAAGGTTTCTACCTGAGCCACAATAAGAGTCAGAGGAGTGCGGAACTCATGCGAGATGTTGGTGAAGAAGCGCAATTTGGATTGGTTCAGCGCTTCTACATCCTGAATATGTTTCTGTTCGTATTTCAAAGATTCGCGTAGTTTGATTTTTGATTTGTAGGCGCGTATCAGATACCACAGAACCGCTCCCGTTATGATAATATATATGAAGTAGGCAAGTGTTGTTTTGTAGTACGGCGGCAATACATGAATGGTGAGCTGTGCTTGCGGACAAAGGTTTTCGTCTTTTCCTTCCGGCTTGATGAGCAATGTGTAAGTGCCTGCATTCAAATTGGTGTAAGTAATGGTATGCAGTCCTCGCGTGCTTGTCCATTCATTGGAAAAGCCTTCCAGTCTGTAAATAATATCGTCTTTGTTGGCAGGTATGTAATTGGATGTGGCAAACTCTATACTGAACATGCTTTGGTCTGCATTGAGGGTTATCTCTCCGGTGTGGCATAAAGAGTGCTGCAAGATGCCGGTTTTATCTCCTACAGAGATTTCCCTACCGTTGACGATGAGCCGTGAGAGGATAATCTTATAAGGTTTTGGGGTAAAGTTCAGTTCCATTTCATGGAAAGAAATCATGCCTTGTATGCCTCCCAGAAATATTTCACCGTCGCAGGTGACACAGAGTGCATTTTCGTTGACGGCTGTCAACGGGAAACCGTTTTCAGCACTGTAATTATTAAAAGTTTTATTTTTGTAGTTAAAGATGGAGAATCCTTCGTTGGTGATGAGCAGTAATTTGCCGCTGCTGGGAGATTCTTGTGTTTCATAAATGCAGTCACTGGCCAGACCGTTCCTTTCCTTGTCGAAATTTTCAAAATCATTGGTTGCGGGGCGATATAAGTCCAGACCGCTACCCGAGGTGGAGAACCACAGGTTGCCTTTGCTATCTTGCGTTATATTGTTCACATTGTTATTGCTGAGACTGTTCGGGTTGGTGGCATCATGGCGGTAGTTTGTCAGTCTGCAGGTGTCAAAACGATAACTGAATACTCCTTCTCCAGTGGCAGCAATCCATAGTGTACCCTCCGAATCGAATGTGACATCTGCTACCATTTTAATGGATTTTCCTTCTTTGCTATCTTTGAACAGTTGTTGGCATTGTCCGTTAGCGGGGTCAAAGAGGCATACTCCGTTTTGTGTGGCTATAATCAGCAGGCTTTTGTAGGGAATGATATCGCGGATAATGTCTGATGGAAGAGTGTTAGGATTACCTTCTTCCATGCGGTAATGGGTAAAATGCCCTGAGCGTATATCCAGTTTGTTAAGACCGCCCAAATGAGTGCCTATCCATATAATTTCTTTATCGGCATCATAATAAAGCGCTTTTACATTATTATGCGAAATGCTGTTACGTTCTTCCTGTGGGCGATACCATTTGAATTCGCGTGTGCGGCGGTTGTAATAATTCAGTCCGCCGCCTTCGGTTCCTATCCACAGATTGCCGTCTCTATCCTCAATGGTGCGTCCTACAACCGGATTGCTCAGCCCTTTCTTCTCGTTGGAAGAGTAGGAATAACGGGTGTAGATTTCATATTCCGGATTGAAGTAGTTGACACCGCCGAAATAGGTTCCCAACCAAAGTGTACCTTGGTTATCTTTTACGATACACCAGATGGAAGAGTGGGTGAGCCCGTCGGCTTGTGTGTCATTGGCTGTATGGTTCTGGAATAATCCGGTTATTTTATTGTATCGGTTTAATCCGTTGAAAGTACCTATCCATATATTGCCCAAATTGTCCTCACAGCAGGCCCTGACGAAATTGGAGGAGAGACTGTGTGGGTCTTTGGCATTGTATTTGAAGTTTTCTATTGTTCCGTCTGCTTTTACACGGAACAGTCCTTCTTCCCAACTGCCAATCCACAATTCACTTTCGCTGTCCTGATAAAAACTGGTAATATTTCCTTTCTGAATGGGATGCGTCAGTTCTTTTTTGTCAATATTCAGGCAGTATACGCCGTTGGTTGTTGTTCCCAGCCATAGTACATCCTTATTGATGTGTATACAGACTATTTCCAGATTTCGGTCCGGGAGTTGATAGTAAAGGTCGAAATTTCCAGTTTCCTCGTTATAACGGTATATTTCATTCTTTTTGCCGATAAAAAGTCCGTCATTGTAATAGATGCTGTTGATATTGCCTTGTATTAACGTAGTGAATTTTTGGGTGGCAAGGTTGAATTCCGCCACTCCTTCGGTGCAGAGCAGATATATTTTCCCGTTATGATTGCCCGTAATGCGGGATACGATATTGCAGAAAAGGCTGTTGGGATTGTTCTTCTGTAGCTTGTAGGTCTGTATATCGTCTCCATTGTAACGGTTCAACCCTTCGCGTGTGCCAATCCATAGGATGCCGTTTTCATCAACATATAAGCTGTTTACGGAAAACTGAGATAATCCGTCGTCGGTGGTAAGGTGGTTAAAGGTTATGTTCTGCCCATACACATTTGCGAAAGCCGCACTCGCTAAAATAAAGAATAATCTGATGATAAGCTTCTGCACGTTGAGTCATTTTTAAGGTTTCAGTCACAAATATAAGGATATTTTGTACAAAGATTCTCATTTATTATTTGGATTTTGCGGTTATGTTTGTTTAAATGTATATTTTTGGATGTTCATCGGACAATAATAAACTTATTATATGTAATAAAGAGCGTATATTTGTATCATAAATTAATTTATTTATTATCATGAAAGACCTTTTATCTATCGTATCTCATTTTCAATTGCAGGGTACAGTTCAAGAAATCAATCCTTTAGGGGCCGGTCTTATTAATGACACCTATAAAGTAAGCACTCTCGAGGCTGATGCCCCTGATTATGTATTGCAGCGTATCAATCATGCCATTTTCCAAAACGTAGAAATGTTGCAGGCCAATATCAATGCCGTAACCACTCATATCCGTAAGAAACTGGAAGAGAAAGGCGAGAAAGGCATTGAACGTAAGGTGCTGCATTTCTTTCCTGCCGATACAGGAAAGACTTATTGGCATGATGGTGAGAGTTATTGGCGTGTCATGGCGTTTATTCCCAATGCAAGGACCTACGAAACGGTTAACCCCGAATATTCGTATTATGCAGGCGTAGCTTTCGGTAATTTCCAGGCAATGCTTGCCGATATTCCCGATAAACTGGGCGAGACGATTCCCGACTTCCATAATATGGAATTCCGTTTGAAACAGCTTCGCGATGCCGTGGCGGCCGATGCTGTCGGACGTGTAAAGGAAGTACGGTATTTTCTGGATGAGATAGAGCGCCGTGCAGAGGAAATGTGCAAAGCGGAGCGCCTGCATCGTGAAGGCAAGTTACCCAAGCGGGTTTGCCATTGCGATACGAAAGTCAATAATATGATGTTTGACGAAAGTGGCAATGTACTTTGTGTCATCGACCTCGATACCGTAATGCCCAGTTTCGTCTTTTCCGACTTTGGCGATTTCCTGCGTTCGGGAGCCAATACCGGTTTGGAAGATGATAAAGACCTTGCGAATGTGAATTTCAATATGGAAATATTCAAGGCATTCACAAAAGGCTATCTGGAATCGGCCAAATCTTTCCTGCTGCCGGTAGAGATAGAGAATCTGCCCTATGCGGCTGCTCTGTTCCCTTATATGCAGTGCGTGCGTTTCCTGGCCGACTATATCAATGGCGATACTTATTATAAAATTCAATATCCGGAACATAACCTGGTGCGCACAAAGGCTCAATTCAAACTGCTTCAAAGCGTAGAAGAACATACTCCGGAAATGCAGAAATTCATAGCTTCATGCATTTGAAAAGGTGTATAATGGCGGCGATGATGGGTTGCTGTGTCTTACCCTTATTCGCATTAACTCCTAAAAATAAGATGATGAAAGAACTGGATGTCAAGAAAGTGAGTATGGCAAATATACCGGTAGAAGCGGTGCCTGCTCTTTTGGATGAAGAAAAAGTGGCTTTTCAGCCGGTTAATACAGTGAATTGGGCGGCATATCCATACTGTCCGGACGTAAAGTTCCGTATTGCTTATACGGACAACGCTATCCTGATTCATTATAAAGTGAAAGAAGCCAGCGTACGCGCAGTAGCGGGCAAAGACAACGGGCCGGTTTGGGAAGATGCCTGTGTGGAGTTCTTTTCCATTCCTGCCGGAGACGGAGTATATTATAACATGGAATGTAACTGTGTTGGAAGACTGCTTATCGGTGCGGGAGCAGGACGCTCCAACCGTCAACATGCACCGCAGGAAGTGCTTGATAAAGTGCAGCGTTGGTCTTCTTTGGGACAGAAGGATTTTGAGGAACGGATAGGAGATTGCAGTTGGGAAGTAGCTTTGGTGATACCTTATTCCGCTTTCTTTATGCATAACATCACTTCATTGGACGGTAAGGCCATTCGTGCCAATTTCTATAAATGCGGTGATAAGTTGCAGACCCCTCATTTCCTGTCATGGAATCCCATTGATTTGGAAAAGCCGAACTTCCATTGTCCGGAATTTTTTGGGATGTTGCGTTTCAAGTAGGTACGAGGGTTATAATACTCTGGATAGCAATAAAACCGGTATATAAAATATAGGCTTGCAGATGTCTTATTCACAGGACTTCTGCAAGCCTTTTTTCTTATATGCCGAGGTTTACTTTACAATACCTTTTGAGTTACGGATAAAGTTGATGATATTATGTATCTCATCACTCATTGGAACCTGATCTTCAATCTTCTGTAAAGCGTCCTGTATGCTGAAATTCCCTTGATATACCAGGCGGTAAGCATTGACTATATGGCGCAGAATACGCTCGGTAACCTGATGCTTATGCTGGAGTACCACCGCATTGATACCGTGATATTCTGCCGGATTGCCGTTCATTATAACATAAGGCGGTACATCTTTTGAGATGCGGCAACCTGCCTGAATCAATACCCAACTGCCTATGTGGCAATTCTGATGTAGGATAACATTACTGCTCAGGATTGTACAGTCGTCTATGTGGCAGTCGCCAGCCACTGTGCTCTTAATTCCCAGTACACAGTGATTGCCTACTTGTACGTCGTGGCAGAGGTGAACACCGTCCATTAGATAGTTACTATCGCCAATGCGCGTACATCCGCTTTCGTGCGTGGCACGGCTGATAACCACATTTTCACGAATGTCGTTGTTGTCACCGATAATCAACTGACTTGCTTCGCCTGTGTAATGAAAATCTTGCGGTTCACTACCCAGTACGGCACCATGGTGTACTTTATTTCCTTTACCTAAACGCGTACCCTTGAGGATACTTGCATTTGACATAATCACGCAGTCGTCACCGATTTCCACATCTCCTTCGATGTAAGCGAAAGGCTGAATGGTTACATTCTTACCGATTTTTGCGGTAGAATCTACAGATGCTAATGGACTAATCATAGTAATTAGTTATGAGTTATAAATTATAAGTTATGAGTTATGGGAGATGAGCCGTCAAAAATAACTTATAACCCATAACCCGTAACTGATATTATTCTCTTCCTCCGCCCAATGCTTGATACAGGCTGATTACAGACTGCATGCGGTCGAAGGTGTCGGCCACTTCCGAAAGCTGTGCGCTGAGGTAAGACTGTTCGGCGGACAAGACTTCCAAATAGGTTGACGTGCCTAAGTTAAACAATTCTTTTGTATCTTCCGCAGCTTTACGGGCAGAATTCACTTGAATTTCACGTGAAATGGCTTTGTCCGAGGTCATTTGATATTGATACAAAGCATTGCTTACTTCATTTCCGGCCTTGAGCAGTGTGGTCTGGAACTGGATTTTGGCTTGCTCTTCCTGTGCCTTTGCTTGTTTCAACCGGGCAATGTTGGCACCGCGGTAGAACAGAGGTTGTGTGAGCGAACCGATAGCGGATGCCAGTAGCTTTCCTGGATTGATAATAGCGGAACCTGCACTGTTGGTCCAGCCGGCAGAACCGCTTAAGGTGATTTGCGGATAGAAGGCTGCACGTGCGCTGTTGGTGTCGTAGTAGCTTGCTGCCAGTGACATTTCAGCAGCTTTTACATCGGGACGGTTGGACAGCAGTTGCAAAGGAATACCGGTAGAGAATTCGGCAGGTAACTGCTGCTGTTCCAATGTACCACGTGCAATGCTCTGTGCAGGTTGGTTCAGCATCAGGCATAGTGCGTTTTCCGTTTCACGGATGCTTTGGCGGATATCGGGCAGGGAAGCCAGTACTTGTGCATAGGCGGTGCGGCTTTGCTCTACGGCTGCACTGTTAGCCATAGCAGCCTCTTTCATTGCTTCTACGGTTTCAAGGTTGCGTTTCAGGATGTCACAGGTGCTTTCGCTTATTTGCAACTGGCGGTCGAGCATTAGCAGCGTATAGTACATATTGGCTACGTTTGCAATCACTTGTGTCTGTACAGCCTGTTCATAGAACTGTGTCTGTTTCAGTGAGACTTGAGCCTTACGCTTGGGGTTCAGCAACTGACCGAACAGATCTATCTGCCAGCTTGCTGTCACAGGAAGCGAATACGTCTGTGTGGCTTTACCTTTGTCGAAGCTGCTTACCGTTCCTTGCGGAGAGAGAGCCAGCATGGGAGCATAAGCCAGACGTGCGGACATCAGTGCTGCCTGAGCCTGCTTTACGGTGAGTGCAGCGCTGCGAAGGTCGGCATTGTTTGTCAATGCCTGTTCGATAAGTGTCTGTAACTGTGCATCCGTAAACACTTCTTTCCAGGGCAGATTACCGAAATTGGCAGTATCTGCGGCAAGTGTATCGCCACCGGCAATGGTGTCCCGATATAGGCCTTCTACTGTAATATCTTCGGGTCTGTCGTATGATTTGTAGATATGGCAACTGCTCAATAAAGCAGTTGCGCACATCAGAATTATTATTTTCTTCATGATAAACTATATTTTAGTGTTTAGCGGTTAGTGTTTAATAATTAGTATTTTGCTTGTGGATGTCCACTATCCATTAATCGTTAAACGCTAATCACTATTTTGTATATTGTTCAATCTCAGGTTCTGCATCCGAGTTATCCACATCTTCCCATTCCATCGGTTTAACCTTCTCCTGGAGATATTGGAAAGCAACGAACAGGGCAGGTACGATGAATATCTGCAGAATCATACCGATTAACATACCGCCGATAGCCGAAGTTCCCAGTGTACGGTTACCGTTGGCTCCTGCACCGGAAGCAAACATCAACGGGAGCAGACCTACAATCATTGCCAGAGAAGTCATCAGGATAGGACGCAGACGGGCGGCGGCACCCAGTACGGCAGCCCATGTAATGCTCATACCCATTTTGCGGCGGTCGAGGGCGAACTCTACGATCAGGATGGCGTTCTTGGCCAACAGACCCATCAGCATGATAAGTGCAATCTGCATGTAGATGTCGTTAGACATGGTTCCCAAAATCATTTTCAATGCAGGAATGTTACCCAATGAACCGATGCCGCTGACAAACAGGAAGCTACCCAACAATCCGAATGGTACGGAGAGCAATACGGAGAGCGGAAGAATATAACTTTCATATTGCGCACTCAACAACAGGTAAACGAATACGAAACAGAGCACAAAAATCAAACCGGTTGTGCTACCGCTGGTTTCGGCTTCCTCACGTGCCATACCGCCGAGTTCGTAGGCAAAACCGGCAGGCAGGTTCTCTTTGGCCACTTCTGCAATGGCAGCAAGTGCTTGACCGGATGTATAACCGCTGGCAGGAGCCACCATCACTTTCATAGATGTGTAAAGGTTGAAACGGCTGATGATATCCGGACCGTATACCTTCTTGACGGATACGAACTGGGTGATGGGAGCCATCTCATTGCCGTTACGCACCTTGATACTGGAGAGTGATTCCAGATTTTTGGTTGCATTCGGTTCTGCCTGAATCATGACACGGTACATTTTACCGAAGCTGTTGAAGTTAGAAGCGTAAAGTCCACCGAAATATCCCTGCATGGTGCTGAGGATGTCGCTTGGACTGAGACCTGCTTTCTTACAGGCAGCAGCATCGATATCCAACATATATTGCGGGAAGTTAGGGTTGAAACTGGTCTTTGCAGAGTTGATTTCCGGACGTGCTTCCAGTGCGGCAGTATAGTCGTTCACTACATCGAAGAAGTGGTTCAGGTCGCCACCGGTTTTATCCTGCATGTTCAGTTCGATGTCGCTGGATGCCGAATAACCCGGAATCATAGGCGGAGCAAAGAACAGTACCTGTGCTTCCTTGATGATTTTTTGCGCACGCATGAAAAGTGTGGCGTAAACTACCGTTGAATTCTGCATGGTGGAACGTTCTTCCCAATTTTTCAGCTTGATAATGAGCGAACCGTAGGAAGGTCCCTGACCACCGATGAAGCTGAAACCGGAAATTACCGTACGCGATTCTACCGCAGGGTCGGCTGCAACGAGACTGTCTACACGGTTCAGCACTTCCATGGCACGTTCTTGTGAAGTACCGGGAGGAAGCGTTACTACACCCATGATGGTACCGGTGTCTTCGTTGGGTACCATACCTGTCGGTGTGATGTTCATAAACACCATCAACAGTACAATGGAGCCTACCACAATACCGCCGGAGAGCCATTTCTTCTGGATAAAGCGGAGCACTTGTTTCTTGTATTTACCCAGGATGGAGTCGTAGGATGCGTTGAAAGAGTGTTTGAACTTATCCGTAGTCATACCTGCTAATGCCAATACGCTGATAACAATCATTACCAGACAGAGTACAGGATGGTTCTCAAAGCTGAACAAACCGAAAATCATACCCAAGATGGCGATTGTGGTAAAGAGCAGTGTAAGGCCGGGACGCATCATTCTGCCGATAGAATCCACATAACGGGCTATCATGATTTTACGTGCCTCTTTAGTTGCGACACCGATGCGCTCTTTCATGGTGGCATCACTGTTGTGCGGTTTCAGGAAGATGGCACACAAGGCCGGACTCAGTGTCAAGGCGTTCAATGCGGAGAAACCGATGGCGATGGCCATTGTAAGACCGAACTGGCGGTAGAATGTACCGGCTGTACCACCCATGAAACTTACCGGCACAAACACAGACATCATCACCAGTGTAATGGAAATGATAGCGCCGCCCAGCTCGCTCATGGCGTCGATAGATGCAGTCCGTGCCGATTTATATCCCTGGTCGAGCTTGGCATGGACACCTTCGACGACAACTATGGCGTCATCCACTACAATTGCGATGGCAAGCACCATAGCCGAGAGTGTCAGCAGGTTAATACTGAAGCCGATCAGTTGCAGTACGAAGAAAGTAGCAATCAAAGCTACCGGAATGGCAATGGCAGGAATCAGCGTAGAGCGCATGTCTTGCAGGAAGATATACACTACGATGAACACGAGGATGAACGCCTCAATCAATGTTTTGATTACTTCATGGATAGAAGCGAACAGGAAGTCATTGGCACTTTGGGCGATATTGATTTTCAAACCGGAAGGCAGCGTTTCGGATGCTTTTCCAAGTACTTCTTCCAGGTCACTGATAGTCTGCGTAGCATTGGTTCCTGCCATCTGGTATACGATACAGGATACTGCCTTATGGCCGTTTACCGTATTATTGAAGTTGTAGGACAGACGTCCGAGTTCAATATCGGCAATGTCTTTCAAACGGAGAACTTCACCGTTCTCAAGGGCTTTGATTACGATATTCTCAAATTCTTCCGGCTGTTGAAGACGGCCTTTGTAGCGGATGGTGTATTGGAAGCTTTGGTTGCCGCGTTCACCAAACTGTCCGGGAGCCGCTTCGATATTTTGTTCGGCCAGTGCACCGGCTACATCGTTAGGAATCAACTTGTATTGTGCCATCACATCCGGTTTCAGCCAGATACGCATGGAGTAGTCCTGACCGAGCACGGTGGCATCACCCACACCGTTTACACGCTTTACTTCCGGAATAAGGTTGATGTTGGCATAGTTCTCAAGAAATTCGATGTCGTACTGGTCTTTCTCATCGTAAATGGAGAATACCATCAACATGGATGTCTGTCGCTTCTGCGTAGTCACACCGACTTTGGTTACTTCGGCCGGTAGCAAACCCTGAGCCATGGAAACGCGGTTCTGTACGTTAACGGCTGCCATATCCGGGTCTGTACCCTGTTTGAAGTAAATGGAAATTTCGGCGGAACCGTTATTGGATGCACTGGAAGTCATGTACATCATGTTCTCCACACCGTTGATTTGGTCTTCCAGCGGCGCAATGACAGAGTTCAACACCGTTTGGGCGTTGGCACCCTGGTAAGTGGCGCGTACCGATACCGTCGGTGGTGCAATGTCCGGATATTGGGTGATAGGCAGCGTTGCCAGACCAATAAGTCCCAGGATTACTATCAGGATGGAGATTACCGTAGATAGTACCGGACGATTAATAAATCTATCTAATTTCATGTTACTTAATGATTAGGGGCGTTAAATGTTAATTGAACGCAGTTTGGATATTACCTTCTTTTTGGTCTTTGAGGGCTTTCTGATATTCAGCCTCTTTCTCTTCAGGAGTGATAGGAGTGATGCTTTGTCCGTCTTTCAGGTTCTGTACGCCTTCTATCACGATTTTATCGCCGGCCTTCAAGCCGTCTGTAACGTAAAAATATTTGCCATCATTCAGGCTGAATACCTGTATTTCGGTATTTTTCAGCGTGTTGTCAGGTTGTGCAACGAATACGAATTTCTTGTCCTGTATTTCTGTGGTGGCCGATTGAGGAATCATGATTACATTCTCCATCGGATTGGGGAATACTACGTTTCCTGTACCGCCGCTACGCAGAATGTTGTGTTTGTTGGGGAAGAGGGCACGCATGTTTACTGCACCTGTAGTCTGGTCGATAACGCCGCTGATGGTTTCTACACGACCACTGTCGGCATACATGGTTCCGTCAATCAGTTGCAGTTGTACCTGAGGCATCTTTGCCAGAATATCCTTGGTACTTCCGCCTTCGCGTATCAGTGACAGGAGCTGTCTTTCGGTCATGGAGAAATAAGCGAACATTTCGGAGATGTCGGCAACTGTGGTCAACGGGGTGGCCATGGAGGGGCTTACCAAACTACCTACACGGTAGGGGATAGTACCTACTATACCGTCGCTGGGGCTTGTTACACTGGTGTATGACAGGTTGTTTTGAGCATTGATCAGTTGCGCTTCCGCTTGTGCCAATTGTGCTTTGGTTTGTGCCAACTGGTTTTCAGCCATTTGCAGGTCGTAATCGCTGATGATGTTCTTTTGGTTCAACGTGCGTTTGTTGCTCACAGTAAGTTCTTGTGTGTTTACAGCGGCTTTTGCCGTTTCAACCGCAGCCTTGGCCGAATTTACTGCAGCCTGGTATTGTACAGGGTCGATGCTGAACAATACTTGTCCTTTGTGTACGACGGAACCCTCGTCCACATGTAATTTGGTGATGAAACCGCTTACCATCGGACGGATTTCCACATCTTGTTTACCTTTAATAGTAGCCGGATAACTGTTTGTCAGGTTGGCAGTGGTTGTTTCTACTGTAATCACTGCAAATTCGGGTGCTTTTCCCGTGCTTTTGTCACCTTGTCCACAACTGCTGAGCAGTGCCAGGCAACATGCCAATAATACTAATCTACTCTTCATACTCTTTTATTCTCTGTATAATTTTATTCTAGTTAATCCGAAGCTTTTGTGTGTAAATCATAGAAGAAGGATAACGGTGAAAACTAAATCATAATGTTTAGTTTTCGGTCGCAAAATTATTCTTTTCTCCGTATATAAGGTATGAATTTCCCTCATTTTTAACTATGTTTTATATATACTTGAAGGAAATATTTGTTTTTTGATTAAAATACTGTAAAGCATACTGCTAATTGCAGGATAACCTTTATTTTTGCATCATGTTAGATTGCAAGCATCATATTAAGATGAAACCGTTTGTACGTCGGTTGTTAGGGGCAGCTGTAAGTGTGGCTGTTTTATATTCCTGTGCCAGTGTGGGCCGACTGGAAGGTGGTCCGATTGATGAGGAGCCGCCTCGTTTTGTCACCGGTTCTCCCCTGCCGGGTGCACTCCATAACAAAAAGAGTAAAATCTCTATTGAGTTCGATGAGTTTATCAAACTGGAGAAAGCCAATGAAAAAGTGGTTATTTCACCTCCTCAAGTGCAGCAACCGGAAATAAAGGCAAACGGTAAAAGGGTAGTGGTCAACCTGCAAGATACGTTAAAGGCTAATACTACGTATACTATCGATTTTGCCGACGCGATTCAGGATAATAATGAAGGAAACCCGATGCAGGGGTTTACCTATACATTTTCTACCGGAGCAGAGCTTGATTCAATGGCCATTGCCGGTACGTTGCTTGATGCATCGAATTTGGAACCGGTAAAGGGGGTACTGGTAGGATTACATGCCAATTTAGCCGATTCGGCATTTACCACGTTGCCTTTCGACCGTGTAGGCCGTACGGATAGCCGTGGACAGTTTTCCATTCGTGGAGTCTCTCCTGGCAAATATCGTATTTATGCTTTAATGGATGCCGACCAGAATTTTAAATTTTCCCAGCCTACGGAGGTCATAGCTTTTAATGACTCCGTTATTATCCCTTCCATGGAAAGGCGTATGCGCCAGGATACCTTGTGGAGAGACTCTTTGACCGTAGATACGATTGTAGAGAGACAATATACCCATTTCCTGCCGGATGATGTGCTGTTGCGCAGTTTCAAGGAAAAAACCTTCTCGCAGCGTCTTATGAAAACGGAACGTCTTACTCCGGAAAAATTCTCTTTTTATTTTACGGCTCCTGCCGACAGTTTGCCGCTGATGAAAGGGTTGAATTTCGATGAAAAGGATGCTTTTGTCATTGAGCAGACAACCGGGAGGAACGACACGATTCACTATTGGATAAAAGATTCTTTGCTTTATCAGCAAGATACATTGAGGATGAGCTTGAGTTATTTGTATACAGATACTTTGAATCAGTTGGTTCCCCGGACAGATACTTTGAGAATTGTATCGAAGGTAAGCTGGCAGAAACTGCAGGAAAAGAAACTGGAAGAGAAGGAAAAAGCCGAGAAGGAGAAGAAGAAAAGAAGGAAAAAGGGTGAAGAAGAGCCGGAACCGACTCCTTTCCTTGCAATGGATGTGTATGCGCCTTCGGCAATGGATGTATACGACTATATCACATTGAGCTTTACGGAACCGGTAGCCGGCTTTAATGATACTGCCTTGCATGTAAGGCAGAAGGTCGATACGCTATGGCAGGATGTGCCGTTTGACTTTATGCGGGATTCGTTGGATTTGAAACGTTACAATCTGTATGCAGACTGGAAACCGGGTGAAAGTTATGTTTTTGAAGTAGACTCGACCGCTTTTCACGGGTTGTACGGTTTGTTTACCGATAAAGTGAAGAAGGAGTTTACTGTAAAGAAACTGGAAGAGTACGGACAGATATTTTTCAACATTACCGGAGCTGATTCTACTGCATTTGTAGAATTGCTGGATGCTCAGGACAAGGTAGTACGTACTGTTCCGGTTGTAGAAGGAAAAGCGGATTTTTATTATTTGAATCCGGGTAAATATGGAGCCCGGCTCATTAATGATACAAATGGGAATGGTGTATGGGATACCGGTGATTATGCTGCCAGGCGCCAGCCCGAAATGGTTTATTACTATCCGCAGGTATTGGAATTTAAGGCCAATTTTGATTTGATTCAGGACTGGAACGTAAAAGAAAAACCGTTGGATAAGCAAAAACCGGATGAACTGAAAAAACAAAAGCCAGATGAAGACAAGAAAAAGAAGAAAAGCCAGAATAACCGCAACAACAGCAACCGTAACAGCGGTAGGGGATATAGTTATTAAACGGAAGCGGGCTGCAGGATTGTTTTTGCTGGCCGGACTTCTGTGTCTGTGCAGCATAATGCCTGTGCAGGCTCAATGCGTGGCTAAGAACGAAGCGTTTCAGTCGGGCGAACATGTTATGTACGATTTGTATTTCAACTGGAAATTTATCTGGAAGAAAGTAGGGCTGGCAAGCTTGACTACCAATGCTACTACTTACCGCTTCCAGCCGGCCTACCGTTTCAATCTTCTTTCTGTGGGCAGCAAGAAAACGGATTTTTTCTTTAAAATGCGCGATACGCTGACTTGCTATGTCAGCGATAAACTGGAACCGCTTTATTTTCGTAAAGCAGCCGAGGAGGGAAAACGCTATACGGTCGACGAGGCATGGTTCTCGTATGATGACGGTATAGCTACCGTAAAGCAGAGACGTACCTGGCATAATCCCGTGCGTGAACCGCAGGAGATGGAGTACAGCGACAGCCGCTGTATCTTTGATATGCTGAGTATTTTGGCGCAAGCCCGTTCTTATAACCCTAAAGACTACAAGATAGGCGAGAAGATACTTTTCCCTATGGCAACAGGGCGCAGAGTAGAGGAGCAAACCTTGATTTATCGCGGAAAGGAAGATATAGAAGCGAATAATGATACAATTTACCGCTGCCTTGTATTCTCTTTCGTGGAGTACAAGAAAGGAAAAGAGAAGGAGGTGATTACTTTCTTCGTTTCCGATGATAAGAACCACCTTCCTATACGTTTGGATATGTATTTGAATTTCGGCTCTGCAAAAGCTTTCCTCAAAAGTGTAAGGGGGAATCGTTACCCGATGACTTCCGTTGTTACAAAGTAAACGGCAGTGCGTCTCCTTTTCTGAAGATACTTGACTCGAATGTGGCTACCAGCTCACCGTTCTGGTTGGTGATGTCAATCTGATAATGTCCGGTAGTACGTCCGATGTACCGTTCGCGGGCTTCGGCATATAATATGTCGCCCGGACCGCTGCTACGCAGGAAAGTGATATTGGAAGACAGTGAGAAAGCCAGTGTGCCGTGAGAATTGGCTGCCGCTGCCAAGGCGAGGTCGGCCAGTGTAAAAAGCGCTCCGCCTTGGGTGCGATTTCCGGCATTGAGATGTGTTTCCGTAATCACCAGACGGGCTTTGCTGTATCCTTCTTTTATTTCTATCAGTTCTACACCTGCTTTATCGGCAAAACAGTCTTTCTTGAAAAATTCTTGCGGCGTCATGTCGTTTGGTAATAAATGATTAATATTAAGGAGAAATCTGATGTTTTGGACACAAATGTAATATTTTAGCTTTTAATTGGATAATTTAGGTGGGTTATTTTCGAAAGCATGCACTACTTTTGTCTTCGAAAAAATAGACATAATTAATAAATAAATCCCTTATTATGAAAACGACTCTTACTACATTGGGTATTTCCCTTCTTGTTTTAGCAGGTTGTGCAGGACAAAAACAGACTGCAAATGATTTCATTCAGGAGAATATTGATAATGCGGTGGCACAGGAAACACTTCAGACAGACATTATCGAAAAATCTGGCAAAATTCTTAATCCGCGTACCATTAATAAGGATGGTAGCATTCACTACGTTCCTATCGACGATTGGTGCTCTGGTTTCTTTCCCGGTAATATTTGGTATACGTACGAACTGACCGGTGATAAAAAGTGGTTACCGCTGGCAGAGAAGTATACTGAAGCATTGGATTCCGTACAATATCTTACTTGGCATCATGATGTAGGCTTTATGATTGGTTCCAGCTATCTGAACGGGTATCGTTTTGCCAATAAGGAAGAGTACAAGCCCGTAATTATCCAGACTGCTAAATCATTGTCTACCCGTTTTCGTCCGGGTGCAGGTGTTATCCAGTCTTGGGATGCCGACAAAGGCTGGCAGGCCGAACGCGGATGGAAATGTCCGGTTATCATTGACAATATGATGAATTTGGAGCTGCTGTTCGAAGCCACTAAACTTTCGGGCGACTCTACTTTCTATAATGTGGCTAAGAAACATGCTGATACGACTATGGCCAACCACTTCCGTGCGGACAACAGTTGTTACCACGTGGTGGATTATGATCCAGAGACTGGTGAGGTGCGCAAAAAACAAACAGCGCAGGGCTACGCCGATGAATCGTCTTGGGCTCGTGGACAGGCATGGGCTTTGTACGGTTATACAATGTGTTATCGTTATACTCATGATGCCAAATATCTGGCACAGGCAGAAAAGGTGTATAACTTTATTTTCGGAAACAAGAACCTTCCCGAAGATTTGGTTCCTTACTGGGACTTCGATGCTCCGAAGATTCCGAATGAGCCTCGTGACGCTTCTGCCGCAGCATGTACAGCTTCTGCCCTCTACGAACTGAGTACCTATGTTACCGATAAGGGGTATAAGGAAACGGCTGACAGAATTATGGAAAGTCTTGCTTCTCCGGCTTATCGTGCAGAGGTAGGGACAAACGGGAACTTTATCCTGATGCACTCGGTCGGCAGTATTCCTCACGGTGCTGAAATCGATGTTCCGCTGAACTATGCCGATTATTATTTCCTGGAAGCTTTGAAGCGTAAAAGAGATTTGGAAAAATGAAAAGTCAATTGAATATATTGTTAGGTGGTTTAGGCTTGTTCGCCTTGCAGGGTTGTAAAACTCCGCAGGCAGAGCAGGCCCAACAGCCGAATGTTATTTATGTTTTTCCCGACCAGTTCCGCAATCAGGCAATGGAGTTCTGGGGGCAGGAAGGTTTTCGGGAGAAAGTGAATTTCCGGAATGATCCGGTGCATACTCCTCGTCTGAATGATTTTGCGAGAGAGTCTTTGGTACTGACCTCTGCCATGAGCAATTGCCCGTTGAGCAGTCCTCACCGGGGTTCGTTACTGACAGGCATGTATCCCAACAAGAGTGGCATTCCTTTGAACTGCAATTCGAACCGTCCTATCAGTTCGTTGCGTGAAGATGTAGACTGTGTGAGCGATGTATTCAGCAATGCGGGATACGACTGTGCCTATTTCGGTAAACTGCATGCAGACTTCCCGACCCCCAATGACCCCCAGCGTCCGGGAAAATATGTGGAAGACCGCATACCAGCATGGGATGCTTATACACCGAAAGACCGTCGTCACGGATTTAACTATTGGTATGCTTACGGAACTTTTGATGAACATAAGAATCCGCATTATTGGGATACGGACGGTAAACGGCATGATCCGCGCGAATGGTCTCCGCTGCATGAATCAGGTAAAGTTATTTCTTATCTGAAGAATGAGGGAAATGTACGCGACCCGAAGAAACCGTTCTTTATCATGGTCGGCATGAATCCGCCGCATAGTCCTTATCGTTCGTTGGACGACTGTATGGAACAGGACTTCAACTTATACAAGGATCAGCCGTTGGACAGCCTGCTGGTTCGCCCCAATGCCGATTCTAAAATGGCAAAGGCGGAGAGTGTACGTTACTATTTCGCTTCCGTTACAGGTGTTGACCGTGCTTTCGGGCAGATACTCGATGCGTTGAAAGAACTGGGATTGGATAAAAACACAATCGTAGTCTTCTCTTCCGACCATGGTGAGACTATGTGCAGCCAGCACACGGACGATCCGAAGAATTCTCCTTTCTCCGAGTCGATGAATGTGCCTTTCCTGGTTCGCTTCCCCGACAAGATTCAACCCCGTCTGGATGATTTGATGCTTTCTTCTCCGGATATTATGCCTACTTTGTTGGGGTTGGCGGGTCTTTCCGATTCTATTCCGGCAAATGTGCAGGGACACAATTATGCTCCGCTGTTCTTTAATGAAAAAGCTGATATAGTGCGTCCTGCAGGAGCTCTTTATATTCAGAACGTAGACGGTAAGAAAGATGAAGACGGTAAGGTCCGTTCCTATTTTCCATCGTCACGCGGTTTTAAATCGGCCCGTTACACATTGGCTCTTTATGTAGACCGTGATAATCACAAGCTTGTAAAGAGTTTCTTGTTTGACGACGAAAAAGATCCGTATCAGATGAATAATCTTCCGTTAGAGGAGAATAAGGAAATAGTAGATGAGCTGTGTGCAGAGATGGGAAAAGTCTTGAAGGAGATTGACGATCCCTGGTACAGAGAGCGCATCTTGTCCGACATGATACCGTACGATAAATAAAAATTGTTGTTTCTAAACTGAATTACCCCTGCCACAATCATATGTAGCAGGGGTAATTTTTTGGAGGATATGATGCACCTCTTTCTTTCGTTTATAGGAAACGGTTATAACCGTTTTGGGTTTACTTGTTTAATTTCCACTCACATCCGTCTTTGGTGTCCTTGATGGCAAAACCTAATGCAGTCAGTTCATCACGGATTTTATCGGAAGTAGCCCAGTCCTTGTTGGCTTTGGCTTTTATACGTTCTGCCAGCAACATGTCTACAACTTTACCGAAAGCGGCTTCGCGTTCTTCATTGGAGGTGTTCTCCTCTTTCAGTCCCAATATATCGAAGCAGAAGAGATGGAAGGTCTCTTTCAGCTCTTTCAGGTCTTCGGCTGTAATGGTGTCATTGCCTGCAATGATATTGTTTATCATTCTGGCACCATCGAAGAGATGGGCTATTACAATCGGAGAATTCAAATCATCGTTCATGGCTTCATAGCATTCGGCACGTAATGTTTTCACGTTTACCGTAGAAGCTTTGCCTGGAACAATCTTCTCCAGTCCGTGTACAGCATCCATAAGCCTTGCCAGGCCTTTTTCTGCAGCTTGCAGGGCTTCATTGCTGAAATCTACCGTACTGCGATAGTGGGCCTGGAGAATGAAGAAACGGATGGTCATCGGGCTGTAAGCCTGTGTCAGCGTTTTGTTGGAGCCGGTGAAGAACTCATCCAATGTGATGAAGTTGCCGAGGCTTTTACCCATTTTCTGTCCGTTGATGGTTATCATGTTGTTATGCATCCAGTAATGTACCATGTCATCGCCTTGCGATGCTACGGATTGTGCAATCTCACATTCGTGGTGCGGGAAGATAAGGTCCATACCGCCACCGTGAATGTCGAAATGTTTACCCAGATATTTCTTTCCCATTGCCGTACATTCGGCGTGCCAGCCGGGGAAGCCGTCACTCCATGGGCTTGGCCAGCGCATGATATGTTCCGGTTGGGCACGTTTCCACAGTGCAAAGTCAGCGGGATTGTGTTTTTCCTCCTGGCCGTCCAGTTCACGCGTAGTGTTTAGTACATCGTCCAGATTACGTCCTGACAGTTTGCCGTAGTGGTGGTCTTTGTTGTATTTGGCTACATCAAAGTAAATGGAGCCTTCACTTTCGTAAGCGTAGCCGTTCTCCAGTATCTCTTTTACGAGCTCTATCTGTTCGATGATATGTCCCGATGCATGCGGTTCGATGCTGGGAGAAAGCACGTTTAATGCTTCCATTGCCTTGTGATAACGGTTTATATAATACTGTGCCACTTCCATGGGCTCCAGTTGTTCCAAACGGGCTTTCTTTGCAATTTTGTCTTCACCGTCGTCCGCGTCATGCTCCAAATGACCTACATCGGTAATATTGCGGACATAGCGCACTTTATAGCCAATGTGTGTAAGATAGCGGAAAAGTAAATCGAAAGTAATGGCAGGACGTGCGTGGCCCAGGTGGGCATCACCGTAAACGGTCGGTCCGCAGACATACATACCTACATGAGGAGCATGCAAAGGTACGAATAACTCCTTTTTTCTATTTAAGGTGTTGTAAATGGTCAGTTGTTGTTCCATAACGTTTGATAATTAGTTCTTTTTGGAAAGGCAAAGGTATAACAAATATTTGTAAATTAGGACTATCTGTTTTTAAAAAGCGTGCAGGAAGTATCGTTCTACGGCGATGGCTACTCCATCTTCGTCGTTACTTGGAGCAATGTAGTCCGCAGCAGCTTTCACGGGTTCCTGTGCATTGTCCATTGCTATGCCCAGTCCGGCGTATTTTATCATGCTGAGATCATTGTAACCGTCGCCCATGGCTGCCACTTCTTCGCGGGTGATACCCAGCTTTTCCGATAATACGGCGATCGAACGTGCTTTGTCTATGCCCAAAGGAACGAGTTCCAGAAAATAAGGTTCCGAACGGTATACGCTGATTTGCCTTTGCAGACGAAGGCTCAGTTCGGCTTCTGTTTTCATAAGTTGTTCCGGTTCACCAACAATGAGGCATTTGGGTAGGGGAAGGGGAATTTCCTGCAGGAAGTTCTCTACGCGGCGTACCTGCATTTTGTTGAGGAATGCTTCTTTTTGTACGTACGGGTCGTTGGGATTTTCGGTGAGTATGCATTCGTTGTCGTATGTGAGGATTGTTTGCCGGTTATCGGTTGCAGTCTGGTACAGGATAGGCAGTACATCGTCGGGAAGCAGATTTTTATACAGTAGCTCACCGGTGCTCCAGTCTATGATTTCTCCGCCGTTATAAGAAAGAATATAGCCGTTGTTTTCTTTCATTTGCAGTTGTTCCGCCAAAGGAACAATGCCGTAGGTAGGACGGCCTGACGCCAGTACCAGGCGTACGCCGCTTTGCTGTAGCCGTAACAGGGTACGGAGATTGCGCGGAGAGATTTCTTTCTTCGAATTGGTCAGGGTTCCGTCCAGGTCAAGGACGAGCAGTCGATAGTCTTGTTTCATGGTTTGAATTTGATTGTTTTTTTGAAAGTGGCAAAGATAGGGTTTTCTCAGGATGAAATACTATTTTTGCAGTATGAAGTCAAAAGAACGTGTATTATTGGGAATGAGCGGCGGTACGGACAGTTCCGTGGCTGCCATGAAGTTACAGGAAGCCGGCTATGAAGTAACGGGAGTCACTTTCCGTTTTTACGAAGTGGGTGGAAAAACGGAATATCTGGAAGATGCGCGGGCGCTGGCAGGACGGTTGGGTATTGAGCATATTACATACGATGCAAGGGAACTCTTCCGTGAACGCATTATCCGTTACTTTATAGATGAATATCTGGCGGGGCATACCCCCGTTCCCTGTACCCTCTGCAATAATGAGCTGAAGTGGAAACTTTTGGCGGAAATAGCCGATGAAAAGGGGATTTATTGGATCTCTACCGGGCATTACGTACGTAAACTCTTTTTAGAGGACAATTATTACATTGCTCCGGCAGTTGACAGAGACAAGGACCAGACTTTCTTTTTATGGGGCTTGAAGCAGAATATCTTGCAACGGATGTTACTCCCGATGGGAGATATGACAAAAGAGGATGCGCGTGCTTATGCCGCTGAACGTGGGTTTATGCGTGTCGCCACTAAAAAAGACAGTATAGGAGTGTGTTTCTGTCCGTTGGATTACCGTTCTTTCCTGAAGCGTGAGGTTCCTATGGAGCAACTGCCGGGCAGAGGGCATTTTCTCGATGAAAAGGGGAATGTATTAGGATGGCATGAAGGATACCCTTTCTATACGATAGGTCAACGGCGTGGACTGGGCATTCATCTGAATCGGGCTGTATTTGTGAAGGAAGTCAGAATGGAAACCAACGAGGTGGTACTTGCACCACTTGCCTCCTTATATAAAAATGAAATGTATCTTAAAGATTGGAATCTTATCAGTGCACATCGGGTATTGGGAGCGGAAACGGTTATCGTAAAGATACGCTATCGCAAGCAGGCAAACCGCTGTATGGTTGCTCAGGAGGAGAACGGACATCTGCGGGTTTCGCTATTGGAGCCGTTGGAGTCTATCGCCCCGGGGCAAGCCGCCGCCTTTTATGATGCGGACGGCTTGTTGTTGGGCGGTGGTATTATTCTTTGAAGTTGAGCTTCAGCATCTCTTCCATGTATTCTCTTGTATTGCTGAGGCGCGGTATCTTATGCTGTCCGCCAAGCTTGCCTTTATTGTCCAGCCAATCGTGGAACAGATTTCTGCGGGCAACGATTATCTCCAGAGGCTGCAAAGCCAGGTCATTCTGCCGTTTGGCTTCATAGTCGGAGTTTACCTCTTTAAGGGTGTCATCCAATATTTTGGCAAATTTATCCAGGTCATCTGGCATTTTGGCAAATTCAATCAGCCATTGATGGCGGCATTTGGCATGTTCGTCCATGAAGACGGGAGCGGCGGAATAGTCTACAATCTGTGCTCCCGTGGCAGCACAGGCTTTGCTTAAACCTTTTTCCGCATTGTCTACGATAAGTTCTTCGCCAAAGGCATTGATGAAATGCTTTGTGCGGCCGGTAATGACGAATTTGTACGGGCGGTTATTGGTGAACTTCACGGTATCTCCAATCATATACCGCCACAGTCCGGCAGAAGTGGAGATGACCATTGCGTAGTTCTTGTTGAGTTCTACTTCTTCCAGACAATAGATACGCGGATTTTCCTTGCCGACATCTTCCAAAGGTATGAATTCATAGAAAACACCGTAATCAATCATCAGCAGCATGGCCGGATCGTTCGGGTCGTTCTGTGTGCCGAAATAGCCTTCGGAGGCATTATATGTCTCGACATAGTGCATCTTGGAACTTTTGATGACTTGTCTGTATTGTTCCCGATAAGGAGTAAAAGCCACTCCGCCATGGAAGAATACTTCCAGATTGGGCCATACTTCTTCCAATGACTGTTTCCCGGTTTTTTCAAGTATATGTTTAACAAGTACCAGCATCCAGGATGGCACACCCGAAAGATTGGTGACATTGGCATGGATTGTACTGTTGGCTATGGCCTCCATCTTAGGTTCGAACTCGCTCATCAAGGCTATTTCCTTGCTTGGCACACGGATATAGTTGACCAGCGGGTGTACATTCTGTATCAGAATGGCAGATAAATCACCTACCAAACTATGGTTGGAGTTCAGGTTGGGGCTGTGGCTACCGCCGAGAATCAATCCTTTTCCGGAAAAAAAACGGCTTTCGGGATTGATTCCCAGATAGATGGCAACAGCATCTTTCCCGCCTTGATAATGAGTGTCTTGCAGAGACTCTTTGCTGACCGGCAGGAATTTGCTTTTATCGTTGGTCGTTCCCGAAGACTTGGCAAACCAACGTATTTCCGACGGCCAGAGCAAATTTTGCTCACCGGCACGCAAGCGGGCTACATAAGGTTTGATTTCTTCGTAAGTCTGTATGGGAAGGCGTTTTTTGAAATCTTCATAAGTACGAATAGAGGCATAGTCATATTTCTTTCCCCATTCCGTATTGGCGGCCATGCGTACCAAACGTTTCAGGACACCTGCCTGCAACTCACCTGCATGTTCGGTGTACAGTTCGATTTCTTTCAAGCGGGGGGCGAAGTATACTTTATTCAGAAGTTTTGTAATATTCATCGTTCTTATCGAAATCTGTTTAAGTGTGCAAAATTAATCTTATTTATCGGCATCTCTATCTTTTTTCTCTTTTTTTTCTATCTTTACGTCCGTATAGGTGAAAAGAACCGTAATTTAAACTAAAACATCATGAGAATCGGTATTTTGACTTCAGGCGGGGATTGCCCCGGTATCAATGCGACTATCCGCGGCGTTTGCAAAACGGCTATCAATCATTATGGAATGGAAGTAATAGGTATTCATAGCGGTTTTCAAGGATTATTGACAAAAGATGTGGAATCGTTTACGGACAAGTCTCTGTCCGGGTTGTTGAATTTGGGCGGTACGATGCTGGGTACTTCCCGTGAAAAGCCGTTCAAGAAAAACGGGGTGGTATCCGATGTAAACAAGCCTGCTTTGATAGAACGGAATGTAAAGGAACTGGGGCTGGACTGTATTGTCTGTATCGGCGGTAACGGTACGCAGAAGACGGCTGCTAAGTTGGCTGCCATGGGCTTGAATATAGTTTCCGTACCTAAAACCATTGATAATGATATTTGGGGGACCGATTTTTCTTTCGGCTTTGACTCTGCCGTCAGTATTGCTACGGATGCCATAGACCGGTTGCACTCTACCGCCAGTTCGCACAAGCGGGTGATGGTGATAGAAGTGATGGGGCATAAAGCCGGATGGATTGCGCTGTACTCCGGTATGGCTGGTGGCGGTGATGTGATTTTGATTCCCGAACTTTCTTATAATATTCATAATATAGGTGATACGATTCTGAACCGTCTGAAGAAAGGAAAGCCGTATTCCATCGTTGTGGTTGCCGAGGGAATTCAGACGGACGGTAAGAAACGTGCAGCCGAATATATCGCACAGGAGATTGAATACGAAACGGGTATCGAAACCCGTGAAACGGTTTTGGGGTATATCCAGCGGGGTGGTTCGCCTACGCCTTTTGACCGTAATTTGTCGACCCGCATGGGAGGGCATGCTACGGAGTTGATTGCAGGCGGACAGTTTGGACGTATGGTAACGCTGAAAGGGAATGAAATATCTTCCGCTCCTTTGGGGGAGATAGCCGGAAAACTCAAATTAGTGACCGAAGACCATGATTTAGTCGTCCAGGGTAAGCGTATGGGGATTTGTTTCGGATGATTTGGCTGTATCTTGTGCAGCATCCGCAGGTTCCGTATAATCTGTAGCTTCAGGAACTTCTGATGTTTCTACAGCAGAGGTCTCTTCTGCGACAATTTGGGTTTCCTCTGTTGCCACATTTTCCTTTGCCGCGTGGTTCTGTATCTTGGCTGTTTCAATAGCTTCTTTGAAGGCTTCGTCACTCTTGATTTTCTTCAATGCCATTTGTGCGGCATTTTGCTGTGACTCCTTTTTGGAATAGCCTGTACCAGTTCCGGCAGAAAGGCTCTCTATGCGGACTTCTGTATGGAACATCGGGTTGTAATCCTGGTCGAGGAATTGCTCTATCAGCTCAAAGGAAACCTCCATTTTGGTTTTCTGGCTCCATTCGATAAGTTTGGACTTGAAGTTGACTTCCTTGCGCGACATCTTGTCGAGGTCGATGTAGTTCTTGAGGATTTTTTTCTCCATGAACTGCTTGCAGCGTTCATAGCCTTGGTCCAAATAGATAGCTCCGATAAATGCCTCGAAAGCATTGCCGTACATATAGCTGTTGTGCGACGAAGAACGGGTGGAATACTTAACCAGTTTGTCCAGCCCTATTTCTACAGCCAGTTTGTTTAGAGTTTCCCGTTGCACGATTTTAGAACGGGTATTGGTAAGAAAGCCTTCCCTGCGTCCTTCAAAATGCTTATATACTATATCACCGACAATGGCATCCAAAATGGCGTCGCCTAAAAATTCCAGCCGCTCGTTATTTAACGGACGTCCTTTTTCGGAACGGATGGAAGTGGATTTGTGAAGCAGTGCCTGCTCATAGAACCGGATGTTACGGGGAAAGAATCCGAGTATCTTATAAAAACAAAAATAAGACTCTCTGTCCTTATGGAATAAGAGCCTTATTTTATCTATTTGATTACGTAACACGACCGTATTATTCTGCGTATTTCTTGAAAATAACACATGCGTTATGACCGCCGAATCCAAACGTGTTGGACAAAGCTACATTCACTTCACGCTTCTGAGCCTTGTTGAACGTAAAGTTCAGGTCATAGTCGATGTTTTCGTCGTTATCACCCTCTTCGTGGTTGATAGTCGGAGGAATAATGCCATTCTTGATGGCAAGAATACTTGCGATGGCTTCCACCGCACCGGCAGCACCCAATAAGTGGCCTGTCATGGATTTGGTTGAACTGATGTTCAACTCATAAGCATGCTTGCCGAATACTTCCTGGATAGCTTTCACTTCCGAAATATCACCAACAGGAGTAGATGTACCATGAACGTTGATGTAATCTACTTCTTCGGGTTTCATTTCTGCATCTTCCAACGCATTTGTCATTACCAGTTTGGCTCCCAGACCTTCCGGGTGGGAAGCTGTCAGGTGATGCGCGTCGGCAGACATACCTACGCCGGCAACCTCTGCATAAATTTTGGCACCACGTGCTTTAGCGTGTTCCAGTTCTTCAAGAACCAGACAGCCGCCGCCTTCACCCATGATGAAACCGTCGCGGCTTGCGCTGAACGGGCGGGATGCAGTCTCCGGAGAGTCATTGCGGGTAGATAAAGCGTGCATAGCGTTGAAGCCACCTACACCGCAGGCTGCGATAGCTGCTTCCGAACCACCGCTGATGATGGCATTTGCCTTACCCAAGCGGATGAGGTTGAATGCATCGGCAATGGCATTGGTAGAAGTGGCGCATGCAGAACAAGTCGCATAGTTAGGACCATGAAAACCGTACAGGATAGAAATTTGTCCAGCAGCAATATCCGAAATCATCTTGGGGATGAAGAACGGATTGAACTTAGGACCGTTTTCTTTATGGAGGGCATAGTTACCTGCTTCTTCTTCAAATGTACGGATTCCACCAATACCGGCGCCGAAGATGACACCGATCTTGTTCAAATCCTCATTTTCGACATCAAGACCGGAATCTTCTACCGCTTGCTTGGCTACACCAATGGCATATTGGGTATACAAGTCCATCTTGCGTGCCTCTTTGCGGTCGATATATTGATTGGCATCAAAGTTTTTCACCTCGCATGCGAATTGGGTCTTGAAAAGTGATGCGTCGAAATGAGTAATAGGTCCTGCTCCACTAACCCCATTCACGAGATTTTCCCAGAATTCGGGTACTGTGTTGCCAATGGGAGTAATGGCGCCAAGACCTGTTACTACAACTCTTTTTAATTCCATACTAAGATATGAATGGATTAAGATTACTTAGCGTGTTCTTCGATGTAAGATACAGCATCACCTACAGTACCAATCTTCTCAGCTTGGTCATCAGGAATAGAGATACCGAATTCTTTTTCGAATTCCATGATAAGTTCTACAGTGTCAAGAGAATCTGCTCCCAAATCGTTAGTGAAGCTAGCTTCGTTAGTAACTTCTGATTCTTCAACGCCTAATTTGTCGACGATAATCGCTTTCACTCTTGATGCAATTTCAGACATAACTTTAAGTTTTTAATTAATAATTAGTTTTATTTCTTTAAATTTGCGGTGCAAAGGAATGAATATTTATCGTTCCTCGCAAATATTTGATGAATTAAATGCACCTTTTTGCACATTTTTCACGGTTTTGTGCAGGATTTGGAGGGTTTATGAGTAAAAACATTGCTATTTTCGCTTCCGGCAACGGGACAAATGCAGAGAATATCATCCGTTATTTCCAAAATAGCGAATCGGTGAACGTAAAGCTGGTTTTGGCAGATAGGGAGACTGCCTTTGTTTTGGAACGTGCACGTAGACTGAATGTTCCGTTTGCCTGTTTGGACAAGGCCGCATGGGCGGATGGTACGGCTGTATTGTCTTTGTTGGAAGATAAAGGAATAGATTTTATTGTCCTTGCCGGTTTCCTTGCACGTGTGCCGGACTGTATCTTGCATGCTTATCCTAATAAAATTATAAATATTCACCCTTCCTTATTGCCTAAATTTGGCGGTAAGGGAATGTATGGCGGGCATGTGCATGAAGCTGTGGTGGCTGCCGGTGAAACGGAAACCGGTATTACCATACATTATTTGAATGAGCATTTCGATGAGGGCGAAATTATAGTGCAGTACAAATGCCCTGTCCTGCCGCAGGATACGGCAGAAGACGTGGCAAAGAAGGTGCATGCGCTGGAATATGAATATTATCCGAAAGTTATCGGCGGTTTGTTGTCGGAAGTGTGCTGATAACCTTTCGGGATATTATCTTTTGCGGAAAGAAGCGGCATGCTATTCCGGATGATTCACAATTGTGTATGCTTCTTTCTCTCTTCTTAAAGGATAGTCTCCCCGTAACTTCTCAAATAGCTCCGGATGCGTTTTGAGCGCATTGCTGTCTTGTCGGGGATCGTACATTTGTAGATAGGCGGCCGATAGGGTATCTGCTGTAATGCGCGGTTGGCTTGGGGCAGGAGGAATAATCTGATAGTCTGCCTGTACATTGAAATACCGGCATAGGGCATCCAGTGACATGCGGGTTGCATTGGCTTTGCCGTCTGCCGAATAGCCGGCGATGTGTGGCGTGCCGAGGAATACCTTATCCAATAAGGTGAGGTTTATGGCCGGTTCATTTTCCCAGACGTCAATGATAGCATCCGAAACCAGCCCTGTTTCCAAAGCGTTCAGCAGTGCACCGGTCTCGATTATTTCTCCGCGTGAAGTGTTGATGATAACAGGCTTCCGCTTTAGCGATTGGAAAAAGGCGTTGTCGGCGAGATGGCAGGTCTTGTATCTGCCTTCCTTATATAATGGTACGTGGAAAGTGAGTATGTCGCATTCTTCGGCAAGTGTTTGCAGGGACGAAAAGCCTTGTTTCCCTTCTTTGTCCTCACGGGGAAGGTCGTTCAGTAAAACGCGCATCCCCAATTCCTGTGCCACTTTTGCAACTTTGCTGCCTACATTGCCTACTCCGATAATGCCGATAGTAACTTCCGGTAAATTGATACCTTTCAGCGCTTGCAGCAAAATTAAAGATGATTGCAGGTATTGGGCTACGGAGGCGGAATTGCAGCCGGGAGCATTTGTCCATGTAATACCGGCTTCGCGGCAGTATTCCGCATCGATATGGTCGAAGCCGATGGTTGCCGTAGCGATAAACTTAACCTTGCTACCTTCCAGCAATTCCCGGTTGCAACGAGTGCGTGTACGGATAATAAGTGCATCCGCATCTTTCACCAAAGAAGGGGTGAAGTCTTTTCCCGGTGCGTAGACTACTTCATCGGCTATTTTTTCAATGGCTTCCTTTATAAAAGGTATTTTATCATCGACAATTACTTTCATGATGCTTTTGTTTTATTGCAGGCAAAGTTAGAAATAATTCATGAGAACAGACATTTCTGATATAATAATGCATACCTTTGACAGATTGTTTAAAACATAAATTGATATACTGATGAAAACACTGATTGGCTTTGAGGAAATAGAGGATAAGATAATTACTCTTCGCGGGCAGAAGGTTCTTTTGGACAGGGATGTTGCTGCTTTGTATGGGGTGGAAACACGGGATATTAATAAGTCGGTCAAAAATAATCCGGATAAATTTCCCAAAGGGTATATTATTGAGTTGAATGATAGTGAATTAGGGAAATTGCGGTGGAAAAATTCCACCACAAATCTTTCTAAATCAAGAGCCTTGCCTAAAGCCTTTACAGAGAAGGGGTTGTATATGCTTGCTACCATTCTGAAAAGTTCTCGTGCTACAAATGCAACGTTTGCGATTATCGAGACTTTTGCCAAACTGCGCGAGCTTTCCCGTACCTTGAACAACCTGCCGGATGCTTCCGAAGAGCAGCAGAAATCCTTGTTGGAGAAAAGCGGTGATTTATTCACCGATTTATTGGACAATAATCTTCAGGCAACAGACTCGGAAACGACGATTGAACTGAATCTTGCCGTATTGAAAGTAAAGCATACGGTAAAACGGAAAGCGGATAAGGAATAAATGAGGCAAACTGTTTGGCTGTGTGCAAAATATTGTATAGTTTTGTCAACTTGTGGGAATTTTGCAGCTTGTTGAACAAAGACTAATTAATTATATCCAATGAAGTGTATTCATATCATTACTCCTGTAAAGGACTCCATTGAATTGACGTTGCAAACGGTGGAAGCCATTGTTGCATCCGATTTTCAGACGCCGTTTACCTATACCGTATATAATGACTTCAGTACAGAAGAGAACACGGCTAAGTTGCAGGATGCATCCGAAAAGCTGGGCTTTGAATTGGTAAATCTTGCGGAAATAACGGACCATCCCTCACCGAACTATCTGCTGGTATTGCAAATGGCACAGCAACGTGCCATCGAGGCGGAGGCAGGTTTGATAATCGTGGAGTCGGATGTTGTGGTAAAGAAGAATACATTGCAGGCTTTGTTCAACGGAGCGGCAGAACGGGCGGACTGCGGTATTGCCGCTGCCGTCACAGTCGATGAGAAAGGAGAAATCAACTATCCCTATCTTTTTGCGAAAGGTAAGGAAAACCAGGTGTTTCCGGAGAAAAAGCATTGCAGTTTCTGTTGTTCCTTGCTGACATTGAATTTCCTGAAAGCATTCGACTTCCATCAGTTGAACCCTGAAAAGAACTGGCATGATGTAACTGTTTCGCATCAATCTTTGAAAGAAGGGTTTAAGAATTACCTGTTTACTACGTTGCCGGTATTGCATCAGCCCCATGGCAGCCGTCCGTGGAAACAATTGAAATATAAGAATCCGTTGAAATATTACTGGTTGAAGTATACAAAGGGGTTGGATAAAATCTGATATATTTATGAAATCTGAAATGAGCCGGAAATCCGATATGTTTCATCCTTATACATTAGTTATTCACCCGGACTTTAAGGAGTTGGGAGATTTTATCTTGTCTTTGCCGGAACGTTTTGAGAAAAACGAAGGTGTCGTTATTCATAAAGGACGTAATGAATTGAGAAAGATGGAATATGGCGGTCGGGAGTATGTTGTTAAATCTTTTCACCGCCCGAATATCATTAATCGCTTTGTGTACGGTATTTTCCGTCCATCCAAAGCGAAGCGTTCTTACGATCATGCCGAACTGTATCTTAAGATAGGGGTAGGGACTCCGCAACCGGTAGGATATTTCAATGTGCGCAGCGGTCTTTTGTTCGATAAAAGTTACTATGTGAGCTGTCTGTCAACATGTCCGTATGTCTATAACGACCTGTTCAGGCGGAAGTTTGACTATGAAGAGGAAGTTTTGCGTGAGATAGGGCGGGTAACTGCCGTTCTCCACGAACATGGATATGCCCATAAAGATTACGGACGTGAAAATATCCTGTTTCAGAAAACACCGGAAGGCATTAAGCTGGAGATTGTCGACTTGAACCGTATGTTTGTCGGAACTATCGGCATGAAAGCCGGTTGCAAGAACTTCGAACGGTTGCCGGCTACCCCGCAGATGCATCGCTGGATGGCGGAGGAGTATGCAAAGGCCCGCGGTTTCGATGTGGAAAAGTGTTTTGAGCTGATGGTTGCTTACAGAAGTACTCAGCCGGGAAAGATTGATAATCTTTATTAAAATCGTCATGAATATTATAGCCGTAGTTGTCACTTATAATCGGATAGAACTGTTGAAGAGAACGGTTCGTTGCCTGCAACAGAATAAGCCTGTTTCCTCAATTGTAGTTGTCAATAACGGCAGTACGGATGCTACTGCCGAATGGCTGAAGACCCAATCGGGACTTACCGTTATCAATCAGGCTAATGTGGGGGGCTCCGGTGGTTTTTACACCGGTATGCAGTATGCATATCAGGCAGGTGCGGACTGGATTTGGTGCATGGATGATGATGTCTTTCCGCGTGCCGATTGTCTGGAACGGTTATTGCAGCATGCCGGCCGGGAAGATATAGGTATACTTGCTCCGCGCCGTTTGCAGGAGGGGAAGCTTTTCACGCATGAGTTTCAAGGGTATAACTTAACGAATCCTTTTGCTTCCATGTACACCGGGAAGCTGGCGAAACAGACTGTAACAGGGCCTGTGGAGATACAAGGAGCGGCTTTTGAGGGACCGTTTATCCGGCGTGAGGTTGTTGGGAAGATTGGCTATCCCAATAAGGATCTGTTTATCTTTTGTGATGATACGGACTATTGTCTCCGTACGGTACAGGCAGGATTCAGAATACTGTATGTTCCTGATGCGCTGATGGATAAGGAGAAGTTTTTCTCGAATGACAGTTGGAGCGAACGGAGTAAGAAGAAAAAGTGGAAACGTTTCTATCAGGTACGTAATTCCACTTATTTGAGTCATCATTATGGACGTAATTGGGCAGTAAGGTATCTTCGCGGTTTTAATGGAGTGGCAGGCTATATTTTGACTGCTCTTGTCACTTGTCCGTTTACCGATGCTTACCGATGGAGTGATATCCCTAAACTGTGGAAAGCTTATTGCGACGGGATACACGAAAGGCTGGGGAAAATAGACTGATTGACCGGTTGTCAGAATGCCTTATCGGTCAGGAGATGGGCATAGATTGTCTTTTTCCCGTTGCAGGTTTGCATGGCAAATGCTTTCTTGTAAGTCAGCTTGTGGAAATGGTATTTGGTATAAAACGTTTCCATTGCTTTTTTATCATATTCCTGGTTTAAGCATTTAGAAAGATTACTCATGGGCTGTATCGGAATATTATTCACCATTTTCGATACGGCAGGAATATGTTTGTATGCTAAGGCAAAGAGGTAATCGATAAAAAGATAAGTTACAATCCGGTTGTTGTTTTTCCAATAATTGTAGAAAGCATCCAGGATGAAAGAGGGGAGAATATTGCCTTTACCGCAAGCAAGAAAGAAACCGGTCCATTTACCTTTTACCACGTTGCAGTTATTGGGGATGTGATGATAGCTGTAGTATGGCAGGCTCGTGTTGATTATCGAGTCTATATCTTTTGTGAGCAATATTGTGCTATCCAGCCATATGCCTCCATGCCGTTTTAATAAATTCATTCTTAGCAAGTCGGAAAAATGCGTGATTGTCATTTCTCGTTTGTACAATCTCTGCATGATAAAGTCGGGCATTGTTGCATATTCCTGAAAATTTTTCTCTGTTATCAGGATTACGGGGTGGTTGTCTGCATGCCGGCATATGGAGGAATAGCATGCTTTTACTATGTCGGGCATCTTCTTTTCTCCTTGCCACCAGCACACCCATATTGGAGATGTTGCACCGATAGGTTCTTCCTTTTGGGGTGTTTGTTCCTTATAATGGTCAAGAACCTCATTTGTCTTATATCTGTAAAGTATAATGAGGGTAAGCAGATAATGTTTGCCTTTAGATATAACTTTTTGATCTATTTTTCTCAAGAATAACCTTAATTCTTTCATCGTTTCAGTAGCTTGTTTAGAATATTCCGAATGGCTTTGCTAATAAGTTTCAGGCGGTTCCTTTTTTTTAAGGAACAGATATAGGATGCTCCCAAGATGGCGTTCTTATCCCGGAATATTATTTTGGGAGTTGGGGGAACCGTCCATTCTTGTGGGCGGCCATATTCTGTACTTAGAATTTTAATTTGCTTATCCAGCAGATATTTGTTCAGGTAAGATTCATCATGCCAGCGTGCTGTGATGTTTCTTTTTAAGTCGGTTTCCGTCATAAGGCTGCATTGCTCTAACAGTTCGATATAGGCCTTGCTCTCACCGCCGATTAGCCCGCCTTGATAATAGTGCTCGCCGCTGTTGTATGGTATGTATGCTTGTGAATTTTTTCTTCGCTCATAATGATATTTTCGCAATGGTTTGTTTCTATAGGTGTGCCATTCCAAACCGGTCAATGCCTCTTTCTCGGTCGGTAAAAATTCTTCGGGGGTTATTATTTGCAGAAACTCTGTATTGCCATTGAAAAAGAACAGATAATCAAAATGTTTGAGTTCTTCTTTGTGCCTTAGGAACATTTGGTAGCGGAACAGGACATTTTTGGGCCAGCCCAAATCTTCCTGGAACGAAACTTGTACATTAGTGCTGCTTTTTAACGGATAATCGGTGAATATGAAGTATTTCTTTTCATATTGAGGAAGAAACATCGATTCGCAACTGGAATAGAACTTATCCCAAAGTCGGATATATTTTCCGATACCCACATAAAGAATACCAATTTTCATAATTTATTGTATGCTGTCAGGTTGATTAATCGGTACTTTTATCCATTTGTCGGGACAGATGTCCGGTGTTTCGCAATGCCGGAACCAACGTTCGGGCATGATGACGGTTTTATTTTCCCGCGGGTTCAGCCATGCTCCCCACCAGCTGAACGTACTGTTACAGATAATGTGGTGACGGCAGCGGCTCATCAGCATCATATCCTGCCAGCTTTCTGTACCTTTGTTCCAGTCGATAAAGAAGGCTTTTGGCAACGGCAGGTTTTCTTTCACCCAGGCAATGTCGTCCGAGAAAACATAGTAGGAGGGCTGGCTTATCCGTTTGTTCATTTCGGCTATGGCGTTGAGGTAATAAGGCAGTTGGCATACACAGCCGGTTGTTTTCCAATATTTGGGTTCCAGGTAATCTCCCCGGCGTACATGTATGGAAACCGCATTCTCATCATGGTCTATCTGTTCGGACATTTCCTTTGTTTTCCTGTTGGACAGGCGCGGATTGAATGTAAAAGCCTTGCGTATATCGTCTGCCATGTCGGCAAAAAAACGTTCCGACTGATAGAAACCCTTGAAATATAATAGAGGCCAGAAATACTTTTTGTCATATGGAACAAGACTTGACGGGATTTGCTTGCGTTCATAGATTTTCTTGAAAAAGAGAAATTCAATAACCTTTTTTAAGGGTTGGTTGATACGGAATTCTATTGGGGGAAGATTGAAAACCCGATGCATCTCATAGCCGTTATGGGCTTTGTAGTGCACCATATCGGATAAATCAATCCGGGTATTGCTGTAATGTTTTTTCATCCGCATATAGAAGGCATAGATAAACATTTGATTGCCCAGTCCGCCGGTCATTTTAATAAATCTCATATCTCTGTTTTTGAGGAAAATGTTTTTTAAACGTTCGTTTAAAAAACATCTTTTCAAACGATTTTAAAATGTTTCTATTTGTATATATTTATAACTATATTATATGTGCGTATCCTCAGATTGATACATTTTTATCCGTAAATGCGAAAAAAACGAGTCACAATATTTTTTAGATAGGAAATAACTTTTATCTTTGTGTTTTTTAAACGAACGTTTAAAAAACATTTCTTTTGACCATAAAACGGTATTAGATGAGTGATAGTCTGTTGTATAAGCTTCGTAGCGGCAAGCCCCCGAAGGTATTCTTCTTTTTAAAGGGATATTTGAAGCGGTGCATACCCGATTGCTTTTTCAGAATCCGGAGAAAGAGCTGTTTGGCACAAGTAGAGGCGCGGCCTGATAAGGATTACATTTATGAAAGGGTGAATTATTATAATAAGATGCAGTATCCGGTAGACCTGCCCGATACAATATTGCATGAGCATAAGCATAGCTATTATGTCTATCTGGACAAGATAAAGAATTTCCGTCCGTCTACGTTTCACAAGGCATATTATTTTGATTTGCAGGATGTGGCCCGTTGGTTTGACCGCCAACTGCGCATCAGCTATATTCCCGGTGACGTATATTTTACTCCCGAATACCCTTCGATTGTAAAGAGCCGGCTGCTGAAGGAGGACAATGCGTATTCGGTTGTGCTTAAGCTGGATAAACTGCGTCATTTTATATTTCTGAACGATCCTGTGCCTTTTTCACAAAAACGCAATCAGGCTATATTTCGCGGCAAGATTCGCCTTAGCCGCATTCGTGAGAAGTTCCTTCAAAAATATTTTGGCTCATCCATTTGCGATTGCGGCGTGGTGGGCAGGAACGAAGGTTATCCTGAGGAGTGGATGACTCCCAAGAAAACAATCCGTGAGCATCTTGATTATAAATTTATCATGGCGCTCGAGGGTAACGATGTCGCCTCCAATCTGAAATGGGTAATGTCGTCCAACTCCATTGCCGTAATGACGCGTCCTACCTGTGAAACCTGGTTTATGGAGGGAAAGTTGATTCCCGATTATCACTATATTGAGATTAAGGATGACCTTTCCGATTTGGAGGAGAAACTGAACTATTACATCGCTCATCCGGCAGAGGCGGAACAGATTGTCGAGCATGCCCATGAATATGTTTCCCAATTTTTCGATGCCGGACGCGAACGGCTGATTTCATTGCTTGTAATGGATAAATATTTTCAGGTAACCAAACAAACGTCAAATTGTTAACACCATTGTATGATACATATTGCTTGTAATATTGATGCTAATTTTATACAGCACTGTGCTGTTACGCTGGTTTCTCTGTTTGAGAATAATAAGCGTGCCGATATTTGTGTGCATATTGTAGCTCCGTACCTTTCGGAAGCGGATCAGGCTATTCTACGCAACCTGGCTGCTCCTTATGGCAATGAAGTCTGCTTCTACTATCCTCCGAAAGATCTGTTGCAATGCTTTTCCATAAAAAAGTTCGGCAAGCGGATTTCCATGGCAACTTATTACCGTTGCATGTTTTCATCTATTCTGCCCGAGAGTTTGGAGAAAGTACTTTACCTGGACTGCGATATTGTAATATTGGGAGATATTTCCGAATTCTGGAACACGGATTTGTCCGGGTGCGGTGCGGCTTGTGTCGAAGATATCGGCAAGGATGAGGATGAGCGTTACGAACGCTTGCACTATGATAAGTCCTGCTCGTATTTCAATGCGGGGGTACTGCTGATTAATCTTGATTACTGGCGGAAACATAAGGTCGATGTGCAGTGTGTGCGGTATTTCGAGACTTATCCGGAGCGCATCCAGTTTAATGACCAGGATTTGCTGAATGTCGTCCTATGCAAGGACAAGGTCTTTGTTCCTTTGAAGTGGAACATGCAGGATGGTTTTTATCGCTACGGCATTGACAAACGGGTGGCCGACTGGCAGGCTTTCCGTGAAGAACTGCTGCATCCTGTCATTCTGCATTATACCAACAAGAAACCCTGGAATTATGACAGTATGCATCCGTTGAGGAATGAATACTATAAATACCTGGATATGACGCCCTGGAAAGGGAAACGGCCGCTTTCTTCTGTAAAAGAGCGTTTAAAAAGGTACATTAAGTGCGTGCCTTATTTGTTGGGGCTTAGAAAACCCAAATATGTGAACCTCGGCAAGTAGCAGGCTGCGGTCCGGGACGTATCCTATGAAGCTGTTTGATAACTGATTAAGTGAGATGGTAAAAGTTTCTATTGTAATACCTGTTTATAATCGGAAAAATTTCCTGACTGTATGCATAAAAAGTATGCTTGCACAGTCTTTTGAAGATTTCGAGATATGTCTGGTCGATGACGGAAGTACGGATGGCACCGGGCTTCTGTGCGACGAACTGGCGGAAAAGGATACTCGCATCAGAGTATTGCATGTGCAAAATGGCGGAGCAGCCTATGCGCGTCAAAAAGGGGTGGAGCTGGCAACAGGAGAATGGGTAGTCTTTGTCGACTCTGATGATACCATGCCTGCCGACGCTTTGCAGCGTTTGTTTCAAGCAACGTCGGAAGATACGGATATTGTAGTCGGTTTTTGCAGGAAAAAGCGCTTGTGGGGGGTAAACAGGCTTTCGCCGGCTTGTTACCGTAAGCTTTTAATCAAGGGCAGGTACAACATTTCGGCTACGTGCGGAAAGCTGTTCAGGCGCACGTTGTTTGATGAGTACACGCTACGTACACCCCGGGAGATTGTGATGGGAGAAGACATGCTTATGAACCTGCGGTTGGCATTTGCGTCATCCAAGCCGGTACGTCTGGTTGGCGGAAACAGTGTCTATAACTATATACAACATGGCGGGAATATAACGCATGTATTCAAACTTACGGCTGATTACGAGCACATCTTCCATAAGGAGAGGTTGTCGTCCATTCCCGAAGAAGAACATGCCCGCTATATGCCTGTAATGATTTACCGCAGGCTGAGGATGCTGCGCCGCATTCTGCGGTGTGCGCAAAAAGACAATACGGTTGAAGAGCTGCGGACTTCTGCTTTTGTGAAAGAGCTGCTTGCAGATATCCATGCTACCCGTTATACATTCTGGCGTTATCCGCACTGGAGGCTTTGGCAATTTCTCGCAAGTGCGGGTAAGTAAGGCGGAATCATAAACTCTCTTTTTCCCACAGCTTTAATGCCGCTGCCACCGTATCGTCCATGTCTGCATACGTATATTGCGCCAGTCTGCCGCCGAACAGCACTCGCTTCTGTTGCTGTGCAAGTTCTTGATATTTCCTGAAAATCAGGCTGTTCTTTTCGTCGTTTACCGGATAATAAGGCTCTTTCCCCTGTTCAAAATCATCGGGATATTCATAGGTGATGACGGTAGAACGCTGTTTGCCGAACTCAAAGTGCTTGTGTTCGATGACACGGGTATAAGGAGTTTCGCGGTCGGTATAGTTCACGACTGCATTGCCTTGAAAGTCTTCTATATCCGTGAGGTGTCTGTGTTCGAATCGCAGGCTGCGATATTCCAGGTGTCCGCATGCATAATCGAAGTATTCGTCTATGCAGCCGGTGTAGAGCACCTTCTCCGCCAAAGCGTCCAGCTCTTTGCGGTGCGCCATGTAATCGGTTCCGGTGCGCACCTCGATGTTCTCCAGCAAGGCACCGATTAAACGGTTATATCCTCCCATGGGAATGCCCTGGTACGGGTCGTTGAAGTAGTTGTTGTCGAAGATAAACCGGAACGGAATGCGCCGGATGATAAATGCCGGAAGCTCTGTTGCCGGGCGTCCCCACTGTTTCTCCGTGTATCCTTTTATCAGTTGCCGGTAGATGTCCTCTCCGCAAAGTTTCAGTGCCTGTTCTTCCAGGTTTTGCGGGTGGGTTATATGCTCGTATTCCCTGCACTGCTCCTGTATCTTTGCCCGGGCCTCTGCCGGAGTACGTACTCCCCACAATTGGTAGAAAGTGTTCATGTTGAAAGGCAGATTATACAGTTTTCCTTTATAATTGGCAATCGGAGAGTTGGTGTATCTGTTGAACTCTACAAGCCGGTTCACATAATTCCATACTTCCCTGTTGTCTGTATGAAAAATATGTGCACCGTATTTATGCACGTTGATGCCGTCTACCTCTTCGCAGTAGATATTGCCGCCGGTGTGTGGACGTTTCTCTATCACCAGACATCTCTTTCCGGCTTTATGAGCCTCATGGGCAAACACGGCTCCGAACAGGCCGCTGCCTACAATCAGGTAATCGTATGGTTTCATTCTTCTTTAGCGTTGTTTTTATCCAGCTACAAAGCTACACAATTATTATCGGGATTGCAGAAAAAGTACCGGTTATTGTGCCGCGTTTTGATAAAAACAGTCGTTTCACATGCAATCGGCTGGTTTTTATCCGCCCGGCGCGCAAAAAAGAACCTGTTCGTTTTATTCTCCCCCTGCTTTGTGCTATCTTTGCGCCCGATACGAACGTAATGAATTAACTGTTTGACCGAATGAAAGAATTCTTCCGACTCCTGCGGCGTTTTGTTCCGCCTTACAAGAAATATCTGATATGGGCATTGTTCCTGAACCTGCTATCGGCAATTCTGAACATATTCTCTTTCGCCCTGATTATCCCTATCCTTCAGATACTTTTCAAGATGGATACCAAGACCTACGAGTTCATTCCCTGGGATGCGGCAGGAATCAACATGAAAGACATAGCGGTCAACAACTTCTATTATTACGTCACCGAGATGATAGCCTCGCAGGGCGGCTCATTGACATTGCTGATTTTAGGCGTCTTTCTGGCGGTGATGACCCTGCTGAAAGCATTCTCCTATTTCGCCTCTTCCGCCGTGATGATTCCTCTCCGCACGGGCGTGGTGCGCGACATCCGTGCGCAAGTATATAATAAGGTGCTGCACCTGCCGCTGAGTTTCTTTTCCGAGGAACGGAAAGGCGATATCATAGCCCGCATGAGCGGCGACGTTACCGAGGTGGAGACATCCGTTACCAGTTCGCTGGATATGCTGATAAAGAACCCGATACTGATTATAGCCTATTTCGGCACATTGATAGCCATCAGTTGGCAGCTGACGCTGTTCACGCTGCTGGTGCTTCCGGGCATGGGCTGGGTAATGGGCACGGTAGGCAAGAAACTGAAACGGCAGTCGCTGGATGCGCAGGCAAAGTGGAGCGATACTATGTCGCAGTTGGAAGAAACCCTGGGCGGGTTACGTATCATCAAAGCCTTCATTGCCGAAAACAAGATGATGGAGCGTTTCAATAAGTGCAGCAACGAATACCGCGATGCTATCAACCGGGTAGCCACCCGCCAGGCATTGGCGCATCCCATGAGCGAGTTTCTGGGTACATGCGTCATCGTTATCGTGCTGTGGTTCGGCGGCACGTTGATTCTGAGCAACAGCGCTACTATAGATGCCCCCTCGTTCATTTACTACTTGGTGATACTGTACAGCGTTATCAACCCGTTGAAGGAATTCTCAAAAGCCGGATACAACATTCCCAAAGGACTTGCCTCCATGGAGCGTATCGACAAGATACTCTTTGCGGAGAATCCCATTAAAGAACCTGCCCGGCCGAAGCAGCTCGTCTCGCTGGATGACAAGGTGGAATTCAAGGACATCAGCTTCAGCTATGACGGTTCCCGCCAGGTATTGAAGCATATCAATCTCACCGTGCCCAAAGGCAAGACTATCGCACTGGTAGGGCAATCCGGTTCCGGAAAATCCACGTTGGTGGATTTGCTGCCCCGCTACCACGATGTACAGTCGGGCAAGATACTGATAGACGGTCTTGACATCAAGGATGCGCGTATCGCCGATTTGCGCGGCCTGATAGGAAACGTCAATCAGGAAGCCATTCTCTTTAATGACACTTTCTTCAATAACATTGCTTTCGGCGTAGAGAATGCCACCATGGAGCAGGTTGTGGAAGCTGCCAAGATAGCCAATGCCCACGATTTCATTATGGACACCGAGAAAGGTTACGATACCAATATCGGCGACCGTGGCGGCAAGCTTTCCGGCGGACAACGCCAGCGCATCAGCATTGCCCGCGCCATTCTCAAGAATCCTCCCATACTGATTCTGGATGAGGCCACCTCCGCACTCGATACGGAGTCGGAACGTCTGGTGCAGGAAGCTTTGGAGCGGTTGATGAAAACCCGCACCACGATTGCCATTGCGCACCGTCTTTCCACAATCAGGAATGCGGATGAAATCTGCGTGCTCTACGAGGGCGAAATTGTAGAACGCGGCAGGCACGAGGAACTTCTTGCCAAAGACGGCTACTATAAAAAGCTGAATGATATGCAATCTTTGGGATAATACCCCCTCTGTGTTGTTTTTCGTTTTTTCTCGTCACTCATCACCTATAGCGCTCTATCCCTTTCCGGGAAAGGGATAGAGGAACTGTTGACAACGGTGACGAGCGTGATGACAAATTGTTGGTCGTCACTTTCTGTCGTCACTTTTATCCTTCTTTTTTGTTGTAAAATGCTTATATACAGCTACAAAACGTGTGTGGCGCAGAACGTGTTAACAGCGGTTAAAATCCTCTGTTTTCAGGGGCGGAGCATCCCAATCTCTGCGTTTTAATGCGATTGTTGCCCGTTGGTTTTGTCGTTTTGGCGCATGTATAATATAGGAAAGCCTGATGCAAAACCTCGTTTTCCAACTGCGGGCTCCCCGGTTGCCGGCTGCGGGCCGTACGGTTGCCGTATGCGGGCTGTCGGGCCCGCAATTGCGGGACGAAGTTTCAGTAGAAGGATAAGGATGTTTCTGTAGTGGCATAACGACATTATCCCCCGTGTATGCGAGGGTTTTGTCATGGGGATATGGGTGTTCCGCCCTGCTATTTTCTTCCGAAGTCCGCGGGTATTTCTCCCCACTGCCTGGTTTCCCATTTCAGGATAGGGGTGGAGTAGGTGTTTTCACGCAGCCATTTCTCGGCGCGCTCTATCAGCAGGAAAAGTTGTTCGGTTCTGGAGTCGCGGGGTAGCTTGGTCTTGCATTTCTTCTGTTTCACCCAACCGATGGCATTGACGCTGTCGCTGTAGATAGGCATGTCAAAGCCCTTTTGCTTCAGCAGGGCAAGGCCGTGCACGATGGCAAGAAACTCTCCGATGTTGTTGGTGCCGTACACGGGACCGTAGTGGAAAACCTGCTGGCGGCTGGCAACGTGTACCCCCCGGTACTCCATTGCTCCGGGATTTCCGCTGCATGCGGCATCTACGGCAAGGCTGTTTTCAAGGACGGCGGCGGGGTAGGGAGCGTCTGCATTTTGAGACGGCTTGGATGGCGTGCTGCCTGCGGATGTATTGCGCTTGATGTAATCGTAGGGTGAAGCGGCAAAGGCCTGCTCTGCTTCCTCGCGGGTGTCGAACGATTTGAACTTTGCCCCCTCATAGCCTTTGGTCTGTAGCTGGCATTCGGTCCAGGATGTATAAATGCCCGGAGTGACGCCTGCCCATACAACGTAGAATTTCTCTTTTTTCATAACTGCGGCAAAGGTACGAATATATTTCACAAATGCGAACAATCGGCTCCGTTCGCTTGTTCTTTTAAATTGAGGAGAAGTGGGAAGTAAAAAAAGAGTATCGGTCCAATTCCTTGAGTTTGTAATTTTATATAACTCATTTATTCTTAAGAAGAACAGGCAATAAAATAAAAAGATATGAAGAGAACATTTGCAGAAGCGTTGGAACACCGGCGCAGTTATTATTCCATAGGTAGCGACTCTCCTGTTTTGGATGAGGAAGTGGTGCATATTATCCGTACGGCGGTGAAGAACGTGCCGTCGGCCTTTAATTCGCAGTCAACAAGAATCGTCCTGCTGCTGGGCGACGAGCATAAGAAACTATGGGATATTGTAAAAAATACGTTGAAGCAGCGCATTTCGCCTGAGGCTTTTGCAAAGACGGAAGCCAAGATTGACGGCTGCTTTGCTGCCGGGCATGGCACTGTGCTTTATTTTGAGGACACGACGGTTGTAAAGAAATTGCAGGATGCGTTCCCCTCTTACAGCGAAAACTTCCCGACTTGGTCGCAGCATACATCGGCCATGCATCAACTGGCTGTCTGGACCATGCTGGAAGACGCAGGTTTGGGAGCTTCCTTGCAGCATTACAACCCGCTGATTGACGACGAGGTGCGACGTACCTGGAACTTGCCGGAGAGCTGGATGCTGATAGCCGAAATGCCTTTTGGCACGCCCACTGCCGAACCCGGCGAAAAGGAGTTCGGGGAGTTGAGCGAGCGGATTAAAATTTTCCGCTGATTGTGAGGTAGTCTCACTGTAGAATTGCTTATCTTTGTACACAAACGGTAAGCAACTATGATACGTATCTTTCTGACCGGTTACATGGGAGCCGGTAAAACAACTTTGGGAAAGGCTTTTGCCCGCGAACTGAATGTACCTTTCATTGATTTGGACTGGTACATCGAAGAACGTTTTCACAAATCCATCCGTGAACTGTTCGTCGAGCGGGGAGAGGCCTCTTTTCGTGAATTGGAGCGGAATATGCTGCACGAGGTGTCCGAGTTTGAGGATGTCATTATCTCGACCGGCGGCGGCACGCCCTGTTTCTTCGACAATATGGACTACATGAACGGGCGCGGGCAAACCGTGTTCCTGGATGTACATCCCGATATACTGTTCAACCGTTTGCGGGTGGCAACCCATCAGCGCCCCATCCTGCAGGGAAAGACGGACGAGGAGCTGCGCGCCTTTATTGCGGACGCATTGGAGAAACGCGCCCCTTTCTACGTGCAAGCCCGCTACCGTTTCGATGCAGGACATCTGGAAAGCAGACGGCAGATTGCCGGGTCCGTGCAGCAGTTGCGTAGCCTGCTGGGCGTTTAATCTCTTGTAAATGTGTGTTTTTCGCCCTAAAAGGCAAGATGTTCCAGATTTATATGTATTTTTGTACCCCTTTTTTATAAATAAACTACTAAAACAGCAGAGTAACAAGAAATGAGAAAATGGCGTATTGAAGATTCGGAAGAGCTGTACAACATTACAGGTTGGGGCACTTCGTACTTTGGTATCAATGACAAAGGTCATGTTGTAGTAACACCGCGTAAAGACGGCGTCGGCGTCGATTTGAAAGACCTGGTCGACGAATTGCAACTGCGTGACGTGACGGCGCCCATGCTGGTGCGCTTTCCCGACATTCTTGACAACCGGATTGAGAAGATTTCCTGTTGTTTCAGACAAGCGGCGGAAGAGTACGGCTACAAGGCGGAGAATTTTATTATCTATCCTATTAAGGTGAATCAGATGCGTCCGGTGGTCGAGGAGATTATCAGCCACGGCAAGAAATTCAATCTCGGACTGGAAGCAGGCTCCAAACCCGAACTGCATGCGGTGATTGCCATCAATATGGACTCCGACTCGCTGATTATCTGCAACGGATACAAGGATGAGAGCTACATAGAGCTTGCTTTGCTGGCGCAGAAGATGGGAAAACGCATCTTTCTCGTAGTAGAGAAAATGAATGAGCTGAAGCTGATAGCCAAAATGGCGAAGCAGTTGAATGTAAAGCCCAATATCGGCATACGTATCAAGCTGGCTTCGTCGGGAAGCGGCAAGTGGGAAGATTCGGGCGGCGATGCAAGCAAGTTCGGACTGTCGTCCAGCGAGTTGCTCGAAGCGCTCGACTTCATGGCAAGCAAAGGCATGCAGGACTGCCTGAAGCTGATACATTTCCACATCGGAAGCCAGGTAACGAAAATCCGTCGTATCAAAACCGCTCTGCGTGAAGCGTCGCAGTTCTATGTGCAGTTGCACAACATGGGATTCAACGTGGAATTCGTGGACATCGGCGGCGGCCTGGGAGTGGATTATGACGGAACGCGCTCGTCCAACAGCGAGGGCAGCGTAAACTATTCCATCCAGGAGTATGTGAACGACTCCATTTCTACTCTGGTGGATGCCAGCGACAAGAACGGCATTCCCCATCCCAATATCATTACGGAGAGCGGACGCGCTTTGACGGCGCATCATTCCGTACTTATATTCGAGGTGCTGGAAACCACCAATCTGCCCGAATGGGACGACGATGAAGAAGTGACCGAAAATGACCACGAACTCTTGCGGGAGCTTTACGGCATTTGGGATACACTGAACCAGAACAGGATGCTGGAAGCCTGGCACGATGCGCAGCAGATACGCGAAGAGGCACTCGATTTGTTCAGCCACGGCATCGTGGACCTGCAGACCCGCGCTAAGATTGAGCGTCTGTATTGGTCTATCATGCGCGAAGTGAACCAGATAGCCGGCGGACTGAAGCATGCGCCCGATGAATTCCGCGGTCTCCCCAAACTGCTGGCGGATAAGTATTTCTGTAACTTCTCGCTCTTCCAGTCCCTGCCGGACTCCTGGGCGATAGACCAGATATTCCCCATCATGCCTATCCAGCGTCTGGACGAACGGCCGGACCGGACGGCTACCCTGCAGGACATTACCTGCGATTCGGACGGTAAGATTGCCAACTTTATCTCTACCAAGAACGTGTCCCATTACTTGCCGGTACACTCCTTGAAGAGTAAGGAACCCTATTATGTGGGGGTGTTCCTGGTGGGTGCCTATCAGGAAATTCTCGGCGATATGCACAATCTGTTCGGCGATACGAATGCGGTGCACGTATCCGTGAGCGATAAGGGGTATACGATAGAGCAGGTTATCGACGGTGAGACGGTGGCGGAAGTGCTGGATTACGTGCAGTACAGTCCGAAGAAGCTGGTGCGTACTTTGGAGACCTGGGTGAGCCAGTCGGTAAAGGAAGGACGCATCTCCCTGGAAGAAGGCAAGGAATTTTTGTCTAATTACCGTTCCGGTTTGTACGGATACACATATTTGGAATAATGAGAGAGAAACTGACTGTAATCAAGGTGGGTGGCAAAATCGTGGAAGAGGAAGCCACCCTCTGCAAGTTGTTGGATGACTTTGCCGCCATCGAAGGATATAAAGTCCTGGTGCACGGCGGCGGACGTTCGGCAACGAAAATCGCAGCCCTGTTGGGTATTGAAAGCAAAATGGTGAATGGACGCCGCATCACCGATGCCGAGACTTTGAAGGTGGTGACAATGGTGTATGGCGGATTGGTGAACAAGAACATAGTGGCCGGTTTGCAGGCACGAGGCGTGAATGCGCTCGGCCTGACGGGTGCGGACATGGACGTGATCCGTTCCGCAAAGCGTCCGGTAAAGGAGGTGGACTATGGTTTCGTGGGCGATGTAAAGCAGGTGAACGGAGCGTTTCTGAGCGAACTCATCCATAAAGGCGTTGTTCCGGTAATGGCCCCGCTGACACACGACGGCGAGGGACACATGCTGAATACGAATGCCGATACGATTGCCGGAGAAACGGCCAAAGCCTTGTCCGGACAGTTTGACGTGACGCTGGTATATTGCTTCGAGAAAAAAGGTGTGCTGCGCGACGAGAATGACGACGACAGCGTGATTTCCCGGATTACTCCGGAAGAATTTAAGCAGTATGTTGCCGAAGGGATTATCCAGGGCGGCATGATTCCCAAGCTGGAGAATTCTTTCGAGGCTTTGAATGCCGGAGTCACGGAAGTTGTAATCACCTTAGCCTCAGCCATAAACAGTGATGGCGGAACCCGTATCAAAAAATAAATCAAAAAAAAGTGGTGGCAGACTGTAACTTTCCGTTTGCTGAACCGTCAATTAATTAGAGATGCAGGAAATCAGTTTTCGTAATGACATTCTCCCTCTGAAAGACAAGCTCTTTCGGTTGGCCCTGAGGATTACATCCGACCGGGCGGAAGCGGAAGATGTTGTGCAGGAAACGCTGATTAGGGTATGGAACAAGCGCGACGAGTGGACGCAGTTCGGTTCTGTCGAAGCCTATTGCCTGACAGTGGCAAGGAATCTGGCGATAGACCGTAGCGAAAGGAAAGACGCCCGAGCGGTGGAACTTACCCCCGATATGGAAGAGGCTTCCGAAGCATCGGGCCCTTACGAAAGGCTGGTGAATAAAGAACGAATGGCTCTGATACACCGCCTGATAAACGAACTTCCCGAAAAGCAGCGGCTGATTATGCAGCTGAGGGATATGGAAGGTAAGAGCTACAAGGAGATTGCGGTTGTCCTGAGTCTGACAGAGGAACAGGTGAAAGTGAACCTCTTCAGGGCAAGGCAAAAGGTTAAACAACGGTTTATTGATATAGAAGGTTATGGACTTTAAATATATAGAACAACTTTTAGAACGTTATTGGCAGTGTGAGACTTCGCTTGAGGAAGAAGCGCAGTTGCGTACTTTCTTTACAGAAGAGGACGTTCCCGAACACTTGTCTCGTTATAAGGATTTGTTTGTATATCAGCAACTTCAGCAGGAAGAGCATCTGGGTGCGGATTTCGATGCACGGGTGCTTGCCGAGATTGAAGCTCCGGTTGTGAAGGCCAGGCGCATGACATTGACGGCGCGCTTCATGCCGTTGTTTAAAGCCGCAGCCGCAGTGGCAGTGGTGCTTTCATTGGGCAATGTGATGCAACATTCGTTCTTTGCCGATGTAAGAGAGGTGGCTGCCGCCGATACTATCGGCAAACAAATTTCCGCTCCGTCGGTCGCCCTTTCGGGGGATAGGGCCGCAACGCACGAGAAGCAGATATTGGATAGTCTGCACCGTGTAAGCAAGGAGAAGGAAAACAGACAGTAGATATTTTCATTTGCTTTTAAAATAACATTTTCATTTGCTTTAAATATAATATAGTTAGTGTGCTTTTATTAAAACAAAAACAGAGGCTGTGAAGTTTCAATTCTCTCAAAATTTTATAGAAACTAACTAAGATAAATGGGACGCCGCGTGATGCAGCGTCCCTTTTATTGTTGTTGGGGGAGCGGAAAGTTGCCCCCCTGCAGTGTATGTGGAATCAAAGCTTGTATAATCCCTTCTTGGGGAAGTCCAGTTCCGGGTTACCCTTATAACCGATGTTTCCGCTGCCGCTGGTACGTGCTTTCAGGAAGTCGGTGGCGTGGCATTTGATGTCTCCCGAACCGGATACGCTTGCCGAAACGCGTTTTGCCTGCAGACCGGATGCAAACAGGTCGCCCGAACCCGCTACACGGTAATCGGCTTCCTGGGAAGTTCCCGTCAATATTGCCGTGCCCGATCCTGAGACAGATGCTTCGGTGCCGGCGGCCGATACGTTGTCAAGCTTCAAATCTCCGGAACCGGCTATGGATGCCGTGAGATTGGCGCAAGTGATGTTGCTGCCTTCTATGTCGCCCGACCCTGCCACGGATACGTTAAGATTGCCGGTGCAAGTTATGTTGTCCGCGTCGATGTCTCCCGAACCCGCTACGGATACTTTCAGGTGGTCTGTTTTCAGTCCGTTGGCTAACTCTACATTACCGGAGCCGGCAACGGAGATGTTGTTGAGTGTCTCGGAGGAGACGCGTATCTCCAGCTTGTTGTAAGATACGCTGACACCTTTCTTGAACTTGATATTCAAGGTGTTGTTAACTACATTGATGTCCAAAAGGTCTACGATATTGTCGGAAGTGTACACTTCCACTTCGGGTTTTCCCGCCTTTTGGGTGTAAGTAACATTCGGGCTGCCTGCCAGGTTCAGACCGGTGAAGTTGTCTACTTTGATATTCTTGGTTACATAGTTCCTGCTGGCTTTGACTGTTTTTCCGCCAAACAGACCGGAGTTGCACGTGCAGGCTGTTGCGCTTAATGCGAAGATGCCTGATACGATGATTGCTGTTAATGTTTTCATGTTCAATGTATTTTAAGTGTTCTTGTTTGTTAGACGTAGTCTTCTCTCAAAAAGTTGCAGGGGATTATGACTTTTTACCGGGAACTTCTTGCTGCCGGTTCTTATTCAAATCCTATGCCATAAGCATAAATCTTTGTTTATTAGGATGTAATGGAGGAAATGCGGTGTCCGCTTTTGAACACATTGTTCGTTTTTGGTAGACAAGCGTTTGCTTTTTCGGACGATTCTTCGTTCTTTTGTCCTTATTTCAAGGAGGAAAGAACAGATGGCAACGGAGCATGTTTTAGAGGATAAGGAGTTGGGACGTTTGTTGGTACGGGTGAATGTCCGTGCCCGGCGTCTGACCTTTCGTACGCGTGAGGATGCCATTCATGTAACTGTTCCGCCGGGCACAACCATCGGAGAAGTAAAGAATGCTGTGGAGCAACTGCGTCCCCGGTTGAGGGCCGCCCGACAGCAGCAAAGCCGTCCGCTGATTGATTTGGACTATCGGATTGATACGGAATTCTTCAAGTTGAGTTTGGTCGGCGGAGAACGCGACCGCTTCCTTTCGCGCTCGGAACTGGGGGAAATGCAGATTATCTGTCCGCCGGATGCAGACTTCTCAAATAAGGAGTTGCAGGCTTGGCTGCGTAAAGTGATTGAGGAAGCCTTGCGGCGTAATGCCAAGATTATTCTTCCGCCTCGGCTTTATGCACTCTCGTTGCAGCATAATCTTTCTTATAAGAGTGTGAAAATAAACTCCAGCAGCGGGCGTTGGGGAAGTTGTTCCGCCCGTGGAAACATCAATCTGTCCTATTTTCTTGTTCTATTGCCTAGGCACTTGATTGACTATGTGCTGCTGCACGAGTTGGCACATACCCGTGAAATGAATCATGGCGAGCGCTTTTGGGCGTTACTTGATGGCATGACGGATGGCAAGGCGCAACTGCTGCGCAGCGAACTGAGAAAGTATAAGACAGACTTCTGAAACAGGCCGATTATAGTGGGAGAGGCACGGAGCGGACTACTGTGCCAACAGCTTCACTTCATCGCCGTCTTTTTCAAAACGATAGTTACCGCCTTTTTCGCTCAACTCAAACAGAGAAAGTCTGTCGGTTGCCTTGTCCACTATCATCAGTGCGCTTTGCTCGGCAAACCGTTTTACCTCGATATTGAAAGGCTCTTCACCGATGCGCCGGTCTGCCAGCACGCTGTCATTGAGAAGAATGGAGATGGAATCGCCGGCAAAGCCTTTCACCAAAGTGATGTTGTAGGTTTCGGCAAAGTGGCGTTCGCCCTCTTTCTGCCGTTGCAGGCGCATGCTCATGTAGACGAAGATAACGACAACGAATATTACGGCAAAAGCAAGGATGCCGTTGCCTATCATAAACTGTTTGTTGGTATTCAGGTGATGTGCCATGACGATTGAGTTTAAAGAACCCTGCAAATGTAGTGATTAATTTTGAATGGAAGATAAATTCGGGCAGGAGTGCTAAATATTCTTTTTTTCTCCTATTATTTTGTAGTCGAACAGATTATTTATATCTTTGCAACCGAAACGGATGAAAGGTGGAGGGGCGATTGAGCTCCTCTTTTTTGTTCCTAATGGTTAATCTATGATAGAAAAGAAAACAGTTTGTCAGATTGTAGACGAGTGGCTGGAAGATAAGGAGTACTTCCTGGTGGAAGTCATAATCAGCCCGGATGACAAGATTGTGGTGGAGATAGACCACAAAGAAGGTGTTTGGATTGAGGATTGTGTAGAACTGAGCCGCTACATAGAGTCCCGGTTGAATCGTGAGGATGAGGATTACGAACTGGAAGTCGGTTCTGCCGGTATCGGACAACCGTTTAAAGTGCTGCAACAGTACGTCAACCACATCGGCAAGGAAGTGGAAGTATTGGCAAAAGACGGCCGCAAGCATTGCGGAGTGTTGAAAGATGCCGACGAGCGGCAGTTTACTGTCACTGTTCAGAAGAAAGTGAAAGAGGAGGGAGCCAAGCGTCCTAAAATGGTGGATGAGGACCTGACCTTTACATACGAAGAGATAAAATATACTAAATACTTAATTAGTTTTAAATAAGACTATGGCCAAGAAAGAAGAAACTATCAGCTTGATAGATACCTTTTCGGAATTTAAAGAACTGAAGAATATTGATAGAACCACCATGGTGAGCGTGCTCGAAGAGTCGTTCCGCAGTGTGATTGCAAAGATGTTCGGAACCGATGAGAATTACGACGTGATTGTGAACCCGGATAAGGGTGACTTCGAAATATGGCGTAATCGTGAAGTTGTGGCGGATGAGGACCTTGAAAACCCGAACCTGCAGATTTCTTTGAGCGAAGCCCGGAAGATTGACGCTTCGTACGAGGTGGGAGAGGAAGTGACGGATGAGGTGAACTTTGCGAAGTTCGGCCGCCGTGCTATTCTGAACTTGCGCCAGACATTGGCTTCCAAGATTTTGGAACTGGAAAAAGACAGTATTTACAATAAATACATTGATAAGGTGGGTACTATTATCAATGCAGAGGTTTACCAGATTTGGAAAAAGGAAATGTTGCTGCTCGATGACGAAGGCAATGAACTGCTGTTGCCCAAGACCGAACAGATTCCGAGCGACTTCTACCGTAAGGGTGAGACCGCCCGCGCCGTGGTAGCCCGCGTCGACAACAAGAACAACAATCCGAAGATTATCCTGAGTCGTACGTCGCCCGTTTTCCTGCAACGTCTGTTCGAGATGGAAGTACCCGAAATCAATGACGGACTGATTACTATCAAGAAGATTGCCCGTATTCCCGGTGAGCGTGCCAAGATTGCCGTTGAGTCATACGATGACCGTATCGACCCGGTAGGTGCCTGCGTCGGTGTGAAGGGCAGCCGTATTCATGGTATTGTCCGCGAGCTTCGCAACGAGAATATCGATGTAATCAACTATACGTCGAATATCCAGTTGTTTATACAGCGCGCCCTCAGCCCCGCCAAGATATCTTCCATCCGTCTGAACGAGGAAGAGCACAAGGCGGAAGTCTTCCTGAAACCGGAAGAGGTGTCGCTGGCTATCGGTAAAGGCGGTTTGAATATCAAGCTGGCCAGTATGTTGACTGAGTACACCATTGACGTATTCCGCGAATTGGATGAAGCGGTAGAGGATGAAGATATCTACTTGGATGAATTCCGCGATGAGATTGACGGTTGGGTAATCGATGCCATCAAGGCTATCGGTATTGATACCGCCAAGGCTGTGTTGAATGCACCGCGCGAGATGTTGATTGAGAAGACTGACCTGGAAGAGGAAACGGTGGACGAAGTATTACGCATTTTGAAATCGGAGTTTGAAGAAGGGGAAAATTAGTGATTAGTGATTAGGGGTTAGTGATAAGTGATTTTTGGTATGTATAATAAAATCATCACTAAACACTAATCGCTAACCCCTAATCGCTAATCACTAACCACCACTTCTTTCTCCATTATTCATTAAATTAAAGTATGACGATAAGGTTAAATAAAGTAACAAGAGATTTAAATGTAGGAATCACGACGGTAGTTGAGTTCTTGCAAAAGAAGGGATATGCCATCGAAGCAAATCCCAATACGAAGATTACCGACGAGCAGTACGACTTGCTTGTGAAAGAGTTTAGTACAGATAAGGATCTTAAATTGAAAACGGAGCGTTTCATTCAGGAACGTCAGAGTAAGGAACGCAACAAGGCATCGGTGGCTATTGACGGTTATGACAAGGAAGCACAGGAAAAGCCGAAAACCGAAGAGGTGGTAAAGGCTGTGGTTCCCGAAGATGTACGTCCGAAATTTAAGCCTGTCGGGAAGATTGATTTGGATAAACTGAATCGCAAACATACTGTGGAAAAAGAGGAAGAAGCGGTGGAACCGGAGATGCCGGTGGTTGAAGAAGTAAAGGCGGAAGAACCTGCACCTGTTGTTGAGGCTCCGAAACCGGAACCCGTTCCCGAACCTCAGCCAGAGCCGACACCTGCTCCGGTGGTTGAACCTGCTCCGGCGGCAGAAGAAGAAAAAACAGCGCCGGTGGCTGCAGAACCCGTACCGGTTTCTAACGCGGAGCCTGCTCCCGCTGCAACCGAAGAAACTGTTTCGGAAAATAAAGAAGAAAAAGAAGAAATATTCAAAATACATCAGCCTGAGTTTGTATCGAAGATTAACGTCATCGGACAAATAGACCTCGCTGCGCTGAATCAGTCTACACGTCCGAAGAAGAAATCGAAAGAGGAAAAGCGCAAGGAGCGTGAAGAAAAAGAAAAGCAGCGCCAGGATCAGAAGAAGCTGATGAAAGAAGCCATTATCAAGGAGATTCGCCGTGACGATAATAAGACGAAAGATGGCAACGATGCCAACGGCAAGAAAAAACGCGTCCGCATTAACAAGGAAAAGGTGGATATCAACAATGCATCCAACTTCCAGCGTGGCGGAAACGATCGTCTGAAAGGCGGCCAGCAAGGGGGTAATAACCAACAAGCCGGTAAGAACAAGAATAAAGACCGCTTCAAGAAACCTGTAATCAAGCAGGAAGTAAGTGAAGAGGATGTGGCAAAACAGGTAAAGGAAACTTTGGCACGCCTCACTTCCAAAGGCAAGAATAAGGGTGCGAAATACCGTAAGGAGAAACGTGACATGGCATCCAGCCGTATGCAGGAGCTGGAAGACCAGGAAATGGCGGAAAGCAAGATATTGAAGCTGACCGAGTTCGTGACTGCCAATGAGCTGGCGAGCATGATGGATATTTCCGTTACGCAGGTTATCGCTACCTGTATGAGTATCGGCATGATGGTTTCCATTAACCAGCGTCTGGATGCGGAAACAATCAATCTGGTAGCGGAAGAATTCGGTTTCAAGACAGAATATGTAAGTGCGGAAGTGGCCCAGGCAATCGTTGAGGAAGAAGATGCCGAGGAAGATTTAGAGCCTCGCGCTCCGATTGTAACGGTGATGGGTCACGTAGACCACGGTAAGACTTCGTTGCTCGACTATATCCGTAAGGCAAATGTTATTGCCGGTGAGGCGGGTGGTATCACGCAGCATATCGGTGCTTACCACGTGACATTGGAAGACGGACGCAAGATTACGTTTCTCGATACTCCGGGTCACGAAGCGTTTACCGCCATGCGTGCCCGCGGTGCCAAGGCAACGGATATCGCCATCATCATTGTGGCTGCCGATGACAATGTGATGCCGCAGACCAAAGAAGCTATCAATCATGCCATGGCTGCCGGTGTGCCTATCGTGTTCGCTATCAATAAGATTGACAAGCCGACGGCTAATCCCGATAAGATTAAGGAAGAACTGGCTGCCATGAACTTCCTCGTTGAGGAATGGGGCGGTAAGTACCAGTCTCAGGATATTTCAGCCAAGAAAGGTATTGGCGTAAGCGATTTGATGGAGAAAGTATTGCTGGAAGCCGAAATGCTGGATTTGAAGGCAAACCCGAATCGCCGTGCTACCGGTTCCATCATCGAGTCCTCATTGGATAAGGGTCGTGGCTATGTGGCTACGGTGCTGGTATCCAACGGTACTTTGAAGATGGGTGACATTGTGCTCGCAGGTACAAGTTACGGTAAGGTGAAAGCCATGTTCAACGAACGTAACCAGCGCATGAAAGAGGCAGGTCCTTCGGAACCGGCTTTGATTCTCGGCCTGAACGGTGCACCGGCTGCAGGCGATACATTCCATGTAATCGAGACTGAACAGGAAGCACGTGAAATTGCCAACAAGCGTGAACAGTTGCAGCGTGAGCAAGGTCTGCGTACACAGAAGATGCTGACGTTGGATGAAGTGGGCCGCCGTTTGGCATTGGGCGACTTCCACGAACTGAATATCATCGTGAAAGGTGACGTGGACGGTTCCGTTGAAGCGTTGAGCGACTCGTTGATTAAGCTGTCTACCGAGCAGGTACAGGTAAACGTTATTCACAAAGGCGTCGGCGCTATCTCCGAATCGGATGTATCTCTGGCTGCCGCTTCGGATGCGATTATTGTCGGATTCCAGGTTCGTCCTTCGGGTGCTGCCGCCAAACTGGCAGAGCAGGAAGGTGTGGACATCCGCAAGTACTCTGTCATCTACGATGCCATTGAAGAGGTGAAGGCTGCCATGGAAGGTATGCTGGCGCCGACTTTGAAGGAACAGGTGACGGCCACTATCGAGGTGCGCGAGGTATTCAACATTACCAAAGTGGGTCTTGTGGCAGGTGCCATGGTGAAGACCGGAAAGGTGAAACGCAGCGACAAGGCCCGTCTGATTCGCGACGGCATTGTTATCTTCACAGGAAATATCAATGCATTGAAGCGCTTCAAGGACGATGTGAAGGAAGTTGGAACAAATTTCGAATGCGGTATCAGCCTGACAAACTGCAACGACATCAAGGTAGGAGACATCATCGAATCTTACGAAGAAGTGGAGGTAAAGCAGACTCTGTAAGCAATATATAAAAAATCTTCAGGCGCGGATTACACGGATTTCACGGATTGGTTAAGAAAAACCGTGTTTGTCCGCGTAATCCGCGCCTTTTTAATATAGTTATGGCTGTTGTAGATAGTATAATCTTGGTAATAATCGGTGCCGGAGCGCTTGTAGGTTTTATAAAAGGTTTTGTAAAGCAGTTGGCTACCTTGTTGGGACTGGTTGCCGGTCTGGTGGCGGCAAAGACTTTGTATGCTTCCGTTGCCGAGAAAGTGTTTTCCAGGATTACCGATTCAATGACAGTGGCGCAAGTGCTGGCATTCATTGCTATCTGGGTAGCGGTGCCTCTGGCTTTTGCGTTGATAGCTTCGCTGCTGACGAAGGCGATGGAAGCCGTGTCGCTCGGTTGGCTGAACCGTTGGCTGGGTTCCGGGCTGGGAGCGCTGAAAGCACTTCTGCTGGTGAGTTTGCTGGTGGGTGTTATCGAATTTATAGATTCGGACAATACGCTGCTCAGTCAAACAAAAAAGAAAGAATCGGTGTTATATTATCCCATGAAGTCATTTGCCGGAATATTCTTTCCTGCAGCAAAGGCTGTTACGGAACAGATTGTGAATGGAGATGTGGTTTGATTCGTAACTTGTAATTTTATAATTATAGAAATAATGCAACAAGAAGAACCCAATAAATATGTAAAGGAACTCACTCAGGAGAAGTACAAGTACGGTTTTACGACCGATGTGCACACAGACATCATCGAGCGTGGTTTGAATGAAGATGTGGTGCGGCTGATTTCCGAGAAAAAAGGAGAACCCGAGTGGTTGCTGGAGTTCCGCCTGAAAGCGTACCGCCATTGGCTGACGCTGGAGATGCCTGCATGGGCGCATCTCCGTATTCCTGAAATAGACTATCAGGCTATCTCATACTATGCCGACCCTACCAAGAAGAAGGACGGACCCAAGAGCATGGACGAGGTAGACCCGGAGCTGGTCAAGACATTCAATAAACTGGGCATTCCTCTGGAAGAGCAGATGGCACTTAGCGGTATGGCGGTGGATGCCGTAATGGACTCTGTATCCGTAAAGACTACCTTTAAGGAGACGCTTATGGAGAAAGGCATCATCTTCTGTTCGTTCAGCGAAGCAGTGCGCGAACATCCTGATTTGGTACAGAAGTACTTGGGCTCGGTAGTGGGCTATCGCGACAACTTCTTTGCGGCACTGAACTCTGCGGTGTTCTCCGACGGTTCTTTCGTCTATATCCCGAAGGGGGTACGTTGTCCGATGGAGTTGTCCACTTACTTCCGTATCAATGCCCGCAATACCGGACAGTTTGAAAGAACGTTGATTGTGGCGGATGATGATTCATACGTTTCCTACCTGGAGGGATGTACGGCGCCGATGCGTGACGAAAACCAACTGCATGCCGCCATTGTGGAGATTGTGGTGCACGACCGTGCGGAAGTGAAGTACAGCACTGTCCAGAACTGGTATCCGGGTGATGCCGAAGGCAAAGGCGGCGTGTATAATTTCGTAACGAAACGCGGACACTGCAAAGGGGTAAATAGCAAACTGTCCTGGACGCAGGTGGAAACCGGTTCGGCCATTACCTGGAAATATCCGTCCTGTATTCTTTCGGGTGATAACTCCACGGCAGAGTTTTACAGCGTGGCGGTAACCAATAATTACCAGCAGGCAGATACCGGTACGAAGATGATTCATCTCGGAAAGAATACCCGCAGCACTATCGTCAGCAAAGGTATCTCTGCCGGACGGAGCGAGAACTCTTACCGCGGTCTGGTGCGCGTTGCCCAAAAAGCGGACAATGCCCGCAACTATAGCCAGTGCGACTCCTTGCTGCTGGGCGATAAGTGCGGTGCGCATACGTTTCCCTACATGGATATCCATAACGAGACGGCCATTGTAGAGCACGAGGCAACCACCAGCAAGATTAGCGAAGACCAGATATTCTATTGCAACCAGCGCGGCATCTCTACGGAAGATGCCGTAGGACTGATTGTGAACGGTTATGCAAAGGAGGTACTCAACAAGCTGCCTATGGAGTTTGCCGTAGAGGCTCAGAAATTATTAGCTATTTCACTCGAGGGAAGCGTAGGATAGCTATTGGAATTCAAAATTCAAAATTAAATATCATGTTAGAGATAAAAGACCTGCACGCCAGCATCAATGGCAAAGAGATATTGAAAGGCATCAACCTCACGATCCGCGACGGTGAGGTGCATGCCCTGATGGGACAGAACGGAGCCGGAAAGAGTACACTGAGCAATGTGCTGGTGGGACATCCTGCATACGAGGTGACACGCGGTACGGTAACTTTCAACGGTAAGGACCTTTTGGCTATGAGTCCTGAAGACCGTGCCCATGAAGGTATTTTCCTTTCGTTCCAGACACCGGTGGAGATACCGGGAGTTTCGATGGTGAACTTTATGCGTGCCGCTGTCAACGAACAGCGTAAATACCGTCATCTGCCCGCCCTGTCTGCCAGCGAATTCTTGAAACTGATGCGCGAGAAACGCGCCATTGTCGAACTGGACAACAAACTTGCCAACCGTAGCGTGAACGAAGGCTTCAGCGGCGGTGAGAAGAAACGTAACGAAATCTTCCAGATGGCTATGCTGGAACCTACTTTCGCCATTCTCGACGAAACGGATTCCGGTCTTGATGTAGATGCTTTGCGCATTGTAGCCGATGGCTTCAACAAACTGAAGACTCCCCAGACCAGCGCAATGGTCATCACCCACTACCAACGCTTGCTGGACTATCTGAAACCGGATACCGTCCATGTACTGCTTGGCGGACGCATCGTGAAGACGGGCGGTCCCGAACTGGCTAAGGAGATTGAAGCACGCGGCTTCGATTGGATTAAGAAAGAAGCGAGTGAATTATAAATTATGGATTATGAATTATGAATTATCCTGCGACATGATGATGCGCAGCCCGTTCATAATTATAATTCAAAACTCATAATCAGATAACATGAGTGTAGAGCAACAATATATAGACCTTTTCTCCCAGACGGAGGCGATGATATGCCGCCATAGCGCCGAAGCGCTGAATGCTCCGCGTGCCGCTGCATTTGCCGACTTCGAGCGGCTTGGTTTTCCTACCCGTAAGACGGAGAAATATAAATATACCGATGTCAGCAAGTTCTTTGAACCCGATTACGGACTGAACCTGAACCGGTTGGAGATTCCGGTTAATCCCTATGAAGTATTCAAGTGCGATGTGCCGAATATGAGCACCTCCCTTTACTTTGTTGTGAATGATGCTTTCTATAACAAGGCTTTGCCGAAGTCTCATTTGCCTGAGGGCGTTATCTTCGGTAGCCTCAAGGAAATGGCGGAACAGCGTCCGGAGCTGGTGAAGAAGTATTACGGTAAGCTGGCAGATACTTCCAAAGATGGAGTGACGGCTTTCAATACTGCCTTTGCGCAGGACGGCGTATTGCTGTATGTTCCCAAGAATGTGGTGGTGGAGAAACCTATCCAGTTGGTGAACATTCTGCGCGGCGATGTCAACTTTATGGTGAACCGCCGTGTGCTTATCATTTTGGAAGAGGGTGCGCAAGCCCGTCTTCTGGCATGCGACCACGCCATGGACAGTGTGAATTTCCTTGCTACGCAAGTGGTAGAGGTATTCGTTGGGGAGAACGCCACTTTCGACTTCTATGAACTGGAGGAGACGCATACCAGTACGGTACGCATCAGCAGTTTGTATGTCAGACAAGAAGCTAACAGCAACGTTTTGCTGAACGGAATGACTTTACATAACGGTACTACCCGCAACACAACCGAAGTTACGCTTGCCGGTGAAGGTGCTGAACTGAACCTTTGCGGGATGGCTGTTGCGGATAAGAACCAGCATGTGGACAACAATACCACCATAGACCATGCAGTGCCCAACTGTACCAGCAACGAACTCTTTAAGTATGTGCTCGACGACCAGTCTGTCGGTGCTTTTGCAGGCCTGGTACTGGTACGTCCGGGTGCACAGCATACGAGTTCCCAGCAAACGAACCGTAATCTTTGCGCCACTCGCGAAGCGCATATGTATACCCAGCCGCAACTGGAGATTTATGCCGATGATGTGAAGTGCAGTCATGGCGCTACGGTAGGCCAGCTCGATGAAAGCGCCCTGTTCTATATGCAGCAGCGTGGCATCTCCGTGCATGAGGCACGTTTGCTGCTGATGTTCGCTTTTGTAAACGAGGTGATTGACACAATCCGCCTGGATGCCTTGAAAGACCGTCTGCACCTGCTGGTGGAGAAACGTTTCCGCGGTGAACTGAACAAATGCCGCGGGTGTGCAATATGTAAATAATGGAGAATTATGAATGAAGAATTGCCATGCGGGTACTGATGCTGCGCAGCTTATTCTTCATTCATAATTCATAATTTGAAAGATATGGACCTTCAAAAGATAAGAGCTGATTTTCCGATACTTTCCCGTGAGGTATATGGTAAGCCGTTGGTTTACTTTGATAACGGTGCGACTACGCAGAAACCCCGTCAGGTGGTGGATGCCATTACGGATGAGTACTATTCGGTCAATGCCAATGTGCATCGCGGTGTGCATTTCCTTTCGCAGCAGGCTACGGAGTTGCACGAGGCATCTCGCGAGACGGTACGGAAGTTCATCCATGCCGGCAGTACGAATGAAATCATCTTTACCCGCGGTACGACGGAAAGTATCAATCTGTTTGTGTCCAGCTTCGGTGAAGAGTTTATGCAGGAGGGGGATGAGGTGATTCTCTCCGTCATGGAACATCACAGCAACATCGTTCCCTGGCAATTGCTGGCTGCCAAAAGAGGGATTGCCATTAAAGTTATCCCGATGAATGACAGAGGCGAACTTTTGTTGGACGAGTACAAACAGTTGTTTTCCGAACGTACGAAGATTGTCAGCGTAGCCCATGTATCCAATGTGCTGGGTACGGTGAATCCTGTAAAGGAGATGATACGCTATGCCCACGGGCAAGGCGTTCCCGTGCTTGTGGACGGAGCCCAGTCCATTCCGCATATGCCGGTGGATGTGCAGGATTTGGATGCGGATTTCTACGTTTTTTCCGGTCACAAGGTGTACGGCCCTACCGGTGTGGGTGTGCTTTACGGTAAAGAGGAATGGCTCGATAAGATGCCCCCCTACCAGGGTGGCGGCGAAATGATACAGCACGTATCGTTCGAACGGACTACTTTCAATGAACTTCCTTTCAAGTTCGAGGCGGGAACACCCGATTATATCGGTACGACAGGGCTTGCCAAAGCGTTGGATTACGTTTCTGCCATCGGCATGGAGAAGATTGCCGCCCATGAACATGAACTGACTACATATGCCATGACACGTTTGAAAGAGATTCCCGGTATGCGCATCTTCGGTGAGGCCGAAGAGAAAGGGAGTGTTATCTCTTTCCTCGTAGGCGATATTCACCATTTCGATATGGGCACTTTGCTCGACCGTTTGGGCATTGCCGTACGTACGGGGCATCACTGCGCACAACCGTTGATGCAGCGTCTCGGTATTGAAGGAACGGTGCGTGCTTCATTTGGCCTGTATAACACGAAAGAAGAGATAGATGTATTGGTAGCGGGTATAGAGCGTGTGAGCCGTATGTTTTGATGCTTGCCGGATGAAATTGCGTATTTAATTTTTTTTTGACTATTGCTGCAACTTTTCTTCCTCTTTGTGCGTCTGATAAGTTGCAGATAACTTAAAAATAAAGATTATGTTAATAACAACGACTTCAGTGATTGAGGGTGCAAAGATAACCCGTTATTATGGCATCGTATCCGGCGAAACAATTATCGGCGCCAATGTATTCCGTGACTTTTTTGCCAGTATCCGCGATGTGGTAGGCGGACGCAGCGGTTCGTACGAGGAAGTGCTTCGTGAGGCTAAAGATACGGCGCTTCGCGAGATGCAGGAACAAGCCCGTTTGTTGGGCGCTAATGCAGTGATTGGCGTTGACCTTGATTACGAAACGGTAGGCGGCAGCGGCAGTATGCTGATGGTGACTGCTTGCGGTACGGCTGTGACGGTAGAATAAAGAGAGTGCGGCAAAATAAAAAACGCTTGCGGTTTATTTCTTTCAGGCACGGAATTATACAGAATTCACGGATTAACTTTATTCTTTTCCGTGAAATCCTGTGTAATTCCGCGCCTAAAGGAAATCATCAAGTACGTTCTGATATATTCTTTTGTTTTTCCAGTCTTTGGCATAAATTCGGTTAATCGTTTGCTTATTTCATTTCAAATCAATACTTTTAAGCTTTCGTTCAACCTTTTAATACGATTTATGCTATGGACCAATTGCTTTTCTGGCTGGTACCGGCCGCTTCCGTTCTGGCGCTTTGCTTTGCCTGGTATTTCCATCGTCAAATGATGAAAGAGAGTGAGGGAACTCCTCAAATGGTTAAGATTGCCGCTGCTGTGCGCAAAGGCGCCATGTCCTATCTCCGTCAGCAATATAAGATTGTGGGATGGGTGTTTCTGGGACTGGTGATTCTCTTCTCGATTATGGCTTACGGCTTCGGAGTGCAGAACTCCTGGGTTCCGATAGCTTTCCTCACAGGCGGATTCTTCTCCGGCCTTTCCGGATTTCTCGGTATGAAGACGGCCACGTATGCCTCGGCGCGTACGGCAAACGCCGCCCGTAACTCATTGAATGCGGGTTTGCGCATCGCTTTCCGCAGCGGTGCGGTAATGGGGCTGGTTGTAGTGGGGCTTGGCCTGCTCGATATTTCCTTCTGGTATCTGCTGCTCAATGCGGTTATCCCTGTGGATGTGATGACACCCACTCATAAACTTTGTATTATCACCACTACGATGCTGACGTTCGGTATGGGAGCTTCCACACAGGCGTTGTTTGCACGCGTGGGCGGCGGTATCTATACGAAAGCCGCCGATGTAGGCGCCGACCTTGTGGGCAAAGTGGAAGCCGGCATCCCTGAAGACGATCCCCGCAATCCCGCAACCATTGCCGACAATGTAGGCGATAACGTGGGCGACGTTGCCGGTATGGGGGCCGACCTTTACGAGAGTTATTGCGGTTCCATCCTTGCTACGGCGGCTCTTGGCGCAGCCGCTTTTATCCATTCGGGGGATACGCTGATGCAGTTCAAAGCCGTCATTGCCCCGATGCTGATTGCCGCTGTGGGGATTATCCTTTCCATTATAGGCATCTTCTCCGTGCGTACCAAAGAGAATGCCGGGATGAAGGACCTGCTGAACTCCCTTGCTTTCGGTACGAACCTGAGTTCGGTGCTGATAGTCGTTGCCACTTTCCTTATCCTTTGGCTGTTGAAGCTGGACAACTGGTTGTGGATATCTTGCTCGGTGGTTGTGGGGCTGGTGGTAGGCATCGTTATCGGTCGTTCCACGGAATACTATACTTCCCAATCCTACCGTCCTACCCGGAAACTGAGTGAGAGCGGCAAGACGGGGCCGGCTACTGTCATAATCTCGGGTATCGGTCTGGGTATGCTCTCTACTGCCATTCCGGTAATTGCCGTAGTGGTGGGCATCATTGCTTCCTATCTTTTTGCTTCCGGTTTCGACTTTGCCAATGTAGGTCTGGGACTTTACGGCATCGGTATAGCTGCCGTAGGCATGCTTTCCACGTTGGGTATTACGCTGGCCACGGACGCTTACGGTCCTATCGCCGACAATGCCGGCGGCAATGCGGAAATGTCCGGTCTGGGCGAGGAGGTGCGTAAGCGTACCGATGCGCTCGATTCTTTGGGCAATACGACAGCCGCTACGGGTAAGGGCTTTGCCATCGGTTCGGCTGCATTGACGGGACTTGCCCTGCTTGCATCCTACATCGAGGAAATCCGTATCGGACTGACCCGTCTGGGCACTACCGACATCTTTGTGGGCGGTGAAGCGGTGTCCGTACAAGATGCCACTTTCTTCGATTTCATGCACCACTACGATGTAACGTTGATGAATCCCAAAGTTCTTTCGGGTATGTTCCTCGGTTCGATGATGGCTTTCCTGTTCTGCGGACTGACGATGAATGCCGTAGGTCGTGCCGCTGCCCATATGGTGGATGAAGTACGCCGCCAGTTTCGCGAGATAAAGGGTATCCTTACAGGTGAGGCCGAACCCGATTATGAACGTTGTGTAGCCATCTCCACGAAAGGCGCGCAACGCGAAATGGTGCTTCCCTCGCTGATAGCAATCATTGCTCCCATTCTGACCGGACTTGTCTTCGGTGTTCCCGGTGTGTTGGGACTGCTTATCGGCGGACTTAGCAGCGGATTCGTACTTGCTATCTTTATGGCGAATGCCGGCGGTGCGTGGGACAATGCCAAGAAGTATGTCGAGGAAGGCAATTTCGGCGGCAAAGGCAGCGAAGTGCATAAAGCCACGGTTGTAGGCGATACGGTAGGCGATCCGTTTAAGGATACTTCCGGTCCGAGCCTTAATATCCTTATCAAACTGATGAGCATGGTGGCCATTGTTATGGCGGGGCTGACTGTGGCTTGGAGCCTGTTCTAAACATACGCGATTCGTTCTGTAAGACGAAATCATTCATCCCGTGAGACGGATTTATTCATCTCACGGGATGATTTTTGCCGTTTCGCGAGACGAATATATTTGTCTCATGGGATGGATTTATCACGATAATATCCTAATTTCTACGTTCGAAGCAGCGCTTTGTCTGTAATCACCTATATCGAACAGAACAAGGTCACCAGAAACGGCACGCTGAAATCCACAACAAATCCGTGAAATATGGAGACTACGACAAACTGCTGTCCTGCGGTACGGGTGATTATCGGGAGTGTGGTATCCATCGTTGTAGCGCCGCCGGCAGAGATGGGAGCCAGGTTGCCAAACCAGCGTACCAGTAACGGTGCTGCCAGCAGGGTAAGTATCTCGCGGCTGATATTGGCGAGTAGGGCGATAGTTCCGAGTTCGGCTCCTTTGTATTCGGTAATGAAGATACTGGAGAGTGAATAATATCCGAATCCCGAACCTACGGCCAGGCAATCGGTCTGGGAACGGTGCGTCAGGATGAGGCTGACCGCTGCAGAGCCTGCCAGCGTGCCCAGTATCGTCATAATGGGCAGAAATACCAGCCGGGGATTGAGCGAACGGAAATTCTTCAATGTCTGCGGGTCGTTACCTACACTCAATCCTACACTGAACATCAGGGCGCAAAGTGCATAGAAGCTGACCTTGCTATCCATGACTGCATCAACGGGTATCAGGTGGAAAATTCCGCAAAGCGTACCCAAAACAAAGAAACCGATTATGATAAGGCTGCCTTTCATGCCGTTTTTCCTTTCTTCCTATATAAAGCTTTCCACAGCGCCCAGGCAGCAATGACACTGCCCAACGTACTGCCCAAGGTCAGTATCACGGCTTCGATGCCTATGGTGTGCAATCCTTTGATGATTTGCTCGTTGCCGCCAACTTCAATGCCGAGGATGAACAGCAGCGCCCAGATTAATACCGTGATGACAGTATGAATCTTATGTAAACTTCTTTTCCGTAAGAGATAGCCCAGCAACATTCCGGTGAGCATCAGTCCGATAATCGTAAACATCTCTGTTGTATTTTAATTTGCCGGCAAAGATAGTCATATTTATTCTCTTTAAAAATCCGGTTTACTTATGAAAAGGTTTATCTTTGCGCATTCTAATGTAGTGATGTATGCTGTTACCTTATTTAAATAAAGAACTGATAGAAGCGGGATGTGACGAAGCGGGGCGCGGCTGCCTTGCCGGTGCTGTCTATGCCGCAGCCGTTATTCTTCCCAAAGATTTCAAGAACGAACTGCTGAACGATTCCAAGCAACTGACCGAAAAACAGCGGTATGCCCTGCGCGAAGTCATTGAGAAAGAAGCGTTGGCATGGGCGGTGGGGATTGTTTCTCCCGGGGAAATAGATAAGATAAATATCCTCAATGCTTCTTTTCTTGCCATGCACCGTGCTGTTGACCGGTTGCAGCTACGTCCGCAACATTTGCTTATCGACGGCAACCGTTTCAAGAAATACCGGGACATTCCGCATACCACCGTTGTGAAAGGCGACGGCAAATACCTTTCCATTGCAGCTGCTTCCATTCTTGCCAAGACCTATCGCGACGATTATATGAACCGGCTGCACGAAGAGTTCCCTTATTACGACTGGAATCATAATAAGGGATATCCCACAAAGAAGCACCGTGCGGCTATTGCCGAACGGGGAACCACTCCTTATCACCGCATGACGTTCAATTTGCTGGGTGGCGGGCAGTTGGAGCTTCCTTTCCTATAATCTTTGTTCCAATAAGTCTATCCGTTTGGATAGCAGGTCGATGATTCTGGTGTTGGCCTTGATGAGTTCACGGAGGTCATTCAGGTCATATGCGCTGTCATTGTTGCTATTGTTTTTGCAACTGTTGTCTGTATCCGGATTCATGCTTTTGTCTATGTGGCTGAATAGACTTAACGCAGAGATACCCAGTACCTTTGCGATTTTGTCTAATCTTGTCAGTGTTAAATCCGTTTCACCATATTCAATTTTACAGTAGGCACTTGTAGAAAGATTTAGTTTTTCGCTCATTTGTTCTTGTGTCAGGTTCTTCTCCAAGCGTAGCAGCTGCAGTTGTTGTCCTGCGATTTTCTTTAGTTTTGTGTTCATTCTGATAGTATTTTGGTTAATAGTAGGTGTTTATTGGGTAAATATAATAAAATTAGTGTACATACGCAATATTAAAATGCGCTTATCTTTGTTAACGAAAAAAAAAGTTATCTGAGACGGATTGATAAGATGTGATATCATGATTAAGCAGATTGGAAACTGACTGTGAAGCGTATTTTCAGATTTAGTAAAAAGCTGTTCACAACTATCAATATTTTTTTGGCGAAAAGGGAGATTTACACATCTATTATAAACCCTGGAGCAGAAGTGCTATTTCTGTTTCACATTAAAAATTACAGGTTATGAAGAAATATTTATTGGTTTTATTGGGTCTGTTTGTTTTGACTACCACTACTTACTCTCAGGAATTAACGGAGAAAGAGAAAGCAAGACAAGAAAAAGAAGCACGAAAACAAGCAAAAGAGAATGCCAAGAAAGAAGCTAAATTGAAGAAAGCAGCCAAGAAGGATGCTAAAATAGCTGATTTGCGTGCAGATTATGAAGAATTTTTGGCAGAGTGGGAGCCTATCGAAGCCAATATAGGCATTGCGGAAGTTGATACATTTTTTATACACACGAATGAATTGTTTGCTTTGCTGCAACGGGTAGAAGAGAATACCGCTTTTATAGAGATGGTTCCCGAACCTTATTTTGATGAAGAAATGGGAGTGACGGATACAATTTGGAATGCCAAAAACAAGAATACAAACGAACCCATTGCCAAGAATGATGCGCTGAAAGTATATAGTATCGCTACTCTGAATCTTACAGAGGCTGCTGCCCGCGGAGTCTCCCTTACTGCTGAAAGCGTATCGGCACTGGCATCTCTGACTTCGGACCCATTGAAAGCATTGACAATCGGAAAGAAAGTGAAACAGGCAACAAAAGCTATTAAGATGTCTGTAAATGTAATTCCATTGATTCAGCGTAATATCAAAGAAAACACGGAGAAACTGAAGTATAAGAAAGCCAACGAGGGGCAGGAAGTGAAAGAAGAATAGTTGTAAACAAGGGACAGCACGATGAAAAAGATATATTTATTGTTTGTAATGCTTACTCTTGCTTTGGGTGTTTTTGCCCAAAGTAAGGGTAAGAACGCAATGACCTTACGTCTTGTAGATATAAAGGTTACGGACGGCACTTTGGTGAATATTGCCAAAGAGCAGGAGGCCAAAGGTAATACCAAACCTATGGATATGATTCGTATCTATGAGGGGAATGTACGTGCCAAGCTGGATGAAGTGGCAAAGGCGAGCGGGCGTTTTGAAATATCCGATGAAAACGTATTGGAAGCCCTCACACGGGATGCAGAGGCCAGTCTGTTTATGAAGATGTCCAGAGCGGAAAAGATAGAGTACGTATCTTCCAAGCAGAATGACTATACGCTTTCCTGTGATATAAACAGTTGCCAGTTCACCCGCAGGGCAGGTGGAGCAGGTTATTCCTGTGTACTTCGCCTGAAAGTAAGCATCAGTGATGCGCGCGATTCTACGGCGGCAGCATTGATTTCGCGTGAGTTTATCAGCGATATCAAGAAAACCGCTATCCGTCCCAACCGGGACGCTGCTTGTCAGGAAGCTCTGGCTACTTTAACGGAGCCTTTGACGGACTTCTTTTTGAATAATATCCCGGTATACGGGCTTCTCGGCTACGAAGGAGATGAATATGTCATTACCTGCGGCGAGAGCCTGAATATAAGAAAAGGAGATCAGTTCCAGGTTTCTTTGATAAAATATAGTGGCGGGGAGCGTCAGAGCGAAGTGGTTGGTGCTGTAAAGGTACAAGACTTGCGCGCTTCTACATCTGCGGTTTCTTTCACCGAGGGTAAAGACCGTATAATAGAATTGATACCTACATTGGATGCCAACAGTTTCCTGCAATGTAGACTGTTACTTTTAAAATCCCGTTGATATATGAAGAAGATATTGATTTTTTCTTTTTTCTGTTTACTGTGCTTCACGACTTCTTTTGCCCAAAAGGTAAAACCGGTGAATTATGGTGGATCGGTTAATTTAATGGAAGTAAGGGGACGTGGAGGAGATGCCGTCGTGGTACTTCGTACGTTGGGATATGGCAAGAACGATGCTTTGGCGCAGGAGGATGCGGAAGTGCGTGTGATCCGTGCTTTGCTTTATTCGGGTTTTTCCAAGGATTATCCGGCTGTGATTTCGATGACGGAGTCGGAGGCGGAAGCGAAGAGCCAGGGCAAGTTGCTTGCTTTTTTTGAGAACAAGGAGTATAAGGATTGTATAAGTTCGGTGAAGCCCATGGGAAAACTGGACAAAGTGAAAGGTGAGAAAGTAAAGAAGAAGCCTTTTGATATTGCAGTCAACTATTATGTTTTGAAGAATAAGATAGCGAATATGAACTTCGATTCGTTCGGTTTTTGATTAATATAGATGATTATGAGAATAGTTGTTTCTTTTTTAAGTCTGTTCCTACCTCTTTATCTGTTAGCCCAAAACGGTCAGGCGAGACAGCCGAATGTAATGGTGGTTCCGTTTGTAGAACCCGGAGAAGGAGAGAACGACCGGATAAAAGATGCGGTTCTGAATGATGAAGCTGTGCCGTTGGCTCTTTCCAAGATAAAGGAAGAGTTTAATTTGCGTAATTTCAAGACGATTGACTTTATGACGGAGTTCCAGCGGGTGCAGAACCGTGCTTATGCGGCCTCTGCATTGAATGCCAAATCTACCGGATTGCAGGCGTATGTGGATGGCGCACGGGCGGATATATATGTGACGGTGAAAATTTCCAAAGAAGATTTCGCCGGAGGAGCTTCCAATGTCACTCTTTTGATGGAGGCTAAAGAGCGTGAGACCGGTTTTTCGTTGGCAAACGCCAGTATTGTGAGCGACCGTTTCCGTGCGTCTAAAAAAGAGCTGACCGAATATGCTTTGGAAGGCATCTCTGAGAATTTCTTCAACCAGTTGAAACAGGCATTCCGTGATATGGTAACCAATGGCCGGGAAGTGAACATAACCCTCAATGTCGATGAAAACTGCGACTTTGATATGGAAAACGATGCTGTCGGCACAAGAGATATGACGTTGAGTGATGAACTTGACGAGTGGGTGCTTGAAAATGCTTTCAAAGGCAACGGTGAAGTCCGTTCGGGAGGCAACGGTCTGAATGTCTATATGCGTGTGCCGGTATATGACCCTGATACGGGAAGACCGCGTTCCATAAAGTCGGAAACGGGCAAGCTGAGAAGGTTTGCATCGGGATTGTTGAAAGACAAAGGCTATACGGTTAGCGAGAAAGCCGCTTCCGGACAATACATACAGCTTTTAATTCAGAATTCCAGGGAATAACATTGGACTGGGTGTCCGGCAGGTGTTTTATGGATAAGATACACAGCCGGACATCTGTCTTTTAATAATTATGATATGAAGAAATTCTTATTTCTATTGATTGCAGGATTTTGTACCGTTCAGCTTTCGGGACAGACAATCAACTTCTCCGTACAACCGTTGTCCGGGGAAAGCGAGCTGTCTGCAGCATCGCAAGAAATGCTTCAAAACAAGTTGAGACAAATTATCACCCGAAACAGTGCGGGAGCGGCAAACGACTATAATGTCTTTGTCATAGAACCGGTGATAACGGTTTTAGACAAGCAGTCCACTTCGGGATTGATGCGTAATACCACGCTTGTAAAGGGAGAATTGACGCTGGTTGCCAAGAACAGGATAGACGGCAGCATGTATCACAGTGCCGTTGTGTCCGTGTCCGGGCAGGCTGCAGAAGGCGCCGACCCCTATAAAGCCATGATTTCCGCTCTGCGTACAACCGATCCGGTTTACACCCGTTTTATCCGTATTGCCCGGCAGAAGATACAGGATTATTATGCCGCTAATTGTGCTACTATTCTTCAGAAAGCACAAAGCCTTTACAATTTGAAGAAATACCCGGAGGCATTGAGTTATCTTTCTGCCGTGTCGGAGAGTGTGCCTTGTTATGAGCAGGCTTCCGTGCTCCAGACGGAGTTGGCGCAGTATGTGCCCGATGTACAGCCGGATACGGTGATTATACAGAAAGTGATAGAGAAACCTGTTGAAGTGGAGAAAATAGTGGAGGTTGAAAAGATAGTGGAAAAGCCGGTTGTGGTTGAGAAGGTAGTCGAGAAACCTGTGATTGTTGAGAAAGTGGTCGAAAAGCCCGTTGCGCAGGAAACTCCGGCAGCCCGCTGCGAAATTACCCTTTCCACAAACAGGCTGCAGTTCAAGGTTTTGAAGTGCACAGGTAATGCTACCCAGCAGCGTATCACGATTTTGGCGGAAATGACCAATGTGGACACAGGCCGTAATACGGATGAGTTCTTGCGATTTACTTCCGCCTTTACGGACAGCGGTACGGAATGCAAGAACTTCGAGATACAGAATGGGGCATGGATGAAGATGCCGCCCCGTGTAACGGTACGGCGGGAGTTTTATGTAACGAACGTATTCGACAGATTCTCCCTTTTTTCTTATATAGAGTTGTTGGTAGCGGATACAAAAGTATACATTCGTAACCTGCCGGTTCAATGGCAATAAAAAGATAAAAAGCGTATGAAACGATTGATATGGATGATTTTCATCACATTGCTGGCTGCGGGTGTCGCAGCCCAGACCAAAGTGGTGGAAAGGAGTGCAAAGAAAGTTCCGGGCTGGCTGAATACGGCGGTGGAAGATTATCTGGTAGTGTCGGTTACGGCCGGCTCGTTGGCAGAGGGGCAGACGAAAGCGTTGACCGAGATAACCGAACGTATCATTCAGTCGGTAGCCAGCAATGTAACGGTGTCCAAGAAGAATACTCTTTCGGAAGTCAATGTGAATGGAAACATAGAATCTTCGGATGCTTTTACGCAAATATCCAGGATAAAGTCTGCCAATCTTCCTTTTCTGAAAGGGATTTCCCTTTCCAATGTCGAAGAAATCTATTGGGAGAAAGTCCAGGACAAAGCCACGAAAAAAGAACATTATAATTATTCGGTAAAGTATCCTTTTTCGCGTTTGGAGCAAAGGAAACTGACTGCGGAATTTGAAGCGTTGGATGCCGGACAGGTGGCCCGGTATGAAGCGTTGGAGCAGAAGATAGGGGCAATCGAATCTGCCGATGAGATAAGCCGTGCCATAACGGAACTGAATACCTTGTCCGAGTATTTCTTCGATGATGTACGTTTGAGCCGGGTAAAGGGGCTGACTGCCCGTTACAGGCAGTTGTACGATGCGCTTACACTGACGGGCACTTTCCTTGAAAGCGGAAAGTATCAGTGTCAGCTTCTGTTGGATGGTAATCCTATAAAAGTGGCGGCCAAACCCAAAGTTACGTCCAATTGCGCCGGTCAAATCAGCGTCCGTCCTGCCGACGGGATGTTCGTCATTACGTACAGTGCGGAAGACTGTCTGCCGGAAGAAGAGAACTTCCTGAACATCTCACTGACAGTCGGCGGCAAGCGTTTGCAGCATAAAGCTTTCCTGAACGAGGCAGGAACGGGAAGCATGGCTTTCTCCGTCGTACCGGAAGGGAAACTGGTGCTGACAGCCGATTCCGTGGCGGACAGAAAGATATTCAATATCAATATCCGTCTGACATTGAACAACAGGGGAGGCACTCCTTTCGGGTTGAAGGCGTTGGAACTTCATGTTCCTGAAATATCCGCTCCTATTATATTCGATGATATAGATGGCGTTTATAAAACCAAAGGCATCATACAGATAAAGGCATTGGCAGAGGGTGAATTTACAGTCGGAGAGAAAAAGAAGTCGCTTTTCTCCTTTGTGCAGGGTGCCATAACATTCGTCAATCCGCAAACGGGTGCCGTAGAGCGCTCCCAGTTGTCTTTACCTTATGTCACAAACTGGGAATGAGTATATTATTAACAATAAAAAAGAAATGATTATGAAAAGAAGTTTTGCGTTTTTTGCGCTTGTCTGCGCTATATTGTTCGGTTGTGCGGCAACTGCCGGTGCACAGTCCAAAGCTCTGAAAAAGGATGTCAAGAAAAGGGTGAAAGAGTTGACCAAAGAGGGATGGAAGCCATTGGCAAGTTCTTCTACACTGGAGTATGCTTTTTCCAAGTACCGCACGTATCTGGAGGAAGATCCGGAAAACCGCATCGAGCTGGTAGGTATTGCCATCGGTAAGAATGTGAAAATAGGCAGAGAGAATGCCATAATGAACGGCATTACCAGTTATGCTTCCAGAGCCAAAGCACAGGTTGTAGGCAAGATGAAAGGGTTGATGTCTTCCGAGGCGTCTTCTACTCCGGAAGAGGAGATTGACAAGTTCGGCGCGGCTTATGAATCGGGTGTCAATACAAAGATTGCCGGTCTTGTGAAGCAGCACCTTGTATTGGTGAAAGAAAACAAGGACGGCAGCAAGGAATTCAATGTATATATGTCTATCGATGAGGCCAAAGCAAAGAAAGCCAGGGAAGAGGCTGCGTTGGCGGCTAAAAAACAGGCGGCTTTGGGCGTACTCTCCCAGCAAGTGGAGGAGTTTATCGGCGAACCGGTAGAGGCTGAGTAATCTATATGGATTTATAAAGGTTGTTCCTGTGGCACAGTGCTCCGGGTGCAACCTTTTTCGGTTATTTAAAACGATGCGACCATGAAGAAAACAATATCTTTTATTGCAGGGCTTTTATTGGCTCTTACGGGCATGGCTCAGGAGAACAAGGGCGGCATATCCGGTTTTATGAAAGAGGAGCTGGAAGACTTCGATAAATTTATGGATGATGCCGATAAAGACTTCATCAACTTCATGCGTGAGCCTTGGAAGGAGTTTGAAGCAGAGAAGCCGGTTTTGAAGCGGGTGAAGCCCGAACCGGTGAAGCCGGTTGTATACGATGAAAAGACTGCGCCGAAGAGTGAAAAGCCGGTTTGCCTGACGATTGAGGAAATACTCGATATGACAACTTCGGAAGGGAAACAGAAGCCGGTAGTACAGCTTAATGAGGTGGACAGAATTGTCTTTGACAAACCTGAAGTGATAGTTCGGAAGAAGAAAGACCCGAAAGTCATCATTATCGAAGAGAAAGCTGCGGACAAGCCGACGGCGCAGCCGGAAAAGAAACCGGTGGTCGAGGTTGTCGAGGCCGAACCGGAAGCAGAACCTGCTCCTGTTGTTGAAGCAGGCCGACGTCCGGAGCCGGCGGCAGAACCCCGGTTACCGGTCTCCTCAACTCCAATGTCCCCATTGTACAGGGGCGAATCGGGACGCAGCAAGATAGCGTATGGCGGTCTGGCTTTTTATTTGAATAACAGCCTGAACCGTAAATGCAGCCTGAACGGACTTAATGAGAATGCCATTGCAGATGCCTACGAGGCTTTATGCAACTCCGATTACAAGCCGTTATTGGCAGATTGTGCGCAGATACGGAAAGATTTGCGGCTGAACGATTGGGGAGTTTTTACATTGGTGAGGCAGGTAGCCGATACTTATTGCGGTACGGCCAATGAAAGCATTGTAATGCAACAGTTCCTGCTCAATGAAATGGGTTACAAGGCACGTATGGCAAGAAAAGCCACGGGAGATAAAATGATGTTGTTCGTTGCTACGGATTGTGCTATCTATGCGCATCCTTATATAACCTTAAACGGTCAGAACTACTATAATCTCAGCGGCAATAATGAACAATGCCAGTTTTACATGTGTCAGAAAGACTCTCCCAAGGCAAAGAACAGTGTAGGAATGCAATTGAAAGAGGCTCCGTTGTTTCCGGGTACAGTCGTCAGCTCCACTCACCAGGCGAAGGGAAGCGCTGCCAGGGTAACGGTGGATGTTCCGAAGGCTTTGATGGATTTCTATAAAGATTATCCCCAGTGCGATTACAGCGTCTACTTCAATGCTCCGGTCAATGCTGCCATGGAAAACCGGATATTATCTTCATTGGCTCCTTTGGTGCAGGGGCGGAATGAGGCGGATGCGGCAAACATTCTGATAAATTTCGTGCAGACCGCTTTCCAATATCAGACAGACGGCCAACAGTTCGGATACGAGAAGCCGTTCTTTGTCGAAGAACTGTTCTACTATCCCTATTCCGATTGCGAGGACCGTGCGATGCTGTTCTCTTATCTGGTGCGGAAACTCTTGGGGCTTGATGTCGTATTGCTGGATTACCCGGAACACATCGCCACTGCTGTCCGCTTCAATGGCAATGTTTCCGGTGATTATCTTATGGTGAACGGCCGGAAATATACAGTTTGCGACCCCACCTATATCGGTGCTTCCATCGGTATGACGATGCCCAGGTATAAAACGGTGTCTGCAAAGGTGTTGAAATACTGATGTCTGTAGCGTACACGTATTTTCAGAACCATTTGATCTTTCTGAACCATATAAAGGTCACGGCCGATAATATTGCGGACAGCAGCACAATGAACACAAACGCATGTGGAAATCCTTCCAGGTGTATATCCACGTTCATACCGTAGAAACTGGCTATCAACGTAGGTATCATCAGGGTAATGGAAAGGCTTGTCATGCGTTTCATGATAGCATTCACGTTGTTGGAAATGATGGAAGCGAAAGCGTCCATTGTCCCTGTAAGGATGTCACTGTAGATGTTTACCGTGTTGTACGCCTGTTTCAGTTCGATAACAACATCCTCCAGCAGTTCCAAATCAAGATAGTCCGTGTCTTGGAAGATGTTTTTCAACCGTCCTATCATGACTTCGTTGCCGCGGATGGAAGTATTGAAGTACACCAGCGTCTTTTGCAGTTTCATCAGCTGGAGAAGGTCTTCGTTGCGGATGCTCTTTTCCAGTTCCTTTTCGGCGGTGGCCACATCGTTATTGATTTGTTTCAGATATTTCAGGAACCATACGGCGGAGGAGTATATGATTCGTAAAATCAGTGTCAGCTTATTGTTGACAACAATCCCTTTGCGGCGGGTATGCTGTATGAAGTCCGGTATCAGTTCGGTGTGATGATAACATACGGAAACGATGATATCGTTGTTTGTAATGATGCCGATGGGCACAGTGATAAACGGGATGCCGTGCTGGTTGCTCTGCATCGGAATGCGCAGAATGGTCAGCAGCCAGTTGCCTTCGGTCTCCGTGCGCGGACGTTCGTCCGTATCGGCTATGTCTTCAAGGAATGATTCGGGAACTTTCAGTTCTTGGGTAAGGAATTGGAAATCGTTGTCGTCCGGGCACTCCACGTTTACCCAGCAGTTAGGTTTCCATTCGGCTTTTTCTACGAAGCCGTTTTCGCTGTAGAGATACTTTCTCATTGTTTTGCCTCCTTTCTTTAGTCCGAACAGAGGCATTGCGACCAACGTCTCCGCTCGCTTTAATTGTAAACACTATTGCACGTTCGTGGGTTTGAATCGTCCATAATTTCAGTTGATTTTATTTAAAAGCCATGCAAAAGTATGAAAATCATATTGGATTTCATGCGTTGGCATGGCTTTTTTAGGATTTCTTGTTGTTTATGGAAAGCGCTCCTTTGTGCAAATGTTATTTTTACTTTCCGAATGACATAGTTTGGCCGCTATTTTGTACCTTTGCAATTGGAAAAACGGATTGTAAATCAATTCCCTTCTTCCATATAAGTAGAGATTGTACAATTAAAAAACTAATAATTATGAGCAAGAAAGCCCTTTTAATGATTCTTGATGGCTGGGGTATCGGCGATCAAGGTAAAGATGATGTGATTTTCAATACGCCTACTCCCTATTGGGACAGTCTGTTGGCCACTTATCCGCACTCGGAGTTGCAGGCAAGCGGCGAGAATGTCGGTTTGCCCGACGGACAGATGGGTAACTCGGAAGTAGGTCACCTCAATATCGGTGCAGGACGCATCGTATACCAGGACTTGGTAAAGATTAACCGTGCTTGTGCCGACGGCAGCATCCTGAAGAACAAGGAAATCGTTTCCGCTTTCTCTTACGCGAAGGAACACGGTAAGAACATCCATTTTATGGGACTCACCAGCAATGGCGGTGTACACAGTTCTTTCGACCATCTGTTCAAGCTTTGCGATATTTCAAAGGAATACGGCATCGAGAATACATTTATCCACTGCTTTATGGACGGTCGCGACACCGACCCGAAGAGCGGTAAAGGTTTCATCGAGCAGTTGACGGCACATTGCGAAAAGTCAGCCGGTAAGATTGCTTCCATCGTAGGCCGTTTCTATGCTATGGACCGCGACAAACGTTGGGAACGTGTGAAAGTGGCTTATGACCTGTTGGTAAACGGAGAAGGTAAGGTTGCTTCCGACATGGTCCAGGCCATGCAGGAGTCTTACGATGAGGGCGTAACCGATGAGTTCATCAAACCGATTGTAAACGCGAACTTCGACGGTACTATCAAGGAAGGTGACGTAGTTATCTTCTTCAACTATCGTAACGACCGTGCCAAGGAACTGACTATCGTGCTTACTCAGCAGGATATGCCCGAGCAGGGAATGCACACTATTCCCGGTTTGCAGTATTATTGCATGACTCCGTACGATGCTTCCTTCAAGGGTGTGCACATTCTCTTCGATAAGGAAAACGTACAGAATACCTTGGGCGAATACCTGGCAGCCAACGGCAAGACCCAGCTCCATATTGCCGAAACGGAGAAGTACGCCCACGTGACATTCTTCTTCAACGGCGGTCGCGAAACTCCGTACGATGCGGAAGAACGTATCCTTGTTCCGTCTCCGAAGGTGGCTACGTATGACCTGAAGCCGGAAATGAGCGCTTACGAAGTAAAAGATAAACTGGTTGAGGCCATTAATACCAAGAAGTTCGATTTCATCGTAGTGAATTATGCGAACGGCGATATGGTGGGTCACACCGGTATTTACGAAGCCATTGAGAAAGCCGTAAAAGCTATCGACGAATGCGTGAAAGATACGGTGGAAGCTGCCAAAGCCAACGATTACGAGGTAATCATCATTGCCGACCACGGTAATGCCGACCATGCCCTGAACGAGGACGGTACGCCGAATACGGCCCACTCTCTGAATCCCGTTCCGTTTGTTTATGTCACGGCCGATAAGAATGCTAAGGTAGAGAACGGTGTATTGGCGGATGTAGCTCCTTCCATCCTGCATATTCTGGGTATGAAGCAACCTGCTGAAATGACTGGTAAAGACTTGATTATAAGTTGATAATTGAGAATTAAAAATTAAGAAATGATAGCAAGGGATAATGTTATCCATGCTAAGTCGTATGCGTTTGCTATTCGAATAGTAAACGCATACAAGTTTTTAGCGGATGCTCAGAAAGAATTCATATTGTCTTAGAAGAAGCGGATGAAACAATCTTTAAACAGGTGAACATTTATTTTTTAATGCTCAATTTTTAATTTTCAATTTACTAATGTTACAGATAGATGATGTTGTAGTTTCTTTTGATGTACTGCGCGAGAAGTTCCTTTGCAATCTGGATGCTTGCAAAGGAGAATGTTGCATTGAAGGGGATGCCGGTGCTCCGGTGGAATTTGAGGAGGTAGAGAAACTGGAAGAGGTACTGCCTGTGATTTGGGATGAACTTTCTCCGGAAGCGCGCGCCGTGATAGATGCACAAGGGGTGGTGTACACGGATGAAGAGGGCGATTTGGTAACGTCTATCGTTAATAACAAGGACTGTGTATTTACTTGCTATGACGGGAAAGGCTGTTGCTATTGTGCCATAGAAAAAGCGTATAGAGAAGGTAAGACGGACTTTTACAAACCCGTTTCCTGCCATCTTTATCCTATCCGCATAGGCGATTATGGGCCTTATAAGGCGGTGAACTATCACCGTTGGGATGTTTGTAAGGCGGCTGTCCTGTTGGGGCGGAAAGAGGATGTTCCGGTATATAAGTTCTTAAAGGAACCTTTGATACGTAAATTCGGCGAAGATTGGTATGCCGAGCTGGAACTGGCTGCCGAAGAGATGAAGAAGCAGGGAATGATATAAGAAAAGCTCCGGTCAACAGGTATTTCCTGTCCGTCCGGAGCTTCTTCGTTGTAAGATGTGAGGTTGGTAAATAAAAAATTGAGGATTGAGAATTAAGAATTGAAAAATAGACATGCTATCATTTTAATTCTTAATTCTCAATTTTTAATTTCCTGATTATGCATCGATATTTGCATAGGTTGCGTTCTTTTCGATGAAATCGCGGCGCGGGCCTACGTCTTCACCCATCAGCATGGAGAAGGTATAGTCGGCTTCGGCTGCATTCTCAAGATGTACTTGCTTCAGCATACGGTTTTCCGGATTCATGGTTGTCTCCCACAATTGTTCCGGATTCATTTCACCCAAACCTTTGTAGCGTTGGGTGTGGACTGCATTTTCCGAACCGCCGCCGTAAGTATCGATAAACTTCTGGCGCTGTTGGTCTGTCCAGCAGTACTCTTTCACCTTGCCTTTGGTGCAGAGATAGAGCGGGGGAGTGGCAATGTACAGATACCCTTGCTGTATCACCTGCGGGAAGTAGCGGAAGAAGAGCGTCATGATCAGCGTGTCGATGTGAGAACCATCGACGTCGGCATCGGTCATGATGATTACTTTCTTGTAACGCAACTTGTCTATATTGGCTTCCTTGCTGTCCTCGCCGTCTACACCGAAGCGGATGCCCAAAGCCTGAATGATATTGTTTACTTCATCGCTTTCGAATGCTTTGTGCCACATGGCCTTCTCTACATTCAGAATCTTACCGCGAAGCGGCAGGATAGCTTGGAAGGTACGGTTACGTCCTTGTTTGGCAGAACCGCCTGCAGAGTCACCCTCGACAAGGAACAATTCGCATTCTTCCGGGTCTTTGCTGGAGCAGTCGGCCAGTTTGCCCGGCATGCCGCCACCGGACATCGGTGACTTGCGTTGTACGGACTCGCGCGCCTTGCGTGCAGCCACGCGTGCCTGTGCTGCCAATATCACCTTGTCTACAATCATTTTGGCTTCTTTGGGATGCTCTTCCAGGTAATAGGAGAGTGCTTCGCCTACAGCCTGGTCCACAGCTCCCATAACCTCGTTGTTACCGAGCTTTGTCTTGGTCTGTCCTTCAAACTGCGGTTCGGCCACCTTGATGGAGATAACTGCGGTCAGACCTTCGCGGAAGTCATCGCCGGAAATTTCTACTTTTGCCTTTTCCAGCATCTTGTTGTCTTCGGCATATTTCTTCAAGGTGCGGGTCAGCGCACGGCGGAAGCCGGCCAGGTGCGTACCGCCTTCGATGGTATTGATATTGTTTACATAAGAGTGGATATTCTCGTTGTAGGAAGTATTGTACATGATGGCTACTTCTACCGGAGTACCTTGCTTTTCGGTGTTGATGTAGATGACATCGTTCACCAGATGTTCGCGGGAAGAATCTATATAGCGTACAAACTCCTTCAAGCCCTCTACGGAATAGAAAACTTCTTGCTTGCAGCTTCCGTCTTCTTCTTTTACGCGGAGGTCGGTCAGCGTAATTTTGATGCCGGCGTTCAGATAGGCCAGTTCGCGCATGCGGGTTGCCAGAATATCGTAACTGTAGACCGTTTCAGTAAAGATTGTAGCATCCGGCCAGAACTGCTGGCGCGTACCGGTGATTGCGGTAGTGCCGACTTCCTTTACCGAATATAGCGGATGGCCGCATTCGTATTCTTGCTGGTAGATTTTTCCGTTGCGGAAAACCTGCGTTGTCATGTGCGTGGACAATGCGTTTACACAAGATACACCGACGCCGTGCAAACCACCGGAAACTTTGTAGGAACCCTTGTCGAATTTACCGCCGGCATGCAGCACGGTCATGACAACTTCGAGAGCGGATTTCTGTTCTTTTTCGTGAAAGTCTACCGGAATACCGCGTCCGTTGTCTTGTACGGTGATAGAGTTATCTTCGTTGATGGTAACTTCGATGTGGTCGCAATAACCGGCGAGCGCTTCGTCGATGGAGTTGTCTACAACCTCGTAAACCAAGTGATGGAGTCCCTTGGAACTAATGTCGCCGATGTACATGGCAGGACGCTTACGTACAGCCTCTAAACCTTCCAGTACCTGGATGTTACTGGCCGAGTAATTGCTTTCGCCGTTTATCTTTTCTTCTTCAGTCATAATCTAATTTCTCTTATTGTAATAACAAAGCAAAAATAGTGAAAATCCTTGATATATCATGCCGGCGGCTTGATAAATTTGGGCTGTTTACAGCTTTTTAGCACCGTGAGGATTTGTTTGTTTTGAGGGTATTGCCCGGAAATGATACAAACGCAGAAAAGTCCGAACTAAAAAGTCCGGACTCCCATATCTTTTGTGTAACTTATCAGCTTAACCGAGTTTGTTGATATAAACTGCCAACTTTGACTTCAGGTTGTTAGCCTTGTTCTTGTGGATTACGTTAGTCTTAGCCAACTTATCCAGCATCTTTGTGATACCAGGATACATTGCTGTTGCTTCAGCTTTATCTGTAGTAGCACGAAGCTTACGAACAGCATTTCTCATGGTTTTGCCATAATATCTGTTGTGAAGTCTTCTTGTCTCTTCTTGTCTGATTCTTTTCAGTGATGATTTGTGATTTGCCATCTCGACTAATCTTTTTTAATTCGTTTATCTTTTTAATTGTAGCCCGTGGGGGAATCGAACCCCCCTTTCAAGAATGAAAATCTTGCGTCCTAACCGATAGACGAACGGGCCATCCTTGTTGAGCGTTTCCGCTCTTTGCAACCGTTTTTCCTTTCGTTTGCGGTTGCAAAGGTAGAAACTATTTTTGAATTGGCAAACATTTCTGATAAAAATTTTGCAGAAATTCTTCTGCATTTTCTCTTGTATGTGGTTTTATTTATTGATAATCAGGTATATAATGATGTTTTAAATTTTCTGTATTTGCTTCATTTTTTTTATTCCTCTTCTTTAAGTTCCGTAGTTTCGCGCTTTTTTTGTAGCTTTGTTAGCCGGATTGAAACTTGATTAAAGGACGGAAATGTTACAGAAAACGCAAGGAATCGTATTGCATTCTTTGAAGTATAAGGATACTTCTATTATTGTAGACATCTATACCGAGGTGTCCGGACGGGCTTCTTTCCTGGTTCCGGTGTCCCGTTCGCGCAAGGCTGCGGTGAAGTCGGTACTGTTTCAACCTCTGTCTTTGGTGGAGCTGGAAGCGGATTTCCGTCCGAATACTTCTATATATAAGGTGAAAGAGGCAAAGTCTTTCTATCCTTTTACTTCGATTCCTTACGACCCTTATAAATCTGCCATCGCTTTGTTTCTGTCCGAATTCTTATATCGTGCGCTGCGCGAGGAGGCGGAAAACCGTCCTTTATTCGCTTATTTGCAGCATTCCATTGTCTGGTTGGATGAATGCGGCAGTGGCTTTGCCAATTTTCATCTGGTCTTTTTGATGCGTTTGTCGCGTTTTCTCGGATTGTATCCGAACTTGGAAGATTATCACGGCGGCGATTATTTTGATTTGCAGAATGCCTGCTTTACCCCGTTGCGTCCGCAATTGCATTCCGACTATATAGCGCCGGAAGAGGCGGCACGTCTCACAAGGCTGATGCGCATGAACTACGAAACGATGCATCTCTTTGCCATGAGCCGCATAGAGCGTGCCCGTTGTCTGACGATTATGAACGAGTATTACCGTTTGCATCTGCCGGATTTTCCCGTACTAAAGTCTTTGGAAGTCTTGAAAGAGTTGTTTGATTGAGCTCCATTTCAAAGGGCATTCCGTTTCCTTACGTGTTTCCTGGAGTTTCCTGTAGAGAAACGCGCGTTTCCCTTAAGGGAAATTTCAGTTTCCTTAAAGGGAAATTCTCGTTTCTATGAAAGGGAACGGGCGTTTCTTCCGGGGGAAACGGGCGTGTCATAGGCATGGAAACAATAAAAGCCGTACTTCAAACTGCTCTCCAACCGGAGGGGAGCTTGAAGTACGGCTCTGTACGTATTGGGTTGGGCAGAACGCTTATCCCAGCAATTCCTTTACTTTGGCCGAGATGGCACGTCCTTCGGCAAGCCCGGCAAGTTTCTTGCTGGCTACGCCCATTACCTTGCCCATATCCTTACCGCTGGTAGCGCCTGTTTCGGCGATGATTTCCTTCAAGGCAGCTTCCAGTTCTTCGGGAGACATCTGCTTGGGCAGGTATGCTTCCATAACCTTTACTTGCGCCAGTTCTGCATCGGCAAGGTCCTGACGGCCTTGCTGCACGTAGATTTCGGCGGCGTCCTTGCCTTGCTTTGTCAGCTTCTGAATGATTTTCAGGGCATCGGCATCGGTCAGGGTATCATTGGCTCCCGGAGCGGTCTTGGCTTCGAGGAATACTTTCTTGATATTTCTCAGGGTTTCCAAAGCTACTTTGTCTTTGGCTCTCATTGCGTTTTTAATGTCTTCGCTGACTCTTTCAAATAAATCCATATTGTTCTTTATTGTTTTACTGTTTACAATGTACTGTTTCCGGCTGAAGTCCGGAACGGCAGTCGGTTTAGAAAGTGATTATGCCGTTGCTGCCGCTTTCTGCTTCCTGCGCTTCTTCGGTGGCGAGTATGCCGGCTTCTTCCGCCTTGACCTTGATTGCCGCCAGGGTACTCTTGTCGCGCTGGTAGGTAGGGGAGTTCTCCACCATGCTGATGATGTCGGCGTTGTCCAGGTCTTCGGGGTTGAAGATATAGATATGCCGGCGGCGCAGACGCTGATACTTGGTATTGGCATCCTTTCCGTAGTAGGTTTCGCGGCGTGAGCGTCTTTGCTCTTCCTCTTCCTCCAGTTCGGCAAGGCGCTTCTGCTCTTCTGCGGTACGCTGGGTGATGCGGTCGTCCATCTCTTTCATGTGGATGTCCTGGATGCCGAAGCCGGTGGCAAGCAGGGTAATCTTGACCTTTTGCTCCAGTTCCGGGTCTTCCGCCATACCAAATTTGGTTTCGAAGTCGCGGTTGAAGCGGTTCATAAAGTCTTTTACTTCATCCATTTCGCTCATCATCAGTTCATGGTCGGGACTATAGGAGATATTAAGCAGTACTTTCTTAGAGTTGAAGATGTCGTTATTGTTCAGCAGCGGAGAATGCTGTGCATTCTTGATGGCTTCGCTGACTCGGCTTTCACCTTCGCCGTAACCGGTACTCATAATAGCTACCCCACCATCTTTCATGACTGTTTTTACATCGTTGAAGTCGAGGTTGATGATGCCTCGCATAGTGATGATTTCAGCAATGCTCTTGGCTGCAATCAGCAAGGTGTCGTTTGCTTTGGCAAATGCGCTGGTTACGGAGAGGTCTGGATAGATTTCACCCAGTTTTTCATTGTTGATGACAAGCAACGCATCTACGTGTTTGCTGATTTCTTCCACACCGTCTAATGCTTGGTCTATCTTCTTGTCTCCTTCCCAACGGAAAGGAATAGTAACGATACCAACAGTCAGTATGTCCATTTCTTTGGCAATCCGGGCAATGGTAGGAGCTGCACCGGTACCTGTACCACCACCCATACCGGCAGTGATGAAGACCATTTTCGTACCATCGTTCAACATCCCTTGCACTTCGTTTATGCTTTCTTCGGTCGCTTCTTTCGCTTTCGCGGGGCGGTTTCCGGCTCCTAATCCTTCGTGCCCCAGTTGCAGTTTAACTGGAACCGGAGATTCTTCCAATGCTTTGCGGTCGGTGTTGCAGACAACGAAAGCGACATCATGTATGCCTTCCCGGTACATGTGGTTTACGGCATTACCGCCACCGCCACCTACACCGATAACTTTGATGATTTTCGGTGAATCGGTCGGAAAATCGAATTGTGCTATATCGTCCATGAGTAATAGGTTATTCTGTTGTTAAAACTTATGTTACATTTTCTCTCCATCTCCTAGAATTTCTTCCTGAATTTTATCGAAGAGCCCCCAAAACCTGTTTGGTTTTTGTCTTGTATTGCCGGGTTTCTTCGTACCTGTACCGGTTTTGGTGCCCGACGTGGGTTTGGAAGGTTCGGGCTTCTTGGGGGCTTCTTTGACCGTATCTTTGCCTGTATCAAATCCGATGACAGTTTGTGTGTCATTCGGGTCGTTGGGCTTTTCAAGGATCGGTTGCACCTCCTGCAGGCAGCAGTTTTCGTTGCCTGCGGCAAGAAGGCCGAGCAAGGTATTCTGCATACCGTCCTTGGCCAGTACGTCACTGAATCCGTGAACGGTATCATGCACGAAGCGCATCGTCTTTACTTTCTCTATTTTGCTTTGCTTGCGGAAAGCTTCCTCGATATTCTTTAGGTTTGCTCCGCCTCCGGTGAATACGACTCCGGAGAATAGCTTATCCTCATAACCGGAGAGCTGCAACTGGTTCCATACGTTGGCAAGGATTTCTTCAGAGCGTGCTCCGATAATGTTGTTCAGCGTGGCCAGCTCAATGGCGCGTCCGTCTTCCAGTGCACATACGGCGGGTGTCTCGCTCTCTTCCTCTTCTTCGTAGAGGGCGTTGCCGTATTGCAGTTTCAGCTTTTCGGCATCCTGCTCTTCCATCTGCAGGGACGTGATGTCACGGGTAATGGTGTTGCCACCCAGCGGCAATACGCTCAGGTAGCGGAGAATATTGTTCTTGTAGACCGAAATGGTGGTGGTATCGGCGCCGAAGTCTACCAGTGCACAGCCCGAACGCATTTCGTTTTCCGTTAAAACAGCGTTTGCCAACGCTATCGGAGCGATAAGCAGGTCGGCTATCTCCACCTTTGCCTGCTCGAAGCTGTGTTCCAGGTTCTTCTTGAGTGAGGCGCGTGCCACGATGTTGAGGAACTGTCCTGTGATGTGCTGGCCTGCCACGCCCACCGGGTCGGCTTGCAGGGTATTGTCTATCTTGTATTCTTGGGGGGCCACATCCAGTACACTCATGTCTGCCAACGGCACTTCAAGGTTCTCGTCACAGATAGAGTCTACCAGCTCTTGCGAGATGATGCCTTCTTCGTCCAGTGTACGACTCACCGCGTTTTTTACTGTGCGCAATGACTGTCCGCCGATGCCTACATATACTTTGGCAATGGAGTTGTTGAGCTGGTTTTCCAGCTTGTTGGTGATGGAAGTCAATGCCTGTGCTGTCTTGTCGATGTTGTAGATGACCCCCTTGTGGATAAACGAGGACGCATCTTCGCGTGCATAGGCCAACACCTGAATGCTTCCGTCACTGTTCTTCTTTCCTGCGATACCGGAAATCTTGGAAGAACTCAACTCAATAGCGGCGATGAAATCTGTTGTTGCCATAACTGTTTTATTTACTATTTTACTATTTACTGTCTACTATTTGCTGCGCGGTAACTATTCTCTTTTCGTGCAGATAATCTGGTTACCAAACTCAACACTGATACGGGAATATTTGTTCCAGCCTACCTTGTTCAATCCTTTTTCGTAGAATACCTTTACCCGTTTCAGCTTCCGTTCGAAGTCGTCCAGCTTACCGAGGTAGATGACATGGTCGCCTACACGCGGTACCAGCTCTATGTTTTTGTCGGGCAATACATGAATCTGCTCGATTTGCGCGTTCCAGAACGAATTCTTTTGCAAAAATACACCAAACTTATATAAATCCCTCATGGCAAACGACTTTTCTACGTTTCCGGTCACAATGGCACGGTGCGCAACACACTTTGCATCGGGCGGCATTACCGTGCCCTTATTGTCCAGATAGTAGTTCTCGCCGTTGGCGCTCATTATTCTCAGGATAGGGATGCGCTGGGTTACTTCGATACAGAGTTTGCCGCTCGGCGTCTTGTAACATTCCACTTCGTCGATGAGCGGATGCTTGGAGAGCGCCTGCTCCAACGTTTTGGTGCGGATACGGTCCAAGTGCTTGCCTATGGGACTGACGCCTTTCTTTTCCAGCATGGCGGCTACTTCCTTTTTCGTGATGAAGCCGGCATATACCGTGTCTTTGATAACCAGCTCCACATCACGGCACACTTGACCCGCCGGCTTCCGGTTGAAAGCGGTAACGGCCACTATCAGGTAGGCAAGGACGAGCAACAGGACGATAGAAAGTAGAATCCTTTTAATCATAGGCTTATTTGCTGTTTACTGTTTTACGGTTTACGCTTTGCTGCGCTGTTCGAGCAGCCGGGCTATGGAAGGTACATAATTGTCCAGGTCTCCGGCTCCCAGCACTATCAGCACTTCAACCGGTTTCTTCGAGAGCAGGTCGGGAATGTCTTCCTTCCTGCATATACACTTTTCGATGCCCGGGCGCAGGTTGTCGTATATGAGTTGGCTGCTGACACCGGGAATGGGTTGTTCGCGGGCAGGGTATATCTCTGTCAGAATCACTTCGTCCAGTAGCGAGAGGCTGTCTGCAAAGTCTTTGTAGAAGTCTCTGGTACGGGTATAGAGATGGGGCTGGAAGATAGCCGTTATCTTCTTGTCCCGGTAAAGTTCGCGGATAGACTTCACGCTTTGCGCGATTTCGGCGGGATGATGGGCGTAGTCGCTGAGGAATACGAGGCTGTCCGTCTTTATCTTGAAGTCGAAACGGCGGTCTACGCCGCGGAAACTGGCCATTCCCTGTCTGATTTCCTCATCGGTGACCCCGTTCAGGTGTGCAAGCGCCATGGCTGCCACGCCGTTCTCTATGTTGATGCCGATAGGTACACCGAGCCGGATATCGTTGATGCGGGTGTCCGGAGCAATGAAGTCGATGACGATTTCACCGTTTCCGATGCGGATGTTCTCGGCGTGGAAGTCTCCTTCGTCGCGGGAGTAGGTATAAGTTTTTACGCCCGGCTGTACATCCGGCTGCAAGGCAAGCCCCTTCCGGATAATCAGTGCCCCTCCCGGTTGGATAAGGGTGGTGTAGTGGCGGAAGCTTTCAAGATAAGCCTCGCGCGTGCCGTATATGTCCAAATGGTCGGGGTCGGTAGAGGTGATAACGCTCATATAGGGAGAAAGCCAGTGGAACGAACGGTCGAACTCGTCGGCTTCGATTACGGTGTACGGACTGGTCGGAGATAAGAGCAGGTTTGTCCCGTAGTTCTTGGAGATGCCTCCGAGAAAAGCCGTGCAGCCCACATGCGACTGGTGGAAGAGATGCGCCGCCATTGTACTTGTGGTGGTCTTGCCATGCGTACCGGCAACGCAGAGTCCTTTGCTGCTGCGGGTAATCGTGCCCAATACCTGGGAACGTTTATGTATCTCGAAACCATTCTCCCGGAAATAGGCCAGTTCGGCATGTTCTTGAGGAATGGCAGGGGTGTACACTACCAGTGTGCTTTCCTTGTCCTTGCAATTTTCAGGGATGAGACCGGTGTTTTCCTCATAATGTATTTGTGCACCTTCTGCAATGAGATGCCCGGTCAGTTCGCTCGGCGTACGGTCATATCCCGCCACGAACTTGCCTTTGGATAGAAAATAGCGTATCAGTGCGCTCATGCCGATGCCGCCGGCACCGACGAAATAAACGGATTTTATGGTTTCTATATTCATGTACTTGTCATTTAATAAGTTTCAGCACCTCTTTGGCGATGACGGTTGCCGAGTCGGGCAATGCCAATCGGGCGATGTTGTTGCTCAATTCTTTCAGTTTATCACTGTCTTTTACCGTATCCAGTGCTGCGGGCAGGAGTTTCTCTTCGGCTTCCGCGTCCTTTACGTAGATAGCGGCGTCTTTATCGACGAGCGCCAGTGCGTTCTTGGTCTGGTGGTCTTCTGCCACATTGGGCGAGGGGACCAGGATTACAGGCTTGTGAAGCAGGCAGAATTCCGAAATGGAGCCGGCGCCGGCACGGGAGATTACCAAATCGGCAGCCGCATAGGCCTTCGCCATGTCTTTGATGAAATCCGTCACATACAGGTTGGGTATGGCATTGATATGCGGGTGGTGTACGGCTTCACCGGTTGCCGCGGTGATGGCGTCCCTTACCTGGTCGATGTATATTTTGCCGGTCTGCCAGATGAACTGTATGTCGGGGTTCTGCCGGATGACGTCAAGGCCGGCGGTCAGGGTGCGGTTAATGGTACGTGCCCCGAGGCTGCCGCCCAGTATCAGGATAGTCTTTTTGGACGGGTTCAGGCTGAAGTAGCTTACGGCTTCTTCGTGCGCAACGGCATGTCCGAGCAAGTTCTGGCGGACGGGGTTGCCGGTCATGATAATCTTCTCTGCAGGGAAGAACTTTTCCATGCCTTCGTAGGCAACGCATATCTTGCAGGCTTTCTTGGCAAGCAGTTTGTTGGTGACACCTGCATAGGAGTTTTGCTCTTGTATCAGGGTAGGCACTCCCATCATTCCCGCCGTTTTCAGGGTAGGGCCGCTGGCATAGCCGCCCACGCCTACTGCCACCTGCGGACGGAATTGCTTGATGATGCTGCGCGCTTTCCATTGGCTGCGTGCCAGTTTCACCAATACGGCAAAGTTCTTCCACAAGTGCTTGCGGTCGAAGCCCGCCACGGGCAGGCCGATAATCTTGTAGCCGGCATCGGGTACACGCTGCATTTCCATGCGGCCTTCTGCACCTACGAACAGGATTTCCGCATCAGGACGCAATTCCTTAATCGCGTTGGCAATGGACACGGCCGGGAAAATGTGTCCGCCCGTGCCGCCACCGCTGATGATAATGCGCGGCTTGTTGTTCTTTGTTTCCATATATGAGTTTATCTACTTGCTACTACTGATAATTAATCTTATTCAAATTCGGCATCGCTGTTCAGCATCTTGGCTGTCGGCTCGGCAGCGCTTTGCGCTTCGCTGTAGGTGCTTTCGTTTCCGTTGCCGGTTTCCACCTGCATGGTGATTTGGGCATCGTGCGCTCTCTGTTCTTCCAGCTTGGCGGTGTACCGGCTCACACTCAGTATCATGCCGATATAGGCGCAGTTTATCAACGTCGAAGTACCTCCTTTGCTGATAAGCGGCAGCGGTTGCCCGGTTACGGGAGCCAGTCCCACGGCCACCATCATGTTGAAGATGGCCTGCGACACCAGCAGCAGGGCTATGCCGATGATGAGGAAGGCGGGGAAGGTGCGGTCGCATTTCTTTGCGATACGTCCTACACGTATCAACAGACAGATGTAGAGGAATACGACTATGACTCCTCCTACCAGTCCGAGTTCTTCGATGATAATGGCAAAGATGAAGTCGGAGAATGCCTGGCTCAGGAAGTCACGCTGTACGGAGTTGCCCGGTCCCTTGCCGATGACATTGCTGGTGGCGACGGCGATACGTGCATGGGCTATCTGGGCGTCTTTGTCTATATCGAATTTTGCGGCAGGCACTACCTCGTCACTCGTAAACTTTTCGATACGGGCACGCCACGTGTCGAACCGGTGCAGGAAAGGTATGTCGCTGTTCTTTGTCATCAGCAGGAAAGTTACGGCAACAATGCCTACCGATGCCAGGCTGCCGGTCAGCATCAACAGTCGTTTTGCAGAGACACGCCCTATGAACATCATCAGAAAGACTACCCCGAACAGCAATGCCGCCGTGGACAAGTTCTCCGGAGCAATGAGCAGGCAGATAACTCCGGTTATTATCATAATCCGCTTGAAAGCCTTCGGGTTGGCGCCGTCCTCATCCTGCCCTTTGGACAGGATGAAAGCCGTGACTATGATAACCGCCATTTTGGCTATCTCCGAGGGCTGGAACTGTATGCCCATGAACGTCATCCAGCGCGCCGCTCCGTTGATACGTTCCATCATCATGACCAGTATCAGCAGTATTGCGGAAGCCGGCAACAGGAAGACAGGGAATACCTGAAACCATTTATAGGGGATGTTGTGCATGAGGACCACAATCACAGCGCCTACCATCAGGATAATGCTGTGCTGGGTGATGGGCCCCCAATGGTCGCCGCTCTTATAGGTAAGCGTACTGGCAGCACTGAACACCTCTGTAATGGAGATGAGGCAGAGGAAGAGGAAAATAATCCAGATTACTTTGTCTCCTTTGAATATGCTTTTTAATAAATCCATTTATAACTCTCTTACGTATTTCTTGAATTGGTCGCCCCGGTCTTCATAGCTCTTGAAGAGGTCGAAGGAAGCGCAACAGGGACTCAATAATACTGTTTCGCCTTTCCGGGCTAATTTGAAAGCGGCGTCTACCGCGTCTTTCATGCCGGTCTGCACATCGGCCACCGGCAGACCGAGGCGGTCGAAAAAGCCGTGCAGCTTTTCATTGTGCAGTCCCAGGTAGACCAGCGCGGAGCATTTGCTACGTACCAAATCCTCTATTTCGGTATAGTCATTCCCTTTGTCTTTGCCGCCGAGGATAAGCACGGTTTTGGTTGTCATGCTTTGCAGGGCGTACCAGCAGGAATTGACATTGGTTGCCTTGGAATCGTTGATGAATTGGACGCCGCGTACGGTCGCTACCTTTTCCAGACGGTGTTCTACACCTTTGAAGTCGGACAAGGCTTTGCGGATATCTTCTTTGCGGATACCTGCAAGGTTGGCGGAAATGCCGGCAGCCAATGAGTTATACAGGTTGTGGGTTCCTCGCAGGGCAAGTTCTTCCTGCTCCATATTGAAAGCAATCGGTTCGTTGATTTCCACTTCACCGTCTTCCACATAAGCAATGGCGCCGTCTTCCTTTACGGCGGCGAAAGGATAGGGATGGGCTTTTAAGCCGTGCTTTTCCAGCTCTCTGCGGATGATGGGGTCGTCGTTCCAGTAGATGAAAGCATCTTCCGGAGTCTGGTTTTGCGTGATGCGGAATTTGGCATCCACATACTTCTGCATGCAGTGATCGTATCTGTCCAGATGGTCAGGGGTGATGTTCATCAGGACGGCGATATTGGCGCGGAACTTATACATATTGTCCAGTTGGAAAGAGCTGAGTTCGATAACATAATAGTCGTGCTTCTCCATGGCCACCTGCAAGGCAAGGCTGTTGCCGATGTTGCCTGCCAGCCCTACATTCAGTCCCGCACTCTTGAAGATGTGGTAAATGAGCGAGGTGGTGGTAGTCTTGCCGTTAGAACCGGTGATGCAAATCATTTTGGCGTTTGTATAACGTCCGGCGAACTCTATCTCGGAGATGATGGAGATGCCTTTTTCTTTCAATTTCAGAATCAGCGGAGCGTCGTTGGGGATGCCGGGACTTTTTACCACTTCATCGGCATTCAGTATCAGCTCTTCCGTGTGCTGTCCTTCCTCCCAGGCAATGCCATGCTTGTTCAGCAGTTCCTTGTATTTGTCTTTAATGGCAGACATGTCGGATACGAACGTGTCGAAACCTTTCACCTTGGCAAGTACGGCAGCTCCCGCGCCGCTTTCGCCTGCTCCTAAAACTACAATTCTACTCATATACTATTATAATTAAGATCGGTAACTCTTCATTTTTCATTCATAATTCTTCATTGGGTTGTTATCTTATCTTTAACGTTATAATTGTTATTGCTGCCAGTACAATGGTTACGATCCAGAAGCGGACGGTAATTTTCGATTCATGGAACAATTGTGCCGGTTGGGTAAATACCACTTTGCAACCGGGCTCTATCAGGTTCATGCCGGTGCGGAAGTGGTCGTGTATCGGCGTCCGTTTGAAGAGACGCTGTTTAACCCCTTTCCGTTTGCCGGCTTTGTAGTAGACCCGTTGCAGAATTACCGACAGGTTCTCTACAAGGAATATGCCGCATAGGATAGGTATCAGCAGCTCTTTATGGATGATAATGGCGTATACGGCAATGATGCCGCCGATGGTCAGACTGCCTGTATCGCCCATGAATACCTGTGCCGGGTAGGCGTTGTACCAGAGGAAGCCGATAAGTGCACCGATGAAAGCGCAGATAAAGATTACCAGCTCTTCCGAACCCGGTATGTACATGATGTTCAGATAACCGGCATATTCGATATGGCTGGATACGTATGCCAGTATGCCCAGTGTCAGACCGATAATGGCGGAGTTGCCCGCTGCCATGCCGTCCATGCCGTCATTCAGGTTGGCGCCGTTGGAAACGGCGGTTACTACGAATATGGTGACGAGTACGAACAGTATCCAGCCCGCCGTTTGTGCGTGTTCTCCCATGAAGGACACGAGGTCGGCATAGTCAAGGTTGTTGCTCTTGAAGAAAGGGATGGTAGTCTGTGTAGCCTTGATTTCTTTGGCGGCATGCACTACCTCGATGCCTTGTCCCGGTTTCTCTACCTCGATGTTTTCACGGATAACGACCTGCGGACTGAGATACAGGGTAAGCCCTACAATGAGTCCCAAGCCTACCTGGCCGATAATCTTGAACTTACCGTGCAGGCCTTCCTTGTCTTTCTTGAATATCTTGATGTAATCGTCGGCAAATCCTAATGAACCTAACCACACAGTGGTGATAAGCATCAGAATCATATAGATATTATTCAGCTTGCCCAGCAACAGGCAGGGAATCAGAATGGCAAAGATAATGATAACTCCGCCCATGCTCGGTACGCCCACCTTGTTTACGCCGAACGGGTCGATGTTGGCATCCCGTTGCGTCTCGGTAATCTGTTTGCGTTTCAGCAGGTCGATGAACTTGTCACCCCAGATACTCGAAATGAGTAATGCCAGAATGATAGCCATCAATGCCCTGAAAGATGTATAGCCGAACATACCCGCACCGGGGAAGTCGTATTTATCTAACCATTGGAATAAGTAGTATAACATAATTTCTTACTTTATCACTTTAAAACATTATCGCCTTTAGTTCCTCTTTGTCATCGAAATGATGCTTCACTCCTTTTATCTCCTGATAATTTTCATGTCCTTTGCCGGCTACGAGAATGACATCTCCCGGTTGCGCCAGCATGCAGGCGGTCTTTATGGCTTCTTTTCTATCGGCGATACTGATTGTTTTCTGCAAATCGTCCTTATCCAACCCTGCCAGCATATCGTTGATGATGTCTTGCGGCTCTTCAAAGCGGGGATTATCGGAAGTGATGATGACACGGTCGCTCAAACGGGCGGACTCTTTAGCCATGATAGGGCGTTTCCCTTTATCACGGTTGCCGCCTGCGCCGACTACGGTAATCACTTTGCCTTTGCCTTCCAGTACACCGTGGATGGCATTCAGCACATTCACCAACGCATCCGGAGTATGGGCATAATCCACAATGGCAGTAATGCCCTTCGGAGAGCGGATAGAGTCGAATCTGCCAGCTACAGGGTGTAAAGTGCTGAGGGCAACGAGCACATCTTCTTCTTTCTTTCCCAACAGTACGGCTGCGCCGAATACGGCAAGAAGGTTGGAAGCATTGAACTTGCCGATAAAGCGTACGGCCAGTTCATGGTTGTTAAAGTCGAGCAGCATGCCTTCAAAATGAGACTCCAATACTTTTCCCTTGAAATCGCTGAGGCTTCTCAATGAATACGTATATACGCGCGAACGTGTGTTCTGGGTCATGACCAGTCCGTTCTTGTCGTCCAGATTGGTCAGGCTGAACGCGTTCTTAGGCATGTCGTCGAAGAACTTCTTTTTTGCTTTGAGGTAGTTTTCGACAGTCTTGTGATAATCCAGGTGGTCGCGCGTAAGATTGGTGAAGATGCCGCCGGCAAACTTCAAACCGCTGATACGCTGCTGTGCGATAGAGTGGGAGCTGACTTCCATGAATGCGTATTTGCATCCGGAGTCTGCCATCTCACCCAGCAGGCGGTTAAGGGTAATCGGGTCGGGGGTGGTATGCTCGGTCGGCACGGGGCGGTCGTCAATGTAGTTGCATACCGTGGAAATCAGTCCGACTTTATATCCGAAATAACGGAATGTATTATATAATAAGGTGGCAATGGTTGTTTTGCCATTAGTGCCGGTTACGCCCACCAGCTCCATTTTGGAAGTGGGATCACCGTAGAAAGTGGTGGCAACCTTACCCACCGCATTCTCGCTGTCTTTTACTTGGATATATGTAACATCAGGATTTGTTTCTTCCGGCATGTCTTCGCACAGTACGGCTATAGCGCCTTTTTCAATGGCGGTAGGGATATATGCGTGACCGTCGGTCTGCGTACCGCGCATTGCCATAAACAAATGTCCGGCCGCAACTAAACGGGAGTCGATATTCACTCCTGTTATATCTTTCTCCGTACTGCCGATAATTTGTACCGGTTGTATCGCTTTTAATAGTTCGCTTAATTTCATTCCTTATTATATAATAATGTATATTCTTATATTAACGTAATGTCAAGGCTATTGTCTGTCCTTTTATCAATCGGCTTCCGCCTGCGATGGACTGGTTTCTTACCTTGCCGATGCCGTTGAGGCGTACTCTAAGTCCTTTGCTTTCCAGCAGATAAACAGCATCCTTGGCCCCCATGCCCACTACGCTGGGAACTATGCCGTCAGAAACTTTCTGATTTTGCAGGATAACGGCGGACGGAGCAGCCTGGCTGTGTCCCCACAACTCTCTCTCGTTTTCTACCTCAAACTGTTTCTGCACCGGAACATCCAATGCGTTGAGCACGCATAATGCCTCGTTCATCTCCCCGGCTTTTACCGCAGGAATTACATTGGTGGTGCTGTCTATCGCACTGCGTATATCGAACCGCAGATTCTTGGCATATACCCTTTCTGCAATCTTGCTGAATACGCTACCCGCCATCAAGCCGCCCGATGCCGGAAGTCCCGGCTTCTGTATGGAAACGATGCAACTGTATTTGGGAGCCTCTGCCGGGAAGTATCCGCAGAAACTGACGAGATAATTCACCCGCCCCGCCTTATAGCCGGCGGCACCTTGCGAAATCTGCGCCGTACCCGTCTTGCCGGCTACGGCAAACTGTTTGCTTCCGGCGGGTTTGGCCAAACCTTCGGCAACTACTTTGCGCAGAATCTCCCGTATCTGTGTCAGCGTATTGTCCGAGCAAATCTTCGGATTGATAACTTCCGTAGGAAAGTCACGGACAACCTCACCGTCTTTCACTGCCGCTTTTACGAATTTAGGGCGCACCATTGTACCGTTGTTGGCAATGGCATTATAGAAAGTCAGTATGTTCAGTGGCGGTACCTGCGTTTCATATCCTATACTCATCCAGGGTAACGTGGTCTTGGCAAAATACCGTTCTTTCGGACCGCGGATGTTAGGTTTGCCCTCTCCGGCTATTTGCAGGTGGAGCGGGCGGTCTATACCGATACGCTTCAATCCGTCTACGAACTTCTGCGGGTTGTCGCTGTAGTGCTTGTCGATAAGATATGAAACGCCGATATTGGATGATACTTCCAGAATACGTGTCACATCAATCTTGCCATATCCGCCCCGATGCCAGTTATGGTCTTTCATCGGGCGGCCGTGCATCATCATGATGCCGTTGCCTGTGTCGACTTCCGTATGGGGAGTAATCTTTCCGTCTTCAAGGGCTACCATGATAGAGGCTGTCTTGAATGTGGAACCCGGCTCCAGCATATCGCTGATGGCGTTATTACGCATTTCGTAATAGTTGCCGTCGCCCGCTTTCATCATGTTGACAATGGCTTTTACTTCTCCGGTCTGCACTTCCATCAATACGGCAACGCCCACACTGGCGTTTATCTCTTTCAGCTTGTCTATCAGTGCTTTCTCGCAAATATCCTGCATACCCACGTCGATGGTGGAAATGATGTCGCAACCGTCTACGGGAGCAATGTCCACTATGTTCAGGTATTTGTTCATCACCTTCTGGCGATGGGTGATACCGTCACGTCCTTTCAGCAGCGTATCAAAGGCAAGTTCGATACCGTTTTTGGCTCCTTGCGCTGTATCGGCATAGAGGTCGCCGAGTGTACGTGCCGCCAGAGAACCGAAAGGTTTCTTACGCTGGTTGAAAGGCTGTTCATGGAAGCCTCCTTTGTATTTGTTTAGTTTGAATACCGGCAGCCTTTTAACTTCTTTGTACTGGATATAGGAGATACGTTTCGGGTAAATCAGGTAATTGCGGCTACCCTTTTTACGTCCTCTTAACAGATGTCTTTTAAATTCGGCGGCACTTTTATCGGGGAATATCTGGTGCAATCCTTCGCAGATTTCTCCCAGATGATTCATAAGCATGGTGTCTTTCTTCTCTCCACCCGCTTTGAAGTCCATGTAAATACGGTACTCCGGTAGGGAGCTCGCCATTAATTTACCGTCCGATGAAAGGATATTGCCGCGGTTGGGCTTCACCGTAACATTCTCCTTTACAAAGCGGTCGGCAACATCTTGCCAGTACTGACGTTCGGCAAACATGATGACAGTACCTTTTACGATAATAGCTACTCCTATCAGTCCCATGACGAGGACTACGAAGAAGTAGCGGGTCATTATATTTTTCTTGTTTACTGCCAAGGTTGTTTCGATTTACTATTATACTATATTACAGTTTACTTGTTTATCGGTTTGCTTACCATTATCCGTACTTATTTGATTAAGTACGGCGGATTGGTCGAAGTCTGCAAATCGCTTTCTTTCGTTGCGATGTATTCCTCGATACGCGATTGACGGCTCCGCTCCATCAGTTCGGAGCTGCGTGTCAGGGCATCGTATTTTATATCTATCAGTTCTTTCTTGAGCTTGTCTATCTCTATCATCTGCTGCTGGCAGGCATAACGGTTATGGATATAGAACAGAATAAGAACCATGATGAGGACAAGCAGCTTCGTCTGACGGCGGAAAAAGTCCGTAGCCAGAATATCACCGCCTATAATGTTCTTTAGCGAAGTCCGTCTTTTCACCTTTTCGCCTTTTTGCTCCTCTTGTTTATTATTTGTTTCATTCATCGTTCTATCTCTTTACAGCCTTATCGCTTCCCTCATTCTTACAGTTTTTCCGCAATCCTCAGCTTGGCGCTTCGCGAGCGCGGGTTGCGTTCTATTTCATCGTTATCAGGAACAATCACTTTATTGTTTACCAGACGGAAAGGCGTCTGTACGTTTCCGAAGAAGTCTTTTTCCGCCTTGCCCTCTATGTTGCCGGTCTTCATGATGTTTTTCACCATGCGGTCTTCCAGCGAATGATAGGTGATTACCACCAGCCGTCCACCCGGCTTTAATGCTTCCGTGGCTGCATATAACATCTCTTTCAACGCTTCCATTTCCCGGTTGACTTCGATGCGCAACGCCTGAAACACTTTGGCAAGCTCTTTCTTTTCTCTTTCACGTCCGAAGAGGGGCTTGATAGTTTCCAGAAATTCCCCGATGGTGCCAATCTTTTGAGCGGCACGTGCCTTGACAATAACGGATGCCAGCTTGCGACTGTTCTTCAATTCTCCATACAAATAGAAAATGTCGGCAAGGCGTTCTTCATCGTATGTATTTACGATGTCGGCGGCTGTGAGTCCGGCACGCTTGTTCATCCGCATATCGAGGGCACCGTCAAAACGGAACGAGAACCCCCGTTCGCTATCGTCGAAATGATGTGACGATACACCGAGGTCGGCGAGTATGGCATCTACCTGCTCGATGCCATGATAACGCAGGAAGTTATGCAGATACCGGAAGTTGCTGCGTACAAAAGTGAAGTGCGGATCGTTTACGATGTTCCGTTCGGCATCTTCATCCTGGTCGAAACCAAGCAGTCTTCCACCGTCGCCCAGGCGGGAGAGTATCTCGCGGGAATGGCCGCCGCCGCCGAATGTCACGTCTACATACGTCCCGTCCGGACGGATATTCATTCCGTCAACGCTTGGCATCAACAGTACCGGAATATGATATGTCGTTTCTTCTTTCATTTTTCTTTCATTACAATCGTTCTATTACTCTACGCTTTTATCGCTTGTCTCTGCTTCTTCCTCTCCCAGGTTTTCCTCTCCTAAAATATCTTGCAGCGCTTCGCTGAATTCTTCCGGGTTCATGAAAGGCTGTTCAGCCTTTTCTTTCGCCCATATTTCGATGGTGTTGTCCACGCCGATAAAGCGTACCTCACTTTGTATGCCTGCCATTTGCAAGTAGCGTTTAGGCAGCAGGATGCGTCCGTTCCCGTCGGGAATCATGATTTCCGCATCGCTTACAAACTGTCGGAAAATTTGTTGGTGTTTCGCATTCCATTTGTTCAGCCGCTGCCGGAGTTGGTTTTGCGTTTTGAACCAGACGCTTTCGGGGTAAAGTATCAGGCAGTCCTGAAATACATCTTTACGCAATACGAGTCTCTCTTCGGAAGCAGCCTGCAACTGTTTCCGAAAGCCGGCAGGGATAAATACACGTCCCTTTGTATCCGTCTTTGCTTCAATATTGCCTAAAAAGCGTATCATTTTTCACCTTATTATAATAAGCGACGGTAAAAGTACACATTTCCCCACAATTCCCCACAATGTTTTAACTAAAATCTTATTTAGAAGTTTTCAACAGCTTGTTGATTACTTATTCTATTGAAAATGAACAATGTGTTATGTTGTTTGTTTGGTGGAGGTATTGTGTGCTTCCCGAGTAAACACATGGTCTGTTGGCAGGATATGCATCATCTGTTTAATGGGAATATATGGTGTGTTTGCCCCGAACAGATAGTGCGTTTTTGAATAAAACGATGTTTGTCCGTATCCCCTTCACCTTTCATTATGCCCTGTTGACGGCGCTTGGCGGGTGAACCCTGTAATTTGCGGTTGGCTTATGATTTGTCTCCCTATGCAAATGATTTTGTCCCGTAAGGCACATGAAACATCTTACGGGACAAAAAGAATCATCCCATGAGGCAGATATATTTACCCCATGGGATGATTTTATATAGAATGTTGACTAAACAAAATCTTTCAGTTCTTGTTGTAATTTTTGGCGGGTAAAGAAGATACGGCTCTTTACAGTTCCCAGTGGGAGTCCCAGCTTCTCGGCTATTTCGCGGTATTTAAAACCGGAAACATGCATGGAGAACGGTACTTTGTATTCGCGTGGCAGTGAATTGACGATACGGTGCATCTCTTTCAGGTCGTATGCGCTTTCTGTGTTCTCGAATGCTGTGTCGCGCGGCAGGTTCAGGTGGTAAAGATTGTCCGTCTGGTCCACAAATGTCTGGTCGCGCACTACTTTACGATAATTGTTAATAAAGATGTTGCGCATGATCGTATATATCCAACCTTTGAAATTAGTATCGGGCATGTATTTATCTTCATTATCCAAAGCCTTGAGTGATGTTTCTTGAAGAAGGTCGTTGGCTTCTTCGCGGTCGGAGGTGAGCTTATACGCAAAGCGTAATAAATCGTTTTGAACTCCGATCAGATCTTTTTTAAATGTCATACTATTCATAAATGTGCTTTGTTAAATGGTTACTTGTTCGTTTTGCCTTTTAGCATTGCAAGTTTACGAAAGTTCCGGCTTTTCGACAGGCTGTTTTTAAGCAATCTTTGGGGTGAAAACTATCAATTGATAGATTTTAGGTGCTATTTGATAGATTTTGGGTGCAGTTTTCTATCGAATATTTGCATTTAATTAAAAAGATGCGTTAATTTTGCGCAATCATTTCATCACAAAAAGAATGGCTGACGACTCTTTATTTTTGATTGACATTGATAAGATTCTTCGGGAGAAAGCTCCGAAGCATGTGAAGTATATCCCTAAGTTTGTCGTATCTTATTTGAAGCGCATTGTTCATCAGGATGAATTGAATGTTTTTCTGAGAGAGTCGAAAGATAAAGTGGGGGTGGAATTCCTGCAGGCTTGTTTGGACTTTCTGGATGCCAAATTGATAGTGAAGGGCAAGGAGAATCTGCGAAAAGACGGTCTTTATACATTCGTTTCCAATCATCCCTTAGGCGGACAGGATGGAGTGGCGTTGGGCTATGTACTCGGGAGTTTTTACGATGGAAAGGTGAAATATATGGTAAATGACCTGCTTATGAACCTGCATGGACTGGCTCCTCTTTGTATTCCTATCAATAAGACCGGCAAGCAGGCCAAGGACTTTCCGAAAATGGTAGAGGCCGGGTTTGCATCGGACGATCAGCTCATCATGTTTCCTGCCGGGCTTTGCTCGCGTCGCCGGAATGGGGTTATCCGCGATTTGGACTGGAAAAAGACGTTTATAGTAAAGAGCGTTGAAGCGCACCGCGATGTAGTACCCATTCATTTTGACGGCCGTAACTCCGATTTTTTCTATAACCTGGCGAATCTTTGCAAAACGTTGGGTATCAAGTTTAATATAGCCATGTTGTATCTGGCAGATGAAATGTTGAAAAACCGTCATAAAACATTTACCATTACTATAGGTAAGCCTATTCCCTGGCAAACATTCGATAAGACGAAAACACCTGCCCAATGGGCGCAGTATGTGAAAGATATTGTGTATAAATTGTAAGTTGAACATTGAATATAAAAAAAATAGAAGCTCGGAAGATGGAAGATATTATTGCACCGATAAGCAAAGAACTGCTGAAAGCGGAGTTGACCGAAGACAAACGCTTGCGCATGACGAATAAGAGTAATAATCAGATATATATTATTACTGCCCAGGATTCACCCAATACGATGAAGGAAATCGGACGTCTGCGTGAGATTGCATTTCGTGCTGCCGGTGGCGGAACAGGAATGTCCATGGATATTGATGAGTACGATATTATGGATAATCCTTATAAGCAGTTGATAGTCTGGAATCCGGAAGAGGAAGAGATATTGGGCGGTTACCGCTATATTCTCGGTACGGATGTACGCTTCGACGAGCACGGCGCGCCGATTTTGGCTACTGCGCACATGTTTAATTTTTCCGAGAAATTCTTGAATGAATATCTTCCTACTACCATTGAGCTTGGACGTTCATTCGTGACGCTCGAATACCAGTCTACCCGTCGCGACAGCAAAGGTTTGTTCGCATTGGATAATTTGTGGGACGGCTTAGGTGCGTTGACGGTGGTTATGCCCAACGTGAAGTATTTCTTCGGAAAGGTTACCATGTATCCCAGCTATATCCGTAAAGGACGCGACATGATTCTTTATTTCCTGAGAAAGCATTTTGCCGATAAAGACAGTCTGATTACTCCGATGAAACCGCTGCAATTGGAGTCGGATGAGGAAGAACTGGCTGCATTGTTCTGTAAGGATACATTTAAGGAAGACTATAAAATATTGAATGGCGAAATCCGTAAGCTGGGATACAATATTCCGCCGTTGGTAAATGCCTACATGAGTCTCAGTCCGACAATGCGTATGTTCGGTACGGCCATTAATTACGGTTTCGGTGATGTGGAAGAAACAGGTATCCTGATTGCCGTCGATGAAATCCTGGCGGAAAAGCGCATCCGCCATATCCAGTCATTCATCGAAAGCGAGCCGGAAGCATGCAAACTGACTTCCGGGGCGAATAAGATATTCTATCCGAGCAGATAAATTATACAGCCGGCAGGCTGTTTCCGTTGATTTTCCGGTAGAGGTCGAGGGCGAATACATCCGTCATGCCGGATATGTAGTCCAATACGGCCTGTATCCTTTCATACAGTGCAGTTGCTTTCATATTATATTGTCCGGATACCCGGTTAATGAGCAACTGCGAATATGCTTTTTCCGGTGAGCGTACCGCATCGATCATCAGTTCGAGCAAGGTGCTGATGATACGGAAGCCGGCAAGTTCTATGTCCAATACATCGCGCGAACGGTATATCTTCTTGAAAGATACCTCTGCGCAATGTTGGTAGGCCGCGGCAGGCCGTTCGGTGATATGCTTGATGAGACTTCCCTCAAATTCCCCTTCCAGTATCTGTACTTCGTTATCGAGGAATGCCCGGGTGCATTCGCCGATAAGCAGCCCGATGACGGAAGAACGCAGATAGGCTATCTGTTCATTGGTGTCGCTCACAATCTTGAGCGTATCGAGGATGTGCGCCTTACGTTCGTCGGGAAAGTAGGCCAGCAGCAGGTCCTGCGTTTCCTGCGTAGTGAGAATCTTCAGTTTGTGGGCATCTTCGATATCCATCATCTGGTAGCAGATGTCATCTGCCGCTTCTACCAGGTAGACAAGCGGGTGACGTGCGTACTTCAAAGGTGAACCGTTAAGCTGTTTCATCCCCAGTTCTTCGGCTATTCGCCGGAAGCTTTCTTCTTCAGTAGTAAAGAAGCCGAATTTGGATTTCTGTCCTGCCAGGCTCGATGAAAAGGGGTATTTTACGATGCTGGCAAGTGTGGAATAGGTCAGGACGAAACCGCCTTTGCGGCGTCCTTCAAACTGATGGGTAAGCAGACGGAAAGCATTTGCGTTTCCTTCGAAATGAGTCAGGTCTTCCCATTGTGCCGGGGTGAGTTGTTCTCCGTCGGGTTGTTTTTCTTTCAATGCCAGCCCTTTTCCTTCCGAAAAGAAAGTAGAGATGGCGCGTTCGCCGGAATGTCCGAATGGCGGATTGCCCAAATCGTGCGCCAGACATGCTGCGGAAACAATGGAGCCGATTTCGGGCAGATAAGAGTCTTGCAGTTCGGGGCGGCGGGCAAGGATGGCTTTGGCTACGTCATTGCCCAGTGAACGGCCTACGCAGGAAACTTCCAGACTATGTGTCAGCCGGTTGTGTACGAATATGCTGCCGGGCAGAGGGAACACTTGTGTCTTGTTCTGCAATCTCCGGAAAGGTGCGGAGAAGATGAGGCGGTCGTAATCCCGCTGAAATTCAGAACGGTTCTCGTGACGCTCTTTATGAAACTCTTCCAAGCCGAATCGTTTGGCGGATATGAGGGTATTCCAGTCCATCATGTTCTTACTTTCTTATTATTTAACTGCAAATGTATGACTATTTGCTTCAAAATCCGTAATTTTGTCCGTTAAATAGTGAATTAAAGTAATCTCAATCGTAACTTCATTGAAATGGCAAATAATAGTATGACCGTCCGAATTATAAATAAGTCGAAACATCCGTTGCCTGCATACGCCACAGAATTGTCTGCCGGAATGGACATCCGTGCCAATCTTTCCGAGCCGATAGCTTTGGAACCGTTGCAGCGTTGCCTGGTTCCTACAGGTTTGTATATCGCTTTGCCGGCGGGGTTTGAGGCGCAGATTCGTCCCCGCAGCGGTTTGGCTATCAAGAAAGGTATCTCGGTATTGAATTCTCCGGGTACTATCGATGCAGACTATCGCGGTGAAATCTGTATTATCCTCGTAAATCTTTCTTCGGAAACATTTATGATTGAGGACGGAGAACGAATCGCCCAAATGGTAATTGCCCGCCATGAGCAGACCGTATGGCAGGAGGTGGATGTGTTGGATGAAACGGAACGCGGTGCCGGTGGCTTCGGACATACGGGCGTGTAGTTGGGATGGGGTATGAGTGATTAGCGATGAGTGATTAGTGATTGACGGAGGGTTGCTTATACCATTTGATTTTATATAGATAATGAGCATATTCGATAATAAGAAAATAGGGCTGTTTTTGTTGGTGGCGGGCTTCTTGCTTGTCTCCTGCGGGACATCCCGTAAGCAGGCAAAGGCATTATCGGCGAAGCCTGTGGCGGAACTTACTCCGGAACAGCAGCGTAAGTACGATTACTTCTTTTTGGAAGCAGCCCGTCTGAAGATTCAGAAAGACTATGATGCGGCTTTTGATTTGCTGCAGCATTGCCTGACTATCAATCCGAATGCTTCGTCGGCCTTATACGAACTGGCGCAATATTATTTGTTCCTGAAGCAAGTGCCTCAGGGGCAGGCTGCATTGGAGAAGGCCGTGGAAAACGATCCGGATAATTATTGGTACAGTCAGGGACTGGCGAATCTTTATCAGCAACAGGACGAAAAGGAGAAAGCGATGAAGCTGCTGGAAGATATGTCCATACGTTTCACCGACAAGCTGGACCCGCTTTATGCCTTGTTGGACATTTATAATCGGCAGGAGCAGTATGATAAGGTGATTGCCACTTTGAACCGGATTGAGGAGAAGATGGGCAAAAGTGAGCAGTTGAGTATGGAGAAGTTCCGTATTTATCTGCAAATGAAAGACAATAAGAATGCTTTCCATGAGATAGAGAGCCTGGTTGCGGAGTATCCGATGGATTCCCGTTATCAGGTTGTGTTAGGGGATGTATATATGCAGAACGGAAAGAAAGAGGAAGCATATAACATGTACCGCAAGGTGTTGGATGCCGAGCCGGATAATGCCATGGCGATGTATTCGCTGGCGTCCTATTATGAGGAGACCGGTCAGAAAGACCTTTATCAGCAGCAGTTGGACACCTTATTGCTCAACAAGAAAGTTCCTTCGGAAACGAAACTGAATGTAATGCGCCAGTTTGTCGTGCAGAATGAGCAGGACGGTAAGGACAGTACGCGGGTTATCAGCCTTTTCGACCGTATTCTGGAACAAGAACCGGATGATGCCGGGATACCGATGCTTTACGCTCAGTATCTTTTATCTAAGGGAATGAACAAGGAAGCCTTTCCGGTACTGCGTCAGGTGTTGGCAATCGATCCTACCAATACGGCTGCGCGTATGATGTTGCTGGGTGAAGCGGTACGCAAGGAGGATTACAACGATGTGATTGATTTATGCGAAGCCGGCGTTGAAACCAACCCGGAGATGCTGGAGTTCTATTTCTATCTGGCTATCGCTTATAACCAGGCGGAACGGACGGATGATGTAATTTCCATTTGTCAGAAAGCATTGACGCAAATTACGGCGGACAGTAAGAAAGAGGTCGTTTCAGATTTCTATTCCATTTTGGGAGATGCCTATCATACGAAAGATTTGAATACGGAAGCCTATGCTGCCTATGATTCGGCGCTGGTGTACAATCCTTCCAATATCGGAGCTTTGAACAATTATGCTTATTACCTGTCTGTCGAGCGTCGTAATCTGGATAAAGCCGAGGAGATGAGTTATAAGACGGTAAAAGCGGAACCCGATAATGCCACCTATTTGGACACTTATGCCTGGATTCTGTTTGAGAAAGGCAATTATGCCGAGGCCCGTTTGTATATAGACGATGCCATGAAAAGTGACGGAGGCAAAAGCGATGTCATCGTAGAACATTGCGGCGACATCTACTATATGACGGGTGATGTGGACAAGGCTCTGGAGTATTGGAACCAGGCATTGAAGATAGGCAGTAAGTCCAAGACCCTACAGGAGAAGATTCGGAAGAAGAAGTATATCAGTGATAAGTAAGTCGGTAAAACGGTGAAGTGATACATAATAAAAGTAACAAGGTAATGGAACAAACAAAATTCAATGGCAGGACTCTGGTCTTTATGCTCTTTATCCTCTGCTGTCTGGCAGGCTGTAAAACCACCCGGAAGGCGGAGACGTCCAAATTTCCCGAAAGTACCCGCTACCTGTCTTCCAAGGTGCGGCTGACCGTTCCTACCAAAGACGCCGTTTTCACTGTAAACGGTACGATGAAGCTGATAAGCGGCGAACGGATGCAGCTTTCTTTCCTCATGCCTATCATACGTACAGAGGTGGCGCGCATGGAGGTGACACCCGAAGAAATATTGCTGGTAGACCGCATGGGCAAGCGTTACGTCCGTGCTACCCGTAAGGAATTGAAAGATGTGCTACCGAAGAAAGCCGACTTTGCTCATTTGGAAAAGATTCTATTCAATGCTTCCAAACCCAACGGAAAGAAAGAGTTGTCGGGAAAGGAATTGGGCATTCCTTCGCTGGAGAAAGGCAGAATCGAGTTGTCCGGCTTTTCCAATAATTCGTTTTCGCTGACGCCTACCGAGCTGTCTTCAAAGTACACACAAGTTGAGTTGAATGAAATATTAGAAATGCTGATGAGCTTATGAGACGTTTGCTTTGTATTTTTATAGGTTGTTTCTGTCTGGCTTTTCCGCTTCTTGCCCAGTCCAACAAACTGATAAAGGAATTGGAAAGCAAGCGCGGTGCTTTGCAAAAGCAGATTACCGAATCGGAAACACTTCTGAAAACTACAAAGAAAACCGTAAGCAGCCAGTTGAACGGACTTGCCGCTTTGACGGGGCAGATAGAGGAACGCAAACGCTATATCCTTACCATAAATAACGATGTAGAGTCGATAGACCGTGAGCTATCGTCATTGGAACGCCAGTTAGGAAAATTGCAGCGCGACTTGAAGGACAAGAAGAAGAAATACGAGTCGTCTGTCCAGTACCTTTATAAGAACCGTTCCATTGAGGAGAAGCTGATGTTTATTTTCTCTGCACGGAGTCTGGCGCAGACCTATCGCCGCTTGCGTTATGTGCGTGAGTATGCCACCTACCAACGCCTGCAGGGCGAGGAAGTGCTGAAAAAGCAGGAACAGGTCAATAAGAAGAAAGCGGAGCTCAGGCAGGTGCGGGCTGCCAAAGCCAATCTGCTGAAAGAGCGCGAGGCCGAGAAAGTAAAACTGGAAGCGCAGGAGAAAGAAAAGCGTATCCTTGTGGCCGATTTACGGAAGAAGCAACGCGGATTACAGAACGAGATTGCCAAGAAGCGGCGCGAGGCCAGCCAGCTTAATGCGCGTATCGACCGCTTGATTGCCGAAGAAATAGAGAAAGCCCGCAAACGTGCCGCAGAGGAAGCACGCCGTGAAGCGGCTGCCCGCAAGAAAGAAGCGGCTAAAGCGGCTAAGTCGGGAACGTCCGCTTCCGGAAAAAAGGTTGCTCCTCTGGAAACTTATACCATGAGTAAGGCCGACCGCGAGCTGTCCGGTGACTTTGCCAATAACCGCGGCAAGCTGCCTATGCCTATCAGCGGAGCCTATATCATAACCAGCCATTACGGGCAATATGCCGTGGAGGGATTGCGCAATGTCAAGTTGGACAATAAAGGTATCGACATCCAGGGAAAACCGGGGGCGCAGGCGCGTGCCATCTTCAACGGCAAGGTGGCGGCCGTATTCAAACTGAACGGGCTGTTTAATATCCTTATCCGTCATGGAGCCTATATTTCCGTATATTGCAACCTGGCTTCCGCTTCGGTGAAACAAGGCGACACGGTCACTACCAAGCAAGCTATCGGCCAGGTATTCTCGGATGGGGCGGACGGCGGACGTACGGTACTTCATTTCCAGCTACGCCGTGAAAAGGAGAAGCTGAATCCCGAACCCTGGCTGAACAGATAAGTCTTATATCATTGCTCCGTCCAGCAGGTCCAGATAAAGTGCAATAGCCTCTTCAATCTCTTTGACGAAGATAAACTCATCCGCAGTATGGGAGCGGCTGCTCTTGCCCGGTCCTATTTTCATGGACGGGAAAGACATCAGCGCCTGGTCTGAAAGGGTAGGCGAACCGAAAGGAGTCCGACCCATCGCAACGGCCTTTTTTACCAGCGGGTGTTCGGGAGAAACATGCGAAGAACCCAAGCGGAAAGAACGCGCTTTGGCTTCACAGGCGATGTGTTTCCGTATCTCGTCGAAAAGTTCCTGGTTGGTGTAACATTCGTTGCTGCGGATGTCGACTACGAATGTGCAGCGGTCGGGTATTACATTGTGCTGTGTCCCTGCATTCACCATGGTTACACTCATTTTTACCGGCCCCAATAAAGCCGATTCTTTCGGGAAACGGTAATCGCGGAACCAGGCAATGTCGTTCAGCACCTTGTATATGGCGTTGTCGCCTTCGTTCCGGGCAGCATGCCCCGACCTGCCGTAGGCGGTGACATCCAGTACCATCAGCCCTTTTTCGGCAATGGCGGGTTGCATCTCCGTGGGTTCGCCCACAATGGCGAATTGTATGGGCGGTAGTTCCGGCAGTACGGACTCTACTCCTTCCTTGCCCGACACCTCTTCCTCGCAGGAAGCCAGGTAAATCAGGTTGTAAGCCTGTGTAGTCCGGCACAATTGCAGGAATACCTGCAGCAGGCTGACTACGCTTGCTCCGGCATCATTGCTTCCCAAACCGTAAATCTTGCCGTTCTCTTCCGTAGGGGTGAACGGGGCTTTCCGCCATCCGTTTACGGGCTTCACCGTGTCGATGTGCGAGTTCAGCAGCAGCGTAGGTTTGTTCAGGTCGAACATCGGGCTGAGACACCATATATTGTTGCCTTTCCGTCCGGTTGCCATTCCCTGCATTTCGATGTAATTCTGAAGAAAGTCCGCGGCCTGCTCCTCTTCGCGGCTCAATGATGGTATGGCTATCAATGATTTAAGCAGTCCGATTGCCTCGGAAACCAGTGTTTCTATATCCGTTGTCATCGTTGGGTTCTGTTATATATTCGTTATTACTTTGCAAACTTACGGATAAATCCCGAAAAAGGGAGATAGTTTCAAATAAAACTAATACCTTTGTACCCATATTTACCAATTCATTAAAAATATGACTTATCATCATTTGTCTGTTCTGATACATCGTCAGGCAGAGAAGTATGGAGACAAAGTAGCCCTTAAATACAGGGACTATGAAACATCACAATGGATACCTATCACTTGGAATAAATTCTCTCGTACAGTACGTCAGGCAGCCAATGCGTTGGTGGCTTTAGGTGCAGAGGAACAGAGGAACATCGGTATCTTCTCACAAAACAAGCCGGAATGTTTATTTACCGATTTTGCTGCCTTTGCCAACCGTCTGGTTACCATACCGCTGTATGCTACCAGCTCTTCGGCTCAGGCCCAGTATATTATCAACGATGCTCAGATACGTTTCCTCTTTGTGGGCGAGCAATTCCAGTATGATGCCGCTTTCAGCGCATTCGGCTTTTGCCACTCTCTGGAGAAACTGATTATTTTCGACCGCAGCGTCGTGCGCGATCCCCGCGACAAGACCTCTATCTACTACGACGAGTTTCTGGCATTGGGCGAGGGGCTACCCCACAATGCCGTTGTGGAAGAGCGTACTGCCCGTGCATCGGACAGCGACCTTGCCAATATTCTTTATACATCCGGCACCACCGGCGAGCCGAAAGGAGTGATGCTGCACCACTTCAACTACAGAGAGGCTATCCGCATCCATGATATCCGCCTGACTACCATGACGGATAAGGATGTGTCCATGAACTTCCTTCCGTTGACGCATGTGTTTGAAAAAGCATGGACTTATTTCTGTCTTCACAGAGGTGTGCAGGTTTGCGTCAATCTTCGTCCGGCAGATATTCAAACCACTATCAAGGAGATACGTCCTACATTGATGTGCAGCGTTCCCCGCTTTTGGGAGAAGGTATATGCCGGTGTGCAGGAGAAGATTGCCCAGGAGAGCGGCCTGCGGAAAGCAATGATGCTGGATGCTCTTAAAGTTGGGAAGATGCACAACATTGATTACCTGCGTGCAGGCAAAACGCCGCCCCTGATGCTTCATCTGAAGTATAAATTCTATGAAAAGACTATCTATGCCCTGCTGAAAAAGACAATCGGTATTGAGAACGGTAATTTCTTCCCGACTGCCGGTGCTGCCGTATCCGATGAAATCTGCGAATTCGTGCACTCGGTGGGCATCAATATGGTGGTGGGTTATGGATTGACGGAATCTACGGCTACCGTGTCCTGCTTCCTCGACAAGGGGTATGAGATAGGTTCGGTAGGTACTGTCATGCCCGACCTTGAAGTGAAGATTGGAGAAAACAATGAAATCCTGCTTCGCGGTAAAACTATTACTACCGGCTATTATAAGAAACCGGAAGCCACCGCTGCGGCTATCGACAAAGACGGATGGTTCCATACGGGTGATGCTGGCTATCTGAAGGGAAATCATTTGTACCTGACCGAACGTATCAAGGATTTGTTCAAGACCTCGAACGGAAAGTATATCTCTCCGCAGGCTCTGGAAACCAAACTGTCGATAGACCGTTACATTGACCAGATTGCTGTCATTGCCGACCAGCGTAAGTTTGTGTCTGCCCTGATTGTTCCGGTTTATGGCTTGGTGAAGAACTATGCCAAGGAGAAAGGCCTTGAGTACAAGGATATGGCCGACTTATTGCAGCATCCTAAAGTGCAGGCTTTGTTCCGTGCCCGCATTGATACGTTGCAACAGCAGTTTGCGCATTATGAGCAGGTGAAACGTTTCACTTTATTGTCCGAACCGTTCAGCATGGAACGGGGCGAGCTGACAAATACATTGAAGCTGAAACGCTCTGTGGTGGCGAAGAATTATAAGGAGCTGATTGATAAGATGTACGAAGAATAAAAGTCCGGATGACTTTAGAGTTTGCTTAAAATAATAAAAAAAGGAGGCGGTATGCCTCCTTTTTTATTGTCGGATATGCCGTCAACGGTTTAGGCTTATATGTTTACAAATGGAACGGTATGATTCTTTCTTCTTTTCCGCTCCGTTGAATGAACTCTATCGAGTCAGGGACTGAATGCCTTTGACTTCCTGACTGAATGCCTTTCACTCAGGGACTCATTGTCCCCCTGTTCAGAAGTCTTTGTGAGCGGGGAGGGAGAAAAGGGGAAAAAGTTGGAAGTCGGGATAAAAAATGTGTATTTCTTCTTAGGGTTGCGCCGGTGTGGTCTGTTTATATTCTATGGAAAGATATTTTTAATCTTAAAACTTAGTATGCTATGAGAAAGCTTTTATCGGCGCTGATATTGTCGTTTTCAATATGGAGCGTTTTTTCATGCCGGCAGGAAAATAATGTAACCGTTAAGCAGTATCCCATGTTCTGGACATGGCTGGATTATCGTCCCGGCATGAATTTCGATTCGGTATGCCAGGTGATGAATGACATCGGCATGGATGGAATAATGCTGAATGCACCCACCCCCGACGACTATCGCATTGCCATTCCCATAGCCCGTAAACACGGCATTGAAGTATACGCATGGTTGTGGACCATGAATCTGGAGCACGACCGCGATAAGATTTTGGCAGAACATCCCGACTGGTTCAGCGTAAACCGCAACGGAAAGAGCCTCGCAGATACTACGGCATATGTGGATTATTATAAATTCCTCTGTCCCGCACTGCCTGAGGTGCGCGAATTCATCGGGGAGAAAATTAAGTCGTATTGCGAAGTCGAGGGATTGAGCGGGATTGCCATCGACTACAACCGTTTGGTGGATGTAGTGCTTCCTACCACGTTATGGCCGCATTACGGTATTGTGCAAGACCGGGAATATGCCGCATGGGATTACGGTTATCATCCCGCCATGCTCGAAAAGTTCAAGAGCAGGTATGGCTATGACCCGCGTGAGCAGCAGGACCCTTCGACAGACATAAAGTGGCAGCAGTTCCGTTGCGACCAGATAACGGAAGTTGCGAATATGATTGCCGGAGTGGTGCATTCGTATGGCAAGACAATGGCGGCATCTCCGTTTCCTACGCCGAAGATGGCTTCACGCATGGTGCGGCAGGACTGGGGTAAATGGAACCTGGATATCGTTTTTCCGATGGTTTACCATACTTTCTATACGGAAGATGTCAGTTTTATTTCCGATTGTACCGTTGAGAATGTGCGCGACAAGAATGATAAAACCGTATTGTATTGCGGCATGACTGCTACCGATGGTCCGGAAATGTTCGAATGTATGGATGCCGCGCTGAATAGCGGTGCTCAGGGCATTGCCGTATTTACGGTGGCAGGCTTGCGCTCATTCGAGGTAAAGAAGCGGTTCAAAGCTTATACGGACAGTGTACGTGCGGTGCGCGCGGCTAATGGCGGTATCATTGAAGCGGTGCATCCTCACGTGGCGGATACCAATCCTTTTACTCATAAAGGCATCATGGCGTCGGTGGAAAAACGTATGCGACGGATTGTGGCCGAAGCATCCGGTAAAGAGGAGTTACCCCCGTTGGCTTTGGGTGAGTATAAGCAAACGGAATCTTACGATGCCACCCGTTGCTATCGGGTGTCGGATGAGAACAGCAGGACGGTCTTTAAGGTTACTTTCTACTTCTACGGTGATGTACTTTCGGGTTGGGACGTAGTGGCGGAATAGCCCGCCCTCTTTCTTATTCCGTTGATTGCAGCGGATTTATGCGATTTTTTCAGACTTTTGCACTATCTTTGCGGTTTGAAAAGATAGAATTTGAAGAAAGTATATGATTACCATTGAACAACTGAAAGATATCAAGGAACGTACCGAAGCGTTGAACCGCTATCTGGACATCGAAGGAAAAAAAATACAAGTGGAAGAGGAGCAATTGCGCACGCAGGCTCCGGGTTTCTGGGATGACCAGAAAGCCGCCGAAGCTCAGATGAAGAAAGTGAAAGGCTTGCAGCAATGGATTTCCGGCTACAATGAAGTCAAGGTTATGGCGGATGAGTTGCAGCTTGCATTCGATTTCTACAAGGATGAACTGGTAACGGAAGAGGAAGTGGATGAGGCCTATGCAAAGGCATCCGCTGCCGTAGAGGCCCTTGAACTCAAGAATATGCTTCGTGAGGAAGCCGACCAGATGGATTGTGTACTGAAAATAAATTCGGGAGCCGGTGGCACGGAGAGCCAGGACTGGGCGAGCATGCTGATGCGTATGTATCTGCGATATGCCGAAACACACGGATATAAGGCAACTATTTCCAACTTGCAGGAAGGCGATGAGGCCGGAATCAAGACCTGTACCATTGAAATATCGGGCGATTATGCCTACGGCTATCTGAAAGGCGAGAACGGTGTCCACCGTTTGGTGCGCGTATCTCCCTATAATGCTCAGGGCAAGCGTATGACTTCTTTCGCATCCGTTTTCGTCACTCCGCTGGTGGACGATACGATTGAGGTGAACATCGAACAGGCGCGTATCTCGTGGGATACTTTCCGTTCCAGCGGTGCAGGCGGACAGAACGTAAATAAGGTGGAGTCCGGCGTGCGGTTGCGCTATCAGTTCAAAGACCCTTACACTGGCGAGGAAGAGGAAATCCTGATTGAGAATACCGAAACGCGCGACCAGCCCAAGAACCGGGAGAATGCAATGCGCCAGTTGCGTTCCATTCTGTACGACAAGGAACTTCAGCATCGTATGGCGGAACAGGCAAAGGTGGAAGCTGGCAAGAAGAAGATTGAGTGGGGGTCGCAAATCCGCAGTTACGTGTTCGACGACCGCCGCGTGAAAGACCACCGTACCAATTTCCAGACTTCGGATGTAAACGGGGTAATGGACGGTAAGATAGACGGTTTCGTCAAGGCCTACCTGATGGAATTTGCAGGCGGAGATAACATTTAGTCCTTTTCTATAGGCACGGGATTGCACGGATTTCGCAGATTTGCTTTATTCTTTTTCGGTGAACTCCGTGTAATCCCGTGTCTGATAAAGAAACAAATAACAAGCGTTTTTTTGTTTTGACACATTCCTTTCTTTTTTCTTTTATAAATGCTTGCAAACTTCCCGAATTTCCTTTTACTTTGTTTATCGTTGAACTTTAAACTATAGAAACACCATGGGAAAGAGTAAAAAGAAAGTAATGCACAGCCGGAAAGAAGAACAACAAGCCAGGAAAGTATTGCTGATTATCGGAGTTGCCGCTTTGGTATTGGTAGTTGCCATGCTGGTGGGCTATTCCTTCTTAGGCTGATTCAGAAGATAAATATGCCGCAAGAGATAGAACGGAAATTTCTCGTAAAAGGAGAATACAAGTCGCAAGCATACTCGCAGGACCGTATCATTCAGGGATATATCAGCAGTGCGCGCGGACGGACGGTGCGGGTACGCATACGTGGCGGGCAGGGGTATCTCACCATTAAGGGAGCATCCGATGCATCCGGTATCAGCCGTTACGAATGGGAAAAAGAAATTCCTCTGAATGAAGCCAAGGAGCTGATGAAACTGTGTGAGCCGGGTGTTATTGATAAAACCCGTTACCTGATACGCAGCGGAAACCATGTTTTTGAGGTAGATGAGTTCTACGGTGAGAATGAGGGACTGGTAGTTGCCGAAGTGGAGCTTGCCTCGGAGAACGAGCCTTTTGAGAAACCGGACTTTATCGGGCAGGAAGTGACGGGAGATATCCGTTATTACAATTCGCAACTGATGAAACATCCGTTCAAGGAATGGAAGTAAACTAATTACGCCCCGTAATTGTTGATTCGTATATGGAGAAACTGTACCAATACCTGCCGGAAGAACTTGTCACTTTTATCCTGGTGACGGTGTTTTCTTTGCTTATAGGTCTTTCCTTGAGGCGTATCAGTCTGAAGCGCGAAGGAGAGACAACCTTGTTCGGTACGGACCGTACTTTCACCTTTATCGGCATTCTGGGCTATCTCCTCTATATTCTTGACCCGACGGATTATCGCCTGTTTATGGGTGGCGGGGCTGTCCTGGGATTGCTGCTTGCCTTGAATTATTACGTTAAGCAGGCGCAGTTTCATGTGTTCGGGGTCACTACCATTATCATTGCGCTCATTACGTATTGCATTGCACCTATCGTTGCTACGCAGCCCTCCTGGTTCTATGTAATGGTAATTGTGACCGTATTGCTCTTTACGGAGCTGAAACATACGTTTACCGAACTGGCACAGCGGATGAAGAACGACGAAATGATTACGCTTGCCAAGTTCCTTGCCATCAGCGGTATCATCCTCCCGATGCTGCCCGACGACAATCTGATACCGGGCATCAACCTTACGCCTTACAGTATATGGCTGGCTACGGTGGTGGTTTCGGGCATCTCCTATCTTTCTTATCTGCTGAAAAGATATGTATTCCGCGAGTCCGGTATTTTGGTATCCGGCATTGTAGGCGGGTTGTACAGTAGCACTGCCACCATATCCGTACTGGCGCGCAAAAGTCGGAAAGTATCCGCCCAGGAAGCACCCGAATATGTGGCGGCGATGCTGTTGGCGGTCAGCATGATGTTCTTGCGGTTTCTTATCCTGATAGGAATATTCAGTGTAGGGGCTTTGACAGCCATTTATCCGTATTTGCTGATAATGTCTGCCGTTGCTGCCGGGACGGCGTGGTTCCTGCATTCCCGGTGGAAGCGTCCTGCCATGTCGGAAACGGTCGATGAAGACGAGGATGGCAGCAATCCGCTGGAGTTTAAGGTGGCGCTTATTTTTGCCGTGCTTTTTGTGGTGTTTACAATCGCTACCCATTATACGTTGATATACGCCGGCGAGGGCGGGTTGACTCTGCTCTCCTTTGTTTCCGGCTTCAGCGACATCACTCCGTTCATCTTGAATCTTCTGCAGGGTACGGGCAATGTGCCTGTTTCATTGATAACAGCTTGCAGCATGCAGGCGATAGTAAGCAACATTGCCGTAAATATGTGTTATGCATTGTTCTTCTCCGGCAAGAAGAGTCCGTTGCGTTCGTGGGTGTTGAGAGGCTTCGGTTGTGTCATTGCCGCCAATGTGTTCCTGCTGTTGTTTTTCTACTTTCTGTAAATCAATGTACTTTTCGCTTTTTTTAACTCCGGTGTTCCGATAAATGCCGAAGAATGCCCTATTTTTGCCTAATTCGTTGTGACAGTAGACACTATCTGCTACGAAAAAACAGACAAGGTATAGATTTAAACAGGGAAACACCATGAAAAACAGATGGGCCATGTTGCTGGCGGTATTGTTAATACCCGTTTGGGCAACTGCACAGAATGCGGCAAATTCTTCCTTTCAGATTAAGGGTATCTTACTCGATTCTCTTACTAAAGAAGGCGAGCCGTACGCTACAATCAAAATAGTTAAGAAAGAAGCGCCGGAACATGCGTTGAAAATGCTGGTGACGGATATGAAGGGACACTTCCAGGAGAAAGTACCCGGTAATAAAGGCAACTTCATTATGACAATTTCTTCGGTGGGGCGGAACAGTATTGTGAAGAACTTCTCCGTAAAACCGGGAGAAAAGTCGGTGGACTTCGGTACCATGTATATTACAGATGCTTCCAATGAGTTGGGACAGGTGGAGATTGTAGCCCAGAAGCCGTTGGTAAAGGCAGATATCGACAAGATAGAATATAACGTGCAGGACGACCCCGATTCCAAGTCGAACTCTGTTCTTGAGATGCTGCGCAAAGTACCCCTTGTAACGGTGGACGGCGAAGACAACATCAAGGTGAACGGCAGCAGCAGTTTCAAGGTGTATGTCAACGGCAAGCCCAACAACATGATGAGCAATAATCCTACGGAAGTCCTGAAAAGTATGCCCGCCAACTCCATCAAGCACATAGAGGTAATTACCAATCCCAGTGCAAAGTACGATGCGGAAGGTGTCGGGGGTATCCTGAACATTGTTACCGTAGGCGGCGGACTGGAAGGGTATACGGCTACGTTCAGCGGCAATGTCAGTAACCGTGGCGCCGGTGGGGGTGTATTCGGTACGATAAAAAGCGGCAAACTGACTTTCAGCGCCCGCTATAATTACAACTATAACAACCAGCCCCGCAGCTACTCCGGTGGCAATCGGCGTACCGTCGGCGAAACGGACAGCAGTTCGTCCGACCTGGATTACAGCGGGACAAGCAAGGGAGACGGTTCTTTCCAGTCAGGCAGTATGGAAGCCAGCTATGAAATCGACACATTGCGGCTGGTAACCATGTCCTTCGGACTTTGGGGCGGTAAGAACAAGAGCGACGGGGAGACCAATACGTTGGCCACCTTTCCCGGTACTGCCAACGAACTGTACAGCTATGTCTCCAATAGTCACAGTAAAAGTTCCTGGTATTCCATTGACGGCGGTATCGACTACCAGCGTCTGTTTCCCGTAAAGGAGCGTATGCTCACGTTCTCGTATAAGATTAATACCCGCCCGCAGACCTCGGATTCCTATTCCGGCTACGAGTATGATATGGACAATGTGGCCCCGGACTGGCAGGACTTTATGAAGCGCATGCTCGACCAGCATAATGACGGTTCGCAAAGCACTACGGAGCACACCTTACAGGCCGATTATACGACTCCCATCGGCAAGATGCACACAGTAGAAACCGGAGTTAAATACATCCTTCGCAACAATACTGCCGAGGACGACCGCTTCCAGCGCGCCGCAGGGCAGCAGACCGATTATGAATTCGATGAAGACCATAGTTCCCACTACAAACACCTGAATGATATTTTGGCTGCCTATGCCGGTTATTCCTTGAAAGTGAAGAAGCTCTCCGGCAGACTGGGCGTGCGCTACGAGCATACCATACAGAATGTGAAGTATCTTTTAGGCAAAGGCGATAACTTCAAGAAGGATTTCGACGATGTAGTTCCTTCCGCCAGCATCGGTTGGAAACTGACGGATATGTCCAACTTGCGTTTGGGTTATAACATGCGTATCTACCGTCCGGGCATCTGGTATCTGAATCCCTACCTGAATGATAGTAATCCTACCAATATTACGCAAGGAAACCCCAATCTGGATAGTGAGAAAAGCCATGCCTTCAATCTGAGTTACAGCAATTTTACGCAGAAGTTCAACGTCAACCTATCGCTCCGCTATTCGTTTACCAACAACAGCATCGAGCAAATCTCCGAAATGGTTCCCGATACCGAGATTGAGGGTTTGAAAGAGACTACCGGCAAAGAGGTGCTTTACTCCACTTATCAGAACATAGGAAAAACCAAGAATGCGAGTCTTAGCGGTTATATCAACTGGAATGCTACATCCAATACCCGTATCTATGCCAATATCTACGGTAACTATTCATATATGGAAGGAGCCAACGGCCTTAAAAACGACGGTTGGAATCTTTTTGCCTACGGGGGTGCGCAACAAACCCTGCCCCATGACTGGCGCATCAGCCTGAACGTGTTCGGCCAGACTCCCTGGGTGATGTTACAGGGCAAAGGAAGCAGTTACTTCGATTACGGCTTGAGCGTAAACAAGTCTTTCTTCGACAAGCGTCTGACCCTCTCTGCTTTTGCCAGCAACTTCTTTAAGAAGTACATGGACAATACCAATACGCTCGAAGGTGTTGGTTTTACGCAGGAGAGCTGGAGCAAGTACAGCCGCCAGCGCTTCGGCATCAGTGTCAGTTACCGTATCGGCGAGCTGAAAGCCAGCGTCAAGAAAGCCGCCCGTTCCATCAGCAATGATGATGTAAAGGGCGGTGGAGGCGGCAATAGCGTTCAGTAGGATCGCAATCCCGGTTATGAAGCGGAAATGGGGGTGTCAGAACTCAATTGGAATCCTAACTTCCGCAATCCCTGCTGTACGTCCGGATGGCTCATAAAGAGTTTCCAGAGCAGTCCGCTGCGGTAATTCTCAATCATGACGGCTATCGGCCCCTGGTCGATGGCAAGATAACGTTGCGGATACCAGTTGTCCGTTTCGCTGAAAGCGTCGTAGAATCCGTAAGGGCCGAACACTTTGTCGCCCATGTCGTAAAGGTGGCGCATCACTTGCAGCGAATACTCCGGTGTATATACGATGGACGAAAGGGCGGCGGTGGGAGCGATGACTCCCCGGTCGTCGCGCTCGTTGGGCGAGTGGGCGGCATACCCGTCTGTGGAGTAGCTGGCGGTCAGTCCCCAGCAGTCCGGTCCGAAGCCTTTGTAATGTTTGGGGTTACGGATGCAGTAGGCGCGGTTCACAAGCGTGAGGTTACGCATTTCGCCGAAGTAATCGGGGCAATACTCGTCCTTCAGCCCGTTGGGGTCGAGTCCCAGAAACGAGTACTGCGCCCAGAACAGAGGACCGGCTTCCGTGCCCTGATACCGCAGATGCAGTTCGATTCCCTCTACCTTATGCGGGCTGATGATGGCGCCGTTCTGCGCCCAGCCTTCGTGGTATACGGCGGCGGGCACGCCATGCGTAGGCGAGGCGGCGGCAAGGATGTACATGATGAGGCACTCGTTGTAGCCGTGTACGGGGAAGTCCATCTCCCAGCCGTATTCAGGGCTCCAATGCCAGTAGAGCACGTTTTGGTCGCCCTGGCGGTAGAAGTTCCAGTCTACATCCCGCCATAGCTTGTCGATACGGGCGGCGAGGGCTTTCTCTTGCGGATTGCCGCCTGCATAGTATTGGTGTACGGCAAGGAGAGCCTGCATGATGAAAGCGGTTTCTACGAGGTCGCCGCCATTGTCTTTTTGTCCGAAAGGCTTTATCCGTCCCGTATCGCCATACCACCAGTGGGGGTAGGCGCCGTGAAAGCGGTCGGCGGTTTCGAGGAAAGAAACGATGCGTTCCATACGTGCCAGGCCTTCTTCACGGGTGACGTAGCCCCGGTGGATACCGGCAAGCACTGCCATGATGCCGAAACCGCTGCCGCCGGATGTCACTACGTTTTGGTCGTTTTCGGGATATACGCCGTCCATGTGGATGCGTTCGCGTGCCAGTCCGCTGTTGGGTTCGGCTCCGTCCCAGAAGTAATTGAAGGTCCGGCGTTGTACGGTGTCCAGCAGGGCGTCGTCGCTCAATGCTCCGGATGCACCGTCGGATTTCTTTGTGCCGCAGGCTCCTGCAAGGAACAACAGCAGGAGAAGCGGGATATATAGGTTTACTGATTTCATTCTGTTTTACGTGCAATGATTTATATACTGTTGGGAGAATTTTGTTTCCCCGTAAGGAAACGCCCGTTCCCTTAGGGAGAAACTCCCGTTTCCTTAGTGGGAAATTTCGGTTTCCCCTAAGGAAACTGCGCGTTTCCTTTGGCGAAACTGTCAGTATCCTCAGGAGAAACCGCGGGTTTACTTCAAGGTAATACGAGCCGTCCTGGCAGCCTGACTGCTTCCACCGATGAAAAGGTCGAAATCTCCAGGTTCGGCTACGTGGTTCAGGTCGTAATCATAGAAGCGTAGCAGCTCCGGAGTAATCTTGAAGGAAACGGTTTTGCTTTCGCCGGCGCGCAGGAAGACTTTTTCAAAGCCCTTCAATTCGCGCACGGGACGGGTGATACTTCCTACAAGGTCGCGGATGTATAGCTGTACGACTTCGGCTCCGTCCCGTTTGCCGGTGTTGGTAACGGTGACTGCGGCGGTTATGGAACCGTCCTGTCCCATCGACGAGGTACTCAGAGCAATGTCACTGTACCGGAAAGTGGTGTAGGACAAGCCGTATCCAAAGGGATAAAGCGGCTCGTTGTCCACATCCAGGTAGTTGCTGCGGAACTTCTCGAACCATTTGCCTGCCTGTAGCGGGCGTCCGGTATTCTTGTGGTTGTAGAACAGAGGTATTTGCCCTACATTCTTCGGGAAAGTCATCGTCAGCTTTCCGCTGGGGTTGACATCTCCGAACAATACGTCGCCGATGGCATAGGCGGCTTCGCTTCCGCCAAACCATACGTTCAGTATGGCGGGTACGTTCGCCTGCTCCCAGGTCAGCGTCAGCGGACGTCCGGTGAAGAGGGTGAGCACTACGGGCTTGCCCGTCTTCAGCAGGGCTTCCAGCAGCGAGCGCTGCACGTCGGGCAGGTCGAGATTGGTACGACTGGAGCTTTCGCCGCTCATTTCGGAAGATTCGCCGAGTGCGGCTATGATAACGTCTGCACCGGCGGCTGTTTTCAGGGCTTCGTCCAGCAGTTCTTTGTCTGTACGGTTGTCCCGGTTCAGGGAGCGGCCAAACATGGTGGCGCGTTCTTCGTAGGCGGCGTCGCCGATGAGGTTGCTGCCTTTGGCGTATGTGACGTTCACTTTGTCGGACATCATCTCTTTCAGTCCCTCATACAAGGAAGGATAGTCGTTGAGGCGGGCGGCTACGCTCCATGTGCCGGGCATATTGCTGCGTGTGTTGCCCAAGGGACCGATAACGGCTACGGTTCCTTCTTTTTTCAGCGGGAGCAGCGGTTGGGGCAGAGAGCCGGGATGTAGCCCGATGCTGTCGTTCTTCAGCAATACGAAGCTCTCGGCGGCAATGCGGCGTGCGGCGGCGCGGTGCTCTCTGGTGAAGATGTCGCGTGCGGGGCGCTCCGGGTCGCAGTATTTGTAGGGATTGTCAAAGAGTCCCAGCTTGTACTTGGCTTCGAGGATGCGGCGGCAGGCCGTGTCGAGGGTCTTCATGCTTACCTTGCCCGACATGACGGACTTTTTGAGTGTGCCCACAAATCCTTCGCTCACCATATCCATATCTACCCCGGCATTGAGGGCACGGGCGGAAACTGCTTGCAGGTCGCCGATGCCATGTTCTGTCATCTCGGATATGCCGGTAAAGTCGGTCACTACAAAGCCGTTGAAGCCCCATTGCTTGCGGAGCACATCAGTCATCAGCCATTTGTTGGCTGTGGCAGGTACGCCGTCTATCTCGTTGAAGGACGCCATTACACTGCCCACACCTGCCTCTACGGCGGCCTCATAGGGGTACATATATTCGTTGAACATGCGGTTGCGGCTCATGTCTACCGTGTTGTAGTCACGGCCCGCTTCGCCTGCCCCGTAGAGGGCGAAGTGCTTGACGCAGGCAAGGATTTCATCGTTGCGCTTGAGCTGGTCGGAGAGGTTGGCTCCCTGATAACCGTATACCATCGCTTTGGCAATTGCTCCGCCAAGGAAAGGGTCTTCGCCACTGCCTTCGCTGACACGTCCCCAACGCGGGTCGCGGCTGATGTCCACCATCGGACTGAATGTCCAGGAGATGCCGTCGGCACTGGCTTCGATGGCGGCAATACGTGCGGATTCCCGAATGGCTGCCATATCCCAGGTGCAGGAAAGCCCCAGAGGGATGGGGAAGATGGTTTCGTAACCGTGTATCACATCCATGCCGAAGAGCAGGGGAATGCCCAGACGGGAGTTTTCCACTGCCAGCTTTTGCACGTCGCGTATCTTGTCCACTCCTTTCAGGTTGAAAAGTCCGCCGACGAGCCCTTGCTCGATTTTCTTGGCTACGTCACTGCTTTTGGCTTGCCCGGTAGTGATTTCACCGGTAACGGGCAGGTTCAATTGCCCTATTTTCTCCTCTACGGTCATTCGCTTCATCAGGGCATCGATAAAGCGGTCCATGTCTTGAGGAGATTTTTGCGCCTGCATGGCGGCGGCGCCTATAAAGGCGGCTGCAAGTAGCAGGCCGGTTCTTTTGAAAAACTTCTTCATAATATGTTTCTTTTAATATGTATTTTCTAATACGGTTCTTTACACATGTTTTTGCATATGCTTTTATAGATACTTTTTAAGCATGGATAATGTATATAGGTCTTTCTAAGTGAAAGCCTGAAAGGCTTTTATCTTCAAGAGAGATGTGTCAAAATACACTTGACGATTTCTTTTAGGCACGGATTACACGGATTTCACGGAAAAAGAATAAAGAAAATCTGTGTTTTCTGTGTAATCTGTACCTAAAAAGAAATCAATAGTAAGCGAATCTTGGTTTTGACACACTTTCATATTACAGATGTATTAATATGCACTCTATAAAGGCGAATTCCTTGTGTATAAATCATTTGTCCTAACAGAGCACAAGTCATAGAGGACTTTTTATACCCGGGGTATATTACCCCGGGCTTGTAGATAAAAAGCTTTCAGCCTTAGGTGCATTATCATGCTGTATGGTACTAACCACTAATCACTAATCGCTAACCACTAATTATCGTTAATAATCAGGATTCTGTTTCAGCACCCCGTTCGATTTGTCAATTTCTTCTTGCGGCAATGGCAGCAAGGCATTCTTGTCCTGATAGTTCTTTCCGGCAGCTTGAAGCACTTCTTTGGCAATACCCCAGCGCACGAGGTCGTAGAAACGGTCGGGTTCCAATGCCAACTCAACGCGGCGTTCGTGGCGAATGGCATCACGCAGTGTGCTTTGGTCAGTGGACGTGACTTTGGGCAGTATGCTGCTGTCCGCACCGCGTGCATGGGCGCGGACCTGCTCCAGATAATCGATAGCCTCTCCCGGAATACCTTTCTCGTTGGCGGCTTCGGCAGCCATCAGCAATACGTCCGGGTAGCGGATAATGCGGATGTTTACCCAAAAACCGTCTTTGGTATATTTCTTACGCAGTTCGGGTTCGGTATACGCCTTTTTGTTGAAGTAAGCCCCCATAGCGGTGGATACGGGGGATTCACCGTAAGGCTTGTTGGTATTTTCCGGAGTGACAGGGTCGCTGATGCTCCGGCGGAAATAAAGCAGGGTGGCATCTTTGCGGGGGTCACCGGGCTCGAATGCCCCGCCTAACAGCGTAGTACCCATATGCCAGCCCCAACCGAGGTCCCAATCGCCTGCGCCGCGCACGCCTTGTACCTGGCAGAACTGACTTCCGATGACATCACTGTTTTTCAGGGCATCGGTCGATTCGCATTGCAGTTCGAACACGCTTTCGCCGCAGTTCTCGCCCTCAACGGTGAAGACTTTATCTACGGGCGTGTTCAGGTTGTAGAGGCCGGACTTGATGACTTCGGTGGAAGCGTCGTACATATTGTCCCAGTCGTTGCGCATCATGTAGGTACGGGCGTGCAGTGAGCGGACAGCTCCCCAGGTGATGCGTCCGGTGTATTCGGAAGTCCATGTCAGCGGCAGGCATTTTTCGGCTTCGGTCAGGTCCTTGTCTATCTGTTCGTATATCTCGTTCACAGCAGCTTTGGGCACGTTGGCGTCGGATGCCTCTTTCACTTTGAATGTTACCAGCGGCACTTCCCCCCAGGCACGTACAAGGTTGAAGTAGCAGTAGGCGCGGAAGAACAGGGCTTCGCCTTTGGTACGTACATTCTCCAAATCATCCTTGTTTCCGCTGTTCTCCAGGTCGTCGAGGATTTCGTTGCACTGGTAGATGATTTTATAGTTCTGTCCCCAATAGGCACTGAGCGTACCGTTGGAGGCTGTATACTGGAAGTCGTCCCACATGGCTGCCTGGTCGGCGCCGTCGCCGGCATCGCTGCCTTTTTCGGAGTCCTCGCTGCGTACCATGTGTATCATGAAGGCGGGTATTCCGGCAGTAATGTTATAGCTGCGCATCAGGTAATATACGTTGTACATCTTTCCGCCGATAAGGGCGTTGGGAGCATCGTCTTCGGTGAACTGCCCCAGCGGGTCGCGGTCGAGGAAGTCGTCGCAGGATGTCAGGGCAAAGGTGGTGAGTGTACCTGCTATCAGAGTTAGAATCTTATGTTTCAGTTTCATGATTATTATTTTTTGGTTCATCGCAGCAGACACCGGGTTGTGTGCTCTGCGGTGAATTGTTTTTAGAATGTCAGATTAAAGCCGAATGTATAAATGGCAGGCATCGGATAGCTGCCGTCGTCTACGCCGAAAGCAATGGCCGTACCGCCCAGTTCAGGAGTGTAACCGGTGTTGTGTTTCCAGGTTTTCAGGTTCTGGATGTTGACGTAGAGCTTCAGGGCCTGCATGCCGATTCTGGATATCAGGGTCTTGTCGAAGTTATACGCCAACTGTACGTTGCGGATGCGGAAAAAGCTGCCGTCTTCGATGTAGTACTCGGAATTCATATTGTTGATGGTATGCTTCGTGTTGAGCAAGGGTTGGGTATTGCTTGTACCCGGTCCGTGCCAGCGGTCCATGCGTTGTTCCATGAAGTTGAACTGGCTCCAGTTGTAGTTGTCCCAGGTACGGAATATCTGGTTACCGCCTTGTCCCATCATGTCGATGCCGAGCTCCCAGTTCTTATAGCTTACGCCGAGGGCGATGCCGTAAGTGACATTCGGGGTAGGGTCGCCTATCAGGGTACGGTCGGCAGTGGTGATTTCACCGTCACCGTTCACGTCCTTGAATTTCAGGTCGCCCGGAGTCACGATGGCCAGGGTATTCTTGGGCGACCGGGCTATTTCTTCGTCCGTCTGGTACACGCCCTCTACCTTGTAACCGTAGAAGTAACCGATGGGATAGCCGGCCATTGTGTAACTCTGGCTCTTGTCGCCTGCGATAATCGAGTAACCCTCCTGTACAAGGCTCAATACCTTGTTCTTGATGGTAGTGAGGTTGAAGCCTGCGCTATAGCCCCAGTCGCCAATCCGGTCGCGCCAGTCGATGGCGAGTTCCACGCCTTTGTTCTCTATGGAGCCGAGGTTGCCGATGCCCGGCACCGTGCCGGAGATGCCCGGAACTTCCGCCAGCAGGTCTTTGGTGGTTTTCTTGTAATATACACCCTCGAAGTGCAGGCGGTTGCGGAAGAAGTTGGCTTCTGCACCCGCTTCCCAGGCTTCCACCTTTTCCCAGCGGAGACGGGGATTGGGCAGGTAGGACAACTGGTAGCCCGGATAGATGGCGGACGGCTTGCCGAATACGGCGGAATAGGCATTGGTGAGCAGCGGTTCGGCAGGATAGGCCTTGTCCAGATTCTGATTGCCGAGCGTACCCCACGAGCCTTTCAGCTTCAACATATCCAGCCAGGTGATGTCTTTCATGAACTCCTCTTCGGACATCAGCCAGCCTGCGCCGACGGAATAGAAATTCTGCCACTGGTTTCCGGTGTAGGAGAATGCGGAGGAACCGTCGCGGCGGAACGAACCGTTGAACAGGTATCTGCCTTTGTAGTTATAGAGCACACGTCCCAGCATGGATACGGTACTGCGCTCCCATTGCTTGCTTTCGTTGGTGGCTGTTGCCGCATCGCCGATGCTGATGTACCACTTGTCGGGATTGTCGGGGATAACCAGACCTACGCCCTGCGTACGCTCTCCGCCCAGCATCTCCAGCTTGTTGTAATAGGTGGTGAAGCCGGCGGTGGCGGTCAGGCTGTGGTCGCCCCAGGTATTGGTGTAGGTCAGCAGGTAGTCGCTTTGTACTTTGGCTTCGGTTTCCTTGGACTGTTTCACGCCGGTCTTACCGTTGCCGAGGGTCACGACGTTGCCTTCCACGCTGCTGTCGAATACGTTGATAACAGGCGTGTAGGTGCGGCTGCTGTTGGAAGCATAGTCCATGGAGTACATTACTTTGAACTGGAAGTTTTTCAGGAAGTCCCATTGGCCGTATGCATTGCCCGATGCGCGGTAGTTTTCTGCACGGGTGGTATTGGCTTTCAAGTCCACATCCACCATAGGGTTGTTCATCTGCGCTTTCTGGAAGCCGGGCAGGGTGGTGTACAAGCCGTATTCGGCATTGTATACGGGGGCTACCGGGGCTGCGCGGAGAGCTGTTGCCACACTTTTTGTATCGGCGGGCAGTATGCGTGCGCCGTTGAACTGGAAGCCTACTTTGAAGTTATCCGTAACTTTATAGTCGTTGCTTATGTTCAGTGTGACCTTGCTATACTTCTCGTGCTTGATATTGCCTTGCTCGTAGGCATAACCGGCGCCGAGGTAGAAGCTGTGCCTGGCGGAAGCGCCCGTAATGCTGACATTGTTGTTGGTGATAAATCCGGTCTGGAAGATTTCATCCTGCCAGTCGGTATTGCCCGTCCACGGGGTGAAATCAAATTCGGGATTGCCTTCATTTCTCAACTGTTCGTTGTAGAGTTCCTTGAACCCGGCGGCGTCGACCATTGCAATCTTGTCCGTTACACGTTTGAAGCCGAACGAGCCGTTGATGTTGACGCGCGTCTGTCCTTCTTTGGCTTTCTTGGTGGTGATGATGATGACACCGTTGGCGCCGCGCACGCCGAAGATGGCGAGGGACGACGGGTCTTTCAGGATTTCCATGGACTCGATGTCCTGCGGATTGAGGAAGTTGATGTTGTCATTGAACAGGCCGTCTACTACATACAGCGGTTTGTAGCCGTTAATGGAGTTTGTACCGCGCACGCGTATTTCAGGGTCTGCTCCTGCCTTGCCGGAATTGATAACCTGTACGCCGGCTATCTTTCCCTGCAGGGCGGCTACCGGGTTGACTACGGGTTTGTTGGCAATCTCATCGCCTTTTATGTTGGTGATAGACCCGGTGAGGTCGCGCTTCTTGGCGCTGCCGTACCCGATGACGACCGTTTCGGCAAGCATCTGTGAATCGTCGTTCATCTGCACGTCGATAACACTCCGGTTGCCTACTTTGACGGCTTGCTTTACCATGCCTACATAGGAAAACTCCAAAGTGGCTTCGGGTGGTACTTGGATGGAATACTTTCCGTCAATGTCCGTAATGACACCGTTGGAAGTGCTTTGTTGCAGCACGGATGCTCCGATGAGCGGTTCGCCCGTAGCGTCGGTCACCGTACCGGTCACTGTCTTGTTTTGAGAGAAACCGGGAGTTGCCGTAAAGAGCAAACATGCTATCAGAAATAGATTTTTCAGCCAGAAGGCTTTCTCCATAGAATGTTTAGGTTTTTTCTTCATTGCATAAATTTTTAGTGGATAACTAACTTGATTGTCTCCTCTGAAACAATCGGAATGCAAAAAAGATTTGGACGTTTTGTATATCTCCGGTTTTTAACATAATCCGGAAGGCTTCTGCGGGCGTTTCGCAGTCCCTTGTATCTAAAAAAAAAGAAGATGTATCCGATACATCTTCTTTTTTGTCTTTTATAAGGTAATCAGTGCGGGTGATAGGACTCGAACCTACACGCCTCACGGCACCAGATCCTAAGTCTGGCGCGGCTGCCAATTACGCCACACCCGCAAGGGATTTTCCCGTTAAGCGGTGCAAAGATAAGAAGTTTTCTTGGTTTTACAAGTAAAAGTTCAAAGAAAGTTATTCGCTGACTGCCGGAGTCCATTCCCCTTTAAGGAAAGCCCGGGCTTTTTCGATGATAGTGTCTATATGCTTTGTTTCATCCGCTTCGTCCATATTGACTTTGATATCGGGCTCTATTCCCCATTCTATCTGCTCCATGTCAGCGTTGAAATGTGGGCTGGCGGAGAAGCGTACTGTCCATCCGTTAGGCAGTTCGGAAGTGAAAGGCATGCCGGAGCCGCCACCGGTTTTGTCACCCATGATAGTGACATTGGGCAGACAGCTCATCTGATTGACGAAATCGTTGGTTGCGCTGTAGGAGCGGCGGTTGGTCAGCACTACTGTTTTCTTTTGCCAACGTATGCTGTTGCTGGGTTCCAGTTCTATGGGGTAGGGCTCGGAGAAATCATTATGTCCCTTGCCGGTTTTGTGGCGGATATACCCGGTCAGCACTTTCTCGTTGGTGAAACGGGCGGCGATGCGTTCGGAGTTGGTTACGTTGCCGCCGCCATTGTTGCGTACGTCAATGATAAGTCCGCTGCACGGGGCAAGATAGGAGAGTATCTCATCCAGGTTTCCGTTGCCTATGCCCGAAGAGAAACTCTCGTAACGCATATAGCCGATGTTGTCTTCGAATATCTTGTACTTGATACCTGCGGCAGTGCGGTAGTCGGTACTCGCCTTGCCCAGATAGAAGTCTTCCACAATGTCTTCGCGGAAGTTGCGCGGATAGTCCTGATACCAGGCATCGTAATACGAAACATTGTGGGCGGAAGCTAAGTTTACATGCCCGTCCTGCAGTTCGTTCAGCATGTTTCCCAATACTTCAAACAGGCCTTCGCTACTCATGCTGCCGGTAATCAGCCTGCTGTATTCGTCGTGTATGGCATCCCAGTCTATCTGTTTGTATTCCAGGAAGCAGTACTGCTCGTCGATAATCTTCCAGAGGGCTTCAAAGTTTCCCTGCGGAGAATTGGCAACTTCGTCTTCGCGGATGCAACTGCCCAGCAAAGGAAGCACGGCAATCAGAACCATTATATTTTTCAGAAACCTTACCATCTTGTCATTCTTCATTTATCACTCCGCTTCTTTATTTCTTTCTCTTGTTTTTCAATAAATACAGCTCCTTCACGAATCCCACCATGAATACGTGCGAGTAGGTGTGTGTCTTTATATCGTTCACGTGTGACTGCTGCGCGTCCCATATATAAGCGAAACGCATTTTGGCACGTCCCACCGGAAAGTCTGCCGTAAGCATTTGCCGCAGTGACGGCTGGTTGTGCAATGAGGTGAACTTCACCACTCCGCTGCTGTTGCCCAACGAGAAGATTTCGTAATAGGATTGCCCGTAGTGCGGTGAGAACATAACGCCCATTAACGGCAGATTGACCTGGTAGCGCAGTGTCAACGGATAGTTCTTTATGCGTAAGTTCCAGATGGCCATGCCCGATACGTCCAGATTGATATAGGCGCGTGCCGATGCCGGATTATTGGTATTGCGCAGGTTGTAGACAAAACCGCCGTTCAGGTCGGCAAGACCGCCGGCGAGCAACTTGAAATTGCCTGTAATGGGGAAGTTGTAGTGCAGGCCGTAGTTCCAGTTTGCCAGTGCGGAGAATGTATTGTTGTTATCCGCTTTGTTGCGGGTATATCCCAAATCGGCCTGAAAGAAACTCTGTAGGGAGAGCCTGCCATCCATCCATCTGGTCATGCGCATGCTTTCGCGTGAGACGCGGAAATCAATTCCGGTGTATTCCTGGGGAGACAGATAAGTGTCGAATACATTTGTAAGACCTACGCCGTACATGGTGGCGCGGGTTACGAGGCGGCTCTGTTCCAAACCTTCCGCTGTGGCGGGAAGCTGTGCCTGCATGGCACTGCTGCATAACAGCAGTACCGTACAGATAACCGGTATTATCGGTTTAGGTAGTTTCATGTTCCTTGCTGTCATCATTATCGGAGAACAATTTCATTTGTCCGGTCAGCTCGTCCAGTATGTCGCTTTCACTCTTTCCGTGGTCCGGGTCCAGAATTTCGGGTTCTTCCTCATTCTTGCTTTCCGGGATTTGCGGAGTTTCCGGCTGGCGGGTAGGTTCTAACTCGTTGATAGTATCCAGCGTATAGGTAGTCAGTCGCTTGCCTTTCGCCTTGAAACCTTTTACGGCGATAAATTCGTCTGCATCGACCACCAGCGGTTCGCGGAATTTGTCATGCCCGCCGAATACGACTTCCAGTCGGGGATAGTATTCATCGGTCAGCAGGATGAGGCGGTTATTCTTGTTTTCGCCCAGGTAGTTCTGCTTGCGGCTGCTTGCTTCAAAGCAGAATCGCTTGATGTACGGATACCCCTGCTGGTCGGCATCATAAAGGACTGCCGTCCACACTTTGTTCGGGTCATATTTCTCCAATACCCGTATATTGTCTTCGTAGTGGTTGTTCACATCGAAATTGCTGGTGTAGAACTCGCCGTTGTTCAGCACTATCAGGATTTGCTCGTCGCTTTGGAACTCACCGAGGTATTCTCCGCGGCCGTCGTAGTTGAGGCGCAGGACATCTTGGTCGAACCATACTTTCCGTCCGCCCAATGTGGAACCGCCGCGCTGCTTCAGGGCTATCTTATGAACCGGGTTACGGGTAAGTATATTACCCATGGCCTGACGTCCTTTGATGTTTATCTGGCTGAAATCTTCTTCGAAGATAATGCGGCGTATGCGCGGATTGGGCTTGAGCGTCACTTTGATGATTTCGGCCTCACCGTTGGGATTGGCTGTGAAATACACGATGCGTGAGTCGGGTGTGCCCTGTGTCACGTCGTATTCGCGGTCGCGCACTACGGAAGTCACGGCGAAACGCTTGATATAATGCGTGCCTTCTTTCCCGTCGCGGTAAACAACGTTGTAGATGGTACGTTTGTCGTTCTTCTTGAAGACATTGGCATAGAGTATGTTCTTGCCTACGAATTTCTTGTCTGCTACCGGAGTGATGATGTAACGTCCGTCGCGGAAGAAGATGATAACATCATCGAGGTCGGAGCAGTTGGCTATGAATTCATCTTTCTTCAGGCCGGTACCGATGAAACCCTCTTCGCGGTTGATGTACAGTTTTTCATTGGCTTCCACCACTTTGGTAGAGTCGATGGTGTCGAAGTTACGTAATTCGGTACGGCGCGGGAAGGCTTTGCCGTATTTCTCTTTCAGCATGCGGAACCAGTCCACCGTATATTCCACGATATTTGCCAGGTGGCGGTCTATCTCCTCGATGTCCGCTTTCATGCGGGCAATCAGCTCTTCTGCCTTGTCGGAGTTGAACTTGAGGATACGCGCCATTTTTATCTCCATCAGCTTGAGGATATCCTCTTTGGACACCTCACGGATAAACGTGGGATAATAAGGTGTCAGACGCTCGTCGATGTGTTCGCAGGCGGCATCCATGTTCTTGGCCTGTTCAAATTCCTTATCCTTGTAGATACGTTCTTCGATGAATATTTTCTCCAGCGATGAGAAGTGCAGGCTTTCCAGTATCTCGTTCCTGCGTATTTCCAGTTCCCGGCGCAATAAGGCCAAAGTGTTGTCCACCGACTTCTTCAGTACATCGCTTACGGTGAGGAAGTGCGGTTTCTGCTCGTCGATGACGCAGCAGTTGGGCGAGATGCTGACTTCACAATCCGTAAAGGCGTAAAGTGCATCAATCGTCTTGTCCGATGATACGCCGGGTGCGAGATGGACTAATATCTCCACGCTTCCGGAAGTAAGGTCTTCTACTTTCTTTATCTTGATTTTTCCCTTTTCGCTTGCTTTAACGATAGAATCACAGACACTGGCTACCGTTTTTCCGTAAGGTATCTCGCGGATGACGAGTGTTTTGTTATCCACCTTTTCAATCTTGGCACGTACCCGTACGGCTCCACCGCGTTCACCGTCATTGTACTTCGAGACATCAATATTGCCGCCTGTCTGGAAATCGGGATAGAGCTTGAATTCTTCCTTATGCAGGTATTTTACGGATGCGTCGCAAAGTTCATTGAAGTTATGCGGTAATATTTTGGAAGAAAGACCCACGGCAATACCTTCCACACCCTGTGCCAGCAGCAAGGGGAATTTGACGGGCAGCGTCACCGGTTCCTTGTTTCGTCCGTCGTACGACAGTTTCCATTCGGTTGTTTTGGGGTTGAACACCACATCGAGTGCAAATTTGGAAAGGCGCGCTTCGATGTAACGGGGGGCGGCTGCGCTGTCTCCCGTAAGAATATTCCCCCAGTTTCCCTGGCAGTCGATGAGCAAATCCTTCTGGCCGAGTTGCACCAGTGCGTCACCGATGCTGGCATCACCGTGCGGGTGAAACTGCATGGTGTGTCCCACGATGTTTGCCACCTTGTTATAGCGTCCGTCTTCCATGCGCCGCATGGAGTGCAGGATACGCCGTTGCACGGGTTTCAGTCCGTCCATGATGTGGGGTACGGCACGTTCCAGGATTACGTACGAGGCATAATCCAGGAACCAGTTCTGATACATGCCGCTCAGTTGGTGCTTGACGTTTGCATCATTGGTATCCGCAGGTTTATAATCCGAATGCCCTTCGCTCCCCTTCGGGAGTTCTTTATCCAAATCATCTTTTGTTCCTTCAAAGTCTTCGCTCATATTTGTTCGGGAGTTGTCTATTCATGAATAACCGCCGGTTGGGCAGTTGCAGGCAAAAATACGAAATATATTCCATTAAAAGAAAGACTGTATGTGAGTTTTTAAATAGCTTTTATTATATAGAGAGTCTCAGTTATATGGATTTATAAAAAACAATTTGTTTCAAATACGAATCCATATAACTGAGACTCTTTTTTTATGTTATAGTTTTTGTGTATTTAGGCTTGTAGTGTTAATCAATTTATTTTAATGGTTACGGAAATTCCATTTGGAGTTATCGCTGTTCATATCGAATTTACCAAGTGATGGAGTGCTATCTCCTATGGACACTAATACTAGTTCTTCATTTGCCCCAGAAACTTTTTTAGGCATGATACGGTAGGTACCGTCAGTGAGTTGTTCTATCTTCCATAGTTGTTCGGGAGCGCCGGTAAACTCAGGTACAGTTGTAACTTCAGCATCTGCTGTGGCAGCCAATGCACGGTTGGTTCCTTCAATCACTATTTTGTAGTAAGGTCCTCCTAAATATCCGCCGGCATCAGGTACAGCAGTAATTGTCCACTTCTGGTGGGGGCGGAACATATAATCACCGATTCTTACATCAATGTTACCTTGTGGCCATGTGTCGATTACATCTTCTAAAGTTTGCGACTTCAAAGGCAGAATAGGTTCGTCACTTTTTTCCCAAAAACGGTGTCTGCCTCCTTCCATACGTACGAAATCAACACTAAGTTCAAGAGCGTATCCTCTACGTTCGGATTCAATTTCGTATGTACCTTCCTTGAATACTTCACCTGCTACCGGCCATTCGTTTTTCCATAGGAGCGGGCGTATGGCAAGTACACTACGGCCACCACGGTCGAAATCGGCTTCAAAATGACATGACATCTTTTCTACTCCGTCAGTTTCGATGAAACGCCCGAAGTGTCCTGGGCCGGTCTGGCGGTTTCCTGCAGCGAGTACCATCTTTCCGCCTCCTTCCAGCATATCTCTGCCCATATTGTCGATGTAGGGGCCTGTGACTTTGCGTGAGCGACCTACTACGATGTTATATGTAGAGTTGGGGCCATCGCAGCAAGTGCCGTGTGTACCAAGCAAATAGTACCAGCCGTTACGGTATATCAGGTCGGTTGCCTCGCAGTCGATAGCGATGTTGATAGGTTCATTGCCTTCCATTCGTTTGCCGGTAGTAGGGTCGAGTTCGACCAACCGGATAAAACCGAAGTAGGTACCGTAAGATAGCCACAGACGTCCGTCAGTAGGGTCAAGCAACAGTCCGGCATCGATAGCATCACAGTCTTCATTGTCTTCGGACGAAGCGACAGCAATAGCTTCTGTATATTTGAAATCGGGCGAATTAGGGTCTAATGTCTTGTTCCACATGGTAAGTACCGTACCGCGATGACTGCCCCCAAGACCTCCTCCGGTGGCGCTGTAAGCAATCAGGTAACGGTCACCTATTTTCACGGCATCGGGAGCTGCACCTCTTCCGGGTCTTACTCCACCGCTATTCCACGTCCATCCGTCCTCGGAGATCAGGCCGCCTCCACCTGTACCGAAGGTGTAATATTTGCCTTCGCATTCCATAATGGTGGAAGGATCGTGTATATAAGGTTCTCCGATTTGTGCGGTTGCTTTTTCAGATATCAGCAAGGATAACAGGGTTGCAACACTCAAGAATATAGTTTTTGTTTTCATGATTATTTATAACTGATAGTAATGTTTTTAACAGGAGCTCCCTTTTCGTCAAGGAGACGGATACAAAAATCGCTCATTCCGGGTCCGTTGATAACGGCTCCCCGGATAATATTCTTTCCTTTTTTTAAGGTCAGCCGCTTGGACAGGCAATCGTCTTTTACCATACGGCGGTCACCGGATAAAATGACAACTTCTTCACCATTCAGCCACCACATGGAGGCGGAATTTGAACCGACCGATATTCTGACATTCGGTATGTCCTCCGGGCAATTGATAACAGTGACAGCCCAAAACAGTACGCCGTATATTTGTTTTTGAAGACTAGATGCAAAACGGAACAGCTTTACATTAAACAATTTACTGTCGAGAGCGTGCCAGGTTAGTTCCTGTTTACCGACTTTTACTTTGTCGCCGTCTTTGGGTAATACGGTGAATTGTCCGGGAAAATATTCGGTAGTAAAGGCCTTACGGATATAACTGTCCGTAAATACCGTGTTACTGTGGTTAGGCTTGTCGATAGGTTCGAGCAATAGCCAACGGCGGATAAAACCATCATCATCGGGTGATATGACATCGGTAGTACCCGGCGAAAAATAGGTGGCCAAACGAGAGGCGGTTTCTTTGTTCTGTGCATACCCCTGCACACTCATTAGAGTGGCGAAGCAAATCGCCAACCATACTCTGTAATAAGGATTTTTCATTGTTATGGTGTGTTTCTCAATAATACATAATTATTTAAATAGTAGTGGAGCAAATTCTTTCAGGCATCTGCGCCAAGTGAGAAATTCATGGGCAGTACCCGGAGATTCGTAATAGATGTTGTTGATACCGGCAGCTTTCAAACCATCGCTGAGTTTTTTGGTTCTTTCGGGATGTTCTTCCGAACCGATACCCAGGAAAAATACGTGGATGTTATCATTGAATGCCTTGCGGTTTTTGAAGATTCCGTTATAAGTTGTGTCTATATTCTTCAAGTCGATATTGCCTGCTCCACTGAAGCCACCGATATAAGCAAACTTATCAGGGTTATTCAGCGTGGTGTTAAAAGTGAGAAGACCACCCCAGGAAAGTCCGGCCATTGCACGGTTGTCCCGGTCTGTCAACGTCCGGAAATTAGATTCAATGTGCGGAATGATTTCATTTACCAAAATGGCCGGGAATTGGGCACCGAATTTTGCTCTGGCATCGGCAAGGCTTTCGCCCGGCTTGTTTTTAAATACTTCGATATTGCCGTTGTCCATTACTACGATCATGGGTTTGGCCTTACCTTCGGCAATCAGATTATCCATGATGAAGTTCATCTTACCTTGATTGGCCCAGCTTGTCTCATTTTCTCCCATACCGTGTTGCAGGTACAGTACCGGGTACTTTTTGGAAGGATTCTTATCATACTCTGCGGGTGTGTAGACGAGGCATCTACGCCATTCTTTACGAATGTCGGAATAATACCAGCTTTGGCTTATTAAACCGTGAGGTACATTCTTGATAGAATAATAGTCTACTCCCTTTTCTGGAATCTCAATACCGCTAACCCATTTGCCCATGCCGAAGAAGGGCTTGCCATTGGGGTCGGCTGTACTTACCCCGTCTACTATTATCTGATAGTAATGGAAACCGACGACCTCAGGCTTTTTCGAAACAAGCGACCAGTATCCGTCTGCTTCTTTGGTCATTTCACCCCGGAAGCTGATTTCTACTTTTTTTGCGTTGGGAGCAAAAACTCTGAAATGTACTCGCCGGTCTTCACCTATCCGGGGGTATTCCACGCCATTGATATTATGTTCATTAGGTACTGTACCCGCAGGAAATTCTTCTTGTTGGGCATACATAGTTAAGGGAAACACCGCTAAAAATAGAAAAATAAAGTTCAATGCGTTTTTCATAATTTGAATGTTTAAAATAATATATATTGATTACCTATTTTCACTATCATTTGAATAGAAGCGGGGCGAATTGATATAGGCTTTCGCGCCATACAGGCCAGGTATGTCCGCCCGGAGTTTCGAAGTATGTATATTTGATGCCTATCTGGTCGAAGCGTTTCATCATTATCTGGCAATTGTTGTAAGCTATGTCTTCTTTACCTCCCATGGAAATCCAAAATTGTTTTAGCTTCGTATTATAGTCGTCTTTTTTATTTTGTAGCATTTTATAATATTTTTCGGTGTCGTTACCCCCTCCAAAAGGAGTAGGATTAGCCCACCAACCGGAACTAAATACTCCTAAGTAGGCAAAATAGTCGAGGTTGGGGATGCCTGCGTTTAAAGTTTGGATACCTCCCATAGAGAGTCCTGCCAATGCACGGTTGTTACGGTTGGCTTTTACACGGAAATTTTTTTCTATGAATGGAATGCATTCTTTAAGAAGTTCGTTTTCGAAATCGTTAGTGTTGCCGTCTGTCATGACGATAATCATAGGTTCTGCTTTCCCTTTTGCTATTAAATTGTCCATGATGATGTCGGTACGTCCTTGATTAGACCAGCCGCGTTCATCTTCACCCCCACCGTGTTGCAGATAGAGTACAGGGTAAGATTGCGTAGATGTATCGTAGCCGGGAGGACAATATACGAACATACGCCTCCAGTTATTGGCTGTTTTGGAGAAATATCGTTTTATACGGATATCCCCGTGTGGCACATTTGCTATATGGAAACGTGTATCACCATCCGGGTAAGGTATTTCCACGCCACTTGCCATCATACTACATCCGTAGAAAGATTCGCTGGCAGGATCGGCAACGGATACTCCGTCAATAATGAGAAAATAGTAGTGAAAACCTTGTGTAAGCGAGTCGGTAATACAACTCCATTCGCCATTAGTATTGCGTACGAGGTCGTATTTACGACCTAAATCGATTTGTACTTTTTGAGCGTCAGGCGCTTTTATTTTGAATTCTATACGATTGCCGGGTAAAAGGCGCGGGTACGTAGCATTGCGGACATTGAGTTCACTACGTTTACCGGGTAGTGTAGATTCATCCTGTGTACGGCGGTTAGGTTGTGCCAGGAGAGCTCCTAAACATACGGATTGAAGTAATAGAAAAGTGAAAATTCTGTTCATAAATTCTGTGTTTTTTTGTTGTTGACTTCGCAAAGATAGCTGCGTTTCCTACTCTTTTCTTTGTACTTTTGAACACTTTCCTTGCATTTTTAGATAATATAGGTGTGTACGTCTTTTATTTTCTTTAGTTCATTTGATTCCATATGTTGTATAGTTGTGTATTACATACATATTCATTGTTATATTTTAATTTGTACAAACTTTGTTGTATGTAACAGTATGAGGAAAAACATTTTATTCTTTCTTTTTATATTGTTTATTGTTGTATTATCTTTGTAGTAAAGAATCATAGTATATGAAAAACACTTTATTATTAATATTTGCTTTTCTGTTATCGGAGTTCTACAATGTAGCAGTGTCCCAGGATTTTGCTTTCTATAATATCAATAATTTGTCAGGCATTTCCATGCGTGAAGTAACTGCTGTAGTGCGTGATGATGATGGTTTTGTTTGGGCTGCTTCACGTACTGGGGTTTTGCGGGTTGCGACTGACGATTATCAGCTTTACTCGCTTCCATTTACTACGACTGATGTGATGCAAATCAAGATGGCTTGTCGTGGAGGGCTGTTGGTTGTTGCTACTCAAAATGGACAAATATTCCGTTACAATCGTGTATTGGATAAGTTCGACCTCTGGTTTACGTTTTCATCATTATTGGGGAATGAGGATTGGGTTACTAATTTATTAATAGATGTTGATGGAAAAGTATGGATAAGTACTAGTACTGGTATTTTTTTGTGGACGGGCGAAGAAATTGTACGGGCATTTGATAATATAGCAGGTATTTCTAATATGACACTATTGGAAGGTTGTTATGCATTAGCTTTTGTACAATCGTCCATATACCGTATCAATACCCGTAATCGTACGAAAACTAAATTGCAGGGGCATCTTCCTTATATTATATCATCTGCTCGCTATGATGCGCATACCCATCGTGTTTGGATAGGTACCTATAATGCGGGATTGTGGCAGTATGACCTTATCGGCCAAATGCTCCGTAAAGCTGCGATTCCACAATTTCCGAAACTTATTGTGCGGGATATTCTGATACCTGATACTACTTCGCTTTGGGTTGGTGTCGATGGTGGTGGTATATGGATACTTGATTCGGAAACTTGTCAAGTACGACAGGTATTACGTGAAAACCTTGATAACCCTTCATCTTTGCGTGGTAATAGTGTTTACTCCTTGTTGGTCGATGACCACCGGGTATGGACAGCTACTAATAGCGGAGGGTTACAGTATACAGAAATAACACGTTCCAACGTGGAACATTTAGTACATGGCATCAATAATCCGCAATCGTTACATAATAATGAGGTAAACCATATCGTTACTGATAGTCGGGGAAATCTTTGGATTGCGACCAATGATGGTATCAGTCTGCGTGAGGCTTATACTCATAGGTGGAAACAGTTATATAGGGGATGCCAGCAAGTATTCTTATCGTTGGCGACTGATAAGAAAGGACGTATTTATGCCGGAACTTATGGTGAAGGACTCTACGTATTGGATGAAACTACAGGTCGTAAACTGCATCATTATACAAGCCGTGATGGCAATATATTCGGTGCGGGTGGTTTTGTGTTTGCAACCTATGTGGACAGCGAGGGCGATGTGTGGATGGGAGGCGTTAAAGGTAATGTATACTGTTGCAATGCCATTGATGGGAAACTTCGGGCATATGATACACAACCGGTTTATTGTTTTGCAGAACTTTCACCCGGACAAATTTTATTGGGATGTGCATATGGTTTGCTACTGATGGATAAGGAAACTGGTAAATTCGATATCCTTTTGTCTGGTTATACTGTACATGATATTGCTGTTGCAGACCGTATCATATGGGTCTGTACTTCAGGAGGGGTAATAGGTTTGAATATGCATACAGCCGAACAAGTACGCATTACTACACAGCAGGGGTTACCCAGTAATTATACTAAAAGTATACTATTGGTCAACAATAATTTGTGGATAGGTACAGATAACGGATTGTGTTGTTATAATCTTTTTCATAAACAAATACGGACATTCGCTACTCAGCAACAGTTAGCAAATGTGTCGTTCAGTGTTAATGCTGCTTGCCAATTGCCTGACGGCAGGCTAGCTTTCGGCAGTAACAATGGAGTTGTTTTATTTTGTCCCAGCAAAATTAGTACAATTCATCCTTCAGGACGTATCTATTTTTCGGATATACGTGTATCGGGACGCTCTATTCGGGAAACGGTTGATTTTAATTTATCTGTTCCTATCGACAGTCTTTCTACATTGCATTTGAATTATCCGCAAAACTCTTTTACATTGTCGGTACTTCCGTTAGGATGTGTCAGTAAATCTGTCTCCTTTTCGTGGAGGTTAGTGGGGCAGGATGAAACATGGAGTACTTATACCACTAACCGATACATCAACTATACCAATTTACCGGCTGGAAATTATACGCTTTATATCCGGTTGTACGATGGTAACCTACTGTCACATAGGCAACTTTCTATTGTTGTTGAGCCTCCATTTTGGCAAACGGTATGGTTCCGGTTATTAGTGGTAACTGTAATCATTGGTTTGCTGTTTCTTGTCATTCGCTATTATGTACAGTATTTGCATCATCGTTACTCTAATGAGAAAATACGCTTTTTTACACGTATGGCACATGATATACGTACTTCATTGATGCTTATTAAAGCACCTATAGAGGAGTTGCATAAGGAAAAATCTCTTTCGCAGTGGGGAACCAGGTGTTTAACACTAGCTTCTGAACAAACTGCACGGTTATCCGACACGGTTACTCAGTTGCTTGATTTCGAAAAGCTGGATGTTGGATGCGAACAGCCGTTGTTTACCGACTTTAATCTAACCGATCTCATTAGACGGCGTACCGGAATATATGCTTCATATGCTGCCGGAAAACAAATAGATGTTAAGGTTGACCTTATGCCAGAGGATTATTGGGTACAGGCCGATGTACGTATGCTGGAAAGGGTGATCGACAACCTGCTTTCCAATGCAGTAAAATATTCTACCTCTGGAGAACATATTGAAGTGACTTTTACCGGAAAGGCGACTGAATGGATGCTGCGTGTCAAGGATTATGGTATAGGAATCAGCAAAGCGGCGCAGCGTAAGTTATTTCATGAGTTCTACCGTAGTGATAATGCAGTAAATGCGCAGATTGTAGGTTCGGGCATTGGCTTGTTGATGACAAAAAGATATATTTCCATTCATGGTGGAAAGATTGCCGTAACCAGTGAACTCGGGGTAGGGACTACTTTCGATATTACGGTACCTTTACGGCTTGCTTCCCAAATGAAAACTGCCGATGTGCCCGTAGCAGATAAAATTGAGATATCTGAAAACGGAGATCTGGCAGTACATGATATGCATATCCTCATTGTAGAAGATAACCATGCTTTATGCGAGTTCATGGTACATCCATTGAGTGAGCATTTTCGTGTAACTACTGCTAATGACGGGCAGCAGGCTTGGGAGATGCTGAATGACTTGCAACCCGACCTTATTGTTTCCGATGTGGTTATGCCGCGTATGGATGGATTCGAACTTTGTCGTAAAATTAAGTCTACTTACGAAACATCTCATATTCCGGTAATTCTGCTTACTGCCCTTTCCGATAAAAACAACCAATTACACGGATTGGGGCTGGGAGCCGATAATTATTTAGTTAAGCCGTTTGATATGGCGTTGTTAGCAAGTCGCATAACTTCTATCATCCGTAACCGGCGTACGGTGCTTCAGAAAGCTCTGGAAGCAAAGCGCGATGATGTACGTTCTATTGTAGCCAATCGTATGAATGATGAATTTATCAAGAAAGCTGTCGAGTGCGTACGTGCCAATATTGCTAACGAGAACTTCGGTAAAGAAGAGTTTGCCTCTGCCCTTGCTTTGAGTCAGTCTTTACTTTATAAAAAAATAAAGGCACTTACTAATTTATCAGTAGTGGAATTCATTCGTTCTATCCGATTGAACTATGCTATGGAGAAACTTTGTTCGGGAGAATATAATGTAACGGAAGTGAGTGAGATGTGCGGGTTTAACACATCAGCTTATTTCAGTAAGGTCTTTAAAGAATATTTTGGAAAAACACCTACAGAGGTTATGCAAAACTCTGCTTTATAAGTTAAAATTGAGCATGCGATAAAGTAAGAGCTGAACTTCGGGAGGAGTTCAGCTCTTAATCTCACTGTCTATTCACCACTTGGATTTTGCTTTAGATTAGGATTAACGGAAATTGCATCAAATGGGAATGCGAAGTATTCATGCTTGCCTTTTATGAAACCTGTTGTTCCACTGTTGGGATTTGAATACTCTACATAGATACGATGCTTAGGTTCGCCTTTTGTGAAAAATGCATCGTAAGCAGTAGGTATGTTTTTACCATTATCTTTAACACCATCTGTATCGCCCCAACGCACCATATCTGGGAAACGAACTCCTTCAAGCCACATTTCGAAACTCTTCTCTTTTTTTACATCTTCCAATGTAAGTTGAGTAGAAACATAATCGGAACCTGCACGATTTTGAACATCCTGAAGACATTGAAGACCAAGACCGTCTGCATCGTCTGTTTGTACACAAGCCTCAGCATACATCAACAGAACTTCGGCATAACGGAAGATCGTGAGATTTTTGAATCCCCAACTACCTTTTGTGTTATCCTCTTTCCAAGCAACGAATTTATTGGCAAAATATTCTCCAACACCATAAAGACCTGTCTTGTCCTTAATGCCAATTTGATCGGATGTTTCAAGTTGTGCACGGGTTAATCCTTTGTCTTTGGTTCCATTCCACTCCATTTCGTAGAGAAATTCGTCAGCGGTGAGGAAGGTTGATTTACGGCGATAAGAATCACCGTCATTGGCTAACATACGTGCTGCAAAGTCTTCACGAATGGCATGCCCCCCCCAACCGTCAACACCTATGAATGAAGGCATGGAAGCTAACTTGTCAGTTCGCCAGTTCCAAAATTGGATAAACATCCAGCCTGTACGTTGAATATAGTTACTCCACTCGCCGATGTTTGCATTTTCCACCACATTAGCTTGAAAAATCATTTCTTCGCAGAGGTCGCCTGATGTGTGGAATAGATTTGCCCAGCGATTACCAGGTACAAGTTCGTATTTTCTAGATTGGATAACTTGCTTGAGGTTATTTTTTGCACCTGCATAATCTCCCATAAAGAGACGAGCCTTACCTGCGAGGGTGAGAGCAAAGCCCTTGGTAACTTTTGAAGCTCCCACTTTGTCTGTCGGGCTTGTGCGTTCATCAAGGTCATTTACCACAGCTTCTGCCTCTGATGCACACCATTCGATGAGTTTATCATGGCCACCTTCATAGTTGGTGGGTTTGATATCTGCTGAGAGAACATGGTCTACTAATGGAGGACAATTCCACCCGATAGCAAGTGTGAAATGCGCCCAAGCACGGAGTGCGCGAGCTTCAGCACATACACGTTTCTTGATGTTCGTAGTCGGTTCTATATTATCAAGAATAAGGTTACAGTCATAAATTACTCCATAAAGTCCCCAATAGGCATTCTTGATAACTTCGTTCTGTGAGTCATAACGAAATTCATTGAGTTGTGCGCCAAAGTCATTGTCGCCATAATAATTACCCGCTGCTAGCATATCGTCACCGGGTTCATTGAAGAGTACAGGAAGAGCGATGTAAATACCTTCGTTACCAGCAATGTTCAAACAGAATGATTGATAGAGGTTATTAAGCGCATTCTGTGCGTCATCATCAGTCTGGTAGAAACTTTCAAATGGGATGACACCTTTTTGCTCAATGTTGAGACGATCCTCACAAGCGCTGAAGAGTAATGTAGCACTTAAAAGTGAATATATAATCTTTTTCATAATGAATAAACTTTTGTTTTTTTCAAGTAAAACTAGTCTCGATTAGAATGAGAAACTTGCACCGAATGAACACTTTTTCATGGTGGGGTACGAACCTATGTCGAAACCTGCACCACCATTTTTGCCTGTGGTTGCAGTTTCGGGGTCCATTCCCGGATAACTGGAAAATGTAAAGAAGTCATCCAAAGACACAAAGAAGCGGAGATTCTTGATTGCTACTTTCTGAGTGAGTTTTTTGGGCAAAGTGTAGCCGAGTTGGAGTTGCTTGATCTTGAAGTAAGAACCGTTGAACATAGAAGCGCTTGATCCCCAGAAATTAAGGTCAGTAGCTACTTGGCTCGGTGCAGGCATGGAGGCCCCTTTGTTCTCTGGAGTCCAAGCATTGTCCATATAGTATCTCAATGAGTTGCGTAGCGGGCTGTCTGCACGATAGAGAATGTTAAAAATTTTATTGCCTGCTACGCCAGTACCGAATGCCGTAAAGTCAAATCCTTTGTATTCGAGATTAATAGTAATGCCGTAAGTGAACTTTGGAATGGCACTGCCGATGTCTGTCATATCCTCGTCTGTCAATTCTGAAGAGTTCACAATTTTACCTTCACGATTGCGGAATCGGGGGGCACCAGTTTCGCTATCGACGCCGACATAGTCAAATGCACGGAAATACCAGATGGAATGCCCTTCTTCAAATGCAGTATGTACTTTGTTGTTTGTGCCGTCTACACCACCTTTGCTGGCTGTAATGCGTGGGAGATCGTCATAAAGGTAAGTTACTTCATTTTTCAATGTAGAGAAGTTTGCATTGATACTATATGCAAGGTCACCAATATGGTCTTTCCAACCAGCTTCGAATTCAAAGCCTTTGTTATTTACTTTACCAGCGTTTACGGTGGTTTGGTTTGTATAAACTTCAGGAACCGGATTGATTTGTACAAGAAGGTCTTTTGTGTTTTTGTTGTAATAGTCAAGACTTACCGTCAGACGGTCGTTCAGGAAACGCATGTCAAGGCCGAGATCCAATTGTTCGGATGTTTCCCATTTGAGATTTGGATTGGCGAGTCCAGAAGGATAAGAGCCGTAGTATTGTTCGGGGTTGTCTCCGTACTGGTACCAGGCTGCATTGTAGCTAATAGGTGCGGTGTATGGATAGTTGTTGAGCACATTAACATTACCGTTACGTCCCCAAGATGCACGGAACTTCAAGAAGGAGATAATATCGCTGTTGATATTTTCTTTGATGAATTTTTCATTACTGATGGTCCAACCTACGGCCAAAGAAGGGAATTTCCCCCAACGTTTGTCAATTGGCAGTTTGGAAGTATCAAATGCATCAGCACGGTAGTTGAACTGCAAGCTATAACGGTTGTCGAATGTATAGAGCAGACGACCAAAGTAGGAGAGACTGGTTGAAATACCAGGAAGGTTTCCGATGCTTTTTGTTGTAGTTGAGGCTGAATTTACATAGTCGAGATACTTAAAATTATCAGCATCGCCGGAGAGAATTTTATTACCGCCTGTACCGGTTGCTGAAGCTGATACATTATCCGAACGGTCTTCTGTATAGGACATACCGATCATAACGCCTATGTTGTGTTTATCAAATAATGTCTTATTAAAGTTTGCAAAGTTTTCCCATTGATAGTAGTGGCTGTTATTAGCATTGGCCGAGATGGAATAGTTATCGGCTTTGGCTTGTCCGTTCATGTAATAGGGTTCGGAGTAGTCATGGCTATTGCTTTGTGCAATACGGTAGGAAAAACGAGATGTCATTACAAGACCGTCAATGGGAGTCAGATCTACGAAAGCCGTTCCGCGAACGGTGAAACCGGAATTCTTGTAGTTACGGCGGTCAAGCTGGAGGAGTGGATTGCCATTGTCGTCCATTTGGAATTTTGAAGTAGCGTAGTATTTGCCATTCGGGGCAACAAGAATTTTTTCGGGGTTTGTGGCGTATACGTCTTTCATACCTGTGGTAAAATCATCAACGCTATCCCAATATACGGGAGTCAGAGGGTCGAGTAAGAGAGCTGGTGCAAGCATGGAACCATAAGCACTTTGGTGAGTGATGTTGCGGGTTGCCCACTTTTCAATAGAAGTGTTGGTGCCGACTTTTATCCATTTATAGAGTTGATAGTCTGCATTAAGTTGGGCGGTAAGGCGGGTATAAGTGTCTTTCTTGCCGCGTACGATACCGTCATTGTCAATGTAATTTATAGAAGTAAAAAAATGGCCTTTGTCGTTGCCGTCTTGAAATGTGACAGAGTGTTGGGTAGCCCAGCTAGTATCGAAAACTTCCTTTATCCAGTCTGTTTCTTGCGGATTGTTGTAGTCAACGCCATTAGCTTCACACATAGTTTTCATATCATAACCTGACATTTCTTTGTATTTAATCCAGTCTTTTGCACCGAACAGTTCAGGTGTTTTGCCAAGGCGTTGGTTAATGGCCTTGAAAGAATATGTAATTTTGGGACGACCATTTGCGCTGCTACCGGTCTTTGTTGTAATAAGGACAACGCCATTACCGGCTTGGGCACCGTAGATTGCAGCTGAAGCGGCATCTTTGAGGACTTCCATAGACTCAATCATGGATGGGTCAAGGTATTGGATGTTGTCAACTTTCAAACCATCGACAATCAATAGCGGACCAAGTTGGTCTGAGTTTGATGAATAACCACGAATACGAATCTTCGCTCCTTCACCGGGAGCACCCGATGTGTTCAGAATCTGAACACCGGCAGCCTTACCTTGAAGGGCGGCGCCGGCATCAACTGTTGCTAAGTTTTTAATATCATCTCCACCGACTGAAGCAATTGCTCCTGTGAGGTCGCTCTTACGTTGAACGCCATAACCTACAACGACTACTTCATCGAGCACTTTTAAGTCCTCTTGCATGCGGATATCAATTTTGTTACGACCATTGACATTGATTGTCTGTGTCTTGTAACCTACAAAAGATACGGTAAGGGTCGCGTTGCTATTCTGTAACGAGATAGAGTAGTTACCATCCATATCGGTAATACATCCGTTGGTCGTTCCATTTTCAAGAATAGCAACACCAATCATTGGTTCAGAATCATTAGCTGAGACAACAGTACCTTTAACTAGGGTTTGTGCCATTGCTGAAGTGCAACAGAAAACAACAAACGCCAGTAAAAACAAAACTTTTGTTTTCATAAGCATAGAATTGGTAATTTTTAATGAGTTAATTAGTATTAGATTTGTAATGTAGATACCTACAACATCTTCATTTGTAGAACTTGTTAATTGCACTTTTTCTTCTTTTTAATGTTTTTTCATTGGCAAAGTGTTTTTTTATGGTTTAATAAAGGTAAATAATGAAAGTTTATTATATAATATTATTAATGCAACAAAAAATGTATGCCTAAAAATGTTATAGCTTAATGCGCAGATTTGTAAATATTTGTATTGGAAATTGCTAATCTAGAAGATAAAGTTGAAACGTAAATGCTGTCATTAGTTCTCATTTGATTATTAGCTTGAGAATCCATCCCGCCTGATATGAGAAAGGAGATTCTTCATCGCTCCACTCTTCTGAATGATAGAATGCACGGTTTATCAGAACTTTAATTTTACCTTCTAGATTAGTGAAAGTTATTTCGATACTCCTTCTTTAGTCTGCACCACAGTTTGCATAGTACCATCTGGATTATAATGTAACTCGTCCACACATACGCTGCGTCGTCCTATTGCTCCGGCATGTCCGTCAAGGGTCAGGACAGCGTTGTGGTAGAACAGATACCATTGTCCCTGGAACTCTATAATTCCCGGATGAATGGTGAAGCTGTTTTCTGCCATACCGGTCAGTTCGCCTTGCGGTGTCCACGGACCCTCCATGCTGGGAGCGGTGGCATAAGATATATTCTCGCGGCCTTGTCCGAAGGACGCATACGTAAGGTAATACAAGTCTCCGCGTTTATGAAGCCAGGGACCTTCTACGTAGCGGGGCAGGTCTATCACCTCGATATCGCCGTCGATTTCGGTAAGGTTAGGCTTCAGCTTGGCAAGGAAACAAGTTCCGTTTCCCCAAGAAAGCCAGGCTTGCCCATTCTCATCTATTAAGGCGGTGGGGTCTATGTCGTTCCACCAGCCGCGCGGACCGTTGGGAGTCATATCGTCGGTAACGAGCGGCTTTCCGATTGCATCGATGAAAGGCCCTGTGGGGGAATCGCTGACAGCTACGCCGATTGCCTTGCTGTTATAAGGCTCGCCGGCTTGTACGGTAGTATAATAATAGAATTTGCCGTCATGCTCTATCACCTGTGCTGCCCATGCCTCACCTATGCCCCATTTAAAGTCCGTGGGTTTCAGTACGACACCGTGATCGGTCCATGTCTGCATGTCTTTCGTAGAGTAACAGAGCCATTCGGTGATGTTGAATTCCTTACCGCCGTGGGCAGTGTCCTGGCCTTCGTAATATTCGTCGTGCCCTACATACAGATAGAGCGTATCATTGTGTACGAGCGGAGCTGGGTCTGCCGTAAACTTGTCTTTAACAAGTGGATTACCCGTGTTGCGGAAGGTAGGCAACTTGGGTTGTTGTGCGCATCCTGCCAATAGGCAAATGGCACTGAAAATAAAAAGTAAATTCTTTCTCATATGTATTATTTTATTGATAGTATAATCAAACTCTTTGGCATGATATCCGATGCAAAGATAGGCCTGCAACGTACTTGCCGGCTTATATTTTTAGATATTCAGTTTACAGTATTAGGTATAAATCGGAAAAATATAAGCCGTTTTCTATTCCAGTAACCGGTTCACCGCATGAACCAGATAGATATAATCGGGAGCCAGTGGGATAACATACTCATTCTCGCTCCAGTGAAACTGGTAGTCGTCCCGGTTCTCCGGGAAGTCCGGTTTCAGCAGGCGGATACCCGGTACGATACCGCCGGGAATGAACGAGTGGTCGGCACGGTTATTACCATAAGCCACCCTTTTGGGCTGAGCACCTACTCCCGATACGAACGAACGGTTATGGTAAGGGTGGCAACCGTAGATATAGTTTAAATTGCGGAATACCAGTTCCGGGCTGCCCAGTTCGGGGAACAACTTAAGAATCTGGTAATTGATGATACCATTGCGAAGTATCATGGCATTGCCGGCCCAACTGTTCAGGCTAATGCCGATACCGAACGGATTTAGCGTTTCCAGCTTGGTCTGTTGCGCTATATATGCCTCTATCTGCGGTTTCACCTGCTGTTTGAGAGCATCGCCCATGAACGGTGTCAGGCGGACGATGAGTGCAGCGTTCCGGTTAAATTGTTTGGTAAGTTCGGGAAGCAACTCGTCTACCCGTGCTTTGTACATGGCATTGCCGGTGGCACGCCACAACTCGAAGGCAGCGTGGCATTCAGAGGCGGTGAGCTGCTGGAAGCGGTTGAAAGGCGTCGGGGACTCCTCCTCTTTGCCGGCTTTGCGGTTGTGTTCGTCTTTCCATATAAACTCCGCTATCCGCAAAGCCTCGCTGGCGAGCGAAGGGTTGAGAGCAGGCAAAACACGTGCTGAGGCAGCCAGTGCGGCAGCAGTTCCGTAATTGAGGGCAGGTGTACGGTTGGTGAACGCCATGCGGTCGTCTGCGTTGCCCGCAGTACCGTCGGTCTTGGTTACGGCATCGCCCAAGTGGCGGTATTGGTACAGGTGCGATTCGTTGATGCCCGGAATGGCATATCCGATAGCGTTGACCTGTGCGGCGAGCTGCAATACGCCATGCTCTATTTGCTGCAATACGTCAGGCTTGCCGTCGGGCAGGTGTATCTCGGTATAATGTGCCTGCTGGTCGACAGTCGTTTCGTCGTGGGCGGGAGCGAACTCTTCCCAGATATCTGCCAATGACTGCACGGTTTGCTGCTGCGAGGGCGTCTGGATGTCGAAATCGCCGGCATCGAACCAGCCGCCCACATTCAGTCCGGGGATATGCTGTCCGGGTTTGAACCTGTTGTCCGTGCTGGCTCCCTGGCTCCAGCCGTCCCAGTGCGAATAGTTCACCGGTGCTTGGCGGGCATCGTCCAGGTGAGCGGCACCATGCCATACACGGTAAGCTTCACGAACGAACATATGGTCCATTTGTACCGGCATAAAGACATCCAGCGTAGGATACCAGGCACGCTGGTACACATTGGCATCGATTGGGAACGGACCGCTTGCTTGATCGCCGTAAACCAGTTTGTAGATACCCGGTTCCTCTACCTGCGAAAAGTCGAATTGCAGGTAATTATAGCGGGTGTACATACCCCATGTTACTGGTTTGCCTGATAAGGCAGCCGTCAGCGAGCCGTCTGCATTGACCTTGTAAAGCGTGATGTCCGAAAGCGGCTTGTCGTTCTTGTCCAGTTCTATCACGGCCATTTTCTGCTGTGCAGGATGATAACCCACTTGCGAATAACTGATAGTGGGAGTACGCAACCAGCGGGTATCGGTTTCGGCCTGTATAAACCATTCGGTTATCTTGCCGGTTTTGCCTGCCGGCAGCAACGTGCGCACAATGAAAGTACCGTTTTGCTGTTTGTCGCGTCCGTCAAAAAGCATCAGCTTGCTGTCCGGTAGCGTGGTACGGATAGTGATATGTTTCGACGGAGCATCGGGAGCTATCTCGATTACCGTACCGACAGCCATTGGCGTCGGCTCCACAATACCGTTGATAACGGTCATGATGTCGGCAGCCGAGGTGGGGAATAGTCCCGGTTTGCCGTCCATTAAGTAAGAGTGTCCGAAGAATACGGGCGGAAAGAACTCCATGTTTAGTCCGGCCACCCCTACGAGCGAGTCGGGCAGTGCCTTGTCTGTCGATATGCTGAGGTAGAAACCACCGTCGCGTGCTTCTCCGGTCAGCGTATATGCAAATGCATACTGGGGATATTCCAGGCTTACATCGATGCGCTTGGTCACTTTGTCCACGGTACGGTTTATGAATACGGGCAATTTGTCCCACTGTCCCGGGGTAGGGTTAAGGCGGACATCACCGTTGGTAGCGGTGCGCAGTCCGTGATGAATGATTTCGACGGCGCTTATTTTGGAATCGTCGAACATGGCATCGTACTTATTGCTGAAAACAAAATAATTCAGTCCGCGGGTTTCGAAATAACTGGAGTCGTTCAGCATCAGGTCGTTGACTTGGGTGAAGGAAGGAGATCCGTCTTGCCTACAGGAGCAGAACAATGCGAACCCTATGAGCGGTAAGATAACCTTGCCATATAATAGGGAAAAGAGCGAATAGCGTTTTTTCATGAAATGCTGATATTAAAAAGATTTGTACTATGTTATTCGAAACTTATCCAGTCTACTGCTACCGGATGTTCTCCGGTAAGAATGGCTTTCAAACTTTGGACACCTTTGGGCGCATTGCGTACACTTGTGCTTATTTCCGCCCATTGCCCGGTTGGTTTTACGGACAGAACGGCAATTGTCACCCCTTTGTCTCCGATAGTTTGTAAGGTTATCGTGCCTCCTTTTTCTGAACGTACGCGTGCTTTGAGCTGTTTTACGGGTGCAGTGCCGAAGTCGACATTGTTGTACACCGCCCACGTGTCTGTCCTGTGGAATAAAATCTGCCACCCCTGGAATGTGTCTGTCGGGTCCAGGTAGTCTATGGACACTCCGTAAGGACTTATTGCAGAGTAGCGGTCAAGCTGGATTTTGCTGTGTGCATCAGTCATGCCCACTCCACGCAAGGTTGGCTTCACCTTTTTGATAGTACCGTCTGTGTTGAAGAAAAGTGAGTCGATACGTACCGAACGGTTCTTGTCGAAGTTGGGAGAATAATCGTTATGATGATAGAAAAGATACCATTGGCCGTTGTATTCCGTAATGGAGTGGTGATTGGTCCAGCAGCCGACAGGCGATTCGTCCATGATGATTCCTTTGAAAGTGAACGGTCCCATAGGGCTGTCTCCCATGGCATAAGCCAGGTTTTCGGTCTTGTCCTGTACCCAGGGGAAAGTGAAGTAATATTTGCCGTTGCGTTTGAATACATATGGTCCTTCCTTGAAGCCTTCGGGCAGCCCTTGAACCTGTATCGGTTCGGAGGCAAGCTCCTTCATGTTTGGCTTTAGTTTGGCAACCGACATACCGCGTCCCGACCAATAAATATACGCTTCTCCATCGGTATCTACAAGGACGCAAGGGTCGATGCCGGATATGCCTTTTATGGGTTCGGCTTCCGGTGTGAAAGGTCCTTCCGGGTTGTCGGCGGTAGCTACGCCGATGTTGAAGCCGCGCCTGCCCTCACCTTTGGGCGTACTGGGAAAGTAGAAGTAATATTTTTCGTTTTTATATACACACTCGGGAGCCCACATGGAGTAGGAGTCGGGCTGTACCCAGGGAATTTCGTTTTGGGAGAGAATAACTCCCAGGTCAGTCCAGTGGGTCAAGTTGGTCGATGTAAATACATGATAGTCGGCCATGCAGAACCATTCTTTCAGATGTTTTACTGGGCTGGGTATGTCGTGCGAAGGGTAGATATATACCTTACCGTTGAATACCCGTGCCGTGGGGTCGGCAGAAAACTGGTTCCTGATAACCGGGTTTTGTGCTTGAAGCATACCAGTTGTGGCAGCTGCCGTAGCGAGTAGAAGGAAAAGTTTTTTCATAATATTATTTAATTGTTGTACACCACAAATGTAGCGGAAGAACACGCTTTTTTCTTGCACTTTTGGATACGACTTTTATACTTTTAAGTAAAATGTCCGGTAATGAGAGAAATAGCAGGATATAATTGCAGTTTTCTTTCTCTCCATTTGCGATAATGCTTATTTTTCTTTTGGATATGTACGATGCCCTGTTGTTGAATATGATGCTTCCTGAAATCTACATTTTTCTTGTCGTCCGACAAGGGGAAAGTAATGATATACCGTGCGAGAAATTATAAAAAAAGTTCGGGCGGTTCTTATGACCCTTTTCTTTGAGTATCCGGAACAGGTAATATATATTCGGAAAGGTAAGACCCTCGCGAGTCAGGAGGCGGCAGAGGAATAAGCCGGATATAACTCCGGGAGTGTTAAGAAATAGAAAGTATTCGGTAACCTTGTCTGGCATCCGCTGGTAGAGATATGTATTGCCCTGAAAAAGGATTAGCATTTGCAATTCGCTGTCTGATTATACCGCATATAACTGTTTTATGGGTTTGTGGCTACAAACATTACCATAAATTAATACCCCCGTTGCCCTACATATAAGATAAATCCCTATCTTTGTGGCGCTTTTTAACTGAACAAAGATTTCGAATTAATTAAGATACAATAAAAAATGGCACAGGAAGACGTTTTTAAGAAACTCGTATCACACTGCAAGGAATACGGATTCGTGTTCCCTTCCAGCGACATCTATGACGGACTGGGAGCCGTATACGATTACGGTCAGATGGGTGTGGAACTGAAAAATAACATCAAACAATACTGGTGGCAGAGCATGGTGCTGCTGCACGAAAACATCGTAGGCATCGACTCGGCTATCTTTATGCACCCTACAATCTGGAAAGCAAGCGGACACGTGGATGCGTTCAACGACCCCTTGATTGATAACCGCGACTCGAAGAAGCGTTATCGTGCCGATGTATTGATTGAAGACCAGCTTGCCAAGTATGACGACAAGATAAACAAGGAAGTGGCGAAGGCCGCCAAGCGTTTCGGTGAGGCTTTCGATGAAGCACAGTTCCGCAGCACGAACGCCCGCGTACTGGAGCATCAGGCCAAGCGCGACGCTTTGCACGAACGTTTTGCCAAAGCGTTGAACGACAACAATCTTGAAGAGCTTCGCCAGATAATCCTGGACGAAGAAATCGTTTGCCCTATCAGCGGTACGAAGAACTGGACGGAAGTCCGCCAGTTCAACCTGATGTTCACTACCGAAATGGGTTCCACTTCGGAAGGTGCGATGAAGGTTTACCTCCGCCCGGAAACGGCTCAGGGTATTTTTGTGAACTATCTGAACGTGCAGAAGACAGGACGTATGAAGATTCCTTTCGGCATCGCACAAATCGGTAAGGCCTTCCGTAACGAAATCGTTGCGCGCCAGTTCATCTTCCGTATGCGCGAGTTCGAGCAGATGGAAATGCAGTTCTTCGTAAAACCGGGCACTGAGCTCGACTGGTTCAAGACTTGGAAGGAAACCCGTTTGAAATGGCATAAGGCGCTGGGATTCGGCGACGACCATTACCGCTATCACGACCACGACAAACTGGCCCACTATGCAAATGCCGCTACCGACATCGAGTTCCTGATGCCGTTCGGCTTTAAGGAAGTAGAGGGTATCCATAGCCGCACCAACTTCGATTTGTCCCAGCACGAGAAATTCTCCGGCAAGAACATCAAGTACTTTGACCCGGAAACCAATGAAAGCTATACTCCGTACGTTATCGAAACCTCTATCGGCGTAGACCGTATGTTCCTTAGCATCATGTCGGCTTCTTATTGTGAGGAGCAGCTGGAGAACGGAGAAACCCGCGTGGTGCTGAAATTGCCTGCTGCGCTGGCTCCGGTGAAACTGGCGGTTATGCCGCTGGTGAAGAAGGATGGTCTGCCCGAAAAGGCTCGTGAGATTATCAACGACCTGAAGTTCCACTTCCATTGCCAGTACGACGAGAAAGACAGCATCGGCAAGCGCTACCGCCGTCAGGACGCTATCGGTACGCCATACTGTGTAACCGTAGACCACCAGACGCTGGAAGATAACTGCGTAACGCTGCGCAACCGCGATACGATGCAGCAGGAGCGTGTGGCTATCTCCGAACTGAACAATATCATTGCAGACCGCGTAAGCATTACGTCTTTGCTGAAAACGCTGCAATAAGATAAGATGTATTTTGTTTGTCACTGCCGTTCAGGGCGTAGCGAAAAAGCTGTGCCCTGAATGTCGGGAGACAAATGCCGAATAATAGTAATCCCGTAATTTATAATCAGATGAAGAGACCGTTCCTTTTGTTTTTACCCTTCTTGCTGTTCATAGCAGGTGCGTTTGTGGCTTGCGAAGAAGTGGAGGAGGCCGGAAAATATGATAACTGGGTACCGCGTAATGAAGCTTTTATTGATTCCATAAAAGGTAAGACCGGCGATAATATCGTGGCTTCGCTTGAAGATGCCGAAAAGATGGAGATTGGCACGTTGTATGCCATATCCGTGCCGACCAGCGGTACCGGGGTCAATGGTACTTTACGTCCTCAGTATGTGTATTGCAAGAAGTTGTGGAAAACAGATAGCGGGGCATACCCGTTGTTCACGGAAAAGGTAAGCGTTTTCTATCGTGGTACTTTCATTACCGGAGAAGAGTTCGATGGCAATTTTGACGGTTTCGGAGCGACAGACCGCGAAATTCCGTTGCCTTTATCAGATCCCTTGTCCGAAAACTCTCCCGAATCCAAATGGCCTACGGCGTTTAATTCTCCTTCCGAATTTATGGTATCCGAAGTTATTGCGGGCTGGACATGGGCTTTGCAATATATGCGGGTCGGTGAGCGTTGGATGCTGTATATTCCCTGGCAGAGCGGATATGGTGCAAGCGGCAGTTCATCCGGTGATATTCCCGGTTATACGTCATTGACCTTTGATGTATGTTTGGAAGGAATTGCAGACTGATTGATTGGATATAAAAACAGAAAAGGTGGTAAAGTTTGTTCTTTATCACCTTTTTCCGTTTATATGCGTGTCATGTGTCTTTTCTAAATCTTTTTCCTGAGGGCTTTCGCCCATATTTTATAGCCTTCTTCTTTCAGGTGTAATCCGTCTGTTGTCAAATCGGCACGTAATACATTGCTTCCTTTTTCGGTGAATAAAGGGAAGAGATTAATGTACGTCAGGCCCTTTTCTTTGGCAAGTGCTTCCAGTTGTTTGTTGATTTCGGGTATCAGATTTGTCTTGCCTGCCAGTCTTTTATAACGGCCGAAACTTTCGTTGATAGGAAGCAGGCTTTGCAGGTAAAGCCTGGTGTCGGGAGACTCTTTCCGGATGCGCTCTACCGTCATGCGAATCATACCGGCGATGCTGTCGGCTGTCAGGTCGTGCGAAACATCGTTCACACCGATAAGCAGGAATAGTTTGGCAGGTTGTCCTGGCAATATCTGGTGCAGGCGGTCGTACACACCCATTACCTCATCGCCGATGATGCCGCGGTTGCGTACGTGCTTGTTGCCAAGGCGGGCGGCCCAGTCACCACCGTTTTCCGTCAGGCTGTTGCCCAGCATGACTATATCTTTGCTGCCGATGGCAGGTTCGTCCATGAACTGGAGAAAACGTTTGTAATAATGGTCCGTATATGTGCGCGGAGCGGGATACAGAGAGGCTGCCACTGCGTTGGCTACCAGTGCGCGCAGGCGTACCACGCTGTGTCCGTCTTCCGGATGCACGGCGTTAGTCAGCAGGATTACGGACGTGTCATTGTCGGGGTCGATTACGACAGATGTACCGGTGTAGCCCGTATGCCCGTAGGTATTCGGACCGAAGAAATCGCCGGCATTGGATGCGTAGGGGCTACATACATCCCAACCCGGTGAGCGGCCCAGATCTGCTGTAGCACGGGGTACGGTGCGCATGGTCTTTACGCCTTGCGGGCTGAGAATGCGATGTCCGTTCCACTCTCCGCCATTTTGCAGGGCGGCGCAAAGTATGGCAATATCTTCGGCGCAGGAGAATACGCCTGCATTGCCGCTGATGCCGCCGTTGAGAATGCGTGCAAGCGGGTCGTGCACCTGTCCGCAAAGAACCTGTCCGTCGGGTTGTTTCTCTGTCGGAGCAATGTTCTCCGGTAGAGGAACGGTATTTATCCACTTGCCGTTCTTGTCGCGTAGGCAAGGGAGATAATCGGTATGCTTCATACCCAGTACGTCGAAGACGTTTTCACGGGCAAAGTCGCGCAAGGATTGTCCGCTGACGGCCTCTATGATGTGTTGCAGGGTGATGAAGTTTAGGCAACTGTACTGAAAGCCGGTTTGTGGCTTGAAATCGCGTTTGCATCCGGCGATGTACTCCATCAGCCCTGCCGGGTTGGGAGAACCGTATTTCTGTTCCAGCTCCGCAACCGGGGCATAAGGCGGGAGTCCGGAACTGTGTGTCAGCAAATCGGCTATGCGGATTACCTTTTTGTTTTTTCCGTCTTCGCTCTCCCAGTCCTTGAAGCCGGGGATGTAGCGGCTTACAGGGTCGAGCAGGCGTATTTTTCCGCGTTCTGCCAGAATCATGGTGCATACGGCTGTGGATATGGACTTGCTGCAGGATGCCATATCGAAAACGGTATTTACGGTCATAGGTTCCGTGTCCGGATAAATCCGTTTGTTGCCGTATGCCTTCAGATAGGCCATTTTACCGTTACGTACCACTGCAAGTACGGCGCCGGGAATCTCTTTGCCGGCGATGGCCGTTTCAATGGCTTCATCGGCATACATCAGTTTGCGGGAATCCAGTCCCGCCTGTTCGGGAGCTACCCGCTGCAAAGGCTGTGCAGTGGCTGCCTGCAGACCGAACAGAAGTACAAGGATACTGGTAAGTGTTTTCATATCTTGTTTGCTATAAGTGGATTTTCAGACAGAAGAACCGGGAACATAAACAGTGCGGAAGATGCCGCATGCGGCAAGGCAGAGTCTGTTCTTCCGTTCTTTTGTTCTTCTGTCTGAAAACCGGGTGAGATCTCTGTGTGCTCTGTAGTGAATCTGTCAATTGTCATTCTTTGGCCCGGTAAGCGTCTGCCGCTTTCTTCACCGAGCCGTGCATCAGCAGGAGCGCCTTGGCTTTTCCGTAGTCAAGCCCCAGTTCCTCGACCAGCATACGCGTGCCGCGGTCCACCAGTTTCTTGTTGCTGAGCTGCATATTCACCATCTTGTTGCCTTTCACACGACCCAACTGTATCATTACGGAAGTGGTAATCATATTCAGAATCATCTTCTGTCCTGTACCCGACTTCATGCGCGAGCTTCCCGTAACGTATTCAGGTCCTACAATCATCTCGATAGGTACATCGGATTCCGCAGCCATTGGCGAATCGGGATTGCTGGTGATGCAAGCCGTCAGGATGCCATGCTCGCGGGCTTCGTGCAGCGCACCGATAACGTAGGGGGTTGTGCCGGATGCCGCTATGCCGATAACCGTATCCTTGTCCGTAATATTGCGTTCTACCAGTTCTTCCCAGCCGCGTTGCATGTCGTCTTCCGCATTTTCCACGGGATTACGCAGGGCGGTGTCTCCGCCGGCTATCAGGCCGATAATCAAGGTAGGCGGCATGCCGAATGTCGGTGGTATTTCGGAGGCGTCGAGCACGCCGAGACGGCCGCTTGTGCCGGCACCCATATAGAAAATGCGTCCGCCCTGTTTCATGCGGGGTACGATTTGTGTCACTAATTTCTCTATTTGCGGTATTGCCTTTTGTACGGCAAGCGCCACTTTCTGGTCTTCCCTGTTGATGTCTTCCAGTATTTCACGGACAGACTTCTTTTCCAGGTCATTGTAGAGCGAAGGTTGCTCTGAGATTTTTACAAACATAAGGCTATTTACGAGTTTACGGTTTACTATTTACGATTACTTGTGATATTCTATCAGACCTTCCATCGGGCTCTTGATGACCGTACCCAGCCGGATACCCATTTCGCTGGCAGCTTCGGCCAATATCGTCTTGTAATAGAAAGCCACGGAGCCGATAAAGTGTACCTTGCTTTCACGGTAGTTTTCGTACTGCATCACGTTACGTTTGAGGAATGCCTTGAAGCTGTCCGATACCAGCGTGCGTATGCAGGGTTCGTCCAGGTTCTGTGCAAGGAATGGAGAGAGGCTTGCCAGAAAACGGTTGGGGAACGGCTTGCGGTATACACGGTCGATGATGTCGGCGGGTGTCAGGTTGAACTGCGTGAGGAACTTCTCCTTCAGTTCGGGAGTCATCTGGTTTTTCAGAATATCGCCTACCAACAGCTTGCCCAATACGGCGCCGCTGCCTTCATCTCCGAGAATGAATCCCAGTGGAGATACGTTGGATACAATCTGCTTGCCGTCATAGTAGCATGAGTTGGAGCCTGTACCCATGATGCAGGCAATGCCGGCATCGTGCTGGCAAAGTCCGCGGGCTGCCGCCAGCATATCGGTGTTTACTTCCACTTCTCCCTTTACCCGGAGATGCTTGGTGATGGCACGGTGAACCATGGCTATCTTGTCGGGAAATCCGCATCCCGCACCGTAGAAATATACAGCATCCAATGCATCGGTCGTTAACCGGGGCAACAGTGCTGTCGCAATCTCATTACTGATTTCCTCTTCCGATTGAAAGAAAGGGTTGGTTCCTTTCGTAAATATCTGCCGGATGAGTTGTCCGTTCTCTACAACACACCAGTCGGTCTTTGTAGAGCCACTGTCTGCTATTAGAATCATATTATTACTTGTTTTGAGTTTATCCGATTATAGTTTGATATAAATCTTCCGTTTATAGAGTTGGTAGCCGATGCACCAGTTGATGCCGACGAACAGCAACGCATACGCCAGCGAACCGCCGGTTTCGCCGAATACGGGCATTAACAGCACTTTGTACAGAAATCCGTGTATGCTGATGCTACCTTCGCCCCACGGGAAGCAGATGCTGCCGAAGAGAATGCCGAGCACACCGCCCAGCACATACATGAATAAAGGATTGACACCGAACGACTCGAAGAAGAGGCTCCATTTCTTATAGCCTTTCACGTCGATAATCCAGATGAGCAGCGCCAGGAAGCTGGAAGCCAATCCGCAGGTAGCCAGTACGAAGGTAGGCGACCATATTTTCTTGTTGATGGGGCATCCGTAACTCAGCAGGAAGCCGGCGAATGTAAGGATGGTACCGGCTAAAAACAGTTTGATAAGATGCGAGTTCAGCATACTTTCACGGCTTTCATCAGCCTTGCCTCCTTCGAGCATCATACGGCCTACGCAGAAGCCCAACAGTACATGGGCTATGGCAGGGATGGTGCTTAGTAAGCCCTCCGGGTCGATGCCGTTATCCTTGTACATATGTGCGGGGGTAAGGATGGCGCGGTCTACAACAGAAAGGATGTTCGTATCGTTGTAGGCAAATCCATTGCCACAAATCAACAGGATGAAGTAGCCTGTCAGTAGGGTAGCAATGAGATAGGGGATGTTGCGGTGCTTCATGGTCAGCGCAATGATAGCGGTAGCACCGTAGCAGAGGGCCAGACGCTGCATGACACCCAGGATACGGATGCGGTCGAATGTCCATGCGGCTTCCCACAATTGGGCGCCGAAGCCGATGCCCTCCGTGGGAGAAGTCCAGTAATAACAGAACCTCGAGAACCAGCCGATACCCATACCAATGAGGAAGATGAGTATGGTACGTTTCAGAATCTTCATGCCGGCGGCACGGCTGAATTCGAAATTATACTTTTTCAGGGAGATGTATGTGGAAATTCCCATGATGAACATGAAGAACGGGAATACAAGGTCGGTGGGGGTAAGACCGTTCCATTCCGCATGACGCAGGGGGGCATAGATATGCGCCCATGTACCGGGGTTGTTAACCATAATCATGCCTGCAATGGTGACACCGCGAAGGATGTCGAGGGCAAGGATGCGCTTGTTTGTTTTTACTGTACTACTCATGATTTTTGTGTGTTAAGTTAGTTGTTGAGTTTAACGGTTGCGGGTTGGGTACATTCATCTACCAGGTAGACTATGGACACATACGGAATGCCGGAGTTGGTTGTCAGCCCGATTTCACAGGTACGGCTGTTGGAATATCCGATGCTTACGCCGGCTGCTTCTATCTGGGGGCGGAGTTTGCGCAGGGCGTATGCGTTCAGTTCGGGATATGTGAAGCCGCGGTCGCCGGCAAAGCCGCAGCAGCCTACTTCTTCGGGTACGATGACTTTGGATGAGCAGAGACGTGCCAAGGCTGTAATCGTGCCGGCAAGCCCCATCTTGCGCATGGAACAGGTGATGTGGACTGCCACAGGGCGGTCGGTAGGGGTGAATACCAGTCTGGTGCGCAGGAATGTATATATGAACTCTGCCGGTTCGTAAAGCTTCATTTTATGGATGGTCTCGCGCATCCGGTGCAGGCACGGGCTTTGGTCGCACAGCACAGGATACCTGCCCTGTTCGCTGGCTTTCCACAAGGCTGCCTCCAGTTCGGCAGATTTGCGGTCGGCAATGTCAAGCATTCCCTTGCTTTCCCAGATTGTGCCGCAGCAAAGCTTTTCCATGTTTTCGGGGAAGATGACTTCGTAACCGCCTTTTTGCAACAGGGCAATCATTTTGCTCGCCAATGCCTGCTCCACAGGTGATTTCTTTGGCAGTCCCATTGTCTGGTTGATGCAACTGGGGAAATAAACCACTTTCAATTGACCATTAGCCGAACTGTCTTTGTTTGCGTTCTTATTCCGCAGGGTATCGTTGTCAATTGTCAATTGTGAACTTTTAATTGAATAGGCTTTGGGCATTGCCGGCGTCCAAAGGGGGATGCCGAGAACGTTGTGCATGCCTTTGGTGATGCAGTTCATCGCTTTGGTTCCCAATACGGAATGACCGAGGTTGGCAAGTCCCAATACGGGACGCAGTGCACTTTTTATGCCGGCGAAGTGATTGGCGGCGAAATTGCCGGCCTTATATCCCATGCTGCCTTGCGGCAATTCTTTCTGGCGGATGATGTGTGTCAGGTCACCCGTATTGATTCCCATAGGGCAGGACATGGAACAGAGACCGTCGCCGGCACAGGTCTGGTTGCCGGGATAGCGGTATTGTTTTTCCAGCAGGGCGAGACGTTCGGGGGCTTCGCCGCTTTGTCGAAGTCGGGCTATCTCCCTTTGCAGCACGATGCGCTGTCTTGAGGAGAGGGTGAAGCCGCAGGACAGGCAGTTCACTTCGCAGAAGCCGCATTCGATGCAGCGGTTTACTTTGGCTGCCGGATTTTGGGCATCCAAAGGAATCAGCGGAAGCGGTTTGAAATTTTTGATATGGCATTTCGGATCGTCATTGAAAATAACGCCCGGATTCAACAGACCTTTCGGGTCGAACAGGTTTTTGACGGCTTTCATCACCTCATAGGCTGCATCTCCCCATTCGTGGCGTACAAAAGGAGCCATGTTTCTGCCCGTACCGTGTTCTGCCTTCAGCGAGCCGTCGTATTTGTCCGCAACCAGTGTCTTGACATCATTCATCAGGTTTTCGTAGCGTTTCACTTCGGCTTCGCTGCTAAAAGATTGATTGAGGATGAAGTGGTAGTTCCCCTCCAGCGCATGTCCGTATATACAGGCATCCTCGTAGCCGTGACGGGCTATGAGTTGCTGCAATTCGGCGGTTGCTTCGGGCAGGTCCTCGATGTGGAAAGCCACATCTTCGATGAGGCACGTTGTTCCCGGTTTCCGCGTCCCGCCCACGGAAGGGAAGATGCCGGAGCGGATGGCCCAGTACTTTGAATACTCTTCGGGCTTGTCGGTGAAGCATACGGGTGTGTAGGTCTGGAAAGCGGAGAGGCATTGTTCTATTGCACGGATGTTCTGCCGAAGTTCTTCCGTGCTGCGGGCTTTGGTCTCGGTCAGCACGGCGGTCAGTCCGGTTTCGTCTCCCGGTTCTACGCCGGGCAGGGTGGATGAACATATTTCGCCCTTATACTTCAGGAATACGGGGTCGCTTACCGATGCCAGAGATTTCCAGTCCAGCAGCTCTGCTCCTTTTACCGTCCACTCACCATTGGCGCCGGTTAGTTTTTTCATGGCTACCACAGCACGGCAAGCTTCTTTTATGGTCTTGAAGTAGAGCATGGCACTTGCCTTGCAAGGGTAGTCATACTCCGTTTTCATAGTCACTTGCGAGAGGAATGCGAGTGTTCCCTCCGAACCCACCATAAGATGGGCAATGATATCGAACGGATCGTCGAAGCGGACAAAAGGGAGCAGGTTCAGACCGGTTACATTCTTTATGGAATATTTGTAGCGGATGCGTTCCGCCAGTTTCCCGTCGGCACGCACTTCATCGCGGAGCGTGCAGATGCGCCGGATGAAATCGCGGTGTGTCACTTCGAATGCGGCGCGGCTTACGCTGTCGCCGGTGTCGAGTACCGTTCCGTCAGCCAGTACGATGCGGGCGGAGAGAAGCACCTTGTCGCTGTTGGCATGCGTACCGCAGTTCATGCCCGAAGCGTTGTTCATGACGATACCGCCCACCATGGCACTTTTTACGGAGGCAGGGTCGGGAGCGAATTTCCGTCCGAAAGGGGCCAGCAATTCATTGACCCGTTGTCCGATGATACCGGGCTGCAGGGTGATTTCTTCGTGGTCGGGAGATATGCTGTAGCCTTCCCAATGTTTGCCGGCTACAATAAGTATGGAGTCACTGATGGCTTGTCCGGATAAACTGGTTCCTGCTGCCCGGAAAGTGACGGGCAGGTTGTGGCTGCCGGCAAGTTTCAGCAGCCGGGAGATTTCCTCTTCTCCTTCCGAACGGATTACGATTTGCGGGATGAGGCGGTAGAAACCGGCATCTGTTCCCCAAGCCAGCCGACGGAGTTCGTCGGTGTAAATCCTTTCCTGCGGAATGAATTGTCTCGCTTCCTGCAGGAAAGCCATGTAGTTACTCTTTTCCATAATGTATAGATCTTTTTACTCCTGTGCTTCTTCCCGCAATCCTTGTCGCAATAACTTGTGAAAGAACTTTATAGGGAAGCACATTCAATATACAACCGAATGATATTCAGTATGCGACTTACCGTTTTTTATATTTGTCAAATTATTTATATAAATAATACTGCTTCGACAGTTTACGGAACTCCTCGACATCTTTGTACCAATAGTCGCGGATATCTTCCCAACGGTTGCGCTTGCTGAAGCGTTCGCGTATCTGTTTTGAGCCGCTTACCTTGTCGAACATGGCGAAACGGCCTTTATCCGCATGGTCAAATACGGTACGGTCGGGATAGAGCGCGGCTACTTCCTGCATTACGAGGAACTGTATCTCGCTTAGCGGTGCTTTGCCGAAATCCATGATGTGCACTTGCACGCCCTGCAGCAACTCTCCTTTACCTACGGAGTAGAACGGTTTCAGGTACATCGGTCGGAAGACGATACCCGGTACGTTCAGCCCGTTCAGGTTTCTGGCAAGCTTCTCGGCTTCCACCCACGGGGCAGCGAACATCTGGAACGGAATCGTGTAACCTACTCCGATAGACATATAGCCCAACTCTCCCAAAATGCCGCTCACGGGATAGAAAAATGCGGAGTGCGGGTGCGGAATGTGCGGAGAAGAAGGAACCCACTGCAATCCGGTCTGTGTATAGTCCATCTTGCGCTTCCAGCCTTTCATCTTTACAACCTGCAATTTGCATTGCTTGCCGTCTTTCAGCATCTTTTCCCCATTCAGCATGAAAGCCAGCTCACCGCAAGTGAGTCCGTAAAGGTACGGAATTTTAAATTGGCTGACAAAGGAAATGCAGTCATCTTCCGTCAGATTACCCTCTATCTTCAATCCGCCTACGGGATTGGGACGATCCAGTACGATAAATTCCTTGTTGTTCTCGGCAGCGGCTTCCATGGCAAGTCCCATGGTACTGATGTAGGTGAATGAGCGGCAGCCGATGTCCTGGATGTCGTATACCAGTACGTCAATGTCCTTCAGCATCTCCGGAGTCGCTTTGCGTGTCTTGCCGTAGAGGGAATAGACGGGCAGTCCGGTTGAGGCATCCTTGATGTCCGTTACGTGATCGCCGGCATGTACATCACCACGTACGCCATGTTCCGGACCGTAGAGTGCCACGAGATTCACGTTCGGTGCTTCGTGCAGAATATCGATGGTGGATTTCATGTGATTATCTACTCCCGTAGGATTGGTAATCAGTCCCACACGTTTACCTTCCAGGCATTTGAAGTTTTGCTCTTTCAGCACTTCGATGCCGGTCTTTATTTTTATTTTCTGTGCGTATGCCACGCAGCAAAGGGTACAGAGGATACAGAGAACGAGATGTTTTTTCATAATGGGTATCTTTATGGTTCGTTTATCAATCTTTTATTTCTTGCCGTATTCGGGGTCTATCCGCCTGTCGGCAAAGACGGTGACTATCACGGTGGCAATGCAGCATGCGATTACCATCCAGAAGAAGTTGGTATAGCCGATAGCTTCCTGAATGTAACCGGCAAACATGCCCGGAATCATCATGCTCAGCGCCATGAATGCGGTGCAGATGGCATAGTGTGATGTCTTGAACTCGCCTTCGGAGAAATACATCATATAGAGCATATAGGCTGTGAAACCGAAGCCGTAGCCGAACTGTTCGATAGCAATCGCCGTTGATATGGCAAACAGGTTTTCGGGCTGGCAAATGGCCAGGTAGACAAAAGTCAGGCAGGGAAGTGTCATACATGCCGCCATCCACCAGATGGATTTCTTCAATCCGATGCGCGATGCGAATATGCCGCCGAGAATACCGCCCAATGTGAGGAATATCACACCGATAGTGCCGTATACGATGCCTACTTCCGCCGTGGAAAGCCCTAAGCCTCCCGCTTCTTTACCGGCAACGAGGAAAGGCATGCACATCTTGATGAGGAATGCCTCGGGCAGGCGGTAGAGCAGCATGAATACAATGGCAAGCAATACACCCGGTTTGGTAAAATAGGTGGCGAAAGTGCGTCCGAACTCCTTGAAAATAGCCTTGGCACCGGCTGTTCCCGGAGCCAAGACCGATTTGTCGGAAGACGGTTTGGGTATCATGAAAAGGTGATAAAAACTTACTGCACTGAACATAACGGCCGTAACCAGCATCGTGATAGTCCACGACAGCGGAATGTTGTCGTATTTCAGTTCGATGGCACCGGCAATGGCTACGAGCACTCCTTGTCCGAAGATAGACGCAAGGCGGTAGAAAGTGCTTCGGATACCGACAAACTCAGCCTGCTCGCCCGATTTCAATGCCAGCATATAGAACCCGTCTGCGGCAATATCGTGTGTGGCGGAAGCGAATGCCGTGATGATAAACAGTATCAAGGTTACGGTGAACATACTGATAGGAGTCGTGCCTGCTGCCATGGTTGCTTCGTCCGGATGCGGAATGGTCAGGGTCAGCAGGATGAAAGCTATCGACATAAGAATCTGCATGGAAACTACCCACCATCTTTTGGTTCTGATAATGTCTACAAACGGGCTCCAGAAAGGTTTGATAGTCCATGGCAGATACAGCAGGCTGGTAAATAGCGCCATGTCTCCATTGGGTACACCCATTTTGGCAAACATCAGTACGGAGATGTTGTTCACGATAAAGTAGGGGATACCCTGTGCGAAATATAAGGTAGGGACCCATGCCCAGGGGGATATTTTCTTGATATTGTTCATTCTGTCAATTGTTTTTCTGTTATAGGATTAGTCATATAGTTGGTCGATACTGGCGCCGATGTAGTAATGCAGCAATATCTCATCGTATTTGTATCCTTGTTCTCCCATTACGGCAGCACCTATCTGGCAGAGACCTGCGCCATGTCCCCATCCGGCTCCGGTGAGGATGAAACGCCCGGGGATGCCAGCCTCCGACACTTCTGCGCGGTCTACGACAAAGGCGGAGCTGTAAAGGTGTGAAGGAGAAAGCGTCCGGCGGATTTCCAGTTCTTTCCCGATAGTCAGCGTCTTCTTCGTACCTACGATTTTCAGTTTCCAAAGGCGTCCGGAGGTGCCGCGGGCCACGGGAACAAGGTCGATTATCTGCCCGTAGTCTATGCCGGAGCGTTTCAGTATGAGGGCAGAGAGTTCGTCTTGAGTATATTCTACTTTCCAACGGTAGAAATCGGTGGTTTCCTGGTCGTAATTGTTGAGAACCTGTGATAGGATTTTCTTATTCGTGGTATTGCAGAATGCTTCGGGGGAAGTACGTATCCAGCGGTCGGCTTCGGACTCCTGAGTCAGGTCGGGCAGTTCGGGAGCAGTCTTTTTATTTCCAGTCAGATAATCGCGCTGTTTGGCAAGATAGGGATATTTGATATCTTCCCAGCAATACTGGAACTCTTCGAATGCTCCGCCGCAGCATTTGGAGAAGCGGGCATCGCATATTTTGCCTTCTGAGATAAGTACCTGTCCGCGGGTGGCGGCTATCGCCTGGCGGACTATATCGGTGGAAGCGCGGGTTATCCCCTGATAGCGCTGGCAGTGGTCGTCCGCACATACGTCGAAATGGGTATGGGAGTCGCGCTCATACCATTTCAATTGACAGTCGGCAGTTGACGGTTGGCAATTGGCTGCGTTGTCTTGGTTTGCGTTTTTATTCCGCATGGTATCATTACCAACAGGCAGTTGTAATTTGTCAGTTTGCAAACCGGAAAGGTTTGCAAGCAGCCAGCTGCGCGAGATGACTGCATGTGCCTTCAGCAGTTCCAGAGAAGCGGTTGCACTCATCTCACTGGAGATGACGCTGGTCAGGTAATCCTCCACGCGGATGACATTGATACCTGTCAGCTTGCCGTTTTCTACGATAATCTTTAAAGAACCCTGGAAGCGTTGGTCTTCTTTGCGTTCCCAGTGGAAGTTTATCCCGATAGTCACGTCCAGCAACTCGAATGCCGCAACGGATTCTTGCAGGGGTTCAAACACTAATTCGTCATATTGCCTGCCGTTCCAAAGGATCTTACCTTCGTCGTAGGTAACAGTCTGCTTGCCGTTGACTTCCTTGCCGGATACGTGGTAGGGGGTAAGCAGGATAAATTCTATCTGTGGCTCGAATAGGATGCCGACTTCTACTTTGGGCTCTTTCATACTTGTTTATTTAAAGGGATGACGGATATTACAGTTGTTCCTGGATGCGTTTCCGCACCTTTTGAAAATCTGCGGGAGAAAGGCATACTTCACCCAATATCTGTGCGATGTCTTCTGCCGTTATTTTGATGAAATCTTTCTCGACGGGGGTGATGAATACTCCGCCTAAGTCTACGGAGGCAGGACTGCTCAGCAGGTTGGCGTCGCCTTCGGCCGTATAACATGCCGGACGATGCTTGGCACGAGGAAAGACAAATACAATCCATTTGTTGTCTTCGTACATTACAAGGACATTCATCATCGGTTCGTCTTCACCGGGCTGTATGTCCAGTGAGTGATAAACGGTGTCGAACAGCTTAATAGCCGTCTTGCGGTCGGCAGATTCGATGACGAGCGTAGTGCGCGGGGCATCGTTCAGCCACCATAGGGTGGCCTGACCGTAGTCGGCTACTTTGCCTGCTACCTGTCTACGCCAGTCTTGTTCAATAGGCATGAAGCCTTTGTTGCCGGCCTGGAAGTGGGCGTGGTCGGGAGCGGAAGCGCCGCACTTGGGACCATTGTAAAAAATGGTGTAGTCGGTCAGTTGCCGTGCCAGGTCCAGCATATCCCCGAAGCGGGGAGCTATGCGCTGGGCGACATGTGCGGTTTCCGGTACTGTCAGATGACGGGGGAATATGGGAAACGGGTTGACCAATATGTTGTAGTGCCCTTCGAACGGGATGCCTTTTTGCACTGCCGGCAAGTTGGCGGGGCAGAGAAAGCATTTACGTTCCTTAATGGACTTTGCATCTACTTTGGCTCCGGAAGATACGATACGTGCCGGATTGAACTGTACTTTATAAAGGGTGCCGTTTACATTCAGTTCTTTCACCTGCACTCCGGAAAGGGCGACGTAGTTATTACGCGCCGTTTCCCAGGAAGCAAGCTGTTCGGTTAGAAGATTGTGTATGGTCTGATTCATAGGTCATTTACCGTTTTTCTTGTTCATAGCAATGCGTGCCTGCAACTCCCACGTGCGGATACGGTCTTTGTAAAGGTTGTGCCCGTTCATCTTGACGATGTCCAATGAGGCATCCGAGTTGTCGTCCCAGCGGCGGCAGTTGTAAACAACGTCATAGACACGGCCTATCTGGTATTGGCGGGAGAAATTCAGTCCAAGGGCATAGTCTTCGCCATAGCTCGTATTGGGCACTTTTACTTCGCGCAGTACCGGAGTATAGAATGCGCGCGGCGCACCCAGACCGTTAATGCGGAGGGCATTGTTACGTCCGTTGTCCGGTGTCCACTCCTTGTGATCGATGATGCCCGGAGCAATCATGTTCATGTTGAAGTCCGTCATCATGTAAGTACCTACTACCATGGCGCAGTTCTGTTCGTAGAAAGCACGTACCATAGTGGCCAATGTATTTTCATCGGCATATACGTCGTCGCTGTCCAATTGTACGGCAAACTTGCCGCATTTGGGGTGGTGTACGCCCATGTTCCAGCAACCGCCGATGCCGAGGTCGTTGCGTTCGGGGATGATATGGATGAGGCGCTCGTCATTCTTATACTCGTCGATGGCTTCTGTCGTTCCGTCGGTGGAGTGGTTGTCGATGATGATAAGATTGAACTTGAAGTCTGCCTTCTGGTCCAGTACGGAACGGATAGCATCGCGGATGGTGCGTATACGGTTGCGTACGGGGATGATAACGGATGCCTCGTATTCGAAATTTCCGGCAGAAAACTCAATCTGCTTGAACTCCGGTTTCAGGTAGCCACCGATTTCTTTCAGATGTTCCGTGCATGCCGCTTCCATTTCAATCTGACGGTTACGGTTCTTTGGGTCGACGTAATCGAATATCTTTTCGCCGCTCTTACGTGTATCGTTTTCCACTTCACTGTACAGATATTCATTGATATGTACGAGGTCTGCCTTTTGGCTCAGCTTCAGTCGTAAGTCGTAAAGGCCGGCAAAGTTATAATTGCACTTCATGCGGCAGGCTGCCTCTTTTAGCTTTGAAGTATTGAAAAGGAGTACCGAGCCGAAATTGAAATCGTCTCTCAGCGAGCCGAACTGATAGTCGATGACAGGAGCATTCGTCTGCTTGCCGTCGGCTATCTGGTAATGGTCGGCATAGACCATTCCTGCATCCGAATCTTCTGCAATGTGCATCATGCGTTCCAAGGCGAACATACCCAGTTCAAGAGTCGTTTCTTTGGTGTATAGCAATGTATATTCAGCATCGGTTTTTTCGGCAATGGTTTTCATGGCAGTGCTGCTGTAGGGCATGTCTACGGATAAAATCTCACAGCCGGGCAATGGTTCGAGCGTAGGGTCTGTCGTTACTAAACGGATGTTGCCGATAAGACCTGTAGCCTGTAATCCTTGTACTGTCTTTTCAGCCTGTTCTTTTCCTGCAAAAGGAATAAAGCAATCAATCTTCTTCATATCTGTAAGGTATTATTTTAAAATTCTCATTTTTTTATTTTAAACTTCAGCATTCCGGTTTCTCCACTCGTGGCGGTAAACAGCACCCGGTTGTTGTCGAGCGGTACCACTGTGCTTATGAGCGAATTGCCTGTTTTGTGTTTCCACAGCACTTTGCCAGTCGTGGCTTCCAGCGCGAAGATAAGTCCTTCTTTGGTACTTCCGAATACGACTCCGTTTTTTTCTACCTGCATGGAAGGAGCATGCTCGTAGCCGAAGCCTACATTGGATGCCCACAGTTTGTGCGGTTGGTCGCCTTTGGTGGAGTAGCATACGATACTGTCGTTCATGGTCTTGCTGTAAATACGTTCTTTATCTTCGGACAGTCCTATTGTCTCACGTACCATGGATTGGAAGGTACGCCATACGGTATTGCCCGTTTCTATGTCAATGGCGGTCATGGCACGTTGCGGGTCGGTAATGAATACTTTCCCATCGGCTGCCACCGGCCATACGGCGGCAGGGGAGAAATGCATGCGCGTCAGTCCGCCTGTCCATTTCCATAATTCCTTGCCGTCTGCTTTATTTAAAGCGTATAAGGTATTGTCCCATGCGCCGAAGATAACTTTATTGTCCGTTACCAAAGGTCTGGTCTCGATGTAGCCTCTTACGCCTGCAAAAGCCCATTTCACCTCTCCGGTACGGATGTTTACGGCACGGAAAGTGTGGTCGCTGGCACCGATATAGGCAATGCCGTTCTCTATTGTCACTGCTCCCAATACAGGTTTGGCAGCTTCTACTGTCCATAACAGATTACCGTTTTGGGCATCCAGACCATATATCTTACAATCGGCGGAACCGAATACGACAATTCCTTCGCTTACGGCAGGTGTTCCGACAATCCTTTTTCCGGATTGGAAACTCCATAGTTTCTTGCCGTTTTTAAGGGCATAGGCAGTGAGGCGTCCCAGGTCGTCGCCAACGAATACTTTGTCTTTTTCCACTGCCGGTGAACAGTAGATGCCGGCTCCGGTTTGCACTATCCATTGCTCTTGTACTTGTGCATACTCTTTGTTTACGGAGAAGTCGGGATATTTTTCGGCTTTCCCATTACGGTCATAGTATGAATCCGTCAGCGAGAATGCGGCCCATTGCCTTTTGGGCTCTCCGATGCGTTGTGTATAAACGAGGATGGAATCTTCTGTAATCTCATAAATGCCGTAGCCCGGCTTTTCATCCTTGTCGCGCAGGTTGCTGCGCATCAGGATACCCGGAATGCCGTCATAGCGCAAGTCGCGGTCGCGGTGGTAGTGCCCGCCTATAAACAGGCGTATGTTGTATGGTCGCACGGCATCCGTCACTTCATACCAGTTGTCCACATCGCCTTCCGTCATCGGATAGTGGGTAACAAGTATTACAGGTTTGTCCGGCCGGGAATTGCCGGCATTGTACCGGTTCATCGTTTCCGTCATCCAGCGGATATCCTGAGGAACGACATGGCCGTATGCCATACGCATCAGCGGGCCTGAATTAAAACCGAGGAACAAAAAACCTTTGTGTTCGAATTCAAACCGTTCGCCACCGAATATCTCTCCGAAGGCGGTACAGCCGGAATCGCTCCATTTGGTTTCATGGTTACCCAGCACTACGTAGTATTTCACTTTCAGCAGGTCGAGACATGATTTTACTTTTTCCATGGTGGCGCGGTCGCCCTCTTCGGCAATGTCGCCTGTCACCAATACGAAATCGATGCTGTCGGTTGCATTAATTTGTGCAATGGAACGCAATAAATCTTCCGTAGGATTGGGGTTGTTCGGACTTAAGTGGATGTCCGTCAGTTGTGCGAAGCGGAACACGGCCTGCTGTGCCTGCACCATAAACGGTAGCAGGCAGGCAAACAGGACGCTGGTGAATAGTCTTCGGTTCATAAATGATGATTGGTTTTATAAATTATTCTTTATTTCTTGGTACTGCTGTTGAAAAATGTCAGAATAGCGTCCATCAGAGATGCTCTTTCTTCTGCCGTACGAAGCGATTCGAAAGGGAATCCTAAGACGCATGTCTTATATTCGTCCTGATAGGCAATTCCGGCACTCAGGTTATTCTCCGAATAGCGCATTATGGTATATGCTTCTTTCGTAGCAGGCTCGATGGCGTCAGGGGACTCCACTGCGTAAGAATCCGAATTAAGCTCGTTATGATAAGTATAGTTTCCCGAAAGAGAAGGGAAAGGGGAAGCTACGCACTTCGCTTTACCCATTGTGGCGGCTTGCCCTGTACGCCACTTATATTTCAGAACTTCCGTAGCAAATTTCTTGTCTTCTTCATTGGCGGGAATCAGGCGGTTATCCCATAAGTCGGTTCCTACATAGGCGCCTGATATAAAGATATTGCCGCCTTGGCTGCAGTAAGCTGTAATACAGTCTTGCATCGGTTTGCTGAATGTCTTGAACTCCAAAGGCTTTATTCCGCCTCTGCCTATCTTGGTCTGGCACTCTTTGCCGAGAATAAGGTCGGTGTATGTGTAGTCGTTCAGGACAACTTGTCCGCTTTCAACAGCTTCATCACTGCATGAAACGAAGGAGTAACCGGCCTTCAGTATGGCAGCTCCGTGCACTGCCGGGTAGTCGAATGTATTTCCGGCGATAACCTGTGTTTCGTAGTTGCCGTAGCAGTCGCCGAAACCGGATGCGTCATCGTCCATCCAGGGGATGGAACGGCGGAACTCTTTCATCTTTCCGATGTAGCTGATGTCTTTGATATAAGGCACTCCATGGTCCAAATCGTCCAGAAAACCTGCAAGTAGCGTGTCGGCAGGTGTAGGGGCTACAAAGTCGGCGGGAGCACTGATGCGGTCGAATCCGTTGATGACCAATACTGCACCTTTGCTGTTGAAAGCCTGTCCTGCCGAAAGAATTTCAGAAGGGAAGCTCTCACCACCCTTGTTGAGGGCGGTTACCTTATAGCTGCATACGATACCGGCGGGAAGAACGGTGCGGTAACTGTTTTTATCCACTACTGTGCCGTTGTCGAAGTCACCGTTGCCGATACGCGTATAAACGATGTACTTCTCGGGAGCGGCTGTCGGTTCCAGCGGGTCGTTTACAGCTTCCCAGGTCAACTCGATTTCATTTTCACCGATCATGCGCAATGCCATGTGGTCTACAGGCAAGGGCTGTACTATATAATCCATACGGTATTGCGAACAGAGAAACTGTAACATTCCTTTGTAGATAGCGCGGCTTACCGTAAATCGGAAGCGCGGGTCGATACCGTAACGCATATCGGCAAAGTTCTGGTGAGAAAGCAACTCAAGTAACATGGTCGGTACGCGTGGAACGCGGGCTTCATAGTATGATTGGTTCCATTTGCCACGGCGGGTCCATCGGGGTTCATACAGTGTGCGGATATCGCGTACGATATTGGATTGAATCAGGTCTGTCAGGTCGTGAGACAAGTAGCGTGATGCCCCATTGGCAAATACGCCGTTGTAGGCATCGGTTTGATAGATGCCGAGTGTTCCGATGATAGAGTCGTTAAGGGTAGTTCCTGCATCCGAGTGGAAGGCAAACGCCAGGTCTACCGGAATATTCAACCCCTTTTCCGTGGGGTTGGCGGCAGAACCGCCCGCCAGGTAGTTCACCCATATTCCACGGCTTTTATAGTCATCCGTGTAATCATTCTTTCCGTGGCTTTCGGAATATACGCTGTCCGGAATGCCGGCCCATTGCATCCAGTAACGGGCAGCCTCGCAAAAACGGGGATAACCGCTCTTTTGGTATTCGGTGATATAGGACGGTTGATATGCTGCCGGTATATTCTTTGCTGCATTTGATGCGTTGACGGTTTTGTCGGAGCTTTTCAAATTATCGGTTGCCCCTTCCTCAGAGATACGGCGGGCAATGTTTCCCATGCCGCCGCCAATCTTTACGGCATCGGCTGTGACTGTTTGTCCGGCTTTGGCAGAACGGTTGCTCAGAGTCACCTTGTAGGCATTGCTTTTTCCGGCGTCAAAACCGAAAGTTCCCAAATAAACCCAAGTGCCGCCCCCCATTTTCTGGTTGACTTTGAATTGGGATACCCCGCCTTTATGATAAACGGTATAAAGGGCGTCGTCACTGCTGCTTGGTACTGTCTGATAGGATACATAGACTGCATATTGTCCGTTTTGAGGTATTTCAGGAATCCATTCGGCCGTGCTTTCTTTTCCTTTTTTGACGGTTTCTGCGATACGGAATGTACCTTCTTTAAAAGGATTCTCAAAATCTATGTATTGCGGGCGAAGATGTGCGAAGCCTTTTCCTGTGCCTTGCCGCCATACCTTGTCAGCGGTACGTTCGGCATAGGTAGAGCCGGTGTTAAGGCAACCGTCATTGTCGATAATGATTTCGGCAGTCTGGCAGTCGCGTTCACGCGGAAGCAGCACATTGGCTCCGGCGTTTTCCAGCATCGGAACAAGGTAGGGCAATACGAAGCTCTGTGTATACAGGTCTTCCACGGTTTGCAGACAGCGGGCACGCTGCCACTCCCAGCGGTTGAGTTTCGGTTCGTAGTAAAAACCGTGGCTTTGCCATAAGGCAATATGACGGTTTTGCAGTCCGTTGGTTGGAGTATAAGGTCTGGAAACTTTGGTTACCAGAGGCTTTTCTACATCCTGGCTGAATGTAAGAGCCTTTTTGTCTTTTTTCGAACGCAACGCCTGAGGAATCAGTTCTTCGATACTATGTCTGTTGGTGCGTAGCTGTAGCCTGTACTTTGCAAATTCGGTGGGCAACAAGGCGTTGATACCTTTATAAATTTCGGCTACATTGTCCTCACGGAAAGGAATGTAGGAACAGTTCATGTTGGCAAAGAGTTGCAGGGTGTTGCCGTTTATGGCAACAGAGTCAACGGTGATATGTCCTACGGATATCTCTTTTCGTGCAGTGGCGTCCAGAAACTTGCCTATTTCCCGGCGGGTTTCTGTCGGAAACTCTTGCGCACCGCCCGTTTGGGGGATAAGGGCGGTGGCAAGCATGCTGAACAAAAAGTGGAGTCTTACACTCATGATGATGATGTATTAAGTTAAATGTTTTTTTTGTCTTTCTTTATCAGTATGCAGAGTCCGATGAAGGTGAACAGTGCATTGAATATAAGCAGCTCATAGCTGAACTGATAACCGTTGAACCATGCTTCCGAATTCTTTTGCAGGATGAAGCAAAGAAGCGGAGAGACGATGGCCACTAACGGTATGTATTTGTCCCGCACCTGCTGTTTCATGAAGATGCCGAAAGCAAACAGTCCCAAGATAGGACCATAGGTGTAGCTTGCCAGAATATATACGGCATCGATTACACTGGTATTGTTCAGCAGGTTGAATACAAAAATCGTAATACCCATTATTACGGCCATTCCTATGTGTACCCGTTTCCGGATTTTTACAATTTCCTCTTCCGTCCTTCCTCTCGTGCCGAGAATATCTACGGTGAAGGATGTAGTAAGGGCTGTCAGTGCGGAGCCTGCTGCCGAGTAAGCCGAAGAAATCAGTCCGATAATAAACAGGATGCCTACAACGGCGGGGAAGTAATTTCCTGTAGCAATTAAGGGGAAAAGTTCATCACTTTTCTCCACTTGTATTCCTTGGCTGCCGGCAAATATGTAGAGCAGTACACCTAGCATCAGAAACAACAGAATGACGAAGAATTGCGAAATGACGCTGGTAATCATGTTCTTTTGTGAGTCCTTGAAATTCTTGCAACTGAGGTTGCGTTGCATCATGTCCTGATCCAATCCGGTCATGGCTATCATGGTAAATGCTCCGGCAAAGAACTGCTTGAAGAAGTATTGCTTGCTGTTGACATCGTCGAAGAAAAATATGCGGGACATATCGCTGTCGGCAATTGTACCGAGCATACCGGTGAAAGATAAGTTTAGGTCGGAAGCTATATAGCAGATGCACAATACAACCGATACCACAAGGCAGAACGTTTTCAAGGAGTCCGTCCAAATGAGCGACTTTACGCCACCACGGAAAGTGTACAGCCATACCAAAGCTACGGTGATGGCCACATTCAGAATAAACGGTAATCCGAATGGCTTGAATACCAGCAGTTGTAATGTCAGGCAGACGAGGAACAGCCGTACTGCCGCTCCAAGCATTTTGGAGATGAAGAAAAACCAGGCTCCTGTACGGTATGAGGACATGCCGAACCTGTTCTCCAGATATTCGTAAATGGAAACCAGATTCATCCGGTAGAATAAGGGGGTCAGAACAAAGGCGATGATTAATTGTCCCGCAATAAATCCCAGTACCATTTGCAGATAGCCGAAGTTACTTGCGGCAACCATGCCGGGCACGGATACATACGTTACTCCGGATATGCTGGATCCAATCATTGCAAATGCCACCACATACCAGGACGATTTGCGGTTGCCCACGAAGAAACCTGCATTGTCTGCTTTTCTGCCGGCAATGTAAGAAACTGTGAAGAGTATTGCAAAATAGGCTGCAATGGTGATGATAACGGATAACGGGCTCATTGTAGTGATTGGGTATTAGTGTTTACTGGTTAATAGGTTCCGGTTTGTATGAATAATCATTCTTGATAAAGCAAATAGGGCTTACGCTGTTCCTTGAACTTTTCCACATCGCCTTTCCAGCGGTTTTTGATTTCTTCGGCGCTCTTTCCTTCTATTATCATCTTGCGGACATAGTCTGTTCCTACCAGCAGTTCGAAGAACGGACGGAAGAAGTGGTCGCCTATGTTCAGGTTCTTATAAGCGTCAATTACGTAGCTCAGATCCACACCGCGCTTCCAAATTTCTTCATCGCTCATATTACTGAGGTTTACGCCGTGGCATAGCTTGTTCAGTTGGGGCGGATTTTTGGCGCCGGGAACACTTTTGGGAGTAAAACAGTAATCATAGCCTGTCATATTGGGATGTCCGTATACCTGGAACGGGAGTGAAGTTCCTCTGCCCAGACTGACGGGAGTGGCCTCAAAATAGCAGGTAGCCGGATACAGATAGACGGCTTTCATGTTCGGCAGGTTGGGAGAGGGGGGAATGGGTAATGTGTATTTTGTCTGGTGCGTATAATTCTTGCAGGGTATGACGGTAAGGTCGCACACGCGTGAGGCCGGTAACCAGCGTTCTCCGTTTACCATTAATGCCAGTTCGCCCAGTGTCATGCCATGTACAATGGGAATAGGCAACCAACCCACTCCGGATTTGTATTTCATGTCCAGTATCGGTCCGTCTACATAATGTCCGTTCGGATTGGGGCGGTCCAGCAACACTACCTTGCGGTTGTACTCGGCGCAGGCGTCCATCAGCCGGCACATTGTTATATAATAGGTATAGAACCGCAAGCCTACATCCTGGATGTCAATAACCAATATATCAAATTTTCTCATGGATGCTTCGCTCGGTTTCTTGTCTTTCCCGTCGTAAAGAGAAAGGATAGGGACACCCGTTTTCTTGTCGACCGAACTGGATACGTGCTCTCCTGCATCCGCATCTCCGCGAAAGCCGTGTTCGGGTGAGAAAATAGCTACTACATTGAATTTGTTTTCCAGCAGTATGTCCAGTAAATGCTTGTCTCCCACCATTCCGGTGTGATTGGAGAAGATTGCAATCCGTTTTCCTTTCAGGATTGGAAAATACTCTGAAGTTTGTTCATCGCCTAAGACAATGCGCTCTTTTTGTGCCTGACACAGTAATGAGCTACATAGCAGGATGGTTAATAGTAGCAGTTTCTTCATAATAGTATTACTTAAGGAGAATTTGTATGGAACAAAGATACTTTTTATTTTAATATCAAAAACACTTATTTGGGAATATTTAGTATTATAATTATTAATTCACAATTACGACAAAACGCTCTTATCTGGTATTCAGGTATATATAGGAAAGAGGTGTATCGAGAAGAAAAACTTTCGTTCTTGATACACCTCTTGTGTGAGTTATGCTTTTTTTCTGTTACCAGAGAACGGTTTGTGTCAATTTATATCCTTTAGCATTGTACTCGTTGATTTGAGCTTCTCCTACCGGAGCCAGATATGAACGATCGCTGAAATCGTCTCTTGCTTCGGCTGCTTCCGGCACATAGAAACCTGTCATCTCATCGGCGTTGGTTCCGTCATAGACTATGTATTTATATCCGTTACCATCGGGAACTGCTACGGTGGTGATGCCTATGTTGTCTTCTTCAAGATAATTGGGCAGTTCTTCCTCAAGGTTCACCCATAAGCCGAGCATTGTGTCCGGATATGTTTTGTTGTTCATATAATGCAGTTTCTTCCAACGTTTCAAATCGAGCAAACGGGAGTGCTCGTATACAAACTCCATGCGGCGTTCGCGGCGGATTTCCCAAATCAGCGGATCTACTTCGTAATCTCCTGCTACCAAATTGCCTTTGTCTCTATCCGGGTCGAAGTCGGCAGTGATGTCACTTAACATCATAGGTGCGGTTTGTTGCAAGCCTTTTTTTATTGCCGTTTCATCGAGAGGACGCTTGCGGATTTGGTTGATTGTTTTTTCGATGTCATCTTGAATGATAGGGTCACCGCCCATCAAAGCCAGTTCGGCTTTGGCCTCCAGCCAGTTTAACATGACCTCTGCCAGTCGCATTACCGGATAATCATTGGTATTAGTTATACTTTTATATTGAGGAGGATAAGTCTTGCCAAAATAGGTCGGGCCTACACGGTCAATGAATTTCCAGCTATAAAGCAAGGTACCTGCCTGGATACGAGGTTCATCCCAGAATGTAGCTTCAAAACGCGGGTCACGGGTTTTGGCCATGTTCTTGACATCAAGTTCGTCTGCTCCGGCAACAGTTGATTTTTTGTACACCTTACCGTCATTGCAGATGAATGATTTGGCTAATGCCAATGTTGCGCCACCTTGGCTTTCCGTACCGTTAGAGTAAGAAGCCACACAGTGAGTTACGTTGACTCCGGCATCATAGTGTCTGTACATCAGTACCTCTTTGTTGCCGCTTAGGTCTGTTGAGCCGAACAGACTTTTGAAATCACCGGAAATCTGCCATTGGCTGTTTCCTAATACCTTGTCTCCTGCTTCCTTGGCCATAGTCAGATACTTCTTTGCAAGTTCAGTATCGTTCTTATGATATTTCTGCCAAGTTCCTTCGAATAACATCAGTCTGCTGACGAAACCGGCTGCAATAAATCTGTTCAGATATTGGGCTCCGTCATTTTCACGGATATTATTTAATGCAAAGTCAAAGTCATTGTACACATGTTCCATGACTTCGTTGCGTGGCGTGCGGTCTTTATACATTTCATCGGTATCTGCATCGGTAATGGATTTTCCATAATAGGGTACATCACCAAAGGTTTCTACCAGACGGCAGTATTCAAATCCACGGAAGAATCGGGCTACTCCCATCCAGTGGTTATAGGTTTCTTCTTCCAGCGCACTTTTATACTTCTCCAGTTTGTCAATCATTATATTCCATTTGCGTACCCAGGCAAAGTTCCAGTTGCCGGCTGCGTATTGGGAAATCCAGGAGTTGGCGAGGTCGCTGGTGTTGTAACTTCCGCGGCTGGTGGGAACGGTATTCTCAAAAGAGGTCTGTTTTCCGGATGAAGCATTGTCATCAGAAAAATTGTATCCTCTTAAAGGAGCGTATGCGCTGCCCCAGCTATTGTTGTAACCCACAAAATAAACGGGGTATGCTTCGTTGACATAGAGTCGGTATTCGTTATCTGTCTTTCCATACGTTTCGTCCAGTGGCTTTGTCAATTCCGGACGTTCCAGGATAGAGTCGCACCCGCTTGTCATAAAGGTTGCGGCAGAAAGTAAAGCAAATATATATTTTTTCATATAATTCAGTTTATTAGAAGTTCAATTGTACACCTACTGACACACTCTTGAAAGTCGGGGTTCCTACACCGGTACGGCCGCTGTTATAGTTCTCTGCATTGAACATGGAGTAACCGGAGATTGCTTCCGGATCAATAGGAAGTCCGTTCAGGTTGTCAAATGTAAAGAAGTTTTCCAGCGCCAGATAGATGCGTGCCTTTTGCATGCGTACTTTCTTTATGATATTTTCCGGAAGAGAATAACCTAATGTGATATTCTTGATGCGGAAATAAGACATATCCAGCAGATAGCGTGACTGTTTGTAATAGTTGTAAGCATCGTTCGAACCGGATTGGTTCCATGGGCGTGCATAGAAAGCTCCTGTGTTCTCTTCAGTCCAGTAGTCACTTGCGATAGCGTCAGGAATAGCACCGTCAGCGGTATTATAACCGGGAATGGCAAGGAAACCGTCACCCCATATCTGACGTTTGCCTACACCTTGCATAAAGATAGAAAAGTCAAAGCCTTTATAATCTGCGCCCAGACGGATACCGTATTCAAATCTCGGTGTTTCATTACCAATTATTTCCTTATCGCCCGGGTCTTCTACAGTGCCGGCGCCATTACCCAGTTTTCCGTCTCCATTCAAGTCGGCATATTTTACGTCGCCCGGACCAAATTTGAAGTCACCGGATTGCAGGAAGTCCTGATATACTCCGTTCGGGTCTTTCAGTTTGTTCATTTCTTTAGCACCTGGAGTTCCTGCTGCCACTTCTTTTCCGTTCAAAGCCCATACAGTAACCAGTTCGCCGTTATTGTCATATACGAAATCATCTTTCTGATACAAACGTTCTGTTCTGTAGCCCCATATTTCGCCATATTTCTTGCCTACATAATAATCGCTGATTAAACGCGTATCACTGTATTCTGTAATTTCAGTTTGGGCATCAGACAACGTGAACATGGCATTAATGCCTAATCCGTTGTTGAAACGGTGGTTGTAATCCAATGAAACTTCCCAGCCGCGTGTTCTTAAAGAACCGTAGTTGCCTTTGGGAGCGGCTGCACCGAATGTATAGGCAATGCCCGAACCCGGTACAATCATATTACGTGTATCGCGTTGATACCAGTCGAATGTTACACCGAAATCACCGTGGAAGAAACGCGCATCAAATCCCAAGTCGAGTGTGGCTATGTCCTGCCATGTAATAGAAGAAGCAACGGCAGAAGGAGTACCGCGATAGAATAATTTCTGACCATCGGCACCCAGCCAGTTTACTTGTCCTGTGCCGAGAGAGGATACATACAAGCCGTTATCTACGGTTTGGTCACCAATGATACCCCATGAACCGCGAAGCTTCAATGAGTTCAATGCGGGTTTTGCCCATTCCATAAAAGCTTCTTCACTTAAGCGCCAACCGGCTGAGAATGAAGGGAACCAACGCCATTTCATGCCAGAGGGGAACTTGGATGTACCGTCATAACGTAAATTGGCTTCCAACAGGTATTTTTCTTTGTAATTATAGTTGATACGGCCGAAGTAACCCATTTGACCTTCCCATTTTTGGTTTCCGCTTGCGGTCTGAGTGCCAACTGCGAGGTCGAACTGCGGGTTGGTGATATCTGTTAAATCTGTAATTTGTGACCAGTTGTCTTCATAGTCATAAGTCACCAGGTTCATACCAAGCAGAAACTTGAAGTTGTTATCGTCGTTTATTTGCCAGTTGTAATCGGTTGTTGCATTGAAGGTATGGCGACGTGCTCCTGAAGATTTTCTGTAGATATGGTCGGGATTTGAACCATGGGGAGTATATTCTTCGTACGGAAGTTTGTATGCGGGCATTGCACCTTCGGCTGCTGCGTCTACTTGTTGTCCCAAGTTGTTTACATAAATCTGATTGCCGTTGGCATCGGTTCTCGGCACACCGGCACTCCATGCGTTTGCTGCGCTATATCGTGTTCCGGGTTTCTTGATAACTCCTGTTTCGTTGGCATATGTATAGTCAAAATCAAATTTCCAGTCTTTGGTCACATTTACGGTTGTACCCAAGCTTATGTTGAGGTAATTATCTACTTGTGAAGCTGTATTGGCTTGTTTTGTTTCAGACCACGGACTGCGCAAGTCGTTTCCGTCTTCATTGACACCTAACGGCATGTTAGGACCCCAGCGATACAAGTACAGCCACGGGTCGGCAGTAGTGGATGAGGTAGAATAAGGGTATCTCTTGTCACGTGAGGAGAAGATAGAACCCGCACGTATAGTCAGATATTTGTTGATTTCGGTGCTTAAACGTACGGATGCGTTGTAGCGTGTAAAATCGTCTTTCTTGGCAGGCTTCATCATACCGTTCTGATGCAGATAGCCTAAGCCGATGTTGTAAGTTGTCTTGCCACTTTTGCCGTTGATTGAAACGTTGTGTGAGTGAGTCGGTGCCCATTCGCGTATCATATAATCATACGGGTCGAAAGTTCTCAGACCGATATTTCGTCCATTGGCATCCACATACCAGTCTCGCCCATATACATAAGGGTCGTCGGGACCTAACTTGCCGCCATATTTGTTTTGCCATTCGCGGGCACGCTCCAATCCGGATTCTGTCATAAAGAATGAAATACCGCCGGTGGCTGTTTTCCCGGAACGCTTCATTGCTTCTACGCTGTATTCCAAAGCATTGAACTGTCCCATTTTCATCTCTTTTGCCATGTTTTGGAAAGAGAGATTGCCCTGATAAGAAACATTGACCCTATCACTCTTGGCGCCTTTTTTCGTTGTAATCAATACTACGCCGAATGCTGCTTTCGCACCGTAAATAGAAGCAGATGCAGCATCTTTCAGTACAGAAATGCTTTCTATATCATCGGGATTGACCATTTGGATAGAAGGTATTTCTACGTTGTCGAGCAAAATCAAAGGTGTAGCTTCTCCTTCGATGGAACCGATTTGTCCGCGTATCTTAATAATCGGGTCAGAACCGACTTCGCCGCTTGGTACCTGGATGGACAAGCCCGGAGTGGTACCTTGCAAACCACGACCGATATCGGCAATAGGACGTCCTTCCAATGTCTGATTCACGTTAACGGAAGCGACTGCTCCTGTCAGGTTCTCTTTTTTCTGTGAGCCGTAACCTACGACTACTACTTCATCCAATAATTCAGTGTCGTCTTTCAACACTACCCGTAGATTAGGAGTGGCCTTTATTTCTTGAGTGGTATACCCCACAAAAGAAATCTGTAAAAGTGCTCCTGCTTTAACATTCATTCTGATTTTTCCATTGATGTCCGTAATGCCGCCATTGGTAGTACCTTTTTCTACAACGTTGGCGCCAATGATAGGCTCGCCTTGGGCATCTACTACTAAAACATTTACAGCGACAGACTGCATCTGCTCTGTTACGCCATGGTTTTCATGGGAAGTAGATCGGGCAGCAAAAGTGTTACTGCTGCCAAGAAACAGTGCACAGATAGCCACTGTCATGAGGATTTTATGATTTTTAATTCCTCTTTTTTTGCGATCTTCATTCATAAGTGATTGATGATTTTGTTGTTAATAAAAATAGTTTTTCAGTTAGGTAAAAAAAGGGAGGATTAAGGGGTAAAATGAACTGTATATCCTCTAAGTCTCTTCATTGCTTCATAGGCATTTCTTCAATTTAAGGGTTCATAAATGATATGTTGTATCTCTTTTTTCTCTAAAAATCCAAGTCCACCGGGAACTTGGTATATATTGATTATCAGTCAATTTATTAACTTTATCGATTGCCTTAAGAGATAAATTCTATTATTAACAAAGGATGATGAAGAACTTGCATACTTCATACGGAGCAAAGATATATTATTATTCAATATCAAGAACATATATTTGCTTTTTTTTAGTCTTATACTTTAAAATTTGCAAATTCTTTTCCTATATACATTGTTATATAAATAGTTTAAGGTTCTTCTATATTTAAAGAATGAAATTCTATCAGTCCATTCATCGGAGTTTCTTCAATTACGTCGAGTTCAATTCCAAACTCACCGGCAACTTCCCTTAAGATGTCCGCATAGCTATAGGCTAATGAGCCAACAAATCTGATGGGATAATTCTTATAGTCGTACTGGCAGACATTACGAGTGAAAAATCCTTTTAAATTATTAGTTATCAGTTCAAATACATAGTCATCGTTTGTATAGTCTGCCAAAAAGTAAGAAATTGTTGAGAGGAAACGGTTTGGGAAAGGACGGTTATATACCGATTCCATTACTTCATTAGAGCTGATACGAAATTTTTCAAAAAAATCGGCCATTACATCCTTAGGTGCCAAGCCTTTTAACACATCAGACAGAAACATTTTGCCTAATACAGCTCCACTGCCTTCATCGCCCAGGATATAACCACCTGCCTTGACGTTCTTGACTACTATTTTCCCGTCATAAAAGCATGAATTAGAGCCTGTTCCCAAGATACAGGCAATGCCGGCTTCACATTTAAACAGACCGCGTGCCGCTGCAAGCAGGTCACTTTCAACCTGAATAGGGGTCTTGAATTGTGCTACTAAAGATGCACCCAATATATTCTTTTTTTCATAAGAGGTACATCCGGCTCCATAATAATATACTTGTTCCAATTTCTTTTTGAAAAAAATATCGGGCAATCCTAAACGTACACTCCGGCTAATTTCTCTTCTTGTTTGAAAAAAAGGATTCAATCCCTCGGTAAAAACACGCTGTATCAAGTGGTTGTCTTCAACCAGTGCCCATTCAGTTCTTGTAGAACCACTTTCCGCAATCAGTTTCATAGCTAATTAGTTTTAGAATTGAATACAAATATATAGTTATTTTTAATATTCTTGCGATAATTCTTCAAAAAGTTTACTTCATGGTTCATAGTTCGTATCCGTCGTTGTAAGTTGTCCTTTCTGAATAAAATATTTGTAAGGTGATAACTGTTGGTACATCTGCTGTAAATAAATAGTTGCTTGTTTATTTTTAATTCGTTAGACAGTTGTTGCCCTTTCGTTAGACTAAGGTTTAACGAAAGGGCAACAACTGTCTAACGAAAGAGTAACGGCCGTTTAACGAATTGCTATTTGCAGCCGTAGAGAGTAAAGGATATGAAAAGATATGCAAAAAGCCACTATTCGGGCACTTAATCTTTTCTGATACCACACTGAAAATAAAATGTTCCGCCCAAGTTCCCGGTGGACTTGGAATTTTAGAGAGAAAAGAGATACAACATACCATTTATGAACCCTTAAATTGAGAAATGCCTATGGAAAAGTGAAAACACAAGAGTTTGGGTGATTCTATCCTACTCTTATTAATTTCTATCTTACCATTTTTGGAAAAAACTATTTTTAATTAACAAAATCATCAATCACTTATGAATGAAGATTGCAGAAAAAGAGGATTGTCTAATAAAAAGATCCTCACGGTAGTAGCAATCAGCACCTTGCTATTAAGCAGTGGAAACGTGATAGCTACTCAGACTACCATTGACGGTTCTTTGAGAGTGACAGAACAGTTGCAAACTCAAATAGTCAATGGTTTGGTTGTAGATGTAAACGGAGAACCGGTTATCGGAGCTAGTGTGGTAGAGAAAGGTACGACAAATGGTGGAATAACTGATATTAACGGAAAGTTTACATTGAATGTAAAGCCGGGTTCAACCTTACAAATCTCTTTCGTTGGCTATCAAACTCAAGAGATAAAAGCAACCAAGACGGTAAAGGTTGTTTTAAAAGAGGATAGCGAGTTACTTTCGGAAGTTGTTGTGGTGGGCTATGGAACTCAAAAGAAAGCTAATTTAACAGGTGCAGTTGCAACAGTCGACGTAAATAAAACATTGGACAGTCGTCCTATTGCGGATATCGGTCGTGGACTTCAAGGCTCAGTGCCGGGTGTTAATATTACAATTCCAACAGGAGAAATCGGTTCGGACCCTTTGATTAAAATTCGCGGTCAAATTGGATCCATTTCGGGAAATAATACTCCGCTTATTTTGTTGGATAACGTGGAAATTCCAAGTATTCAGATGGTTAATCCCAACGATGTCCAGTCTATTTCCGTATTGAAAGATGCAGCTTCATCTTCTATTTATGGTTCAAAAGCTGCGTTTGGCGTTATTTTGATAACAACTAAATCGGGAGCGCAAACAGATAAATTTGAAGTTAGCTATTCCAATAACTTTTCTTGGCAAGATCCTGCCAAAAGCATTGAAATTGGTGGAATTGAAGCCTTGCAGTACACATTGGATGCTCAAATAAACAGAGGAGAACCGATGCCGGCGGGTGGCTTTTGGCGTATTAGTCCCGAAAGCCTGGAGAAAGCCATAGAATGGCAGAAACAGTATGGAGGAAAGGTAAAATGGAATGATCCGGTAGTATATGGCCGTGACTGGTATTATGACGGAAAAGATAAATATGGATATAGACTCTATGATGCGGCTAAAGCTATGGTCAGGAACTGGGCTCCGACCATGAGTCATAATTTATCGGTAAATGGTAAAAGCGGCAAGACCAGTTATAATATAGGATTGGGGTATTTGGATCAGAGTGGTATGTCTAAGACTGCCAAGAAGGACGACTTCAAACGATATAATGCATCGGTCAGTGTAACATCGGAATTGAATAAATATCTTACAGTGAGAGCCAGCTCTATCTATTCCGACCGTAATAAACGTTATCCGGGTATTGGTAATACTTCTGCTGACCCTTGGTTGTATATGTATCGTTGGAGCCCATTGTTTCCGATGGGAGTGACAGAACATGGCAATCCTTTGAAAGAGCCGTCGTATGAAATGGCTGCATCAAATACAGATAATCTGCAAAATAAATATTATAACGTTAACCTGGGTTTTACATTGAATATTACGAAGAATTGGGATGTTAAATTTGATTATACTTACGACAGACAAACTTCGGAAACAAATTCGTCTGTAACCCAATACGAGGCCGGTGCTACATGGTATGCGCCTACGGCGTGGATAGAGAACGGCAGTCAGGTCTTTGTCAATGAACAAGGCGAAAGAGTAGACACGGGAGGTATGCCGGCATACCGTTTCCCTGTAGAAAAATATTATAACAGTTCGGGTCCGGGAGCTAGTCAGGTCGGCTATCAGAATAAATCGGTAGATAATAATACGTTCAATATTTATACCACCTATAACCTGCAATTGGGAGCTGAAAAACATGCCTTTAAGTTTATGGTGGGTATGAACAGGGTTACCAGTAAATGGAGTTCGCATAAAGGGTGGAAAACAAATCTTATTGATTTGACAAACCCGCAATTTCCATTGGCATCCGGTGACCAGTTCATTGAAGGAGACCGCAATTGGGAAGCTCAATTAGGTTTCTTCGGACGTCTGAATTATTCTTTTGAAGACAGATATTTCTTAGAAGCTAATATACGTAGGGATGGTTCATCTAAATTTCCGAAGAATTTGCAGTGGCGTTGGTTCCCTTCTTTTTCTGCCGGTTGGGTGTTTACCAATGAAAGTTTCATGAAACCGGTTGAAAATATTTTGAGCTTTGGTAAGTTTAGGGCTTCATGGGGTAGTATTGGTGACCAGACGGTATCCAATACCTTGTACAAAGCCATATTGGCTGACGGCCAATCGTCATGGCTGGACGGAAGCGGTAATAAGATGCCTTTGTACGGTACTCCTTCGTTAGTGGACAGTGATATCAGTTGGCAAGAGATTGAGACTTTGGATTTTGGAGTAGACCTGCGTTTCTTTAAGAATAAATTCGGAGTAACTTTCGATTGGTATCGTCGGGATACGAAAAACATGATTATTGAAGGAGAAAGCTTGCCGGTGACACTTGGTGCTACAGCTCCTAAAGGTAATTACGGTAGTTTGAGAACCAAAGGTTGGGAGTTGTCGGCTGATTTTACCCATCGTTTTTCCAATGGATTGGGAATTAATGTTATGGCTTCTATTTCCGATGCAACTACCTATATAACCAAAGGAGCGGATTATCTGACTCCATGGGAAGACCGCAAATTAGGGACAACCTATTCTACCGGAAGACGATATGGCGATATTTATGGTTTTGTGACAGATAGATTGTTTCAAAAGGAGGACTTTGTTTACGGAGCAGACGGACAAATAGAAAAAATTACTGTCATTTATAACGGGACAGCGCATACTACCAATAAACAATCTTCTCCATATCCGGTGTATCAGGTACATTATGAAGACAATAACAAATTGATTTTTGCACCGGGTGACGTTAAATTCGTGGATTTGGACGGAGACGGTTATATCACGCCGGGAACAGGTACGAATGGTAATCCCGGTGACCAGACTGTGATTGGCAATTCTACTCCTCGTTATGAGTATAGCTTCCGTTTGGGAGCTGATTATAAGGGGATTGATTTTTCAATCTTCTTCCAAGGCATCGGCAAGCGTCAGATTTGGGGTAGCGGTCAGTTGGCTATTCCCGGATATAATGCCAAAGAGGGTGCTCTTCCCAAAACCTTCACAACCGATTATTGGACAGAAGAGCGTACGGATGCATTTTATCCGAGAGCATGGAATTTGGGTGGAAGCAATACTGGTTTCAGTATGCAGAAACAGTCACGCTATTTGCTGGATATGTCTTACCTGAGAATCAAGAATATAACGTTGGGATATACTTTCCCGGAGAATCTTCTTTCAAAAGTGTATATATCCAAGGCCAGACTCTATATGTCATTAGAGAACTTCTTTACATTTGACAAGCTGAACGGATTGCCTATCGACCCGGAGGCTATCTCAGGTTATTCGATGTTCAGGTCTGACTCAAACTATAACTTGGGACGTACGGGTATGGGCACACCTGTTTTCAAGACTTTATCATGTGGCGTTCAATTAACCTTCTAAAAAAGAGTAATTATGAGATTTAAAATATATATGATTTTAACCGGAATCATCTTCCTGTTTACGAATTGTAATGATGTGCTGGACCGTCCTTCATTGACTACATCGGAAGATGATGCTTACTGGACCAGTGAGGATAGGGTACGTTTGTATGCCAATGCCTTTTATACCAACTTCTTTGTAGGATATGGATTGAAGTATGAAACGACGTATGCTCCTAATGCAAATTATACTTTTAATGATGATGCAGTGAGATTGTCCACCCAAACGCAGTTTGGACGGACTGTCCCTACATCAAAAGGCTCAACGAGTCTGGATATGATGTGGCAGAGCGAATTTACCGGTCCGACATGGAATTTTGCTTGGATAAGGAAGGCGAATGTCATGCTTGATCGTGTGTCTGCCAGAATGAAGGATATTCTGACCGAAGAACAATACAATCATTGGATGGGAATAGGCCGCTTCTTCAGAGGAATGGAGTATGCTCGTCTGGTCAATGTTTTTGGTGATGTCCCTTATTACGATACAGAGGTGTTGAATACGGATAAGGATGCCTTGTATAAGGATCGTACTCCGAGAAATGAAGTGATGGATGCCGTTTATGATGATTTTGATTTTGCCATGAAGAATGTCCGTTTGGATGACGGGGATGCACAATATGTGAACCGTTATGTGGTGGCTGCTTTTGTTTCGAGATGGGCATTGTTTGAAGCAAGTTGGCAAAAATATTATTATAAGAATGATGAACGTGCGAAGAAATTTTTTGAGCAGGCTATTGCTGCGGCTGACTTGGTAATGAGCAGTGGAAAATATGATATTGTGACTGATTTCCGCTCTTTATTCGGGTCGACGAAAAGTACGAAAGACTGTATCCTGTATCGTACCTATGATGCGGATAAGGGTGTGACTCATTCCATAGCATCGACTTGTAACATGAATGACCCTACCGATGTCGGCCCGAATTTGGATTTGATTAAGGCGTTTATCTGTACGGATGGTAAGGACTGGCAAACTTCTGCAGTTGCCAACGCAGCCGATTTTACTTTAAGTAACCTGATAAAGACAAGAGATGCCAGATTTGAGGCAAGTTTTTACAATAAGCCGACTCCCAGAGCTAAAAGCTGTTATTTGTATGTAACTAAGTTTATCCCTCGGAGTGCATTGGAGTATATTGAAAAAGGCGGTTCTCCGGCTCCGGAATTCCAGGGTGAAAAGAATGTGACTGGCTATCCGGTAATCCGCTATGCTGAAGTTTTATTGAATTGGATTGAGGCTAAAGCGGAACTTGCTACATTGGGAGGGCCGGCGGTTGTCCAGACTGATATAGATGAGTCTATTAACAAGATCCGTAACAGACCGATTGCCGAGGAAGCAAAAGCGTTGGGTGTTGTCAGGACAGCAGACATGAAGTTAGATGCCCTGCCTGATGATCCGGGTAGAGATGTCACGGTATCTCCGTTACTTTGGGAAATCAGACGGGAAAGAAGAATGGAATTTGCTTTTGAATTCTCACGTATCGTCGATTTGAGACGTTGGAAAAAATTGGAGTACATGGATACCGATAGAAATCAGGATTTGCTGGTAGGTACTTGGGTAAATTTCAAGGATGAGGTTCCCGAAGAACTGAAATCAGAGAATAGCGGGAAAATCAGGGTTATGGGCAAGGATGGAAGTCTGACCGTTTATGATGGCACTAATGCTGCTGCAATGAAAGGATTTTTCTATCCGGAACAGAATAAAGGACGACTGCCCTTCTTGAATGTGCCTAATGTAAACCCATATCTCTCACCTATCGGAATTAATCAGATTGAAGATTATAAGAGTAGAGGGTATACACTTACTCAAACGGAGGGATGGCCGGCAAGTTTGAATTGACGGATACATCCGTGAGTTAACAATGGTTTTTAATTAAAACATGAGATTATGTATAAATTAATAAAAAGTTTAGGATTTATGGCTGTATTGCTTGGTATTAGTCTTGTCTCTTGTGAGGAGGATTATCCTAAAAGCCATATAGCACCTTATGATACGGAGCTTTTAGCAATAAAGATAGTTAATGCCGGGGCAGACGGGAAAACAGTGGTGGAAGGAACAATTGATGAAGCCAATAAGACAATTAATTTTCCCCGTTTGGATGTTGAGACTAATTTTTCAGCTTTGAGCTTTGAGGCGGAACTTTCTGAGGGCGCGGAGCTTCAAACTCCGGTCATGGATTTCTCAATGGATGAGGAAACTTCCGACAAGACTTTGATACTTCGGATTGTAAATAATAAGAGGTATAAGGAATATTTTGTTAAAGTCCGGAAAAGAGTTCCTGTGTATGGGGCTGATTTTGAAAAGCCTACTGTATATAATTTTTCAGGAGATAACATTTATAGTGATTATGCCGATGCTGCATCTACCCGTTGTGCTTCTTATGATGGCGAACATGTATTGGTTGTCAGCAGAGCTACACAACCTCATCTTCTTAAAGTATCGGATTTGAAGAAGGGGGAAATCAACCCGATTCTACTGGATTTGACTGGAGTTAGCGGTGGTACTTTCTCTTATAACATGGGTGCGTTGAGTAATGGTCATGTATATCTTTCAAGTTTGTCGGGTGCCAAAGCTTCTCCTCTTAAGATTTATCATTGGGAAACACCGGATTCCCAACCGGAAACGATAGCCAATATTAATGTTGGAAGTATCTCCGGAGCAGGAAACAGACATGGTGATAATGCCTCTTATAATATAGATGAGAATGGTAACGGATTTATATTCTTTGGTGATAATGCAGCTACTGATTTTCTAAGAATACCCGTAAGCGGCTATAAAACAGTTGATGCCACTGCCATTAAAGTATTACCGTCAAAATCTGATGCTACGATGGTGACCAATGTATATAGAGTGGGAAATACAGACCAGTATTTATGGTCGGGTGTCAGAATTCCTGTAACATTGGTCAATGAGTCTGTAGGCGAAATATATGCGTCGAGCATAAAAGGAGAGGCTGTGGCTCCAAGGATAATCAATTTTAATGAGGAGCGTTATCTGTTGGTTTGTACCGCTGGTCAGGGTAGTGCATCTACTGCAACCATTGCTTTGGAAATTTATGATTTGAGCAAAGGAGCTACCATAGAAGAGGCTTTGCGGAAATTTGACGAAGGAGACAATCACAATCCTTTGTACCAATTTAAATTAGGTGGAAGTGGAAATGGAAATGCCCTGGCGCAGACAGATTATTATATAGAGAAAGATGAGAACGGGAAAGATGCCAAGCTTTGTGTGTTTGCATCACGCACAGGATCAGGATTTGTAATATGCGAGTTCCCTATTAAGCAGGAAGAGGAATAATATGTTGATTTTCTACATTTAAATTGAATTTTTATATTGTCAACTTGAAAGCCGTCTATTTTAAAATTATCAGGCGGCTTTCTTATTAGAAATTTAAGGATGAAACATTTGAAATATATATATATAATCATTTTACTTGTGCTGGTCGCAGCATGTGGTAAAGACGATGAAGGCATTTTGGATGATGGTAGCCATTCTCAGGGAGGAGGTCAGACCTCTTCGTCTGTTCTGCCCGGAAAGGAACTGAGAGGAGTATGGATAGCTACGGTATGGGGGCTCGATTGGCCTATGGAAAAGTATGATGCCGATGTTCAGAAAAAGTTGTATACAGATTATCTGGATTTATTGGTCGGGTATAACATGAATGCGGTATTTTTCCAAATCAGAGGTATGGCAGATGCATTTTATGAATCGGAATATGAGCCTTGGAGTAAGTATATTACAGGAAGTGCAGGGGTAAGACCCGATTATGATGTTTTAGGATTTCTTGTTGAGGAAGCTCATAAGCGAGGTATCCAGTTTCATGCTTGGTTAAATCCATACCGTATAGCTACGCGTGCAAATAAGAATGCTGCTTTCCCAAAACTGGATGCCAAAATACCCATGGAACTGGTTAAGGATTATGAGAAAATCAGAGTTTATAATCCTGCTTTGCCGGAAGTTCAGGAACGGATTGTAAATATTGTCAAGGAAATTATTACCAAGTATGACGTTGACGGTATTCACATGGATGATTATTTCTATCCGTCATTGGAAGCTTCTGAGACAATGAATGATGGTGCGGAATTTCAAAAATATGGGAAGGATAAATTTAAGAATGTCGAGGATTTCAGGCGTAATAATGTAAATACCGTAGTTAGGAATATCCAGAAAACTATTATTGAGACTCGTCCGGAAGTGATTTTCTCTATTAGTCCGGCAGCTGATATGGAGCGTAATTACAACACATTATTTGCAGATGTCAATACGTGGGCAAAGGAAGGCTGGGTGGATGTGGTTATTCCGCAGCTGTACTTTGCCACAGGTAATGATGCTACCAGTTTTAATCTGAGGTTGGATTTATGGTCGCAATATACATATGAAAACCACTTATTGATAGGATATGGCATTTATAAATTTGGTGATTCGCAATATGGAAGTAAGTTTCAATCGTCAGATGATTTAATGAAGCAGTTTGAACTGGCAAGTGCAAAGCCGAAGGTAAAGGGAAGTGTATTGTACAGTGCCAAGAACTTGGTAGAAAATAAGGTTGGTATTGCAGATGCGGTCAAGGCTATATATGGAAAGAAAGTATTGCCTCCTTATTTAGGACGAACTGCTGCAGTGCTTCCTCCGACACCGGACAATATCAGGTTGAATGGGGCTGATTTGTCTTGGGGAGCGGTTTCAAATGTTGCTTATTACGCTATATATAAAGATAATGGGAAAGAGCGGAAAGCCGATTTGGTAGGTATTACCCAAGGAACGTCATTTAAATTATCGGAAAAGGGAGTTTATTTTGTGACTTCGTTATTCAAAAATAATGCAGAAAGTGAGATTTCAGAAACTGTGTCTTATTGATATACTTAAAACGACCTGAAATCGGAAGTCTCAAGCAACATAGTCAAGGGTGTGTTAAAAATGAATGCTGTAATAGTAATGACATTCTATTTTTGACACACCCTTGTCGGTTTATGGATTAGGAGAAATTTTAAAGCGCTTTCTCTCTAATCAGATACTCTGCAATCTGTACCGCATTCAATGCAGCACCTTTTTTGATCTGGTCACCCACAATCCAGAAAGTCAATCCATTCTCATTGGTGAGGTCCTTGCGGATACGTCCTACGTATACGGGGTCTTTTCCTGCGAGGAACAGCGGCATCGGATATTCTTTCTCTGCCGGATTGTCCATTAATACCAGTCCGTCACCTTTGGCAAATGCTTCACGTGCCTCCTCGATAGAGATAGGCCGTTCTGTCTCTACCCAGATACTTTCCGAATGCGAGCGGAGGGCAGGTACACGAACACATGTTGCGCTGACTTTGATGTCGGAGTGCATAATCTTACGTGTTTCGTTGTACATCTTCATCTCTTCCTTGGTATATCCGTTTTCAGTGAACACATCAATCTGGGGAATCAGATTGAATGCCAGTTGATAGGCAAATTTCTCCACGGTCACGGGTTCACCCGCCAATACTTGGCGATATTGTTCGTACAACTCATCCATAGCAGCGGCGCCTGCACCGCTTGCAGCCTGATACGTGGATACGTGTACGGTTTTTATATGAGAAAGCTGTTCGATGGCTTTCAGTGCCACTACCATTTGGATAGTAGTACAGTTAGGATTGGCGATAACGCCGCGCGGACGGTCTTTGGCATCGGCGGCATTGACTTCGGGTACAACCAAAGGAACATCGGCATCCATACGGAAAGCGCTTGAATTGTCAATCATCACAGCGCCGTGCTTGGTGATTGTTTCAAGATACTCTTTAGAGGTGCCTGCGCCTGCGGAAGTGAAAGCAATGTCAACCCCTTTAAAGTCATCGTTGTGTTGCAAGAGTTTAACCTCGATCTGTTTACCGCGGAAGGTATATTTAGTGCCGGCACTGCGTTTAGAACCGAACAATACTAACTCGTCCAACGGGAAATTCCTTTCATCGAGCACTCGCAGGAACTCTTGTCCTACGGCTCCGCTTGCTCCAACAATAGCTACTTTCATTTTTCTTTTGTTTTAATTTAGTTTATAAAATAGTTCTAATCTATCTATAAATGATAGAGTTGGCTGCAAATTTATAACAAATTGCTGTATGACACCGCATAAAGTGAAAACTTTTTCGTTATTTTGCAGTTAAAACCTAAAACTCACTGCGTATGGACTGGCTCAATTTCAGTTTGACACTTCCTGTAACAGACCCTACATGGATATTCCTCCTTGTACTCCTTATTATATTGTTTGCGCCCATATTGCTGAATAAATTGCGTATACCGCATATTATCGGTATGATTCTGGCGGGATTGGTGATTGGAGAGCATGGCTTCAATATCTTGGTGCGCGACAGCAGTTTCGAGTTGTTCGGCAAGGTCGGACTTTATTATATCATGTTCCTGGCAGGGTTGGAAATGAATATGGGCGATTTCAAGAAGAATCGCGGAAAGGCTGTGATGCTGGGATTGCTGGCTTTCGTCATTCCGATAGGCATAGGCTTGGTTACCAATATGATGTTGCTGAAGTATAGTCTCGTGACGTCCATATTGCTGGCAAGTATGTATGCCTCGCACACGCTGGTGGCTTACCCGATTGTAATTCGTTACGGTGTGTCCCGTCATCGCAGTGTAAGTATTGCTGTGGGCGGTACGGCTGTGACGGATACGCTTACATTGCTGGTGCTGGCAGTGGTGGGCGGTCTGTTTAAAGGGGAGTCCGGCGGACTGTTCTGGCTGTGGCTGGTGGTTAAGGTCATATTCCTCGGAGCGCTGATTATGTATTCGTTCCCACGCATCGGACGCTGGTTCTTCCGCCGCTATGATGATAACGTGATGCAATTTATTTTCGTGCTTGCCATGGTTTTTCTGGGAGCGGGTTTAATGGAGTTCGTGGGAATGGAAGGCATCTTGGGAGCATTCTTGGCAGGGCTGGTCTTGAACCGCCTCATACCGCATGTATCACCGTTGATGAATCATCTGGAGTTTGTCGGTAACGCTCTGTTCATACCTTATTTCCTGATAGGGGTGGGCATGCTGATTGATATTCATGTCATCTTCGGGCAGGGAGACGCTTTGAAGGTGGCTGCCGTTATGATTGTTGTGGCGCTGGTGGGCAAGTGGATCGCTTCCTGGCTGACGCAGAAAATTTATAAAATGGCTCCCATAGAGCGTGAGCTGATGTTTGGCTTGAGCAATGCACAAGCAGCAGCTACGCTGGCGGCGGTATTGGTGGGTTATAATATCATCTTGCCGAACGGTGAGCGTTTGTTGAATGAGGATGTGCTGAACGGTACGGTATTGCTGATTCTTGTGACATGTGTGGTGAGCTCCTTTATTACGGAAAGGGCCGCACGCAAGATTGCCATGTGCGAGGCGCATCTGGAAGAGGAGCGTACGGTTGAGGCGGAAAGGATTCTTATTCCGGTGGCGAATCCGGATACGATTGAATATCTGATGAACCTGTCCTTGTTGATACGTGATACCAAACAGAAAGATAATCTGTTGGCTTTGAACGTAATCAATGACAACAATACTTCCGGGGGTTTGGAGCTTCGCGGTAAAAGGTATTTGGAGAAGGCAGCCATGATTACGGCTTCTGCCGATGTGCCGTTGCGCCAGATTACACGGTATGACTTGAATATTGCTTCGGGCATTATCCATACGGCGAAAGAATATGAGGTGACCGATGTGATTATCGGTTTGCACCGTAAGGTCAATATTGTAGACTCTTTCTTCGGTATGCTTGCCGAGAACCTGCTGAAAGGACTGCATCGAGAAGTTATGATTGCCAAATTCCTGATTCCGATTAATACGATACGGCGAATCATCATAGCCGTTCCTCCCAAGGCGGAATACGAAGCAGGCTTTCAGAAGTGGGTGGAGCATTTTTGCCGGATGGGCGGTACGTTGGGCTGCCGGGTACATTTCTTTGCAAACGAGGAAACAACTGTACAGTTGCAGGCATTGGTGAAGAAAAAGTATGGACAGACCTTGACGGATTTCTCTCGTCTGGATGATTGGGGGGATTTGCTGATACTGACCGGGCAAGTGAATTACGACCATTTGCTTGTAGTGATAAGCGCACGTAGGGGGTCCATCTCTTACGACAGCTCTTTCGAGAAGCTTCCGGCGCAGTTGAGCAAATACTTCTCCAATAATAGTTTGATTGTACTTTATCCCGACCAGTTGGGCGAACCCCAGGATGCCGTCTCTTTCTCTAATCCGCGAAATGAGGCGCAGCATTACGAGAAGGTAGGAAAGTGGGTTTATAAATGGTTTAAGGAAGATTAGTAAGTGATTAGTGATTAATGATTAGTGGTTGGCGATGATGGAGGATTGGAAACAGAGAACCCGGCTTTTGCTGGGAGAGGAGAAAATGGAAAGGCTGCAACAGGCGCATGTGCTGGTTGTAGGTCTTGGTGGAGTAGGCGCTTATGCAGCCGAAATGATATGCCGTGCAGGTGTGGGACGGATGACGATTGTGGATGCGGATACGGTGCAGCCTACTAATATAAATCGTCAACTGCCTGCTTTGCATTCCACTATGGGGAGGGAGAAAGCGGAGGTTTTGGCGGCACGTTTCAAAGATATCAATCCGGACATACAGCTGACGGTGCTGCCGGTATTTCTGAAAGACGATAATATACCCGAACTGCTTGATGCCGCCCGATATGATTTTATAGTGGATGCCATTGATACGCTTGCTCCCAAATGCTATTTGATAGCGGAAGCACTGAAACGGCATATTAAGATTGTATCGAGTATGGGGGCGGGTGCAAAGAGTGATATTACGCAGATACGTTTTGCCGATATATGGGATACCTATCATTGCGGATTGAGTAAGGCGGTGAGGAAACGTTTGCAGAAGTTGGGGATTAAACGTAAACTGCCGGTTGTATTCAGTACCGAGCAAGCCGACCCTAAGGCAGTGCTGTTGACGGAAGATGAACAGAATAAAAAGTCCACTTGCGGAACTGTAAGCTATATGCCGGCTGTATTCGGCTGTTACCTTGCGGAATACGTCATTAAGAGGTTGTAATAGGGCTATCAAACAGTCAGAACGTACCTATGTGTTAAAGATAAAATGTGTCATGACCGTAAGGAATAAACAGTAACTAAAACAATGATACGATTAGAAGGAATAACGAAGAGTTTCGGCAGTTTGCAGGTGTTGCGGGGCATCGACCTGGAGATAAAAAAAGGGGAGGTGGTCAGTATTGTCGGTCCCAGCGGTGCGGGCAAGACCACTTTGTTGCAGATTATGGGAACTTTGGACATGCCCGATAGCGGTTCGGTAACGATTGACGGTACATTGGTGAATTGCCTGAAGGAGAAAGAACTCTCCGCCTTCCGTAATAAGCATATAGGCTTTGTCTTTCAGTTCCATCAGTTGTTACCGGAATTTACGGCTTTGGAGAATGTGATGATACCGGCTTTCATTGCCGGAATGGGACAGCAGGAAGCCAGAGCGGCGGCTGCCGAAATATTGGACTTCATGGGATTGGCGGAACGCGCTTTGCACAAGCCCAATGAGTTGTCCGGTGGAGAGAAGCAAAGGGTTGCCGTTGCCCGTGCGCTCATCAATCATCCTGCGGTGGTGTTGGCGGATGAGCCGTCCGGAAGTTTGGATACGCATAATAAGGAAGAACTGCACCAACTGTTCTTTGATTTGCGTAACCGTTTGGGCCAGACATTTGTAATTGTGACGCATGATGAGGGATTGGCACAAATCACCGACCGTACCATTCATCTGAAAGACGGTGAAGTTTGTAAGGAATAGCTGTCTGTCTCTTCATTATTCAAAACAAACATAGTGGCTAAGCCGCTCCAAATCGCTTTCGGTAAATTCTTCGTAGAGGGCAAAGGGTTTGAGGTTGTGGAGCATTCCTTTCTTTTTACGGTATTCCACAAGGGCTTTTGCCTGGTAAAAGTTTATATAAGGATGGTTGCGAAGGCGCTCTATGCCGACCCGGTTCAGATTGATGCGTCGGATTTCAGAAGGCGTAACGGTGAACCATGCTTGCAGTTGGCGATAATCCAAATGAATCTCCTGCAATTGCTCTATTCGGTAGAAGCCGCCTAAACGTTGCCGATAGTTCACTATCGACCGGGCTATGCCGCTGCCTACGCCGGGAATTTTCTTCAATTCAGTGGTATCTGCATGGTTTAAGTTAAGCACGGTGCCTGCCGGATATTTATAAATACTGTCTTTGGGTGTCTGCTGAAGAGTGAGTAGAGAGGTCGCCTTTCTTATAGTGTCTTCTGCCGTAAAATAGATGTAGGGAGAGAGCGTTTGGTACTGTTCTTCTGTCAATCCATATACTTTTTTGAAGTCTTCGGCCTTACGGAACTTTCCCCCTTTGCTTCGATAACGTAAGATGTTCTTTGCCATCCATGCAGGAAGACCTAAGCGGCAGAAGGTGACGGAGTCCGTACGGTTAGGGTCGAAAGGAGCTAATACAACTGTTCTCTTTTTATATCTCTCCGATTTTTTGAAACGGCTGTTCTCGTTTTTTTCTTGTTCCCGCACAGAACTGATAAAGTTGTCGTATTTTTTCAAGGCGGCAGCCTGTATCCTGGCTTCTTCTTCAGAAAGTTGCCTGCTGTTTTGCCGGAAAGAATAGATATACCCGGAGAGAAAGATGAGGATTATTCCAATGATGAGAACAAGGATACCTCGCCTTTCTCCCCGGGAGAAGTATAAGAAGTCTTTAAACGGATTCTTCATTACTGTTTATTTGAAGAAACCCAACTCGTTGATGAAAATAAGTCCGATTCCTATTGGGGCGATATATTTCAGAATGAAGATTAGTAATCTGTATATATGTATATTTAAAGTTCCGTTATTGCTGACTTCTTCCCATACAATCTTTTTATCCAGATACCATCCGGTGAAGATAGAGATAAAGAACCCGCCTAAGGGCAACATGATTTTAGCGGTGACGAAGTCGAATAAATCGAACAGGTTAAGGCCGAAAATCGTGTAACTCTTTCCTACGCCCAATGACAGCGAACACAACACTCCCAGCACGATACAGCCGGAGGTAACCAGTTTGGCTGCTTTTCCTCGTGTAAACTTGAACTCCTCATGCAGATATGCTGTTACCACTTCGTGCAAGGAAATGGTTGAAGTCAATGCCGCCAGCGCCAGCAAAACGTAGAACATGATGGATAAGGCGATTGCCAGCCAGGGTATGTTGCCGAATGCCTGTTGAAATACGTTGGGTAAGGTGATGAACAATAAACTCGGTCCTGCATCCGGCTGGATGCCAACGGAAAACGCCGCAGGGAAGATAATGAATCCGGCAAGAATGGCGACTAACGTATCAATCCCTGCCACATTGAATGCTGTTTTAGGCAGGTTGGTGTCATTTCTGAAATAAGAAGCGTATGTGCAAAGACATCCCATACCGAGGCTGAGTGAAAAGAATGCCTGTCCCATTGCACCTAAGAAAACATTACCGTCCACTTTGCTGAAGTCGGGTTTCAGCAGGAATTCGATACCCGCACTTGCACCGGGTAGTGATACGGAACAAATGGCAAGCACTACCAGCAGGATAAACAACATGGGCATCATTATCTTGGCTGATTTTTCAATACCCTTTTCCACTCCTTTTATGATGATGAAGTGTGTGGCTAACAAGAATACCACCAACCAGATAACAGGACGCCACGGATTGCTGACAAAGCCGTTGAAGGAAGCGATGAACTCTGCGGCGGACTTGCCGGCAAAACTGTTGGTTGCGGCTTCTCCTATAAACTCCAAGGTCCAACCCGCTACTACCGAGTAGTAGCCCAAAATAAGGAATCCGGCTAATACACCCATTCGTCCCACCCAACGCCAATGGGTTCCCGGAGCCAGCTTTTGATACGCTCCGGCAGTGTTGGCGCGTGAACGGCGTCCGATAAGAAATTCGGCTATCATGATAGGAATACCTAATATAAGTACACATACCAGATAAATCAGTATGAAGGCTGCGCCACCATGATTGCCTGTTTCAAAAGGGAATCTCCAGATATTACCCAGGCCAACTGCAGAACCGGCTGAAGCAAGTATCACTCCCAATTTGCTTCCAAAGTTGGCTCTTTCATTTCTTGTCATAAAACGTGGATTTTTCTTACAATTCGTTATTAATTGCTCTTAAAACGCACAAATATAGAAAATGTTCCATACTTTTGCACACAGATTGTTCATAATTTGAGATATGCTATATTATATTAAGAAATATCCGGTATCGCTGGTGATAATACTTGCTGTAATTTATCTGTCGTTTTTTAAACCGCCCACTACCGATTTGGGCACTATCCCTAACCTTGACAAGGTGGTGCATATCTGTATGTATTTCGGCATGTCCGGTATGTTGTGGCTGGAGTTCTTGCGGGCGCATCGGAGAGACCGTACGCCTATGTGGCACGCATGGGTAGGAGCATTTGTCTGTCCGGTATTGTTCAGTGGAGCGGTAGAATTGTTACAGGCATTTTGTACTACCTACCGTGGCGGTGATTGGCTGGATTTTGCAGCCAATACCACGGGAGCTGTTCTGGCGTCATTGGTGGCTTGTTTCGTGCTGAAACCAAGAGTGATGCGTAAATCTACAGATTAGAGATAATCGACTACCGTATTCAGTTTTATTCCGTTCGAGCCTTTTATCAGGATTGTCTTTCCGCAGGGTTTGTTCTTTTGGAGCGCGGCTATTAGAGCCGGAGCATCGGGATAAGTGGTATACGTGTGGCGGGTTGCTGCAAATAATTCGCCTACCAATATTACATCCTCAAAGCCATATTCTTCCAGATAGTCCACTATTCTCTGGTGCTCTTCGGCACTGTCTTTTCCCAGTTCGCGCATATCTCCCAATATCAGCATTTTTTTCTCGGCTTGCAGGTTGCGGAAATTTCCGATGGCTGCCAGCATGCTTGTGGGATTGGCGTTGTAGGCATCGATAATCAGGGTGTTGTCGGCCGTTTTTTTCAGTTGCGAACGGTTGTTCCGGGGTTCATATTCATTCAGGGCTTTGTCTATCTTCTCTGCTTCTACTCCGAAGAAATGTCCGATAGTGACGGCTGCCAGAGCATTGGGAAAGTTATATTCGCCAATCAGTCGGGTATGCACTTGGTGAAATTCTCCTTCTTTTCCGGCTCTCCACTCAAAAGCGAGGTAGGGGGAATTGCCGGTAACGTGGCCGTTGATATACAGACTGTTTTCTTCTCCGTAGGTTATCGGATTCAGTCCCCGGGCTATTTCCCTGAGGTAAGGATTGTCCTGATGAAGGAAGATGGTGGAGTTTCCCTGCCGGCGCAGATAGTCGTACAGTTCGCCTTTGGTCCGGATAACGCCTTCGAAAGAACCGAAGCCTTCCAAATGAGCCTTTCCTACATTGGTGATAATCCCATAATCGGGTTCGGCTATTTCCACCAGTTCCTTGATGTCGCCGGGGTGGCTGGCTCCCATTTCTACTACGCCGAGCTCATGCTCTGTTGTCAGGCGCAACAAGGTGAGCGGTACACCGATCGGATTATTCAGATTTCCCAGTGTGTACAGTACATTGTACTTTTGAGACAATACGGCGGATATAAGCTCCTTGGTCGTTGTTTTCCCATTCGTTCCTGTAATGCCGATGATGCGCGTACCCAGTTGGCGGCGGTGATAATTGGCAAGCTGTTGCAAGGTGTGCAGGCAGTTATCCACTAATATATAACGTGTATCTCCGGCAGGAGCATAGGCGGCTTCGTCTACAACGGCGTAGGCGCTGCCTGCTTCCAATGCTTTGGCGGCAAAGGCGTTGCCGTTGAACGTATCGCCTTTCAAGGCGATAAACAGTGAGCCTTCGGGGCAGTTGCGGCTGTCGGTGGTTATGCCGGTGCAGCCGAGAAATATCTGATAAAGAGCGGTTATATCCATATCTTTCTCCTTCGGGGAGTTTTGCAGTTCGTAATAAAATTGATATTTTGCGAACAAAGATACCTTATTTTTCAGACTTGGTGTACCAACAATGGCTTTTTTGTTTACATTTGCAGATATATAAATCAAAAAACGCTGCCATGAAAGTTCTGCAATCCAAATATATAAACGTCAACGGTTCGCTGTTGGACCTTTCTTCTCCCTGCATCATGGGAATTCTCAATGTCACCCCCGATTCTTTTTATGCCGGCAGCCGCATGCAGACGGAAGCCGACATAACAAGCCGCATAGGGCAGATTGTGGCGGAAGGAGCTGCTATCATCGATGTGGGCGCTTATTCTTCGCGTCCCAATGCGGAGAATGTGTCGCCTGCGGAAGAGATGGAACGCTTGCGCATGGGGTTGGGTATTCTGAGGAAAGTACAGCCCGATGCGATTGTTTCGGTAGATACCTTTAGGGCGGATGTGGCGAGAATGTGTGTCGAGGAATACGGTGTGGCAATTATCAATGATATAGCCGCCGGAGAAATGGATGATGATATGTTCCGTACGGTTGCCGACCTGAATGTTCCTTATATCATGATGCACATGCAGGGTACGCCGCAAAATATGCAACAGCATCCCCATTATGATAATTTGCTGAAAGAGGTGTTTATGTACTTTGCCCGTAAGGTGCAGCAATTACGCGATTTAGGCGTAAAGGATATCATATTGGACCCCGGGTTCGGCTTTGGCAAGACCATTGAGCATAATTATGAATTGTTGGCTCATCTGGAGGAATTTCGTATTTTTGAACTTCCCTTGTTGGTTGGCGTTTCCCGTAAATCTATGATTTATCGCTTGTTGGGAACGACTCCGCAGGAAGCGTTGAACGGTACAACCGTATTGGATACCATCTGTCTGTTGAAAGGGGCTGATATACTTCGTGTGCACGATGTGCGCGAGGCAGTGGAAACGGTGAAAATCGTGGAAGCCATGAATGCGGCCCGTTCTGCGTTAATCGCTAATAATTAACCATTAATCACTTGCGACCGTGTTTTTTGAATTTGGCATAAAAGATTTTATAGATATCCTGCTGGTAGCTTTCCTGCTTTACTATACATATAAGCTGATGAAAGCTTCCGGATCTATCAATGTGTTTACGGGTATACTGGTGTTTATCCTGATTTGGCTGGTGGTTTCTCAGGTGCTGGAGATGAAACTGTTAGGGTCTATTTTTGATAAACTGGTCAGTGTGGGTGTGTTGGCACTTATCGTCTTGTTTCAGGATGAAATACGGCGGTTTCTGCTTACGCTCGGTTCGCATCAGCATGCCAGTGCGTTGGTGCGCTTCTTTACGGGAAACAAGAAAGAAGGCATGGAACACGATGAAATTATGCCCGTTGTAATGGCTTGTATCAGTATGGGCAAGCAGAAAGTCGGTGCATTGATTGTGGTGGAACATAATATGCCGTTGGACGATGTGGTGCGTACAGGGGAGATTATCAACGCCGATATAAACCAGCGCCTGATAGAAAATATCTTTTTCAAGAACAGTCCGTTGCACGACGGAGCTATGGTTATCAGCAAGAAACGCATTAAGGCGGCAGGATGTATCCTGCCCGTGTCGCACAATCTGGACATTCCGAAAGAATTGGGTTTGCGGCATCGTGCGGCGATGGGAATATCTCAGGTGTCGGATGCCCATGCGATCATTGTATCGGAAGAAACAGGCTCTATTTCGGTAGCCTACAAAGGGCAGTTTTATCTGCGCCTGAGTGCCGAGGAATTGGAGAGTCTTTTGACAAAAGAAATTTAGATGCGGCAGTAGTAGGCTGAGGCGCATTGGTTGTTCGGTAATCAAAGGTAGCTCTCCTTTCTGTATTCCCCCGTTATATTGAGGATAAGCGACCTGTAATTTATAACTTATAACAAATTTATATGGATAGACGAAACTTCTTGCGAACCGGCGGAATGGCCGTTCTCGGTTCACTGGCTATGCCTTCGCTGGCTATGCCCGGGTCTGTGCGCGGAGCATTGGGCGGTGCGGACTCTAAGTCTGCCGTTGCTGCCGCTGCCAATCATTTTGGTGTGACGGAAGCGGATTTAAAGAAAGTAATGGCTGTTGCTTTGGAAAAGGGCGGCGATTATGCGGACCTTTACTTCGAACACACTTTCAATAATAGTGTGAGTTTAATGGACGGTAAGGTGAATAACTGCGGCTCCAATATCGATTTCGGTATGGGAGTGCGTGTGCTTTCCGGAGACCAAAGTGGCTATGCCTATGTAGAAGGCGTTACCTTGGAAGAAATGTTGCGTGCCGCCCGTACTGCTGCCCGTATTGCATCTTCGGGCAGAGCAGGCAAACCTGTGGGGCTGACGGAGAAAACCATAGCCCGGAGCCGCTATACTGTGGCTACTCCCTGGGAAGATGTGGGCGTAAAAGAGAAGATTCCCTATTTGGAGAAACTGAATGAGAAAATATTCTCTTTGGACAACCGTGTGCGAAAGGTACAGGCCTATTTGCAGGACAGCACTTCGCATGTACTGTTCTGCAATTCGGAAGGTGTGAGTTATTACGACTACCGTCCAATGGTATCCTTTATGGCAGTCTGCATTATGGAGGAGAACGGTAAGATGGAAAATGGCTATGCAGGCAGGTCTTATCGCAAGGGATTCGAATTTATGACCGACGATGTGGTGGACGTGATTGCCCGTGAAGTGGTAGATCGTACTGCTATTCTATTTAAGGCCATTAAGCCTAAAGGTGGTGAAATGCCCGTTGTAATGGGTTCGGGCGGTTCGGGAATCCTGCTGCACGAGGCTATAGGGCATGCGTTCGAGGCAGACTTCAACCGTAAGGATATATCCATATTTGCCGGTCAGTTGAACAAGAAGGTGTGCAACGAACATATTAACGTGGTGGATGACGGTACGATACCTTTCAATCGGGGTTCCGTGAATTTCGACGATGAAGGTGTAGAGGGGCAGAAAACGTATATTGTCAAGGAAGGTGTGCTCACCAGCTACCTGCACGACCGTATCAGTGCAAAGCATTACGGTGTGAATCCCACCGGAAACGGTCGCCGCGATACATTCCGTAACCTGCCTATTCCCCGTATGCGTGCTACGTATATGGAAGCCGGCAATATGAAGGAAGCGGATATTATTTCTACGGTGAAGAACGGTATTTTCGTAGACACGTTTACGAATGGTCAGGTACAGATTGGAGCCGGTGACTTTACGTTCTTCGTGAAGTCCGGTTATTTGATTGAGGACGGAAAGCTGACGCAGCCCATTAAGGACATCAATATCATAGGTAACGGTCCGAAAGCATTGGCAGACATCACAATGGTGGCCGACAATGATAAGATTGACAATGGTACATGGACCTGTGGTAAGGATGGACAGTCTTGTCCGGTGACGTGCGGTATGCCGTCGGCATTAGTCAGCAAACTCACCGTAGGAGGGGAAAATTAAGTACTAACGGAGCATTGATAACTGATAATTTCTAATTGTCAATTATCAACAGCTAACAATCAACTGAAAATATGATTACAGACAATAATAAAAAGCTGGCGCAGTGGGCAATGGACTATGCCTTGAAAAACGGGTGTCAGGCAGCAAAGTTGGTGCTGTACTCCAACTCCAACGCTTCATTTGAATTACGCGATGCCAAGATGGACAGATTGCAACAAGCCTCGGAAAGCGGGTTGAGCATCAGTTTGTATGTGGACGGCAGGTACGGTTCTTATTCAACCAACCGTTTGGATAAGAAAGAACTGGAGACGTTTATAAAGAACGGTATCGAATCTACGCGCTATTTGGCAGTGGATGAGGCACGTGTGTTGCCCGATGCTTCCCGTTATTATAAAGGTGGAAAGCCGGACCTGCAATTGTTTGACAGGCGTTTCGAAACTATTAATCCGGACGACAAAGTTGCCATTGCGCGTGCTGCTGCCGAAGAAGTCTTGGGCAAAGACAGCCGCATTATATCCGTAGGAACTTCGTATGGTGACGGAGAAAGTTCTTCCTACCGTTTGACGAGCAACGGTTTTGAAGGCGAGTCCAAGTCTACCTGGTTTTCGCTTTCTGCCGATGTGGCATTGCGTGGCGAGGGAGAGGCGCGTCCATCTTCTTATTGGTATGAATCGGCTCTGTTTTACGACAAACTGGTAAAATCGGGTGTCGGAACGAAAGCCTTGGAGCGCGTACTGCGGAAACTTGGACAGAAAAAGGTTGCTTCCGGCAAGTATACAATGGTGGTAGACCCGATGAATGCAAGTAATTTGCTCAGTCCGGTACTGAGTGCGCTGTACGGTTCGGCATTACAGCAAAAAAACTCTTTTCTGTTGGATAAGCTGAATGTGAAAGTAGGGGCCGGATTATTGAATCTGATGGATGAGCCCCATTTAATCGGTGCAAGCGGTGCGCGCTATTTCGATAGCGAAGGAGTGGCAACCGAACGGCGTTCTATCTTTGAAGAAGGTGTGTTGAAAACATACTTCATTGATACCTACAACTCTAAAAAAATGGGAGTGGAGCCGACTGTCAACTCTCCTTCCTTATTGGTGCTCAAACCGGGAAACAAAGATTTGAACGGTCTGGTGGCCGACGTGCAGAAAGGCATCCTGGTTACCGGATTCAATGGCGGTAATTGTAACAGCAGCTCCGGAGACTTTTCGTACGGTATAGAGGGCTTCCTGATTGAAAATGGCAAATTGACCCAGCCCGTCAGCGAAATGAATGTCACGGGTAATATGATTACGCTTTGGGCTTCTTTATCGGCTGTGGGTAATGATCCCCGTATGTCTTCTTCATGGCGCATCCCGTCGCTGGTATTCGAAGGCGTAGACTTCAGCGGATTGTAAGAACTGTTAATTCAGCATTAAACTCATGTAAGGGTTTGATGGCGATAATATCTTTTCGGTAAGTTCGCCGACAGTGAGTGCCAAGTGGCTGCCCGGCAGCCGCTTGGCACTACTTATACACTTGCCGTTATTCAGATAGTAGTAACCGTTATTGGCGCTGATCTGCGGGTCTGTAAGTGCGATGCTCATTTTCAGTTCCGGATGCTCGGCGGCATATCGTTGCAGTATCGTTTTGGCATTGATGATGCGCGCCATACCCAATACTTGCGGGGTCGGCTCTGTTTCAGACGGAACAATAACCCGGATGGACGAGAGGTTCAGTTGTTCGCAAATACGTTGTAGTAATAACAGGTACATACCGGAAGTTTCCGCTACGATTTCTCCTGCCTGCCAAGTACTGCCTGCCGGATATACGATGGCTAAAGCCGTAATCTTATCGCCTTGCTTCAATGTATAGACGCAGCCTTCCCCCAACTGTAAATCGGCAAGGATTACCCGGAAGTCCGTTTCCGTATGCTGGATACAATAGGGGCGTTCCCGCAGTTTCCGGTTTAAATAGCGATATGATTCTTCCTGATAATCATTTATTTTGTTCAGAACAGCCGTTTCGTTAGCGATGGTAACTTCTGAAGCCGTGAAGGTTGTTGAGGAGTATTTAAAAACCGGTACGTAGCCCATACCGGCATAATACTCGAACAACCAGGGTTCTGCCGGAATCAGCGTGGAAATGGACATGTCATTGTGTAGCATACGGGTAAAGGCTTGCGATAACAGTTCGCGCATAGCCCCGCGATTGCGATAATCGGGATGCGTACAGGCCCCCGACACATATCCTGTCTTGATTTCGCTCTTTCCGAATGTCATGGGATAGGGTAGTATTTGCAGGGCGGCAATCACCTCTTCACCGCTTTGAATGGCGATGTTGACTTCATTGCTGTAACGCAAGCGGAAATACATATCTGTAAATTCATCGCTGTCGTTAAAGCATAGTTTCCATAAACTCTTTATCTTTTCCCGCATTGCTTCACCCCTTATCATAATTGTGCACCCTGTTTTATAGCCCTGTCACTTTACCTTTTTTACCACTTGATAGCCTCTACCGGCTGTTCTTTTAAACAGGCGACGTATTTCTCCAGAATAATGGCAGGCTGATAGGAAAGTTTTGCTTTCCGCAACCCTTCAATACCCAAGTCCTCTTCCCGGTTGATGTAGATATATTGTTCCGGAATATGGTTGGCAAATTCGTAATTAATCATGGCATAAGCGCCGTCTATACGGGTATCGGCCTTTTCTACATGTACTCCGAACGTGTCTTGGTTGATAGGCATGCCGAAAGTAAAAGCTGCAATCTTGCCCTCTACATGGAGAATACCGCCCGTAAGCCCTAACGCATCGAAATTGTGCAGGGCATATATCAATGCACGGCGTTCGTTGCCGGTACCTTCATGCTGGTCGCAGTTGTTGACTTTGCACCATTCCGCTTCCAAATCGAGGCACTCCCGGATACGGTCGGCTGTAATCGGAGTGTATTCGTAATTATAAGTCTTTTTGAATTTGTTGATATGATTCCGCTTTGCCTGAAACTTTTTACCGGATAAGGTGGCGAGGTCGGAGCGCAGATATACGTAGTCGGCGTAATCCCTGTCTGCTGTAAACTGAAACCTGCCGGGCATAAAGGTTTCCAGCTCGGAGCACATTCCGGCGCAGATACCCAACAAGCAAAAAGGCTCTCCTTCCCGGTTGGCATCTTCTATCAGCGCATCCAGTACCTTGTTTAAATCGCCGTTGCCGATAGGCATCATATATACAAGCTCTCCGTCTGCCCAGAATTTCAATAATAGGAAACCGTCCATAATGGCAAACTTGGTGTTGTATAAGAAACGCCAACTGCATAGGTTGGAGAATGAAAGGTCGCAGTTGCGTCGCGGACTGTTTAAAGTAAAGGAAGTAACCAGCTCTTTATCTTGTAGTTCGATATCTTTAAATGGAATCATAAATAATTTCTATTGGTTATAAGAATATAATAACAAAGATAAGAAGATTTTGTTAGAGTAACCCTAACAATCGTAAAATAGTAGGGGTTAACAAGGCTGTAAATATTCCGTTAAGCGTCAGGCCGAGGCTGGCAAACGCACCGTATTTGCTGCTGATGTCCATTGCTGTGGATGTGCCGACAGCATGGGCTGCTGCCCCTAAAGAAAGCCCTTGGGCCATGGGGCTTCCGATATGGGTGAGTTTCATTGTCTTGAAACCGAGGATTCCTCCCAACAGGCCTACGCAAACCACTACGGCGGCAGTCAGCGCGGGAATGCCGCCTATTGATTTCGTAACTTCCATGGCTATCGGGGTAGTAACGGATTTTGGAGCCAGCGAGTAGATAATCTCATCGGAGGCTCCCATCAGTTTTGCTATCAGGACTACGGAAATAACCCCTACAATACATCCTGCCAATTGTGAAAGCAGGATAGGCAGCAATTGTTTCTTGATAGTTTCCAATTGCAGATACAAAGGAACACCCAACGCAACGACGGCAGGTTTCAACCAGAATTCAATCAGATGCCCGCCTTTGTTATAAGTGTCATAACTGATATTTGTCATCTTCAGGAAAATGATAAGCAGGGCGATAGTCAGTAAGATGGGATTCAGCAGCATGATTCCTGTCTTCTTTTGAAGAAGTTTGGCTAAGAAGAATATCCCGAAAGTAATAGCCAGCAGGAAGAATTCGTTTTCTAAAAAGTTCATTTGATTTTACGTGTTAATTGGTGAACCCATCCGGTAACCACGAGTACCAGCAGGGTGCTGACTAATGAAGCGATGGCGATAGGCCAGAATTCGGCGGCGATAATGTCGAAATAGAGCATAAGGGCTACGCCGGGCGGGATAAAGAAGAATCCCAGATTAGCAACCAAGAAGTCGGACATTCCCTGCACCCAGTGCAGTTTTATCCAACCCAATTTTAAGAAAAGGGTGAGCAGCAGCATACCGATGATGCTGGACGGAAGTTTGATACCCGTTAAGAATACAATCAATTCACCCAAAGCCAGACATCCGAAAAGGATGGCGCATTGACGGATCATAATACCTGATTATTAAATAATACCTAACCTATTGAAAATATTGAAAACGTTGCAAAGTTAGCTATTTGAAGTGAGGAACCGTCTCGTAAATCCACTGTTAGTGTTAAATATTACAATAATTCTCATTTGGTGTGGAAAAAGCCCCGAAATTGCAATGTGTATATTGCAAAATTGTGTACTTTTGCTGCGTGAATAACACGAACTACTGATTCTTATACACAATTAAAATATCATGCAAAGATTAATTAATGAAATTTTAGAGCGTGCGAAAGCCGATCGTCAACGCATTGTTCTTCCTGAAGGTACGGAAGAACGCACTTTGAAAGCTGCCAATCAAATTCTGACAGATGGTATTGCAGACCTGATTCTTTTGGGCAATCCTGCTGAAATCAACGCTTGTGCAACGGAGTGGGGACTTGGTAACATTTCCAAGGCAACCATTATCGACCCGGAAAACAATCCCAAGCAGGAAGAGTATGCACAACTGCTGTTCGAGTTGCGTAAGAAAAAAGGCATGACTATTGAAGAAGCCCGTAAGCTGGTAACCAATCCGCTTTATCTGGGCTGTCTGATTATCAAGAACGGCGATGCCGACGGTCAGTTGGCAGGTGCACGCAATACTACCGGTGATGTGCTTCGTCCGGCTTTGCAGATTATCAAGACTGCTCCGGGCATTACTTGCGTTTCCGGTGCAATGTTGTTGCTGACGCATGCTCCCGAATATGGTAAGAATGGTATTCTGGTAATGGGTGATGTTGCCGTTACTCCCGTTCCCGATGCTTCTCAACTGGCGCAAATCGCTGTTTGTACTGCACGTACGGCTCAGGCTGTCGCAGGCATTGACCCGAAAGTGGCGCTGTTGAGTTTCTCTACAAAAGGTTCTGCAAAACACGAAGTGGTAGACAAAGTGGTAGAAGCCTTGAAGATTGCTAAAGAAATGGCTCCTGATATTGCTATCGACGGTGAACTGCAGGCTGACGCAGCATTGGTTCCTGAAGTCGGTGCCAGCAAAGCTCCGGGTTCTGCCATTGCAGGTAATGCAAATGTGCTGGTTGTTCCGAGCCTTGAAGTAGGCAATATCTCCTACAAACTGGTACAGCGTTTGGGACATGCCGATGCGGTAGGTCCGATTCTGCAAGGTATCGCACGTCCGGTGAACGATTTGTCACGCGGTTGCTCCATCGAAGATGTATATCGTATGATTGCCATTACGGCAAATCAGGCTATTGCAGCTAAACACAATAAATAATTATGGATTTTGAATTATGAATTATGATTGGGGATTTCTTCCTGTTCATGGTTCATGGTTCGCGGTTCATAATTCGGAATTCATAATTTATAATTTAACATTAGTATCATGAAAGTTTTAGTATTGAACTGCGGTAGCTCGTCCATCAAATACAAGTTGTTTGATATGGACCATAAAGAGGTTATCGCTCAAGGTGGCATTGAAAAAATCGGTTTGAAAGGCTCTTTCCTGAAATTGACCTTGCCTGATGGCGGGAAGAAAATTCTGGAAAAAGACATACCGGAGCATACTGTGGGTGTGGAGTTCATCCTCAATACATTGATCAGCCCCGAATACGGCGCAATCAAGTCTTTGGACGAAATCAATGCGGTAGGTCACCGTATGGTACACGGCGGCGAGAAGTTCAGCGAATCCGTTTTGCTGACTCAGGAGGTGCTGGACGCCTTTACTGCCTGCAATGATTTGGCTCCGCTTCACAATCCTGCCAACTTGAAGGGTGTAAACGCTATTTCCGCCATTCTGCCCGATGTTCCGCAGATTGGTGTGTTTGATACCGCTTTCCATCAGACGATGCCCGATTATGCCTATCTGTATGCCGTTCCTTACGAACTGTATAAGAAATACGGGGTTCGCCGTTATGGCTTCCACGGAACTTCTCACCGTTATGTATCAAAGCGTGTGTGCGAATTTCTGGGCGTACAGCCGGAGGGAAAGAGAATCATTACCTGCCACATCGGTAATGGTGGTTCCATCTCTGCCATTAAAGACGGCAAGTGTATGGACACCAGCATGGGTCTGACTCCGCTGGAGGGTCTGATGATGGGTACCCGTAGCGGTGACATCGATGCGGGAGCCGTAACTTTCATTATGGAGAAAGAGGGGCTGGATGCAAACGGGGTATCCAATCTTCTGAACAAGAAGAGCGGTGTAATGGGTATCTTCGGTGAGTCGAGCGATATGCGCGATTTGGAGAATGCCGTGGCTGCCGGTAACCCGAGAGCTATTCTGGCAGAAAAGATGTACTTCTACCGCATCAAGAAGTATGTAGGCGCTTATGCTGCCGCTTTGGGCGGTGTGGATATCATCGTGTTTACGGGCGGTGTCGGCGAGAACCAGTGCAACTGCCGTAGCGAAGTATGCGAAGGTCTCGAATTCATGGGTGTCAAGGTCGACCTGGAAAAGAACAAGGTCCGTGGTGAAGAAGCTGTAATCTCTACAGACGATTCCAAGGTGAAGGTAGTGGTTATCCCGACCGATGAAGAGCTGATGATTGCTTCGGATACAATGGCTATCTTGAATAAATAACAGGTTTGTAATAACAGTCCTGATAAAAGTGCCGGAAACAGTTAATACTGTATCCGGCACTTTCTTTTTAATAATATCGTTATATATGAATGATTTAAAATATCTATCTTTGTTTCCCGATAAAGGGAAATATCAGTATGACAGATAATTTAAATAGAACAAGTTTATGAAACGATTGATTTATGTGTTGTTCTTTGTACTGCTGGCAGGTACATCGTATGCACAGCGGGCAAAGTATGTATTCTATTTCATCGGCGATGGAATGGGAGTGAATCAGGTGAACGGTACGGAGATGTACCTTGCCGAGCAGGAGGGACGTATCGGCGTGAAGCCGCTTTTGTTTACCACATTTCCGGCAGGTACTGTGGCTACAACTTTCTCCGCCACTAATTCCGTGACTGATTCTTCAGCAGCCGGTACGGCGCTTGCCACCGGTGCAAAGACATACAATGGGGCTATTGGTATGGACGATGATAAAAATGCCTTGCAGACAGTTGCCGAGAAAGCCAAGAAAGCAGGCAGGAAAGTCGGTGTCACCACCAGTGTCAGTGTAGACCACGCTACCCCGGCGGCATTCTATGCCCACCAGCCCAACCGTAGCATGTATTATGAAATTGCGCTTGACCTGCCGAAGGCCGGTTTCGACTTTTACGCAGGCGGCGGTTTCCTGAAACCCGCTACGACAGCCGATAAGAAAGATGCGCCGAGTATCTTCCCCATTATAGAGGAAGCGGGATATACCATTGCCAGAGGATTGGACGAATACAAAGCAAAGGCTGCGGATGCAGGGAAAATGGTGCTTATCCAGAAAGAGGGCGCCGTACCTTCCTGCCTGCCTTATGCCATCGACCGCAAGGAAGGTGACCTTACCTTGCCGGAGATTACCGAAAGTGCTATTTCGTTCCTGACAAAGGGAAACAATAAAGGATTCTTCCTTATGGTGGAAGGCGGTAAGATAGACTGGGCTTGCCACGGCAATGACCCTGCCACCGTTTTTGAGGAAGTTATCGATTTGGATAATGCGGTAAAAGTGGCTTATGAGTTCTACAAGAAGCACCCGAAAGAGACTTTGATTGTTGTGACTGCCGACCACGAAACCGGCGGCATGAGTCTGGGTACCGGAAGATATGAGTTGCGCCTGAAAGCATTGACGAATCAGGAACAGTCGCAAGACCTTCTTTCCAAGGCAATTACCGATTTGCGGAAAGATTCCGACAAGGCTTCCTGGGAGGAAGTGAAGGCACTGCTTGCCGATAAGATGGGATTTTGGGAAGAGTTGCCTTTGACTTGGGAGCAGGAAAAGATGCTCCGTGATGAATACGAGACGTCTTTTGTGAAGAATAAGGTTGTCTTTGAAGAGAGCCTGTACGCCAAGACCGAACCTTTGGCTGCTGCTGCCCGGAAAGTGATGAGCCAGATAGCAATGGTAGGATGGACCGGTTCGGGCCATACGGCCGGATATGTACCTGTCTTTGCAATAGGTGCGGGTTCCGATTTGTTTGTCGGTAAGATGGATAATACGGAAATTCCGAAACGCATTGCGAAAGCGGCGGGGTATAAATAATCTCCTTTAAAGTCGGTCACCTCAGGCGGTACGGATTGACGCCCTTTCAAGTTTGGGTTGAAAAGGCTCTGTATCGCCTGAGGTGATTTTTTTATTTCAAATCTTCTTTGATTACTTCATCCATTTCCCTGATAAGTTTTTTCCGCTCTTTGGCGGATTTCACTTTCTTGTCTTTGCAGCCGGGGTCTGTACGTTCTGAAACCTCTTCGCTCCATTCTTCAAATTTATTCTCTGCCGGGCGGCCGTTGGGGTCGATGTTCTCTTCGGCAATGGAATCGTTTCTGTAAATCATATCATCCATAACGCTTTTGTTTTTAATGGTTATGACGATACTACAAGCAACCGGGCAAAAAGTTCCGGGTTTTCGTTCTTTTTCGTAATCGTTTATAAGAATAAACGGTTTTTGAAAGGCGGGGCAAGTGGTTTACAGTTTGGTTTCCCCTTCGATAAACTCTTCCAGAAACAGGTTCTCGCCGTCGAATACGGCATAGGAGAAATAGTTTATCCAGTCGCCGAGGATAAGGACGCGGGCGGTGGCACTCAACATCAAATCCAGTTCGATGTGCCGATGGCCGTAGATGAAGAAGTTTATATTCGGATGGCTTTTCAGATACTCTTTGGTATACAGTACAAGATGCTCGTTGTTTTCGCCCATGTAGTCGGGCTCTTTCCCGTCTATTCTTTTCAGGCGGCTGTGCTTTGCCCACCTCAGTCCGAACTCTACGCTCCAGCGGGGGTGGAGGGTGGAGAACAGCGTTTGGAGGGTACGGCTGTGAAACATGGTACGCAGCAGTTTGAATTTTTTGTCCGGGTCGCCCAATCCGTCGCCGTGGGCAAGGTAAAACTCTTTTCCGTAGATTTCCGTGGTGAGGGGTTCGCGGTGAATGACTACCCCGCACTCCCGGGTAAGGTAATCCCCGCACCAGATATCATGGTTGCCGGTGAAGAAGTGTACTTCCACGCCCATATCCGTCAGTTCGGACAGCTTGCCGAGAAAGCGGGTGTAGCCTTTGGGCACGACCGTGCGGAACTCGTACCAGAAGTCGAACATGTCGCCCAGCAGATATACGGCGGCTGCTTTGTGTTTGATACTGTCGAGAAAGTTCACCAACCGTCGTTCCTGTGTACGTCCGTGCTCGATGGCCCGCGAACCCAAGTGTGCGTCTGAAAGGAAATATACGTTCTTCATATATGCTTTGTTACGTTGTCAGTTAGAGAAAGCCCAGTTCCAGCTTGGCCTCTTCGCTCATCATGTCCTTGTCCCATTCGGGCTCAAACACCAGGTTGATGGTGGCAGAGGTCACGCCGTCTATCGATTCTATCTTCTGGCGGACATCTTCCATGATGAAGTCGGCGGCGGGGCAGTTGGGAGCTGTCAGGGTCATGTCGATAGTCGCCTCGCCGCTGTCGGCAACATCTATCTTGTAGATGAGTCCCAGATCGTACACGTTTACCGGAATCTCCGGGTCGAATACGGTTTTCAGCATGGCTACGATTTTTTCTTCTATTTCAAATTTGGTCATATTCGTACGGTTTGTTGGTTTAGCGAAGCAAATCTAAAGATTTTAATTGAAACTACAAAGAATGTGCAGGCTACATTACAGCACTCCTTCGTTGGTAAAACTGTAATATCTGCCGTCTGTGACTATAACGTGGTCGATGAGGCGGATGTTCATGGTCTGTGCTCCTTTCAGTATGAGCTGTGTCAGTTGGCGGTCGTTCGTGCTGGGCTGCGGATTTCCGGAGGGGTGGTTGTGTATCAGGGCAATCTGTGTGGCGCGTTGCAGCAGGGCTTCGCGTAGGATGCTCCTCACATCGGCGCTGGTCTGGTCGATGCCGCCCCGGCTGATGCGTACCTTGTCTATGACGCGGGATGCCTGGTTGAGCAGGAGTACCCAGAACTCCTCTACGGTGAGGTCGCACAGGAGCGGATGAAAGATTCCGTAGATGTCATCGGACGAGTGTATCATGGCCCGTTCCGAACGCTCTTGCCGGTTTCTGCGTTTGCCCAGTTCGAGGGCTGCCATGATGGTGACGCTCTTGGCTGGCCCGATGCCTTTGAAGCGGGAGAAATCGTGGACTTCCCATTTGCCCAGCCGGTTCAGATCGTTGTTGCAGCAGGCAAGTGTCCGTTGCATCAGTGCCACGGCACTTTCTTCAGTGTTTCCCGATCCGATAAGGATTGCCAGCAGTTCGGCGTCGCTGAGGGCTTCCGCTCCTTTCAGCATCATTTTTTCCCGTGGCCGGTCTTCTGCCGCCCACCGGTTGATTGTCAGTTTTTTCATCTTTTTTTCGTTACCGGCTGCCGGCACTTATAGCCTGTTATTTATAGAAATTCTTCTTGAATGCCTCGAACTCATCTTTGCCGCATATGCAACGGTTCCACCAGGCACGCCAGAAACCGGTTCCGTATCCGATGAGCTGGATGAAGGCGGCGGCAATGGAATAGACGCCGATGCGCAGGCTCTTGTTCCGTAGTGCGGAGTCCGTGCATACAAGCAGTGCGTACAATGCAATCGGCAGCAGGCTGTACGGGCAGAAAGGCGCTCCCGCCAACAGCACGGCTACGCCCAGTGTGAATGCTGCCGGCAGCAGATGCACCGTTTTCAGGGATTCGGGATATTTTTTGTAGAGGTTGATGCGGGCGATGCCGGAGTTGTGCACTTGCTTGAAGAATTTCTTCAAGTCCGTCCGCCGTTTATGATACACCCATGCTCCGGGAAAGAGCCTGCATGCGTACCCGCCCTTGAAGATGCGGATACTGAAGTCGATGTCCTCTCCGAAACGCATCCGGGAGAAGCCGCCGAGCGTTTCATAAACCTCGCGACGCACTCCCATATTGAAACTCCGCGGATAGAATTTGTCCATTTTCTTTTTTCCGCCGCGGATGCCGCCGGTGGTGAAGAACGAAGTCATGGAGTAGTTGATGGCTTTCTGTATATCGGTAAAGGAGACGTGCGCACGGTCCGGTCCGCCGAATGCATCGGCAGGGGCTTTTTGCAGTTCCTCTTCCACTGCTGCAAAATAGCCTTCGGGAAGGATGCAGTCAGAATCCAGTATAATCAGGTATTCTCCCCGGCTGCGTTCGGCGCCGTAATTGCGCGTTTGTCCGGGACCGGAGTTGGGCTTGGCGTAGTAACGGATGTCCAGAATGTTCTGATAACGCTCTGCAACGTCCTTGCAGGGAACCGAAGAACCGTCCTCTACGATAATGACTTCGAAATCCTTGAAGCTCTGTCGCGTGAGGCTTTGCAAAAGCTCGTCCGCTTCGTCGGGGCGGTTGTATACGGGAATGATAACGGAATATCGCATGTCTCTGTCTCTTTTTATCGGGTTACGGGAGTTGATGTTGCAAAGATACGTTTTTATTTGGTGACAGACGGTTATTTTACCGTGCATTCGGACTGTTATTTTCGGTTCATTCTCTTTCTACAAAGTTTGAAAGTGAAAATCATCTGTCACGCTCCGCATGGCCTTGAGAATGAACTGTGCCGTATGCGTATTTCTATTTATATTCGATAGGGTGATTAATCTCTAGGCTCTCAGTGCAAGGTTTTTGGTGTTACGGGGAAAAACTAATTGTTTTATGCGGTTAAACCAAGAGTTTATCCTCGTGAAACTTTTAGTTTCATTAGGGTAAACTCTTGGTTTAATTAGGATAAACTACTGGTCTTCCTTTTTGAAACTTGCAGCTCCATGCAGTCATTTATCTCTTTTTTTCTTGACGATGCCTACGCCTTTGGCATATTAGAGTGGCTGTGTATGAACTTTGTAGCAAGAAAAAGCCATCTGAATGAGCGTTCATTCAGACGGCTTCTAATATCCTTAGAGGAAATGATTTCCCTTATGCTTTTACGCGGCTTACGTAAGAACCGTCGCGAGTGTCAATTTCGATAGTCTCGCCTTCGTTGATGAACAACGGTACACGTACGGTTGCGCCGGATTCTACGGTTGCAGGTTTCAGCGTGTTGGTAGCCGTATCGCCTTTCAGACCCGGTTCGGTGTAAGTAATCTTCATCTGAACCTTCACGGGTACGTCAGCATACAGAACGGTTTCGGTAGAAGCATCGGACACAACGTCTACAACCATTCCTTCGAGCAGGAAGTCCACACCGTTAATCAGGTCGTGGGCGATGGGAATCTGGTCGAAAGTTTCCTGGTTCATAAACTGGTAGTTGTCACCATCGTGATAGAGATATTGGTGCGGACGGCGTTCTACGCGTACGTCTTCCAGCTTTTCACCGATGTTGAAGCGGCGTTCCAGCACATAGCCGTTGACTACATCTTTCAGCTTGGTACGCATGAAAGTATTACCTTTTCCCGGCTTCACATGCAGGAAGTCGATGCAGAAATAAAGCTTGCCGTCCATGCGGATGCAAGTTCCGATTTTAATGTCTTGGGCATTAATCATACTTTATAGTCTTTATTATTGTTATTTATTAAGATGTTTCGTTCAATTTGCGAGTGCAAAAGTAATGGAAATCGGTAAAAAACACAAAAAGTTTTGAGATAAAAAGAGTTATCTCTTGGTTATTTTAGAAAAAGTCTCTATTTTTGCAGCCCGATTACGTAGAATAATAACATAAAACAAGATACAGTAATGAAAAGAACATTTCAACCTTCTAACAGAAAGAGAAAAAACAAACACGGATTCCGTGAGAGAATGGCTACAGCTAATGGTCGTAGAGTATTAGCCGCACGTCGTGCCAAAGGCAGAAAGAAACTGACTGTTTCTGACGAATACAACGGAGTGAAAGCATAATCATTCCTTTTAATAGAGATAAGAGAGCCGCAAAGGACTGGTAACAGTGTTTTGCGGCTTTTCTTTTGTGAAACTTTCAAGAAAACATCATTGCAATGCGCCTAAATTGCATTATCTTTGCATCAAAAGCGAAGATAAACTGCACCCCGGCATAAAAAATGAACGGGTTCATTTTATTCTGCTCTCGGTTTGCATTATCTTTGCATCAAATTGTAGTGATTATGACTATAAAGGAATTTTTTTCTTTCCGGCAGAACAAATACTTCTGGATAAACATCCTGGCAATGATTGCCGTGGTAGTGTTGTTGATGTTCGGAACATTAAAAGGAATCGATATATATACCCATCACGGCGAGGCTGTGGTAGTGCCCGATGTGAAAGGCATGACGGTGGCGGAGGCCGGAGCGGTGTTTGACAGCCGGGGACTGGCTTGTATCGTTTCCGACTCCACGTATGTCAAGGATAAACCTGCCGGCTGCATCCTGGACTATAATCCGGCTGCCGGGCAGAAGGTGAAGGAGGGGCGTATCATTTATCTGACAATCAATGCTGTCAATATACCTTTGCAAGTCGTTCCCGATGTGGCGGACAACAGTTCCCTGCGTCAGGCGGAAGCGCGTATCCTGGCTTCGGGCTTCAAGTTGAATGACATCCAATATGTGCCCGGCGAAAAGGATTGGGTGTACGGCGTGAAGTACCGTGAGCGTATGCTCGCTATCGGTGATAAAGTGCCTATGGGTGCAACGCTGACTTTAATGGTAGGCGATGGCAACAGGGAAGTGATGGAAGGCGATTCTTTGTCTGCGGACGAAAGCATGGGGAACCCGGACGAAGCCGTTTCCGAAGGTTCTGCTGCCGACGAATCCTGGTTTTGATGTTAAAGGTGTGCGAGAGTGAAAGTGTCTTTAATCCGTAAAAAGGACAAACGATGATCGAAGAGTTACCGGACGACATAGAGAATGATGTACTGGACGATATAGAACCTGTAGGTGACGAGTCGCAGCTTTACGAGCACTTCCGCGTAGTAGTGGACAAGGGGCAGGAGATGGTGCGTGTGGACAAGTATCTGTTCGACCGCCTGACCAATGCCTCGCGCAACCGTATACAGAAAGCTGCCGATGCCGGATTTGTGATGGCGAACGGCAAACCGGTGAAGAGCAGTTACAAGGTGAAGCCTCTGGATGTGATAACGGTGATGATGGACCGTCCCCGCTATGAGAACGAGGTTATTCCCGAAGATATTCCCCTGGATATAGTGTATGAGGACAAGTACCTGATGGTAGTCAATAAACCGGCAGGGCTGGTGGTGCACCCCGGACACGGGAACTACCGTGGCACGCTTGTCAATGCCATTGCCTGGCACATGAAAGATATTCCCGATTATGATGCCAACGACCCGCATGTGGGGCTTGTGCACCGTATCGACAAAGATACATCCGGCTTGCTGGTAATTGCCAAGACACCGGATGCCAAGACCAATCTCGGTCTTCAGTTTTTCAACAAGACCACCAAACGCCGTTACCGCGCCCTTGTCTGGGGAAATGTGGAACAGGACGAAGGCACAATCGTCGGTAACGTAGGCCGTAATCCCAAAGACCGTATGCAGATGACCGTCCTTCCGGACGACCAGGGCAAGCATGCCGTTACCCACTACCGTGTGCTGGAGCGCCTGGGGTATGTGACACTCGTGGAGTGTGTGCTCGAAACGGGCCGTACCCACCAGATCCGTGTACACATGAAACACATCGGGCATATTCTCTTTAACGATGAACGCTACGGCGGTCATGAGATTCTGAAAGGAACTCATTTTGCCAAATACAAACAGTTTGTAAACAATTGCTTCGATATTTGTCCGCGGCAGGCGTTGCACGCCATGACGCTGGGGTTTGTGCATCCCGTTACCGGAGAAGAAATGTACTTTACCTCGGAGCTGCCGGACGACATGAACCGGCTGCTCGATAAGTGGAGAGGCTATATTAGTAATAGAGAATTAGAATGAAACGCACAATCGCTATTGTATGCGGAGGAGACACTTCCGAATTTGAGGTCTCCTTACGCAGTGCACAAGGAATCTACTCCTTCATCGACAAGGAGAGATACACATTATATATTGTGGAGATGCGCGGGACCGACTGGCACGTGCAGCTCCCCGACGGAACGAAAACTCCGGTAGACCGCAACGACTTCAGCTTCCGGCTGGACGGTGCGAAGGTAGTGTTCGACTTCGCCTATATCACTATCCACGGCACTCCGGGAGAAGACGGACGCCTGCAGGGGTATTTCGATATGCTTCACATCCCTTATTCCTGTTGTGGGGTACTTGCCGCCGCACTGACGTATGACAAGTTTGCCTGCAACCAGTATCTGAAGGCGTTCGGTGTGCGCATTGCCGATTCCTTGCTGCTTCGTCAGGGGCAGTCGGTTTCCGATGAAGATGTAATCGGGAAGATAGGCTTGCCTTGTTTTATCAAACCCAGCCTGGGCGGTTCCAGCTTCGGTGTGACGAAGGTGAATGTGAAGGAACAGATACAACCCGCCATTGCAAAGGCTTTTGCTGAAGCCAAAGAAGTTTTGGTAGAGGCTTTTATGGACGGTATGGAGATTACCTGCGGCTGCTACAAAACCAAAGAGAAGTCGGTGGTATTTCCTATTACGGAGGTGGTGTCGCATAACGAGTATTTTGACTATAAAGCCAAATATAACGGTGAGTCGGACGAGATAACTCCGGCGCGCATCCCCGATGAACTGCGCGACCGCGTACAGAAACTCACTTCCGCCATTTACGACATTCTCGGCGCTTCCGGAATTATCCGCGTCGACTATATCATTACCGAAGGAGAAAAGATAAATCTGCTGGAAGTGAACACCACTCCGGGTATGACTGCCACCAGTTTTATCCCGCAGCAGGTGCGCGCGGCGAACCTGGATATTAAAGATGTGATGACAGATATAATAGAAAACCAATTTTAGATATTAACTATTAGGTATCAACCGGCTATCAGATGCCCGCTTGTTAGTCTTGAAACCAAATACTTATTGTTTAAAATTTAAAATTGCATATCATGGAATTTGAAGAAATCCGCCCTTATCATGACGAAGAATTACCTCAGGTTTTTGAGGAATTGATTGCTGACCCGGCGTTCCAACAAGTGGCTTGCGCCGTTATGCCGGGTGTCCCTTTTGAAGCTATCGCGCAAAAGATGCGTGCAAGCAAGACCAAGCAGGAGTTTCAGGAAAATCTTTGCTACGGCATCTTGCATAAATTGGCCAAAGATACTACAGACGGACTGATATTGGAGAGCATGGCTGTGCTGAACAAACAGTCGGCCTATACCTATGTCTCCAATCATCGGGATATTATTCTCGACTCCGGTTTTTTGTCTGTTCTCCTGGTGGAGCAGGGACTGGACACCGTGGAAATCGCTATCGGTGACAATCTGCTGATTTACCCCTGGATCAAGAAACTGGTGCGCATCAACAAATGTTTCACCGTACAGCGCGCGCTGACCATGCGCCAGATGCTGGAATCATCCATACGGATGTCCCGCTATATGCACTACACCATTGCGGAGAAAAAACAGTCTATCTGGATTGCCCAGCGCGAAGGGCGTGCAAAAGATTCCAATGACGTTACGCAGGACAGCGTTCTGAAGATGCTGGCAATGGGGGGCGACGGAGACATTATCACCAATCTTCAGGAATTGAATATCGTTCCGCTCTCCATTTCGTACGAATACGACCCTTGCGACTATCTGAAAGCGCAGGAGTTCCAACTGAAACGCGACATACCCGACTATAAGAAAACCACGGATGATGACCTGCTGAACATGCAGACCGGACTTTTGGGATATAAGGGCCGCGTCTGTTTCCGTATGGCATCCTGTATCAATGAGGATTTGGGTGAACTGGAGCGGACATTGCCGAAACCGGAGCTGTTCGTAGCCATATCTGCTTTGATTGACAAGCGTATCCATGCCAACTACCGTATTTTTGCCACCAATTACGTGGCTCACGATTTGCTGTATAAGGAAGAACGCTTCGTAGAGCATTATACCGCAGAGGATAAGAAGCGTTTTATAAGTTATATCGACGGACAGTTGGAACGTATTACCCTTCCCAATAAGGATGTGGACTTCCTGCGTGAGAAGCTGCTGCTGATGTATGCCAATCCGCTGACGAATTATCTGGCTGCAACCAAATGATGTTTTTGCTGTGCGCCGGAGTGGAATTGTAACAGTTTGCGTGGTAAGTATGAAAAAACATTGCTGTAGTCTGCTTATCGTCCTGCTGTCGTGTCTGCTGGCATCGTGCGGGGACGATGATTACCGCTATCCTTCCGTGAAGCAGGATTTCCTGACTGCATTTTCCGGAACGGACGGGCGGCTGGAATCGGTGCTGACCGATGAAGGTGAGCGGCTTCGGATTGTTGAAGGCGCATCGGGGCTGCGTGTAAGTGCGGACACGGCCATTCGCATCGTTGCCAATTACGAGACATTGGCAATCGGGGACGACGATGTTGCGGGCGCAAAGCTGTATGCTTTGCTGCAAACGGTTTCTCCCGTGCCACTGGCTGCCGCTGAGTTTGAGGAGGGCGTGAAAACAGAACCTTCGGAGATACAGAGTATCTGGCGGGGGTATGATTATCTGAATATTATAGTAAAGGTAAAACAGCAGGGCAAGCATCTTTTCCATTTTGTGGAGGATGAGGCTGTTGTGGATGAAAACAGCGGACGTGTCAAGGTGCGGTTGACTTTGTATCACGAGGTAAGCAGCAGTGTGCAGGATTATGGCAAGCGTGCTTATCTGTCCGTCCCTTTAAAGCAATATATGACCGAGGGCGTGCGGGGGGTGGATGTCCGGTTTAGGATTTATACTTATTCCAGCTGTTTTAAGACTTATGTTTTGGACGAAGCGGGGCTTCGTGTAGAGGAAGGCTGATTTTATACATTATATATATAGATAAGAAAGTGTATCAAAGTGGGGCGGGATTTATATGCCGGTTCTTTGATACACTTTCTTGTCTATATTCAGATGCTGTTGTGATGAACGCTGTCGGCAATTGTCACTTCAATGCCCATTTCCTCCAGGCGTAAAGCGGTGGAAGGCGGGATGCGTGAGTCGGTAATGATGTGGTCTACATCTTCCATATCGGCAATCTTGCTGAAACCTCTCCGTCCGAACTTGGAGGAATCCGCAAGCACTATCGTTTTCTGGGCGGTCTGCATCATTACTCGGTTGAGGCTCGCTTCCATCATATTGGTAGTGGTGATGCCGAAGTCGAGGTCGATGCCGTCTACGCCGATAAACAGCTTGCTGCACGAAAAGTCTGCCAATATGTTTTCTGCATATTTCCCTACCACGGACAGACTGCTGTGCCGCAATATGCCGCCGAGTTGAATAATATAGATGTTTTTTTCGCTTGCCAGGATATTCGATACTTCCATGGAAGCGGTAATAACGGTCAGTTCATCTGCCGGAACGATGCTGCGGGCAAGTGCGTGCATGGTTGTTCCCGATGCTATCAATATGGAATCTTTGGGAGTGATGAGGCTGGCGGCTTTCATTCCAATCAGTCTCTTTTCTTCGACATACAGCTTTTCTTTCTCACTGACGTTCCGGTTGTCGATGTAAGGGTCTATCAAAATAGCCTTTCCGTGGTTTCGGTACAGTTTCTTTTCTCTTTCGAGGTCTGTTAAATCCTTACGTATCGTAACTGACGAAACATTGAGGTGTGTGGCTAAATCTGTTACCAAAATAGAATTATGCTGTATCAACAACTCCAGTATGATAGATTGTCTCTCTTCTTTTGTCATAATAGGCTTTAAATAGTATTCAATGCGCTAATATAGCTGAAAAAAACAGTATAAAGAAACTCAGAATGCTAAGAAATGATAAAATGTTTGTCCGATAATATTCCCTTTTGAAACGTAAGTATAATCTATGCTTACAGGTATGAAACTTCTTGCCTGAAGATTTTTTTTCTGTTATTCAGTGAAAAAACAGCGAAAAAGTTTCGTAGTTATAAAAATAGCTTTTATATTTGTTGCGAAATGAAACCTTGTTTGTTTTGATAAGAAAGCAGCGGTGCTGTTATACTAATCTTGAAAATCAAACTGCGTTAACTAATATTATAAGAGACATGATACTTAATAGCGAGATTAACGAATTTGACGTCATCATTGTTGGCGGAGGCGCAACCGGAGCAGGTACGGCAAGAGATTGCGCTTTGCGCGGAATGCGCGTTTTGCTTGTTGAACGCTTTGATTTTGCTGCCGGCGCCACCGGACGAAACCACGGTTTGCTTCACAGCGGCGCCCGTTATGCAGTGACCGATAGAGAATCGGCAGCCGAATGTATTAAAGAGAATATGATTCTCCGGAAGATAGCACGCCATTGCGTAGAGGAAAACGGAGGTTTGTTTATCTCTCTTCCGGAAGACGACCTTTCATATCAAAACTTATTTGTAGAATCGTGCCGGGCAGCGGGTATCGATGCACAGGTAATCGACCCTGCAGAGGCGAGGTTGATAGAACCTTCGGTGAATCCTGCGATAATAGGTGCAGTGAAAGTGCCTGACGGTTCGATAGACCCTTTCAGGCTGACGCTGGCAAATGTCATCGACGCCAAGGCTCACGGTGCGAAAGTGCTGGTGTATCACGAAGTGACCGCATTGATTCAAGAGCAGGGAAGAGTTGTAGGAGTCACGGTACTTAATCATAAAACAAAAACCGAACATAATTATTACGCACCTCTGACTATAAACGCGGGTGGCATTTGGGGACATGGCATTGCTGCAAAAGCAGGCATAAGGGTGGACATGTTCCCGGCAAAAGGCTCGTTATTGATTTTTGGGCATCGAATCAATAATGTAGTGCTTAACCGTTGTCGTAAACCGGCCAATGCAGATATTCTTGTTCCTGGAGATACAATCTGCTTGATTGGAACGACTTCCAGCCGTGTGGGATTTGATGAGGTGGATGATGTGCGGGTTACACCGGAAGAGGTGGATTTGCTGTTGTCGGAGGGCGAGAAATTGGCTCCTGCTCTGGCTACAACCCGTATTTTGCGTGCATACGCCGGCGTTCGTCCGCTGGTGGCTGCCGATAATGACCCTTCCGGCCGTAACATCAGCCGCGGCATCGTGTTGTTGGATCACGAAGTGCGCGACGGTGTTCCGGGTTTCGTAACTATCACCGGCGGAAAACTGATGACATACCGGCTGATGGCGGAGTGGGCCACAGACCTGGCTTGCAAGAAGCTTGGCATCGACAAGCCTTGCATTACAATGAACGAACCCCTTCCCGGTTCGCGCATGGAAGAGGACCGTTCGGGGGGCAAGCAGGTGGTGGCAGAACAGCCTAAACGTTCTTCGGTAGGCCGTCACGGTGAAATGGCTGCCAGGATTGCATCGGAAAGCAAGTACGATAACAGCCTGGTTTGCGAATGTGAGGATGTGACCGTAGGTGAAGTGAACTATGCCGTGAACGAACTTGATGTGCACAACCTGATAGACCTGCGCCGCCGCACACGTGTCGGCATGGGTACGTGTCAGGGGGAACTCTGTGCCTGTCGTGCGGCAGGATTGCTGGGCGAGGCGCATAATTGCTCCCAAAAGGCGAAAGAGGATTTGGCTTCGTTCCTGAACGAACGCTGGAAAGGATTGTATCCTGTGGCATGGGGCGAGGCGCTGCGCGAAAGCGAATATACCCAGTGGATATATGGTGGAGTTTGTGGAATGGAATAAAATGAATAAAGATGAAATTTGATACTTTAATAGTAGGTGGGGGGCTTGCCGGTCTGACGTGTGGCATCCGTTTGCAGAAGAATGGCGTGAAGTGTGCTATCATTTCCACCGGACAAAGTGCGTTGCATTTTTCTTCCGGTTCATTCGATTTGCTCAACGAACTGGCCGACGGGACAAAGGTGGATAATCCGCTTGCGGCTGCCGGCAGGGTTGGCGCAAATCACCCCTACGCCAAGCTGGACGGTAAGTTTGCATATTATGTCCGTGAGGCGAAACAGTTGTTCCTTGATTGCGGTATTGAAGTGAACGGTGATGCGGAACGTAATCATTTGCGTATAACTCCGATGGGCACGTTGAAGCCGACGTGGCTGACGTTCTCCGACTTCACGCAACTTTCATCGCCCCATGATATAGCAGGCAAGAAAGTGCTGGTGGTCAATATAGCCGGATTTCTTGATTTCAATACGAAGTTTGTAGCCGACAGTTTTGAGAAGTGCGGTGCTGAATGCCGTATATCTTCTATCAATCTTCCCGAACTGGAAAGGTTGCGGATTAGCCCGACGGAAATGCGTTCCACCAATATTGCCAGGGTTCTGGAGAATGACAAAACGCTTGAGACTTTAATCAGGGAGTTGGCCGGAAGGGTATCCGGCTTCGACAGCGTTGCTTTGCCGGCTGTATTCGGACTGTCGTCTGCCGCACCGGTAAGAAAGCTGAAAGAAGCGTTGGACATTCCGGTATGGCTGATTCCGACAATGCCGCCCTCTGTGCCGGGCATCCGTGCACAGCAACAGCTACGCCGTTCTTTTGAAGCGCTGGGCGGAGTCTATATGCTGGGCGATACGGTAGTGAAAGCCGACTTCAAAGGCAATAGAGTGCAGGCGGTATATTCCGTCAATCATGGAGATATCTCGTTTGTGGCGGAAAACTTCGTGCTTGCTTCCGGCAGCTATTTCAGTAATGGACTGGTGGCGCGGCCGGACAGTGTTATCGAACCGGTTTTTGGCAGTGATGTGGATTTTACGGCGGGCCGCGACAGTTGGTATGACAAATCGTTCTTCAACAAGCAGAATTATATGACGTTCGGTGTGGCCACCGACGCCAAGTTGCGGATAAAGATTAAGGGTGAAGTGCAGCAGAACCTGTTTGCAGCAGGTTCGGTACTGAGCGGCTCTAATACGATACATGAAGGTTGCGGTGCCGGTGTTTCCATGCTTACGGCATTGTTTGTAGCGGATAACTTAATAAAAGGATGACGTCATGAATATGCAGCAGAATAATATAAGCGAAAACAATTTTGAGCAATGTATCAAGTGTACGGTCTGTACGGTATATTGTCCGGTTATTCCGGTGAATCCCGAGTATCCCGGTCCGAAGCAGGCCGGTCCGGATGAGGAGCGTCTTCGCTTGAAGAGAGGCGAATACTTTGATGAGGCGTTGAAATATTGTCTGAACTGTAAACGCTGTGAAGTGGCCTGCCCGTCGAATGTGAAGATTGGCGACATTATCCAGTTGGCGCGTATCAAATACAGCAAGAAGAAACCTGCATTGCGCGATATTATGCTGGCAAATACGGATTTCGTAGGAACCATGGCATCTGCCTTTGCTCCCATTGTGAATACCACATTGTCTTTGAAGCCGGTGAAAATGGTAATGGACGGAGTCCTGAAGATAGACCATCACCGTGTGTTCCCGAAGTATTCTTCCCAGACATTTGAGAGCTGGTTCAAAAAGAATGCGATGGCTTCGCAGGATAATTACAAGAAGCATGTAAGTTTTTTCCACGGCTGTTATATCAACTATAATTTCCCTCAGTTGGGCAAAGATATGGTAAGCGTGCTTAATGCAATAGGCTATGGAGTGCATTTGCTTGAAAAGGAGAAGTGCTGCGGAGTGGCTTTGATTTCCAACGGCTTGATCAATCAGGCACGTAAGCAAGCTGAGGCAAATCTCCGTTCAGTCCGTAAGTCGGTCTTTGAGGATAAGCGCCCGGTCATCGGAGCTTCATCGACTTGTATTTTCACGATGCGCGACGAATACCCGCATCTGCTTGGCATTGACAATGCGGACGTACGCGACAGCATAGAACTGGCTACCCGGTTCATATTCCGTCTGCTCGAAGAGGGAAACGTAAAACTGAAATTCCGTGATGACGTGAAGATGAAGATTGCCTATCATACTCCTTGCCACATGGAAAAGCTCGGTTGGGCGTACTATTCCATCGCTTTGTTGCGCAGTATTCCCAATATAAACCTTACCGTGCTCAATTCCCAATGTTGCGGAATTGCGGGTACATACGGCTTTAAAAAGGAGAATTACGAAACATCGCAGGGAATCGGCGCTTCGCTGTTCCGGCAGATAGAAGAGGTGGCTGCCGACTTTGTCGCTACCGATTGCGAAACTTGCAAATGGCAGATTGAAATGTCCACTTCGGCAAAGGTGAAGCATCCCATTTCGATACTGGCAGAAGCGCTCGACCTGGAAGCAACCCGTAAATTAAACAGTGATAAATAATATTATTCTTAAAATCGTAGTACTATGTGGAATTTTTTAGCACCACCTGCTCATAAGCAGGAATTACCGGCAGAGAAGATTGATTCGGCGTATAAGAGTTACCGTTGGCAAGTCTTCCTGGGTATATTTATCGGTTACGCAGGTTTTTATATCGTGCGTAAGAACTTCTCGATGGCCATTCCGGAACTTGCCCAGTTTGGTTTTGAAAAGGGCGAGCTGAGTATCGTTCTCTCTATGAATGCCGTAGCTTATGCTTTGTCCAAGTTTCTGATGGGAAGCGTGTCCGACCGCAGTAACGCACGTGTATTTCTTCCGTTAGGATTGGTTTTGGCTGCCGTGTCCATGATGTTTATGATTGTGCCGGTGCAGTTCTTCGGCCCGGAACAGAAATCACTGGCCATTATCGTAATGGCTGTTTTAAACTTCCTGGTAGGTTGGTTCAACGGTATGGGATGGCCTCCTTGCGGACGTGTCATGACCCACTGGTTTTCGGTGACCGAACGCGGAACGATGATGTCCATCTGGAACTGTGCCCATAATGTGGGCGGTGCATTGGTCGGCCCGATGGCAGTTTATGGTGCGTTGTGGTTCGGTTCCTGGTTCTATGGTGCCGACGCATCCCGTTACTTCCTCATCGGTACGTATGTGTTCCCGGCAGCGGTGGCTATTCTTGTAGCGTTGGTGGCATATTGCCTGATTCGCGATACCCCTCAGTCTTGCGGGCTTCCCACTATTGAGAAATACCGTAACGACTATCCTAAAAACTATAGCGAGAAGCAGGAAGAAGTGCTTACCGCAAAGGAGATTTTCTTCAAACACGTATTCAACAACAAGATGCTTTGGTATATTGCTATTGCCAATGCTTTTGTCTACATGGTACGTTACGGATGTCTCGACTGGGCTCCTACTTTCCTGAAAGAAGCTCAGGGATATGATATCAAGCAAGCCGGCTGGGCATACTTTGCCTATGAATTTGCTGCAATCCCCGGAACATTGGTTTGCGGCTGGTTGAGTGACAAAGTATTTAAAGGCGGACGCGCAATGACTACTATCATCTTTATGGCTATCGTTGCCTTGTTCATCTTCCTTTATTGGCAGTTCTCCGATAACTATATAGTCGTAACCTTGTCTCTGATTGCTATCGGTTTCTTTATCTACGGACCGGTAATGCTGATCGGTGTTCAGGCGCTCGACCTTGCTCCCAAGAATGCCGCAGGTACGGCTGCCGGACTTACCGGGTTCTTCGGGTACTTCTTCGGAACCGCCATTCTTGCCAACGTCGTTCTCGGTTACGTAGCCGAAATGGCAGGCTGGGATTGGACGTTCATACTGCTGCTTATAGCTTGCGCCCTGTCAATTATTCTGATGTCCTTTACCTATAAGGATGAAAAGGCATTGCTTGCAGAAAGAAACAAAAAATAATCTTTTTAAGATAATATAGAATGACATTAAACCAGTATTTACCTTAAAAATTGAACTATGTCGAAGAATCCAATCAAATTAAGTGCAACCTTGTTAGGTATGGCCTTAGTAACTTTCACTTCCTGTGAAGATCAAGATTTTACAGATGTGAATAACGATGCAACACGTGTTGAAGTAAACACAATCTCTGCCGAAATGGCAAAAGTGCGCGACTACGTACCCCCTTATGCTGTAATGGCTCACCGCGGTTCTACTTTCTGGGCTCCGGAAGAAACGGAATCGGCCTGGCGCTGGGCACGCGAAATGGGTGCGGACTACCTCGAATCCGACCTTCAGTGTACGAAGGACGGTGTTATCCTTGCCAATCACGATGACAACCTGAAGCGTACCACTAATATTGAAAATGTATATAGCGAACTGGTTCCGGCAACCCGTAAGGCGTTCTATATGCGTCATGGAATGAGTGAGGCGGAAGCCGAAAAACTTGTAGAAGCCGATAAAGCAAGTTTCCGTCCTTACTATGCAATGTCTTACATGTATGAGGAGTTGCTTGCACTCGATGCCGGCAGTTGGTTTAACGAAACAAGCATTGAGCAGGCTCGTGAGTCGTTTTCCGAACAACACCAGTATATCTCGGCTCTTGAAGACCAAATCCGTTACGCTGAAGGAAAAATGCTGAAGCGTGATGTTAACGGTGAACGCATATACACTGTTACCGGTACTTGGAATCCGGATAAACCCCGCGACTGTCTGACATATAAATTTGAATATGTGGATGATCCGCAGGATACAGGCAACCGTCCGGGTGTCTATATTGAATTCAAAGAGTCTTGGCTGAACCCTTCGGACTTTGAAAAGCGCGTTTACAATAAACTTGACGAACTTGGTTGGAACATCATTACCAAACCTTGCGACGGCGAACCGTTCTATAAGAATAATAAAGTAAATGTCGGTAATACCAACGGTAAGGTCATTCTCCAGACATTCTCTCTCGAAAGCCTTCGCCGTACGGCAGAAGAATTCAAAGGCAAAATTCCTATGTGCTTCCTGTTGTGGGAGGGTAACGGCGCTACCGACCTGAAACACGATACTCCTCAGGGTTATGCTTCTTTCATTAATCTCGGTTTGGAATACAAGGCTCATATCATCGGTCCTTGCATCGCAGGCGCTCCCAACGACTATCCGGAAATGAACGCTCCGTGGCAGGCCTATCTTATCAAGAAATCCGGTATGCTCAACCATCCGTACTCATTCGATTCTTATGCGCAAATGGGAAAATATTTCGGTCAGTACAACTGGGGAAATACCGTACAATATGATGAGCTCCTGCATGGCATCTATGGCGACGGTCTGTTTACCAACCGTTCTGAAATGAGCTTGAAATACTTAATTGACAACGGTCTGCGTAAGGCTCCGGCTCCTCAGACAGTGCCGGATGCTGTTGAAACACTTAAGAGACTTGGTTACTAATTAATTTATTAACACTAATACAGATTATATTATATGAAAAAGTATATTTTAATGCCGGTATTGGCTGCATTGTCACTGTCAGGATCGGTTGCCCAAGCCCAGGACTTTGATAATAAGCCGGTTGTTAATGTAAGCAACTCCAAGGAGAATCTGAACTTTACGATTGGCGCACGTTTTATGATGGACGGTGCATACTATCATTCGGATTTCACTCCGGTGAAATCGGGAGCTGCTATTACCGATGCGCGCATCCGTACCTCTATGAGCTATGAAGACTGGTACTTCTATGCCGATTTCGACTTTTCCAAAGGCAAGTTCTCACAGAAGAATATCTTCCTGCAATACTCGCTGGAAGGTGCAAAAGGTACTCATCGCTTTAAAGCCGGTTACTATAACAACCCGGCATCCATGGCAAACAATACCAGCCGCGGAAGCCTGCACTTCATTTCCCGCTCGGCGGCAGCCAACGCTTTCTCACCGTCACGTGAGCTGGGTTTGAGTTATATTTTCTACAACAACCACTTCTTCGCCAATCAGGGTGTATTTGCCGAGAACAAGTACAACGACCAGCCGTCGGGATATCAGGGCATGTCATTCGGCGGCCGTTGGGTATGGCGTCCCATTAATAACGAAGACAGAACATTCCACGTAGGAGCAGCTTTCCGTTATGCCAATATCGCTACGGGTGTGGTGGAGAACAACGTGCTGAAAACAGAACTGGATCTCGGTTCTTCATTGGAAACTTACGTAGATGCTACTCAGGACTTCCTGTCTGCCAAACTGCCGTGGGCGAAGAATGTATTTGATGTAGGTGCTGAATTCTTATACAAGACAGATAACTTCTTTACCCGTGGTGAATATATGTACAAACATGTTACCAAAGAACGTGACGACCAGGCATTGTTCGAAGCTAATCTGGGTTCTATCGACTCTTGGGGTTCACTCGAAGCATGGCAGAAAGGTAATCCGCTTGGTGAGAACTCTTTCCACGGAGCTTATATCGAAGCCGGTTACAAAATCTTCGGCGATCCGTATCAATACAGCAATTCCGATGCTTTGTTGAAAGGCTTGAACGGAAGAGCACTTGAAGTGGTTGCCCGTTATAGTTATACCGGTCTGAATGACCTCGTTGAAGGCGAGAAATATATTCCCGGACGCGACCAATACTATCCCAACGGTATATTGGCAGACTATCCGGCTACATCATTAAGTGTCGGTGGCGGTAACATGCACTCCGCTACTTTGGGTGTAAACTACTCTTTCAACAAGTTTGCCCAAGTAATGTTGAGCTACACTTACAATCGTCTTGACCGTGACAAGTTCCAATATGACAAGAACTTCCACGTGCTCCAGGCCCGTCTGATGTTCCAATTCTGATTGTGTGCATTTGTTTATAATAATGGTTAGTGAGCCTCTGTAATGGGGTAAAAACAAGAAAGGGGATGCAGTGAAAAGCATCCTCTTTTTTGTTGTACAGAGGTATAGGTGCAGATATTTCCCGGTGTGGGCGGCATAATAAACGAAAAAGTTATAACTTTGATTGCATTTTTAATTCAGACTAAAATAAGTAGACTTATGAAAGTATTCTTTGCGGGCATTTGCCTGTTCTTCTCCACTCTCTTCTCATGTCAGCAGAAAGGAGAGGATTTCGAATCCGTCTCGGCGGACGAGTTTGCCACATTGATAGCAGATTCCGACATTCAGCGATTGGATGTACGTACGGTTGCCGAATATTCGGAAGAGCATATTCCGGGCAGTATCAATATCAATGTGCTGGACGAACAGTTTGCTGCCATTGCGGATTCTACACTTCAAAAAGATAAACCGATAGCTCTTTATTGCCGCAGCGGAAAGCGTAGTAAGAAAGCCGCCGCTATTTTGAGCCGGAAAGGGTATAAGGTTTATGAGCTCGACAAGGGCTTTATCGGGTGGAAAGAGGCCGGAAAGGAAACGGAGAAATAGTTTCTTTTAATTCTGATTCTGTCCCCCTTGCCGACACATAGCACTGACCGAGCTGTCGTTTTGCAGAAAGGAGCTTGCGTGAGTGCTGGCAAATCCTTGGCCGGTATGCTGTGTTTTATTCTTCGGGCACATGTAAAATGTCGTTATGCTTATAGTAAAACTTCGTTTTGCAGTTGCGGGCTGCCCGGTTGCCAATTGCGGGCCCGACAGCCCGCAGCTGGAAACTATTCGTCCCGCAATTGCGGGACGAAAAAAAACATAAGGCATACTAAGGTTTTGTATCGTATATAAGCGTATTATCTATGAGAGATACGGAGATTACGATAAAATGGTATTTATAACCCTTCTATCAGGCGTTTCAACACGACTGTCGCAGAAATCTCTCGGTTGGCAGCTTCCGGTATTACGATGGATTGCGGGCTTTCAATCACGTCGTCCGTTACAATCATGTTGCGTCGTACCGGCAGGCAGTGCATGAAATAGGCATTGTTGGTTACGGCCATTTGGCGGTCGCTTACGGTCCAGTCGCGGTCTTTGCTCAGTATTTGTCCGTAGTTGTCGCCGGTATAGGCAGCCCAGTTCTTGGCATATACGAAGTCCGCACCTTCAAAGGCTTTCATCTGGTCGTATTCCACACGGGCATTGCCCACGAATTTCGGGTCGAGCTCATAACCTTCAGGGTGGGTAATGACAAAGTCATAATCCGTGGCGTTCATCCATTCCGCGAAGGAATTGGGAACAGCCTGCGGCAACGGACGGGGATGCGGAGCCCATGTCATGACGACTTTGGGACGTGCCGTTTTCTTATATTCCTCAATAGTAATGAGGTCTGCAAAACTTTGCAGCGGATGGCGCGTGGCGGCTTCCATGGAGAATACCGGCCGGCCGGAGTATTTGATAAACTGGTTCAGTATTACTTCGTTGTAATCGTATTCGCGGTCTTCGAAGCGGGCGAAGGAACGCACACCGATTACGTCGCAGTAGCAACCCATTACGGGGATAGCTTCCAGCAGATGTTCAGGCTTGTCGCCATCCATGATGACGCCGCGTTCGGTTTCCAGCTTCCATGCTCCCTGGTTGATGTCCAATACAATGACATTCATGCCCAGGTTCAAAGCGGCTTTTTGAGTGCTGAGGCGGGTACGCAGACTTGAGTTGAAGAATATCATCATCAGTGTCTTATTACGTCCCAGCTCTACATATTTGAAACGGTCTTTTTTGATTTCGAATGCTTCGTCCAGTGCAGTTTTCAGATTGCCGATATCCTGCACACAAGTAAAGTTCTTCATATTTTTTTTAGCGATTAGTGATTAGCGATTAAGCGTTAATTTACTTTCTTATCTGTCCTTCTCCTTCAATAATCCACTTGTACGTGGTGATTTCCTCTAAAGCCATAGGACCGCGGGCATGCAGCTTCTGTGTGCTGATGCCGATTTCCGCACCCAGTCCGAACTGTGCGCCGTCTGTAAAGGAAGTCGGGGCGTTGACGTAGACGCAAGCGGCATCTACTTCGCGGCAGAACCAGTCGGCATGTTCTTTGTCTTCGGTTACGATACATTCGCTGTGTTTGGAACCATACTGCTGTATGTGTGCTATGGCGCTGTCTATGCCTTCAACGACTTTCACAGCCAGTTTGTAGTCCAGAAATTCCGTACCGAAATCCTCTTCCGTGGCTTCTTTCAGCAGTTCTGCCGGATAGTGGCCTTGCAAGGAGGCGTATGCAAGCGTATCTGCGTAGATAATCACATTGCTTTCCTGCAGCGGTGCGCAAAGGGCGGGCAGGTCTTTCATGCGGTCGCCGTCTACGAGCAGGCAGTCCAAAGCATTGCATACGCTGACGCGGCGCGTCTTGGCGTTGTTGACGATGGCGGCCCCTTTCTTTACATCTCCGTAACGGTCGAAGAAGGTGTGGCATATGCCTGCACCGGTTTCTATCACCGGGATGGTGGCATTCTGACGGACAAAGTTAATGAGATTGCTGCTGCCGCGCGGGATAATCAAATCGACATAACCGTTGGCATGCAGTAATGCTGCGGTGGCTTCACGGTTGGAAGGAAGCAGCTCCACAACATGCAGGTCTACTTCAAACTGTTTCAGAACGTCGTGTATCACGCTGATAATGGCGCGGTTGGAAGCGTCTGCATCACTTCCGCCTTTTAGTATGCAGGCATTGCCGCTCTTTAGGCAGAGCGAGAATACATCGAAACTGACGTTGGGGCGTGCTTCGTAGATGATGCCGATTACTCCGAAAGGAACGCTTACACGTTTTATCTTCAGTCCGTTGGGCATTACTGCCTGCTTTTGTACGCGCCCTACCGGTGAGGGTAGCTTGGCTACCTTGCGGATGTCGTCTGCAATTCCCCTCAGGCGGTCTGCCGTCAGCTTCAAGCGGTCGTACTTCGGATTAGAGATGTCCATGCGGTCCAGGTCTTTCCGGTTCTCGGCAAGGATAAAGTCTTTCCGGTTCTCGGCTGCATCTGCAACGGCCAGTAATATCTGGTTAATCTTTTCGTCGTTCAGCGCCAAAAGCTTGCGACTGGCATACTGTACGGCGGAAAAGGTCTTGTTTAAATCCATTTTCAGTGATTTATTAATTGATACTTCTGCAAATGTAATGATTATAATCGGTATTAACCGGACTTATTCTATATAAAGATAGTCATAGTGCACTACAGGTTTCTTGCCGTGCTTTCCCATAGCCTCGCGGGCCTGCTCCGAACTGCAATTGGCTTTGCCTACGCCTATCGGATTTCCTTCAAAGTCTATGATGCGCACAATATCGTCCTTCTCGAACTCACCCCGCACATCGGTGATGCCTATGGGAAGAATGCTGACTGCCTTGTCGGATGCAAGTACTTTTGTGGCGCAATCGTCGATGTGCAGTTCGCCTTTGGCAAATCCTTCACTGTGGGCTATCCACTTCTTTACGCTGGATACAGGCTGGGGAGCGGGAATGAAGCGGGTGTAAGTTAGTTGAGAACCGAGAGCAGGGGACTGAACATCGGGGAACAGGGCGGGGAGCTCCTGATGCAGCAGGTCTACAAGGATATTGTCGCGCTTGCCGTTGGCGATGATAACGGTAATTCCCTCATCGGCCACTTTACGGGCAATATTGGTTTTGGTGAGCATGCCTCCGCGTCCGAAACTGGATTTGGAAGTCTGTATGTAAGAGGACAGGTCTTTGCCGTGCTCTATCTTACGGATGACTTCCGATGCAGGGTCGGCAGGCGAGCCGTTGTAGATGCCGTCGATGTTGCTGAGGATAATCAGGACTTGCGCATCCATCATGGAAGCTATCAGTCCGGAGAGCTCGTCATTATCGGTGAACATCAGTTCGCTGACGGAAATGGTATCGTTCTCGTTGACAATGGGAATCACTCCGTTTTCCAGCATTACGGTCATGCAGTTTTTCTGGTTGAGATAGTGGCGGCGGGTAGCGAAGTTCTCTTTCATGGTGAGCACCTGCCCCACAGGGATGCCGTGTTCACGGAATAGTTCGTAATAACGGTTGATGAGTTTGGCTTGCCCCACGGCAGAGAACAGTTGGCGCTGGTCTACGCTATCCAGCTTTTTGGCGGGGTGTATCTCGCTTCGTCCCGAAGCAACGGCTCCGGAAGAAACGAGAATGATTTCCACGCCTGCTTTATGCAGCTCTGCCACTTGGTCTACAAGGGCGGACATGCGGGTTACGTCCAATGTGCCGTCACGGCGTGTCAATACATTACTGCCTATTTTGACAGCAATTCTCGTTAGTTGTTGTTCCATATTTGTGTGTTTCCCGATGCGGGAAGGTTTAATCTCCGTCTTCTTTCTTTTCGTATGAGCGAACCACTTCCATGGCTGCTTCATAATTCGCTTCATTGACGAGTACTGCTACATCGACTGCTGTCTCGGGCAGGACAATGTTTACTACCATCCCGTCTTTCAAGGTTGATTCGATACCATTGTTTTCCAGCAAACTTTTTACAAGTTCGGCTTCCCAAAGCGATCCGTTGAATACTTCGACGAGCTTGCTTTTATCTTCTTCTTTCATAGCGGTATGAATTTAGAGTTCTTGTCCTACAAATATAACAAGTTTTTTCGATTTAATGTTTAATACCGGACAATTTATGCCTATAGCTCGATGCGCTGCACCGTTACCGCTTCATTCAGGAAGATAGAGGCGGATTCGGTGAATTTGTCTTCCGCTTCGGTGGTATAGTAACTGCATTTGCCGTTCCGGGTACATTGGGCGTCTATTTCGGGATGGCGGTGGAGATAGTCTTTCAAACTGTCGGCCACTAATTTGCCTTGTGATACTATCGTGATACTTTCCGGCATATATTTCCGGATTTTGGGTAGCAGTATCGGATAGTGCGTACAACCCAAGATGGCGGTGTCTATCTCCCGGTCTTTGGCAAGGAGTTCATTTATGTATTTGCGGACGAAGTAATCCGTTCCGTCGCCTTGTGCTTCATTGTTCTCTACAAGTGACACCCATAGCGGACAGGCTTCTCCGCTGACTTTGATGTCGGGGAACAGTTTATGTATCTCCAACGGATAGGATTCGGACTTGATAGTTCCGCCTGTAGCAAGTACTCCGACGTGGCGGCTGCGGGTTATATTGCCGATGCATTCCACGGTAGGGCGGATAACGCCTAATACACGGCGTGCCGGGTCAAGGTGCGGCAGGTCGTTTATCTGTATGCTGCGCAGAGCTTTGGCGGATGCTGTATTGCAGGCAAGGATTACAAGGTGGCAACCCATCTCGAACAGTTTGGTAACTGCCTGCAATGTAAACTCGTAGACGACTTCAAAAGAACGCGTTCCGTAAGGGGCACGGGCATTATCGCCCAAATAGATATAGTCGTATTCCGGTAAGGCTTCCCGTATTTTACTTAAAATAGTAAGCCCGCCGTATCCAGAATCGAATACACCGATAGGGCCGGGAGTGGAAGGTAGTTTTTGTTTCATACAATCTTTCTGACGCTAAGAGTATAGTGTGCAGCAAAGATAGTGTAAATTGTGAGGATAGGGCACGGATTGTACGGGATTTTACGAACAGAAGAATTGATTTTGTAAGTCATTCAGTATAATTCGTGCCCTTAGGATATTTATTTAATCTTTTCGTAGATGTAGAGTTCGTGAATTTCTCCCTTATAGCCTTCTTCGGTGAATGGACCTTGAGACATACCCAAAATAATTTGAGTGCCGCGGTTGTTCAATACAACGAGGTCGTCGTTCACAGGGTCAATGGAGAGACCTTCTATCTCACCGGCACGACGGAAGTCACTCATTTCCCGGAACAGTTCAACCTTTCCGGCTTTAGCACCAGCTGCAATACTACCTTTGCGTGTCACTACTTTTCCGCTTTTGTCCAGTTTTACGCTGAAAGGAGTGTCTCGTACAGGTTCTACTCCTTCCTTCAGTCCAGTATAGGGTACTTCGGTGATGTCAGCGATATAAATATTATCGGGTATCTGATAAAGTGATTCACCGTCATCTGATGTGAAAAGCATTTTACCGTCGGCAATGAAGATACCCTGACACCAATAAGGAGTGGGACGACATTGCATTTTGGTGTAGTACTTGCCGGTTTCAAGGCTGTAGCAATATACATAGCGGCTGTCTACCCAGTCGGACATCCATACCATGTTCTTGTCACGGTCTACTGCCAGACCGGAAACTTCTACCTGACCTGATTCAGGACACCAGGGTAGGTCTCTTTTCCATTTCAATGTTTCAGCATCGTATACCGATACTGCAATATTGTAACCGCGGCCATATTCGAATTTTTCTACACCGCAGTAGATTTCACCATTATAGACGTCAATATCACCGAAGTGATTGGCTATTTCCGGGTGCTGAAACGGCTGGTCATTCTTCATCAACATATTGCCTTCTTTATCGTACTTGTAAAGGACTTTAGTATCCGATACGTAATAGTAGTCCTTGTCTACGGCAATTCCTTGGCGTCCGGCTACAGGAATCACTTTCTTCAAACGGTATTCACTGCCTAAATGCTGTGCATTTACAGACATTGCACCCATAACGAGTGCCAATAAAACAAATAACTTTTTCATGATAGTATGATTTTTATATGTTTAAAAATAGAAAACGCCCATTAGTTGAATTTGATCGGAGCCTCGCTTACCGTTGTTGCTTATTTCTTTTGCTTTGTCGGTATAGAAAGAGTGACAATAGTTAGCTTGTATCTTCACATGATTGCAAGGATTGTAAGTGAGCCCCAAAAGAATACGGTCATAATTGTTCAGGCTGCTGTCGTTTACCTTATCACGATAGAAATCATAACGTACTACCGGCAGGAACTTACCTGCATGCCAACCTGCCAAAGCGTAGAAACCATCTTCTTTGATTATGTCGCGTCCGTCTTTGCTACTTCCTATGTGCCCGTATTCCGCACGCAGGTCGAGCCCTTTGGGGTCGTTGTACCAAGCACCTACGATGACGCGATTCATAGGTTGGTAATTAAATGATTCATCATTGACTGTTCCTTTGTATTCTCCCCAATTGTAGGAAGCTTTTATATTGAAGAATTTTGTAGGACGGAAAGTCAGAGCAGCTACGATGTCTTTAGACTTATTGTTATCGTCTTTCATAGGCAGATGTCCGTTGGATAATGACAGGTTATAACTTAAACGGCTGAATCCTCTTGCTTCGTCTGTAAACAAGTCGCCGAATGCCATTATACCAAGGTCACGTCCATAATCTACAAAGTCATAACCTATAGCATTGCGGCAAACCATGCGATAGCAGATGTTTGAGAAGTCGACAGTTTCCAATGTTGAAGGGGAGAGATCGTAATTCTCATAACCGAGTGGCAGATAGTACTGGCCGACACGTACTTGGAATGCTTTTGAAATTTTAGCAGTGACAAAAGCATCCATTACTTGTAAGTTCTTCTGTCCATTTCCATTGGTAGAGCCCGCAATGCCGTTAAAAGCCTCAATTTGTAAACGGAAAGACACGTTTTTAACTACATTTCCATCCATAATCAAACGGAGACGTTTTGCTTGGAATGATGATGATCCGTCACCTACTGAGTTGTAGTTCCAGCCGGTTTGAAGATAGCCGGAGAGCTTAGGCAGTTTTTCCAAAACTTTTTCCCATTTTGTAGGTTCAGACTCTTCGGTAGCTGCGGCTACTGATTCAGTCACTGTTGTTGTCGTTGCAGTTTCCGGAACTGACTCTGCAAATGCGAAATTTGATACCAGCATGGTACCGCTCAAAAAGAGCGCACTGATGATTTTCTGTTTCATGTCGTAATAGATTTAATGTGAATAATGTCCCTCTTATTGAGGATTTGATTTGTTTGTTCTGATTTTCCAACTTTCTGTATGAAATTTTATTTCAGGATTTGGAACGTCGTTACATTTCACGATGACCGCTCCCTCTTTTTCCCAATATTGCTTGACTGTGTATCCGTTCATCGGGCCATCTTCTTTCCCTCGTATGGTCGTGTCATCCGGATTTACAACAATTTTCAATCCGCACGATTGGTTCAGCATGTCCATGTCTCCACGGCTATTCCCGCCGACTATAAGCGGCCGTGCCTTAATAAATGTGGGAATTACATTCGCTTTGCCATCATCTTGTGGAATAGGCATAATTATCTCATCTGTCAATCTTCCGTTAGCTACAACAGATTTGACTCCGAGAATTTGTGTATCGGGCAACCCTAACTCTTCAGCAAGAAATTTCTGATAGAGGAATTCCGGAGATGCAGTAAGTATCCATACTTCAAAACCATATTCTTTCAGATTAGCAATCAGTTGTTTCATTTCGGGATAGAATTTTCCTTGGTATGAATCAAGGTAGCATTCATAACCCATATCCATGATTTCAGCAGGAGTCATACCTGCCAAAAAATGAACGCGGTTTTCTACATAGGCTTTGCCTACGTTATTACCGTCTTTTACCATACGGTTCAGTATAGCAATTTTGCTTTTTGCTTGCGGATCGTTTCTATCCTTGTAGTTTTTATCGGCATAACGATACAAGGCTTCATCTGCAAGATAATAGGGAACCTGCCCGATAACTGTTCCGTCACCATCGAATACTGCTACTTTACGGTTATTCATTGTAAGTGTTGTATTCAAAAAACTTTCAATTCTATTGTTGACCTCATCCGACCAACCTGCTATTTTACGATAAGTTTGTGAAAAAACAGATGTAGGGTAACTGGTCGCTAACAGAATTATAAATAGAAATTGATGAATAAGAAATGTTTTCTTATCTCTTTTACTTGGGGTGGAATTCAATTCTTTCATTTTTATTTTCTTATTTTGTAGTACTGTATTGTTACTTTCTTGCAGCTTTTTCTTCTTTGTATGTGAATGATGTGAAAACAATGGATAGGGCGCAGGCCATTATCAGCAGTATGAACGTCCAATCCCAGCCTGCCATTTCGGCTACGTAACCGAGAACGACGTTGGCAAGAATGGCGGTTCCGAAGAAGTACCCGAAGAACTTGGTACAAAATAAGAGGAGCAGAGGGGATATAAAAAAAAGGTTAAGCCGTTGATGGCTTAACCTTTTCGATGAATTCCTCGTTTAGAGGTATGCGGTTTGTTTGATACCGGTGTTATTTGATGCCGAGTTGTGTTTTAACTTTGGCAGTTACATCTACACTCTGTGCACCTACATAAGGTATCGGAGTACGGGCCAGGTCGAAGATATATACTACACCCTCAGCCTTACCTACAGCCTGGATAGCTTCGTCCAGCTTTTTATAGATAGGAGTCATGGCATCCTGCTGTGCCTTTTGCATAGACTGATATGCTTCCTGCTGGAACTGTTCCTGGCGTTGTGCCATGTCCTGCAGTTCTTTCTGACGTCTTTCTGCAATGTTTTTCGGAAGTGAGTCGGCTTGTGCCAAGAATTCCTGATATTTCTTATTGAACTCTTCCTGGGTACGTTGCATTTCTGTTTGGTACTCTTTAGACATAGCATCCAGGTCGGCTTGTGCTTTTGTGTATTCCGGCATGGTGACAATTACTTCTTGAGAGTTCATGTGAGCGAATTTAGTTTGCGCCATAGCTCCCAGGGGGAGGGCAAACATAACTACGAGCAGTGCGATTTTTTTAAGCATAATATTTACTATTTATTTTGAATGATAATTCTTTGTATAGGCTGCAAATGTATGAAATTAATTTGAATATCCTAATTTTGCAAGCACTTCATTACTAATGTCAATACTCGGAGAGGCAAAGATGATGCTTGATGCGGATGCGCGATCCACTACTACCGTGTAACCTTTCTGTGTGGAGATTTCCTTTACAGCTTCATAGATTTCATCTTGGATGGGCTGCATCAGCGCTTCACGCTTTTTGAAAAGTTCGCCTTCCGGACCGAAGTATTTACGGCGCAGTTCGGCTGCGGATTTCTCTTTGGCAACAATCTCTTCTTCTTTCTTTGTCTTTTGTGCATCGGAAAGAGTTTTGACGGATGCCTGGTAGCTGTCGTACAAGCTCTTGGCTTCTTTACCCAGCTTCTCGACTTCGTTTTGCCACTGTTTGGACACTTGGTTCAATTCATTGCTCGCACTTTGATAGGCAGGGATATTCTTTAGGATATATTCCATGTCGATCAGGGCAAACTTCTGTGCATTGGCTGTAATGCCTGCGGCAAACAGCAGAAACATGATTAATAAACTCTTTCTCATAATGTTCTGGTTTTAGTTAAACAAATTAGAACTCTTGTCCCAGGATGAAGTGGAACTGGCTGCCGCCGTATTGCTTGGAACCGAGTACCTTGTCGAAACCGTAGGCCCAGTCGATACCCATCATACCAATCATAGGCAGGAAGATGCGGACACCGACACCGGCAGAACGTTTCAAATCAAACGGGTTGAACTTGTTTACGTCGTGCCAGGCGTTACCGGCTTCAACGAAAGTTAACGCATAAATACTGGTACTTGTTTCCAACATCAGCGGATATCTTAATTCCAAACCGAGACGTGCGTATGCATAACCTTCGTAGCCATAAGGAGTAAGAGAGCTGTTCTCATATCCACGCAAGGCGACACTTTCGGTTGCATAGCTGGAATATCCTGTCATACCGTCGCCACCTACGTCAAAGGTTTCAAACGGAGATTTCTTGTATTTGTTGTAGTGTCCCAGCAGACCGAATTCTACGCGTCCCATCAGCACCGGAGTGCGTTTTACGGCGATAGGATCCATCAACGGGATGTATACTTTGGATTTGAATTTCCACTTGTGGTATTCTATCCATTTGTGCATCTTGTTCATATCATCCTGATTGCTGGTACTGTACTTGCTGTAATCTGTACCGTCGAACAGGGAGTAGGGCGGTGTCAGTTGTGCCGACAGCGAGAATTCGGAACCCTGGCGCGGATAGATAGGATTGTCGATAGAACTGCGCGACAAGGTGAGGTTTATACTCAGGTTGTTACACTTACCGTTGGTAACGGGGAAGTATTGCCAGTCGCTCAGAATATAACGCTGGTAGGACAATTCTGCCGTAAATTGGAAGTAGTCATCCGGCCATTTCAAACGCTTACCGAACATTACAGCCAATCCCCACATCTGGATGGACTTGTCGGGGTCGTAATAGTTTTCATAATTGTTATAGTTGCCATAGTTGTACATACCATAACCGTACATGCCGCTATAGTAGCTGTTGTAATAACTGTTCATGTACGCATCGTTATAGTAACGGCTGCTGATATCCGTCTGGCGGGAGTAGAATGCAGATACGGAGAACGCATTCGGACGTTTGCCGCCGAACCACGGATCGTAGAACGATACGCTGTATGACTGATAGTATTTGGCATTGGTCTGGCCGCTGATAGTCAGTGTCTGGCCGTCACCCTGCGGCAGGATACCGCGGTAGTTCTCACCCGGATGCAACAGGTTGGCAACGGAGAAGTTGGTGAACTTCAGACTCAGTTTACCGATAATACCTGTCTGTCCCCAACCGGCAGAGAACTCTACCTGGTCGTTCGCTTTGGAGACGAGGTCATAACCTATATCCACCGTACCGTCTTCCGGTTTGGGCTGGATATCCGGTTGGATTTGTTCAGGGTCAAAGTGTCCCATTTGCTGGATTTCACGCATGGAACGCATCAGGTCTTCACGGCTGAAAAGCTGTCCCGGACGGGTACGGAGCTCACGGCGGACTACGTTTTCATACAAACGGTCGTTACCGTTGATGCTGACTTTATTGATAGTAGCCTGACGGCCTTCGAAGATACGCATTTCCAGGTCGATGGAGTCACCTACGATATTTACTTCCACGGGGTCGAGCGAGTAGAAGAGGTAACCGTTGTTGTAGTAGAGGTTGCCGATAGCGTCTTCATCTGTACTGGTACGCTCTTCCAGCAGCTTCTGATTGTAGACGTCGCCCTTCTTCATACGGAGCAGGAAATTCAGTTGTTCGGAAGGATAGAGGGTGTTACCTACCCACGTTACATTGCGCAAGTAGTATTTCTGTCCTTCTTCGATTTCCATGAAGATATCCACCGTACGGTCGTCATAAGACTTGATGCTGTCTTTTACAATCATGGCATCACGATAACCCAATTCGTTGTATTTGTCTATAATCAGTTGCTTGTCGGCTTCAAAATTTTCTTCAACAAACTTTTTGGTACGGAAAAGGTTGAGCAGTTTGCCTTTTTCATTCGTTTTCTTCATCACACGTTTCAGCTTCTTGGTTGTGATGGCCTGATTACCGGTGATTGTAATCTGATGTACCTTTACTTTTTCCTTTTTGTCGATATTGATATCTACCAGGACTTGGTTCTCGTTGTTGGGATCATCCTTTTGCGTGATGATGATGTCGGCATTCTTGAAACCCTTATCGTCAAAGTAGCGCTTAATCAACGTCTTGGCGCGGTCTATCAGGTTGGGGGTAATCTGGTTTCCTTTAATCAGACCTACCCGGGCTTCCAAATCTTCACGTTCCGACTTCTTTACGCCGTGATAGCGAATATCGGAAACGCGGGGACGCATCGTCAGGTGGATTGTAAGCCAAATCCGGTCGCCCTCGATTTTATCCGCAGTAACTTGCACGTCGGAGAACAATCCGTGACGCCAGTAGCGTTTGCAGGCTTGCGTTATTTCATCGCCGGGCACGGTAATTGTCTGGCCTTTTGATAATCCGGATAAACCGATGATTACATAGTCTTCATAATTCTTGGCTCCAACTACCTTAATATCCGCTATTTCATATTTCTTGGGTGTTCCCGAATAAAGAATAACCGGTTTTTCGGTTTCATCGGTATTGCTGGTGTCCTGTGCCGAGCTGGTCAGTACACAGCTAAAGAGGCAGATAAACGTTACGAGTATGGAGGAAATACGATAGTACATTTTTTTATTTACTATATTTACGATTTACTATTTACAATTTGTGTTTGTCCGGTCAGCGGATTTGTTCGCTGGTTTTTCCGAACCTGCGTTCACGCTTCTGATAATCGTGGATGGCTTTGTGAAGTTCCGCTTCACGGAAGTCAGGCCAGTAGGTGTCGCAGAAATAAAGTTCCGAGTAAGCACATTGCCAGAGCAGGTAGTTGCTCAAGCGGATTTCTCCGCCCGTACGTATCAATAAATCCGGATCGGGCATGAAGTCGGTGGCAAGATATTGGGACAACAGGGTGCTGTCAATCTGTTCGGGAGTCAGTTCGCCTTTTTGCACTAAGACTGCAAGGCGGCGGGCGGCTTCCGTTATTTCCCAGCGGGACGAGTAGCTGATTGCCAGTACCAGAGACATCCCAGTATTATTTGCGGTATGTGCTATACAGGTTTCCAAACGTTCCCGCACATTGTCGGGCAGCTTGGTCAGATCTCCGATAACCCGGAAACTGATGTTGTTTTTCATGAATGTTTCCTCTTCGATAGAGTCGAACAGAAGCGCCATCAATGCAGCGACTTCATTAGAGGGGCGATTCCAGTTTTCGGTGGAGAACGTATATAAAGTCAGATATTTGATGCCTAATTTAGACGCTTCTTCTGCAATGACATGCACTGTCTCGGCGCCGGCCTGGTGTCCATAGCTGCGCTCTTGTCCGCGCAACTTTGCCCAACGTCCGTTGCCGTCCATGATAATTGCCACGTGTTGTGGAATCCGGCTTAAATCAAGTTCTTCTTTATTTAGCATCTTTTTATACTTACATCTCTTGTCTTGGTTACTATTCTCGTTTTATACTTTTATATATATAAAGGAAACAGAAATAATGAATTTATTGCACCCTGACTGGCATCAGCTTGTTGAGATGTCCGCGCCAAACGGCAGCATCTGTTCCGTTTCCGCCGAAGATAACCCATATATAAGGGCTGTCTACAACAATGGAGTAGGGAGCAGTTATATCTGTCATATCTTTATGTAACAAGAATTTTCTTTGAGGCTCACGCCAGGAAATACCGTCAACGGAAGAATAAATGGCATCAAGCTTGTTTTCATCTTTGCTGCCGAAGATATAAAAGTTCTCACCATAGTACATTACGGCAGGATTGGCAAATTTCGGACAATACACATCATAGGAACTGGTGTTTGCCAATGAATACCAGTCTTTGCCGTTGGAAGAAACCCAGGGAATGGTTTGCTGAACGTCATTAACGGTACGACCCACTACCATTGCCTGTGACTGATTGTTGCTGTCAAAGTTGGTGGAGTAGATATGTGATGTAGGAAAGTCAGCCTCTGCCTTACCCATATTTCCTTCTGTCTTGTTGCCTTGATTGTCAACTGTGTAAACTTCACCGTTTGAGGTAACGACAGTCAGCACATCGGTAAAACCGGCAATCAGTGTCCGGATATTGCTGTTTTCTTCCCAATTGGCTGGTGTCCAATTTATTCCGTCATCGGAAGAATGTGCCGTACCGTCTTCTGTCACGATGTAAAGTCTTTGTTTCTCATTTTCTCCGTCTTTGTATTTCAGGCAGACGAGGGATTCCAGTTTTGCATTGTCGGGAAGTTTTGCTCCGGGCACTGCATTCCAGCCGTATGTCTCTTCTGTGTCCAGCCAATATGCACCTGCTCTTGTCTGTGTTTTCTGTGCCGCAGATTGTGTAAATACCCACAGCTCGTTGTTGAATAGGATGGCCTTTTGTTCACCTGAAAGTGTCGGTGCGCTTCCCATTTTATCCCACACTAAGGAGTCCGGATCCTGCTTGTGTACTCTGATTTCAAGGGAATATTCATTTACGGTAAAGCCGTCCGGGGCATGTATTTTGAATTTCATCCCGTTTTCGGTGTTTATGGCTTTCGTAAGATTTACCGAGTCGGCTCTGTTGAATATCGTATCACCGCTGATACTATTCATCTCATCTCTTGAAGTAATCCAGCCGCTTACGGTGAACGTGTCAATTAATATGCGGTCGATAATCGTATCTGCTCCTATAGGCAATGAATCCTGGTTATAGATTTTTCTTCTTAACTGGTCTATCGTGAATTTATAATGTTTGCCGTATACCGTATCAATGCCAAAAGCATGTACCGTTGCATCGGAACTTAGTTCTACCGTGTCGTCAGAGTCCAGGCACGAGCTTATTGCGATTGATACAAAAAGAAAACTTGCGATTATAGCTAAAAACTTTATTCTCATTTGAAAGATAGTGTTTATTTACAAGTTGCAAAAATAGGAACATTTTTTTCTATAAACAGCTTTATCGGCAAGTTTTATATAAAATTATAGATAATATGGCTGTTTTTCTCGATAAAAATGCCCTTGAATAAGGCTGTTAGCCTAATCTTGTGGCGCTGTAATGCCGGAAATTCCTGCCGAAATAAACTTCGTTGGTACAGGGCGCTTTATTGCCAATTTCAGGTGCCTTGATACCGGATAATAGCGTTAAAGGACTTTCTTCGACAAAGGCTTCGTCCCACAATTCCGCATCGATAAAGGACTGTAACAGGATGTTTCCGCCTTCGACTAACAGAGATTGTAGTCCCTGCATGTACAGGTGTTCCATGATTTGCGGCAGTATATTCCGTTGGAAGTCAATGGGGATGTATTCAACGTTGGGCTGTGGCTGGCATGGTTTCTCGGTGAACACAAGTGTGCGGACATTTCCATCGAATACATGCAGCTTGGGAGACAGCCGCAACTGTCTGTCTGTTACGATTCGTACTGGCGACCGGCCTTGCCAGTTCCGTACGGTCAGGCTGGGGTTGTCCAGCTCTGCCGTACGTGTACCTACCATGATGGCATTGTGCTCTGCCCGTTTCTTATGCACAAGCATGGATGTCAGGGGGGTGGATAGAATGACCGGTTGCCCGTCCTCACGGTTCTTATCGATGTATTTGTCGGCAGACTCCGCCCATTTCAGGGTAATGTAGGGACGATGAAGGGTATGAAACGTGATAAAACGCCGGATTAGACTTCTGCATTCATCTTCCAGCACCCCGGTGATGACTTCCCGTCCTGCATCTTTCAGCTTCCGGATTCCCCGTCCTGCTACTTTGGCAAACGGGTCCTGGCAGCCGATTACGATGCGCGGAATCTCTTTCTCTATGATAAGGTCGGCGCAGGGCGGTGTTTTTCCGTAGTGGGCACAAGGCTCCAGACTGACGTAGATTGTAGAACGCTTCAGCAACGAGGGGTCTTTTACGGAGCGGATTGCATTGACTTCGGCGTGCGCTTCGCCGCAACGCACATGGTATCCCTCGCCGATAATTTTTCCGTCGCATACGATTACTGCGCCCACCATCGGGTTGGGGGCTGCATTGCATAACCCGTTTTGGGCTAACTGAATGCAGCGGCGCATGTATTTTTCTTCTTCCATACTTTGTATTACTCTTAAACTTCCACTATTTTTGCAGCCCGAAATGCCGAATGTTATGACTGTTTCCGTTTCCCATATCCGCCATGCTTTGCAGGAGAGTTACTCTGCGCAAGAAGCTGCCAATCTGTCCCGCATTGTCTGTTGCGAAATGCTGGGGCAGACTGCGGTCGATTATTACCTGGGCAAAGATATGATTTTATCCCCAAAAGAGATGCAGGATTTAGACACCATTCTTGCCCGCTTGCGTAATTTCGAGCCGATACAGTATGTGCAGGGCACCGCCCGTTTTCTGGAACGCTCTTACCATGTGGCCCCCGGCGTGCTGATTCCCCGTCCGGAAACGGAGGAGCTGGTGGAGGTGATGCTGAAGGAAGTTCCGTCCGGAGCCCGTATTCTTGACATTGGGACGGGGAGCGGCTGCATTGCCATTTCTCTCTCCAAGATGCTGCCGGATGCCAAAGTGACGGCATGGGACATTTCGGACACTGCCCTCCGCATAGCCCGCCGCAATAATGAGGCATTGCAGGCATCCGTGTGTTTTGTACAGCGGGATGTGCTGGCGTATGTTCCCGGCAGCGGGGAACGGTATGATGTGATTGTCAGCAATCCGCCATACGTCACTGAATCGGAAAAGCAGGAAATGGAGCGCAATGTCTTGGACTGGGAACCTTTTTCGGCATTGTTTGTTCCGGATAATGATCCGCTGCTTTTTTACCGGCGCATTGCAGAGTTGGGCAAGAGTATGCTGGCGTCCGGCGGCAGACTTTATTTTGAGATAAACCGTGCGTTCGGGGAAGCTACGGCAACGATGCTTCGCGCACAGGGGTACACCAATCTACGGGTGTTGAAAGATATTTCCGGAAATGACCGAATAGTAATCGCAGAACGATGATAGAAATTACAGAAACAGATGCTTTAAGCCGCGTGGCTGCTTATTGCTCCACTGCGGAGCATTGCCGTGCGGAAGTTACGGAGAAGTTGCAGCGTTGGGGTATTCCCTATGATGCCATAGACCGCATAATCAACCGTTTGGAACAGGAAAAATATATTGATGAGGAACGTTTTTGCCGTGCCTTCATTCATGATAAGTACCGCTTCGCCAAATGGGGGAAGATAAAGATAGGGCAGGCGCTTCAACTGAAGAAAATTCCCCAAAGTGTATTTTACCGTTACCTGAACGAAATCGACGAGGATGAATATCTTGCCGTGCTGGATAATTTGCTGGCGGTAAAGCGCAAGAGCGTGCATGCGGAGAATGAGTACGAACTGAACAATAAACTGGTGCGTTTTGCTTTGAGCCGGGGGTTCGAAATGAAAGATATCCGCCACTGTATTACGCTTTCTGATGAAAATGACGAATTGGAATAAAATTTATCCGTATTCTTTTTTATTCTCGTCAGCTTTCTGTATTTTTGCGGCATATTTATCATAATAGTTAATTTGGCTATGAAAACTTTAGAAAGATTGTTTGCAGAGAAGTTGCTGAAGATTAAGGCGATTAAACTACAACCCGCTAACCCGTTTACCTGGGCGTCAGGATGGAAATCCCCGTTTTACTGTGATAACCGTAAGACTCTTTCATATCCTTCTCTCCGTAATTTCGTGAAAGTGGAAATTACACGTCTGATTCTGGAACGTTTCGGTCAGGTTGATGCCATTGCCGGTGTTGCTACGGGAGCTATTCCCCAGGGTGCATTGGTGGCGGATGCGTTGAACCTGCCGTTTGTATATGTACGCTCTACCCCGAAAGACCACGGTTTGGAGAACCTGATAGAAGGTGAACTTCGTCCGGGTATGAAAGTGGTGGTGGTAGAAGATTTGATTTCTACCGGCGGAAGCAGTTTGAAAGCTGTTGAAGCCATCCGTCGCGACGGATGCGAAGTAATCGGTATGGTTGCCGCTTACACATATGGATTCCCCATTGCAGAAAAAGCATTCAAGGATGCAAAAGTTCCTTTGGTGACATTGACCAATTACGAAGCAGTGATGGAAGTTGCCCTTCGCACCGGTTACATCGAAGAGGAAGATGTGCCTACGCTGAACGAATGGCGTAAAGACCCCGCGCATTGGGAAGCCGGAAAATAAGACTTATTTTACATAATGATAGATTATGACAAAAGAGCCATTCGGATAGTTGCTGTCCGGATAGTTCTTTTTGTCTTTTAAAGACCATTGTATTATGACTAAATTTGAAAGTGCGGTAAAGGTGATACCTGCTTCGCAAAAAGCTGTTTATGAGAAGCTTTCAGACCTTAGCAATTTGGAGAAAGTGAAAGACCGCCTGCCGCAGGACAAAGTGAAGAATTTGAGTTTCGATGCGGAAACATTGTCGATAGAAGTACCGCCGGTTGGGAAAATAGTATTACAGATTGTAGAGAAAGAGCCTTGCAAGTGCATCAAGTTTGCAACAACAACCTCGCCTCTGCCCTTTAACTTGTGGATACAGATAGTGCCCGTTACGGAGACGGAATGTAAAATGAAGCTTACCATCGGAATGGAGCTGAATCCGTTTATGAAAACCATGGTGCAGAAACCTTTGCAGGAAGGATTGGAGAAGATGGCGGAAACTTTGTCGCTGATTAATTATTAATTACTAAATCTTATGGCTCAGAAACTTTGGGAAAAGTCCGTTCAGGTAAATAAGGATATAGAGCGTTTTACGGTGGGACGTGACCGTGAGATGGATCTTTATCTGGCAAAGCATGATGTGTTGGGTTCCATGGCACATATCACGATGCTGGAAAGTATCGGTTTGCTGACAAAAGAAGAATTGTCCCTGCTGCTTGCGGAGTTGAAGAATATCTACGCAACTGCTGAGAGCGGTGAATTTGTGATAGAAGAGGGGGTAGAGGATGTTCACTCCCAGGTGGAATTGATGCTGACCCGTAAATTGGGTAATGTAGGAAAGAAAATTCATAGCGGACGTTCCCGTAATGACCAGGTGCTGCTCGACTTAAAGCTCTTTACCCGTGCGGAGATAAGGGACATAGCCGAGGCTGTAGAACAGCTTTTCCATGTGCTCGTCATGCAGAGCGAACGTTATAAAGATGTATTGATGCCGGGTTATACCCACTTGCAGATAGCGATGCCGTCGTCGTTCGGACTGTGGTTTGGCGCTTATGCCGAGAGTCTGGTGGATGATATGCTGTTTTTGCAAGCCGCCTTTAAAATGTGCAACCGCAATCCGTTGGGTTCTGCTGCCGGATATGGCTCGTCTTTCCCTTTGAACCGTACAATGACTACCCGGCTGTTGGGCTTCGATTCATTGAATTATAATGTGGTGTATGCCCAGATGGGGCGTGGTAAGATGGAACGTAACGTGGCTTTTGCACTGGCAAGCATTGCAGGCACCGTTTCCAAACTTGCGTTCGATGCCTGTATGTTCAACAGCCAGAACTTCGGATTTGTGAAACTGCCCGATGACTGTACTACCGGTTCGAGCATAATGCCGCATAAGAAGAATCCGGATGTGTTTGAGCTGACACGTGCCAAATGCAACAAACTGCAATCATTGCCCCAGCAGATAATGATGATAGCCAATAACCTGCCTTCCGGATATTTCCGCGATTTGCAGATTATTAAGGAAGTATTCCTGCCTGCTTTCCGGGAGTTGAAGGATTGTTTGCAGATGACGACCTATATTATGAATGAAATCAAAGTGAACGAACATATTCTGGATGACGATAAGTACCTGCTTATTTTCAGCGTGGAAGAGGTAAACCGTCTGGTGCGCGAAGGCATGCCGTTCCGAGATGCTTATAAGAAGGTCGGTCTGGACATTGAGGCTGGCAATTTCTCTCATGACAAGACAGTGCATCATACGCACGAAGGCAGTATCGGCAACCTCTGCAATGATGAAATATCCGGTTTGATGCAGAAAGTTGTAGACGGCTTTAATTTTGAGGTAATGGAACAGGCCGAAAAAACGTTGCTCGGCCGGTAATCATAATTGATTAACTGCTTGTGGTGTACGATGTTGGCTTTCTCTGTTTAGGGTATAAACTTATTAATGACAGTCAGGTTAATATCGTACATCCCTATTTATTTAACTTTTTTCCGGTGAAAAGTTTGGCTGTAACGTAGAAACTGTTTATCTTTGCACCCGTTCTCCAGAAACCTGCGGAAATAGCTCAGTTGGTAGAGCATAACCTTGCCAAGGTTAGGGTCGCGAGTTCGAGTCTCGTTTTCCGCTCTCCTTTTTTGAGGATGCTCGAATGGTGGAATGGTAGACACGAAGGACTTAAAATCCTTTGGCCAGTAATGGCTGTGCGGGTTCAAGTCCCGCTTCGAGTACTCATCTAAGGCTTTGTAAATCATTGATTTATGAAGCTTTTTTTATGCTCTTTATCTAAATCGGAAATCTTATTTTTTCGGACCGCTCTGTTTTTCAATGAAAATAGAGTCGCATTTTATCTTGAATTATGCCGCTCATGTAAACCAAGATGTAAACCGAAAAAGTATATACGTTAGCTGTTTCAGTTGGAATCCCCTGTAAGAAATATCGTTGTCCATAGTGTATTATGTCGTAAAGGAGCATTGTAAATGCAGCTGTATATCAGCAAAAACCTCGTTTTGCAATTGCGGGCTCTACGGTTGCCAATTGCGGGCCGTACAGCCCGCAGATGGAAACCGTATGGTTCGCAGCTGCAAAACGAAATTTATCAAGAGCTATGACGGCATAATATAAGGTGCAACGCAAGAAAAAGAACAAGGAGAAAGTGTATTTTCCTTGTGCATTTTGAGACAAAATGTAAGGGGTTGGGGTACTTTTTTCCCTTAATATGGGCAAAATGCCGCAAAATATGATGAGATGTGTATTATTGGGTAAAGTGACAGATAATTAAATAGTTATAGAAGATGAAATGCTGAAAAAGCGGACATTTTAGTGATGACCGATAGTTTCTCGTCACCGGTCGTCACACTTCTCGTCACCTCTGTATCGCCCTCTGGTAAAGGGATACGGGCAATAGGTGACGAGTGACGACCAAAAAACAGTTTTCTTTATTTCAATATCAGTTCATAACCTGCTACATCCAGCCATTCTCCGGACTGCATCCCTACCACCTTTCTTAAAGTGGGAAACCGATGTGAAGCCGGGGACGCCTGTTATTAAACCGATACCCTATACCCAGCATCAGATAGTTGGGCTCGTGGAAATCCTTCAGGTTGTAGCCGACATGCAGGAATGTGTCGCGGGTCATATCTATTTTGAGCGCCAGGATTTGGTAGAATGATTGCAAGTCACCCCCGCCATGCAGGATATTGGCTCCGAAACCTATGCCGATGGTAAAGTAGGGCATTACCCATTCTCCGCGTGCCGAGACACCCAGAGAGAGTTGTTTGCGAAGCGGGGGAGTGCCGAATGCCTCTTCCTCGCTGGCACCGTCGAGCTGGGTAGCGTAATCCTTTGTATAAATGTTGGCGCTGGCATCATAGACACCATCCAGGGATACTCCTGCACGGAATTTATATCCGAAGTTATACATCGGAGCAAAACAGAACCCGGCTACGCCGTATTTGCCGGGAGCGGGGACTTGTCCGCCGGGAACGTCAACGGCTTTCCGTCTCCACGAACCGAACAGCATAAGGTCATAGCTGACATGCCGGGGGAATGCCGGAACCGGAATTTGCTGCAACGGTTGCAAGGTTTTGTCGATGTCCCGGTTGAAATTATATGCCACTCCGATTTTAAAATCTATCGTGTTCAGTCCGGTGTTGGGGTACCGGGTATTGCCGTTGGAGAAATGTACTGCCGTTGCGCCGATATTGAGGTCGAACCGCGGGGAAAGTATCCAGTTCAGGTGAATGCCTGCGCTGAGATAGGCGTTTACTTTGCTTCCCATTACAGTATTGTTGGGATTGCTGAGGTAGTCATACGGCTTCCAGCCGAAAGATGCGCCGAACCCCCATTCGTAGTTAAGCGACAAGCGGGAAGTGATTCCGGCGATGCGGGCGCCTTGGAAGGCGTAGAGGGCAACGGGAGTTCCCATTTCCCTGTGGTTGCCGAAATCGAAATAGCCCAATCCTATTCCCTGATAGGAACTTCCGTATACCCGGTCGGCGGCAGTACCCGGTGGCAGCCGGAATGAGTACTTCAAGTGGGCGGAGCAAGCAGACCTCATTATTTTGCGCATATCGTTTTCACCCCGCAGAAAGGAGCTGGTGGGGAAAATATATCCCGCCCGGCCTTCAATGCCGAGACAGTGGATATAAGCATCTTGTGCGCATATATTATCGGACAGGAACAGTATAATCATTAAGAGAATCATAGCTCTCCCGGTCCGCATTTTACTATTCATGATGTCGTGGCGTTCTCTGAATCTTGTGCAAATATAATCCTTTTATCTTTTTATTTGCATGAAAATCTTATATTTGCAAGGTTAATAATTCGTCATCTATGTTATTCAAGAAATATGCTGGTCAATCGGAATAACAGTGGAATTTCCGGTGGCTTCCTTATTCGTTGATTATTCAACGGACTGAACTTATCCGGGGTGCTTATGGACAGGGTATATTCCTGTTACATGGAAACGGAGTTCTCGCTCTTTCCTCGTATGGCGGCATTGGCCGAGAATGTGTGGTCGCCGGCAGAGAAGAGTTTGCAGGATATAGTACGGAAGCGGTAGTCTTTATTCCAAAGAACAGGACAGCGGTTGTATCAATTATAGAATGACAGATAATACGTCAGTCATCATTTTGATACAACCGCTGTCTCTTTTACAAGCCATCTATGCTTCTGCTTATTCCGAAGCGGTTATTTCTCGTCGTTCTTCCGGATTTCCACACGGCGTATCTTACCGCTGATGGTCTTGGGAAGTTCGTCAACGAACTCTATGACACGGGGGTATTTGTAAGGAGCGGTCACTTTCTTTACGTGGTTCTGCAACTCCTTGACCAGTTCCTCGCCGGCGCGGTTCTTATAGTCTTTGGACAGTACGATGGTGGCTTTCACCACTTGTCCCCGTATTTCATCGGGAACTCCGGTGATGGCACATTCTATAACTGCGGGATGCGTCATCAGGGCGCTTTCCACTTCGAACGGACCGATGCGGTAACCGCTGCTCTTGATAACGTCGTCGGCGCGGCCTACAAACCAGAGGTAGCCGTCCTCGTCCTTCCAGGCAACGTCGCCGGTGTAATAGATGTTGTCGTGCCATGCTTCGCGGGTGCGGTTGGCATCGCGGTAATATTCCTTGAACAGACCGAGCGGCTTGCCTTTATCGGTACGGATTACAATCTGTCCTTGTTCACCGGCCTCTACCGAACGGCCGTCATGGTCTATCAGGTCTACGTCGTATTGGGGATTGGGCAATCCCATGCTGCCCGGCTTGGGCTGCATCCACGGCATGGTAGCTACGGTAAGGGTGGTTTCGGTCTGTCCGAAACCTTCCATGAGGCTGATGCCTGTCAGTTTCTTGAATGTATCGAATACGGCGGGGTTCAACGCTTCTCCGGCAATGGTGCAATACTGCAATGAAGAGAGGTCGTACTTCGTCAGGTCTTCGTGAATCAGGAACCGGAAGATGGTAGGCGGTGCACAAAGCGAGGTGACGTGATAGTCCTGTATCTTTGTCAGAATATCGGCAGGAGTGAATTTCTCGTGGTCGTATACAAAGATGTTGGCTCCGGCTATCCATTGTCCGTACAGCTTGCCCCATACGGCTTTACCCCAGCCCGTATCGGCAATGGTGAGGTGCAGGCTGTTTTCGTGCAGGTTGTGCCAGAAACTTCCGGTAACGATGTGCCCCAACGGATACGTGAAGTCGTGCGCCACCATTTTGGGCTCGCCGGTAGTGCCGCTGGTGAAGTACATCAAGGAAATATCGTCGTTACTGTTGGGATGTTCCGGCCGTGCAAAAGGGGCGGCATCGGCAATGCCTTTGTGGAAGTCCTCAAAACCTTCGGCTATCTCCGGGCCTACGCTGACCAGCTTCTTCACACTCGGAGAGTCGGGCATGGCAGCCGTGATGTGGTCGGTAATGACGCTTTCGCCGGCACAGACAATCATCTTGATGTCTGCGGCATTGCAGCGGTATACAATATCTTTCTTGGTAAGCAGGTGTGTGGCGGGGATAACGACGGCCCCCAGCTTATGCAGCGCGATGATGCTGAACCAGAACTCATAGCGGCGTTTCAGAATGAGCATTACCATATCGCCGTGGCCGATGCCGAGGCTCTGGAAATAGGAAGCCGTCATGTCCGTATAGCGTTTCATGTCGGCAAATGAGAACTGGATGTGCTCGCCCTTGTCATTGGTCCAGAGCAGTGCGGGCTTGTTGGGATGTTCGGCCGCCCAGGCATCCACTACGTCATAACCGAAATTGAAATTCTCCGGTACGTTAATCTTTAAATTCTTGATGAAGTCCTCTTGAGATGTAAAGGACGTTTGCGATAAAAATCTTTCTACCATAACTTTTGGAATTTCTTCATTCTCCGTTCTTCTATGTGTTGTTACATGATTACGGCAAGGAAACGTACTTTCTTTCCGTCCAGCGCTTTCATGCCGTGAGGCAGTTTGGAGTTGAAATACAAACTGTCTCCTTCGTTTAAAATCAAGTCTTTGCCGTCGATGCTCAGCATCATGCGGCCTTCCAGTACAAGGTTGAATTCCTGTCCGGAGTGACTGTTGTAGTGTATCGGCTCGTTATCCGGCTTGGGTTCGACGGTGACGATGAACGGGTCGGCGTTGCGGTTCATGAAGCCGGCAGCCAGTGACTGGTATTTATAGGCTTTTGTGCGCTCGATGCTGGTTCCCTTGCCGGCACGGGTAAGGAAGTAGCTGCTCATCTTCGGCTCTTCACCGAACATCAGGGCATCCAGTGCGATGCCGTAACGGCGGGCTATCTTTTGCAGCATGCTTACGGAGATGTCGAATTCTCCCGTTTCGGCAAGACGGTACTCTTCTGCCGGGATGTCGCAATCGCGGGCGATGTCTTCGGCATTCAATTCCAATACGTCGCGCAGTCCGCGCAGGCGTTCGGCTATTTGTTTAATCTGTTCGTCCATGTGGTTTTTATTAAGTGGATTAGTACGGTTATTTACTTGCTTTTATGGCATTGATAATGGCGGAAGAGAATCCCTGATGTTCCAGCTCGTTGATACCCTTGATTGTAATTCCGCCGGGAGTGCATACCTTGTCAATCTCTATGGCGGGATGCGTATCGTTGTTCAGAATCAGTTCGGCGGCGCCTTTTACCGACTGGGCTATCATGCGCATGCCGTCCTTGGGGTAAACGCCCAGTTCTATTCCGGCCTGCATGGCTGCCTGGATATACTTCAGTACATAAGCGATGCCGCAGGAAGTCATGGCGGTGGTTGCCGCTATCTTATCTTCGGGAATCAGCATGGCAAGTCCCATCTGGTTGAAGATGTCGAGCAAAAGCTGTTCCTGTTCCTTGCTGGCGTTACGGCTTGCAATGAGCGTCATGCTTTCCATCTCGCTGATGGCGGTGTTGGGGATGAGGCGGAACATGGTCATCTCCTTGTCTGCCACGTAGTGTGCCAGTTCTTCGAAAGGGATGCCGGCAGCTACGGAGATAAGTATCTGCTTGCTTTTCAGCTTGAGTTCGCTTACCACCGGTTTTATCAGCCACGGTTTGACGGCGAGTATGATAAGCTCGGCGCCGGTAACGGCTTCCTGATTGTCGCGTGTGGTTTGCAAAGCGGGGAACTCAGCCTTTAACGCATCCAGTTTGCCTTGCGTGGGATTAGAAACAATGATGTCGCTGGCGGGGATGATGGTTCCTTTTGCCAGACCGCGGGCGATGGAGCCGCCCATATTTCCTGCACCGATAATTGCTGTTTTCATATCATCTTGTCATTTAAAAAGTTGTCTTCGGGCAAAGGTAAAGATTTTAATGAAAAAACGACCGAAACAGGAAGGTATTCTTCTTTCGGTCGTATCTTTTGCCGGCTGATTATCCGTAAATTGTCAAAGTACTTTCTTAAAACGTTCCAGGAAGAGGTTCGCTTCGTCCATGCCGAGACACAGGGGCGGCAACAGGCGGAGTACGTTTGTGCCGCTGACACCGGTAAAGACATGCTGTTCTTTCAGTAACCTCAAACGCAGTTCTTTGACAGGCTCTTCAAATTCGAGGCCAATCATCAGTCCGCGTCCGCGCACTTCCTTGATTTGCGGGAATTTCTTCAGCTCTTCCATCAGGTATGCGCCTACTTGGGCGGCATTGTCTACAAGAGCTTCCTGCTCTATGATATCCAGTACGGCAAGCGCAGCGCTGCAAGCCAGATGATTTCCGCCGAAAGTGGTTCCGAGCTGACCGTAAACGGGAGTAAACATCGGACTGATAAGTACGCCTGCCATCGGAAATCCGTTGCCTATGCCTTTGGCTACAGTGATGATGTCGGCTTTGATACCGTTGTACTGATGGGCGAAGAACTTGCCGCTACGTCCGTAACCGCTTTGGATTTCGTCCAGAATCAGTACCGTATTGTGCTCTGTACAGGCCTTGCGCAAGGCTTGCATAAACTCGTCGGTGGGCAACTGTATGCCGCCTACTCCCTGAATGCCTTCGATGATTACAGCGCATACATCGCCTTTCGCCAGTTCGGCTTTCATCGCCTCTGTATCATTCAGCGGGAGATAGGTAACGTGTCCGCAGTTGTTGATGGGAGCAATGATTTTGGGATTGTCGGTTGCCTCTACCGCCAATGAAGTACGTCCGTGGAAAGCTTTCGAGAAGGATACCACGCGAGTCCGTCCGTTATGGAACGAAGCGAGCTTCAACGCGTTTTCGTTGGCTTCGGCTCCGCTGTTGATAAGGAAAAGGGAATAATCATCGTATCCGCAGACCTTTCCCAACCGTTCTGCCAGTTGCTGTTGCAGTTCGTTGATAACGGAGTTGGAATAGAATCCAAGCGTGGCTACTTGCTTGCCGAGCATCTCTACATAGTGCGGATGTGCATGTCCGATAGAGATTACTGCATGACCGCCATAGAGGTCGAGGTACTCCGTACCTTTATCGTCCCATACATGGCAGCCTTTTCCTTTGACAATATTGATGTCAAAAAGGGGATATACATCGAATAGTTTCATTCTTTCAGTAACTGATTACAAATTAAAGATACTTTAGAAAGCACTGGGTTTCAGTCTCAAACCGACAGTCTCTTCCAGATTGAACATCAGGTTCATGTTGTGTACGGCCTGTCCGCTGGCTCCTTTCAGCAAGTTGTCTATGCAGGAGATGATAAGGAGCTTGTCGCCATGCTTTTCCAAATGGATAAGGCATTTGTTGGTGTTGACAACCTGCTTCAAATCGATGTTCTTGCCGACGATATGCGTGAAGGAGTCTTTGGCATAATACTCTTCATACATGCGGACAATCTCTTCCAACGCCACTTTGGTTTTTATCACGATAGTGGTAAAGATGCCGCGGGGAAAATCACCGCGATAAGGGATGAAATCAATGTCCGAATCGAAACTGTTCTGGAGCTGTTTGAGCGATTGCTTGATTTCGGGTACGTGCTGGTGCTCGAAAGCCTTGTACACACTCAGGTTGTTGTTGCGCCAGCTGAAGTGGCTCGTAGCTCCCGGCTTGACGCCCGCACCGGTGCTGCCGGTGATGGCATTCACCATAATATCGCCGTTCAGCATCAGATGCTTGGCAAGCGGAAGCAGGCCCAACTGGATGCAGGTGGCGAAGCAACCGGGGTTGGCAACATGCTTTGCCGTGCAGGTGGCACGGCGGTTCAGCTCGGGAAGGCCGTAGATGAAGTCATGGTCGTCGCTTTTGATGCGATAGTCCATGGAGAGGTCGATTATCTTCAGGTCTTCCGGTACGTTGTGGCTTTCCATGAATTTTCTGGTGTCGCCATGCGCCGTGCAGAAGAAAAGCACATCGATTTCGTCCAACGGAAGTTCGTCGGTAAACGTTAAATCCGTCTCTCCGTACAACCCTTCGTGTACGTCGGTTATTTTGTTGCCGGCATTGCTCGAGCTGTTTACGAATACGATTTCCGCTTCGGGATGGTTCAGTAACAGGCGTATCAGTTCGCCTGCCGTGTATCCGGCTCCGCCGATGATTCCTACTTTAATCATGTTGATAATATCTATTGGGTTCTTCTGGTATTATAACTAATAGTATGATATATATAAGCGTACCTGCAAACGCAGTGAAGATCGTAGCAAAAACGTAGATGATGCGTACCAGTGACACGTCGAGTCCGAAAAAGTTTGCCAGTCCTGCACATACGCCGGAAAGCATTCTTCCGTTTCGGGGGCGCGTTAATTTTTGCTTCCGGTTCATCATTTAGATTTCTTCGTCTTTGTGGTTTGAGTAATAGGCACGCAGTGCGGTAGAAGTCACCTTGATGAAACCTTTGGCGTCTTCCGCAGTCCAGCCTTTCTGCATTTCACCGTATTCGCCGAATTTGTTCTTTACAAGGTCGTCGTCGCTTTCCACGCCTACGGTAGAGAAACAGAGCGGATGAAGTTCGAGAATCGCAGTACCGTTTACATTGCGTTGCGAAGACTCCAGCATGGCTTCGATGTCGCGCATTACCGGTTCCAGATACTGGCTTTCGTGCAGGAACATACCGTACCAGTTGGCTACCTGGTCTTTCCAGTATTGCTGCCATTTGCTTAATGTGTATTTCTCAAGGAACTTGTGTGCGCCGATAATCAGCATGGGAGCGGCTGCCTCGAAACCTACGCGGCCCTTGATGCCGATAATCGTATCGCCTACGTGCATATCACGACCGATGCCGTAAGCCGCACCGATTTCCTCTACCTTCTGGATAGCCTTGATGGGGTCGTCGAATTTTTCATCGTTGACCGCTTTAAGCTCACCCTTCTCAAAGGTCAGGCGCAACTGTTCGCTGCCTTCTTTGGTGCAATGTTTCAGATAGGCGCTTTCGGGAAGTCCCTGTGCGGAGTCCAGAATCTCACCGCCGCAAATGGAAGTACCCCACAGACCTACGTTATAGGAATATTTCAGTTTGGCGAAGTCGGCTGCAAAGCCGTGCTTGTTCAGATAATCTATCTCTTCCTGACGACTCAAAGCCATGTCGCGTGTCAGCGTGATGATTTCCACGCCCGGAGCCATGACAAGGAAAGTCATGTCGAAACGAATCTGGTCGTTACCCGCACCGGTCGAACCATGTGCAATGGCATCTGCGCCGATTTCGTTGGCGTAGCGTGCAATGGCCAGCGCCTGGAATATACGTTCGGAGCTTACGGAAATAGGATAAGTACCGTTACGCAATACGTTGCCGAATACCATGTATTTCAAGCTCTTTTCGTAATATTCCTGCGTTACGTCCAAAGTAATATATTTTACAGCACCCAGTTTGTAGGCGTTCTCTTCGTTTGTCTTCAGCTGTTCGGGGCTGAAACCGCCGGTATTGGCACAAGCCGCATATACCTCGTATCCTTTCTCTTTGGCCAGATACATAACTGTGAATGAGGTGTCCAGACCACCGCTGAATGCAACTACTACTTTTTTCTTCTTTTCCATAATACTTATGAATTTTGAATGTTGAATTATAAATTAGGAATCAGGCTTGTTATAACGAGTCCGTGTGTTCCCATTTATAATTCAAAATCTATAATTAATTATATTTTATCTTCCTCGTGTAATTTCGGGTCGTAAAGCATTGCCGTGCAAATGCAGAACTTCCGGTTTTTGGCTACCAGTATGTCATGGTTGATACAGCCCTCGCAGCCTTTCCAGAAAGCCTCGTCGTCTGTCAGTTCATTGAAAGTAACCGGTACGTAGCCCAGTTCGGTATTCATTTTCATAACGGCCGCTCCGCTGGTCAGACTGAATATCTTGGCTTTGGGCCACCGCAGGCGTGCCAGGCGGAAAGAAGCCGTCTTGATACGTTTTGCCAGTCCCAAGCCGCGGTAATCGGGATGTACGATGAGGCCCGATGTTGCCACATACTGCTTGTTTCCCCAGCTTTCTATGTAGGTGAAACCTGCAAATTCGTCTCCACATAAAGCTATGATAGCTTTTCCTTCTTTCATTTTAGTCGCCACATATTCGTGTGTGCGTTCTGCGATGCCCGTTCCGCGCACCTTGGCAGCTTCTCGGATGGTATCCAAAATCTTATCCACGTAAACTTCATGTGAGGCGTCGGCCACCATCACATCAATCTGTTTCGAATCCATTTCTTTTATTTCGTTATATATTCGTTGTAATATAGTTGTACAGGTTTACTTTATGTTAGGAATGATTTGTGACAGAAACATACGCACCTCTTCGTGGGATGCAGCCTCGTGCAGAACCATCATGATCGTATCGTCGCCGGCAATGGTGCCCAGTACGGCGGGACATTCGCGGTTGTCGATGTCATAAGCCATGCTGCTGGCATAGCCGGGCCGGGTGCGGATGACGGCAATGTTCTTGGAGAAATGGAGGGAAATGAAGCCGCTGGTCATCAGCATTTCGCTTGCGCTCTGGTCGTTGCTGCGCTTGTACATGATGTTGTTGGGAAGAACATATACATATTTCCCGTTCATGTTGGCCGCTTTGGCTACTTTCAACTGTTTCAAGTCGCGTGACAAGGTGGCTTGTGTCAGCTCAAAGCCCTCTTTGCCCAAAGCCTGCAACAGCTCTTCCTGAGAACTGATGTCTTTGCTTGAGATAATCATCTTGATGGCATCTAACCGATTGGCTTTCTTTTTCATGTTTCTGTATAATTATTCTTAGGTTGGTGCAAAAGTAGGGAATATTTTGGAAAGAATATACAGAAATGGGATTTTTTTATTCTTTAATATGCAAAAAACGTAAAAAAGACGGTATATGTATGCAGGTTTGGAATATAATTAAAGGCCTTTTATCGGAAATCTTTTAATTATATCTTTGCGACAACTTCAGACAGGTAGCCTGAAAAACTCAGTGTGGGGTAAGTGCAAGCTGTCTGCGTGCGGTTTATCTCTGGCTGCCGTAAGAGAAACGGCAAGTATAACCGTGTCTTGGGCGGGGTGGAGTTGGTGATAAACGACAAAAACAATAAGAGAACTGCCAAAAGGCTCAGAGTCCGTTTGCCGTGAAGCTCTTATTTTTGCAATACAGAATAAAGTTCATTTCTTAATTCTATTAAAACTATCAAAGGCACATGAAAAAACTACTTGGATTAATTTCCTTTCTTTTAGTATTGGCAGGTTCCGTTTCTGCCAAAGTGGTACTTCCGGCTATCTTTTCCGACAATATGGTATTGCAGCAAAACGCGCAAGTCAATCTGTGGGGAAAGGCAATGCCCGGTGAACGGGTTTCGGTAAAAGCGTCATGGACGGATAAAACCGTGACAACCAAGGCTGCGGCTGACGGCAAATGGGCTGTGAAGCTGAAAACGCCTGCGGCTGCAAAAGGGCAGTCTGTTACGGTGAGCGGTGAGAATACGATTACTATTAATAATGTACTGGTAGGTGAAGTATGGCTCTGTACCGGACAATCCAATATGGAATATCCGGTTTCCAGGCATCCCGATAAAAAATGGATGACCGGTATGATAACGGAAGCCGAGGAGATGAAGGATGCGGATTATCCGGAACTTCGTCTGTTCCGGGTGGAACATCAGTTGGCTCCCGACGGTGAAAAGGATGACTGTCAAGGCCGGTGGCTGGTGTGCACGCCGAAAAACCTGTATGACTTCTCGGCTGTGGGATTCGTTTTCGGACGCCGGTTGCATAAGGAATTGAATGTGCCGGTAGGTATGATACAGTCTACATGGGGAGGTACGCATGCGGAATCGTGGACGAAAATGAGTGTTATGAAGAACAATCCGCTCTATGCAGATGTACTTGAAGATTTTGCTTTGAAGAATGTGAAGCAGGAGAAGGGATATTGCAAGGTCCCCGCTACGCTTTGGAACGGTATGATTCATCCTATTCTGGGATATACGGTGAAAGGAAATATCTGGTATCAGGGAGAATCGAATGCCATTCGTCATGAAAAATATCAGCAGGTATTCACCAATATGATTAACAGTTGGCGGAAAGAATGGAAGCAACCCGACATGCCGTTCTATTTCATGCAGATTGCTCCGCATAAAGGACAGCCGGCCGGTATTCGTGAAGCACAGCTCAAAACATGGCAAAGCGGGCTGAAGAATGTGGGCATGGCGGTTGTTACGGATGCGGCGGATTCTACGGATATTCATCCGCGTAATAAGCGCGTGGCGGGTGAACGCATGGCTTTGTGGGCGCTTGCCAAACAATATGGGAAGGATGTGGCATACTCCGGCCCGCTCTTCAAAACGATGAAAGTCAGCGGCAATAAGGCTGTATTGAGTTTTGAATATGCCGAAGACGGTTTGATGACACCTGAGAATGCTCCGGTCAAGGACTTTCTGGTTGCGGGAGCCGACCGGCGTTTCTATCCGGCGGTGGCTGTGATAAAAGGCAGCCGGCTGGAAGTTTCCGCTCCGCAGGTGGCGGAGCCGGTTGCCGTACGTTACGGCTTTTGTAACTTCTTCCGTGTAAATCTTTATAATAAGTCGGGTTTGCCCGCAGTACCTTTCCGTACGGATACATGGGAACAAGGCTCGTATGCACGTTGGTTTGCCGACTCCGAGATGATGCGTTTTCCGCAGGCTTACCGGTTGGATCACGGCAAGCGCCTGTTCTTCGGTTATGCCCAGGGAGTGGGTTGCTGCGCCATGTTGCAGATGTGGAAAGCAACGGGCGAACGTCGTTACTATGATTATGTGAAGCAATGGGCCGACTCTCTGATTAATGAAAAGGGGGAAATTCATCTGTATGATAAGTCCACTTATAACCTGGATTTCATTAACTCCGGAAAGGTGCTGTTTGACCTTTACCGTGAAACCGGCGACCAACGATATAAAGCGGCAATGGATATTCTTATCAAACAGTTGAAGAACCAGCCCCGTACTTTGGAAGGCGGATTCTGGCATAAACTGATTTATCAGCATCAGATGTGGCTGGACGGATTGTATATGGCTTCTCCGTTTATGGCGCAGTATGGTGCGGAATTCAATAAACCGGAATGGATTGATGAGGCGGTGAAGCAGTTCCGTCTCTGTCATAAACATACCTATGATGCCAAGACAGGACTGTATCATCATGCGTGGGACGAAAGCAAGAGCCAGCGTTGGGCGAACCCGGAAACCGGACATTCTCCCAACTTCTGGGGGCGCAGTATAGGCTGGTGGTTTATGGCGCTGGTAGATGCTTTGGACTATATACCCGAAAATCATCCGGGACGTGCCGACATGATTGGCTATATCCGCGGATTGGCGGAGACATTGCCGAAATATCAGGATAAAGCGGGACTTTGGTATCAGGTTATCGACCAGCCTAAACGCAAGGGTAATTTCCCTGAGGCATCCGTGACCACCCAATGTATGTATGCTTATGCAAAAGCAGTGAATAAAGGATATATCGATGCCGGATACCGCGCTGTAGCGGAAAAGGCTCTGCAGGGCTTGAAAGATAAATTGCTGGTGGAGAAACAGGACGGAACGCTGACTCTGCCCCGTTGTTGCCAGGTTGGCGGTTTGGGCGGTCATCCGTATCGCGACGGAAGTTTTGAATATTATATAGGTGAAAAGATGAGGGATAATGACGCCAAAGCAACGGGGCCGTTCATTATGGGATGTCTGGAACTGGAGAAAATAAAATAGGTATGAATCGATTGTTTTGTATTGCCATGTTTGCATTTTGTGCAGGTTTTTTGTCTGCACAAGATGTTTCGTGGCCGGAGATTGGTTTGGATGCCAAACCGGCTGCACGCTGGTGGTGGATGGGAAGTGCGGTGGATAAGGAAAACCTGACCCGTAATCTGGAAGCATATGCTGCGGCGGGAATGGGTACGATGGAGATTACTCCGATTTATGGCGTACAGGGAAATGATGCGAAGGATATTCCGTTTCTCTCTCCCCGATGGATGCAGATGCTGCAATATACGGAAAGTGAAGCGTCTCGTCTTGGCATGCAGATTGATATGAACACCGGTACCGGCTGGCCTTTCGGAGGCCCTGAAGTGGGGATAGAGGATGCCGCCTGCAAACTGTTTGTTACGGAATATCGGTTAGAAGGCGGGAATACGCTTGATAAGAGAATAGAGGTTGCCGATAAAAAACAAAAGCCTTATGCCAAACTGGAGCGTCTGATGGCCTTTTCCGATACGGGGAAGTGTCTGGATTTGACGGATAAGGTAAAAGACGGAATGTTATGCTGGAAAGCTCCGAAAGGGAGCTGGCGTCTGATTGCCGCCTTTTGCGGCAAGACTTTGCAGAAGGTGAAGCGTGCGGCACCCGGCGGTGAGGGGTATGTGATGAATCATTTCTCGGCCCGTGCCGTGAAAAACTATCTCGGACGCTTTGAACGCGCTTTTGACGGAAAGTTCAAGGATACGGCAGGTGGTGCTACAGCTTATCCCCATAATTTCTTTAACGACTCCTATGAGGTTTACGGGGCGGACTGGTCGGAAGGACTTTTTGATGAGTTTCTGGCGCGTCGCGGTTATAAACTGGAAGAACACCTGCCGGAGTTTCTGGCGGCAGGGGAGCGTTCGGACAAGATCCGGCGCATCATCTCCGATTATCGTGAAACTCTCGGTGAACTGTTGCAGGAGAATTTCACCCGTCAGTGGACGGAGTGGGCACATCGGCACGGGGCTAAAACCAGAAATCAAGCTCATGGCTCGCCGGGAAATCTGATAGACCTTTATGCCACGGTGGATATTCCGGAGTGCGAAGGTTTCGGTTTGTCTGATTTCGGTATACGGGGATTGCGTAAGGATTCGCTGACGCGTCCCAATGATTCCGACCTCTCCATGTTGAAATACGCATCTTCGGGCGCTCATATTGCCGGTAAACCTTATACTTCTTCAGAAACTTTTACTTGGCTGACGGAACATTTCCGCACTTCTCTGTCACAGTGCAAGCCGGATATCGACCTCATGTTCGTTTCCGGCGTCAACCATACTTTTTTCCATGGTACGACTTATTCTCCTGCTGAGGCTGCCTGGCCTGGCTGGAAGTTTTATGCTACGGTGGATATGAGTCCGACGAACAGCATCTGGCGTGATGCGCCTGCTTTCTTTCAATATATATCCCGTTGCCAGAGTTTTTTGCAGATGGGACAGCCGGATAATGACTTCCTTGTGTATTTGCCGGTATATGATATGTGGCAGGAGCAGGACGGACGTCTGCTGATGTTTGATATTCATAAAATGGCACGGCGTGCTCCGGGCTTTATAGAAGCGGTGCACCGCATTAACGATGCCGGTTATGATATGGATTATATTTCCGATAACTTCATTCGTACGGCCACCTGCCGTGATAAGAAAATTGTGACGTCAGGCGGAACAGTTTATAAAGCATTGGTTGTTCCCGGTGCACGTTTAATGCCTGCAGACGTACTTGCCCGCCTGCTCGAATTGGCAAAAGAGGGGGCGACCGTTGTGTTTCTGGACCGGTATCCGGAGGATGTTCCGGGGTATGCCAGGTTGGAACAGCGCCGTACGGACTTTAAGGGTACTCTGGAGCAGGTAAAGAAATTAGGAAATAAGCAAGGTAAAGGTAAGACGGTGTTCTTCGGTACGGATTATGTCCGTACACTGGCGCAGACTGCTGCTATACCGGAAGCGATGAAAACTTCTTTTGATTTGAGCTGTATCCGTCGGAAGAACCCGGAAGGTTATCATTATTTCATTTCCGCACTGACCGGAAAAGATACGGAAAGTTGGATACCGTTGGCTGTGCCTGCACGTTCGGCCATGCTTTATAATCCGATGAACGGCGTTTCCGGCAAGGCTCGTTTGCGTCAGAAGGATGGAAGGACGGAAGTTTATTTGCAATTGGCTTCCGGAGAATCTGCCATATTGAAAACTTTTACGGAAGTTGACGTACAGGCTCCGGAATGGAAGTATCAGACTGCTGCACGGGGAGCTGTCGAACTGTCCGGCTTATGGAACCTGCGGTTTGTGGAAAGCGTTCCTGCGGTACATAGTGTGCCGGATTCCGTTGCTTTGGGCTCATGGACGGATTTATCCTTTGAAGGTGCTAAAACGGTGATGGGAACAGGCTGTTATACAACCACTTTTGTGATTGAAAATCCGGCATCGGCCCAGGACTGGTTACTCTCACTTGGCGATGTCCGTGAAAGTGCCCGTGTACGTATCAATGGCCGGAATGTTGCCACTTTATGGGCTGTGCCCTATTGTTGCTCCGTCGGGCAATACCTGTGTCCGGGAAAGAATACTTTGGAAATAGAAGTAACCAATCTTCCTGCCAATCGCATAGCCGATATGGATCGCCGTGGAGTGAAGTGGCGCATCTTCAAAGATATAAATATTGCAGCGCTTGGTTATAAAAAAGGGACTTATGCCGGCTGGGAACCTGTACCAAGCGGATTATTAGGCCCTGTACGTATTATACCACTGAAGATAACTAAAAACGAAATGCAATGAAAAAAATCAGTCTGGGCGGAGTAGCGCTTGTTTGCGCTTTCTGCTCTTTATATGCTCAAGACCCGCGTGAACGAAACTATTTCTATGAAATCCTTGATCCTAAGCATGAACCGAAACCGTTGGTAGAGGGATTTGCCCAAGAACGGATTACTGAAAATTTAAATCGCGGACTGGCGGTTGCCCCTTCCCGGGACGGCAAATCTGTGTATCTCAGCTGGCGTTTGCTGGCATCGGATGCTCCCGCCACGGCTTTCCATGTATATCGTGAGGTGGGCGGAAAGGCTTGTCGCCTGACGAAAAAGGCCGTTTCCCGTACTTGTGACTTTGTGGACACCGCTCCTCATGCACAAGCCGTCTATTGGGTGGAAGCTGTTGCAAAAGGACAGAAGCCGGTTGTATCGGAAAAACGGAAGGTTGTGTTGTCCGATTTGAAGCCTTATACTTCTATCCGCTTGAAAGATAATGCAAAAGCAGGAAAGATAGCATTGGCCGACCTGAACGGGGACGGAACTTATGATTATATCGTTCGTACTCCCGAAACGAACGTAGATCCGGGCATGCCGGGTGATACTACCGGGAAAACGTATAAAATATCCGCTTATTTGAGTGACGGTACTTACCTATGGACATACGATATGGGACCGGGGATTGAACCGGGTATCTGGTACTCGCCTTTCATCGTATACGATTTCAATGGTGACGGTAAGGCTGAGGTGGCGATTAAAACAGCAGGTACTGACTATGTGAAAAACGAGAAAGGACGTGTTTGCGGCGGGAGTGAATATCTTTCCGTACTGGACGGCATGACCGGACAGGAGATAGACCGGGTGGATTGGCCTGAGCGCAATGACCGTTACGGAAATCTGATTCGTCAGAATCGTAACCAGATGGGGGTTGCCTATTTAGACGGAAAGACCCCGTTTATATTGGCGGCACGCGGCACTTACAAGCTGATGGTTGTGGATGCCTGGATGTTGAAAAACGGTAAATTGGAACGTGCATGGCGTTGGGATGGTGACGAGGAGAATCCTATTGTCCGTAGTATGGGTGCGCACAGCATGGTTACTGCCGATGTGGACGGTGACGGCCGTGATGAGGTTATGTTAGGTTCCTGTATGCTTGATGATAACGGAACACTTTTGTGGTCTTCGGGCTTGGGACATAGCGACAAGGCATATCTTTGCAAGTTGCATCCCGATAGGGAAGGCATGCAGGTGTTTATGGTAAGTGAACCCAAAAAGGAAGATGGCCGTGGCGTTTCAGTAGTGGATGCGGCTACGGGTAAATTGATATGGAGCATCGGCCATACTACTTATCATGTAGGTGACGGTATGGTAACGGATTTTGATCCTGCTCATTCCGGTTTGGAGTGTTTTGCCAGCGAAGACCGTAAGGGGGGAAGTACCGACAGATATTTGCTTACTGCCGACGGGAAGAAACTGCAAGTAGCTCAAGATGAGATACCCGGCTGCCGTAACTGGATATGGTGGGATGCTGATTTGTTGCGTGAGACATTTAAAGGAGACAATAACCGTTGGGGAGCAGGCTCTTCTTCCGGTGGACGTAGCCAGAGCATCTGGAAATGGAAAGGTGAGATATTGACGGAAAATATCAAGGGGGATATATTACTGATGGCTGATATGGAAGGTGACTGGCGCGAGGAACTGATAACGGCTTTGCCCGGCGAACTGCGTATTTACCGCACCGATATTCCTGCGACAGACCGTAGGGTAACGTTGATGCAGGACGCTTTGTACCGTAGTTATGTGGCTCATCGTAGCATGGGGTATCCTCAAGCACCCGTACCGTCTTATTATTTAGGAGATAATTAATACATGTATCGGAATAAGATGTTCCGGTATGTTTGCTAACTTTAAAACGCTATTAAGAATGACAAAACCATTGTATGTAATTGCTGCTGTTTGTTTATGGATATTCAGTTCTTGCCAGTCTGCGGACTATAAGTATGAAGCTGTCTATCGTAACCTGCCTTTTGACATGCCTCGTGTGGAAGCACCGAGATTTCCCGACCGTACGGTCAATCTGAAAGAGTTTAATGCCGTCGGTAATGGGGAAACTCTATGTACATCGGCTTTTGCCGATGCAATCAATGCCCTTTCCGAACAAGGGGGAGGACATCTTGTTGTTCCTGCCGGTGTTTGGCTTACAGGGCCGATCGTATTGAAAAGCAATATTGACTTGCATTTGGAAAAAGGGGCTGTTATCCTTTTCTCTCCTGATGTGGACCTCTATCCTTTGGTGGAAACAGTGTTTGAGGGGTTGGATACCCGCCGTTGCCAGTCTCCGATTTCCGGCCGTAACCTGGAAAATGTAGCTATAACCGGCGAAGGGGCAATTGACGGAAACGGCCATTACTGGCGTCCGTTGAAGCGTGAGAAGGTTACGGAGAGCGTCTGGAAGCAGACAACAGCCCGTGGCGGTGTATATAAACGTCCTACCTACTGGTTCCCTTATCCTGAAACTTTGAAAGGGGATACTATCAGTAATATGAATGTCCCCCAGAATCTGAAAACGGAGGAAGAGTGGCAAAGTGTCCGTCATTTCCTTCGTCCGGTGATGGTGAGTCTGATAGAGTGTAAGAATGTGTGGTTGCAAGGGGTGATTTTCCAGAACTCTCCGGCGTGGAACCTGCATCCGCTGATGTGTGAGAATGTGCTGGTTGAAGATGTGCAGGTGCGTAATCCGAGCTATGCGCAGAACGGTGACGGACTGGATTTGGAATCTTGTAAAAACGCGCTGATTGTGAATTCTACCTTTGATGTGGGAGATGACGGAATCTGTCTGAAAAGCGGTAAGGATGAAGATGGCCGCCGTCGTGCACGTCCTTGCGAAAATGTAGTGGTAGATGGCTGCACGGTATTTAAAGGTCATGGAGGTTTCGTTGTCGGCAGTGAGATGAGTGGCGGGGTACGTAATGTATCCGTCAGCAATTGCCAGTTCCTGGGAACGGATGTGGGACTGCGTTTTAAGAGCAAGCGCGGTCGTGGCGGTATTGTTGAAAATATATGGATTACCAATGTGTCTATGATGGATATTCCGACCGAACCGATTACTTTCAATCTTTATTATGGTGGAAAATCAGCCGTTGAAGTGTTGGAGAGCGGTGAAAAAGTTCCGGCTAAAGTAGAGCCTCTTCCTGTGGATGAAACAACTCCTTGTTTCCGGAATATTCATGTGAAGAATTTGGTATGCGCAGGCGCCCGTCGTGCATTGTTCTTCAACGGTATCCCGGAAATGCCGATTGAAAATGTGGTTTTGGAAGATGTTGATATAACTTCCCGATTGGGAGCCGAATTTGTTTATAGCAAGGCCGTTACGATGAAGAACGTAACCATCCGGAATACGGAAGGCGAGCAAATTGTCACCCGTTTTTGTGAGGATGTGAAATAGAAGACCGGATGTGGTAATAGCGGATGAAACGGATTGTCAAATCTGACACCCTTTCAGTCAAAATAAGTACAAGGAATAGGGGATGATTCCCCTATTTTTGTATCATGAAATAGCGACTAAAACTAATTACCATGAAACAATGTTTTTTTGCGGTCGATTTGGGAGCTACCAGCGGCCGTACCATCTTGGGAACTTTCACACCGGAAGGATTGGAAATGGAAGATGTGAATCGGTTTCCGAATCATCTGATTGAAACCGGCGGACATTTTTATTGGGATATATATGAGCTTTACCGGCATATTATCGAAGGACTGAAAATAGTCGCTCAGAAGAAGGATGTGGAAATTACTTCCATCGGTATTGATACATGGGGAGTGGATTTTGTCTGTGTAGGTAAAGACGGCGGATTTCTTCGTCAGCCTTATTCGTACCGTGATCCTCATACGGCCGGAGCGCCTGAGGCTTTCTTTAAAAAGGTTGCCCGCAAGCAGGTCTATGAGTGGACGGGTATTCAAGTGATGAATTTCAACTCTTTGTTCCAGCTTGATACATTGAGACGTAATAATGACAGTGCATTGGCCGCTGCCGATAAATTGCTTTTTATACCGGATGCTTTGAGTTATATGCTGACCGGTGAAATGGTAACGGAATATACCATTGCCAGTACGGCGCAGTTGGTCAATGCAAACACCCGTAAACCGGAAGATGCTTTATTGCGCGAACTCGGACTGACGGAAAATAATTTCGGTCGTTTTGTTTATCCCGGTGAGAAAATAGGAACATTGACAAAGGAAGTACAGCGCATGACCGGATTGGGAGATATACCTGTAATCGCAGTTGCCGGGCATGATACAGCTTCTGCTGTGGCTTCGGTTCCTGCAATGAATCCTGATTTTGCCTATCTGAGCAGCGGAACCTGGTCTTTAATGGGAGTGGAAACGAAGGGGCCGGTTATTACAGAGGAAACCGAATCTTTGAATTTTACGAATGAAGGCGGTGTGGATGGCACTATCCGTCTATTGAAAAATATTTGTGGGATGTGGCTGTTGGAACGCTGCCGTGCGGCGTGGGGACAGATATCTTATCCGGAACTGATAGCCGAAGCGAATGCCAGTGAGCCGTTCCGCAGTCTGATTAATCCTGATGATGTCCTGTTTGCCAATCCTGCCGATATGGAACAGGCTATACAGACGTACTGTTCGGATTCTCATCAGCCTGTTCCGCAGACACGGGGGCAAATTGTACGTTGTATCTTTGAGAGCCTTGCTCTGCGCTATCGTCAGGTTTTGGATAATCTTCGCACTCTTTCTCCTCACCCGATAGAGACACTTCACGTTATTGGCGGAGGAAGCCGTAATGAATTATTGAACCGTTGGACAGCCAATGCTGTCGGTATTCCTGTTGTGGCAGGTCCGTCTGAGGCTACGGCAATCGGTAATATCATGATTCAGGCATTGGCGGCGGGAACGGCAAAGGATATTGCTTCCATGCGCCAGTTGATCAATCGTTCTATTTCTTTGGAAACTTTCTATCCGGAAGATACGGACGTGTGGGATGCCGCATATTTACACTTCAAACAGGTGACAATGAATCATTAATGTTTAAAATAATATTAAATAAATCAGTATTATGAAAGAAGAATTAATAACAAAGGCTTATGAAGTGGCAAAGGAACGTTATGCTGCTCTTGGGATAGATGTGGAAAAGGTAATGGAACAGCTCCAGAAGGTTGCAATCTCCATGCACTGCTGGCAGGCCGATGATGTTATCGGCTTTGAGTCGGGCAGCTCGCTGACCGGCGGTATCCAGACTACAGGTAATTATCCCGGTAAGGCCCGTAATATGGAAGAATTGCGTAGCGACATCTTAAAGGCCGCTTCTTATATACCGGGCAAACATCGCTTGAATCTGCATGAAATTTACGGTGATTTCGGCGGTACGTTTGTTGACCGTGACCAGGTGGAAGTGAAACATTTTGAAAGCTGGATGCAATGGGCGGCTGAAAACGGGATGAAACTGGATTTCAACTCGACTTCTTTCTCACATCCTAAAAGCGGTAACTTGTCTTTAGCCAATCCGGATAAAGGCATCCGTGATTTCTGGATTGAACATACCAAACGCTGCCGTGCCATTGCGGAAGAGATGGGACGCCGTCAGGGCGATCCTTGCATCATGAATCTTTGGGTACACGACGGTAGCAAGGATGTTACGGTAAACCGTATGAAATACCGTGAACTGTTTAAAGACTCTCTCGACCGGATTTTTGCTACGGAATATAAAAATATGAAGGACTGTCTGGAATCTAAAGTATTCGGTATCGGTCTGGAAAGCTATACAGTGGGCTCTAATGAATTCTGTGTAGGTTATAGCGTGCAACACCAGAAACTGATAACAATCGATACGGGTCACTTCCATCCTACGGAGAGTGCTGCTGATAAAGTTTCGTCCATGTTGTTGTTCGTACCCGAACTGATGCTTCATGTAAGTCGTCCGATACGTTGGGATTCCGACCATGTGACTATTATGGATGACCCGACTCTCGAACTCTTCCAGGAGATTGTCCGTTGCAATGCCTTGGACCGTGTACACATCGGTCTTGATTATTTCGATGCTTCCATCAACCGTATAGGCGCTTATGTCATCGGTACCCGTGCCGCACAGAAATGTATGTTGCGGGCATTGCTGGAACCGTTGGCTAAACTTCGCGAGTATGAGGCTGCCGGTCAGGGCTTCCAGCGTCTTGCCCTGTTGGAAGAAGCTAAAGCTTTGCCTTGGAATGCCGTTTGGGATATGTTCTGTTTGAAGAATAATGTTCCGGTAGGTGAAGAATTCATTGCTGAAATAGAAAAATACGAAGCTGAGGTTACATCCAGACGTAACTAAGTTTATCAGAGTTAGTGATAGTGTTTAGCGGGGAAAGCATATCTTTGCCCGCTACTTTCATTACTCATAGAACATTAACCGTTGATTATCATGAATACACTAATAGGATTATTAATTATCGCTGTGGGAAGTTTTGGGCAGAGTAGCTCGTATGTACCTATCAATAAAGTCAAAGGTTGGTCCTGGGAAAACTTCTGGTTGGTACAGGGCATTTTTGCCTGGCTCGTCTTTCCGCTGCTCGGTGCTTTACTTGCCATTCCTGCCGATGGCAGCCTGATAGAACTTTGGGGAGCCGGTGGTGCATTGCCGGCTATTATTTACGGTGTCCTTTGGGGTGTCGGCGGTCTGACATTCGGATTGAGTATGCGCTATTTGGGCGTTGCTTTAGGACAAAGTATAGCTTTGGGTACCTGTGCCGGTTTCGGAACCCTGTTCCCGGCTCTGTTTGCAGGGAAAGATTTGCTGCACGGTGATGGTCTGATGCTCCTTATTGGTGTTTGCATCACTTTGGCGGGAATTGCCATTATCGGTTATGCGGGCAGTCTACGCTCCAGGAATATGAGTGAGGAGGAAAAAAAGGCTGCCGTGAAAGATTTTGCGTTGACAAAAGGGCTGCTGGTTGCTTTGCTGGCAGGTGTGATGAGTGCCTGTTTTGCTCTCGGCCTGGATGCCGGAACGCCTATTAAGGAGGCGGCGCTGGCAGGTGGGGTGGCCCCGTTGTATGCCGGACTTCCTGTTATCTTTCTGGTAACTTTGGGCGGGTTCTGTACGAATGCGGCTTATTGTATCCAGCAAAATATAAAGAATAGGACGGGTAAGGAGTATTTGTCGGTCAGCGGCGATGTTCTTGTGAATAATGTTTTGTTCTGTGCTCTTGCCGGAGTATTATGGTATTCGCAATTCTTCGGTCTGGAAATGGGTAAGAGTTTTTTAGGCGGCAGTCCGATATTGCTTGCATTTTCCTGGAGTATACTGATGTCGCTGAATGTTACATTCAGTAATGTCTGGGGAATCCTGCTGAAAGAATGGAAGGGGTGCGGTTCCCGTACAATAGGCGTATTAATATTGGGATTGGCCGTTCTCATCGCTTCTATTATTGTAGTGGCGATGGCGCAAGCATAAAAATAATATCTAATAAACTGTAATTAAATAGACACATGAAATCAATTCTTGAAAATCGTCCCGAATTGGCTTATGAAGTCAATCAAGCGGCAGAAGTGGCCGGTTATCTTTGGCAAAAAGGTTGGGCAGAACGTAATGGTGGTAATATAACTTTAAACATCACTGAATATGTAGATGATGAAATCCGGGCTTTGCCGGCTATCAGCGAAGTAAAACAGATAGGAAAAGTACTCCCTTATCTGAAAGGTGGTTATTTTTATTGTAAAGGTACTCAGATGCGTATGCGTGATTTGGCACGTTGGCCTATGGCAAACGGTTCAATCATCCGTATTCTGGATGACTGTGCCAGCTACGTAATTATAGCAGACCAGCCTGTAATGCCTACATCGGAATTGCCTTCTCATCTTGCCGTGCATAATTATCTGCTTGAAAAAGGCTCTCCTTACAGAGCATCTTTGCATACACATCCTATCGAATTGATTGCTATGACCCATAACAAGAAGTTCCTGGAGAAGGATGTGGCTACCAATCTGCTTTGGAGTATGATTCCGGAAACAAAGGCGTTCTGTCCTCGTGGATTGGGTATAATTCCTTATGAATTGCCAAGTTCGGTAAAATTGGCTGACGCTACTATTGAGGCTTTGAACGATTATGATGTAGCTATGTGGGAAAAGCATGGAGTCTTTGCTGTAGATGTGGATATTATGTCTGCTTTTGACCAGGTAGATGTGTTGAATAAATCTGCACTGATTTACATTGCAGCTAAAAATATGGGCTTTGAACCGGACGGAATGAGTCAGGAACAAATGAAAGAGATGACTGTGGCTTTTAATTTACCCAAATAAAAGTGAAGTATATGTACAGAATGATATTGAACGAAACCTCTTATTTCGGAGCAGGCTGTCGGAAAACAATTGCGGTGGAAGCCATGCGTAGAGGTTTTAAGAAAGCGTTCTTTGTGACAGATAAAGACCTGATCCGTTTTAAAGTCGCAGACAAAATAATTGAAGTTTTTGAAAAGAATCGTATTCCTTATGAGCTTTTCAGTGATGTAAAGGCAAATCCGACGATTGCGAACGTACAGAATGGCGTATCCGCTTTTAAAGCATCCGGTGCTGATTTTATTGTAGCGCTGGGCGGTGGCTCTTCCATTGATACGGCAAAAGGTATCGGCATTGTTGTGAATAATCCGGATTTTGCAGATGTGAAGTCATTGGAGGGTGTAGCTGCAACCCGTCATAAGGCTGTCCCGACTTTTGCATTGCCTACAACGGCTGGAACAGCTGCTGAAGTCACTATCAATTATGTGATAATAGATGAAGATGCAAAGAAGAAGATGGTCTGCGTAGACCCTAATGATATTCCGGTTGTGGCGATTGTAGACCCGGAACTGATGTATTCCATGCCGAAAGGGCTGACTGCTGCAACAGGAATGGACGCTTTGACGCATGCCATTGAAAGCTATATAACACCGGGCGCCTGGGCGATGTCCGATATGTTTGAGTTGAAAGCCATCGAAATGATTGCCGCTAATCTGAAAGCTGCGGTAGACGATGGCAATGATGTCGCAGCTCGCGAAGCGATGTCACAGGCTCAGTACATTGCCGGTATGGGATTCAGTAATGTAGGTTTGGGTATTGTTCATTCCATGGCGCATCCGTTGGGCGCTCATTATGATACTCCGCATGGAGTTGCCAATGCATTGCTGTTGCCCTATGTGATGGAATATAATGCAGAGTCTCCGGCTGCCCCCAAATATCTTCATATAGCTAAAGCTATGGGAGTAGATACGGTGGGTATGACCGAGGCAGAAGGAGTGCGTGCGGCTGTGGATGCAGTCCGGAAGCTGTCATTGAGCATTGGCATTCCTCAAAAGCTACATGAGATAAATGTAAAAGAGGAAGACTTGCATCAATTGGCTGTTGATGCCTTCAATGACGTTTGTACAGGCGGTAATCCTCGTCCTACTTCTGTCGAAGATATTGAGACTTTGTATCGTAAAGCTTTTTAATTATAATTTGAATTACCATGAAGAAAACTATTATTTCATGTGTGCTGTTTTTAACAGCTGTCACTGCTTTTTCGCAGACACCAATGAAGACGGCAGCTGAAGCTAAACTTTCGGCTTCTGACCTTGCTGTGAAAATAGCAGACCGTATCCTTGCAACTACTACTTATGAGTTTAAGAATACCAAGACCGGTAAAACCTATAAGTCTGTCAAGAACTTGCCTTTGGATATGAATGTCAAGGTTGCATGTAAATACAATAATTGGCATTATACCAATGGAGTAACCCATATCGCTTTAATGGAATTGGCCGATAAAACGGGAGCGAAGAAGTATGATGATTATGTTCTTAAAAATATGAATTTCGTATTTAACGAGGGTAATCTTGACTTCTTTAAGAAACAGTATGATCAGGCAATGAAAAATGAAGGATGGTATGGCGTTCGTAAATTGAGTTGGCACATGATATTCCGTGGAAAGCGTTTGGATGATAACGGCCCTATGGGAGCCAGCCTGATTGACCTGCAGATGAAGCATCCGAATAATTCTTTCTTGAATTATATTAATGAAACAGCCGAGCACTTGAACTATGGCGAGCCTCGTTTGGCTGACGGTACTATTGCCCGTATCTGGCCTCATGAAAATACCATCTGGGCTGATGATGCTTTCATGGCTATCTCTTTCCTTGCACGTATGGCTAAGATGACCGGTGACATGAGTTATATCAATGATGCTGCCAATCAGGTAATCAAATATCACAAATATTTGTGGTGTCCTGAAAAACGGATTCTCTATCATTGCTATCATACGGATACGGACGAGCACGGTGTTGCTCATTGGAGTCGTGCCAACGGTTGGGTTTTCATGGCAACTGCCGATTTGCTTGCAGTGATGCCGCAGAATCATCCTATGCGTCCTGAGGTTCTGGAGTGCTTCCGCCGTCAATGTAGCGGTGTAGTGCGTTATCAGGGTAAGAACGGTCTTTGGCATCAGCTTCTTGATAAGGAAGATTCCTATGAGGAAATTACGGGTACAGCCATGTTTGTTTTTGGTATCGCACGTGGTGTAAAGCATGGTTGGCTGCATCCTGATTTCATTTATGCTGCCGAGCAGGGGCTGAAAGGAATGATGACACTGATGTCCGACAAAGGCGATGTGACCAAAATCTGTGTCGGAACGGGTATCATGCCGTCGCCTGCATACTACTACAACCGTCCTACCCAAGAGAATGATCCGATGGGTGAAGGACCTGTTCTCCGCGCATTGATTGAAATGATGGATGCGCCGAAGTATACAGAGATTAAGGCTGAACAGCAATACGATAAAATTGTAGTCAAAAAGTAATAATCCTTTTAGATAGTATGTTAATCCCGTCTGGAAACACAAAGATACTTCCAGACGGGACTTTTTTTATTAAATCTTCCATAGGTATCTCTTATTTCACAAATATTTCCTATTTTTGTCCCGAACCCATCATGAAGGACACGTGGTATGACTAAGAATTACAATGATTTAGGAGTGGAATTTAAGTACCTTATCGTAAATGACATGGACCAAAAGTTTGGTCTGTGGGTAAATACTGTCGGCTTTCAATCCATTCAGCCGGACTCTCCGTATCCATTGAAGGATCATCCTTCCGGCTATTTCTTTAATGCCCAGAAAGGACGTGTCTTGCGTGAGTATCAATTGGTTTATATCACGAAAGGACGGGGATTGTTTTCCTCGGAAACAACGCCGGAAAAGCAGGTCTGCAAAGGACGTCTGATGGTATTGTTTCCCGGTCAATGGCATACTTATCACCCTTATCGCCAAACCGGATGGAACGAATATTATATCGGTTTTGAAGGTCCTGTCATTGATAATCTGGTGAAAGGCGGTTTCTTGTCTAAAGACAATCAAGTGCTTGAGGTGGGTTTGAATGAGGAGTTGGTGTCTCTTTTTTCCCGTGCTTTGGAAATAGCGGAAGCGGATAAAATATCTTCCCAACAGTATCTTGGCGGTATAGTGCTGCACATAGTAGGTATGATACTGTCCATTTCTAAAAATAAAATTTTTGAGGTGGGCGATGTTGATCAGAAGATTGAACAGGCCAAGATTATAATGAATGAGAATGTCTTTAAGGATATTGATCCTGAAGAGTTGGCTATGAAATTGAATATCAGCTATTCCTGGTTCCGGAAAGTATTCAAGGACTATACAGGTTATGCACCGGCTAAATATTTCCAGGAGTTGAAGTTGCGTAAAGCCAAACAATTATTGGTTGGTACTTCTCATTCCGTTAAAGAGATTTCTTTTATGCTCGATTATAAATCTACCGAACATTTCTTTTCATTATTTAAAAAGCGCACAGGGTTTACCCCATTGGAATATCGTTCTTTTGGTCGGGAGACTGAGGTGGAGAACGAGGATTTTGATTAATGTCAAAATGAATAGTCTACTATCAAAATTGTTATAAAAGCTTTGATTGTCAGATTCTTATTATGTGTAAAGTTCCTTTTTTCTTAAGAGAAAGTCAAAAAGGATAGCATTTGTATCAGTAGGTGTATTTTGTTAAGTTTGTCTATATTTAACTTTGCATCCATAAGTTCTGTGTCCGATAACAGTTGCATCGGACGGTTAATCTTGAATTAATTAATCAACCAATTTATATTAATAGTCTATGAGAATTTTACACAAAAAGTTATGCTTGTTAATGCTTCTTTTAATAAGCTGTCATCTAAACATTCTTGCACAAGGCAAAATTATTACGGGTGTCATATTAGACAAAACGGGTGAAACAGTTATCGGTGCGAGTGTTTTAGTGAAAGGAACTACTAATGGTACTATCACAGATGTTGATGGTAACTTTACTCTTAACAATGTTCAGGAAAATGCTGTCCTACAAGTTAGTTTCGTTGGTTATAAAACTCAGGATATTGCTTTGAAAGGACAAAGCAATGTAAAAGTGACTTTGGAAGAAGATACGGAAGTTCTTGATGAAGTTGTTGTTATTGGTTACGGTTCTGTGAAGAAAAGTACTTTGACGGGGGCTGTGGCAAAAATGGATACTAAAGGAATCCAAGATCGTCCTTTGGCGCGTCCAGAAACAGCTTTGCAAGGGCAATTGGCTGGAGTAACGGTACGTACTACTACTGGTGAGCCTGGTGCTGATATGCAAATTCGTGTACGTGGTGCTGCTTCGGTAAATGCTAACTCCGATCCTCTTTATGTAGTTGATGGTGTTCCTATGACTACTTTAAGTGGAATAAATCCGGCAGATATTGCTTCTATTGAAGTTTTGAAAGATGCGGCTTCTGCAGCTATTTATGGTTCTCGTGGCTCAAATGGTGTAGTTATTGTGACAACGCAGAAAGGAAAAACAGGTAAACCAAAAGTTTCTTTCAATGCTAGCGTTGGTTTTCAAACTTTGGAAAAGAAAATAGATTTACTGAGTGCTACAGAATGGATGGAGTTCAGAACAAGATGGAATGATGCTTATTATTTATCTGAAGCTCAAAAGAAAGGAATCACTAATGCTAGTATCCGCGATGATAATGCCACGCGTTTGGCAAATGTAGGAGTTAAGGCTGGTACAGATAACGCTTATTTGTATATTCTTGATGACCGTTGGTTTAATTATTTAAGTCAAGATATGAGAGATTCCCATACCTATACTCCAACTTCGGAAAGCCTTAGTCTGTTGGATTGGCAAGATGAAGTTTATCGTACCGCTATTGTACAGGATTATAGTTTGAATGTGTCCGGTGCTACTGATAATGTCAGCTATTTATTTTCTGGTGGTTATATGAACCAAGAGGGGTTAGCTACAGGAACTGGCTATAAGCGTTTTTCTTTCCGTGCAAATGTAGAGTCAAAAATAAATAAATATCTTTCTATTGGAATGAATCTAGCTCCAACTTATATTGTAACAGACGGCTCAGGACGTGCTAATGGTAAGGATTCGCAAGCTCATAAAACGCTTTCTTCTGCTCCGGTTTCAGAACCGGGTGTCGGATATATGACTTACGTACAACCTAACGGCCGTTATGGATGGGCAGATACAACTTCAAGTCCGAGTTATATTTTGAATACGGATATTAGCCAAAATCGTACATTACGTATGGTCGGTAATGCTTTCTTACGTATTACTCCATTTCAGGATTTTCGAGTTGAATTGTCTGCTGCAGCAAATTATTATGATTTGGATGGAAACAAATATTCTTTTTCAAGTTCAGGCAAAGGTTGGGCAAAGGGTGAAGGCCAATCTTCTTCGGGTAGCCACTCTACAAGTCGTATTTGGAATACTTTATTACAAGCTGTAGCTAATTATGATCATACATTCAATAAGCATGGAGTAAGCGCTATGCTCGGTTTTTCGTCAGAACAATCTTCTTTAGGATATAAAACAGAACAAGGTTTCAAAGCTCCTTTTCCCAATGATGCCATTACAGGTTCGTTTGATGGTTCAAAGGTTGCCGCTGGAACTAATACAGTAACAGAACAGACACCTAATAAATTATTATCTACATTTGGTCGTTTGCAGTATAATTATGATGAACGTTATATGCTTTCGGGTAGTTTGCGTTTTGATGGAGGTTCTGTTTTCGGAGTTAATAATAAATGGGGTGTATTCCCTGCAATATCCGGTGGTTGGATTATATCTAATGAGAAATTCTTTAAGAATTGGGATCAAAAATGGTGGAATACATTGAAAATTAGAGCTAGTTATGGTGTGACAGGTAATAATTCTATCAGTAATACAGCTGCTTATGCAACTTTGACTTCTTCCGTCTATGGGGGAGCTGCAGGTTATTATACTAGTAGTTTGGGTAATGCTGATTTAGGTTGGGAGAAAACTCATAGTACGGATATTGCAGTGGACTTGGGCTTTTTGAATAACCGTATTCAATTGTCATTGGATTGGTATACAAAAAATACGACCGACTTATTATATCAAGTTCCCGTAGAAGGTGCTTCTGGTTTCAGCACTATTTGGGATAATTTAGGTGATATTCATAATGAAGGTTTTGAAATAGAGTTGAATACGCATAATTTGACAGGGAATTTTAAATGGGATACTTCATTTAATATGTCGTATAATAAGAATGAAGTAAAGAAGTTGGGTACGGATAATACTCCTATTTATTCTGGATTCTCTGGAAGCAATTACTCAAATATATTGACTGTGGGTAAAGCTGTCAATACGTACTATATGTACGATGCTATTGGAGTATGGAAAAATCAAGCTGAGATTGATGCTTATAGTGCAGCTCATAATGGACAACCCGTTACATTTGAAGGTAAACAGATTCAACCGGGTGATATCCGTTATAGAGATGTCAATAATGATGGTAAATATGATAAGGATAATGATAGAGACTATTTGGGAAGTCCAACACCTAAATTTGTATTTGGTATGACTAATAGATTCTCTTATAAGAATTTTGATTTATCAATCTTATTAACAGCACAAACTGGAGGTAAAATTTATGGTATCTTGGGACGTGCTATAGACCGTCCAAGTATGGGAGCTAAATCTAATATAATGGGGCATTGGAGAGATGCATGGTGGTCTGAAGATGAACCAGGCAACGGATCGGTTCCTTATATTTTGAGTCAAACGACTGGCACTACGCTGGATTCCAGATGGTTATATTCTTCTAATTATTTGCGTATTAAGAATCTTACTCTGGGATATAAGTTACCGATTAATCCTAAATTTATATCATATGCACGTGTATATTTGTCTATTGAGAATCTAGCCAAATGGGATAGTTATTATGGTGGGTATTCTCCAGAAGCTGCCAATGTGGGCTCAGGTCCTGGAGGAGCAAGTGCACTTGGACTGGATTATGGTGGTTATCCTAATGCTCGTACATTTACTTTTGGTATAAATGTTAATTTTTAATCCTTAATACAAAGAACTATGCTTAAACTTAAAAATATAATATGGCTGGCTGCGCTGGTCGTGACTATCTCCTCGTGTGATGATTATTTGGATACTCCACCTGTAGATAAAATAACTTCAGATGGATTTTATCAAACTCAAGCTCAATCGGAGCAAGGTATTTTAGGCATTTATGCAGATTTGCGCCAAGCATCTAATTGCATGTATTGGTTTATGTCTGAATGTCGTTCTGATGTTGCGTGGGTAGAACCTAATCCGGACGCTTTTCGTGAATACTCTGAAATAGGAACATTTAGAGCAACAGATGATATGGCAATGTTTAATGATACTTGGAATATGTGGTATAAGGTCATTTATGATGCCAATGTCGCTATTTCTAAGATTCCGAGTGCATCTTTTGATTCCGAGTCTATCAGAAATCAATTTTTAAATGAAGCTTATTTCCTGAGAGGTTGGGCTTATTTTGAGTTAGTTCGTCTTTTTGGAAATGTTCCTATGGTAGATAGACCGATGTCTCCGTCAGAGATTAAATCGGTAAAGCAATCTACTGCAGTGGATATTCTCAATAATCGTGTTATTCCTGATTTGAAAAAGTCAGAAGATTTGCCTTATAAAGCAGATATGCAAGATGCCAATGGTGCTAAAATAGATAAAAAAGGCCGTGCAGATAAAATGGCCGCGAAGGCTATGTTGGCACGTGTGTATATGACATTGGCTGGTTATCCATATAATGATACTAATGCGAAGAGTTTGGCTAAAACGCAATTGGAAAACGTTTTAGATGATTCTCATGCAGCCGCTTATTGGGCACCATCATTGGAAGAATGGCAAAAACAGTGGATGCCGACTGATGCATATTACAATAAATATTCTATTTTCGCCATTCAGTATCGTACGGGTGGTACGGGAAACCCAGCCATATTCAATATGCTTCCAGTTAAAATCGTTCCGGAAGATTGGTCTAAAAACTATAATTTTTCGCAAAATTCTATTTATGTGGAAAAGACATTGATGCACGAATTTGATCGTGAATACTCTAATGGAAAAAAAGACGGACGTGGCTATAATTTTGGTGTGATGGCAGGCTTTGCTGGTGATGCGGTAGCTCCTGAATATCAGAGCCCTTCTGAGTTGATGACTTTTGAAGATGGAACTACGGGTAATGTGTATACTAAAGCTATGTTTTATAAAATGATTCCTACTAAAACTAAAATAGCCTCTTTGGGCATGTCTTTTGATGCAGAGAGTCGCATGAAAAAGTATGATGACTGGGGAGTAAATCTACCTATTATTCGTATTGAAGATATGAAGCTTCTTTATGCAGAGATTTTGGCGAGTGAAGGCAACACTGCGGATGCCATGAAAATTGTAAATGAAATACGTGAAAGGGCAAACTGCGATCCGAGAACCGAGACTGGAGTTAGTGTAGAGGATGCCATGAAATACATTAAACTTGAACGTAAAATTGAGTTTATGGGAGAAGGTATTCGTTGGTTCGATCAAGTACGTTATGGCACTTGGAAGGAAGATACAGAAGCAAAATTTGAGCGTTATAACTTTACTGAATTGAAAGCAAATTTAAAAGAAGGTCGTTACCTCTATCCAATTCCGATGAATCAGATGAATGTTACTCCAGGACTTTATGTCCAAAACGAGGGATATGAAAATTGATGCTATTTGTTTGATTAGCAAGATTAAATATCATATCTTAGCCTTGGCTACATTAAATTTAAGTTATTAAAAAGGGGAGGTGGATGCTTTTTAAAAGGTATGCCACCTTTTCCTTTATTTAAATCAGATTATGTTTAGAAAAGATATAGTATTAGGTGGAGTTTGTGCGGGTATGTTTGTTATGCCTCAGTTGATGACTGCCCGGCAACTTGTAACAGACGGTGGAGACAAGCCGAACATTATTTTTATCTTGGCCGACGATATGGGATATTGCGACTTGTCATGTTATGGAAATAAATATATAGAAACTCCTAATATAGACCGTTTGGCAGCTACTGGAACGGTCTTTACGCAATGCTATGCCGGTTCCGGTATCAGTTCACCTTCCCGTTGTGCCTTGATGACGGGAAAGAATACGGGAAATACAACTATACGCGATAACTTTTGTATTGCAGGTGGTATTGAAGGATTAAAAGGCACCAAGACCATACGCCGCATGCATTTACAACCGAATGATACAACCATTGCCACTGTGCTTGGGGCTGCCGGATATAGAACCTGTTTGGTAAACAAATGGCATTTGGACGGATTTAATCCGGAAGCAACTCCTTTGAACCGAGGGTTTGATGAGTTTTACGGATGGCTTATCAGTACTGCATATTCTAATGATCCGTACTACTATCCTTATTGGCGCTTCAACAACGAGAAACTGGAGAATGTAAAAGAGAATGAAGGTGATAAACACATCAAGCATAATACAGACCTTTCTACGGAAGATGCAATAAAGTTTATTAACCGTAATAAAAACAATCCGTTTTTTCTGTATTTAGCTTATGATGCGCCGCACGAACCCTATAATATAGATGAAACAACCTGGTATGATGATGAGGCTTGGGATATGAACACCAAGCGTTATGCCTCTCTGATTACCCATATGGATCGGGCGATAGGACGTTTGTTGGCAGAACTGGATAGGTTGGGGCTGCGCGAAAATACTTTAGTCATCTTTGCATCGGATAACGGTGCTGCCAAGCAGGCACCGTTGGAGGAATTGGGATGTAAAGGTTCTCTTAAAGGAATGAAAGGACAGCTTTATGAAGGTGGCATTCGCGTACCGTTTATTGTAAATCAGCCCGGAAAGGTTCCGGTGCAGAATTTGAATAATATTATTTATTTCCCGGATGTAATGCCTACTTTGGCTGCTTTGGCTGGTGCTACAGATAAATTGCCACAAAAACTTAACGGTATCAATATTCTTCCCTTGTTCTATGGGCAACAGCTTGATACAGATAATCGTTTGTTGTATTGGGAGTTCCCGGGAAAGCAACGTGCGGCAAGACGTGGAGATTGGAAAGTAGTGACTGTAAAGAAAGATGCTCCGTTAGAGTTGTATAACATAAAAGAGGATATGACGGAGTCTGTCAATCTGGCAAATAAATATCCGGAAAAAGTAGCACAGTTCGAAAAAGAGATGAAAGCGATGCGTGTTCCTACTTCTAATTGGCCATTGCCGGGTGAGTAAAGAATCGTATTGCACCTTCGTTATTGATGGGTGATTGATTATTATAATTTGGGTTAGTGAAAAATGGGCGGTTAACTTGTGAAAGTCAGACTGCCTTTTTCTTTGATTATTTTATTATTTTCGAAAATTAAAATCCATATAAAAGAAGTATGAATATAAGAATCTTTTTTACTGTTTTAGGACTATTGTCCGCTCTTTGCGTATGGTCTCAGCAGACAGAGCGCCGTTATCTTTCCGGTACCGGACTGGGCGATGGCGTAACCTGGCAGTTTTATTGTTCCGAGGGTAGGAACAGCGGGAAGTGGAGTAAGATAGAAGTGCCTTCTCAATGGGAGCTGCAAGGTTTTGGTGAATATACCTACGGGCGTTGGTATAAGAAGAAGGGGGTTAAGAATCCCAGTATGGAAGAGGGGATTTATCGTCATACATTTCGTGTACCGGAAGATTGGAGAGGTAAGAACATACGTTTGTGGTTTGATGGGGTTATGACAGATACGGATGTGATTGTAAACGGAGTTTCGGCCGGAGAAACACATCGGGGCGGATTTTATCGTTTTTTCTACGACATAACTTCTTTGTTGAAATATGGTGCTGCCAATAAGCTGGAAGTACGGGTAAAAAAACATTCCGGAAATAAGTCGGTGAATGCGGCCGAACGTAAGGCGGACTGGTGGTTGTTTGGGGGGATTTACCGTCCTGTATGGTTAGAAGCCAAACCTCAGACACGTATCGAACATATTGCAGTGGATGCGAAAATGGATGGGGAAATGAAGCTTTATACCGAGCTGAAAGGAGTGAAAGGGAAGGAAAAGTTAACGGCTGCTTTACATCCTTTGGGAGGAACGGACGTTTGTTCGGAGGTTCGGACGTGGGAAGTGGGGCATGACAGTGTGTTTGCTCATGTTTGGAAAAATGTAGAACCTTGGACTCCGGAAAAACCTCGGCTTTACAATCTCATTGTTACCTTGCGGAATGAAGAAGGGAAGGCTTTACACCGGACATCTGTCCGCGTCGGATTCCGTACCGTTGACTTTCGTCCACGCGACGGTGTTTATCTGAATGGTACGAAACTGGTGATGAAAGGCATAAACCGTCATTCTTTTCACCCCGATGGCGGGCGTACCACCAATAAGGAACTCAGCATTCAAGATGCCCTGCTCATTAAAGAAATGAATATGAATGCCGTGCGTTCCCATTATCCACCCGATGAGCATTTTCTGGATGCTTGTGATTCGTTGGGATTGCTCTATATTGATGAACTTGCGGGCTGGCAGAATGCTTACGACACTGTTACAGGCAGCAAGTTGGTAAAAGAAATGATAGCAAGGGATGTAAATCATCCATGTATCGTACTTTGGAGCAATGGAAATGAAGGCGGGTGGAACATGGCTACGGATAAACTGTTCTACCGTTATGATCCGCAACGCCGTCATGTCATTCATCCTTGGGCGGACTTTGATGAATTGGATACACACCATTACCCGGCTTACCTGACCGGTGTAGGCCGTTTCACCAACGGATATAAGGTTTTCATGCCGACAGAGTTTATGCATGGTCTGTACGACCAGGGACATGGAGCCGGACTGGAGGATTTCTGGGCGCGATATACGGCACACCCTTTGTTTGCCGGAGGTTTTTTATGGGCATATAGCGATGAAGCTGTACGCCGGACAGACTGTAACGGCATTTTGGACAGTGAAGATTATAATGCGCCCGACGGTATTGTAGGTCCTTATCGGGAGAAAGAAGGCAGTTTTTATTCCGTACGGGAAATATGGTCGCCTATAAAGATAAAGCCTCTCCAGCTAACGCCTTCTTTTAATGGCCGTTTCTTAGTGGAGAACCGTTATCTGTTTACTAATTTGAAGGAGTGTTCCATGCGCTATCGCGTCCTTTCCTATCCTTCCCCGCTACAGAGCCGGGCAGAGGGATGCACAGTAGACAGCGGCCGGGTGAATTTGCCTGCTTTGGAACCGGGTGAAACCGGATATGCCTGTATAGCTGCATGGGAGAATCCGGAAATCCGGGAAAAATTCTTCTCTAAGGGAGATGTTTTGGAGTTGGAAGCTATAGGACTGGATGGAAAGAGCGTGTGTACACGTACGTATCCCATCAGTTTTGCGAAAAGCTATTTTGAAGAGCAACTGGCTTCTTTGAAAAGAACAGGAAAAGGTTGTTGCGTGAACGAGACTGATTCTTTAATAACGTTGTGTTCCGATTGGGTGGACATATCCTTTCGCCGAAACGATGCTACCATATATTCTGTATTGCGGAAGAAAGACAACCGGATAATTCCGTTGAAAGACGGTCCGCTGCCTGTAGGAATGCAAATGAAACTGGTGTCTCTTTCCGCTCGTATGGAGCAGAGAGGTGATGCTGTCCTTTGTGCCCGTTATCGAGGCGGGGCGGATTCCGTTGTGTGGCGTTTGCGTCCGGACGGGCTGTTGAAGATGGATGCCGTATTGCTGAACCGGGCATCGGGCGGTGGCGGCTTTGATGATGCTTTTACGGATAATGCCATACTTAACTTCGGGTTTACCTTCTCTTATCCTGAAAGCGAATGTACAGGTATGCGTTGGTTGGGGCGCGGTCCTTACCGTGTGTGGAAGAACCGTATTCCGGGTACGAATTACGGTATCTGGCAGAAAGACTTTAATAATACTGTTACCGGAGAGAGTGCGGACAAACTGGTCTATCCGGAATTTAAAGGGTATCACGCCAATCTTTATTGGGCCACAATTCAAGGCAAGCAGAATGCTTTTACCGTTTATGCGGCTACGGACGGAGTGTTCTTTCGTGTATTCACTCCGGATGAACCTCGTGGGCGTCAGGATGGTATCCGTACAATGCCGGACTTTCCGGCCGGGGATCTTTCTTTCTTATTGGATATTCCCGCCATTCGCTCTTTTAAGCCGATAAGTCAGCACGGGCCGCAGAGTCAGCCTGGAACTATCCGTATCAAAAAAGGGGATGAGGGATTGAAACTGGAGTTGGCATTTGACTTTCTGTGACAGCTTGGGCTGTGTATGCCCGATAATCATTTCTCTTAGCATTTCCGCCAAACCGGACAGAATCGGTTTGGCGGAAATGCGTTATCTTTGCTTCGTTCACAACTATGAGATATATTACTTACACTAAAAATACCATGAAAAAACTGTTTTATTCTCTACTTGCAGTCGTCTTGGCAGCTTGCGGTTCGGAAAAGCAAGCGCCGATAGATCGTGAGGCGCTGGTTGCCCGTAACAACCCTCAGGTATCTTCGTTTGATTCATTGGCGTCGTTGTCGGTCGGCAATGGTGAGTTTGCCTTTACAGTGGATGCTACCGGTCTCCAGACTTTTCCCTTAGTATATAAGAAAGGTGTGCCATTGGGTACGCAAAGTCAATGGGGCTGGCATAGTTTCGGTAATCCCAATAAATACAAACCGGAAGAATACTTGAAAGAACACGATTTCGGTCGTAGACATAAAGAAATATACGCTTGCCAGTTTAAAGAAGACGGACGTCAGAAAGAAGCTTCCAATTGGTATCGCATGAATCCTCACCGCCTGCATCTGGGTATCGTGGGACTGGAGTTGGGCGATGATGTGAAGACTTCTGACATTACCGATATTGCCCAGACATTGGATATGTGGAACGGTGTCATCAACAGTCACTTCACACTGAAAGGCAACGCCTTTGATGTACAGACCGTATGTCATCCGCAAATGGACATGATTTCAGCCAGTATCACCAGTCCGGCACGTGCTGGGGTGAAACTGCATTTTCCATACCCTACGGGCGCTCATGCCGATGATGCCTGCAATTGGGATGCCAACAACAAACACACTACAGATATAGTCTTTGAGAATGCGCAAAGTGCAGTTCTCAAACGTACACTCGATTCTACCGTTTATTATGTATCTCTGCGTTGGGAAGGAAAAGCTTCCCTCAAGGAGAAGTCTGCAAACTATTTTGTACTGACACCGGCGGAAGATAAACTCGCTTTTTCTTGCAAGTTTACGTCTGCTTTTCCCGGAACTGTATTCGAGAGTGAACCGGCTGTCTATACATCTGCCGATACTCTGCCTACTTTCGCCGAAACTCTGGCAGCCGGCAACAGCTATTGGAACAATTTCTGGAAGAACGGTGCGGCTGTAGACTTCTCACATTGTACCGACCCGCGTGCCAAAGAACTGGAACGCCGTGTCGTATTGAGCCAATACCTGCTCGCCATTCAGTCGGCAGGCAGTGTTCCGCCGCAGGAAACAGGGCTAACCTACAATTCATGGTTTGGCAAGTTCCACCTCGAAATGATATGGTGGCATCAGGCTTGGCAGGCACTTTGGGGGCATCCCGAATTGCTGGACCGCACACTCGGCTGGTACGAAACGGTAGAACCTGTTGCCCGTGAGATAGCCCGCCGTCAGGGATTCGACGGAGTGCGTTGGATGAAAATGACCGATCCCAGCGGAACGGAAGCTCCGTCCAATGTAGGCAGTTTCCTGATTTGGCAGCAACCGCATTTTATCTATTTGGCCGAACTCGTTTACCGTGCCAATCCTTCGGATGAGGTGATTAAAAAATACAATCATCTGGTGCAGGAAACTGCAAAGTTCATGTATTCTTTCGCCACTTACGATGAATTCCATGGACGTTTTATCCTGAAAGGCGCTATTCCCGCACAAGAAACATTGCGTGCGGCTACTACCATCAATCCGCCGTTCGAACTCTCTTACTGGCATTATGCCATGAATGTGGCTCAGCAGTGGCGTGAACGTGCCGGTGAAAAGCGTAATCTGGAATGGGATGAGATGATAGACAAACTCTCTCCGCTGGCCTATAATGAAGACTGCCTTTATCTGGCTGCCGAAAATGCAGTGGATACCTACAAGGATATCCGTTTTACCAGTGACCACATGGCAGTGCTTGGTTCTGTGGGTATCCTGCCGATGAACAAGCTGATACGTGCCGACTATATGAAGAATACGCTTCATTGGGTGTGGGACAACTGGAACTGGGGCAAGACATGGGGCTGGGATTACCCGATGACCGCTATGAATGCCACTCGGCTGGGTGAGCCCGAAAAGGCTGTAGGCGCCTTGCTGATGGATAAGCGCACCAATACTTACTTGTTGAACGGACACAATTATCAGGACGGACGTCTGCGTTGCTACCTGCCGGGCAATGGCGGCTTGCTGACTGCCGTAGCGCTGATGTGTGCCGGTTGGGACGGGTGTGAGATGAAGAATCCCGGTTTCCCGCAAGACGGTACATGGGATGTGCGTTGGGAAGGTTTGAAGCCGATGCCGTAATCGCCTCTTTGTATATAAATATTATTATATATAACTAATCTGGGACTACTCTGTACTATCCCCTTTCTGAATAGCTTGCAGAAGGATGCATTCAGTATACGACTGATATAGGTTCAGTCGTATACTGAATGTGTTTCAATCGTATAGTGAATGGCTTTCAGTTATGCCTTCATCCTTTGAACTAAATAAAACCTTATGAACCGTATTTCTGTTTTTGCAATTATTTTTACTCTGTTTATCCCTTTGGGTTCTTACGCGCAATATGCTTTTTCGTCTAAAACTCCGAAGAAAGCAGGCGATTTGATAGAATCCACTTCCTACAATGACCATAAGCGGGGAGCTCCCCGTATGTTGCAATACTTGCCGTCCGGTGAAGAATTTGTCTGCGTCAACGGCAAGAACCGCTACACACGTGCTTTGTATGGCGGACATACGGCATGGCGCCTGGAAACCGGCGACCGTCCGATATTTGCCACGTATGTTAAGAACGACTGCCGTAATATCCGTTTTCGCTTGCATCTGCCGGACGGTACGGTTACACCGTTGGAAGAAACCGATTGGTGTGAGGCGCGTTATAATCCGGGTACGCGTACGTATGCCTTGAAAGACAAGGCATGGGGAGAAAATTGCAGCCTGAAAGTTTCCGTATTGGCAAGTCTTACGGAAGAGATGGCCGTTTGGGAGCTTTCCGGTGAGTTGCTTGCCGGCTGCGAGCTGGAAGTGCTGAATTCGCCCATCCGCCGGAAGAAGCTTTCCCGTAGCGGAGATATGGGGGCAGACCCTCCGGGATGTTTTGAGCCGGCAGAAGACGGCACAGTGCTGCAAATACTGAAATGCCGCTTTCCGGCCGACGGGCATTTGTATGTGGGCATTTCCGGTAATGAACTGAAGGAAATACGGGATGGTGGTGTACAGTATCTTGCCCTTCAAAAGGCTTGCCGTGAACTGGCCGAACGCATCAGAATCACTACTCCCGATCCTTATTTCAATACGCTTGGCGGTGCACTTGCTGTTGCTGCCGACGGTATCTGGGGGGAAGAGGGCGTGTGGCTGCATGGAGCTGTCGGCTGGCGTATGCCGTTGAGCGGCTGGCGTGCCGCATACGTAGGCGATGTGTTGGGCTGGCACGACCGCGCACGCACTCATTTCGACAACTATGCTGCCAGTCAGGTGACCGAAGTTCCCAATACGATTCCGCATCCGGCACAGGATTCTGCCCTTGCGCTTGCACGTTCAGCCAAGATATGGGGAACACCGCAATACAGCAACGGATATATCTGCCGCAATCCTCGCCGTAACAATCAGATGCACCATTATGACATGAACCTCTGTTACATAGACGAACTGTTGTGGCACTTCAACTGGACGGGCGACCTTGAGTATGCCCGCCGCATGTGGCCGTTGCTGACACTGCATCTTGCTTGGGAAAAACGCAACTTCGATCCGGATAACGACGGCTTGTACGATGCCTACGCCTGCATTTGGGCAAGCGATGCGCTGTATTATAACAGTGGCGCCGTTACGCACAGCTCTGCCTATAACTATCGCGGCAATAAACTGGCTGCACTGGTTGCTGAGAAGATAGGCGAAGACCCCACACCCTATCGGGAAGAGGCCGATAAGATATTGAAAGCGCTCAACACCCGTCTCTGGTTGCCGGAGAGAGGACATTGGGCGGAATTCCAAGATTTCATGGGGCATCGCCGTCTGCATGAAGATGCTGCCGTATGGACCATCTATCACGCTCTCGACAGCGATGTGGCCGATCCGTTTCAGGCATATCTTGCCACAAGTTACATAGACCGTGAAATTCCTCATATTCCTGTCGTGACTTCGGATGATGTGCTTGCCGCCGATGCTGCTTTGCCTGTCAATGCAGGCCCGTACGCTCATTGGCAGGAACAGTTGAAAACAGCGGGTGCTGCCGTCAATGCCGGAAAGTATGCCACTGTGGCCACTACCGACTGGATGCCGTATTCATGGAGCATTAACAATGTAGCGTTTGCCGAAGTGATGCACACGTCGCTCGCTTATTTTCAGGCAGGACGCAGAGAGGCAGGCTTCAAATTGCTGAAAAGTTCTGTTCTGGACGGCATGTACCTGGGCGATAGTCCGGGCAATTTCGGGCAGATAAGTTTCTATGATGCTGCCCGGGGCGAATGTTACCGCGACTTCGGCGACCCTATCGGAGTGGCTTCCCGCGCATTGATTCAGGGTCTTTACGGAATCTTGCCCGATGCTTTGAATGGTCGTCTGCTGATAAAACCCGGTTTCCCGGAAGAGTGGGAGTATGCTTCACTGCATACGCCGGATATTGACTTTGACTTTAAAGCGGGCGAAGCGGCTACCGGTAAGTATTCTTCCCGCGACTGTTCGCTTTATACCGTTACACACCGTTTGCCTGCCGTACGGAATCTGGAATTGCAATTCCCTGCACGTCGTTCGGCTGTGGCGCGTTTGACGGTAAACGGCCAGAATGCAGCGTGGAGACTGGTTGAAAATTCAGTTGGACGGCCCATGCTTTCCGTTTCCGTTCCTGCTGCTTCCGGTGAGGAGGTAACAATCAATGTCGCTTGGGAAGGAGAGTTGCTTGAAGCTCCTGCTTCTGTCGATGCTTATCCTGCAACTCGCGTCCGTAAGGCGGGCCCCGTCAGTTTCATTGCTATGGAACAGGGACAGATGAAATGGTGGGCGCCGGTAGAGCACCCGGTATCCGATAAGGGTAAGAAACCTGTTCTGGCAGGTGATTTTAAAGCAGTCGATTCAGCCCGATGCACTCCTGTCGATATGCAGAAAGTGTTCAATGCGAATGTAACGGATATTTTCCGCAATGAATACCTGTCGCCGCGTTCTCCGTACACCACATTGCAGTTGCCCAAACAGGGAATAGGCGAGTGGTGTCATCCGCTGAAGACAGCAGATATAGATGATTCGGGTTTGCGTGCCGCTGTGCGTAAAGGCTTGTTGGAGACAAAGCTCGGGATACCTTTCCGTACTCCTGCCGAAGGGCATAACATTGCTTTCACCTCTCTTTGGGACAATTATCCGGACAGTCTGCAAATTCCCCTGCAAGGCAAGGCTTCCCGTGCCTATTTACTAATGGCAGGTAGCACTAACCACATGCAGTGCCATATCGACAATGGCGTAATCCGTGTGTATTATGAAGACGGTACTTGCGACACCTTGTCTTTGGTAAATCCGGATAACTGGCCGCCTATCGAACAGATATTCTTTGAAGATGGAAAGTCTTTTAACCGTCATGCACCGTCTCTCTATCGCCTGCGTCTGAAGACCGGTGAACTGAGCAATAATTTCGGTGAGGAACTTGGCTTTACCGGCGTGTCTCGCGAGGTGGACGGTGGTGCCGCCGTACTGTTGGAAATGCCGTTGAATGCAGGGAAAAAGCTTTCGCATCTTGTACTGGAGACACTCTCCAATGAGGTGGTGATAGGAATAATGGGCATTACGCTTCAACGATGAAACTGTATTTTAAATAAAAGATTATGGAACATTTCAAGAGATTTGCCTTTTGCATGCTTTACCTCTTTACCTTTATCTGGCAGCTCAGTGCACAAGTAAAGAAGATTCCGCAGTGGGGAGCGGTTCGAGATAGTGTTGCAAGGTACTGCCAAAGGAACCTTATATCTGATGTTGCGGGTGATAATATAAATAAAAAACCACTGCTTTTACAGTGGTTTTTTCGTGTCGGAATGAGGCGACTCGAACGCCCGACCCCTACGTCCCGAACGTAGTGCGCTACCAACTGCGCTACATTCCGATACCTTTTTCGAAAAGTGGTGCCACCAGGAATCGAACCGGGGACACAAGGATTTTCAGTCCTTTGCTCTACCAACTGAGCTATGGCACCTTTTCCGTTTGCGGGTGCAAAGATAAAGATATTTTTTTATACTACAAGGCTTTTTGAGGAAAAATATTAGAAAAATCCCCTTTGTAGCTTTTAAAACAAGAACAAAGGGGATATTTGTATTATTTATGAGTACAGATTTCTACGTAATTGCTTAATCTATATTCGGATTGATACTGTGCCAGTCTTTAATGGGCGGCAATACGCCCATTCCTATAACTTCGTCGCGTAGTTTACAGAGGTGAGCGTAACTTTCTTTCAGTTTAACCTCTTCTTCGGGAGTACCTTTCAGCTCTTTGTAGTGCACACCGTCCTTATTGATTTCGGTTTCCATAGCCATCATGATATGGTCGAAACCGTGACTGTGTACATATGTGCCTGCCGGCCAGCGGAAAGGCTTTCCACCCATGGCGGCAGCAATCATTTCTATGGAAATATACGCAGGGCTTTGGAAAGAAGAACGACCGCGCAAAGCGATAATGTTAGCGCCGCCTTTGGTAACTTTGGTCTGTATTTCTGCCCATTCTTCCTTTGTCAGGGCAGGAGTGCCGATAATATCCAGCAACGGTTTCCCATCTACTTTGGCGGTAGAAGCATATACAGCCATTTGTTCGCCATGTCCGCCATATGTACGGCAGTTCTCTATCTTATCGGGAGCAATGCCGAAATGTTTGGAAAGTTCGCTACGCAGGCGGGTACTGTCAAGGGCTGCCAGTGTTGTAACCTGAGATGGCTTCAATCCTGAGTACAATAATGTAATCAGGCCGGTAATATCGGCCGGGTTAAAGATGACAACCACGTGCTTCACATCCGGGCAGTAAGCTTTCACGTTCTTACCGAATTCTTCGGCAATGGCGGCATTGCCTTTTAGCAAATCCTCACGGGTCATACCTGCTTTACGGGCTGCACCACCGGAAGACACTACATATTTGGCATTGGTCAGAGCCTCTTTAATGTCGGATGTGAATGTCAGGTTCAGGCCTTCGAATCCGCAGTGGAACATTTCTTCCGCCACACCTTCCAGACCGGGAGCATAAGGGTCGTATAAACAGATGTTCGGGGTAAGGTGCATCATGATTGCAGTCTGTGCCATGTTGGAGCCGATCATACCGGCTGCACCTACAATGGTCAGCTTTTCGTTTGTAATAAATTCCATAATTATATTATTTAAAGGTGAATAATAAACGCTTTTGTCGATTGTTACGTTACAAAGATAACCGTTTTCCGGAAGAGTTGTTTATATAAAAAAGTTATCTTTTAGAGCGAAAAGTTATTCCTTATCTTTATCTTTGTATAAGGTAGGATGCGGCTCGGCAGTACCTGCGCTCAAAAGCGGGCTTTTGGCTTGGTATTGCGCTCACCTTTCGCTATCTTTGCGCAGGATGCCGGAATAGGCTGTGTTCTATTGCGTATCGTTCTTGTTATAAATATTACGAAATATAATTTGTATGAGTATAGAGTTAGGAAAGTTCAATACTTTGAAGGTAGTGAAAGAGGTTGATTTCGGCATGTATCTGGATGGTGGTGAAGAAGGAGAAATTCTGCTTCCGTCGCGTTATGTGCCCGAAAACTGCAAGCCGGGAGATGAACTGGCTGTGTTTATCTATCTGGATAACGGGGAACGGTTGGTAGCTACCACACTGACACCATTAGTACAGGTCGGTGAGTTTGCCTGTTTGGAAGTGGCATGGATAAATCAATACGGCGCTTTCCTCAACTGGGGGTTGATGAAAGATTTGTTTGTTCCTTTCCGTGAACAGAAAATGAAGATGCAGGTTGGGAAGCAATATGTAATCCATGCTCATCTGGATGATGAGAGTTACCGGATTGTAGCCTCTGCCAAAGTGGACCGTTATCTTTCGAGAGAAAAAGCGCCTTATGAACCCGGTCAGGAAGTCAGCATACTTATCTGGCAGAAGACTGATTTAGGTTTTAAGGCTATTATTGAAAACCGATATAGCGGTTTGCTGTATGAAAGCGAGATATTTCAACCTCTGCATACAGGCATGACATTGAAGGCTTATGTAAAACAGGTTCGCGAGGATGGAAAGATTGACCTGATACTTCAGAAACCGGGGCAGGGCAAGGTGGAAGACTTTGCTGCTACCTTATTGGATTATATCCGTGAGCAGGGCGGACACATCACTTTGCATGACAAGAGCCCTGCCGAAGAGATTTACGATACATTCGGTGTCAGCAAGAAAACCTTTAAAAAAGCAGTTGGCGATTTATACAAAAAACATCTGGTATCGCTGCAGGAAAATGGGATTGAACTGGCAAAAAAACTCTAATCCCTACCTGCAATAGGGTTTTCCCTATAACATATTAGAGAGAAACAGAAGGATGGGGGAAAATATTCCCCTATTTTTGTTTTTACTAAAATGATGGAATATAAACTTGTAAAGAACGCTGCCATGAAACGAATATTATTTATGTTGTTTGCCGTGATAATGAGTACTGCTGTCTGCCATGCTGCCATGAGCAACAGTAAAGTGCGTAAAGAAACACGCTTTCTTACGGATAAGATGGCTTATGAACTGAATCTGAATACGGCTCAGTATAATGATGTATATGAAATTAATTATGACTTTATTTCAGGTGTACGTTATCTGATGGATGATGTGCTGAGGGGTGAAGAATGGGCGTTGAATCGGTATTACGATTATCTGGATATACGCAATGACGATTTACGTTGGGTATTGAGCCGCAGACAGTATTCCCGTTTCATGCAGGCTGCCTACTTCTTCCGTCCGATTTATGTGAGTGGCGGGCATTGGTCTTTCCGGATTTATGTTACTTATACCAATCCGAATCATTTCTACTATCCGCGTCCTTATCATTATCGTACTTACTGTGGCGGACATAACCGTGTTCATTATCATAATGTAAGCTATTACCGGGGCAGACATAACTATCCTACCTATAACGGCTCTTTCCGTATCCGTGATAATAAATCGTACCATACAAGCCGGCGTTCGGATTTCGGTTCGGTTCATATCCGTCCCAATTCCGGTACGCGCCCTAACGTGGAACAGTCCAATCGCCGTCCTGCTACCAACAGTCCGGTACGCCGTTCCGATACTAAGAAGGAAGTAAATGCTCCTAAACGCGGGCAGAGTATTCAGAAGGAAAACGAAAGCATAAGACGACGCAGCAACTCTTCTTCATCCTCTACGCGTACAACACGTTCTTCTTCCCGTTCGTCAGAAAGAGGTAAAGAAGCGTCAAGACGAAATTAAACGCTTATCCATGTGTATTTATAACTGATAAACGGGGGATACTTCAATATACCTGTTGATTTCTTTCAGGCACGGAATTCACGGAAAAAGAAGTAAAGAAAATCTGTGTTTTCCGTGTAGTCCGTGCCTGAAAAGAAAATAAATAAAAAGTGTTCATCTCCTTACAAACACACAACAACTAAAATTATATTTATTCGATAGGCTCTCCTTTATAAAAGTCCAGTATCTTGGTACGGAACAGGTACTCGTATTTGGCTTGTAGTTCATCGGATTGTGCTTTCATCAGATTCTGCTTGGCCTCATTGTATTCTACGGCGTTCGCTTTCCCGTTTTCGTATTTCTCGCTCATCAGCTTAAACGATGCTTCGCTTGCCGAGGCTGCCGCGCTGCTGCTTGTGTACTTGCTTTCGGATGCTGCCGCATTGTACCATGCCTGCTGAATTTCTTTGTAGAGGTCCTTCTTGGCATTATCCAGTTGCAAGGAGTAGTTTTCACGTTGCAGGCGAGCTGTACGTACCCGGTTGCGTGTAGCCAGTCTGTTAAAGATGGGGACACTCAGATTAAAACCGATGTATTTGTTGAAATTATCACTCATTTGCTGGCTGAAAGTGCGATTGATTGTCGAATAATAATTCGTACCGAGACTCCCGCTGAGAGTCAGTTGCGGATAGTAACCGCTTTGGGCGATTCGGATACTGTGTTTACTTCCTTCCAGACGATACTGTGCAGCTTGTATTGAGGCCTTGCAACCTAATGCTAACTGATATATTTCGTCCGGAGAAGCCAATGGGATAAGTTCTATTGTTGCGGCAGGATTTTCCAAGAGGAAACCTTCCGGTGTTTCCAGTTCGATAAGCTGGCTGAGGTCGAGCAATGCCAGTTGATAGTTATTGCCCGTCTGTACCGCATTCATCTCATCCTGCGCTACACGTGCTTTGGCTTCGGCAACTTCTGCCGGAGAGGCTTTCCCTACTTCTGCCAGCCGCTCTATGCGGTTGCATTGTTCTTTGCTCAGTTCTACTTGTCCTAAAGAAACCCGGTGCAGTTCTTCGTTGAACAGTACCTGTAAGTAGGCTGAGGCTATATTGATGGAGATATCTTCTTTGGCTTTCTCCAAGTCGGCAAGAGCGGCTTTTAGGTTTAATTTGGCCAAAGCATACTGGTTGGGTATCTCGAGTCCGGTAAACAGTGGAATACTGGTGGAAACGGACATATTTGTACCGTGACTGCCTGTGTTGACATATACGGTGGAGTAATCACCGGTACTCTCGTCCTTGATAGCGGTCTGCGTGCGTCCCCAGTTCCAGTTTTGTCCGGCACTGGCATTAAGGTTCGGCAGTCGTGCCCATTTGGCGGTATTCACTTCAACATTGCTTTGTTCGGCTGCATTGGCTGTCCGGCGGATGTCGATATTATGCTCGATGGCGTAGTCTATACATTGCCGTAGCGACCAGCGGTCTTGCGCCTGAACTTGTATGCAAGCCAGAACGGCCATATATATAAGTATCTTTTTCTTCATGGCGTTTTTGCTTCTTCTAAGTATAACGGTTATTTATCTTTTTTCTCGGCGCCACGCACTTTGTCTTTGGCAGTCAGGCCGCTTTTGACGGCAATTTTGATACCGTCGCTCATGCCTACTTCTATCTGTTGGCGTTTGAACTTCTGTTGAGGTACACTGTCGGTCAGTACATATACAAAGGTGCTGTCTCCACTGAACTCAACCGTACTTTCCGGCAGGGCGAGCGTCTTGAGGGCACGTTCCAGCACAATTTCCGCATTGGCGGAATAGCCGGAACGGATTTGTACGCTGTCCGGCGCCTGGATGGCCGCTTTGATTTCGAATTGGTTGGCTCCGTTTTCTTCTACGCCTTTCGGAGATATGTATTCCAGTACGGCGTTGAACGAGAGGTTTTGCAAAGCACCGATAGTCAGCTTTACCGGCATACCTTCGTGTACGCGGCCTACCTCGGTCTCATCCAGGTTGCCCCGGAAGATGAGGTCATTCATATTGGCAACCGTGGCGATTGTTGTTCCGTCGTTGAACGTATTGCTCATGATAACGGAGTTGCCGACTTTGATAGGTACGTCCAAAATCAGTCCGGTAATGGTGGAACGAATCAATGTGCTGCTGAATGAAGCGCTGTTCTTGGTGATGCCTTCCTTTACGATTTCCAGATTGTCTTTGGCTGTTTGCAATTCCTCCCGTGCCTGTTTTACGTTCACTTCCCCCTTTTCGTATTCTTCGTTACTGATGAGTTTGTCATTAAACAATTTCTCGACACGGGCAAAGTCCGTTTCGGCTTGTTTGGCATTGATTTCTGCCAGACGGACGCGGCTTTCGGCAGAATTCAGCGTGCCCAGTTCGGGGATAACCTTTACTTTGGCAATCACTTCGCCTTGCTTGACGCTTTGTCCGGCTTCTTTATATACTTCGGAAATGATACCGGATATTTGCGGCTTGATAAGCACTTCATCTCTGGGCTCCACTTTTCCGGTGGCTACGGTTGTCTTTTCCAAATCGGCTGTTTCCGGAACGATGGTCTCATATACCTTTACAGTTGGCTGGGATTTCCGGTACAAAAACACGAATGTCCAGATAAATATGGCAGCTACTACCGCCAGTGATGCGATTTTCAGATACTTCTTTGTTTTCATCTTTATTGTATTATTGTTTTATTTTTCTATCGTTTTATCAGTCTGTCACCTTGCCGTTTTTTACTCATCCCTTATCGCTTCGATAGGTTTGATGGCCATTGCGCGGTAAGCAGGTGCCAGTCCTGCCAGCATCCCTAATGCAATGAGAAGGGCGCAAGTGCCGATAGCCAGTCCGAAGGAGACTTGATAATGGGTCTTGATGACTCCGGGATCATTCGCTGCGCTTTCCAGTATTTGCAGTATAAGTACGGCAAAAGAGATACCTGCCATGCCGGCTACGGTAGTCAGTACCATACTTTCCGAAAGGATTTGTTGCAGAATATCTTTGGGACGGGCACCGATGGCACGCCGTATGCCTATTTCCGTAGTGCGTTCCTTTACCGTTACCATCATGATATTGGATACGCCGATAGCTCCGGCAAACAAGGTTCCCAAGCCCACCATCCAGATAAGGATGCGGGTACCTGTCATCAGTGTGTCCATCATGGAAAACATGGCTTCTGCATTGAGGAACATGATTGCCTGTTTGTCGTCCGGCGAGATGTAATGGGCGGCTTTGATGCGATGCTCTATTTCCGGTTCTACGTCCTTAACCTTCACTCCCGGTTTCATGATAAAACAGACTACATCTATCCTTTGTCCCAGATTATATGTCTGCTGCATCGTTGTGAAGGGTAGGGTAACCGCTTCCGAAGCCTGTCCCTGTATGTTCACATTACCCTCGGAAGAGCACATGCCGATAACACGGTAATAAATGCCGTTTACCCTGATATATTTTCCGCAAGGGTCCTCGCCCGGCTTGAAGAGGCTTTCGTATACGCGTTTGCCAATGACGCATACCTTGCGCGCCTCACGTATATCCACGTCATTGATAAAGCGGCCGTATGTCATTTCCTGATGCTCTATCTGTTCATATTCGGGGTATAGACCTTTGACGCTGCATTCGTATTTGTTTTCTCCGTAAACGGCTGTCTGTCCCCATAAGGCAAATGAAGGAGTGGCCGTTTTTATTCCGTCGATGCTGCGTACCCGTTCCACATCTTCCATTTCCAGGTCCCACCAGCGTCCTTTACGAAATCCTTTGTAGGCCTCGCTTGTCTTTTGCGCTGCAATAAATCCGGAGTTTGTAGCGAAACCTTCAAATTGCGCTTTCATTTGTTCCTGCATGCCTTGTCCGCCGCCAATAAGTGCCACAAGCATGAAGATGCCCCAGAATACACCGAATGCCGTCAGCAGACTGCGTGTCTTGTTTCTTGTTATCGTAACGAGGATTTCCTCGCATGTATCCATGTCTATTCTCATAATCGTTTAATCTGCTCTAAGTGCTTCGATGGGACTGATGCTTACCGCCTTTTTAGCCGGGAAGAATCCGGCAAGCGTACCTGCGACAATCAGGGTCAATGTAGCCTGTATGGCAATGCCGATATCCACTGTGGGGTCCGAGAACATCCTGGCTTGAAACATACCCGCATCCGCTGTTTGTGTGCCGAAGGCGGAATTCATCCATTCCGTTACTCCGATGCCTGCCACCATGCCGATGTAGCCGAAAAAAGTGGTAATCGTAACGCTTTCCACAATAATCAGCCGAAGGATGGAAAAAGGCTTTGCACCCAGCGCTTTGCGTATGCCGAACTCACGTGTGCGTTCCTTGACGGTAATCAGCATGATATTCGATACGCCTACGATGCCGCTCAGCAGGGTAAAAATACCTATCACCCAAATGGCGGTACGCAACAAGCCGGCTACGTTCTGTGTCTGTATGTATTGTGTAAAGCGGTTCCATATCCATATTGCGCCTTCATCTTCCGGGTTGAAACGGTGGTTGGCGGCAATGACTTTACGGTACTCTTTCTCAAAGGTTTCGTTGGCCGCTTCGCTCGTCAGATTTTTGGTGGTGAAGATGATGTTGTTGAGTTTATCGCCTTTGTTATAGATGGTTTGCATGGTGGAGAAGGGGATAAAGGCCAGGCTGCTTTGGTCTCCCTGGTCTTCGTACAATCCGACTACCCGGTAGGCTACACCGCCTGCATTGACAAATTGGCCGACTGGTTCCGTACGTGACTTTCCGAAAAGAATTTCTGCCGACTTTTTATGAAGAATGATAACTTTCCGCCGTTCTTTCACATCGTTCCGGTTGATAAAGCGTCCGCTTGCGGTCTTGATGGCTTCGGACTCTACGTAGTTCGGGTGTACGCCCATCAGCGAGATATTGATGTATTCTTGTCCGAAGCTGATGTTTACATCTCCCTGCCGCAGGGTGGCGCCGGCAGTGATGATATTGTCGGGAAAGTATTTTTCGGTTGCGGCGAGGTCTTTGTTTTCCAGTTGGATACGCCGTCCTTCTTTCAAGCCTTCGTACGATTGGGTGGTCCAGCCACCGCCCAGGCGGATGGAGTTCAATGCGCGTTCGGATGCGTTTTGTTCGAAAGCATGGATGATGCCGTTGCCTGCTCCCAGCAGTACGATAAGCATAAAGATGCCCCACGCCACTGCAAAACCGGTGAGGAACGTGCGCAACTTGTTACGCTTGATTGTACCGTATATTTCTTGCCAAAGGTCTATCATGATTACTGTAAGTGATGTTATAAAGCGATAGGAGATTAATGTAATGACGCGGCAGTGTCCGTTATTTCATGAAACCGTCCTTGCCGAATGGCGATGCGTCGTGATTCAGGTTCTCTTCAATGCTGCCTATCACACCGTCTTTAATGTGGATAATCTTGTCTGTCTGATTGGCAACGCCGCTCTCGTGGGTTACGACCACGATGGTCATGCCCGTTTCATGCAAGTCTTTCAGAATTTGCATGACCTCTACGGAAGTCTTGCTGTCGAGAGCACCGGTCGGTTCGTCGGCAAGGATAATCTGGGGGCGGGTAATCAATGCACGGGCAATGGCTACACGCTGCTTCTGTCCGCCGGACATTTCGTTGGGCATGTGGTGAGCCCACTCTTTCAGCCCCAGGCGTTCCAGATATTCCAACGCCATAGCGTTACGCTTCCGGCGGCTTACTCCTTGATAGAAGAGAGGAAGAGCCACATTCTCTACCGCATCCTTGAAGGAAATCAGATTGAATGACTGGAAGATAAAACCAATCATACGGTTGCGGTATTCGGCGGCTTTGTTTTCGCTCAGGTTCTTGATAAGCGTACCGTTCAGGTAATATTCTCCTGTATCGTAGTTGTCCAGAATGCCTAAGATGTTGAGGAGCGTGGATTTTCCGGAGCCTGACGCTCCCATAATAGAGACGAACTCTCCTTTTCGGATATCAAGGTCGATGCCTTTGAGTACGTGTAGCGGTGCTCCGTTATTATAGGTCTTGTTGATGTCTTTCAGTTGTATCACGTTTTTCCTGTTTATAGCTTTGTTCTTATTGATTTTAACTATTAGACGCAGCAATGTGACGAAAAGTTGCAATTGACGTGAAGTTTTTTAAAAAAAGATTTTGCAGTGTCGTTTTTCTTTGTGTAATTTGTAACCATTAATGTTATAACTAACCCTTTAAACAAAAAAGTAAATATCATGAATTCAAACATGGAAAAACCCTATGTAGTGGGGATTGACATAGGCGGAACGAACACCGTCTTTGGTATCGTAGATGCACGTGGCACTATTCTTGCAAGTGGTTCCATCAAGACGGGAGCTTATGATGAGGCAGACAATTACGTAGACGAAGTATGCAAGAATCTTCTTCCGCTGATTATCGCGAATGGCGGTGTTGATAAAATAAAAGGTATCGGTATCGGTGCTCCTAACGGCAACTATTATAGCGGCACAATCGAGTTTGCCCCGAATCTTCCGTGGAAAGGAGTAATTCCTTTGGCAGCCATGTTTGAAGAACGTTTGGGCATCCCTACGGCACTGACTAATGACGCCAATGCCGCCGCTATCGGTGAAATGACCTACGGCGCTGCACGCGGTATGAAAGACTTCATCATGATAACGCTGGGTACGGGCGTAGGCAGCGGTATCGTTATCAACGGACAAATGGTATACGGACACGACGGTTTTGCCGGAGAGTTGGGACATACTATCATACGTCGCGAAAACGGTCGTCTCTGCGGATGCGGTCGCCACGGCTGTCTGGAAACTTACTGTTCGGCTACCGGTGTGGCGCGTACTGCACGTGAGTTCCTCACTGCACGTACCGAACCGAGTTTGTTGCGTTCCATTCCGGCCGAAAATATCACCTCTAAGGATGTGTACGATGCAGCCGTTCAGGGTGACAAGCTGGCACAGGATATTTTTGACTTTACCGGTACTATTCTGGGAGAGGCTATTGCAGACTTCATTGCTTTCTCCAGTCCCGAAGCAATTATTCTGTTCGGTGGGTTGGCTAAGTCCGGAGATTACATCTTCAAGCCTATCCAAAAAGCTATTGATGACAATATCCTGATGATTTACAAGGGCAAGGCCAAATTGATGATGTCCGAACTGAAAGACTCTGATGCTGCTGTGCTGGGAGCCAGTGCGTTGGGCTGGGAGTTGAGAGATATTAAATAAGCTCAGTCTTTGATTGAAAATATAGCCGCCCTGCCGGAATATGATTTCTCGGCTGGGCGGTATTTTTTTTATATACATCAAACAAAGTTTTCAACCGTATCAAACGTTTTTTTCACTATAATGAAAAATCTTTATTAATCCCACGAAAAAAGAAAATGCTTGTAGAAAATGCAGGTTTGTTTGTACTCCTTTTGCTTTTCGCATTTTTTATTCATACGGGATAGCGGGCGAAGGGACATTTGTCCGTTCCGTAAGACGAATAATTCCATTCCGTGGGATGAGGTATTTGAGACATTAAAAAAGGGAAACCGAATCAATCGGCTGCCCTTTTTTATTTAGAAATAGGAGTTTGGGATTAACCGTTAACTCTTTTTTCTTTAATTCTTGCTTTCTTACCGGTAAGAGCACGCAGGTAGTACAATTTAGCGCGACGAACTTTACCCACTTTGTTCACTTCGATGCTGTCGATAGCCGGTGATTCAATCGGGAAAATACGTTCTACACCTACAGTACCAGACATCTTACGTACAGTAAAACGCTTCTTCTCTCCATGTCCGGCAATCTTGATAACAACGCCACGGTACAACTGTACACGTTCTTTGTTACCTTCGACGATACGATATGCTACTGTAACAGTGTCACCTGCCTTGAAGCTCGGGTGTTGTTTGCCGGTAGCAAATGCTTCTTCTGCAATTTTAATTAAATCCATTGTTCTTATTATTAAATTGTTTGATCGTTACAACGCAACATACCAGGCTTCTCACTCGGTGTCCTGACAGCGATTGCGCGAAAGCGGTGCAAAGGTAGAGTTTTTCTTTTGATTGACAAAGAGATGTACTCTTTTTCTTTTTTGCAGGATGGAAAGAAATGCCGTTCCTCTTTGGGATTACAGCAAAAGAAAAGTATATTTGTAGCAATTTAAAAATGGATGAATATGAAGAAATGTTATTTGAAAATCGTCTCAGGAACAGCGTTGGCAGTGATGTTTTTGTTTGCATCTTGCCATTCGGCCTATGAAGTGACAAAAGCCGAAGGGCGCATGCAGCCGATAGACTCTACCTATGATGTTGCTCCCGATGCGGAAGCCATGGCGTTGCTTGCCCCCTACAAGGCGAAGATAGACAGTATGATGTACCGGGTAGTGGGCACTGCCGAGATGTCTATGGATAAAGGAGCTCCCGAAAGCCTCCTTTCCAATCTGGTGGCCGATGTGCTGCGCGGAGCGGCTGCGCAGGTGCTTGGAAAACCTGCCGATATGGGGCTTGTGAATATGGGTGGATTGCGGAACGTGCTGACGGAAGGTCCCATTACTTGCGGCAACATCTACGAAATACTGCCGTTCGAGAACTCACTTTGTGTCGTGACTTTGAAAGGTGTTTATCTGAAGCAACTGTTTGAGAGCATTGCGGCACGCGGCGGCGAAGGAGTCAGCGGTGTGAAGTTGCGGATTACCAAAAGCGGAAAGTTGCTGGGGGCTACTGTAGCCGGCAAGCCGGTTGTCGACGACAAACTGTACACGGTTGCCACTATTGATTATCTGGCCGACGGCAATAGCGATATGACCGCCCTGATTCAGGCCGAAAAGAGAGATTGTCCGCCGGGTGCGACCTTGCGCGGTCTGTTTATGGACTATGTAGAGCAACAGACGGCAGCAGGCAAGAAGATTACTTCGCGCATGGAAGGACGAATCACCGTGGAAGATTAAGAACAGAAAACTAAAAAAGAGAATTCGATGAAACGTATATCTATATATTGCCTGCTGATGTTCTGCGCATTGCTGACAGCATCGGCACAGCAGACCAAGCAATTGGTCATTCTGCACACAAGTGACACTCACAGCCGTATCGAACCGATTGACCTGCACGCTGCCGACCCGTATGCAGGGGCGGGCGGTGTGGTACGCCGCGCTACTTTTCTGAAAGATTTCCGTACCAAGAATCCGGATGTCCTGCTCTTTGACTGCGGCGACATTTCGCAAGGTACGCCCTATTACAATCTTTTCCGGGGCGAGGTGGAAGTCCGGATGATGAACCTTATGGGCTATGATGCCATGACTATCGGTAATCATGAGTTTGACTTCGGGCTGGATAATATGGCGCGTTTGTTCCGTATGGCCCACTTTCCGGTGGTATGTGCCAATTACGATGTCACCGGAACAGTTCTTGAGGGACTGGTGAAACCTTATGTAGTCCTGGAACGCGGAGGTATAAAAATCGGAGTGTTCGGGGTGAGCCCCAAGATGGAAGGGCTGGTACAGGCCGATAAGTGTGAAGGCATTGTATACAACGACCCTATTGTTGCGGCGCAGGAAGTAACCGACCTTTTGCGGACCAAGGAAGGGTGTGATGTCGTTATCTGTCTTTCCCATCTCGGCTTCCGTCTTAAGAATGAAGTCTGCGATGAGAAGCTGGCGGCGGCAACCAGGGGAATTGATGTAATATTGGGCGGCCATTCCCATACTTTTATGGAGAAACCGGCTTTCTGCCTGAATGCGGAGGGGAAGAGTATTCCGGTATTGCACACTGGGAGAAGCGGCATTTTTGTAGGAGAATTGGATTTGACACTGACGAAGGAATAGCGGATGAAAAGGCTGTTACTGTTTATACTGGTTATAATGGGATGTTGCGGGCGTTTTGCTTCGGATGCGAAACGTTGTCCGGCTACACCTGCCGTTGTTCCCCCCGTGGAGCCGTTGCTGGTGAGGTCGGCAGTGGATGATGTGCGATGCAGGCAGTGGGTGGATTCGGTTTTGGGCACACTCAGCCTGAAAGAGCGGATAGGACAGCTTTTTATCTATACAATCGCCCCCTATCAGGACAAGGGCAACAAGGAGTTGCTGCGCAAGGTTGTCGAGGATTATAAAGTCGGCGGTTTGCTGTTTTCCGGCGGACTGATGCAAAACCAGGCCATGCTGACGAATGAAGCGCAACGCATGGCGGATATTCCTCTGCTGATTACGTTCGACGGCGAGTGGGGGCTTTCCATGCGTCTGCGGGGTACACCCGTCTTTCCGAAGAATATGGTACTGGGATGTATACAGAACGATACCCTGCTTTATGAGTATGGCAGGGAAATGGCAAGGCAGTGCCGGGAACTCGGCGTACAGGTGAATTTTGCTCCGGTGGCGGATGTCAATATCAATCCGAAGAATCCGGTTATCAACACCCGCTCTTTCGGTGAAAATCCGGTGAACGTTGCCAATAAGGTTATCGCCTATGCCAGAGGTTTGGAAGACGGCGGAGTACTCTCGGTATCCAAACATTTTCCGGGGCATGGGGATACGGACGTGGATTCGCATAAATCGCTTCCGGTTTTACCGTTCACGCGCGAGCGTTTGGACAGTGTCGAGTTGTATCCTTTTAGAAAAGCTGTTCAGGCAGGGGTAGGCGGCATTATGGTGGGGCATTTGGAAGTGCCTGCTTTTGAGGCGCAGCGCGGATTGCCTTCTTCCCTTTCCCGCAATGTGGTTTATGACTTGCTGACACGCGAATTGCAGTTCCGGGGACTTGTCTTCACAGATGCTTTGGCTATGAAGGGAGTTTCCAAACATGAGTCGCTCTGCTTGAAAGCATTGCAGGCGGGGCATGACTTACTGCTCGTTCCCCGGCGTATAAAAGAAGAAGTGGATGCCATACTGGCTGCCGTAAAGCGCGGTGAGTTGACGGAGCAGGCGGTGGAGGAGAAATGCAGAAAGGTATTGACTTATAAATATGCACTTGGGCTGAATAAGAAGCCTCTTATTCGTCTTTCCGGATTGGGAACCCGAATTAATACGCCTTATACGCGGGATTTGATTCGTCGTTTGAATCTGGCGGCTGTTACCGTGCTGGGCAATGCGACGAAAGTGCTGCCATTGGATCCGGCGATTAAAGATGTTGCGGTGTTGAATGTCGGGGAAGCAGCGGAGATACGGCCTTTTATCAAGCAGCTTTCCGAATATACGCATCCGGTAGAGTTCCAATTGGGAAAAGATTTACCGGCGGCAGGACGTAAGGCTTTGAGAGATAAACTGTCCGGATATAAACGTATTCTGGTATGTGTCACCGAGCATCGTCTGGCGGCTTATCAGTCTTTCTTTGCGGAGTTTGCTCCGGACGTTCCGGTGGTGTATGTGTGCTTTATTCCCGGCAAGCAACTGCCACAGATACGTCAGGGCATATCGGTAGCCGAAGCGGTGGTATTGGCGCATTCTTTGAATGATGACGTACAGCGGCAGGTGGCCGGGATACTTTATGCGGATGCCGTGGCTGACGGCCGGCTTTCGGCAAGTATCGGCAGTTTGTTTGCCGCCGGAGAAGGGGTAACCTTAAGTCCGCAGACAAAGTCTCATTTCATTCCCGAAGAGCATGGCCTGGACTCCCGCTTATTGGCACGGATTGATACGATTGCCTGGGAAGGCATACGGGAAGGAGCCTATCCGGGATGTCAGGTAGTGGTTTTGAAGGACGGGAAAGAGATGTATAATAAGGCTTTCGGTACTTATACATATACAACCGGAAATAAGGAAGCAGTTCCGGTGACACCGGCATCCGTATATGACGTTGCATCTTTGACGAAGACGACAGCTACCTTATTGGCCGTAATGAAGCTTTATGATAAAGGCCGTTTAAGCCTGACAGACCGTGTGTCTGATTATCTTCCCTACCTGCAGGATACGGATAAACGCAATATAACGGTCAGGGAACTGCTGTTCCACCAGTCGGGATTGCCTTCCACCTTGCTGTTCTATCAGGATGCCATTGATGAGGATAGTTACGAGGGTACATTATTTAAGGCACGGCCGGATAAACTGCATCCTGCCCGTATCGGACGGCAGACATGGGCTAACCCGAATTTCCGTTTCCGTCCGGGGCTGACGTCGAAAGTACGTATAGCCGAATGTACTTTACAGGTCTGTGACAGTCTTTGGTTGAATAAGTCCTTTAAAAAGGAGTATCTCCAAAAGATAGCGGATGCGCCTTTGAGGGATAAACGGTATCGTTATAGCTGTGTGGGCTTCATTCTGCTGCAGCAGGTGGTTGAGGCGCGTGCGGGAATGCCTATGGATGAGTTTCTTGCTCAAGAGTTTTATACTCCGATGGGGCTGAAGCGTACCGGGTATCTTCCGTTACGGTTCTTGTCTAAAGAGGAGATTGTGCCTTCGTCCGTTGACCCTTTCCTGCGGAAAACAGTTTTGCAAGGATTTGTACACGATGAATCGGCCGCTTTTCAAGGCGGTGTTTCCGGCAATGCGGGATTGTTCTCTACGGCTGAGGAAGTGGCGCAGATTTATCAGATGCTGCTGAATGGCGGTGAGTTGAACGGAAAACGTTATTTAAGCAAGGAGACGTGCAGGCTTTTTACCACTACGGTTGCCAAGGGATGCCGCCGTGGTTTGGGATTCGATAAGCCGGATGTGCAGAATCCTGCGAAAAGTCCCTGCGCCCTTTCCGCTCCGGCATCGGTGTATGGACATACGGGCTTTACCGGAACTTGTGCATGGGTAGACCCGGATAACGGCTTGGTGTATGTATTCCTCAGCAACCGTATTTATCCGGAGGTATGGAATGCGAAATTGCTGAAATCGGATATTCGGGAAAGAATACAAGAGGCGATGTATCGGGCTGTGTTGAAGTAAGGCAATCGCATCAGAATAAAAAAAGGAGATGCCGGCTAACTTGAAATCGTTAGGCAGCATCTCTTTTTTTTGAAACAATTAATTTATTCTGTTAAGTTTTAGGTGTGTATGTCAGAATGCAATACCGATACGCAGACCTAAGTTGTTCATACCGTCCACACTGTAAGTGAAGAGGTCGCCTTTGTTGGTCCCGTAGCTGTAATAGGCTGCGAAGTGCAGGCCCGGACCGTAAGCCCACGGGTAAACGTTGAAACCGATTTCCGGAGATACGTAGAATCCCCATGTATCTTTATTGGTTTCAAATACATTGAAAGTGGACTTCAACTGTGCATACTGTGTACCGAGTTTTACGCCCACATACGGTTGGAATGCACCGCCACGGTTCCACGCATAACGTGTGGCAAGACCGAAAGGCAACTGGAATACGGTATGCTGCTGGTCGGTATTCAAACTGCCGCTCGTACCGACCGGCAAGGTCTGACGGCTGAAATATTCATGGTTGCTATGATAAGCCAGGAAGCCTCCCAAAGCAAAGTTGGACGTCAGGAAGTAACCGCCTTCAAAGTTCATCCCCCATCCGCTGCCTTTGTCGGCAAAGTGGTTGTTTAAGGGGAAATTGAACTGCCAGTCGATGTTGGCATAACCGTTATCGGTCATCTGTGCCTTTGCCGGCATGGCGAAGACAAGGGCGAGGGCGGCGATTGCGAATGCCCTCAAGGATATATATTTCAATGTTTTCATACTTGTTCTTGTTTTATAAATTCAACAATAGCTTTCTATCGGGATAGAAGAAGTCGGTAGTTTATCTCGGCTGGGCACTCATCCTGTTAAGATAGGCAGATTGTGTAAAAGCCTGGTTCACGCCTTCCACTGCCATTTTGGTGTTGAAAGATGTCGAGCCGCTCAATAACCCGCTCATGTAGCTGGTCCACAGCACGGGAAGTTTTTCCTTTTCGCCTTGGGGAGCGTCGAGGTTCAGCAATTCGGTGATGAAGGAACCGGTACTATAAGCATAGTTTACGGCATACGGATAGTACCATCCGCCCCAGTTACCCCAGTAAGGAGCATCCCAATAGCCCGGGTAGTTCCACCACCATTCGGGGCGTCCGTAGTCCGTAAAGTAGTAAGTGCTCTTTACGTAACTCACTTGCAAACCGAGGTCGGCGTTTTCGCGATTGTATATACGGACATAACCGCGGTTGTTCATATTGGCAGCGTATGCGCTGAGGATTTCCTGTGCACTTTCGTCTTTCCAATATTCGGCGTCTTTACTGTTGCCGATAACAAGGATGCTATCCGGTAAGTAATAGGTTTCGAAAGCTTTGAAGTCTGCTTTCGTGTCATAATTGGTATAAACCAGATACTTGCTGTCCAGCTTATCCATGTCGGGGTCTTTTTCGCAGGATACAAATGCTATTGCGAAGACCGCTAATAATAAGGGAATAAATTTCTTCATACTTCTATAATGTTTAGGTTAAATATAAATTCCTGCCCTATTGGTACCTTAGGCTTTTGGAGAAAGAACAAGATAAAAAATAAAAGGTTCAAAAATAGATGTGTTAAATGTGCGGTGGACTATAAAGAAACTGGTATGTTTTCTTTTTATTCAGATGGGTATGAATGGCTTTTCAGACTATCATTGCCAGTTCGTTGGCATAACCGTGCCATATAGGTGGCACAGTTGTGCCAATAAATAGGCATTATTGTGCCAATAAAGTGGCACAATAATAATTCAAGGCGGTGGAATTAGCTGGTTTTAAATAGTTGTTACCGCTTTGGGACTGGTTATATCAAAAAGACTATCTCAATTTTCATTTTGAGATAGTCTCTTTCATAGCATACGAGGGTATTGGCGACTATTTTACAATCTGATAAATGTTTTTTAATTCTTCTGCAGAGAAAGCGGTATTATCAATCGCTTTCAGATTATCTGCCAATTGTCCAACAGAACTGGCTCCGATAATAACCGAGGTCACCAAGTCGTCTTTCAGTATCCATGCAAGCGCCATTTCGGCAAGTGTCTGACCGCGACGGATGGCGAGTTCATTCAGTGCTTTTATCTTTTTCAAGACTTCATCTGTCAGCGCTTCTTTTTTAAGGAAGCCGCCTTTGGCGATGCGTGAATCATCGGGAATACCGTTCAGGTAGCGGTTGGTAAGCAATCCTTGTGCCAAAGGGGAGAAAGCGATGAATCCTGTACCGTTTTCTTTGGCTTGCCTCAGGATACCTTCTTCTTCCGGTTCGCGGTTAAACAGATTGTATTTACCTTGATGGAGTAGGCAGTGCACATCCCGCTCTTTCAAGTATTTATATGCTAATTCTGCTTTGTCTTTAGGGTATTTGGAAATGCCGATGTATAGCGCTTTACCTTGCCGTACGATGTCAACGAGTGTTTGAAGTGTCTCTTCAAGAGGGGTGTTGGGGTCGTAACGGTGGGTATAGAAGATGTCTACATATTCGAGGTTCATCCGCTTTAAACTTTGGTTGAGGCTGCTCATCAGTGATTTTCGGGAACCCCAATCACCGTAAGGACCCGGCCACATTTCATGTCCCGCTTTGGTAGAAATGAATAATTCATCCCGGTAGGGCATAAATGATTTCTTCATGATCATACCGAATGTTTCTTCTGCAGAGCCGCAGGAAGGGCCGTAATTGTTGGCGAGGTCAAAATGGGTGATACCCTTGTCGAATGCATAATGTGCCATTGATAGCGAGTTGGCGAAAGTATTGACATCGCCGAAGTTGTGCCATAGTCCTAAAGATATTTCAGGTAGAAGGATGCCGCTCTTTCCGCAACGGCGGTATTTCATACCGTTTTCGTATCTGTCGGGGGCGGGAGAATAGATGGGAGTTATCATATCTGTTGGTTTTAGTTAGACTTTATATTATATAAGGTTGTGAAAACAATGAAAGCAAAAATACGGAAATTCTTTGAAAGTATCTGTTTATTGGCTCTATAGATTGAACTTTTATTTACTTTACAATTTTATCCGTCTCCGGCTCGAAAAGTCTATTGCTGAGTGCCTGCAAAGCCCTTTTCTTGTCTTCCGTCTTAATGACGAATGCCACGTCACTGTCATTGTTGCCATACGAAATCATACGTAGCGGGATATCTGCCAGAGCTTCTATAATCTGTGCTTCGACACCGGCATACTGCCAACGCATGTTTCCCACCACGGATACAATGGACATGCGATCTTCCATCAGAATTTTTGCATATTGTTCCAGCTCCGCAAGGATTTTGCATAGATGTTCGCTGTTGTCTATGGCGACGGATACATCCTGATTGGATGAGACCAACAGACAAAGCGGCGTTCTGTATTTGGCAAACGTATCAAAAATCTTACTGATAAACTGATAAGGACATAAGTTATGTTTCGACTCGAACTTCACGTAGAAGATGTTGTCTTTGGCGGCTATGGCTTTAATGATATTGTCGTCCTGCAAATCCGAAATCAATGTCCCCTCTGCCTGAGGATTCATTGAGTTGAGCAATCGTACCGGGATATTGCGCTTGCGTGCCGGGGCGATGCAGAACGGGTGTAATATTTTTGCTCCGTAAAAGGCCAGCTGCTCGGCTTCGTTGAAACTGAGATGCTTTACGGAGCGGGTTCCCGTTACTTCACGCGGGTCATTATTGTGCATCCCGTCAATGTCCGTCCATATCTGTATTTCCTCTGCGCGGATGGCAGCGCCGATGAGCGATGCCGTATAGTCGCTGCCGCTCCGTTTCAGGTTATCCGTTTCATTATAAGCATTTTTGCAGATGTACCCTTGAGTAATAAAAAGATTGATGCCGGGATACTGTGCCAATTGCACCTGCAGTTTTTCCTCTATATATTTCAAGTCCGGTTCTCCTTCCGGTCCGGTACGCATAAAGTCGAAGGCGGAGAGCAGGATATTGGCAATCTTCCGTTCCCGCAGGTAGAAGTGCAGCAGGGCTGTACTGATAAGTTCCCCTTGTGCCAAAACCTCTTTTTCTTCAACCGAGGTGAATTCATCATTGATAAATTGCCAGAGTCGCTGGAAGCGGTCGAGAATATAATCTATCGCTTCCCGCTTTGTGGACTCGTCTGTCAACAGTTCGTTGGCAAAGTCTATGAACTGGAATTCCAGCCGGGTGATTTTCTCGTGTGCCTGCTCTATATCGCGGTTGAACAGGCTGGCTGCAATCTCTTCCAGATGATTGGTAGTGCCTGCCGTTGCGGACAGGACTACAATCTTCGGTGTGGACTCTGAAATGAGTTCCGCTACGTGTTTCATTCTCTCTACTGTGCCGACGGAAGTACCGCCGAATTTGCAAACTTTCATTTTTAAATCTTTTTTAGTTATTCTTTTTTTACTGTCGGATGAAGCCTCTGTATTCCTTTTCGTTTTAGAAGGCTCATTTCCGAAATGGAAGGGCGAGTTTCTTTTTCAGTTCTCTTACAATGCCTCTGAGGATACATTGTAAGGTGTTTTTTTACTTTTCCGTAGTCTTATGTGCGCTCCCTTCACTTATAAAAGTTCAAAAGACATGCCGTTTGTTTCCCGAAAAACGTTTATATTTGCACATCCCCTGTTTTTACCATTTATTACTTTAAACTTATCCGAAAAATATGAGCAAGATTTTAGTCGTTGACGATGAAGTACAGATCCGTACCCTTTTGTCGCGTATGTTGGAGTTGGAAGGATATGAAGTATGCCAGGCCGGTGATTGCAGGACTGCTTTGAAGCAGTTGGAATTTCAGAGCCCGGATGTAGTCTTGTGCGATGTGTTTCTTCCTGACGGTAACGGGGTAGACCTTGTGTCGTCTGTCAAGAAAACAGCCTCTAACGTAGAGATAATCCTGTTGACGGCGCACGGTAATATCCCGGACGGGGTGCAGGCCATTAAGAACGGTGCTTTCGATTATATCACCAAAGGTGATGATAACAATAAGATTATACCGCTTGTCAGCCGTGCCGTGGAGAAGGCGCGCATGAACGTCCGCTTGGAGAAACTGGAAAAGAAAGTAGGGCATACGTATTCTTTCGATTCTGTTTTGGGTGATTCGAAAGCATTGAAAGATGCCGTTTCACTGGCACGGAAAGTATCGGGAACGGATGTGCCCGTATTACTGACGGGTGAAACGGGTACGGGAAAGGAAGTCTTTGCGCAAGCCATACATTATAATAGTAAGCGTGCTAAGCAGAATTTCGTAGCGGTAAACTGCTCCTCTTTCAGTAAGGAACTGTTGGAAAGCGAGATGTTCGGTCATAAAGCCGGTTCGTTTACAGGAGCATTGAAAGATAAGAAAGGATTGTTTGAGGAGGCCGACAATGGCACTATCTTCTTGGATGAAATCGGTGAAATGGCATTTGAACTGCAAGCCAAACTGCTGCGCATTCTCGAAACAGGCGAATATATAAAGATTGGCGATACCAAACCCACCCGTGTGAATGTGCGTGTTGTTGCCGCAACCAACCGCAATCTGCCGGAAGAGATTACCGCAGGACGTTTTCGCGAAGATTTATTCTACAGACTCTCCGTATTCCAGATTCATCTGCCGCCCTTGCGTGAACGGGCGGGCGATGTACGTATTTTGGCAAAAGCCTTTGTAAAGGACTTCTCCGTTCGGTTGGCACGTCCCGTTACGGAAATAACACCCGCTTTTCTCGAAGCCCTCGAACAACAACCTTGGAAAGGTAATATCCGGGAATTGCGTAATGTGATAGAGCGCAGTCTGATTGTTTGCGAGAGTGAACGGCTGGATGTTGCTGACTTGCCGCTCGATATACAGAACACACATTACGAACAATCCGATGAAACCACTCCCGGCAGTTTTGAACTTTCTGCCATGGAGCGTCGCCACATCGCCCGTGTGTTGGAATATACAAAAGGAAATAAGACCGAAGCAGCCCGCCTGCTCAAAATCGGATTGACCACACTCTACCGCAAAATCGAAGAATACGGAATATAATCTGTTCTTTTCCGTAGCTTGCCGAAAGTTTCCCGGCGTGGAACTTCCGGTTTCTCCTAAGGAAATAAATGGTTTCGCCAGATGAACCTCGAATCATGCAATGTACCTTTTCTATTTTGATAGACACCCTTTCATTTTGAAAGGGTGTTTTCTTTTTCTGTAACTCCTCCATTGTGTTTATTTATTTGTAAATCAGTGTTTTATCTTTCAGGCTTCTATTTTGGCACGCATTTGGCAATTATGAGGACGGTAAAACATGAATATTAATTTAACAACGTAAAAACATGGGAATAACGATTTCATTTATTTTCTGCCTGTTGAGCGGATTTCTCGCTTTCTGGCTATTCTGGAAATGTGTGGATTGGTTTGAGAAGATTTAAAGAGGAGAGAAAAGATTATGTACACAGTATTATTTGTATTAGGTGTTGCAGTGTTCGGGTACTTGATGTATGTTCTGGTGAAACCCGAAAGATTCTAAAAGATTAAAGAAATGAATACGGAAATTTTAGGTGTAGTTTTACAGATTTTCCTGTTGGTGGCGATTTCTTATCCGCTGGGAAAATATATTGCGAAGGTTTATAAAGGAGAGAAGACATGGTCGGACTTTATGAAACCGGTAGAGGGACTGATATTTAAGGTAGCGGGCATTAATCCCAATGAAGAAATGAATTGGAAGCAGTTCCTAAAGGCGTTGCTGATATTGAATGCTTTCTGGTTTGTCTGGGGAATGGTGCTGTTGGTCAGTCAAGGATGGCTGCCGCTGAATCCTGATGGTAATGGTCCGCAAACTCCCGACCAGGCATTCAATACCTGCATCAGTTTTATGGTAAACTGTAACTTGCAGCATTATTCCGGTGAGAGCGGACTGACGTATTTCACCCAGTTGTTCGTCATCATGCTCTTCCAGTTTATTACCGCAGCGACAGGTATGGCGGCTATGGCGGGCATTATGAAGTCCATCAGCCGTAAAACAACGAATACAATCGGTAACTTCTGGAACTTTCTTGTATTGAGTTGCACGCGTATTCTTTTGCCGCTTTCCCTGATTGTCGGCTTTATCCTTATTACACAAGGTACTCCGATGGGTTTTGACGGTAAGATGGAGGTGACTACGCTTGAAGGACAGGAACAAACGGTTTCACAAGGGCCGGTGGCTGCCATCGTTCCTATCAAGCAGTTGGGTACGAATGGCGGTGGTTACTTCGGCGTAAATTCGTCTCATCCGTTGGAAAATCCTACTTACCTGTCCAATATCGTAGAATGCTGGTCTATCCTGATTATACCTATGGCTATGGTTTTTGCGTTGGGTTTTTATACAAAACGGATGAAACTGGCTTATAGTATTTACGGCGTAATGCTCTGTGCCTATTTGGCGGGTGTCGGCATCAATGTTTATCAGGAGATGAACGGTAATCCTCGCATTGACGATATGGGCATTGCACAGGACAATGGGTCTATGGAAGGCAAGGAAGTCCGTCTGGGAGCAGGCGCCACCGCATTATGGAGCATTACGACTACGGTTACTTCCAACGGTTCCGTCAATGGCATGCACGATTCTACGATGCCCCTGTCCGGTATGATGGAGATGCTGAACATGCAGATAAACACTTGGTTCGGCGGTGTCGGTGTAGGGTGGATGAACTATTATACATTTATCATTATCGCAGTCTTTATCAGCGGACTGATGGTGGGACGTACACCGGAGTTTCTCGGAAAGAAAGTGGAAGCCCGGGAGATGAAAATAGCGACAATCGTTGCGCTGCTTCATCCGTTTGTGATATTGGTAGGCACGGCTCTGTCTTGTTACCTCCTTGCGCACCATCCGGAGTTTGTAGAGAGTGAGGGCGGCTGGCTGAACAATCCCGGTTTTCACGGGCTGAGCGAGCAATTCTATGAATTTACTTCGTGCGCTGCCAACAACGGCTCTGGTTTCGAAGGCTTGGGCGACAATACTTATTTCTGGAACTATGCCTGCGGTTGGGTACTTATTCTGAGCCGTTTTCTTCCTATTGTAGGGCAGGTTGCCATTGCTGGTCTGTTGGCGCAGAAGAGATTTATTCCCGAAAGTGCCGGTACGCTGAAAACCGATACGTTCACCTTTGCCGTAATGACTTTTGCCGTAATCTTTATCGTGGCAGCTTTGTCTTTCTTCCCGGCACATGCGTTGAGTACTATTGCCGAACACTTCAGTTTGTAACGAGATAAGAATAATCAGATATGTTTATGAAGGATAAAAAATCAGCTTCTTTGTTTCAAAAGGAGCAAGTAATGGAAAGTTTGAAACAGTCATTCGTGAAGTTGAATCCGCGGGTGATGATAAAGAATCCGATCATGTTCACTGTGGAGCTGGTGACATTGGTGATGCTGGTAGTCTGCATCCTCTCTTTGGGAACATCGGAATACGGGACGTTCGGTTATAACTTCCTGGTGTTTGTGATATTGTTTGTCACTTTGTTGTTTGCCAACTTTGCCGAGGCCATTGCCGAAGCCCGTGGCAAGGCACAGGCGGACAGCCTGCGTAAAACGCGTGAAGAAACGCCCGCAAAGGTTTTGGTGGAAGGCAAGTTACGCACTGTAAGCAGCGCACGTCTCAAGAAGGGAGACTTCTTTGTTTGCGAAGCCGGCGATACGATTCCTGCCGATGGCGAGATTGTGGAAGGGTTGGCTTCTATTGACGAGAGTGCCATTACCGGTGAATCCGCTCCGGTAATCCGTGAGGCGGGCGGTGATAAAAGCTCCGTTACCGGCGGTACGAAAGTGCTGTCGGATAAGATAAAGGTGTTGGTTACGCAGCAACCGGGCGAGAGTTTCCTCGACAAGATGATTGCGCTGGTAGAGGGTGCTACCCGGAAGAAAACACCGAACGAAATAGCGCTGACTATCTTATTGGCCGGTTTTACGTTAGTGTTCGTAATCGTATGTATTACGTTGATTCCGATGGCGGACTATACCGCTATCGACCATCCGGGTACGTATATCTCTATTGCGGCTATTCTCTCATTGTTTGTCTGCCTGATACCGACAACCATCGGCGGCTTGCTTTCGGCAATCGGTATTGCCGGTATGGATCGCGCCCTGCGTGCCAATGTAATTACAAAATCGGGCAAAGCCGTTGAAACTGCCGGTGACATTGATACGTTGCTGTTGGACAAGACCGGTACAATCACTATCGGTAATCGTAAGGCTACCAAGTTTCATCCGGCTCCGGGCATTGATGAAAAGGTGTTTGTAGAGGCTTGCCTATTGTCCTCGCTTTCCGATGAAACCCCGGAAGGAAAGTCCGTCATCGAGTTGGGGCGTGAGAACGGACATCGTATGCGCGACCTCAATACTGCGGGAGCCCACATGATTAAGTTTACGGCCGAAACCAAATGTTCCGGTGTCGACCTGCAAGATGGTACTCAAATCCGCAAAGGTGCGTTCGATGCGATTCGTCGGATTGTGGAAAGCGCGGGGAATAAATTCCCGAAAGAAGTGGAAGAAGCGATTGCCGTCATTTCGGGCAATGGCGGTACCCCGCTGGTAGTGTGTGTCAATAAGGCGGTATTGGGAGTCATAGAATTGCAGGACATTATCAAGCCGGGTATCCAGGAACGCTTTGAACGTCTTCGTAAAATGGGGGTGAAGACGGTTATGGTGACCGGTGACAACCCGTTGACCGCCAAATATATTGCCGAAAAAGCCGGTGTGGATGATTTCATTGCCGAAGCAAAGCCGGAGGATAAAATGGAGTATATCAAGAAAGAACAGCAGGCCGGCAAACTGGTTGCCATGATGGGAGACGGAACCAATGATGCCCCCGCACTGGCGCAGGCAAATGTGGGGGTTGCCATGAATAGCGGTACGCAGGCTGCAAAGGAAGCCGGCAATATGGTAGACCTTGACAATGACCCGACCAAGCTGATTGAAATTGTAGAGATAGGCAAGCAGTTGCTGATGACGCGCGGCACGCTTACGACTTTCTCCATTGCGAATGATGTGGCCAAATACTTTGCTATTATTCCCGCACTGTTCATGGTTGCTATCCCTCAATTGGTCCCATTGAATATCATGGGGTTGCATAGCCCTGAAACGGCCATTCTTTCGGCTATCATCTTTAATGCTGTCATCATTCCCATACTGATACCGTTGGCTTTGAGAGGCGTCCGGTACAAACCGATCGGCGCAAGCGCGTTACTGCGTCGCAACTTGCTGATTTATGGTTTGGGTGGTGTCATAGCGCCGTTCATAGGTATTAAGTTAATAGATATGTTTGTCAGTTTGTTTTTTTAATTTAAAATAAAAAGAAAATGAAAACTCTTTGGAAATCAGTTAGAATAACCGTCGCTTTCTGCATATTCTTTTCCGTGTTCTATATCCTTGTATTGTGGATATTCGCACAATTTGCAGGGCCGAATAAAGGCAATGCCGAGGTATTGACCCTGAACGGCAAGGCAGTGGGCGCTGCCAACGTGGGGCAGATGTTTACGGAAGACATTTATTTTTGGGGACGGCCTTCCTGTGCCGGCGACGGTTATGATGCAAGCAGCTCGGCAGGTAGCAATAAAGGCCCTGCAAACGAAGAATACCTTGCGGAAGTGGAAGCGCGTATAGATACATTCTTGCTGCATCATCCTTATTTGCAGCGTAAAGAAGTTCCTGCCGAAATGGTAACGGCCAGCGCTTCGGGACTTGACCCCGATATTACGCCTGCCAGTGCTTATGTACAGGTAAAGCGTGTGGCTGAGGCAAGGGGAATGGCTGAGGCTACTGTCCGGGGCATCGTTGACAAGGCTGTTGAAAAACCGTTGCTGGGATTGTTCGGTACGGCGAAAGTGAATGTGCTGAAACTGAATATTGCATTGGAAAAAGCAAATGGAAAATAAGAAAATAATGAAAGATATGAATCGGGTAAAAGTAACGGTAATAGGCGTTATTGCCGCTTTGGCAGTAAATTTTATGGGAGTGGATAAAGTGCAGGCGCAGGAATTTAAGATACAGGGTGATTTGGTCAGTTCCTATGTATGGCGCGGCTTTTATCAAACCGGAGTTAGTTTCCAGCCGACTTTAGGCTTTGGGATAGGCGGCTTTGCGTTGACGGCATGGGGCTCTACCGATTTCGATGGAACAAGTTCCTCGGACGGTGAGGCTGCCAAAGAAATAGATTTGACGGCAGCTTATACGTTCGGTGATTCCGGTTTGACCTTGTCCGTTGCCAGTCTTTGGTGGGCAGGTCAGGGAAGCAATAAGTATTTTAACTTCAAAAGCCATGAAACGGCCCACCATTTTGAAGCGGGGCTTGCCTATACACTTCCGTTGGAGAAGTTTCCGTTGTCAATAGCCTGGTACACGATGTTTGCCGGCGCGGATAAGAATGAGAAGGGAGAGCAGAATTATTCTTCTTATGTAGAATTGAACTATCCGTTCAGCATTAAATCCGTCGATTTGAATGCCACTTGCGGTTTTTTGCCTTACGAAGCCGGCGTAGGTGTTTACGGAGTACCGAACAGCGGATTCGCCGTAACCAATCTGGCACTGAAAGCCACGAAGGATATAAAGGTGACGGACAAATTCGCGATACCGATATTTGTGCAGGCTATTTGGAATCCCCGTATGGAAGATGCGCATCTGGTGTTTGGTATAACTCTGAAGCCATGAGCAGGGAGGAGAGTGTACAACATTTCCTCGACTTGATTAAGAAATCACGTCGTGGTAAGTTTAAGGTCTACATCGGCATGATTGCCGGTGTAGGCAAAACTTATCGTATGCTTCAGGAAGCCCATGACTTGCTGGACAATGGGGTAGACGTGAATATCGGCTATGTGGAAACGCATGGACGTGCCGGTACGGAGGCGGTGTTGGCGGGACTGCCCGTAATTCCCCGGCGTAAGATATTCTATAAGGGTAAGGAACTCGAGGAAATGGACCTTGACGCTATCATCCGTATCCATCCGGAAATCGTTATTGTGGACGAGCTGGCGCATACCAATGTAGAAGGCAGTAGGAATGAGAAGCGTTGGCAGGATGTAATGGACTTGCTGGATGAGGGTATCAATGTTATATCCGCTGTCAACATACAGCATATCGAGAGCATTAATGAAGAAGTGCAAGGCATTTCCGGTATCGAGGTAAAGGAACGCATTCCCGACAGTGTGCTGGAAGAAGCGGATGAAGTGGTGAATATCGACCTGACGGCGGAAGAGCTGATAACCCGCCTGAAAGCCGGTAAAATATACAAGCCGGATAAAGTGGCCCTTGCTTTGAATAATTTCTTCAAGACGGAAAATATTCTGCAACTGCGCGAACTGGCTCTGAAGGAGGTGGCGTTAAGAGTGGAGAAGAAAGTGGAGAATGAAGTGGTGGTTTCCTGTGTGGGCGTGCGGCATGAGAAGTTCATGGCGTGTATCAGCAGTCATGAGAAAACGCCACGCCGCATTATCCGCAAGGCGGCACGATTGGCAACCCGTTATAATACGTCGTTCGTTGCCCTTTATGTACAGACTCCCCGGGAGAGTGCCGACCGCATTGCCCTTGCGAACCAGCGGCATCTGCTGAATCATTTCAAGCTGGTGACCGAATTGGGCGGAGAGGTCATGCAGGTGCAATCCAAAGACGTGTTGGACAGCATCGTTACGGCTTGTAAAGAGAAGCAGATAACGACCGTTTGTATGGGCAGTCCTTCGTTCGCTTTGCCGCAATCCTTGTTTATGGTTCTGAAATATAGAAAATTTGTGAACGAACTGGCGCAAGCAAACATAGATTTGATTATACTTGCATAAAATTTAATATCTTGACCGTTATGAATATTCGTACAAAACTGATACTCAGTGTAGGCGTTCTGGCAGGTATGATAATCCTGCTGGTAGCCCTTTCTGTTGTAAATCTCCAGATACTGACGGCTACGGAGCCGGATAGCCCTGCCGCCATGCCCGGCTTGCAACGGGCCTTGCTTTGGATTTCCATTACGGGCGGTATTTGCATTCTTGCCAGTATCGTGTTGTTGGTATGGTTGCCCCGCTCCATTAATAAACCTATCAGGGAGCTGATGCAGGGCATCCTCGAAATAGCCAACCATAATTATGAAAAGCGCCTTGATATGAGCGAACACGAAGAGTTCCGCGAGGTGGCCGATAGTTTTAACAGCATGGCGGAACGCCTTACGGAATATCGTACCAGTACGTTGAATGATATTTTATCCGCCAAAAAGTTTCTGGAAGCCATCGTAAACAGTATTCATGAACCTATTATCGGCTTAAACCGCGAACACGAAATTCTTTTCGTCAATAAAGAAGCGCTGACCGTACTGAATCTGAAGCGTGAGGATGTCATACGCCGTTCGGCAGAGGAACTGTCGCTGAAAAACGATCTGCTCCGGAGGCTGATAAGGGAGTTGGTTAATCCGGGCGAGAAGAAAGAGCCTTTGAAAATTTACGCGGATAATAAGGAAAGCTATTTTCAGGCATCTTATATTACTATTATGAATACGGATGCCGATACGGACGAGTCTCATAATCTGGGCGATGTTATTCTGTTGAAGAATATCACCGAATTTAAAGAACTGGATACGGCAAAAACAACTTTTATTTCTACGATTTCGCATGAATTGAAAACCCCTATCTCCGCCATTCTTATGAGTCTGCAGCTTTTAGAGGACAACCGTGTGGGCGCTTTGAACGAGGAACAGGAACAACTTTCGAAAAGTATCAGGGAAAATGCCGACCGCTTGCTGGGGATTACAGGCGAGCTTCTTAATATGACGCAGGTGGAAGCCGGCAAGTTACAGATGATACCGAAGATAACGAAACCTATCGAACTGATAGAATATGCCATCAAGGCAAATCAGGTGCAGGCCGATAAGTTCAATATACAGATTGAGGTGGAATATCCGGAAGAGAAGATGCCGAAATTGTTTGTGGATAGCGAGAAGATAGCATGGGTGCTCACTAACTTGTTGAGTAACGCCATTCGTTATTCCAAGGAAAACGGGCATGTCATTATCGGCGCAAGGCAGGAAGATAATAGTGTGGAACTTTATGTACAGGATTTTGGTAAAGGTATTGATCCGCGCTATCACCAGAGCATCTTCGACCGTTACTTCCGTGTACCCGGTACGAAAGTGCAGGGAAGCGGATTGGGACTATCCATATCCAAAGATTTTGTAGAAGCTCATGGCGGCACGCTGACCGTTCAGAGTGAATTGGGAAAAGGCAGTCGTTTCGTTATTCGACTGAAAGCGTAATAGCGATATGATGTTTCCCTACATTCTGCGGTATTGCTGTGGCGACATTCCAATCTGTTTCTTGAAGAAAGTGCCGAAATAGGATGCGTTCGGGAAGTTGAAGAAATCGGAGATTTCCTGTACGTTCTTTTGTGTATTTTTGAGTAGTGAAATGCTTTTGCGGATAATGGACTTGAATACCAGCTCCTGTACCGTGTATCCGCAAATGGATTTGGAGAGGGCGGAGAGGTATTTGGGCGACAGGCATAGCTTGTCCGCGTAGAAGTCCACCCCCCGCTCTTTCGTATAATATTGTTCTATTAATTGCACCAGGCGGATAAATATATCGTGCTTGTGGCTTACGGAAGTCTTTTCGGCAATGAGTTTGCGTGTATAAACCGAGCAAAGCCTGTGGGTCAGTGCCAACAGAAGCAACTTCTGTTCATACCGGTTAAAAGGATTCTCTTCTATTTTCAGCGTACTGTCCAATAGTGACAGGTATTTTAAAACCTCTTCTTCTTCTCCGGTATTCCATACGTAGCACGGTTCGGTGGCCAGATGCGAGTATAGGTGCATGGATACTACCGAGTTTCCCATAAAGTCCCGTATGGGGTCGGTCTGATAGATGAAGATATATATCTCTACGTTGTCGGATGCCTGTAGTACCTGAAACAAGGAATCCTTCGGCAGAAAGAGCGTATCACCGGCTTTGGCGGAAAATGTTTTCTGGTTAAGGATGAAGGTGAAACTTCCTTGACGGCAAATTATAAGTCCCACTCCGTCTATCATAAACGGACTTTTCAAGGCAGACGGGAAGGCGCAAAGCACGCCTTCCGAACTGCAAATTTGCCGTTTGTCCAATAACGCACTGTCAAGGCGCGATAAACGTTCTTGTCGGGTATCCATGAGAGTAGGGTTTATGGTTCTTGTTTGAAAACAGTGCTAAGTTAATAATTTCCGTTTAGGATAGGGCAGTACCACAACAAATATCATGCAAAAAAGGCAAGCATACAATGTCCAACCCGCCATCTCCTTGACTGCCGATAAGGTGGCCTGCACCTGAATGCGCCCTTTGGTGGATGTGGCTGCCATGTTAACGGCTTCCTGCTTGCTTTTCCCCTGATATTGCATTCCTTGTACGGTTTGCATAAATGAGGCGGATGCCTCGGGGTGCATCATATCCACATTCTGTGCATAACGGGTAATGTAGTGTTGCTGCCGTTCCTGCAATACATTGCTGTATAATGCAGTTCCTATGCTGGGAGCAAGTACCATACGTACAGTAAGCATTGTGCAAATCCACGATGAGAGGTATTTATAGGGCATACGCTGGGTTGCAAAAGTCGGTATCAGCGAGTATAGGAACATCATGCCTGTAGAACGGATAATAACTGGATATTTCATTCGTTCGTACAAGCCTGCGCCCTGTACCTCAAAGTACATGAACATGGCGGATAATCCCAAAAACAGGAAACCTGCGGCAAAAAGATATTTAAAGTGCACTCCTTTCACGCTGAGCCAGATTGTTGCAATGCCACCGATAAAATAGCCCAACATAGACCAGTTGCCCAATGTCGCGTTTTGATAGTTGTCCAGCTTCATACCTATTCCCGTAAATACATTGACGAACATTGAACTGGAGTTCAGTACCATTAACAGAAAGTAGAACAGGAATCCGAAGCGGATAGTTCGCAACTTGAGTACGTCGAACTGATAGTAGGGATTGCGCTGGGTTACTTCTATGTAGACAAACAGAATACCTGCAACCACAGCACCGACCGTTGCCCATTGGATTGTAGGGTCGTCATACCAGTCGAGCACCTTACCGTAAGTCAGCACATAAGTGATACACGTCAGTGTGATACAGAAGATGGAAGCGTTGCCAAATTGTTTGAGGTTGATAGGAAAACGGCGGGTGGCATACTTATGATAAGGCATCGTGACGAAGGTAATGAGGATACAGAGCAACAGCAACCCCATCATGAAGTAATAAACATATTGCCACTCGTATTCGTAAGTAAGCCATGCTGTAAGCGATGTGCCCAACTGCCCCAATACCATAAAAAACAGGTAAATGGCGGGTTGTGCAGCGCTTCGTTCAATATCCAGTTTGTCCCAGCCTTCACCGGTGGTGGGTTCATTGCCGGGGGTGATCTTTTCGGTTGCTTCTACGTTACCGGCATACTTGATGAGAGTAAACAGATTGACCATCATCAGCACCATACGCAGGAATCCCATAAACAGACTGCATAGCGCCAACAGGAATATGCTGTCTGTCTTGGCGCAGATGTAGCTGAAGATATACATCAGCGAAAATCCGACGATACACATCATTTTCTCCCTGCGGATACATACCAGCCGGTACAGGAAAGGGCAGAATGCCGCCATGCCTATGGATGTGGCGAAGTTGGCAAACTGGATATGTTCGGATATGATGCCCAGACCGCTCATCATCTCCGTGCCGCTGGCAGAGTAAGTTCCGCCTACTGTAAGAATGGGCAGGAAGAACATGAACAGGATGATAATGCCTATCGGTTTAGGCACCCAGTTATAGAAAGGATAGTTTTTGGGATATGCGGGCATTTCCTTAACAATTAATGATTGAAAATCAGAGTTCGGCTTTCACTATTACCATCATACCGGCAGCAAGTTTTTCGTTATCTTCTTTGGAAAGATTGGTGAAGTCGATGCGTACGGGTATGCGTTGTTGTATTTTGACGAAGTTTCCGGCTGAATTGTCGGTAGGAACCAATGAGTACTTGGAACCCGTAGCGCCGGATATGGCTGTGATTGTTCCCGTGAACTCTTTGTCGCTGATAGCATCTACGGTGATGGTAACCTCTTGTCCTATATGCAGGTTTTCCACTTGAGTTTCCTTATAGTTGGCGACAATCCATTTTTGAGTATCGGGCAGGATATAAGTAATGGTTTGTCCGGCTGTGATGAACTGGCCTTCTTCCAGTGCCCGGCGTCCCAATTTGCCATCGCAGGGAGCCACTACTACGGTGTAGGAAAGATTCAGACGTGCCATTTCCAAAGCAGCGGTTGCCCGTTGGATGGCGGCTTCTGTACTTTCACGGCGGTGTGATACTTCATTGACTCCCGACAAAGCGGCTTTTTGCTGGCGTTTTGTTGCTTCCAGCTTCTTGCGGGTGGCTTCGTATTCCGTTTCTATCTGTTCCAACTGTATGGGAGTGGCTGCATTTCTTTGCACCAGGTTCTGGTAGCGTTGGCGGTCTTTCTCCAGTTTGGCAAGACGGATTTCAATTTCAGAGATGGAAGCGTCGTACACGGAAGCGGTGGTCTGTGTGGTTTGCAGTGTGGCCCCGATTACGGTAGCGCCGGCCAGTGCGTCTTTCAGTGCGGCTTCGGCTTCCATTACGCGTATCTTATATTCGCGGTCGTCCAATACAAGGAGCGTATCGCCTTTATGTACCTCTTGATGTTCGGTAAAATAAATCTTCTTGATATAGCCTGATGCGCGTAGGTTGATAGGGGATATGTATTGCTCTATCTGTGCGTCATTACTGGTTTCTGTGCGATTGTAGCCGAGGAAGAGACAGGCAACTTCCACTATTCCCCAAACAACGATTGCTGCTCCCAACAAGCTGACTGCGATTTGCCAGCGACGTAGCTTACGAAGTTTTTTAGCTTTCTCCTGATGTGTGTTCGATGCGTTATTTTTTTCTATTGCTTCCATATTATGATGATTTGATTAACTTGTTATTTAATTAATGTATCTATTTGTCCTGTCAGCTTCAACAGCAGCAGGGTTGTTACCCGATAGTTGTAATGTGCACTGATATAGTTGTTTTGCGCTTCGCTCATCTGCATTTCGTCTTGCAGGACTTCGGTCATGGAAGCGATACCCTCTCTGTACCGATCCATTGTGACCGTATATACATCTTCGGCAAGCAGGTAGTTATCTTTCTGCTTTTTGAAGTTACGTTGGTTGTTCATCAGGTCGTTGGTGGCGTTCAGATATTGGGTCTGCAGATTTTTGCGGGTATTTTCCTGTGCCAGCTTTATATTTTCGATGTCTATTGCAGCTTTTCGGTTTTTGTAGCGCTTATCCAGTCCGTCGAATATAGGAACGCGTAAGGATACGCCCAGTCCGTAGGAACGGAACCAATGGTTGGACGGTCCGGAATGGAACCAGCGGTAGGCCTTGTCCGTATAGGCGGAGAACATCCAGTTGGCGGTCAGGTTTAATGAAGGAATATAACCGTGACCAATCATCTTTTTCTGCTTTTCAGCCATGACCCTTTGCGATTGCAGCAGTTGGAGTTCGTACAGATTTTCGGATAGTCCGGTCAACTCAACAGGAGTAATGTTCTCGGAGTTTACCGGAACTAAGGCTATCTGTTCTTCGGCAGGATAATCCATGATATATTTCAGCAGGTTCAGTTGTTGTTCCTGCATGGCCAGTACATTGTCGTATTGTACTTTCAGATTTTCCAGATTGATATTGACCCGTTTTACATCCACTTCCATGGCCATACCATTGTCATGGAAAGCTACTGTGATGTTTTTTAATTCTTCCAACCGGGTGATATTGGCCTTTATCAGTGTGACTTGCTCGGCTGTGGTTTGCCCCAGATAATACATCTTGCATATTTCCAGGATAAGGTCTTCTCTTGCTTTCTCATAAGAAAGACGGCTTATCTCGTCCATAGTTTTGGCTATGGAAACAGTGGTGTACAGGGTTTGGTTGTAAAGTGGCATTTGCAACTGCAGGCCGGCATTGGCACTGTTCCGCAGGGTATAGGTAATGTTATACGGATTTCCGTAGGCCGAACCGTCGGTAACGGATACGGGCGGGTCTATGTTGTCATTGTAATTGGCAAACCCGTTGATTTGGGGCAATAGTCTTGCCCGGTTTTCGGAAACTCCATATTTGCTTTTCTGCATCTCCTTGCGTTTGCTTTCCAAGGACAGGTTGTTTTCGATACCTATTTCAAGGCAATCTTTCAGCGTCAAAGTCTTTTGGGCGTATCCTTCGACAGCCGACAAACAGAGAAAGGAAAAAATGAATAGTAGTTTTTTCATAATAATCACCAATAATTTGTGCAAAGTTAGTTGCTAATTTTGGGAAAATGTTATCCATATATAGACTGCTTGTGTTCATATTTTCCTTTTTATCCTTCTTACTATGGATATAAATAGGTAAAAAACAACTGTTTTGAATTTCCGTACCTGCTTAATAAATGATAATAATCGTCTTTCTTGTGAAAAAAAACAGGAAGAAATGTATTTATCAAATTTATTATACTACCTTTGTCCCAGAGTTTGAGTTACGAATCATTATCGTATAGTTCTTCTTTTTAATATATTATTAGTAAGCAGTCCTCTTCTTTAATTATCCTCCTCACTCCATTTATTATTTATTTTATAACATTTTTAGAATGAACATTTACATTTCAGGTTTAAGTTATGGCATTAATAATGCTGACTTGACAAATTTATTTGCAGAGTTTGGAGAAGTTTCTTCAGCTAAAGTAATTCTCGATAGAGAAACCGGTAGATCCAGAGGATTCGCTTTTGTAGAGATGAACAATGATACAGAAGGACAGAAAGCTATTGACGAATTGAACGGCGTAGAATATGACAGCAAGGTTATTTCTGTAAGCGTTGCGCGTCCTCGCGAGGAAAGACCCTCGAATGGTAGCTCTCGTGGTGGTTATAATAACTCCAGAAGATATTAATATCAGACTAAAGGCGGGAAACTTGCTTTCCTGCCTTTCATAAATAAACTCCGTTTTTTTTATTTAGCGGAAGCGTTCCGCTTCATTACCTGCACTTTTCATTCTGCAAAGACTTATCAGACTTTTTGTATGGGCCACTTGAGTGAAGCGTGCTCTCATTATACTTGTGCTAGTGTTTTAGCACATTCAAAAACAATATATATGACATTTAAAGATTTAAATATAACCGAACCTATTTTAAAAGCAATTGAAGAAAAAGGGTATGCCAATCCTACCCCTATACAAGTAAAAGCAATCCCTGCCGCCTTAACAGGAAAAGATATATTAGGCTGTGCGCAGACCGGAACTGGAAAGACCGCTGCATTTGCCATTCCCATTATTCAGCATTTGCAAGCCCTTAAAAACCGGGATAAGAGTATCAAAGCCTTGATACTGACACCTACCCGTGAATTGGCATTGCAGATTAGCGAATGCATAGACGACTATGCCAAATATACGCAAGTCCGTCATGGGGTTATCTTCGGAGGAGTAAACCAGCGTGCGCAGGTAAATATGCTCCATAAAGGAGTCGACATATTGGTCGCCACTCCAGGACGTCTGTTGGATTTGATGAATCAGGGATATATCCATTTGGATAATGTGCGACACTTCGTACTGGATGAGGCCGACCGTATGCTTGATATGGGATTTATCCATGACATCAAACGTTTGTTGCCGAAACTTCCTAAAGAAAAGCAGACTTTGTTCTTCTCGGCTACCATGCCCGATACGATAATCGCTTTGACGAACTCACTGCTGAAACAACCGGTGAAGATTACTATAACCCCAAAATCATCTACGGTAGATACTATCGAACAGACTATTTATTTTGTGGAGAAGAAAGAGAAAAGTAAATTGTTGATTTCTATTTTGACAAAAACGGAGGGACAATCGGTGCTTGTTTTCTCACGTACTAAGCATAATGCGGACAGAATAGTCCGCGTATTAAGCAAAGCCGGTATCGGTAGTCAGGCTATTCATGGAAATAAAAGTCAGAATGCAAGGCAATCTGCATTGGAAAACTTCAAAACGGGTAAGATACGCGTAATGATAGCTACTGATATTGCAGCCAGAGGCATTGATATCAATGAGTTGCCGTTGGTTATAAACTATGACCTTCCCGATGTGCCCGAGACGTATGTGCATCGTATCGGACGTACCGGTAGAGCTGGTAATTTAGGAACAGCATTGACTTTTTGCTCGCAGGAAGAGCGTAAGTTGGTTAACGATATTCAGAAGCTGACAGGTAAGAAACTCAGTAAGGTTGAGTTTGCTATCTGAGGTCGTTTCTAAATTTATTATTTTATTTATCCGACGAGTATACACCCATTAAACTATAAAATCTATGGCAAAATCCATGACAGTAGGAAAACGTGAGAATGAAAAGAAAAGACTTGCTAAGCGGGAAGCAAAATTAAAAAGAAAAGAAGGTAGAAAATCTACAAAAAGCAGTTTTGATGATATGATTGCTTATGTGGACGAATATGGTATGATTACTTCAACTCCACCCGAAGAGAATATCAAAAAGCAAGAGATTAATGTAGAGGAGATAATGATTTCCACTCCCAGGAAAGAAGATGAAGAACCGGTAATTTTGAGAGGAAGAATAGAGTTCTTTAATGAAGCCAGAGGATTTGGATTTATCAAAGACCTTGCAGGAATTGAAAAATATTTCTTTCACGTGAACAATGTTGTTACGGATGTCAGGGAGGGTAATATCGTTACATTCGACCTCGAACGAGGAGCAAAGGGGATGAATGCTGTTAATATCTGTCTGGAAAGATAACTTGCTTGCCATAGTGCAAAAATCCTTTGCTTTCCACTTTTGTTGCCGGGTGTTTTTTCGGACTGCCCCAATATGATCAATTTGGGTCAATGTAAAAACCTGAGGGGTAAATTTATAAATTGTTATCTTTGTCTCCAAATTCATAGCTTATGGAGTTAAACGGTTATCGCCTTCTTCTTCCTGAAGGC